>Ga0080064_1000083_pt1 | contig 273233 bp, 250 predicted proteins | sample Subgrocontami54m_FD_69260 | JGI IMG/M metagenome (GOLD analysis project Ga0080064, IMG submission 69260) | Subsurface groundwater microbial communities from S. Glens Falls, New York, USA - GMW46 contaminated, 5.4 m (SPADES assembly) (version 2) ...
ACTACGAGGCGGCGACGAGCCACACGCTCACGGTGCGGGCGACCGACCAGGGTGGATTGACCAAGGACCAGGCGTTCACGGTGAACGTGACGAACGTGAACGAGGCGCCCACGGCGGTTCCGATAGCCAATCAGAGTGCGAGCGAGGACACGGCGTTCAGCTTCACGGTGCCGGGGGGCACGTTTGCCGATGTGGACAACGGGAGTCTGACGCTGAGTGCGACGCTCTCGAACGGGGATTCTCTGCCGGGGTGGCTGAGCTTTAACGCGGCGACGGGGGAGTTCAGCGGCACGCCGGGGCAGTCCGATGTGGGCGCGCTCGATGTGAAGGTGACGGCCTCTGACGGCAGCTTGAGCGTGGATGACACGTTCACGCTGACGGTCGCGGCGGTGAACGATGCGCCGACGGTTGCGAGCCCGATAGCCAATCAGAGTGCGAGCGAGGACACGGCGTTCAGCTTCACGGTGCCGGGGGGCACGTTTGCCGATGTGGACAACGGGAGTCTGACGCTGAGTGCGACGCTCTCGACGGAGGCTCCGGTTTCCCCGGAACTACCTCGCACAACGCGGTTGGTGGACCCCGTACTCCAGAGCGAACCCGTCAATCTTTCCGGAGACCTTGGAGGCGGTGAAGTAGGAGCGACTACTGACGTGAGTGCCAGCTCGCCTGCCGCCGCACTCATCAATAGCCTTCCCGTCACGGCAGCAGGGGCAGGGACTGGCGAGAATGTGGGTGGTGGAAATGATTTAGGTTCACAGGTGCCGGATCGTGGTTTCCCGGTGGTAAGAGTATCGCAGGAGCAGCTAGATGCATCGGGCGAGCAGACTGATTCGTCAGTTTCAGCTCAGCACCGCCTGTTCGTCTATGAAGGCGTGCCGGTCGCCAGGGGCGACGGTGAGTACCAATTACCCAAGGAAGCGTTCGCGCACACGGATTCCACGGCGGTGGTGAAGCTTGAGGCCACCCGCCTGAACGGGGAGCTTTTGCCGGGGTGGGTGAAGTTCGATCCCGTAACAGGGGTATTTTCAGGGCGTGCGCCGGCGGGTGAAGCTGCAGTCATGGACGTCTTGCTGGTCGCAAAGGATACGGAAGGGAGGGCAGCGTCCGTTGTTTTTGCGCTGGATTTGACCGTACCCGCCGCGGGAGTTGAGGCAGGCCGCGAGGGGCTGAGGCAATCCGGTCCGAATTCCAGCGAAGGCGCATCGGGCCTGCCGCCGGCTGTGACGCCTACCTCAGGGGTACAGTCATCAGGGCTTACAGGGGCGGGCGCCTCGGCCGGCGCGGGTGCCTCGGATACTGGCGTGGCAAAACCCTTCATGGGTTCCATGGAGCCTGGCTTGAAGAGTTTCCAGGACGACGTTTCTACGAAGCTTGCTGCAATTGATGCCGGTTTCCCGGTTGAACGAGTGGCCAACAGTTCGGAGCTACAAGGCGCTGGAGCAATGGTGGACTCCGGCCTTTTCGTCCACCGCGGCATTCTCCGGGGAATTGGCGAATTCGAATTCAGCGTGCCGCGCGATGCCTTTGCACATACGGATCCTGCGGCCGTAGTGCGTCTTGAGGCGCGGTTCGCGAACGGCGGGGCTCTGCCGGCGTGGCTGAGTTTCGATGCGGTCACGGGCGTATTCAGGGGCATCCCACCGACCGGCGCGGATACCGTACTGGACCTGGTGTTGGTCGCCCGTGATCAAGAAGGACGGGAGGCGAGGATCGAATTCAGCCTCGAACTTGGTGTGAAAGGTCTGCCCGGCGTCAAGAGCGAGCTGCAGGAGCTGGACAGCTTTATTCTTGGCGATGGAAAGCTCCCGCTCGATAAGGGTGACGCAGAGAGCCAGGAGGCGACGGAGGCCGGAGTTAGACCGAATGAAAATGCCGACAAGGCCAAATCGAAACTGGTAGCGAAGCGTGCGGCGAGTTCGTTCAGCGAACAGGTGAAGGCGGCGAAGGTATCGCGCGATCCGCTGTTGGGCAAGATACTGGAAGCCAGCGCAAAGCAGGCCAGACGCCCCATGTGATTACGTACAATGAACGCTTGCCCCGGTCTTCAGGGCACCGCGTAACAGACGTAGAACCGTAACGGGCGTAGAACCACTTGTCAACGATCGCAATATTGTATTCGCGCACATTGCGCATCACGCTGCCCTGGATGGCGGCGCTGTTTGCCGGATGCACGGTGCTGCCGATTCCGCTGGATCGCGCTGAACGCGACAAGCTTGGCTCGGATGCACGCGAAAGTCTGTTCGTGGGCCAGGAGCCGATTGCAGGTCCGCTAACGCTCTCAGAAGCAATCGCGCGTGCGATCAAGTACCAGGCGGAGTACCGTGTGCGCCTGATGGAGGAAGCTGCATCGCTGGGTCAGCTGGATGTCGCGCAGTTCGACCTCCTGCCGAAGCTGGCCGTGAACGCGGGATATTCCACGCGCAGCAACGACTCATTCGGATTCGGGTTCTCTCAGAGTGGCACGATCGCGGCTAATCCGTCCGCTTCGTCGGAACGCTCGCATACAACCGGCAGCATAGGGTTCACCTGGAGTGTGCTCGATTTCGGGCTGAGCTATTTCCGGGCCAAACAGCTTGCGGACCAGAAGCTGATTGCTGAAGAAAGGCGCCGGAAAGCCCTTCAGATTCTGGTCCAGGATCTGAGGTTTTCCTGGTGGCGGGCAGCGGCGGCGCAACGGCTACTGCCGATGATCGATGCCCTGTATGAAGAGATCGACCATACCGTCGCCAAGACGAGGATCATCGAGGATCGCAAGCTTCTGCCACCGTTGCAGACGGCCTCATTGCGGCGTGCGCTGCTTGATCTCGCCCAGCAGATCAGCTTGCGCCGCCAGGATCTCGCTCAGGCACAAATTGAATTCGCCGCCATGGTCGGTGCGCCTCCCGGGTCGGAGGTCCGGGTAGCCGAGTCAGAACGACCCAAGGTGGATACTCTTGACCTGACCTCGAATATGGACGATTTGGAGGCGTTTGCACTACGCAACCGCCCCGAGCTTGCGGAAGAGGGCTACAAGGCAAGGATTAGCGATAGCGAAGCCAGAAAGGGGCTTCTCGCGTTGCTTCCGAACCTGAACCTGTCCCTTGACAGGAACTTCGATACCAACCGGTTCCTGGTCAACAACACCTGGAACTCCGCCGGGTTGAGCGTGGCGATGAATCTGGTGAAAGTATTTTCGCTGCCGGCGGTGCGCAGTTCCGCAGAGGCCCAGAAGAAACTGGATGAGACGCGGCGGCTTGCGGCAGCAATCGCCATCATGACGCAGACTCGAGTTGCCGCAGTGCGTTTCGGGTTGCTGTCGCATGAGTACAGCGTGTGGCAAGAGGCAACCGGCGACGATGAGCGGATTGTCAATTTCCTCGCCTCCAGTGCGCAAGTAGGTATCGACACCGAGCTGGAACTTATCCGTGCGCGCACGCGGCTACTCGTGAGTACGATCAACCGGGAACTGGTCTACGCGAACCTGGAGGCAGCACTGGGAAGGCTGTATGCGTCCACAGGCATCGATGTCCTGCCTGAGGTGGTTGAAGGCCACGGCGTTGCACAGCTTGCGGCGCTGCTGCGTGACAGAGTCGGTGCTTGGGAGGAGCAGAATTTGGCGCGCCGACGCCCTGAACCCCCAATTCCGGTAGCTCTCGGCGAGATCCAGGGCGTTCCGGCGCAGGCGCTCGGCGATTTCAGAGGATCACTCCTGCGTATCCTGGATCTTTCCAAGGTGAATGTCACCGGGGAAGGACAGGCAGTTCTGCGCGTCGTGAGCGGAGTACGCCTCGAGCCGCCGAGGCAGGGGAGTTTGCCGGTGACCGTCAGGGTCACGCTTGTCGATGCGAAAAACGGGGCTGTGAGGTTCATGTCCGAGTTCAGAACGGCATTGAGCGAACCGGTTGACCCGGAGCAGTGGCGCACGCTTGGCGAAGGTGCGGCATACCGGGTGGCCGGGCCGATTGCGCGCTTACAGGCCGGGCGCTCGCTGCCCGCTTACAGGCCGGAGCCGGATGGTAGGCTAGCCCCCCGGGGGGCGCTTGACGGATTGCGGTTGCGACATGCCGAGGCGATCGAAGTTCAGCGCCGGGTATCACAGACCGAAGTACAGAGTGACCCCGTTGAACCGCTGACCCTCAGACTGACCGGCCAGCTTGCCTTACTCACGGATGCGCCAATTCATGCCATTGAAGAAGATACTTCGAGTGCGCACTAACCGCACTAACATTGCCGCGTCATTGGCGGTCCTCATGTGCATGCTGTTGGAAAATGCGCAAGCCCAGGTACCCGCCAATTCGTCCCCGAAGGTGGCGCAGCCGGCGCCTGCCGTGGCGTCAGGTCCCCGCGCCGAGCTGGAGGATCGCGACATCTCGGTGCTTATCGTCTCAAGTGAAGAAACAACCCTGTCCAGCCAGATGGCCGGGAAAATTCGCCGAATCGCCTATGGCATCGGCGACAATGTTCAGCGTGGCGCGGTACTTCTGGAATTCGATTGCTCCGAACAGATGGCGCAGTTGCAATCCGTAGAAGCCGAGTATCGCGGCGCCAGGGAGACGCACCTGACCAAGCTCAGATTGCAGGCGCTTGGCGCCGCCGGTGAATTGGAGGTAATCGTGGCTGCGTCAGCGGCGGACAAGGCGCGAAGTCAGGTCACGTTCCGGGACTCCCAGCTAGCCTATTGCAAGGTTCCGGCGCCGTTCTCGGGGCGTCTTGCGAAAATCCGAGTGAAGGCGGCAGAAAGCGTTTCAGTCGGCCAGCCTCTGATCGAGATGCTGAATCCCGACGCGCTTAAGGCGCAATTGTTCGTTCCTGCAGCGTGGATCAGATGGGTGCGTCCTGGCATGGCGTTCCTGATAAGGACTCCCGATGATGGCCGCTCCTACAAGGCGCGAGTCAGCAAGCTGAACGCCAGAGTGGAAGGCGTCAGTCAAGCGCTGGAGCTCGAGGCACGCTTCGAGGGTTCCACCCAGTGGCTCCTGCCTGGGATGATCGGTACTGCGGTGTTCGCCAGCCGGCCAAGGCAATGAGCGCGGTTCCGTCCCGGCCGGTGGCGGCCGTTCGTTCCACGCAGTTACTTGAATTCCAGTCCAGTCTGCACCGGTGCGGGTCGGTTCGCGATGTGCTGTTCGCAGCCGTAAACGAAGCCTACCCCTTTCTTCAATTTGATCAGGCGGTCGCCTGGCGGCTCGACTTCCGCTCGAGGCCGCGAATCGGAGCAGTCTCCGGACTTACGGAAGTCGGCGATGATAGTCCCTATGCGCAGTGGATTGTTCGTGCCATCGACTATATTCGTATCAATCGCCCGGGCAATTCAGCCCTGATAGAGTACGGTGAGTTGCCAGAGGCGATCGTCGAGGACGGACAGGAATGGATCCACGAACATCTGCTCCATTGTCCGTTTCGCGCGCCGGATGGATCTGAACTTGGCGGACTGCTATTCCATCGTTCCACCCCGTTCACCGAGCAGGATAAGTCTCTCGCGGAGTGGATCGCCGGGTCGGTTGGCTATTCCGTCTGGGCATGGCGGGAGCAGCATCGCCGACTGAGTCGGATGTTCAGGTCGCGTACTGTGCGCTACGTGCTTAGCGGGCTGCTGCTCGTATGCGCTGCGCTTGCATTCATTCCAGTCAGGCAGAGCGCTGTCGCCGGGGCGGAGGTGACGCCGGAGCGTCCGATACCGATTACGTCGCCCACGGAAGGTGTGGTGGCGCGTATAGTCGTGCAGCCCAATCAAGTGGTTAAGGCGGATCAGGTATTGGTCGAGTTGGACGATACGGCCATCAGGAACCGCCTGTCCGTGGCGCACAAGGCTTTAGACATCGCCCGGGCCGACTTCCAGCGCGCAACCAACAAGTCTTTTACGGAGGAAGCGAGCAAGTCCGATCTTCTGGTTCTGGATTCCCGTGCCCGCGAGAAGGAAACCGAAGTTGCCTACCTGAGCGAATTGCTGGGCAGGCTGAAGATTACTTCGCCCCAGGGTGGCATTGCGATCTTCAATGATGCGGAAGACTGGCGCGGACGTCCGGTTCAGCCCGGCGAGAGAATCATGACGATTGCCGATCCTTCGCTCGTGGGGGTGACGGTTTACCTCGCACCTGAGGATGCGGTGGAACTCAGCGCAGGGGCCGACGTCGATCTTTACCTGAATATCAACCCCCTATCATCTTTGCATGCGAAGATCGTGCAGACCAGCTACGAGGCAACAGCCTTGCCGGACAACACACTTGCATACGTGATCAAGGCGGCGCTGCAGCCAGACGGAGAGGGGCTTCCGCGGATCGGACAGCGGGGTACGGCAAAGGTCTACGGCGCCCGCGTGCCGCTAGGGGCTTTCTTGCTGCGCAAGCCGATTCTTTTCGTGCGGAAAAGCTTCGGTGTTTGAGCGGCTGACGTAGAACCCAGCGGCGCGCGTGGGATGGCCATTGCATTGCGCCGCGTCTACCTATCTGCGGGCTATCCACAATCGCGGAACGGGCGGCTGATGTGGTAACGTATATGTTACTATTGTTCCGGTTCTCGGCCGCCAACCTGATCGAGCGCCGGGACGCAGGGCACTGCCTGCGCGGCCACGTCTCCGGTGCCCCGCTCAAGGCCGATCTATGCCTGGGCCGCCTCGGGCCACGGTTGTCGTGAAAGTCATCGTGCTCGGCGCGGGCGTGGTCGGTGTGACCAGTGCTTGGTACCTCGCGCAGGACGGCCATCAGGTGCAAGTCATCGATCGCCAGCGAGATGCCGCTCTGGAGACATCCTTTGCAAATGGCGGCCAGATATCCGCCAGCCATGCCGAACCCTGGGCGCGGCCTGTGATGCTGTCAAAACTCCTGCGGTGGCTCGGACGCGAGCAGGCGCCACTGATCTTCCGGCCGCTCCTGGACGCCGCGCAGTGGGAGTGGGCCCTGCGCTTCATGTTCGAATGCCTCCCTGGGCGATTCGAGGCAAATGCACGGGAACTCGCCGGGCTTGCACTCTACAGCCGCCAATGCCTGATCGATCTGAGGATGAATACGGCGATTCAGTATGACCAGATTGCGCGAGGGATCCTGCAACTCTGTACCGATCCCAAGGATTTTGCACTACTCGCCCGGCACGCCGATACGCTGCGTAGTTCCGGTATTCAGCGCGAGGTAAGGAGCGCGGCACAGTGCCTGGCAATCGAACCTGCTCTGCGGCAATCCAGCCTGCCGCTCGAGGGTGGTATTTATGCGCCGTTGGACGAGTCTGGCGACGCGCACGCATTCTGCGTGGCCTTGCGCACCCTGCTGGAAGCGCGGCAGGTCGAGTTCTTGTTCAACAGCGAAGTTGTCAAGCTCGATTGCGAGGCCGATAAGGTGACCGGAGTACAGGTGCGCCGCAATGCGCTAAGCCGCAGCCTGGCGGCTGATGCGATCGTAGTGGCGCTTGCGAGCCATAGCAACCGCCTGCTTGCACCGGCGGGAATCCGGCTGCCGGTATATCCGCTGAAAGGCTATTCCGTCACGCTGACTCTGAGCGCTGAGTCCGCGGCGAAGGCGCCGTCGGTGAGCCTTACGGACGAGGCCGGCAAGATCGTCATTTCGCGGCTGGGCGGGCGCTTGCGCGCGGCCGGAACCGCGGAACTCGCCGGCTATGACAGGGATATCAACGTGGTGCGCTGTGCGGCGATAGAGCGGCGGGTGAAGCAGTTCTTTCCCCAGCTCCAGTTTGCGGGCGCGCCCGGTTTGTGGGCCGGTTTGCGCCCGGCGACGCCGAATAACCTGCCGTTGATCGGGCGCACTCGATTCAAGAATCTGTACCTAAACACAGGGCATGGCACCCTAGGCTGGACACTTGCCTGCGGCTCGGGGCGGGCTATTGCCGACATCGTCGGTATGCGCAAGCCAGAGGTCGCCTACAAGTTTCTGGGGATGGCCTGACGCCGTGATCGTTGACCTGCATACTCATTCCAGCGAATCGGACGGCAGTTTGAGCCCGGCGCAACTGGTGCGGCGCGCCGCGGCGCGCGGCGTCGGCGTGCTGGCCCTCACGGACCACGATACGACTGCGGGTGTGGCCGAGGCGCAGCGCGTGGCTGCGCAGCTTGGGGTGCGGCTGCTGCCCGGGGTTGAAATTTCAACGGATTGGGAAGGCACTACCCTGCATGTGATCGGGCTCAATATCGATGCGGCAAACCGTGCGCTGCAAGCGGGCCTTGCGCACACGCGCGAAGGGCGAATGGAGCGCGCCCGTGCGATATCGCGATCACTTGCCAAGGCAGGGATCGATGGCGCGCTTGCCGGCGCGATGAGGCAGGCAGGGGAGGTATCGAGCGTATCGAGCCTTGGCAGGATGCACTTTGCGCGATTTCTCGTGGCACTCGGTTGCGCGAGAACCGCAAGCGGCGTATTCGACCACTACATGACGAAAGGCAAGCCGGGCCACGTCGAGCACCGGTGGGCACCGCTTGATGAGGTATTGGCGTGGATAAAGGGGGCGGGGGGGCAGGCGGTGCTGGCGCATCCCTGGCGCTACGGGCTGCGCGCCGGCGATCAGGCCAGACTCGCGCGTGCGCTGCACGACCTGGGCGGGGATGCGCTTGAGCTTGCGCCTGATGACAGACGCGGCCGGCGCGCGAGGCACCATGCGAGCATGGCATGCCCACAGGGCCTGAATTGCTCGCTCGGTTCGGACTTCCACGTCCCGGGAGAAGGGCACGATCTCGGCATTCCTGGTTCGCGTACCTCGCTCGCCTGGGCGGGTATCGAGGGTGGCTCCAGCGATTGCTCCGCATAGCTGATGGCGCAGTATTTTTCCGTACATCCGACTCACCCACAGCAGCGGCTGATCCGTCAGGCGGCGGAGATCGTGCGTCGCGGCGGCCTCATCGCCTATCCGACGGACTCGTGTTACGCACTGGGATGCCATATCGGAGACGCGCGAGCCCTGGACCGACTGCGTCGCGTGCGGCAGGTGGATGACAAGCACCACCTTACCCTGATGTGCCGTGACCTTGCGGAAATTGCAAGCTACGCGATCGTTGACAATATTCAGTATCGCGCGCTGAAAGCGACCACGCCGGGCAGCTACACATTCATTTTGCGGGCGACCCGCGAGGTTCCGAGGAGGCTGATGCATCCGAAGCGCAAGACAATCGGGGTTCGTGTTCCCGCGCATCAGGTTGCCCGGGCGTTGCTCGATGAGCTTGGCGAGCCCATGCTTTCCGCGACGCTGATATTGCCGGGTCAGCGCGATGCGCCGACCGACCCTGAAGAGATTCGCATGATACTGGAACATCAACTCGACCTCGTCATCGATTCCGGTTCCTGCGGGGTTCTGCCGTCCACGGTCGTGGATCTGACCGAAGACACGCCACAACTCATACGCCGGGGACGGGGCGCGCTCGCGCCGCTGGGCATAATCGCGACGGAATGACGTGCTTGCCCGGGCGCGGGCCAAGCGGCTGACTGATTTGGCGCGCGCGGGGTAACGGCGGGTTCGCGTTTGCTAAAATCCTTCCCTTTTCGCGAGCATCGCGTCCATGGACGTAAATCAGCTCGTCGCTTCACTGGCGATTTATGCACTTCCAGTATTGTTCGCCATTACCCTGCATGAAGCGGCCCACGGCTATGTGGCGCGCCATTTTGGCGATATGACGGCCTTTGCCCAAGGCCGCATCAGCCTTAACCCTGCCCGCCACATTGATCTGCTTGGCACCATCGTGGTCCCGATTGCAATCTTGCTGCTTTCTGGCGGCCGCTTTCTTTTTGGCTGGGCGAAGCCCGTGCCTGTCAATTACTCCGCCCTGCGCAGGCCAAAGCAGCACATGGCTTATGTTGCCGCGGCCGGGCCGGCGGCAAATCTGTCGATGGCCATCGGCTGGGGCATGCTCCTCAAGCTGGCGGTATTGCTGCCCGCAAGCGGATTCGCGGTACCGATCCGCCTGATGGCTGAAGCGGGAATCACGGTCAACCTGCTTTTCATGTTCCTGAATCTACTTCCGATTCTGCCGCTTGATGGAGGTCGGATCGTCGCGAGTCTGCTGCCCGTCCGGCTCTCGATCCAGTACGCGCGTCTCGAGCCCTGGGGCCTGCCAATACTGATTCTGCTGCTCGCCACCAACGGGCTTGCGGTGATACTGGACCCTGTGTCGGGCGCCTCGGACGCAATAATTCGCGCTCTGGTGCTTTAAGCCATGTACGAAATGCGGGTACTCTCCGGGATGCGCCCGACTGGTGCGTTGCACCTGGGGCACTATCACGGGGTTCTGAAGAGCTGGCTACGGTTGCAGGCCGCATATCCGTGCCTGTTTTTTGTCGCTGACTGGCATGCACTCACGACCGACTATGAGAATCCCGCGCATGTGCAGAAACATGCGACGGAGATGGTGATCGACTGGCTCGCCGCGGGCGTCGATCCAAGCCAGGCGACACTTTTCATCCAGTCGCATGTTCCCGAGCACGCTGAATTTCACTTGCTGCTGTCGATGATGACTCCGCTCGGCTGGCTGGAACGCGTGCCGACTTTCAAGGACCAGCAGGAGAAGCTTGCGGACCGCGACCTGGCCACCTACGGCTTCTTGGGTTATCCGCTGCTGCAGTCCGCCGACATACTGATCTATCGAGCGCGCCATGTGCCGGTTGGCGAGGATCAGGTGCCGCATGTCGAGTTCACGCGCGAGCTGGCCCGCCGCTTCAATCATCTTTACGGTCGGGAACCGGGGTTCGAGGAGCGGGCGAAAACGGCGGTAAAGAAGCTTGGCAGCAAGAAGGCGCGCCTGTTCAACGATCTGCGCACCGCATTTCTCGAGCAAGGGGATGCCGAAGCCCTGAAACGCGCGCAATCTCTGCTCAAGGAGCAGCAAAACCTGTCGCGAGGGGATCGCGAGCGGCTCTACGGCTGGCTGGAGGGCAGTGGGAAGAAAATCCTGGTGGAACCCGAGGCTCTGCTCACCGAATCGGCCCGCCTGCCCGGGCTGGACGGGCAGAAGATGTCCAAGTCCTACGGAAATACGATCTCGCTGCGCGAGAGCCCGGAGCAGGCTGCCAAGAAAATTCGCACCATGCCGACAGACCCTGCGCGGGTCAAACGGACCGATCCGGGCAATCCAGACCGTTGCCCGGTGTGGTCGCTGCACCAGGTCTATTCGGACGAGGCGCGCCGATCGTGGGTGCGCGAGGGTTGTACGACGGCGGGGATCGGTTGCCTCGATTGCAAGCAACCGGTTATCGAAGCAGTTCACGCGGAGCTCGCGCCCATGCGCGAGCGTGCGCAAACCTACCTGGACGACCCGACGCTGGTACGAAATATCCTGGCTGACGGATCGGAACGGGCGCGCAAGCTCGCCTCCGAAACCATGCGAGATGTGCGCGAGGTGATGGGTCTTGACTACGGCAGGTGACAGCGCGCCCGCCAGTTTCGCCACGGCGGCGGCGTTGTCAGCCAGCCCGGCCCGTGTTGCGAAAATCTACGGCGAGCCGCTCGCGGTTTTTCCGCACGATCTGTATATTCCCCCGGATGCGCTGGAGATCATTCTTGAGGCGTTCGAAGGCCCGCTGGATCTGCTTCTGTACCTCATACGCAAACAGAACCTGAACGTACTCGACATTCCCCTGGCGCCTCTCACCCGACAGTATCTTGTCTACGTCGAGGCAATGCGGATGAGCAATCTGGAGCTCGCGGCGGAGTATCTGGTGATGGCCGCAGTGCTGATGGCCATCAAATCGCGCATGCTACTGCCGCGTCCGCCGTCCGCCGACACGGAGGAGGAGGATCCGCGTGCGGAACTTGTGCGGCGTCTGCTCGAATATGAGCAGATCAAGACGGCGGCACAGCAGCTTGATGCCTTGCCGCAGATTGACCGCGATGTGATGGCGGTCTCCGTTTGGGTGGAGAGCATCGTTCTGGATCGGCTTCCTGAAGTCGTGCCTCAGGATCTCGCCGAGGCCTGGCGCGCGCTCCTGCATCGGGCGAAGATGAGCGTGCACCACCGGGTTTCGCGCCAGGAACTGTCGGTTCGCGAACATATGATCACGGTGTTGCGCCGGCTACAGGAACGCAAGGTCATGGAGTTCGCCGAACTGTTCGATCCGCGGCGCGGCGTTGCCGTGCTGGTCGTGACCCTTCTGGGGATCCTGGAATTGGCGCGGGAATCGCTGATCGAACTCAGCCAGGCGGAGGGCTTCGGCCCGATTTACGTAAAATTGGCGAATGCCGAATCCAACTGAAGCAAAACGCGCGATCGAGGCGGCGCTTCTCGCGGCGCCGGAGCCGCTCGGCGTGGCCGACTTGCGCAGACTTTTTGACGACGAGATCGGCCCCGATACGATACGCAGGCTGCTGGACGAGCTGCGCCACGACTGGTCCGAACGGGGAGTCGAGCTTGTCAACCTGGCAAGCGGCTGGCGCTTTCAGACGAAGCTTGAATTCCTGCGCTACCTGAAGCGGCTGCGCGTCGACAAGCCGCCGCGCTACTCTCGTGCGGTGATGGAGACCCTGGCAATAGTGGCCTACAGACAGCCGGTCACCCGCGGCGATATCGAGGATATCCGGGGGGTAGGAGTTTCCGCGCAACTCCTGCAGACGCTGGAGAATCGAGGCTGGATAGACGTCGTCGGCCATCGCGAAGTGCCGGGACGGCCTGCGCTATACGCTACCACCAAGAAGTTTCTGGACGATGTCGGCTTGCGCACGCTGCAGGAACTGCCGCCGCTCGATGAGGTTGCGAAGACCGTTGCCGCCGAATTGCCAGGCGCCGAATCCGGCCCGCTCATCGCGGCACAAGAGATCGCGGTATCCGGCGCGGCGCCCGGCGCCGACGCTGAAAGTGCCTGATACGCCGGACAGTCGCGGCGAACGGATTCAAAAGGTTCTTGCGGCGGCCGGGCTGGGCTCGCGGCGCGCGATCGAGGGCTGGGTGGAGGCAGGGCGAATTCGCGTAAATGGCAGGATTGCGCGCCTCGGCGATCGGGCGACTCCGGATGACAAGTTGACGCTGGATGAACGCGCTTTGGCCCTTCCGCTCCGTCGCTCGCCGCCGAAAGTGATCCTGTACCACAAGCCGACAGGCCAGCTCGTTACCCGCCTGGATGCCGCGAGCAGGCCCACGGTATTTGAATCCGTGCCGCCGCCCGCAACGGGGAAGTGGGTCGCCGTGGGGCGCCTGGATATCAATACCTCGGGTCTCCTGCTGCTCACGGACTCGGGTGACCTGGCGAACCGGCTGATGCACCCGAAGTACGGCGTGGTGCGTGAGTATGCGGTTCGCGTCCTGGGCCATCTGAGCGACAAGGACAAGGCGCGGCTGCTCAAGTCGGTGCGGCTCGCGGACGGCCCGGGAAACTTCCGGACCCTGGTCAAGGCGCCCGGCGGGCCGGAAGGTTCCAATCAGTGGTACCGGGTGACCATAGGCGAAGGGCGAAATCGCGAAGTGCGCAGGCTTTTTGCGGCTGTCGGCGCCCAGGTGAGCCGCCTGATACGCACGCGTTACGGGGCGATATCCCTGCCGAGGGACTTGAAGCCAGGCCACTGGCATGAACTCCCGGAAGCGCAAGTCCGCGGCTTGCTGGCGGCCATGCTGGCGGAGGATCAGGGCGCCACGCCGCGGGACTCCGGAGGGGAAATCTGCTAGACTTTCCGAGGTTTGGAATTGCATGCCGGGTATTCCGGCGTGCGCAAAGTGATGGGATGGGCTTCGGCCCATTTTTTTTTCAGGAACGGAAAGTCCGAGCCTTGGCATCACTGGCGGCAATCGTGGATCAGGCGGTCGAAGGTATGGGGTTTGAGCCTGTGCTCACACAGGTTTCGAACCAAGGCAAGCTCGTGCGGGTGTTTATCGATCGTGCTGGCGGCGTGACCGTGGATGACTGTGCGGACGTAAGCCGGCATTTGGAGCGCTTGCTGGCGGTCGAAGGTGTGAGCTACGACCGGATGGAAGTGTCCTCGCCAGGCCTGGACCGGCCGCTCAGGGGTGTTCGGGACTACCTGCGTTTTGCGGGGCAGAAGGCGGAAGTGAGGATGCGCACGCCGAATGAAAAGGGGCAAAGGCGGTTCGTCGGTTTGCTCGGCGAGGTTCGTCCGACGGCGCTGACGATCCTGGTGGAAGGCAAGCCGATCGCGCTCGATCTGAACGACATTGACCGCGCCAAGCTGGCGCCGGATTTTTAGGGAACGAAATGAGCATTGGAAGAGATCTGCTGCTACAGGCCGACGCGCTGGCGCGCGAGAAGAACGTCTCCAAGGAGATCGTTTTCTCTGCGCTGGAGATGGCGCTTGCATCCGCCACCAAAAAGCGCTTTCCGGACGACGTGGATGTCAGGGTCGAGATCGACAAGGCTACGGGAAACTACAAATCGTTCCGTCGCTGGCAGGTAGTGCCGGACGAGACTCTGGAATTCCCGCCCCGTCAGATCGCCCTCAGCGAAGCGCTCAAGCAAAAGCCCGATGCCAAACCCGAAGACTTTCTTGAAGAATCCCTTGAGCCGGTGGAGTTCGGCCGTATCGGTGCCCAGACTGCGAAGCAGGTGATCTTGCAGCGCATCCGGGATGCCGAGCGCGAGCAGATTCTGAACGATTTTCTGAGCCGCGGCGACGAACTGGTCACCGGCACGGTGAAGCGCATGGAGCGTGGCAGCGCAATCGTGGAATCTGGCCGCCTCGAAGCGCTGTTGCCGCGCGATGAAATGATCCCGAAGGAAAATCTGCGCATGGGCGACCGGGTGCGCGCCTGGGTGATGAAGATCGACCGCTCCGCCCGTGGTCCGCAGCTGATACTGTCGCGGACCGCGCCGCAGTTCATCATGAAACTTTTCGAACTCGAGGTGCCGGAAATCGAGGAGCGGCTCCTGGAGATCAAATCGGCAGCACGCGATCCCGGTATTCGCGCCAAGATCGCGGTGCACTCGAATGACCGCAGGATCGATCCGATCGGAACTTGCGTCGGCATGCGCGGATCCCGCGTCCAGGCAGTAACCCAGGAGCTCGCGGGCGAACGGGTGGATATCGTCTTGTGGGCGGCCGATCCGGCTCAGTTTGTGATCGGAGCTCTTGCTCCGGCCGAGGTTACCTCGATCGTGGTGGATGAAGAAAAGCATGCGATGGACGTTGTCGTGGACGAGGAGAATCTCGCCATAGCCATCGGCCGCAGCGGACAAAACGTCCGCCTGGCCTCCGAGCTCACCGGGTGGCAGATCAACCTGATGACAGAGGAGGAGTCCACCCGCAAGCGGGTCGAGGAAAGCGGGCGCGTGAAGAGCCTTTTCATGGAAAAGCTGGATGTTGACGAGGAAGTCGCGGACATCCTGCTTCAGGAGGGCTTCTCGGCGCTCGAAGAAGTCGCCTATGTTCCGATGAATGAGCTGCTCGAGATCGAGGCTTTCGACGAGGACACCGTGAATGAGCTGCGCAGCCGGGCGCGCAACGCGCTGCTCGTTGCCGCTATTGCGAACGAGGAGAATGTCGAGGGAATAGCGGCGGATCTTCTTTCCCTGGGAGGCATGGATACGCAGCTTGCTGCCAAGCTGGCTGGGAACGGCGTCAAAACGCGAGACGATCTCGCCGATCTGGCGGTGGACGAGCTTTCCGAAATGACGGGCATGGACGAAGAACGCGCCAAGAAGCTCATTATGGAGGCGCGGGCCCACTGGTTTGCCGCGGAAGCCGCGGTATCGGATAAGGAGGCTTCCTAGGTGGCGCAAACGAGCGTTGCACAGTTCGCAAGCGAACTTCGGGTTCCGCCTTCGGTGCTGCTGGAACAGCTGCGTGCCGCCGGCGTGGAGAAGCGCATTCCCGAGGACAAGCTAAGCGAAAGCGACAAGTCGCGGCTGCTCGAGTACCTGAGAAAGGCGCACGGATCGACGGAGTCAAAGAACAAAATCACGCTCACTCGGAAGCAGACCAGCGAGATAAAGAAGGCGGACGCCACCGGGAAGGCGCGCACCATTCAGGTCGAGGTGCGCAAGAAACGCGTGTTCGTAAAGCGTGACCCGGCGGAGGTGACTGCCGCGGCGGTTGCGGCCGAAGCGGTTGCGGCCGAAGCGGTTGCGGCTGAAGCGGTTGCGGCCGAGGCGGTTGCGGCCGAAGCGGTTGCGGCCGAGGCGCCGCCGCCGGCGGTCCAGGCTGCCCCGGCGCCTGCCGCGCCGGCATTCTCGATCGACAGGCGCGAACTGGAGGTGCGCGAGGAGGAAGCGAGGCGGCAACGGCAACTTTCGGATCTTCAGGAAGCCGAGCTGCGGGCAAGGCAGGAGAAGGAGAAGCGCGCACTAGAACAGCGTCAGGCGGAACGCGAGCCGCGGCCCGAGGCTGCCGCTCCCGCCCCAGGTGTCGCCGCGCCCGATGGCACCCTCCACGCGCTCAAACCCAAGAGCGACGATCCGAAGGCCGATCGGAAGTCAAAGAAAATCAGGACAACCGTCCTGCGCGACGATTCGGTGCGGCGCAGGACCATCAAGACGCGCGGAGATGCGGGCGGCGGGGTCGGTGGTTGGCATGCCCGGGGCGGAGCCAGGCACAGGCATTCGAATGCCGATCAGCCGGCATTTCTCGCCCCGAGCGAACCTGTCGTACGGGAGATTCTGGTCGCGGAAACGATTAGCGTCGGCGAGCTTGCGCACAAGATGGCGGTCAAGGCTGCGGAAGTCATCAAAGTTCTGATGAAGCTGGGCAGTATGGCCACGATCAATCAGGTTCTTGACCAGGAAACAGCGATGATTGTGGTCGAGGAAATGGGCCACAAGGCGAAGCCGGCCAAACTGGATGATCCCGAGGCCTACATCGTCGAGACCTCGGGCAAGGGAGCCGCGGAACTGACTCCCCGGCCGCCGGTCGTTACCGTCATGGGGCACGTTGATCACGGAAAAACCTCGCTCCTGGACTACATCCGCCGCACCAAGGTTGCCGCGGGCGAGGCGGGGGGTATTACTCAGCACATCGGCGCCTACCACGTGCAGACGCCCAGGGGCGTGGTCACTTTTCTCGACACGCCGGGACACGAGGCGTTCACGGCGATGCGCGCGCGCGGCGCCAAGGTCACGGACATCGTCGTCGTCGTCGTGGCGGCCGATGACGGCGTCATGCCGCAGACCATTGAAGCCATCAATCATGCCAAGGCCGGCGGCGTGCCGATCATTGTCGCGATCAACAAGATCGACAAGCCGGAGGCCAATACGGAGCGCGTGAAGCAGGAAATTCTCGCAAACGGCGTTGTGCCGGAGGAGTTCGGCGGCGATTCACCGGTCGTTCCGGTGTCGGCGAAATCCGGCCTGGGTGTCGATGATCTGCTTGAACACATTCTCGTGCTGGCGGAAGTGCTGGAGCTGAAGGCCCCCATCGCGGCGCCTGCCCGGGCGGTCGTCATTGAAGCGCGGCTCGACAAGGGGCGCGGACCGGTGGCGACGCTTCTGGTGCAGTCCGGGACGTTGAAGCGCGGCGATGTCGTGTTGATCGGCGCCGTGTATGGGCGGGTGCGGGCGATGCTAGACGAGAACGGCCATTCGACTCAATCCGCGGGGCCTTCCATTCCCGCGGAAGTACAGGGCCTTTCGGGCGTGCCGCAGGCCGGCGAAGAGGTGGTGGTGCTTGCGGACGAGCGCAAGGCGCGTGAAATTGCCCTGTTCCGGCAAGGCAAGTTCCGGGACGTCAAGTTGGCGAAGAAGCAGGCGACAAAACTCGAGAACATCTTCGACCAGATGGGCGAGGAGGCGAAGAAGTCCCTGTCGCTTGTCATCAAGTCAGACGTACAGGGATCCCAGGAAGCGCTGGTGCATGCGCTGACCCGGCTCTCCACCGACGAAGTGAGGGTTATCGTGGTTCATTCCGGCGTGGGTGCAATCACCGAATCGGATGTCAACCTCGCGATGGCTTCGGGAGCCGTCATCATCGGGTTCAATGCGCGCGCCGATGCCGTGGCACGCAAGCTTATCGAAAGCGCCGGCGTCGATGTGCGTTACTTCAACATCATCTATGACGCGGTCGAGGAGATTCGGGGCGCGCTTTCCGGCATGCTGTCCCCTGAAAAGCGCGAGGAGATTCTGGGGGGGGTGGAAGTGAGGCAAGTCTTCCGCATCTCCAAAGTGGGGACAGTCGCAGGGTGCTACGTCCAGGAGGGCCTCGTGCGGCGCAATTCTCAGGTCCGGGTTCTGCGCGACAACGTGGTCATACACAGCGGGGAAATTGAATCTCTGAAACGCTTCAAGGACGATGTGCGGGAAGTGAAATCAGGCTTCGAGTGCGGGTTATCCCTGAAGAACTTCCCGGACCTGGAGGAAGGCGACCAGCTGGAAGTATTTGAAGTGCAGGAAGTGGCGCGCACCCTCTAGAGGCGCGCCAGCATGCGGGGCGTGCCGTCAGCCCTGCGCAGAAGGACTTGTGTACGATGGCCAATATCCAACGGCAACAAAAGATCGCTGACCAGATTCAGCGCGAGCTCGCTGAAATGATTGCGCGCGAGGTCCGTGATCCGCGGGTCGGGATGGTTACGCTGACTGCCGTCGAGGTGTCTGCAGATCGTGCGCATGCCACCGTGTTCTTTACCTGCCTCGACGCAGCGCGTGCCAGCGCAGCTGAAAAGGGGCTGAATCGGGCGGCCGGATTCCTGCGCACCGGGCTGGCAAGACGGATCAAGATGTTCACAACGCCCACGCTCAAATTCCGTTACGACGAATCAGTAGAGAGAGGCGCTTACCTTTCTGGGCTGATCGATTCGGTGGCGACCGAAGGCAATACCTGATGCGCCGTCTCGTGGATGGCGTCCTCCTGTTGGACAAACCCAAGGGGTTGGGTTCGAACGCTGCGCTGCAGCGTGTCAAGCGCCTCTTTCGTGCCGAGAAGGCGGGACATGGCGGTACGCTCGACCCGCTTGCGTCCGGCCTGCTGCCGCTGATGTTCGGCGAGGCCACGAAATTCGCGTCCAGGATGCTGGATTCGGACAAGCGCTATGTTGCGCATATCAAGCTGGGTGAAACAACGGCGACTGGCGATGCGGAAGGGCCGGTGCTGGACAGGCGTACGGTACAGGTGGACGATCAACGGATCGAAGCCGCCCTGGCCGGATTTCGCGGACCGATATTTCAGATACCGCCCATGTACTCTGCCTTGAAGGTGCAGGGAAGACCGCTTTATGAGCTGGCGCGAAGCGGTCAGACGGTGGATCGTGCACCGCGCCAGGTAGAGCTGCATCAGCTTAAGCTCCTCTCCCGCAGCGGAGATTGCCTCGAGGTGGAAATCGAATGCAGCAAGGGCACCTATGTCCGAACCCTTGCAATGGACCTGGGGGAGGTTCTGGGCACCGGGGCACATTTGAGCGACCTGCGGCGCACCGGCACGGGGCGCTTTTCCATCGAGGAAGCGGTGCGCCTGGACTTGCTCGAGACAGTGCCGGACGAAGCCAGCCTGGACGCGTGCCTAGTCCCCCTGGAGCAGCTGTTTTTGGGATTGCCCCGGGTCGAACTGAATTCCGCAGAGAGCGCACGGTTCAGAAACGGGCAGTGGCTGGCGGCGCTGGCGGCGCCGGAGGGCATGTGCGGGGTATTCACCGATCGGGGCGAGTTGATCGGCCTGGCGGACATGGCGCCAGACGGGGTACTTCGGGCGCTCCGGTTGCGTTCCAGTTGCGCGGCTGCAAGCGGCTGAATTACTGTAAAAATTTGGAACGTTCAGGTAAAATATTCTTTTAGCCAAGGAGAGCACGGGATCATGGCGTTGCAGGCCACGCAAAAGTCTCAGGTCGTCAAGCAGTACCAGCGCACGGTGACCGACACGGGTTCGCCGGAGGTTCAGGTTGCACTCCTGACCGAGCGGATCAACGGTCTGACGGAACATTTCAAGAGTCACGTTAAGGATTTTCATTCCCGCCGCGGGCTGCTGAAGCTCGTCAGCCAGCGCCGGAAGTTGCTCGATTACCTTAAGCGCACGAATGCCGACAAGTATCGCGGCCTGATTGAGCGCCTCGGGCTGCGTAAATAACCTTAACTCAGCGACTTTTATCTTCGGGCTCTTGCGATTTGCATTGAGCCTTCTTCGCCGCGGGCGAACCCGCACCGGCGAGGGCCGACACGTTATGCAAGCCTAAAGGACCCATAGTTTGAATCCGATCAAGAAGACATTCAATTTCGGCTCGCATCAGGTCACATTGGAAACCGGCGAAATCGCCCGTCAGGCACATGGGGCCGTCGTATGTTCCATTGACGAAACGGTGGTACTGGCGACAGTCGTAGCCAGAGCGGATGCCAAGCCAGGCCAGGATTTCTTTCCTCTTACGGTCGATTACGTCGAGAAAACCTACGCAGCGGGCAAGATTCCGGGCGGGTTTTTCAAACGCGAAGGGCGGCCTTCGGAGAAGGAAATCCTTACCTCCCGCCTTATCGACCGCCCGATCCGCCCTCTTTTCCCAGACGGATTTCTGAACGAAGTTCAGGTGGTCGCGACGGTACTATCGCTGAACCCAGAGGTTGACTCGGACATTCCGGCGATGCTTGCCGCATCGGCTGCCTTGACGCTCTCCGGAATTCCGTTCAACGGACCGATAGGCGCGTGCCGGGTCGGTTACCTTGACGGACAGTACGTGGTCAATCCCACGGCCAGCCAGCTGAAGGATTCCAAATTGAATCTGGTGGTCGCGGGAACGGAACAGGGCGTCCTGATGGTCGAATCCGAGGCGCAGGAGCTGTCGGAGGACATCATGCTGGGCGCCGTCATGTTCGGCCATGAGCAGATGCAAGCTGCGATCCAAGCCATCAATGAGCTCGCGGAGGTTGCCGGCAAGCCGGCCTGGGAATGGACAGCCGCAGCGGGCAACGAGGCGCTGACTACGCGGGTGGCGCAGCTCGCGGAGGCTGACCTGAGGGCGGTCTTTGCGGTAAAGCAGAAGCAGGTTCGGAACACCCGCCTGGGCGAGATTCGCAAGGCGACCATCGCCGCGCTCCAGCAGGAGGCCGCAGCAGGCGGCGCGCCGGTGAACGAGCACGACGTCAAGGATATTCTGTTCAACATCGAATCCAAGATCGTACGCAACCAGATACTGGACGGTGAACCGCGTATCGATGGTCGTGACACCAGGACGGTACGCCCGATAGCCATTCGCTCCAGCGTCCTGCCGCGCACTCACGGATCCGCGCTCTTTACGCGAGGCGAGACGCAGGCACTTGTGACTGTCACGCTGGGTACCGGCAGAGATGAACAGATCATAGATGCGCTGGCCGGCGAATACCGGGATCGCTTCATGATGCACTACAACATGCCGCCGTACGCGACAGGCGAGACCGGACGCATGGGTGCCTCCAAGCGGCGCGAAATCGGTCACGGCCGGCTGGCCAAGCGCGCCTTGCTGGCGGTGCTCCCGAGCGCCGAGGAGTTTGGCTATTCCCTTCGCGTGGTATCGGAGATCATGGAATCCAATGGCTCGTCCTCGATGGCTTCGGTGTGCGGGGGGAGCCTTGCGCTGATGGATGCGGGGGTGCCGATCAAGACGCACGTCGCCGGTATCGCCATGGGCCTGATCAAGGAAGGCAAGCGCTTCGCGGTACTGACGGACATCCTCGGCGACGAGGACCACCTCGGCGACATGGATTTCAAGGTGGCCGGCACCGAGAACGGCATCACGGCGCTTCAGATGGATCTGAAAATCGAGTCCATCACGCGGGAAATCATGCGCGTTGCCCTGGCTCAGGCGGCAGAAGCAAGGCTGCACATCCTGGACCTGATGAAGCGTGCCATGGAGGGTTCGCGCAGCGAACTGTCGCTGCATGCGCCGCGCATCATCAAGATCAAGATCAACCCCGACAAGATTCGCGACGTAATCGGAAAGGGCGGGGTCGTCATTCGCGGCATCCAGGAGGAGACGGGCACCACCATCGAAATTGAGGACGACGGCATGGTTTCCATCGCCTGCATCTCGGCGGAGGGCGGCGAGGCCGCGAGGAAGAAGATCCATGAACTCACGGCCGATGTCGAGGTCGGCAGGGTCTACGAGGGCACGGTCCTGCGCCTGCTGGACTTTGGCGCCATCGTGCAACTGCTTCCCGGGCGGGACGGTCTGCTGCACATCTCTCAGATAAGCAACGAACGCGTGAACGCGGTAGCCGATCACCTGAAGGAAGGGCAGCAGGTCAAGGTGAAGGTCCTGGAGGCGGATGACAAGGGCCGTGTCCGCCTGTCCATGAAGGCGGTGAACGTACAGGAAGCCGCCAAGTCAGGTTAACCGGGGTTCCGGGCAGCCGGGCAGCCGGGTGCACAACAAAAAAAGGGGCTTTCTAAGCCCCTTTTTCTTGTGCGCTACGACCGCATTCGCCGCTGCAGTTACTTCGCCACCTGGCGCTCGCGCACCTCATCGAGCGTTTTGCAGTCGATGCAAAGTGTCGCCGTCGGGCGAGCCTCCAGGCGCTTCAGGCCGATCTCAACGCCGCAACTGTCGCAGAATCCATATTCATTGGCTTCGATGCGCGCGATGGTCTCGTCGATCTTTTTGATCAGCTTGCGCTCGCGGTCCCGGTTGCGCAGCTCGAGCGCGATATCGGATTCCTGACTGGCCCGGTCGTTCGGATCGGCGAACACCGTGGCCTCGTCCTGCATGGTGTGGACGGTGCGGTCTATCTCCTCGGAAAGCTCAGATTTCAACTGTTCGAGTATCTTCCTGAAGTGGGTGCGCTGCCGCCCATTCATGTACTCCTCGCCCTTCTTGACTGTATAGGGCGTAAAGCTCTTGCGGCTCAGGTCTAGAGGCACAGGTCTTCAAAGCCTCCGAAAAGAAAGGCGCTTTTGTATCAGAAACGGGGTGGGGCGGCAAGCAAACAGCGCGCACAGTAAACAGCGCGCACCAATTGATCGCGCGCGCGTCTTTGCGTTGCCGGCGCGGGCTGCCAGGAGTATCATCTGCGGCCATTTTCGGGGTGTGGCGCAGTCTGGTAGCGCGCTTGCTTTGGGAGCAAGATGTCGGGAGTTCGAATCTCTCCACCCCGACCATCCGCTCTTTACCCGGGTTCGCGACTGCCCGTAGCTCAACCGGATAGAGCACCAGCCTTCTAAGCTGGGGGTTGTGGGTTCGAGTCCCGCCGGGCAGGCCAGCAGATCAAGGGCGGGCTGAGCACGATGGGCAAGTCGGGGCAGGTGGTGCAGGTCGATCAACGGTGGCCGTAGCTCAATGGTAGAGTCCTGGATTGTGATTCCAGTTGTTGTGGGTTCGAATCCCATCGGCCACCCCACTTCCTTCCATTAGGCGAAGCGTTTGCGCACGGCACGTATTGCGCGTGCTGCGATTGCGCAGGAATGCCGCTAGCGAGCTGGTGGTTCGGAGATCCAATTTTGCCGCACGTCTCATGAGCGCACGACTCAGCCACTTGAGCCGGCTTGAAGCCGAGGCGATCCATATCTTTCGCGAGGTGGCCGCGGAGTGCCGGCGCCCGGTGATGCTGTACTCCGTGGGCAAGGATAGTTCGGTGCTGCTGCACCTTGCGATTAAAGCTTTCGCGCCCGGCAAGCCGCCCTTCCCGCTTCTGCACATCGATACGACATGGAAGTTTCGGGACATGATCGCCTTTCGCGATCGGCGTGCGAAAGAACTCGGCATGGAGCTCATCGTGTCCACCAACGAACAGGGGCTTGCCGAAGGGGTTAATCCCTTCGACCATGGATCGTCGTATTACACGGACATCATGAAGACCCACGCGCTGCGCATGGCATTGGACAAGTACGGCTTCGATGCGGCGTTCGGCGGCGCGCGGCGCGACGAAGAGAAATCGCGGGCGAAGGAGCGCGTCATTTCGCTGCGTGCTCCCGGCCACCGCTGGGATCCCAAGGCGCAGCGCCCGGAAATCTGGGACGTCTATAACACCTCGCTCGACACGGGGTGGACACTGCGTGTGTTTCCGCTCTCCAACTGGACCGAGGGCGATATCTGGCAATATGTCGAGCAGGAGCAAATACCGGTCGTCCCGCTGTATTTCGCGCGACCCAGACCCGTGGTGCGTCGCGCCGGCGGCCTCATCATGGTGGATGACGAGCGCATGCGCCTGGGACCCGAAGAGAAGGTCGAAACACGCCTTGTGCGATTCCGCACCCTGGGTTGCTATCCTCTGACGGCGGCGCTGGAGAGCGGCGCCACGACCCTCGCCGAAATCGTTCGCGAGACGCTGACCGCGCGCACTTCCGAGCGCCAGGGACGCGCCATCGATCACGACGGCGCCGCTTCGATGGAGCGCAAAAAGCAGGAAGGCTATTTTTGACTCAAGACGTCCGACAGGTGCGCAAAATGGCGGAGCGCCGCGCTGCAGTTGCCTTAATGGAAAATCAACGCCCGCAGCAAGATTTGCTGCGCTTCATCACCTGCGGCAGTGTCGATGACGGCAAGTCGACCCTGATCGGCCGGCTGTTGTGGGAATCTAAGCTGCTATTCGAGGACCAGGCGGCGGCGCTCGAACGCGATTCGAGGCAATACGGCGCGCAGGGGGAAAGCCTGGATTTCGCGCTGCTCGTGGACGGCCTGCAGGCGGAACGCGAGCAAGGCATCACCATCGACGTCGCCTATCGCTTCTTCGCGACCGCGCGGCGCAAATTCATCGTTGCGGACACGCCGGGACACGAGCAATACACGCGCAACATGGCCACCGGCGCATCGACCGCCGACCTGGCGGTCATACTCGTCGATGCGCGCAAGGGCGTGCTCACTCAGACGCGGCGCCATACGCGCATCGCCGGCATGCTCGGCATCCGGCATGTCGTCGTGGCGATCAACAAGATGGATCTCGTCGGGTGGGATTCTGCGGTGTACGCCGGCATCGAGCGCGATTATCGCGCGGCTGCCGGGGAGCTGTGCTTCGAGCGGATCCATTTCATCCCCATCTCAGCGCTTTGCGGAGACAACGTCATCGAGCCGAGTCCCCAGGCGCCCTGGTACGCGGGCCCGCCGCTCCTGCGGTTTCTCGAGGAAGCGGATGTCCCGGAGCGGAGCGGCGGCGCTTTTCGAATGGCGGTCCAATGGGTGAACCGGCCCAATTCGGATTTCCGCGGTTTTGCCGGACGCATCGCCGCGGGCCTGGTGCGTCCGGGCGACCGGATCAGGGTGGCGCCGTCCGGCGTCGAGACCGCCGTCAAGTCTATTTTTACTTTCGATGGGGAACTTGACGAAGCCTGCGAGGGCCAATCCGTGACGCTCATACTTGCCGACGAGATCGACGTGAGCCGTGGCGACGTGCTGGCCGAGGCCAGCGCGCCGATCGAGGCCGCGGATCAGTTTGAAGCGCAGCTTCTTTGGATGAACTCGCACGAGATGGTTCCCGGCCGCGTCTACACCATGAAGATGCACACGCGCCAGGCCGGGGCCACGATAACTGGAATCAAATACAGGGTGGACGTCAACTCCGGCGCCCATCTTGCGGCGAAGTCGCTGGCGATGAACGAAATCGCCGTGGTGAATCTCAGTCTGGACCGCGCCGTTGCGTTCGAACCCTATGGCGTGAATCGGGCACTTGGCGCCTTCATCCTCATCGACCGGCTGACCAGGGAAACCGTCGGCGCCGGCATGATCGACTTTGCACTGCGGCGCGCCTCCAACATCCACTGGCAGGCGCTGGAACTGAACAAGGCGGCGCGCGCGTCACTCATGCGCCAGCGTCCGCGATGCCTGTGGTTTACGGGCCTGCCAGGCTCGGGCAAGTCCACGATCGCGAATTTGCTCGACAAGCGGCTGCATGCCGCCGGTCGCCACACCTATGTCATAGACGGCGACAACGTGCGGCATGGGCTGAATCGGGATCTCGGCTTCACCGAAGCGGATCGGGTCGAAAACATCCGCCGGGTGGCCGAAGTCGCGCGCCTCATGGTCGACGCCGGGCTTATCGTAATGGTCTGCCTGATTTCGCCCTACCGCGGGGAGCGCCGTTTCGCGCGCAGCCTGTTCCAGCCGGGCGAGTTCCTCGAGGTATTCGTGGAGACGCCGCTCGATATCTGCGAGCAGCGCGACCCCAAGGGACTCTACGGCAAGGCGCGCGCGGGCAAACTGAAGAATTTCACCGGGCTGGACAGCCCCTATGAAGCACCGGAGCATCCGGAGATCACCATAAGGACTCAGGAACTGGCGCCGCTGCAAGCGGTCGAGCGGCTGCTCGAGGCCGTGGCCGCGGAAGCATGACGGACGAGGGTCGAAGTAATGGAAACTTCCACGTTCCGCAGCATAAGGCCGGCACGGGCGCCTGTGGAAATAGGCACCTTGAATTACGCATTCGAGCGGGCCGCAACAGTCATGCACGCTCAAGTATTTTTTCGCCCCTGAGTGATCCTTGCGCGTGGCGCTGTGATTTATTCCCGCTTTCCGTTTTTAAGCCGGCAACCGGACCTGTCTGGGTATGAGTAACGTTGTATCCTCCCGCTCAGCGCATCGACTCTCATAAATTCATCTTCTAAAAGCATGGCAATCGCCCCGCCGCCCCGCCGCGGTCTACCGTCTGCCCATCACACGCTGGTGCTTAGCCCGCTACCGGTGGTTTGCGCGGGCATCGCATCGCTGGTTCGCTCGGAGATCGACGGCGCGGCGCGCGTGTTTTGCGGTGATTGGAGCGCTTGGCGCAGGGTGCGGGCCGCGATCAGCCATGAGCTGCATTTGGTGGTCGTGCATCCTGGCAACATCTGCGATTTTGCGGAGTTGGCGAGTCTGATCTCGGAGATCGGCAACAAGGAAGTTATTTTGGCGTTCCCTCTGGGCGCTAAGAGTCACGAAGTCCTAAACAATGCTAAGCTGCACCGGATCGAGCTTGGAGCGTCACTGGAAATCTGGCGGCGCGTGCTAAGGACGGCGGCGCTACGCGGCGTGATTCCTCAGAAGCCAGGCAACAAAATGCAGATGCTTGCTATCGGTGCGCACGTTTCTACACCGGTACAAACGCTGACACCGCGCCAGATGGAAGTCCTCGAATTGCTGACACGTGGTTTTCCGAACGGTGCGATCGCGCAGCGCCTGGGGATAACCCAGGGAACGGCGAAGCTGCACGTGGCCGCGGTTCTGCGCGCGCTTAGCGCCAGACGGCGCGTAGATTTGGTGCTTCGCCGCGCTTCGGGTCTGCTCACGGCGCACGACGACCAGACTGGCCGTAACGAGCGCGCTGCGCAAGTGATGTGGCCACTTTCGTCGGCCCTTGACGGTGAACGTGAAACCGAGAGATAAAGGAACGAGAGGCGCCGTCAGGGCTACTGTTGCCGCCGGGCTGATGCTGCTTGCCGCCGGCGCGAGCGCCCAGTCGGGTGCGACGGATGCGCCGCGCACGCTGTCTTCTCCGCTGTCTCTGTCTTTTAGGCAAGCCGTAAACGAAGCGGTGTTGCGCAATCCGAGCAGGGTGCGCGCCGCACACCAGGTCACCGCGGCGGGCTTCGATAAAGACGCCGCCGAATGGGGCCGGTATCCGTCCTTGACAATCGATGCCGCGCCGGTGCAATCGAACAACGCGGCCGTGCCCTCGAGCAGCCTGCGCGTCGAACAGCCGCTCTGGGCGGGAGGCCGCATCGAGGGTCAGATCGATTCCACACGCGCTCTGGTGGGTGCCGCGCAATCGGGCGAGGCCGAAGCGCGGCGCCGCCTCGCCCAGGACAGCGCCGTCGCCTACGTCGGCTGGCTGTACGCCGCTCAGCGCGTGGACATCGCGCGCGCGGGGGCCGAGCGATTATCCCGGCTGCTGGGCTATGTGGAACGGCGCGCATCCGAGGGCCTGGCTTCCTCGGCCGATGCCTCCATTGCCTCGGCCCGCCTCGGCAGCATGCTCGCGCAGGTCGCCGAAACGCGCGGTGCCTTGGACCAGGCGCGCGCCCAGCTGGAGGCGCTCACCACGGTCAGAATCGAGAAAATCGTACCCGTCGCCGTGCCCGCTTATACCGCGAAGACCCCCGACGACGCGGAAGGCGCATACCTGGCGAACTCGCCGCTCCTTGTGCAGAGGCGAGCCGAGGTCGAGAGCGCGCGCGCCCAGGAGCAGGTCCGCAAAGGATTGATGTTCCCGAAGGTCGCGCTGCGGCTCGAGCACCTTATGTATAACAATCCCGGGTCCAACGTCAGCGCCAGCGATTCGCGCCTGTCGGTGGTGCTGGCGTTCACCCCGGAGGCGGGGCTCGCGTCGTATTCGGGTTACCAGGCGGCGGGCAGCCGGACGGACGCCGCGCTCGCGCAGGTCGCCGCCGACGAAAATGATGTGCGCCTGCGTGCGCGGGCCGATTGGGCGGATCTGGTGGCAAGCACGAGCCAGGCCGAGCAGCTTACGCCCCAGGTGTCTGCGCTCGAGGCCGTGTCTGCTTCGTACATGCGGCAATTTGAAGCGGGGCGCAAGAGCTGGCTCGAGGTGCTGAATACCGAGCGCGAAGGCGTGGATGCGCGGCTCGCCCTGTCACGCGCGCGCATGCTGCGCGATCAGGCGAACCTGCGCCTGATGGTCAACGGCGGCACTTTCTGGGCATGGATCGAGACGCTGCCACTATCACTATGAAGGACAAAAGAACGTGAACCCGGACAGGCTGGACACGACCCATGGGGTGATCGGCTGTCCGATCGGCGCGAGTGCTCTGCGCCGGCTGCTGGCGCTGTGGGGCCATCGGCTCGGCGCTTCACAAGTCGAGCACGCGCTCGATGCGGCCGGCGCGCCGCGCTTCGCCGGCGGGCGCGAAAGCCTGGGGGCGCTGTCCGGCGCGCTGGATCGGCTCGGGCTGCCGGGAATGCGGCTGGCCGCGACGCAGGCGGTGATGCTGACCGAGCGCCATCTGCCCGCTCTCGTCCAGCACGACGGGCGCGCCTGGGTGCTGCGCGAGATGCGCGGTGAGCGGCGCGTGTTGGACCCGGGTGACGGCGGCAGCGTCGAAATCGACGCCGCCGTTCTTGCCAGCGCCTATGCGCTCTGGCTGGAGCGGCCCGAGAAGCAGGGAGTGCAGGAGACGGCGGGTCTGGCGCGTGACCTGATCGCGGGCGCTGTCAGATCGCGCCGCCGTGTCCTGGCGGAGGTGGCGCTCGCCACCTTGCTCACCAGCGTTCTCACGGTGGCGACCTCGTTCTTTGCCCTCCAGGTTTACGACCGCGTCATTCCGACATCCGCCTATGCGACGCTTTGGGCGCTCGCGGGGGTAGTGGGTGTGCTGATCGTGTTTGATTTCGTGCTGCGCCTGGTTCGGGCGCGCTTGCTGGATCGCGTCTCGCGCGACATTGACGAAGAGGTCTCGGTTGCGGTGTTTGGCGCGCTCATCGGGCTGCGGCTCGATACGCGTCCCGCCTCGGTCGGCACGCTCGCGGCGCAGGTCGCGGGGCTCGAGCTGGCGCGCTCGTTCTTCGCATCGACCGTGCTGTTCACGCTGGCCGAACTGCCGTTCGCGCTGTTGTTCGTCGCTTTGATCGCGTTCATCGCCGGACCGCTGGCGTGGCTATACGGCGGCGTCGCGCTGGTCGCGCTCGGCGCGGCATTGGTCGCGCACGCCCGCCTGAAGGCCATTTCAGCCCGTCTGCTGCAGGCCGGGTACAGGCGAAACGGGCTGCTCGTCGAATCCATAGAGGGCGCCGAGACGATCAAGGCGTTCGGCGCCGGCTGGCGTTTCGCGGAGCGCTGGCGTGAGGCCACGGTCGAGATCGCGCGGATGAGCCTGGAATCGCGCGCGGCCACCGTGACCGCGCTCACGCTCACCACCTCGCTCGGCTCAGTGGCCTATGTCGCCGTGGTGGTGTTCGGGGTGAATCTGATCGAGGCGGGACAGCTCACTCTCGGCGGCCTGATCGCGAGCACGATGCTCGGGGGCCGCGTGCTGGCGCCGATTGCGAGCGGTGTCGGCCTGATCGCGCTGGCGCAGCAGGCGACGCAGTCGCTGCGCGGGGTGGATGCCGTGCTGGCGCTGCCGCAGGAGCGCGAGCCGGATGTCGAACCGCTGGCGCCGGCGGGCCTCGGGCATGCGCTCGGCCTCGAGAGCGCACGGTTTTTCTACGGCAAGGTGCCTGTCCCGCAGCTCGATCTGCCGGCGCTGTCGGTCGCGGAGGGGGAGCGTGTCATTCTCGTCGGGCCGCCCGGGTCGGGGAAGTCGACCCTGCTGCGCATCCTTGCCGGTTTGTATCGCCCCTCGTCCGGGAGGCTCCTTGTCGGCGGCGCGGACGCCTCGCTGCTGGACCCGGAACTGCTCCGCGGCTTGATCGGATTCCTGCCCCAGGAGGTGCAGCTTTTTCGCGGCACCCTGCGCGAGAACCTTTTGCTGGGCGCCAACATCCCGGACGAAAAGCTCCTTGCCGTGGTTCAGGATGTGGGCCTCGACGCGCTCGTGCGCGAGCATCCGCGCGGCCTCGACCGCGAGATCGCGGAGGGCGGCAGCGGTTTGTCCGGCGGGCAGCGGCAGCTCACCGGCCTGGCGCGCGTGATGCTCCGCGGCCCGCGGGTCTGGCTGCTGGACGAGCCGACCGCCGGGCTCGACCGCACATTCGAAACCCGCGCGCTCGCCGCGCTGGGGCGCGCGCTGGGGCCGCTCGACACCGTGGTGATCGCCAGCCACCGCCCCGCGGTCATCCCGTTCGCGCAACGCATGGTTTTCCTGCAGCGCGGTCGCGTGGTGGGCGATGGCGAACGCGAGGCTCTGATGCGCGCTCTGCGCACCCAGGGCGAGCGCGGCGCGGAGGCGGTATGAGCGCAAAACCGCAGCGCAAATTCCCCAGCGTGAACCACATGCCGCGCGATCGCTCGCGGCTTTCAAGCGTCGTCTGGCTGGTCGCGGCGATGCTCGCCGGGCTCGCCGCGTGGGCATACTACGCGGTCGTGGATGAGGCGGCGCGCGCCAGCGGCACCGTGATCGCCTCCAGCCGGGAGCAGGTGATCCAGGCGATCGACGGCGGCGTGCTCGCGCAACTGCGCGTGCGCGAGGGTGATCGCGTGCGCGAGCGCGATGTGCTGGCGGTGTTCGATGACACGCGCACGCGCGCGGCGCTGATCGAGATGGAGGCGAAGGCCGCGGCGCTGAGCGCGAATATCGCGCGCCTGCTCGCGGAGATGGCGGGCGGCGCGCCGGCATTCTCGCCTCAGGTGCTGAAGTTCCCCGCGCTGGTGCGCGCGCAGGAGGAACTGATCGAGGGGCGGCGCAAGTCGCTCGAGGCCGAACTCGCGGCGCTGAGCGAGGTTGCGCGCCTGGCGCGCAGCGAGTTCGGCATCATCGAAAGGCTGGTGCGCTCGGGCGACGCGAGCCAGGTTGAATTGCTGCGCGCGCAGCGCAGCGTCACCGAGGCGGACGCCCAACTCCTGAACCGGCGGAACAAATACGTGCAGGACGCGAGAACCGAGCTCGTGCGCGCGCGCGAAGACCTCGAGCAGGTCGAGCAGCAAGCGGCGCAACGCCGCCAGCAGCTCACGAACGTTGTCATTCGCGCGCCCATGGGCGGGATCGTGAAGAACGTGAAGTTCACGACGCTCGGCGCGGTGATGCGGCCCGGCGACGAGCTGATGCAGATCGTCCCGGTAGGAGACAAAATGATCGTGGAGGCAAAGGTGCTGCCGCGGGATATCGCGCTGATACGCCCGGGGCTGCCCGCGACGATCAAATTCGACGCCTACGACTACACGGTCTTCGGCGCCGTCGACGGAGAGGTGATATACGTCAGCGCGGACACGATGCGCGACGAAACGCAGCGCGGCGATGCGACCTACTATCGCGTCCATGTGCAAACCACGGCGCCGGGACCCCTGACGCGCACCGGCCGCAGGGTCGAGGTGATTCCCGGCATGACCGCGCAGGTCGATATCCGCACCGGGCAGCGCTCGCTGCTCACCTTCCTGGCCAAGCCGGTCGTCAAGACCTTCTCCGAAGCCTTTCGGGAGCGTTGAGCATGGGCGAGCTGCGATGGGCTCGCGTGCTTGCCGCGTTGCTGCTCCTGCCTGGGCCTGCCGGCGCCTCCGACGAGGCGCCATCCGGCGCCGCAGGCTCATGGCGCTGGGAGGAGCAGGCGTATCGCTGGTATTACAGCCGCGACGGCGAGCCCGCCTGGCTCGAGCGCGGGCTTGCGACGGCGCTATTTCTTTCCGCCGCCGATGCCTGGGCGGCATGCGGTGTGCGGCGCGAATTCGCGGGCGAAACGGCGCGGGCCGCCGGGGCGATGGACGGCGTAAACGTCGCCGGCTGGTCGTCCCTGATGCCGCGCTCCTTGCGCGGCCTCACGACAAAGCGCCGCGCAGGCGCGGCGCTCCTCGAAGCCGATATCGCCATCAACGGCCGCAGCGCGGAGCTGCGGGCGTCGCCCGAACTGCTGTTCAAGGTGATCCTGCACGAGTTCGGCCATGCACTCGGGCTCGTCCATACGCCCGAGTGCCGCGACGTCATGTCATACGGCGGCAAATGCCGGATTCCCAACAGCGAGCTGCCCCAGCGGCCGGGCGCGGGCGATCTGGCGCAATGCGCCGCGCGCTACGGGCGGCAGAATTTGCCGCCGTGAGCAATTGTGAAAAACTGTGTTTTATTTCATGATCGGCTATGCCATTGGATATATGGCGTTTTGTTGCGGAGCAAGTACAATTTACACGTAGCAATTTGCAGCAGCGCGTTAGTTTTGCAGCCTATTCAAGTGTATCTATTTGAAAAGAAGAATAAAAGGTTAGAAATTGAACCAACAGCACTGTTCGGAGAATAAATAAATGGCTAAGAAACTCGCTGTTCCTGGGATGGCGGTCAACGAAGAGTTGGCACGGATTGCAGGCGTCTCCTCTATGGCGGGCGCACCGAAAGGTCATGCTGCGCGGCGCAAGCGTTCCGACGGCGATCCGCTGTCCGATGCCAACAATCCTGGGCAGGAGTTGAATGAGCAGGATATAGCTATACGGCAGGACGAAGAGTCAAGCGATGCCGAAGCGCAACCGGAGGTACCGGAGGTACTTGAGGAATCGCAGTCTCAGTCTGAAGGGGCGGGCGGTGCCTACGCCGGGAATGAGTCCCTCGATCTTGGCGACTCGTACACCCGAACCGGCTGGGATTCGCAGAATTTCGACTACACAGGAAATGCGTCTTACGAGTCCGGCGATCCGTACGCCTTGCTCGATGCGGACTGGCAGGAGGGCACGTATGGCGCGCTCGATGATGATTCGATGCTCCTCGCCCAGGCCGCTCAGGGCGCCGGCGAGGTCGGTACGGAAGGCGCGGCGGCGGCGGCAGGTGCGGCCGAAGCCGGGGCCGGATTAACCGGACTGCCGCTCGCGGCTGCCATTGCCGGCGGCGCGTTGGCACTGGGTGGTCTGGGTGGGAGTGACAGCGCTGCTGCTGCTGCCGGTGGCGGTGGTAGTAGTCCCGTTCTGACTGTGATAAGGGGCCTGGTTGCGGACGGATATGTCCGCGGGGCGCGCATATACATCGATCAGAACAACAACGGCGTCGCGGATACGGCGGAGGACACCGGTGTACTGACCGATGCGACCGGTAACTTTGTCGTCAGCACCTCGCTCACCGGGGCGATCATCGCGATCGGCGGCACTAACATCGATACGGGATTGCCGAACCTCGTGGTGCTCAAGGCCCCCGCGGGCTCGACCATCGTCAACCCGCTCACCACGGTGCTGCAGGAGTACATCGAGGCCACAGGAGTTTCGCTTGGCGCCGCGCAGGAGGCAGTGAAGACCGCGCTGGGCCTGCCGGATGTCGATCTCACCACCTACGACCCGTTTGCGGAGGGTGAGACCGACGACGCCGCGCTCGATGCGCAAAAGGTCGCAGCGCAGCTCGTCGTGCTCGAGCAGCTATCGGGAGACGCCCAGGCGGTGCTGGACAACATCGTTGCGTTGATCCAAAGCGGGGCCGACCTGAGCGATCTGAGCAGCGGAACCGTCATCGGTTCGCTGCTGGACGGCGTAACGGTTTCCCCTACGGTGTTGGCCTCTATCGAATCCGCCAACGACGCGATCGACCTCGCCGACACCCTCGCCGCGAGCGGCCCGGGGTCGCTGTCGGACGTGCAGGAGGCCTATCTCGACCCGACCGACAACGCGCCGGTCTTCGTTTCCCCGACCACGTACAGCGTCATGGATGGTCCCGCCGCCAAAGTTACGGTTCAGGCCGTCGATGGCGAGGGACAGCCGGTGACCTACAGCATCGCGGGCGGCGCCGACGCGGCGCTGTTCACCGTCGACCCGGATACGGGGGTAGTGAGTTTCCTGACCCCGCCGGATTTCGCCTCACCCCAGGATACGGGCGGCAACAATGTCTACGATGTCATGGTCCAGGCGAGCGACGGGTCGCTGACCTCGACAGAGACCCTGGCCATCACGGTGACGCTCAACACCACACCGGTGGAAACCTTCGCGGATTTCGCCGGCAACGTGCCGAACGGCGGCCCGGCTACGGTCGTCAACGTGACGAATGCGACCGGAACGCACTATTTCACCATCGACGCCGGGTTCGAAAGAGGCACCTTGCCCCAGACCGCCTCGGCGCTGCGCGCCGATCTGGCCTACACGGTCGACTCCCATCACCTTACTGCCTCGAACGCGTCGACCGGTACGTCCACCTCCAGCATCAACTACAACGGCCTGGAGGTCCAGATCGACGGTGCGGCAGACGTCAGAGTAGAGCTTTCCGCCAGTGCCTCGGGCACGGACGCGAGCAATATCATCTGGGTGGACAAACTCGGCGTGGTCGAGGACGCGACTGCGCACTCGGCCGACGCCTACATCACCGTGCAAGCGTATGCGACGAACGGCGCCTACGCGGATGCGGGCGCCAACAATGTTTACATGCACTTGAGCGGAACCGGCGCCATCTCCGCCAACGTGGCTGTTATAGCGACCGCCAGTTCCACCAGCACCCCAGGGGCCGTAGCCGGCGCGCATGTCGGCGTCGACCTGAACGTGAGCGTCCACGCGGACACCGCTTACGCGCACGTGAATGAGATCGGGGCATATGCCACCCAGGTAGCCGATGGTTCGGCGATGGTGACCATCGGCGGCGACGTTTCCGTGGATGCGACGGCATCCGGAAGCGACGGCGAGGCTACCGCCTATGTGGAGAACATTTCTGCGACTGCATCGACGGGATCCGTCGCGCAGATCGAGATCGGCGGCAGCGTTCTCGTGGATGCAACGGCCGCCGACGGCAACGCTACCGCCTACGTGAGCTACATCTCGGCCTACGCTTCCGAATCGAGTTCTCTTGCCCAGATATCGATCGCCGGCGATGTGTCGGTGTCGGCTTCGGCCGCCGGGACTTATTCCACCACTCGTTCTTACTACAACGGCGCGACCAACGTTGCGGAGACCATCAACCCCGGTTTCTCGGCTTCCGCGTACGTTTCCTATATCTCGGCTTCCGCCTACTACTCGAGTGCCGAGGCCGATGTCTCCATCGGCGGCAGCGTGCTGGCGAACGCGGTGGCCGCGAGCGGCGACGCTACCGCCTACGTTTCCTATATCTCGGCCTCGGCTTCCTACTCGGGCGCCCTCGCGAGCGTGTCGATCGCCGGCGACGTTTTGGCGCAGGCCGTGGCGACAGGTGCTTATACCTACACCTATCACACCTGGAACGGCAGTAGTGTCGTAACGCAAACCGAGAGCGCTTCCGCCGAGGCCTATGTCGGCTACCTGGTTGCCACAGCGGACTACGGCGCGAGCGCGCGCGTCGATATCGGCGGCAACGTAACAGCGAAGGCGTTCGGCCAGACCGACGCATCCGCCTACATGAGTTCCGTTTACGCGCAGGCCTACAACGGCTCGACCGCCGAAATTTCCGTCGGCGGCAGCCTGCTGATTAGCGCGAGCGCGCTCAGCGGTTCGGCATCCGCCTATATCAACAACTACCTGTACGCGTCCGCCTCGACGGGGTCGGTCGCGCGAATCGATGTCGGCGGCGATGTGACGCTGAAGGCGACCGCCACCAAGGGCGGGGCCTCCGCCTACATTGGCCGTTCCGTTTACGCGAGCGCCGATTACGGCGCGACTGCCAGCCTTTCGATCGGCGGCAGCCTGCTGCTCAGCGCGAACGTGCTGAGCGGCACGGCGTCCTCGACGGCGAGCGCATACATCTCGGCCAGCGTTTACGCCACGGCCCAGACCGGGTCCTACGCGCGGCTCGACATCGGTACCGACCTCGCGCTCAAGGCGAGCGCCTCGGGCGACGGCGCCGACGCGAACGCGTACATGAGCCAATCCGTCTACGCTACCGCCGATTACGGTTCGACGGCGGAAATCTTCATCGGCGGCAGCCTCGTGCTGAGCGCGAGCGCGCAGACCGGAGCGGCCTCCGCCTACCTCACCGGCGATTTCTACGCCTCGGCGAGCTACGGTGCGATCGCACGCATCGAAATCGTAAATGACCTGACCGTGAAGGCGATCGCCGGCGAGGGCCTGGCGTTTGCCGAGATGAGTTCCATCTACGCACGGGCGGACTCCGGCTCCACGGCCGAAATCTCGATCGGCGGTAGCCTGCTGGTAAGCGCGAGCGCGCAGAGCGGCTCGGCGACAGCCTATATCAGCGAGTCGATCTCCGCCTCGGCCTACTACGGTTCGATTGCGCGCATCGACATCGCCGGCAACCTGACCGTCAAGGCGACCGCCCACGGCTCGGGCTACGCTGCGGACGCTTACATTTCTTCGATTAGCGCCTATGCCGACTACGGCGTGAGTGCGGAAATTTCGATCGGCGGCAGCCTGCTGGTGAGCGCAAACGCGTTTACCGGTGCAGCACATGCCTCTGTGAGCCAGATATACGCCTCCGCCGACTACGGCTCTATTGCGCGCGTGGATATCGGCGGCGACCTGACGGTGCGGGCAATCGCCGGCGACGGTAACGCGACTGCGGAAATCGCCGATTACCTCTACGCATCGGCCAATTACGGTGCACCGACAGCCGAACTACTGATCGGCAGCGGTCCGCTGGGGGGTAGCTTGTTGGTCAGTGCGAGCGCGCATAGCGGCACGGCATATGCGCACATTTCGACAGATATTCACGCCTCGGCGAGTACCGGATCGAGCGCACGGCTCGATATCGCCGACAACCTGACGGTGAAGGCAACCGCCAGCGGCACTGGCGGCAATGCCTACGCCTACATGTCTTCGCTGTACGCCTCGGCCGATTACGCCCAGACCGCATCGCTCTCGATCGGCGGCAGTGTGCTGGTAAGCGCGAATGCTCAAACGGGTGCGGCCTCTGCTTACATCGACGGCTCGGTCTACGCCTCGGAAACCTACGGTTCGGTCGCGCGCCTCGAGATCGGCGGCGACCTGACGGTTAAGGCGATCGCGGGCGACGGTAATGCGACGGCTTACATTACGAATACCATTTACGCTTATGCCGAATCGGGCGGGACCGCCGAGGTGTCGATCGGCGGCAGTTTGCTGGTCAGCGCGAGCGCGATCAGCGGTTCGGCCGTTGCCTATATCTCCGGCTCGATTTCCGCCTCGGCGGACTACGGCGCGCTTGCGCGCCTGGACATCGCCGGCGGCCTGACGGTGAAGGCCATCGCCGGCGATGGCAATGCGACGGCTTACATCACCTCTTCCATTTACGCGGATGCCAGTTCAGGTTCGACCGCCGAACTATCGATCGGCAGCGGTCTGGTCGGCGGCAGCCTGCTGGTCAGCGCGAGCGCGCAGAGCGGCACGGCAAGCGCCTACATCACCGGCGACATCTATGCCTCGGCCTCGTCCGGTACGGCGCGCCTCGAGATCGCAGACGACCTGGCCGTGAAAGCGACTGCCGCCGGCTCAGGCTACGACGCCTACGCGGTCATGGGTTACTACTCGTGGGATCAGGCCGACATCTACGCTTACGCAGACTATGGCGTGGGCGACAGCGCCGAGTTCTCGATCGGCGGCTCGTTGCTGGTGAGCGCGAATGCGCACACGGGTTCTGCCTCCGCCTATATTCACGGCTCGATCTACGCCTCCGCGGATTACGGCGGGGACGCCCATCTGGACATCGGCCATGACCTGAGCGTGAAGGCGGTCGCCGGCGATGGCGACGCGGTAGCCTACATCACCAATTCGATCTACGCGTCGGTCGATTACGGCGCGAACGCCGAGGTCACGATAGGCAGCGGCCTGCTGGGCGGCGGCGTCCTGATCAGCGCCAGCGCGCACAGCGGTAATGCGACGGCCTACCTGAGCGGCGATATCTATGCTTCGGCCTCGACTGGCGGGTACGCGCGGCTCGATATCGCCGATGACGTGACCGTGAAAGCGACCGCCACTGGCAGCGGCTACGATGCGTCCGCTTACATGTCTACCGTCTACGCTTACGCGGAGTACGGCCTGTCCAGCGCTGAGTTGTCGATCGGCGGCAGCCTGGTGGTGAGCGCGGACGCGCAGAGCGGTTCGGCGGATGCCTATATCAACGGCTACGTCTACGCCTCGGCCGACTACGGTTCATACGCGCGCCTGGACATAGGCGGCGACGTCACAGTGAAAGCGGTAGCGGGCGATGGCGATGCGAGCGCCTATATCACCTCGTCCATTTATGCTTCCGGCAATACCGGTGCGTCGGCGGAGCTTACGATCGGCGGCAACCTGCTGGTGAGCGCGGATGCGATCAGCGGCTCGGCAAACGCGAGGCTCAGCGGCTATATCTACGCCTATGCAACCGAAGGCGGGGGTGCGGGTCTGGATATCGGCGGCGGCGTGACGGTGAAAGCAAGCGCCACCGGCGCTGGCAACGGCGCGTACGCGTACATGAGCACGGTGTATGCATTCGCTGAATCGGGCACGATGGTGGATCTGACCATCGGCGGCGGCCCGCTGGGCGGCGGTGTGCTGGTCAGCGCGAGCGCGCTGAGCGGCACGGCCTCCGCATATATCGCCGGCAGCATCTATGCCTCGGGATCCTACGGAGCGATTGCGCGCCTGGATATCGCGGACGACCTGGCGGTGAAGGCGAGCGGCGCCCAGGGTGATGTGTACGCCTACATCACGAGTGGCATTTACGCTTCGGCGGACTACGCCGGGACGGCCGAGCTATCGATCGGCGGCAGCGTGCTGGTGAGCGCGAACGTCGCAAGCGGCGCGACCTCCGCAACGGCTAGCGCCTATATCAGCGCCGATATTTACGCGAGCGCCTCGACTGCCTCGATCGCACGCGTGGAGATCGGCGAAGGGCTCACGGTGAAAGCGACGGCCGCCGGCGCCGGAATCGACGCAAATGCCTACATGTACGGGATCTACGCGGACGCAACTGACGTCGCGACCGCCGAGGTCACGATAGTCGGAAATGTGGAGGTGAGCGCCATCGGCGAGGCCGTGGCATCCGCCTACATCAGCTCCATCAGCGCGAGCGCGGATGTGGTCAGCAAGGCGCAGGTCACCATCGAGGGTAATCTGACCGTGACCGCGCAAGGCTCCTCGGCTTATGCGTACATATCGCAGATCTCGGCGACCGCGGAAACCGGCTCCACGGCACGGGTTGACATCACTGGCAACGTGGTGGTGCAGGCCACCGGCACGAGCTACGCGAGCGCCCATATCGACAGCATCTACGCTATCGGCAACCGCGAGCACGTCGGCGTGGTGGCGATCGACGGCGGCGTGAGCGTGCACGCGCAGGCGGATGACGCGTTCGCGGGCGTGGTGGTAACGGCCGAGGACCGCGGCGAGGTGCTCATCACAGGTGCCTTCAGCGTGTCCGCGACCGGTTCCGCGGCGGCTGCCACGGCAAGTGCATTGGCGCAGTTCTCCGCGATGTCATCGGGGTATATCAGCGCAGGCGGGGTGAACCTGTCGGTGAGCGGCGGCGGCAACGCCTACGGCTGGCTCGACCTGTTCGCAAGCGATGACGCGGCGCTCTCGCTGGGCGACATGCATGTAAGCGTGGGGGCTGGCGGCAATGCGGACGTCTACGCGCAGCAGTCGCTTACCGCGAACTCGCTGCCTTACTACTACTGGTACAACAATAGTAATTCCTACTCCAGCCCCGTCAACACGCACAGCAGCGCGTCGGGCAGCATCTCGATCGGCAACCTGGTCGTGGATGTGGGCGCGGGCGCCACGGCCAACTTCTATCTCGATCACCTCGAGGCAAGCGGCTCGGCCATCATCAACGGCACGGGGAACGTCAACATGACGCTCGGAGACCAGAGTTTCGATCTCATGACGCTCGGCACCGGGCATCATCTGGCGCTCTCCTTCGATCTTGGCGATGCGGACATCACCACGAGTCTGGCCGACGTGCCGCACACCACGCTCGCGGGCTTCAGCGCGGTGGACGACTCGATCGTGTTCAGCGGCTACACGGCAGCCTTCACGAACTTCACGAGCATCGCGGAGCAGACCACCGCGGCGGGACTGTTCAGCGCGTTGGACACGGCGCTGGACGGCGCGGACCTGTATGTGTTCGCGGTCTACAACGGCGACGACATCACCGGGGACGGGGTCGCGGATTCCAACCTCGGCGTGCTGGCCTTTGACGAGGACGGCACCGGGATCACGTCGGTTCTGCTGCTGCCTACCGTCACGACGCTCGCGCCTACCGATCTTTCCTGAGCGTCCTCCCGCACGAGGGCCCGCCGCTTTAGAATAGGCGGCGGGCTTTTTTTCGCCCATGTTCGCTTATCCATTTATTTCCTGCCCTATCCGGGAGGCTGCTATTTCGACCAAGAAACCGGAGCGCGCGCGGCGCGTTCCCGCCACCAATCCCGCCGCGGGCGCACCCGCCAATCTCGCCCGGCTTCCGGTCTCCGCAGAGGGCGAGGATCCCGATCTGGCCAAGCTGCAGCAGGCCGCCAAGGCGAGGAAGCAGGGCCTCATTCCGCTTGCGCGCCAGACCCTCGCCGACGTCATCAAGCGCCGTCCGGGCTGGGGCCCGGCACGGCGCGAGCTGGTGATGCTGCATATATCGGCCGAGGAGTTTGCCGAGGCCGAGCGCCTGCTGCTCACCGAAACCAAGCGCGCGCCGCGCGACCGCTGGGGCTGGATGAGCCTCGGGCTCGTGCGCAGCCGCAGCGGCAATCCGAAGGGCGAAATCGAATGCCTGCTCAAGGCGCTCGACATCCAATACGAGTCCGCCCCGGCGCGGCGCCTGTTCGAGCTGCAGCGCGACAGCCAGGACCTGGCCGGCGCGCTGGAGACGGTGGCGATGCTGCGCCGCAAGGAGGACAACGACGTGCTCGCGGTGGCGCACTGCCAGCTGCTGGTGCGTCTCGGGCGCAGAAACGAGGCGCTGGTGCTGTGCGAGCAGTTGATGGAGCGCAAGCCCGCGCCGGTCGGGGCCATCGAGCAATGGGCGGCGCTCTTCCTGGCCGACCGCAACGAGCCGGATACCGTCATCGACACCCTCGGCCGGAAGATCGCGGAGGGCAGGACCGAACCCGCCTTCTACCACGGCATGTCGCGCGGCCTGCATCGCGCCGAGCGCAATGCCGAGGCGATCGACGCCCTGCACAAGGCGCTCGAGGGCGACGCGAAGCAGGTGCAGTGGTGGTACGACCTGGCGGTCATTCAGCGCCAGATGGGCGACATCCCGGGCTCCCAGGAGAGCCTGGAGCACGCGATGGCGATCGATCCCCTGAACCCGACCGCGCTGCGCGTCTTCGGCGTCGAGTACAAGCATGCCTACGGCGATGAACCGACCAAGCGCCTGAACCTTGCGCTCGCGCACATGGAGCGCTTCAAGCCGGAGAAGAAGGTGGAACTGCACTTCGCGGTGGCCAAGGCCGCCGAGGACGTCGGGGAGCTCGCCACCGCCTTCGCCCATTACGAGGTCGCAGGCCGCCTGCAGGCGCAGCTCACGCCTTACCGGCACGCCGGCGCGGAGGGCCTGCTCAAGCTGACCCGCGTGAACACAAGCGCCGCGACCTACCAGCGCGCCAGCGAGATGGGGTTCAAGAGCGACAAGCCGGTATTCGTGCTCGGCATGCCGCGCTCGGGCACCTCGCTTGCCGAGCAGATCATCGCGAGCCACCCCGATGCGCACGGCGCCGGCGAACTGAAGCTGCTGCACCGCGTGCTGGACGGCGTCAGCATAAACGGCAAACTGATCCAGACCGGCAACGAGCAGGGCGTGATCCCGACCTACATACCGGGCGTCGACCTCTCCTGCGACGGACTGAGCCTGCGCGAGCGCGGCGAGCGCTACGTCGAGGCCATCAACGCGCTGGCGCGCGCCGCAGGCCGCCCGGAGGCGAAGCGCGTCGTCGACAAGATGCCCGGCAACTACTTCTGGACCGGAGTCATCCCGTTCATCCTGCCGGGGGCGCGCATCGTCCATACCCGGCGCCATCCGGTCGATACCTGCCTGTCGATCTATCGCATCTTCTTTCCGGACGGCATGCCGTGGAGCTACAACCTCCCGGATCTCGCCAAATGCTACCGCAGCTATCACGAGCACATGCAGCACTGGGAGAAGACGCTTCCCAAGGGCATCATGCTCAGCGTGCGCTACGAGGACGTGGTGGCCGACGTGGAGGCCAAGGCGCGCCAGATCATCGCGCATATCGGGCTGCCCTGGAACGAGGCCTGCCTGAAGTTCTACGAGACCGAGCGTCCCGTGAAAACGGCGAGCCTCTCGCAGGTCCGGCAACCCATCTATAACACTTCGGTAGGGCGCTGGCGCAAGTACGAGGCCTACCTGAAGCCGCTGCTCGATGGGCTCGGGCCGCTGGTGAAAGAATACGAAGATGAACTCGCCGCATCTTCCGTGGAGAAGAAGTAGCGACTGCCGAAGCGTCTGCCAGCGCCTGGGCGATCAATCCCTGGTCCATCAGGCCTCCCCCAGTGCGCGCTCGAGCAGCAGCTCGGCGGCCCGCAGGGCATCGACCTCGGTCGTGCGGACGGTGATGTCGGCGTTCTCGGGCCGCTCATAGGGACTGTCGATGCCCGTGAAGTTCTTCAGTTGTCCCGCGCGTGCTTTCGCGTACAGGCCCTTGCGGTCGCGTGCTTCGCAGACCTCGAGCGGCGTGTCGACGAACACCTCGGCGAACTCCTGCGGCTGAAACAGGCTGCGCGCGAGGCGCCGTTCGGCGCGAAACGGCGATATGAAGGACACCAGCACGATGAGTCCCGCATCCACCATCAGCCGCGCCACTTCGGCGACGCGGCGGATGTTCTCGACGCGGTCCGCCTCGGTGAAGCCGAGGTCCCGGTTGAGGCCGTGGCGCACGTTGTCCCCGTCCAGCAGATAGGTGTGCCTGCCCGCGGCGTGCAGCCGCTTCTCTAACAGGTTGGCGATGGTGGACTTGCCGGAGCCGGACAGGCCGGTGAACCAGAAGCAGCGCGGCCGCTGGTGCATCAGCGCAGAGCGCGCCGCCTTGTCCACCTCCACGACCTGCCAGTGGATGTTCGATGCGCGCCGCAGCGCGAAATCGATCATTCCCGCCCCGGCCGTGTCCCGGGTGAGGCGGTCGATCAGGATGAAGCTGCCGAGCGTGCGGCTGGCGCGGTAGGGCTCGAAGGGAACCGGGCGATCCAGGCTGACGTTGACCACCCCGATCTCGTTCATGGCGAGCGACTTCGCAGCGAGCTGCGCCCCCGTATTCACGTCCACGCGGTACTTGATCGCGGTCACGGTAGCGCCGGCCTGGCCCGCGTGAAGCTTCGCCCCATAGAGCCGCCCAGGAATGAGCTCGTGCGCATGCATCCAGAGCAGGCGGGCCTCGAACTGGTCGGCCGCCTCCACAGGCGACGATGCGCTCGCCAGGACGTCGCCGCGAGCGACGTCCACGTCGTCAGCCAGGACAAGCGTCACCGACTGGCCCTGCGCGGCCTCGGGGAGATCGCCATCCATCGTGACGATCCGCCTGAGCGTGGTCTCGATGCCCGAGGGCGCCGCGCGCAGCCGGTCCCCGGGACGCACGCTGCCGGCGGCGACTCGCCCGGCAACCCCCCTGAAATCCAGGCCGGGGCGGTTCACCCACTGCACCGCCATCCTGAACCCGCTGCCGCCCTCGGCGGGCACATCCACCTCCTCGAGGTATTCGAGCAGGGTAGGGCCGTCGTACCACGGGCTGCTCAGGCTGTGCGCGGTCAGATTGTCCCCCTGCAGCGCGCTGACCGGAACGAAACGCAGATCCCGGAACTGCATCCCCTCGCACATCTCGCGGTAGGCGCGCTCGATTTCCGCAAAGACCCCCGGATCCCATGCGACGAGATCCATCTTGTTGACCGCCACGGCGATGTGCCGGATCCCCAGCATGTGGGCGATCCGGGTGTGGCGGCTGGTCTGCGGCCGGATGCCCTTGCGTGCGTCGACCAGGATCACGGCGAGCTGGGCGGTCGATGCGCCCGTTGCCATGTTGCGGGTGTATTGCTCATGGCCGGGCGTATCGGCGACGATGAATTTGCGGCGCGCTGTCGCGAAGAAGCGGTACGCTACGTCGATCGTGATGCCCTGTTCGCGCTCGGCCTGCAAGCCATCCACGAGCAGCGCGAAGTCCAGATTTTCGCCCTGCGTGCCGTAGCGCCTGGAGTCGCGCTCGAGCGCGCTCGCCTGGTCCTCGAAGACGAGCTTCGACTCCCATAGCAGGCGCCCGATGAGGGTCGACTTGCCGTCGTCCACGCTGCCGCAGGTCAGGAAGCGCAGCAGCTCCCGCTCGATGCCGCTCAAAAGTAGCCTTCCTGCTTTTTGCGCTCCATGGAGCCCGCGCCGTCGTGGTCGATGGCCCGGCCGGCGCGCTCCGAATGCCGTGCAGCGGCCGTTTCTGCGATGATTTCGGGCAGCGATGCGGCGCCGCTTTCGATCGCGGCGGTGAGGGGATAGCAGCCCAGGGTCCTGAAGCGAACCAGGCGCGATTGCGGCACCTCGCCCTCCTGCAGGCGCATGCGCTCGTCGTCGACGACGATCAGGACCGCGGCCTGGACGCCTGAGCGGCGCCAGCAGGCGGTCGCCTCGATCGTCGTGGGCCGCACCGGGCAGCCCGTGGATATCGCAGAAGCGGCGCTCTATCTCGCCTCCCCGGAGGCCTCCTTCGTCACCGGCGAGATCCTGAACGTGAACGGCGGCGCGCTGTTCGTCCACTAAGCGCATCCGAAGCAGACAAAGCGCGCCAAGTCAGTCGGTGAGCGCGCGAAAAACCTCGATCTCGACCGGACCGTTCAGGCCCTCTTTCTTGCGCAGCTCCCGGTAGGGCGTGAGATGCGGTCCCTCCCTGTGCCACTGCAGGGCCGCCTCGTCCTTGTACTGCTCATAGAACAGAAACTGATCGGGATCGGTGGGCGAGCGGTGCGGCCGGTAAGCGACACAGCCGGGTTCTTCCCTGCGCACTACTGCCACCATGTCCTTCAAGACATTTTCCAGCGCATCGCCCTTGCCTTTCGGAGCGCGCATCCGGGCTATTAATGTGATCTCTCCTGCCATGTGAATCTCCCCAGAGGTTGGAAACCGGAACATGCGGCAATGAGTTTACGCGTGGGCATGGCCTAAACTACCCCGGAGGCACTGATCGAAGGGGGCGGTTCGAGTCCCTTCCCGGGTACCAATTGAAAGCGATCCGAAAATGAACATCACGGACCCCATCCGTCGGCACGCGGAGTCCACTCCGGAGGCGGTCGCAATCTTCCGTCCCGACGGTGCAAGCATCACCTACAGCAGGCTCGACCACGACATCGACGCCGTGGGACGACGGCTGTTGGGCGCCGGGCTGGCCGCCGGGAATGTTACCGGGACGATTGTGGCCGGACCCTACCGGCACATCGTTTTGACGCTCGCGCTCGCGCGGCTTGGCATCGCCAGCGCGCCGATGTCTTTGGCGGCGGAACGGATGGACGCGTACGTCGCGCCACGAGGCACCCCGGCGAACGGAACAGCGCGGCTCGTGACCGTAGATGAGATCTGGATGGAAGGCGCTCCCCCTTCTGCCGGCACGAGTCCGCTGCCGTCGCACCAGGACGGCGCGGCGGTCGCGTGCTACTTCCAGTCCTCGGGGACAACGGGAATCGTCAAGCATGTCGCGATCACGCATGACATGCTCGCCCGCCGCGTTCATTCCAGGGGGCTGCTGGCGCCACTGCCGAAGCCCGCAACTCAGATCTCAACGATTGGCCTGGGCTCCCACTACGGCTTCAAGAGCGTTCTCCGGGTCCTCTGGACCGGCGGGCGGGTGGTCTTGCCGGGGCAGCCGGCCGCCGAGAGGGTCGCCTCGTTGATCGAACGCCATCTCGTTAACTACCTCGTCGCCGCGCCCGTCACCCTGGATCGAATCATTGCCTCACTGCCGCCGGGCGCCGGGCCGTTTCCCTCGCTCGAGACCATCGAGTTCGGAGGAAGCCTGCTGCCCAGACGCATCTACGAGATCGCTCGCAGGCGGCTTTGCCCAAACATCCTGTCTCTGTACGGCACCACGGAATCCGGCGTCATTGCCGCCGCGCCGATGTCCGTCCTGGCTGATCATCCCGGTGCAGTCGGCTACGTTCATCGCAGCGTCGAGATCGAGGCCGTCGACGAGAGCGACAAGCCGGTCACGCCGGGGAGCGAAGGAATTCTGCGTGTGCGCAGCGGCACCTGCGTGGACGCCTACGCGGGCGATGCGGCTGCCTCACCCGATGCGTTCAAGGGAGGATGGTTCTATCCCGGCGACGTCGGCGCGGTCTCCGGCGACGGGCTGTTGACCCTCGCGGGCCGTACCGGCGAATTCATCAACTGCGGCGGCATCAAGGTGAGCCCGCAGGTCATCGAGGACGTGCTGCTGTCGTTGGCGCAGATAAGGGAGGCGGCGGTGTTTGGCGCGCCTGATGCGCGCGGCCTCACGCGAATCTGGGCGGCGATCGTGCCGGACGGGCCGCTGGACGCCGCGGCGATCAAGGCGATCTGCATCGAGCGATTGAAGGAAAAGAGCCCCCATTTCCTCATGCCGGTGACGGAAATACCGCGCAATGCCGCCGGGAAGATTCTGCGCGACGAGTTGACGAGAATGGCCATCACGACCGGCGCCGCACACGCATCGCGCTAGGCGATCCGCATTTCATCCGCCCTGCCCAGGGGCCCGGCCTCCGTGCAAGAAGCGGGCGGCGCTCAGGCTTGCCCGAGCGCCGCGTTCCACGGCAGCCAGCGCCGCTCCAGGCTCAGCATGCCCCGGTTTATCGCGTACCCCGCCACCGAGAGCACGATCACGGCCGCGTAGACCTCGGGCATTCGGGCCGCCTGCTCCATCAGGACGATGTAGGCGCCGATGCCGCCCGCTCCGACGATCATCTCCGCGACGATCGTCGTAATCAGCGCCGAGGCCGCGCTCAGCCGGAGCCCGGCCATGATCAACGGCGCCGCCGCGGGAAGGATCACGGCCCGGACCCTGCGCGCGACGGGGATCTTGAACGTTCGCGCCGTCTCGATCAGCGCCTCGTCGATGCCGCGAACCGCGTGCAGCGTGTTGAGCATCACGGGCCAGAACGCGGCGAATGCGACGATCGTAATCTTCATCGCGTCGTCGAGCCCGAGAAACAGGATCGCGGGCGGGACGAGGGCCGGAACAGGGATGACCCGCAGCAACTGGAAGCTCGGGTCGAGCGTCGCGAACGCCCGTCGCGAGATGCCCATGACGATTCCCGTCGCGATTCCGGCCAGACTGCCGATCAGGAAACCCTGCAGCATCCGGGAGAGCGAGCCGCCCGCTTCGTGCAGCAGTACCGTCAAGCGGCGCGGCTCGAAGAAGAGGCGGACGACCTCGCTAGGGGCCGGCCATGCGTCAGCAGCTATCCAGCCGGTGCGCACGGACGCTTCCCAGGCAATGGCGAGCAGGAGGACGAGCCCGGCGCCCGATGCGCCTGCCTGCCCGAAGGCCTGCTTCATACGCCTCGGGCAAGTAACGGGCGCGCAATCAGCGTACCGGCGCTACGGCACATGGACGAGCGCCTTGATGTCCGGGGCGCTCTTCAGGAGACCATGCCGCACCATGAGCCGCGCCGTCTCCTCGATGGCCTTGATGTCCACCGTCTGGGGAAAATCGGGCACCGCAATCTTGCCGACGACCGCCGGGTCGAGCTTGGTGTACGAGGAGATGAGCTTGACCCCTTCGGCATCCTTCTTGTGCAGGTTGGCATAGGCCTGGCCGCGAAGGTAGGCGCGCACGAAGCGCCGGACCGTGTCGGGGTTCTGCTGCGCCCAATCGGCCATCGCCACCAGCACTACCGACACGAAGACCGGTTGCGTTTCGGTGTACGGGTAGCCCACGATCCTGCCTTTCCCGCTTTCGGTCGCGCGCGTCGCGAACGGTTCGGTCATGCTGGCCGCATCGATGCGGCCAGAGACGAGCGCGTCGAACTGCTGGGGGAACGGCACTTCCAGGATTCTGACTTTCGCGAGATCCACGCCCTTCTTCTCCAGATAGGCGCGGGAATACAGCCATAGATTGCCGTTCAGACTGGGCACGGCGAGCGTGCGCCCTTCGAGATCTTTCGGGTTCCTGATCGGGCCGTCCGCCCGCGCCACTATTGGCGAGATGTCCGGAGAGGGCGCGACAATCGCGGATCCGGGCCCGATGATACGGAACTTGATTCCCGACGCCACGCCCTGCAGCACGGTGACGATCGGAGCGGCGATGAACTGGAACTGGCCGGCGGGCAACCCGGGCAGCAGCGCGACGATGTTGCCTCCGGCGATGGCTTCGACATCGAGACCTTCCTGGCGAAAATAACCATTGCCCACGGCCGCGTAGGTCTGGGCCATGTCGATTATCGGGGACACACCCACCTTGACCGCGACCTCGGCCGCATGTGCCGCCGTTCCAAGCCCCACGAGCGAGACCAGCAATGCGCGCTTGATATCGAGAATCACGTTGAACCTCTCTTCAGTGTGTGATGAGCGAACGAAACCACGCTATGGTATCGCATATGGCTAGACGCGCCTCATGCCTGTGCCGCGGTCTCTTCCAGGACCCAGGAGTCGCGTTTCCAGCGCAGGATCCGGCCGCGCAGCAGCATGAACAATGCATTCATCGCGTAGCCGGTGAGGGCGAGGACCACAACCCACGCGTACATCTCCTTGACCCGGAACGAGCGCTGCGCATTGACGATCGCGAATCCGAGCCCGCCGTCCGCGCTGATCATCTCGGCAACAATGACCAGGACGAATCCCATTCCGAGACTGATATGCATACCGGCAAAGATCTGCGGCGAAGCCGCCGGCAGCACGATTTTCGCCAGCATGGACCGCGTCCCGATGCCGAACGTGCGCGCGGTTTCCAGGAACTCCGGCTCGACGCTGCGCACGCCCAGGATCGTGTTGATGAGAATCGGAAAGAAGACCCCGAGTGCAACCACCGTTACCTTCATCAGATCGCCGATCCCCAGGAAGAACATGAGCGGCGATACGAGCGCGGCCTTGGGGATCGGGCGCAGCAGCTCGACGAGGGGCTCGAACAGGTTGTCGAGCGCGCGCGAGTACCCCATCGCCACGCCGAGGGCGACCGCAAGCGCCAGCCCCGCCACGTAGCCCGCCCCGAGGCGGAGCATGCTCTCCGCAAGCGGGACGAACACGTGGCCCTCGGCGATCATCGTCGCGAGCGTCCCCGCGACCATCGACGGCGCCGGGAACAGCGCTGCCTTCGCGCCGCTCATCCGTGCCGCAGCTTCCCAGAGGGCCAGCAGGATGCCCAGGAACCCGGCGCCGAGGCCCCGGGCGCCGACAGCGCTCATCGTCTTGCCTCCGCGGGCAGGGGACGAACCAGGCCGAAGAGCCGCTCGCGCAACTCGAGAAAGCGGGATGCGCTGCGCGTGGCAAGCTGATCGCGGGGCCGCGGCAGATCGATGTCGAATATCTCGCCGACCTGCGAAGGGTGGCCGCTCATCGCCGCAACGCGGTCGGACAGGTAGATCGCTTCCTCGATGTCGTGGGTGACGAGGACCACGGTCAGCCGACGTTCGTGCCAGGTCTCGAGCATGAGGTCCTGGAGCTCCATCCTCGTCAGCGCATCGACCGAGCTGAAGGGCTCGTCCAACAGCAACACCGTGGGCCGCGCGACCAGGGCGCGCGCGATCGCAACGCGCTGCTGCATCCCCCCGGAAAGTTGCCACGGATAGCGGTCAGCGGCGTCGAGGAGGCCGACCCTCGCGAGCGATCGTCTTGCGCGCTCGGTTCTCTCTCTGCGCGCGACGTGGCGATGGTGTTCGAGCGGAAACTCGGCGTTCGCGAGTACTGTCCGCCAAGGAAAGAGCGATTTGCTGTACTGCTGGGCGATATAGACGATTTCGGCCGGCGGCGCGGCGACTGGCCGACCATTGAGCAAGACTTCGCCTCCGGTGGCCGGAATCAGCCCGGCGATGATCTTGAGGAGTGTGGTCTTCCCGCAGCCCGAAGGGCCGACGATGGTCAGGAATTCCCGCTCGCGTATCTCGACGAAGATGCCCTCGAGCACGACCACGACGCGCCGCCGGTCGAGGACGAATTCCTTGCGCACGTTCTGCAGAGAGAGGAGGGGAGGCAAGCCAGGTTCCCTCAACCATTCGTCGAATTGCCGCTGTCGGGGGGACAGGGGTTCGCCGATGACGGGAGAAAACATCGATGTTAGCCGAAATCTGCCCGCGCCAAAGTTGCTGGCCGCCTTGGCGCGGGCAAGCGCAGCCCGTTTAGAATCCCCTTGCCGACAGGGCGCATGGGTTCGAGTCCCGTACCGGCTAGCAAGCACGTATGGCGAACTACCTTTAACTGTCCATGCAGCATCCCAACAATCGGTCACGTTCACCGTGAAATCGCGGTCACGATGCCGTGAAACGTCGGTCACGCTTTCGTGAAATCACCGGTCACGATGGCGTGAAATACGCGATACGGCACATTTAAACTGTTTTCAGCGTGTTCGAGATTCGCCGACCGAGCGCACAGCAGCTGGCCCAGCAGACAAGATGGTCGCCACATGGATGAATAGACGAATAGACGAATCCCAGGCTCGGCGATCCTGGCGTCAGGTTTTGTCATGCCATGTCGCGTGACCGACCCTGATAATGCGGTCGTGAGGCTCGGTTTCGTCAGGAACTGTAAGCAGTTTTACCAACATCTCAAACCGCTGCCGATCGATCCCCTGCCCCTCGCGTTCGTTCCTTTCCAGGTTGCGTTGCCAGCAGATTTCGGGAGGAGTCAGAAATACGACGAACACCACCCTATGGGTTCTGTGCAGCAGGCCGTAGATGGAAGCGCGCTTTTTCCTGGTTAGATTGACCTGGTCCCAGATGAAGGATTTTCCGTCGCGTACGAGGGATTTCACCCGCTCCTTCATCAGGGAAAATGATTTCTTGTTATGCTGTTCGAAAGCCTCTTTATAGGCGAGACCCTCGCTCACCGCTATCTGCCGGATATAGTGGTCGCTGGAGGCGATGGCGAGGCGTCGCGGATGATTTCTTGCCCAGGTGCTCTTGCCGCTGCCCGGAAGCCCCACCAGGACAAAAGCCACCGGATTTTTGTTTTCGCCCGGCTTTACGGAAGAAATGATGCGTGATGCGGGGCCGTTCTTCGTGTCCATGGCCGCTATTCCCGCGGCAGGCCCGCATGTTCGATGAGGAACACCTCATTCGACCCCGCGCTTGTTTCCAGCCAGGTAAAAGGCAGCGCCGGAAAAGCGCACTCCACGGCTCTGCGGCGGGCACCAATTTCGCATACTAAAATACTTTTATTAGTCATATAGTTACAATATATTTCCAGAATCCGTCTCACAATTGAAAGGCCGTCCTGGCCGCCGTCCAGCGCCAGCGCCGGTTCGCGCCGGTATTCAGCGGGCAGGCGCTGCATGGCGCGCGCCGTGACATAGGGCGGGTTGCACAGGATGAGGTCGTAGCGGTTCCCGTCCAGGGGCGCGAACAGATCGCCCTGATGCAGCCGGATGCGTTTTTCAAGTCCGTGCCGCGCGATGTTGCGCCGCGCCACGGCGATGGCGGCGCGCGACAGATCCGCGGCATCGACATGGGCGCGCGGAAACGCGTGCGCGGCGAGGATGGCAAGGCAGCCCGATCCGGTGCACAGATCCAGTATGCGCGCGGGAGGCCTGGGCAGCCAGGGTCTCAATCGGTCGCGCAGCAGTTCCGCGATATGCGAGCGCGGCACGATCACGCGGCGGTCCACGTAGAAGGAATATTCGCCCAGCCACGCTTCATGGGTGAGGTAGGCGACCGGTATGCGCTCGGCGATACGCCTTTGCACGAGTTTTTCGAGTCGCCGTTGCTGCGCCGCGGAGAGGATTTTCCCGCGATGTTCAGGGAGTGTGCCCGGCGTGATGCGCAGGACATGGCAGACGAGGTAGGCCGCCTCGTCCGCTGCATTGCGGGTGCCGTGCCCGTAGACGAGCCTCGCTTTGCGCAGCGTGGCCAGGGTCGCGCGGTAGGCTTGTTCGGCGGGCTGGGACATGTTGCGGGAGCGGCAACCATGCAAGCTCGCCGCTGCGAGCGTGGAGTCCGTCAGGGCAGCAGGTCTCTCAAAATGTCGAGATAGATCCGCGGCAGCAGTTCGAGGTCCCTCAGTGCGATATGCTCGTTCAGCTTGTGAATGCTGAGGTTCGGCGGCCCAAGTTCCACCACCTGGGCGCAGATATCCGCGATGAACCTGCCATCCGAAGTCCCGCCGCCGGTCGACAGCGCCGGCTCGATCCCCATGTGCCGGCCGATGGCGCGGCTCACTGCTTCAACCAGGGCCGCGGGCTGCGTCAGGAACGGCCGCCCGGAGGAGGACCAGTCCACGGCATACTCGAGTCCGTGGCGCTCGAGTATCGCCTCGAACCGGGTGCGCAGGCTTTGCTCGGTGCTGGAAGTCGCGTAGCGGAAATTGAAGTCCAGCTCAAGCAAGCCGGGCACCACGTTGCCGGCGCCCGTGCCCGCATGGATGTTCGAGGCCTGCCAGCTGGTCGGGGGAAAGAATTCATTCCCCTGATCCCAGAGCGTGCCGGCAAGCTCGGCCAGGGCCGGGGCCGCGAGATGGATCGGGTTGCGCACCCGTTCCGGATAGGCCACGTGGCCCTGCACGCCGCGCACGGTGAGGCGCCCGGAGAGCGATCCGCGGCGGCCGTTGCGGATCACATCGCCGAGTTTTTCGCTGGAGGAGGGCTCGCCGACCAGGCAGTAGTCGAGCTGCACACCGCGTTTCTTCAGCAACTCGACAACCCGAACGGTGCCGTCCACCGACGGGCCTTCCTCGTCCGAGGTAATCAGCAGCGCGAGCGAGCCGCGATGCGCCGGGCGTTCGCGCACGAAGGCTTCCGCGGCGAGGATAAACGCGGCGATGGAAGACTTCATGTCAGCGGCGCCCCGGCCGTATAGCCTGCCCTCCCGCACGCTCGGCACGAACGGATCGGAATGCCACTCCCCGAGCGGGCCGCTCGGCACGACATCGGTGTGGCCGGCAAAGCAGAACAACGGCGCGCCGCTGCCGCGCCGCGCCCACAGATTCGTGACGTCACCGCGCTGAATGGTTTCGCAGGCGAAGCCGATGGCGCCCAGGCGAGCGGCAAGCAGCGCCTGGCAGCCGGCATCCTCGGGCGTGAGCGAGCGCCTGGCGATCAGTTCACGGGTGAGCGCGAGGGGGCTCTCCGGATGGCGGCTCACCGGGTCAGGCGCTGATGTCGATCTTGAAATCGGTGAAGGAGGCACTGCCCGCGCCGGCGAGCACGCCTTCCTTCTTTTCCTTCTTCTCTTCTTCCTTCGGCGCGCTCTCGGCCGCGTGAGGAGGCGCGGCGGGCACGGCGGACGTGATGTCGCTCGCGGTGGCCTGGTTGATCAGCCACAGCATGTTGGTGGCTGAATCGGCGTTCGCCATCGCCTCGTCCTGGGTGATGCTGCCTTCCATGAAGAGCTTGAACAGGGCCTGCTCGAAGGTCTGCGAACCGGGCGCCATGCTCTTCTCCAGCGCATCCTTGATCTCGTTGATTTCGCCTTTTTCGATCAATTCGGAAACGTGCCGGGTGTTGAGCAGCACCTCGACCGCGGCGCGCCGGCCTCCGGACTTGGTGCGCACCAGGCGCTGCGAGATGATCGACTGCAGGGCGGCGGAGAGATCGAGCAGCAGGCTGGGGCGGTTCTCCAGCGGGTAAAAGTTGATGATGCGGTTCATCGCGTGATAGCTGTTGTTGGCGTGCAGCGTCGCCAGGCACAGGTGGCCGGACTGCGCGTAGGCGAGCGCCATGCCCATGGTCTGCTTGTCGCGGATCTCGCCGATCAGGATGCAATCGGGCGCCTGGCGCAGCGCGTTCTTCAGCGCGACCTCGAAGGTCTTGGTGTCGGTCCCGACCTCGCGCTGGTTGACGATCGATTTCTTGTTCTGAAAAATGAATTCAACCGGGTCCTCGAGGGTCAGGATGTGCCCGGCCTTGCGCTCGTTGCGGTAGTCGATCATGGCCGAGAGCGAAGTCGATTTTCCGGAGCCGGTGGAGCCCACCATCAGGATCAGGCCGCGCTTGGCCATGATCACTTCTTTCAGGACTTCCGGAACGCCGAGCGAATCGAGCGGCGGGATGCTTCCCGGAATGAAGCGCACGACCACCGCCGGCGTGCCCTTCTGGCGGAAGGCGCTGATGCGGAAGGCGCCCACGCCTTCCAGCACGTACGCGGTGTTGAGTTCGTACTCGTCCTCGTACTCCTTGATCTGGTGTTCGTTCAGCACCTCGTAGAGCAGCTGCTTGACGGCTTCCGGGGTCATCAGGGTCTGGTTGACCGGGACCGCATTGCCGTTGATCTTGATGTTGATCGGCGCGCCGACCGAAACGAATATGTCGGACGCCTTTTTGTCCGCCATCAACTGGAACAGCCGTTTCATCGCCGACATGCTGTGTTCCCCTTGATCAGTTGTGCGCCCGGGACGCGGACGTGCGCATCCTCAATCGCCCCGCAGCAGCTCGTTGATGCCAACCTTGGCGCGTGTTTTTGCATCGACCCGCTTCACGATCACCGCGCAGTACAGCGAATACCTGCCGTCCTGGGATGGCAGGTTGCCGGGTACGACCACCGCGCCCGAGGGCACGACGCCATAGGAGATCTTGCCGCTTTCCCGGTCGTAAATGCGCGTGCTCTGCCCGATGAACACGCCCATCGAGATGACGCTGTTCTCCTCCACCACGACGCCCTCCACGATCTCCGAGCGCGCGCCGACGAAGCAGTTGTCCTCGATGATGGTCGGATTGGCCTGCAGCGGCTCGAGCACGCCGCCGATGCCCACGCCCCCTGACAAGTGCACGTTCCTGCCGATCTGCGCGCAGGAGCCCACGGTCGCCCAGGTGTCCACCATGGTGCCTTCGTCGACATAGGCGCCGATATTGACATAAGAGGGCATCACGACGACGTTCTTGCCGATGAACGAGCCGCGCCTGACCATGGCGGGCGGCACCACGCGGCAGCCAGCCGCCGCAAAGCCGGCCGCATCCATATCGGCGAACTTGCCGGGAACCTTGTCAAAGTAGCGCGTCTCGCCGCCCTGTATCAGATGGTTGTCCTCGATGCGGAAGGACAGCAGCACGGCCTTTTTCAGCCACTCGTGGGTGGTCCATTTGCCGCCCGCTTTCTCCGCCACCCGCAGGCGGCCCGCGTCCAGCTCGCCGATGGCATGGGCCACCGCCTCGCGCAGCGCCCTGGGCGCCGCCGCCGGGCTGAGCGCGGCGCGTTCTTCCCAGCCCTGTTCAATAACTCTTCTTGCGGATTCCATCTGTCGCTCGGATAGTTGCAAAGGTCGGTTCAAAGAGTCCTGCCGAAGGCGTTGATGCGCTCGATGGCCGCCACGCAAGCATGCAATGGCGCGACCAGTGCGATGCGCACGTAGCCGGCACCCGGGTTGATGCCGTTTGCCTCGCGGGCAAGAAAGCTACCGGGAACTACCAGCACATTATATTGGCGCCAAAGCTCGCGGGCGAATGTCTTGTCGTCGATGGGCGTGAGCATCCACAAGTAGAAGCCGCCGTCCGGCAGGTAGGCTTCCAGCGGCGCGCTAAGCAGGGGCAGGACCGCTTTGAATTTTTCCGCATAGAGTCTGCGGTTCTCGCGCACATGAAGCTCGTCGCGCCAGGCGGCGATCGACGCCTGTTGCACGACCTGGCTCATGGCCGAGCCGTGATAAGTGCGATACAGAAGGTATTCGCGCAGCGCCTGCGCATCCCCGGCCGCGAATCCGGAGCGCATGCCGGGGGCATTGGAGCGCTTCGACAGGCTGGAGAAAACCACGAGACGCTCGAATCCCTTGCGTCCCAGCGCTTGCGCCGCCTGCAGTGCGCCGAGCGGCGCCCTGGCCTCGTCGAAGTAGAGCTCGGAATAGCATTCGTCCGAGGCGATCATGAAGCCGTGCCGGTCGGCCAGTTCGAACAGGGCGCGCCACTCCTCGAGCTGCATCACGTTGCCGCACGGATTGGCAGGCGAACAGACATAGATCAGGCGCACCTTGCGCCACTCTGCCTCATCGAGCTCGCCGAATTGCAGGCGAAACCCGGTTTCCCTGACCGTGTTGAGGTATACCGGCTCGGCCCCCGCCAGCAGCGCCGCGCCCTCGTATATCTGATAGAAGGGATTCGGAATGGCGACCTTGCCCGGGTCCGCGGGATCGATGGCCGTCTGGGCGAAGGAAAACAGCGCCTCGCGCGATCCGTTCACCGGTAGAACCTGCGTCGCCGGATCGAGGTGCTCCAGGTGGTAACGGCTGCGCAGCCAGTCGCCGATCGCATTCTTCAGCGCCGGCGTGCCGGCAGTGGCCGGGTAGGCGGCAAGTCCGTCCAGGCCTTCGACAAAGGCCTCCTTGATGAGCGCCGGGGTGGGGTGCTTGGGCTCGCCGATCGAGAGATTGATCGGCGAGTGCGTCGCGCTCGCTGCGCCGCCCGCAAGCAGCGCTCGCAGCTTTTCGAACGGATAGGCTTGCAGTTTCGCGAGGCGTGAATTGCGCAATGTCGGTCCGAGCAATTTTTCCGGCACGTTCTGCTCAGGCGGCGCGCTGCCGCTCCGCTTCAAGCTGCTCCAGATTCACGACCTGCGGCGCGCGCCAGCCGGGCTTCAGATAATCGCACACCACCGTGGTGAAGATTCCGCCGCGCACGTTGAACCTCGCCAGCAGCCGGAGGTAGCGCGGGCGCGTGGCCCTCACGAGATCACTCAGTATCCGGTTCGTGACATCCTCGTGATAGGCCCCCTGGTTCCGGTACGACCACACGTACAGCTTCAGCGACTTGAGCTCGACGCAGCGCTCATCCGGAACGTAGTCCAGGACCAGGGTCGCGAAATCAGGCTGCCCGGTCATCGGGCAGACGCAACTGAACTCCGGAATCTCCATGTGAATCCGGTAGTCGCGGACAGCGGCCGGGTTCGGAAAAGTCCGCAGCAGAGTGTGCGGTCTCTTGCGCGGCGTCGACGGCATTGAGCGGACGGATCCAGGAGGTGAACGCGGGGCAGGCAAGGGAACAGCGGTTGCGAAGCGGCGACGGGCCCGATGTTATCATAGCGACCTCGTTTTTCCTCTCCACGAAGCGCCTCCCGGAAGTTCATGCCGCGCCGATGCGACTCAATGAAATAAAGCTCGCGGGATTCAAGTCGTTCGTCGATCCGACGTCCATACAGGTGCCCGGCCAGCTCGTGGGCATCGTGGGGCCGAACGGTTGCGGCAAGTCGAATGTGATGGACGCGGTGCGCTGGGTGCTCGGCGAGTCGCGCGCGGCCGCCTTGCGCGGCGATTCGATGATGGACGTGCTCTTCAACGGCTCCGCGAACCGCAAGCCGACCGCGCGCGCCAGCGTGGAGCTCGTGTTCGACAATGCGCAGGGCCGTGCCGCCGGACAATGGTCGCAGTATGCGGAGCTCTCCGTGAAACGTGTGCTGCAGCGCGACGGCGACTCCTCCTATTTCATCAACAATGCCCACGTGCGCCGGCGCGACATCACGGACGTATTCCTTGGCACGGGCCTGGGGCCGCGTGCCTACGCGATCATCGAGCAGGGGATGATCTCGCGGGTCATCGAGGCGAAGCCGGAGGATCTGCGCATATTCCTCGAGGAGGCGGCCGGTGTGTCGAAGTACCGCGAGCGCCGCCGCGAAACCGAACACCGGCTGTCGGACACGCGGGAAAATCTCGCGCGCGTCAGCGACATCCGAGCCGAGCTCGGCGCGCAAATCGACAAGCTCGCCACGCAGGCCGAAGTCGCCTCGCGCTATATCGCGTTTCAGGAACAGCTGCAGTTCCGGCAGCAGTTGCTCTGGTATGTGCGCAGGCGGGACGCGGAAGCCGATGCCCGGCGCTGCGCGGCCGAGCTTGGCAAGGCGGACAATGCGCTCGAGGAGGAGACCAGCCGGCTGCGCGAAGTCGAGGCGCGCGTGGAATCGGCGCGCAGCGCCCACTACATCGCGGGCGACGCGCTGAATGCCTCGCAGGCCGCGTTGTACGGGGCGAATACCGAGGTCGCGCGGCACGAATCAGAACTGCGCCACGTCGAGGAGACGCGGCAGAGGCTGGAGACGCAGCACACGGAACGCCGCGCGCAGCTGCATGCCTGGCGCGAGCAGCGGGCGCAGCTCACGCAGGCCCTGCATATGTGGGTCGCACGCTCGGGCAGCGCGCACGCCAAGGTCGCCGCGACGGCCCAGGCCGTCGCGGCGGAGAGCCGGCGGCTGCCCGAAGCGGAGCAGGCGTTTCGCGCCGCGCAGGACGCCATGAACCAGGCGCGCAGCCAGTTGATGCAGGCGGAAAGCCGGCAGCAACTGGAGCAGGCAAATCGATCCCACCTCGAGAAGGAGCTGTCCGCGCTCGCCCAGCGGCGCGCGCGCATCGAGGCGGAATTCGCCAGTCTCAGCGTCCCGGACCGGCAGGCGCTGCGGGAATTCGAACTGCATGCGGGCGAACTGGATGCCGGGCTGCTGGGTGCGGAGCAGGTGCTGGGCGACGCGCAGCGCCAGGCGGCGGAGGCGGAGCAGGCCCTGGCGCTCGCCCAGGAGCAGCTTGCGGCCGCGCTGCGCGAGAGCACCGCAGCCGAAGCGCGGCTCGCGACGCTGCGCCAGATTCAGGCCGCGGCTGAAGACAACGCGCCGCTGCGCGCATGGCACGAGCGGCATGCACTGACCTCGTCAGCGCATTTCTGGCAGAAGCTGAGGATCGAGCAGGGCTGGGAAACGGCGGTCGAGGCGGTGCTGCGCGAGCGCCTGCACGCCCTGGCGCTGGAGGATCTGGCGCGCCTCGGCGCCATTGTCGCCGACCCGCCTCCGGTGCGCGCCAGCTTCTTTGCGCCGGCGGGCCGGCCCGAAGCGGCCGAGCAGATGCACGCGGGCCGTGCGCCGCTTTTGTCCAAAGTTCAGATCATGGATGCCGTTGCCGCCGGTGCGGCACGCGACTGGTTTGCGGGAATTTACGCGCTGGATGGCGAGCTGAGCGAGGCGGACAAGTACGCACTTCCGGCCGGCGTCGTCCTGGTTGATCGCGAGGGGCGTCAGTTCACGCGTCATACGGCGACCCTGCATGCGCAGGACCCCGCGGATGCCGGACTGCTCGCCAGACAGGCTGAAATCGAGCAGCTTGCCCCCGCCTGCGACGACCTGATCAGCCGTACCGGCCGCGCGCAGCACGAGGCGGAGGGCATGGTCCGGATGCTGGCCGGGCGCCAGGGGAACGTGGAGACGCTGCGCCTGGAGCAGTCGAGTCTGCAGAAGAAACGCCACGAGGTGCAAATCGAGATCCTAAAGCTCCGCCAGGCGCTGGAGCGTTATCAGGAGCGCAGTGTTCAACTGCAGGGCGAGCTGCGCGAGATTGCCGGCGCTGTCGCGACCGCCACCGGGCGCAACGCCGAATCCGATGCCGCAATCGAGCGCCATGGGCAGGCGATCGAGGCCGCGCGCGCGGCGCTCGATGAGAGGCGGGCGGCGCACGTCGCGTGCGAAGAACGGCTGGCCGCGCAGCGTCTGGCGCAGCAGGCGGGCGAGCGTGCGGCACAGGCGGCGCTGTTCGAGGAAAAGGAGTGCACCTCGAAAATTGCGGAGATCGACCGCTCGGTCGTGGTCATCGACCAGCAGATCGCACGTGCTGAAACGGAGATCCAGAAGCTCACGCTGGAACTTGCCGACGACCCGGTTCCGGCTCTCAGGGCGGCGCTGGAATCCGCGGTGGAAACCCGGATCGCCTGCGAGAAGACGCTCGCGGGGGCGCGTGAGGTGGTGGAGAGCGCCGCGGGCGCTCTGCGTACCATCGAGGAGGCGCGCATCGAGATAGAGGGCCGCATCGCGCCGCTGCGCGAGCGCAGCGGCGAACTCAAGTTGAAGGAACAGGCGGCGCAGATCAATCGCGACCAGCTTGCCGCGCAGCTCGATGCCGCGAACGCGGATATGGCACGCCTGCAGCGCGAAGCGGAAGACGCGCCGCGGCCCTCCGCGCTGCAGGCGGAGCTGACCCGTCTTGGGCAGTCGATCAGCGAGCTCGGCGCGGTCAACCTCGCGGCGCTGGAGGAATTGAAATCGAGTTCGGAGCGCAAGGCCTACCTGGACGCCCAGGCCGGCGATCTTGACGAGGCGGTGAAGACGCTCGAGGACGCGATCCGGCGCATCGACCGGGAGACGCGGCAGTTGCTGCGCGACACCTTCGAAAGCGTCAACCGCCATTTCGGTTCCCTGTTTCCGGCGCTGTTCGGCGGTGGCGAAGCGAAACTCATTCTGACGGGCGAGGAGATCCTGGACGCGGGCATCCAGGTGATGGCGCAGCCGCCCGGCAAACGCAACAGCACGATTCATCTGCTTTCCGGGGGCGAGAAGGCGCTGACCGCAATCGCCCTGGTGTTTTCGCTGTTTCAGCTCAACCCGGCGCCGTTCTGCCTGCTGGACGAGGTGGATGCGCCGCTGGACGACAGCAACACGGTGCGTTTTACGGATCTGGTGCGAAAAATGTCGCAGCAGACGCAGTTTCTGTTCATCAGCCATAACAAGATCACGATGGAACTGGCCGAGCAGCTCGTCGGCGTCACGATGCCGGAGTCCGGCGTGTCGCGCGTGGTCGCCGTGGACATCGAACAGGCGCTGCGCATACGCGAGGAGCTCGCGGCCTGAGCGGCCGCGGCGTCCGTTCAACACGGCGCACTGCGAGCGAGGCCAGCGAATCCCATGACGGACTTTCAGTTGGGCCTGGTACTCATAGGCGGCATCGCGATTGCCGCCGTGCTGATCTACAACCGGGTGCAGGAGCGGCGCACCCGGAGGCAGGCGCAGCGTCATTTCAGTTCGCAGCATGCGGACAGCCTGCTCGAAGGCGCTCGGCGCGATCCGCCGCTCGCCGCGGAGCCCGTGCGGCACCCGCTCGAGGTCGCGGCCGCGCTCGCCGAGCCGTATTTGCCGGACGAAGCGCTCGATTACGTCATTGAAATCGCTTTTGCGGCGCCGGTCAGCGGAGCATCCTGGGCGGAGGCCTGGCAAGCGCTTGCGCGCCGCCTCAAGCAGCGCGTCGTGCTCGCGGCGGCCGGGGACGGCGCCGACTGGGAAGCCGTCGAATCGCGGCCGGCGCGGGCCTGGCCGCGTTACCGGGCCGGCATGCAACTGGTATCGCGGGCCGGCAGTGCGTCAGAAGCGGATATTCTGGAGTTCCGTACCGCCGTGGAGGGCATTGCCGCGATGCTGGCCGGTACGGTCCAGCCTACGCCTACGGATGCACGCCATGCGATCACCTGCGCCCGCGAGCTCGACCGCTTCTGCGCCCAGTCGGACATACAGCTTGCCTTCCACCTGGTTGCGCCGGAGGCGACGAGATTCCCGGCAGGCGAGATTCGGCGCGCCGCCCGGGCAAACGAGCTTGAAGAAACCGCGAACGGCTTCCGCAAGTGCGACGCGAATGGCCAGGAATGGTTCTCGATTTCCGCGCCCGCCGAGCCGGAGTCGGAGCGGCTGACGTTCACACTGGACGTGCCGCGCACGGACAACGTGCGCGGCGCCTACATGGCGATGGTCGCGGCGGCGCAGCGTATCCGCTCGGCGCTGGGCGGCGCTCTGGTGGACGACAATGATGCGCCGCTGGATGAGCGCGCCCTGGAAGCGATATGGCACAGTGTCGAACCGATCATTCGGTCGCTCGAGGAACGAGGGGCGGCGCCGGGCAGCCGGCTTGCGCTGCGCCTGTTCTCCTGAAAGAGGTTGCACCGCCCAGGGCAGGGCCCAGGGAGCCGCATTTTGATCTACATAGTAACGTATATGTTACCATATATGCTAAAATGCCGCTGCCGGGTTCCTCATCCGGCCGCTCTTAAAACCCCCAACCAGCAGAGAATTCAAGATGCGACGCACGGTACGCAAGGCAGTCTTTCCGGTAGCCGGCCTGGGCAGCCGTTTCCTGCCCGCCACGAAGGCCAGTCCGAAGGAGATGCTGCCGGTGGTGGACAAGCCGCTGATCCAGTACGCGGTGGAAGAGGCCGCCGCCGCGGGCATCCGGGAAATGGTGTTCATCACGGGACGCAACAAGCGCGCGATCGAAGATCACTTCGACAAGGCCTACGAGCTCGAAACGGAGCTTGCGCGCCTCGGCAAGGATGAACTGCTGGCGCTGGTGCAAAGCGTTCTGCCGCCGGAGTGCAGCTGCATCTTCATCCGGCAGGCCGAGCCGCTGGGACTCGGACACGCCGTGTTGTGCGCTCTGCCCGCGGTCGGCGATGAGCCCTTTGCGGTCGTCCTGGCGGACGATTTGATCGACGCCGTGCCGCCGGCGCTGCTGCAGATGACGGCGCGCTTTGCCGGCGCCGGCAACTCGTTGCTGGGTGTTGAGGAGGTGCCGCGCAGCCAGACCGGCAGCTACGGCATCGTCAGCGTCGATGGCGGCGGCGAGGAAGTCTCGCGCGTCCGCGGCATCATCGAGAAACCTGCGCCGGAGGAGGCGCCCTCCAGTCTGGCGGTGGTCGGCCGCTACATCCTCACGCCGCGCATCTTCCATCACCTGAGCAACGCAAAGCCCGGCCGCGGCGGCGAAATTCAGCTTACGGATGCGATTTCAGCTCTGCTGCTGGAGGAGGCCGTTGAATCGATGCGCATGCCGGGAAGGCGCTTCGACTGCGGCTCGAAACTCGGCTACCTCAAGGCGACAGTAGAGCTTGGCTTGCGGCACGCAGACATAGGCGGCGAATTCGCCCGCTACCTGAAGGACCGCTCGGGCGGGTGAGCTTCATGCCAGACGCAGCACGCGCGCGCGCGCTCCTTGAAAACTCGGACTTGCTGTGCAGCGAGGGCGAGGTCGACGCCGCGCTGGATGCGCTTGCACGCGACATCGGCGAGGCGCTGAAGGATGTCTACCCGCTGGCGGTGGCGGTAATGGGGGGGGCGGTGGTGTTTGCCGGGAAGCTGCTGCCTAGGCTGCGCTTTCCGCTGGATTTCGACTATGTCCACGTCACGCGCTACGGCGCTGCCACGGCGGGCGGGGCGATCGAATGGCTGGTTTCGCCGCGCGCCGATGTTCGCGGCAGGCACGTACTGGTGCTGGATGACATCCTCGACGGCGGCCAGACCATGCATGCGATCGTGGAAAAGCTGCGGGGGCAGGGCGCGGCACGGGTCTATTGCGCGGTCCTGGCGGAAAAGGCGATCGCGGCGAAAAAGCCGATCAGGCCGGATTTTGTCGGCCTGCATGTGCCGGATCGGTTCGTATTCGGCTGCGGCATGGACGCGATGGGCTACTGGCGCAATCTGCCGGAAATTCGGGCCATGCGCCTCGCGCCCTCTGCGGACGCCGGCGACTGAGCGGGCCGCGCATGCTTGCAATCATCGGTGGCAGCGGGCTTTCCAGATTGGCGGATCTGGAGGTTACGCGCCGCCAGACGGTAACGACGCCCTACGGGGAAGCGTCGGCGCCGCTGACATTCGGGCGGCTGGGCGGCCGGGAGATCGTATTCCTGGCGCGGCACGGCGATAGCCACGCCTTTGCGCCGCACCAGGTGAACTACCGGGCGAACATCTGGGCTTTGCAGCAGCAAGAGGTCGCGGCGATCGTTTCTGTGGCCACGGTCGGCGGCATTCGTCGTGCGCTGCGCCCGGGTGAGCTGCTGGTTCCGCACCAGATCATCGATTACACCTGGGGGCGTCCGTCCACGTTTTTCGAGGGCCCCGGCGCTCCGGTCACCCATGTCGACTTCACCGAGCCGTACTCGACTGAAGTTCGAGCACGCCTGCTTGCGGCGGGGGGCGCGTGCGGCGTGGCGCTTGGGGACGGCGCGGTTTACGCGGCGACGCAGGGCCCGCGCCTGGAAACCGCCGCCGAGATCGACCGCCTCGAGCGAGACGGCGCCGACATCGTCGGCATGACCGGCATGCCCGAGGCGGTCCTCGCGCGCGAACTGAAGCTCCCCTACGGGGCGATCGCCGTGCTTGCCAATCATGCCGCGGGAAGAGGAGACAGCAGGCGCGCCATCCGCATCGAGGATATCGCGGCGGTCGTGGCTGGCGCGATGCGGCAGGTGCAACGCGTTATCAGCGCAATGGCGGCCCTGTGATCCGCGAGGTGCTGAGAATGGGCGATGCGCGCCTGTTGCGTGTGGCCGCCCCGGTGACGGCATTCGGCAACGCGGAACTCCAATCGCTTCTGGACGACATGCGGGACACCATGGCGCATTTGAACGGCGCCGGGCTTGCCGCGCCGCAGATCGGCGTCGATCTGCGCGTGGTGATATTCGGGGTGAGAGCGAATCCCCGCTATCCGCAGGCCCCGGAAGTTCCGGATACGGTGCTGATCAATCCGCAGATGACGCCGCTCGCTCGGGACACCGAAGAGGACTGGGAGGGCTGCCTGTCCGTTCCGGGGATGCGCGGTGTCGTGCCCAGGCTGCGGCAGATTCGCTACTCGGGATTCGATGAGAACGGGCTGCGCTTCGAGCGCATCGCGGAGGGATTCCACGCGCGCGTGGTGCAGCATGAATGCGATCACCTGGACGGCGTTCTTTACCCGATGCGGATCAGGGATTTTTCCCGCTTCGGATTCATAGAATCCCTGTTTCCCGGGCAGGTCCCGGAATCCGGGGACTGACGAGCAGGCGCGCCTCGCCCAGCGCATCCTTGACCTGAAGGTCGGCCAGCAGTTCCTGCTCGAGCTGCAGCAGCAGCTTCGGCTGCCCGAGCGCATCGCCGGACAGCAGGAACACGTCTTCCGCGCGGTCGCCCAGCGTATTCACCTTCGCGCTGTGCAAGTGCAGGCGGTGGCGGGTCAGAATGCGCGCGATGCCGAACAGCAGCCCTGGACGGTCGCTGGCCACCAGCGACAGTGCGTGATAGATGCCGCGCTCATCGGGTCTGATATCGACCAGCGGCGAGATTGGAAAGTGGCGCACGCGCCGCGAAAGGCGCCCGCCGCGCGGCGCGGCCAGCGGCGCCTCGGACTGTACCTCCTCGGCCAGTTCCTTTTCTATCAGCGCCATCATGTCGCGGTAGTGCACGCCCGTACCGCTGCCGAGCACCAGAAAAGTGTCCAGCGCATACCCCTTGCGCGTGGTGTGTATCTTCGCTTCCACGATGCTGAAGTTCGCACGCTCGAAATAGCCGCAGATGCGCGCGAACAGCGCAGCACGGTCCGGGCAGTAAACCATGATCTGCAGTCCTTCGCCGAACGGTGCGAGCCGCGCGCGCACCACGGGGGATTGCGTGTCCAGCCTGTAGTGCAGGTTGCGCGTCTGCCACGCGATCTCCTGCGCGTCGTGGCGCAGAAAATAGGCGGTGTCGAGCTGCGCCCAGAAGGCGTCCTTGCTTTCGTCGGGCAGCGCGTAGAGCCGCAGCAGCCGCAGGGCCTCTGCCTGCTTCTCCGCCAGCGCCGCTTCCAGTTGCAGATTTTCTCCCGTGAGGACGCGGCGCGCCGCGCCGAACAGGTCCTCCAGCAGCTTTGCCTTCCAGGCGTTCCAGACTTTCGGGCTGGTGCCGCGGACATCGGCGACAGTCAGCAGGTAAAGCGCGATCAGGCGCCGTTCGGATCCCACCAGTCCGGCAAACGCGCGCACCACATCCGGATCATGAATGTCCTGCTTTTGCGCCACCGCTGACATCGTAAGGTGATTGCCGACCAGGAATTCCACGAGACGCGAATCTTCGCGCGAGATGCCGTGGCGCTCGCAAAAGCGCCGGACATCGCGCGTGCCAAGCAGCGAGTGGTCGCCGCCGCGGCCCTTGGCTATGTCGTGATAGATGGCGGCAACATACAGGAGCCAGTGCCGCTCGAAGCTGCTTATCAACTGGGTGCAGCGCGGGAATTCGTGCGCGAATTCCGGCATGGTGAAACGGCGCAGGTTCCTCACGACCATGAGAATGTGCTGGTCCACGGTGTAGACATGGAACAGGTCGTGCTGCATCTGGCCGACGATGCGGCCGAATTCCGGGAGGTATTTTCCGAGCACGTCGTACTGGTTCATTCTGCGAAATTCGTGGACGATGCCGCGCGGCTGCTGGAGGATCTGCACAAACAGCAGTCGCGCGGCGGGATCGCGTCTGAATGCCGCGTTTATGCCGCCGCGCGCGCGCCATAAGGCGCGCAGCGTCGCGGCGCTCATGCCGCGCAAATCGCGGTGCAGCTGCATGAGCAGGAAACCCTCGAGTACCGCTCGGGGCTCGCGCTCGAACAGAGTCACGTCAGCGGCTTCGAGGAGATCGCCGCGCGCGCGGAAGCGTTCGTTGATGACCCGCAGCTGGGCCGGCTCGCCGGGCGCCAGCCTCGCTTCCAGGTTCTGCAGCAGAACCCGGTTAAGCTGGGTGACGGCCTTGGCGGCACGGTAATAGCGTTGCATGAAGACTTCGCTCGGGCGCCGCGCGGGACCCGCTCGTACGCCGAGCTGCGCGGCGAGCGCGGCCTGAAAATCGAACACGACACGGTCTTCCCGGCGGCCCGCGAGATAGTGCAGGCGGATGCGCAGATCGCGCAGAAATTTCTCCTGGCGGCGCAACTGGAGGGTTTCGTCGCGCTGGAGCAGCCCCTGCGATTCAAGGTCCCTCCAGCGGCGCGCGAGGCCGCCGGCCAGCGCGACCCACTGAATTACCTGCAGGTCGCGCAGTCCGCCGGGCGCTTCCTTCAGGTTCGGTTCCAGGGAGAAAGGAGTGTCCTGGTGCTTCGCGTGGCGTTGCTCTTGCTCCAGCTTCTTGGCCACAAGGAAGCGCGCGGGATCGAGAGTCGAGCGCAGGCGCGTGCGCAAACTGAGCAGCAGCGGCCGGCTGCCGGCGAGCAGGCGCGCTTCGAGCAGCGCGGTCTGGACCGTGATATCGCTCGCCGCGGAGTCGACGCATTCGCCAAGCGTACGCACCCCGTGCCCTATCTCCAGGCCGGCGTCCCAGCACGCCCCGATAAACCCTGCCAACCAGTCACGCTCCGCGTCCGACGGAGTTCCCGCCAGCAGGACCAGGAGGTCGATATCGGAATGCGGGAACAGCTCGCCGCGTCCGTAGCCGCCGGTCGCGATCAACGCGGCGCCCGGCGCGCGCGGCCGGGTGTTCCATAGCGACACGAGGGTGTCGTCGACCAGCCGGCTATGCGCCCTGAGCAGCCAGTCCGGACGCGGCCGCTCGAGGTATTGCTTGCGCAGCGCATCGCGCCGCAGCGCAAGCGCCTTGCGCAAGGTGCTGCTCGCATCGGTACTCATCGGGCGCCTGTCGCGCGCGCGGCGATTCGCTCAGCGCCGCGCATCATTCGCGCTATCCTGATGCCGCGCCATCGCATACCTGACAATCCGGTGGCGCCACCGGAAGGCCCCCGGCTATGCAACCAGCACCGGGCGCGGCGGCGCGCCGGCGGACAGCGTGAGGATCTCCACACCATTCGACGAAACGAGCACGGTGTGCTCCCACTGTGCCGAGAGGCTATGGTCCTTCGTAACGATGGTCCAGCCATCCGCCAGCTCGCGAACGGCGGGTTTTCCGGCATTGATCATCGGCTCTATGGTGAAGATCATTCCGGGTTCGAGCGGCAAACCTGTCCCGGCCTTGCCGTAGTGAAGCACCTGGGGCTCCTCGTGAAATCCGCGGCCAATGCCATGGCCGCAGAACTCGCGCACCACGGAAAAACCGTGCCGCTCCGCGTGCGCCTGGATCGCCGCCCCGATGTCGCCCAGATGTCCCCCAGGGCGCACCGCGTCAATGCCGAGCCACATGCACTCGTAGGTGACCTCGACCAGGCGGCGCGCCTGGATACTCGGCTCGCCGACGCAGAACATCCTGCTCGAATCGCCGTGAAATCCGTCCTTGACGGGCGTCACGTCAATGTTGAGGATATCGCCGTTCTTCAGGACGCGGTCTCCGGGGATGCCATGGCAGACTTGGTGATTCACGGAGGTGCAAATCGACTTCGGGTAGGGCTTGTACCCGGGCGGGGCGTAGTTCAAGGGCGCGCTTGTCGCGCCCTGCACACGAGTGGTGAAATCGTGGCACAGATCGTTCAGCTCTCCGGTCTTGACTCCGGGAACGATATGCGGGGCGATGAAATCGAGCAGTTCGCCTGCCAGTTTGCAGGCGACCCGCATCTTTTCGATCTCTTCCTTGGATTTAGGCGCAATAGTCATGACAGCCAGTGGCGGAAAAATAAGGGTCGCGACGCTCGGCAGGCGCCGCGGCGCAAGGCGCGCGACCGGGCGGAAACGGCCTTGAGTATTGACCCATGATTATGCTAGAATTTTCGGCTGACCAGTGGCTAGAAACAGGCAGCGGATTAGAAATAGGCGCTGCGGTCAAATTTCCGTCCGGACTGTTTAGGGTGCCCGCCGAGTGCGGTCTTGTTTCGGTCCCGGACGTTGTGCCAACCCTAACAGGTCGCGGTATCCGCGGCCAAAGGAGCAGCCGATTGTCCACCACCATGCGGCAAATGTTGGAAGCAGGGGTCCATTTCGGGCATCAGACCCGGTACTGGAACCCGCGGATGGCGCCGTATATCTTCGGCCACCGCAACAAGATACACATCATCAATCTCGAAACGACGCTGTCCATGTACCAGGACGCGTTGAAGTACGTGCGCCAGCTGATCTCGAATCGCGGCACGCTGATGTTCGTCGGCACCAAGCGCCAGGCGCGCGAGATCATCGCCGAGGAAGCACAGCGCTGCGCCATGCCCTATGTGGATCATCGCTGGCTGGGCGGGATGCTGACGAACTTCAAGACCGTGAAGCAGTCCATCAAGCGTTTGAAGGATATGGAGCTTATGGCGCAGGACGGCACTTTCGAGCGCATGTCCAAGAAGGAAGCGCTCGGCCTGCAGCGGGAACTGGAAAAGCTGCAACGTTCGCTTGGCGGCATCAAGGATCTTGCAAGCCTACCGGATGCGCTATTTGTGATCGACGTCGGGTATCAGAAGGGCGCCATCTCGGAGGCGGTGAAACTTGGCATTCCGGTAGTGGGCGTGGTGGACACGAATCACTCGCCGGAGGGCATCAGCTACGTGATACCGGGGAACGACGACTCCAGCCGCGCGATACGGCTGTATGCGCGGGGTGTTGCGGACGCCGTCCTGGAGGGACGCACACAGTCGGTCGAGGAGGTTGTGACAGCGTCGCGCGATGAATTTGTGGAAGTGGAAGACGGCGGCAGCTGAGGCGCCGCTCGATGGAGTTTTTCAAAAAAAGGGGCCGCGGCCCCTTTTTTTGAACCTGACTGAAGCTGAAATTGATTTTGTATCCCCACGGCGCGTTGCCGGCCTGTTCGGCCTGGATCGATATCCCCGGCCGGATCACACGAGAAGGAGCGGTTGCATGGCGGAGATCAGTGCGGGCATGGTCAAGGAATTGCGCGAGATGACCGGGCTTGGGATGATGGAATGCAAGAAGGCGCTTACCGAGACCGGCGGCGATCTGCAAAAGGCCGAGGAACTGTTGCGCATCAAGAGCGGCGCCAAGGCGAGCAAGGCTGCAGGAAGAACCGCGGCTGAGGGTGTGATTGGCGCGCATCTTGCGCCGGGCGGGCGGGTCGCAACTCTGCTTGAGATCAACTGCGAGACCGATTTCGTGGCGCGCAACGAGGACTTTCTGGCGTTCTCAGGAAGACTTGCGAAGCTGGTCGCCGCGGAAAACCCGCCGGATGTGGATACGTTGTCGAAATTGGTGCTGGATGGCGAATTGGTGGAGACGCTGCGCGAGCGCTTGGTGCAGAAAATCGGGGAAAACATCGCGATCCGCAGGTTTTACCGTGCTGAAACCCAGGCGAAGCTCGCGCTGTATGTGCACGGTGTGCGGATCGGCGTCATTGTTGAATTCGAGGGGCCGGACGAAGTCGGCAAGGACGTGGCGATGCACATATCCTTTGCCAGGCCGCGGTATTTGTCCAAGGCCGACGTTCCTGCCGAAGCCCTTGTCCGCGAGCGCGATATTCTCGCGGCGCGTGCCCAGGAATCCGGCAAGCCCGCCGAAATCATCGCCAGAATGGTGGAGGGCGGAATCGCGAAGTTCTCCGCGGAGATGACCCTCCTGGGCCAGGCTTTCATCAAGGACGACAAGCAGACGGTGGAGAAAATGCTGGCCGCGCGCAAGGCCCGTGTTGTGAGCTACAAATACTACGTCGTGGGGGAGGGCATCGAGCGCAAGTCGTCCGATTTCGCAGCCGAAGTGCGCGCACAGGCGGCGGGCGCAGCGCGCTGACGCGAGCCCAGGTGATGCCCAAATACAGGCGGATTCTGCTCAAGCTCTCCGGAGAGGCGTTGATGGGGGCGGATCCGTATGGCATCAATCGCACGACGCTGCAGGGCATTGTCGGGGAAATTGTTCAGGCGGTCCTGCTGAAGGTCGAGATCGCGATCGTTATCGGCGGCGGCAATATTTTCCGGGGTGTGGCGCCGGGAGCCGCAGGCATGGACCGCGCCACGGCGGATTACATGGGCATGCTCGCGACCGTGATGAACGCGCTGGCCTTGCAGGACGCGATGCGAATCGCCGGCATCGCATGCCGCGTTCAGTCGGCATTGCGCATCGAGCAGGTTGTGGAACCCTATGTCAGAGGCAAGGCGATACGCTATCTGGAGGAAGGGAAAGTCGTCGTATTCGCCGCCGGCACCGGCAATCCATTTTTCACCACGGACACGGCCGCGGCGCTGCGCGGCAGCGAGATTGGCGCCGAAATCGTGATCAAAGCCACCAAGGTGGACGGCATATACACGTCCGATCCGCTGCGTGATCCGAGCGCCAAGCGCTATGAGCGAATCAGTTTTGACGAAGCCATCAATCGCAATCTGAAGGTCATGGATGCAACGGCCCTCACTTTATGCCGGGACCAGAAGCTTCCGATCAATGTTTTCAGCATCTTCAAGAAGCAGGCTTTGCAGCGCGTGATTCTCGGCGAAGACGAGGGCACGCTGGTTTACGTATGAGACATGCACGGAGGGCCTATGACAGCGGACCTGCGCAGGAACACAGAGTTGAAGATGAAGAAGAGCATCGAGATGTTCCAGGCCGACCTCGCGAAGGTGCGAACCGGCCGTGCCCATGTCGGAATGCTCGATCATGTCATGGTCGATTACTACGGCACGCCCACACCGATAAACCAGGTGGCGAAAGTCACCCTGATCGATGCCCGTTCAATCGGGGTGACACCCTTTGAAAAGAAGCTGATCCAGGCGGTGGAGAAGTCGATCCGGGATTCGGATCTCGGCCTGAATCCGGCAACGGCGGGGGAGCTGATTCGCGTTCCCATGCCGGCGTTGACCGAGGAACGCAGGAAGGAATTGATCAAGGTCGTTCGACATGAGGCGGAAAACGCCCGGGTTGCGGTGCGCAATCTGCGGCGCGATGCGAACAGCACGCTGAAGGAGGCGCTGAAGAAGAAAGAGTTGTCGGAAAACGATGAGCGCCGGAGCCAGGATGAGATTCAGAAATTGACCGACCGGTTCGTCTCTGAAATCGATAGGATGCTGCAGCATAAAGAGGCCGAACTGCTGGCGGTCTAGGGGGGAACGCTTGAGACATGCGAGCTCGACGTTGGATGTGCCGGCTTCTGCGGGCACACCGCGTCACGTGGCGATCATCATGGACGGCAACGGACGCTGGGCGAGGCGACGTCATCTGCCGCGCTTTGCTGGGCACAAACGCGGCGTCGAGTCGGTCCGGCGTATTGTCCAGAGCTGTACGGAGCGCGGCGTACAGTACCTTACCCTTTTTGCCTTCAGCTCGGAAAACTGGCGCCGCCCCGCCGAGGAAGTTGCATTATTGATGCAGCTGTTCCATCGCGCACTGACCAGCGAAGTGGAGAAGCTGCACCGCAACGACGTCCGGCTCAGGGTGATCGGTGATGTGTCCCGGTTCGACGGCAGGCTGCGCGGGCTGATCGAAACCGGCGAACGGCTTACCGAAAATAACAAGTCACTTACGCTTACCATCGCCGCGAACTATGGCGGGCGCTGGGACATCCTGCAGGCCCTGACACGCTTGCTCGGCGCGTACCCGGAACTCGCGGGCGAGCAGATTCAGGAAGCAGCGCTTTCTCCGTACCTTTCGATGAGCTTCGCTCCGGAACCGGATCTGTTTATTCGCACCGGAGGGGAGCAGCGGGTCAGCAACTTCCTTCTCTGGCAGCTCGCCTATACGGAATTCTATTTCACGGAGACCCTGTGGCCCGACTTCGATGACAGCGCCCTGGACGATGCGATTACATCGTACAGGCGGCGGGAGCGCCGTTACGGGCGCACCAGCGAGCAGGTGACCAAGGCAGGGACGCCGACAGGCGCCGGGGAAGGCAACGCGCCGGCCAAAGGCGGCGTTGCGTAGTCAATTTCTGATCCGCACACTGACTGCCAGCGTCCTCGTTGGTGTGTTTGTGGGCGCGCTCTTTGCGCCCGAGCGGGGCGTGTTCGTCGCGCTGACCGTGCTGCTGGTGGCTGGAGCCGCCTACGAGTGGGCCAGGCTGTGCCGCCTGCCGCCGCCGCGCGCAGGCCTGTACACACTGTCGTGCGTCGTCGCTTTCGGGTTCCCGATGCTGGGTCTGTTATCGGCGGAGAATGCCGGCAGGCTGCAGCAGATGGCCTTTGGAGTTGCCAGCGTGTTCTGGATTTTCCTTTCCCCGCTGATGCTCGGAATGCGCTGGGATCGCAGGACGGCTTTCCTGCCCGGTCTGGGTATTTTGGTCATTGTGCCGGCCGCAATGGCCTTGCTGGCAATACCACCCGGTCTGCTGGTTGCGGCGCTCATGATCGCCTGGGTTTCCGATACTGGCGCATACCTCGGCGGACGCGCGTTCGGGCGCCGCAAACTTGCGCCCGCAATCAGTCCTGGCAAGACCTGGGAGGGCGCGATCTGCGGACTCGGCTGCGTCCTGATCTACGCTATCATTTATCAGCTTGTTGTGCCTGATACCGGCGAGCGCCTGCTCTACGGCGGTTGGGCGGTGTATCTGTCCGCTGCCGCCCTGCTGTGCAGCGCGGGCGTAGTGGGCGATCTCCTGGAGTCAGCCATGAAGCGCCAAGCCGGGGTGAAGGATAGCGGTTCTATCCTTCCGGGACATGGAGGTATTTTGGATCGAATTGACAGCGCGACCGCGATCTTACCCGTGACCGCGTTCCTGCTGCAATGGGCCGGACCAGGGTAAGTGTGCAAGGCAATGCCGGCGATGCCGTATGCGGGGCATGGAAAATGAACACGAGTGCGCGCGACAATGGAGGCCCGCAGTCCCTGGTTATTCTTGGCGCCACCGGATCCATCGGCGCGAGCAGCCTCGATGTACTGGCGCGTCATCCTGGGCGTTTTTCAATTTTTGCCCTGACTGCGCATAATTCCGTGGATGCCTTGCTTCAGTTGTGCCTGAGGCATCGGCCGGCATTCGCCGTTCTCTCTGGAAAAGCGGAGGATCCGGCCGTGCGTAGACAGTTCCGCGATGCCGGCTGTGGCAGCGAACTTCTATTTGGACCCGATGCGCTGAAGACAGTGGCGGCGCACGAAGGCTGCCGTACGGTGATCGCAGCGATAGTAGGCGCCGCGGGACTGCCTGCGACCCTTGCTGCCGCCGCGGCGGGAAAGCGCCTCTTGCTGGCAAACAAGGAAGCGCTGGTAATGGCCGGCGACCTGTTCATGAACTGCGTGGCAACGGCGGGCGCGGTGCTGCTTCCGATAGACAGCGAACATAACGCCGTATTCCAGTGTTTCCCTCGTGTCGCCGGTTCCAAGGGCGAGGTTTCCCAGGTCCGGCGCATCATTCTCACCGCATCCGGCGGACCGTTCCGCACAGTGCCGCTCGAGTTGTTGACCCGGGTGACGCCGGATCAGGCTTGCGCCCACCCGAACTGGGTCATGGGCAGGAAGATATCCGTCGACTCCGCCACCATGCTCAACAAGGGACTGGAAGTGATCGAGGCGAAGTGGCTTTTCAACGTCCAGCCGGGCGCCATCGAGGTGGTGGTTCATCCTCAGAGCATCGTGCATTCAATGGTCGAGTATCAGGATGGCTCTGTCCTGGCGCAGATGTCCAATGCGGATATGCGGGTGCCGATTGCCCATGCCCTTGGGTTTCCAGAGCGGATCGAATCAGGGGCGAAACCCCTGGATCTGACGGAAATCGGCAAGCTGACCTTCGAGCGGCCGGACGCGCAGCGCTTTCCGTGCCTGCGCCTCGCCTACGACGCGCTCGCCCAGGGCGGCACCGCGCCCGCGGTGCTGAATGCGGCAAATGAGATCGCGGTAGAGGCTTTTCTTGCCGGCAGATTGCGCTTCACGGAAATTGCGCCGGTAATCGCAGAGACTCTGGAGTCGGTGGCGAGTTCGGCCGCGCACGATATTGCGACTGTGCTGGACGCGGATGCTCGCGCCCGGAAGTCGGCCATCGCCGCGCTCGCGTCTGCCGTGGAGCGCGCCGCGTGAGCCTGCTTCAGACGCTCGCGGCATTTATAGGCGCACTCGCCGTGCTGATCGTGGTGCATGAGTATGGCCACTACGCGGCGGCCCGGCTGTGCAATGTGAAGGTGCTGCGCTTTTCGGTCGGATTCGGCCGGCCGCTGCTGGTTTGGCGGCACGGCCGGGACGGCACGGAATGGGTGATCGCCGCGGTTCCCTTCGGCGGCTACGTGAAGATGCTCGATGAGCGCGAGGCGCCTGTGCATCCGGACGATCTGTGCCGCGCGTTCAACAGGCAGAGTCCGTTGCGCCGCATGATGATCGTGGTAGCCGGACCGTTGTTCAATTTCCTTTTTGCGACGCTCGTCTACACTGTGCTGAACCTGAATGGGGTGCCGGAGGCGAAGGCGATACTCGCCGAACCGTCGCCGGACACGCCCGCTGCGGCCGCCGGGCTGCACGCCGGCGACACGGTGCTCGCGGTTGACGGCGCGGCAATAAGCAGTTGGCAGGATCTACGGTGGCGGGTGCTGCGCTCGGCGCTCCAGGGCGAGAAAATCACGTTGGAGTTCGAGGACATGAAACGGCGTCTTTCTTCGACCTTCATCGATTTTCGCGGATTCGGCACGGAGAACATCGAAAACGGACTGTTCGAGCGCATCGGGATGCGCCTTTACCGCCCGCCGCTCGATCCGGTCATTGGCCAAGTGGTTCCGGATGGGGCGGCAGCGAGAGCGGGACTCAAGGAAGGCGACCGCTTGACGCATGCCGACGGGCAATCCATCGATGGCTGGGAAACCCTGGTGCGCACGGTCAGGGCGAATCCCGGCCGAGAAATTCGTCTTGTAGTTGTCCGCGGGGCCGAGCAACTTTCCATTCCCATCGTCCCGGACCCGGTTACCGTAGGCGGCGAGCGCGCAGGGCGCATAGGCGCCGCGCCCGTTGTGCCGCCTCTTTACGCGGCAAACCTGACGACGATCGTTCGCTACGGACCTGGGGAGAGTCTGCTCAAGGCGCTGGACCGAACGGCGGAGATTTCGGCTTTCACTTTGCGCATGTTAGGGAAGATGCTGATAGGGGACATTTCGTGGCGGCATCTCTCCGGCCCGGTGACGATCGCGGATTTCGCGGGGCAGTCGGCGCAACTTGGCTGGGTTGCCTACGCGACTTTTCTGGCCCTCATCAGCATCAGTCTGGGCGTGTTGAACCTGCTTCCGATACCTCTGCTGGATGGCGGACATCTCATGTATTATGTGATCGAAGTCCTCAAGGGCGGGCCAGTCTCGGAGCGAGTGATGGAAGTCGGTCAGCGTTTGGGTCTGGCGCTGCTTTTGGTCATGATGGTCTTTGCTTTCTACAACGACATTAATCGTCTTTTCGCAGGCTAAGCCATGCGCATGCTAGTCATTGCCGCGATTTGCCTCGGCCTGCTGGCTGCTGCGCCTGCAATCGGCCAAAGCTTCAGTCCGTTCACGATCAGGGACATCCGGGTCGAAGGTCTGCAGCGCACCGAACCCGGGACCGTGTTCAGCTACCTTCCGGTAAAGGTCGGCGAAACCTTGACCGTCGAGCGTGCGCAGCAGGCGATCCGCGCCTTGTTTGCGACCGGCTTTTTCAAGGATGTCCGCCTGGAAGTGGAGGGCGACGTGCTGGTGGTGAGCGTCGACGAGGCTCCCGCGATCGCACAGATAGATATCTCGGGGGTCAAGGATTTCAGCGTTGACGTCGTGCGACGCGTTTTGCGCGAACAGGGATTGTCCGAAGGCCGGATTTTCGAGCGTTCCACGCTTGAGCTTTCGGAGCAGGAGTTGAAGCGCCAGTACTTGTCGCGCGGAAAGTACGGCGCGCAAGTGCAGACGACCGTTACCCCCATGGAACGCAATCGGGTTGCGATCAATATCGCGGTGACAGAGGGGGAGGTGGCGCGCATCCGCTCGATCAATATCGTCGGCGCGCAGGCGTTTCGAGAGGAAGATCTTCGTGATCTGTTCGTGTTGCGAACACCGGGCTGGATGACCTGGTACACGAAGCATGATCGGTATTCGCGCGAGCGGCTTGCGGGGGATCTGGAGACTCTGCGCTCGTTTTATCTGAATCGCGGATACCTGGATTTCGCCATTGACTCTACCCAGATATCCATCACCCCGGACAAACTGGACATCTACCTAACGGTGAACATCGCGGAGGGCGACAAGTACACGGTTTCGGATATCAGCATCGCCGGCCAGACCCTGGTACCGAAAGGCGATCTGGAACGCCTCGTGCGGCTGAAGTCCGGAGACGTTTTTTCGCGCGAGCGGTTGACCGAGACCACAAAGGCGATCACCGACCGTCTCGGGAACGATGGCTATGCTTTTGCGAACGCAAACGCGGTCCCCCAGCTGGATAAGGACAAGAAGAGCGTGGCTTTCACGATACTCGTGGATCCGGGGCGCAGGGTGTATGTGAGAAGGATCAGCGTTGCGGGCAACGTCAGGACCCGGGACGAGGTCGTGCGGCGCGAAATGCGCCAGTTGGAAGGCGCGTTCTATGACGCGGCGAAAATTCAGCTTTCGCGGCAGCGCATCGACCGCACCCAGTTTTTCGACGATGTCACGGTGGAGACCCAGCCCATCGCGAGCGTTGCCGATCAGGTTGACGTCAATTTCACCGTGAAAGAAAAGCCGACGGGCAGTGTACTGCTGGGGGCCGGGCTCTCATCCTCGGAAAGTATCGTCGTGTCCGGATCCATTTCGCAATCCAATATATTCGGATCCGGAAAGTTCATCGCCGCGTCCTTCAGCGGCGGCAGGGTCAATAGAACCTACTCGCTTTCCTATACGGATCCCTACTACACCATAGATGGGGTCAGCAGGGGTTTCGATGTGTACAATCGCCGCACCGACGCGTCCCAGCTTTCGATCGGCGCATATGTAACGCATACGATTGGCGGCGGAGTGCGTTATGGCTATCCAATTTCCGAAACCGAATCGCTCAGCTTCGGCCTCGCGGGTGAGTCGGTAAATATTGAAACATTTACCAACAGCCCGGTTCAGTACGTAGATTTTGTCAAGCGCTTCGGCGGCAACTACCGGTATGGAAGCGGTACGGCTGGATGGGGGAGGGACACCCGCGACAGCGCGATTTTCACCACGGATGGCAGCTTGGCCCGGGCCAGCTTGGAACTGGCCGGCGGCGGCCTCAGTTACTACCGCGTCGGCTATCAGTACCAGGTGTTCCAGCCCCTGTCGCGGCTATTCACCATGGTCCTGGGGACCGATCTGGGATTCTCTCGCGGGATTGGGGGGAAACCGCTTCCGTTCTTCAAGAACTACTATGCTGGCGGACCCGGGTCAGTGAGGGGATACCGCTCGTCCTCGTTGGGCGGCCAGGGCGCGGATGGAAACGCCCTGGGTGGGGACAGGAAAATCGTGGCGAATGCTGAAGTTCTGTTTCCGGTTCCGGGGGCGGTTCAGGACAAGTCGCTGCGGCTGGGCGCGTTTCTGGACGCAGGTCAAGTTTATATCCCGACCCTGCGTATGTCGCCCTCGGAGTTTCGTTACGCTTCAGGGGTGGCGCTGAGCTGGAATTCTCCGCTGGGTCCGCTGCGCGTTTCCATGGCGTTTCCGTTGAACGCCGCAACTACTGACCATGTGCAGCGGTTACAATTCACCTTCGGCACAGGGTTCTAGGTTTGGGAATTGTGGAATGCGTGTTACCAGACTGTTTGTTGTAGCGCTGGCATTACTCGGAGCGTGCGCTTCCGGGCAGGTGCTGGCCCAGAATAAGATAGGTTTCGTCGACACCGAACGCATCCTGCGCGACGCCGGAGCCGCTCAGCGCGCGCAAAAGAAAATAGAAGCCGAGTTCGCGAAACGCGACCAGGAGCTGGCCAAGATCGCCGAGCAGCTCAAACGCATGCAAGAAGATCTCGAGAAGAACGCGGTCACAATGGCGGAAAACCAGCGTCGCAACAAGGAACGCGATTTCGGCGAATTGAACCGTGATTTTCAGCGCAAGCAGCGTGAATTCCGTGAAGACCTGAATCAACGCCGCAACGAAGAGCTTGCGCAGGTGGTCGAGCAGGCTAATCGGGTAATTCGCCTTATCGCGGAGCAGGAGAAATACGACATCATTTTCCAGGATGCCGTCTATAGGAATCCCCGCTTGGATATCACGGAGAAAGTGATACAGGCACTGGAAGCCAAACCGCCAGCCAAGTAAGCATGCCGCAGCCGCACACGCTAGCGGAGATCGTCGCGAGTTTGGGCGGAAAGCTGGTGGGAGATCCCGGCGTTCAGATCACGCAAGTGGGCACCCTTGAAAACGCGGGCCCGCACCAGCTGTCGTTTCTCGCAAATCCACGCTACAAGGGAAAACTCGCCCGGACCAGGGCAGGCGCCGTTGTGCTCGATCCAGGCAGCGAGGAACTGGCACCGTGTCCCCGTATTGTCACCCTGAATCCGTATGCCTATTTTGCGCGTGCCGCGAGAATTCTGAATCCGGACACGCGGCCCGCTCCAGGCATAGACCCGGGTGCATCGGTCGCGCCTGGCGCTCGGGTAGCAAGGAGCGCGCGAATCGAGTTCGGTGCGGTCCTTGAGGACGATGTGGTCATCGAGGATGGCGCGGTGATCGGGGCATCATGCTTCGTCGGAGCCGGCGCCCGAATCGGCGCCGGCAGCCGACTATATCCTTCCGCGATCGTCCATGCCGGCTGCACCGTCGGTGAACGGGTGGTGATTCATTCCGGGGTAGTGATCGGAGCCGACGGCTTCGGTGTGGCAAAGGACGGGGAAGAGTGGGTCAAGATTCCCCAGCTTGGCGCTGTGCGCATCGGTAACGACGTCGAGATTGGCGCCAACACCGCGATAGATCGCGGTGCAATCGACGACACCGTGATTGAAGAAGGCGTAAAGCTGGACAATCATATTCAGGTTGGCCACAACGTAAAAATAGGCAGGCACACCGCAATCGCGGGGTGCGTCGGTATTGCCGGCAGCGCAGATATCGGCGGCAACTGCACCATAGGTGCGGGTTCTCTGATCCTGGGACACCTGCGCATTGTAGATGGCGTGAATATTTCGGCGGCCACGGTCATTTCGCGTTCGATCTTGAAGCAGGGCACGTACACCGGGATGTTCCCGTTCGATTCCAACGCTGCATGGTCCCGCAACGCCGTGCTGATCAGGCATCTTTCGGAAATCGCGGAACGGCTTCGCGCGGTGGAGAAAAAACTTGAATCAAAGGAACGGGCCAATGGGTGAAATGGATATTTTGCAGGTGCTGGAGCACCTTCCTCAGCGCTACCCATTCCTGATGGTAGATAAAGTCAAGGCATGTGAACCCGGGAGTCGAATTGTTGCGCTCAAGAATGTGTCCGGCAACGAACCATATTTCCAGGGGCACTTTCCGGGCCGGCCCATCATGCCTGGTGTGCTGATCCTGGAGGCCATGGCGCAAGCGGCCGGGATACTGGTATTCAAGACAGAAGGCGAAAAGCCGAATGGAAACACGCTCTATTACTATGCAGGAATAGACAACGCGCGCTTCAAGAGGCCGGTAATACCGGGTGATCAGTTGGAGATTGAGGTCGCGATTCTGGCGAAGAAGCGCAGCATCTGGAAGTTCCGCTGTGTCGCGAGTGTGGATGGAAATACGGTCGCCGAGGCGGAGATTCTCTGCACGGTGCGCCTCGCCGTTGAAGAAAAGGCGTGATACACCCGAGTGCGATCGTTCATCCCGGTGCGAAACTCGCTCCGCAGGTTGCCATTGGCGCCTTCTCGATTATTGGAGAGGGGGTCGAGCTTGGCGAAGGGACCTGGGTCGGCTCGCATGTCGTTCTCGAAGGTCGCACTCGCATCGGTGCGCACAACCGCATTTTTCAATTCGCCTCGATCGGTGCGGAGCCGCAGGACAAGAAGTATCGCGGAGAGGAGACCGCAGTCCAGATTGGCGACGGAAACACCCTCAGAGAGTACGTGACGATCAACCGCGGAACCTCGCTTGACGCCGGTGTCACCCGGATCGGGAGCGACAACTGGATCATGGCCTATGTGCATATTGCCCACGATTGCCAGATCGGCAGCCACACGATATTGGCAAACGCCTGCCAGCTGGCGGGTCATGTGCACGTCGGCGACTGGGCGATTCTTGGCGCAACGACGCTGGTGCATCAGTTCGTCCACATCGGCGAGCACAGTTTCACGGGGATGGGCACCTATCTTCCCCAAGATCTTCCGCCCTACGTGATGGCGGCAGGCAATACTGCCATCCCCCGTGGGTTGAATTCGGAAGGCCTGCGCCGGCGCGGCTTCTCGGCGGCGGCCATTGCCGGTTTGAAGCGCGCATACAGAACGCTGTACCGCTCCGGGCTGAGCCTGACGGAAGCCGTCGGCGAGCTGGAGAGCCAGGCGCAAAACTGCCTCGAAGTTCGTCTTCTGCTCCAATTTCTCGCAGACTCGAAGCGCGGGTTGATTCGCTGAACGGCGGAGTAACGCAATTGGTGGAGACGCGTATCGGCATGGTGGCCGGGGAGGCATCGGGGGATCTACTCGGTGCGCACCTGATTTCCGCGCTGCGTGCCCGCAGACCGGGTCTGCGATTTTTCGGTATAGGAGGCCATCGAATGATCGCAGAAGGATTCGAGAGCCATTTTCCGATGCAGAAGCTGTCGGTGAGAGGCTATGTCGAGGTGCTGCGCCATTACCGCGAAATCATGGCTATTCGCAGAAAGCTGGCCTCGCAATTTCTCGATGAGCGCCCCCGGTTGTTCATCGGCGTCGATGCGCCGGATTTCAACCTCGGCCTTGAGCGCCAGCTGAAGCGCGCGGGAATTCCCGCGATTCACTATGTGAGCCCGTCCATCTGGGCATGGCGCGGCGGGCGCGTGAACAGGATTGGTCAATCCGCAAGCCATCTGCTTGCGCTGTTTCCGTTTGAACCACCGCTGTACAGGAAGGTCGGGTTGGATGTGACCTTCGTGGGGCATCCACTCGCCGACATGATTCCGCTCGAGGCCGACCGGCCGGCGGCCCGAGCCAGACTGCGCCTGCCGCAGAAGCAGCCGGTGATCGCGCTATTGCCCGGGAGCCGAAAATCCGAAATAGAGTACATGGCGGATCTTTTCGTGAAAACGGCAAGATTGCTCGGTGAGCGGGTCAAGGATGCGTATTTTGTGTGTCCCACTGCGACACGGGAAACGCGCGATATGGTCGAGGCGGCGGTTCACCGGCAGGTCGGCCGGGAGTTTCCTCTGACGCTTCTCTTCGGCTATTCCCACGACGCCTTGGCGGCCGCCGATGTGGCACTGGTTGCGAGCGGTACTGCGACGCTTGAGGCAGCTTTGTACAAGACCCCTATGACCATTGCGTACCGGATGTCGCCGATTACCTGGGCATTGATGCGTCACATGCTGTACCTGCCTCACGTCGGTCTGCCGAACATTCTTGCCGGGGAAAATCTGGTTCCCGAATACCTGCAAGAGGCGGCCACCGCAGAGGCCCTGGCGGCGAGTCTTGAGGACTTGCTGCGCAATGAGGGGTCCCGACAAAAGCAGGTTGGAAAATTTTTGGAAATTCATCTGCAGCTAAGACAGAATACCGCTGAGAAGGCGGCCGACGCGGTGCTGAAGGTCATGGATGCAGAGCGGTTCCGATCGTGACGATGTTACAGATTTTCCAATTCGGCGCACGCGGCATGGTGAATTCAAACTTCCGAGAACGGCCCAGATGACGGCTATTCAATCGAAGGACAATGCGCGGGTGCGGCGCTGGCGTAAGCTGCTGTCGGATTCGAGCACGAGGCAGAACGAGGGCAGCGTGCTCCTCGAGGGGCCGCATCTTGTCAACGACGCCCTCGCACGCGGCACCCCGCTTGAAGCAGTGCTGGTCAGGGAATCTGCGAGTGGCGATCCCGCCGTCAATCGGATTGTCCGGCGCTCGCAAGTCGCCCCCGTGATTCTTGCCGACCGCGTCTTTGACGCCATGTCGGAACTTGAGTCTTCGGGCAGTATTGCGGCGGAAATCAGATTGCCAAAGGGACATCCGGATCTCTCGCAGGTACCGGGGTGCGTCTTCCTGGAGCGGATCCAGGATCCCGGCAATCTGGGCACGATTATTCGCAGCGCGGCCGCGTTCGGCATCGCATGCATCGTTACGGACACGGGCTGCGCGGATCCGTGGTCGGGGAAGGCGCTGCGTGCCGCGCAGGGCGGGCATTTTCACCTGGAAATTGGACGCAGCGCTGATATCGGCGGAGATATGGCGCAATTCCAAGGCACCGTGATCGGCACGGTACCTGCGGGGGGTGGGGCGTTGCATGAGATCGATCTCAGGGGCCGCATAGGCTGGCTGTTCGGTTCCGAGGGCGCCGGCGTCAGCCGGGAGATGCAAGGCAGGTGTGCGCGACTGGCAACTGTTCCGATGCCTGGCAGGACGGAATCCTTGAATGTGGCTGCAGCCGCTGCAATCTGCTTTTATGAGGCGTCGCGCCAAAGAGCCGTTGCCGCCGGGCGAACTGGCAAAGTGTGCCGATATGGCGCCTAGCGAACTCGCAGCAGCCTTTGCCTGTCGCGCTCCCATTCCCGTTCGCGCTCTGTCGCGCGCTTATCGTGCTTGAGCTTGCCCTTGGCCAGTGCAATTTCGAGCTTGATCCTTCCTTTGGCGTAGTGCATGTCCAGTGGAATAAGTGTATAGCCGCGCTGCTCGACCTTGCCGATCAGTTTGCTGCTCTCTTCGGCGTGCAGCAAAAGCTTCCGGCTGCGGGTTGGGTCGGGAATGAAATGAGTCGACACCGTGGAGAGGGGGCTGATATGGGCTCCGATCAGCCAGAGCGCGCCGTCCCTGACGATGACATAGGCTTCGTTCAGCTGTGCCCGGGCGGCGCGTATGGACTTGACCTCCCAACCCTCCAGAACAATTCCGGCTTCAAAGCGGTCTTCGACAAAATAGTCGTGAAATGCCTTCCGGTTTTGTACGATGGACATGAGCGTGTCGAGGAGACCATTCTATCAGGACAGCCTTTCGTATGAAGCGTATCGTGCGCTCAGCGATCCTCGGGCATAGCGCGCATCAGATGTTCCGGCTGGTTGAGGACATCGAGTCGTATCCAAGCTTCATCCCGTGGTGTGTCCGTGCCAGCGTTCACGAGCGAACACAGGGCCGGACTCTCGCGACGCTCGAAATTGGCTACAAGGGAGTCAGGAAGGCGCTGACGACCGAAAATCTGAATATTCCGGATAAATCGATCGAGATGACGCTGGTCCGCGGACCTTTTCGATCATTCCATGCGCGCTGGCACTTCACGGCTCTCGAAGAAGCCGCTGCACGTATCGAATTTCAGGTGGAATACGACTTCTCCAATGCGGTGCTGGAGCGGCTGCTGGGGCCGATATTCGACAATCTCGCGGGCACCATGGTGGACATCTTTACCCGGCGCGCTGAGACTTTCGGCGCCTAGACGTGAAAGTAGAGCTCGTGTACGTGTCCGCGAATTCGATCGGACAGATACAGCTTCAGCTCGAGAGCGGCATCTGCGCGCTGGAGGCAATTCGGCGTTCCGGGTTGCCACAACGATATCCAGAGATACTGGATGGGCGGCTCAAGATCGGCATTTACGGCCGCCAGATCAAACCTGACACGCTGTTGAAGGACGGCGATCGTCTGGAAATCTATCGCCCGCTTGCGTTAAGTCCGGCGGACCTGAGGAAGCTTGAGGCGCAGAGGAGAAAGAGCCGGGAACGTCCGGTGCCGCGCTCTGGGGCGGCGGGGGGCGATTAAGACTTGCACCACTGGCTGGCCGATTCTCGGAATTTTGCTACCTCCTGATTTCTTTGCGCGTCTTCCAGGAAATAGCGTTCGCCTTTGGAATCTGTACGAGAAATTCTTTGCCCGCTCTCCAGCGCAGCCAATTGCTGCCGCGCATGCTCGCAGTAGTCGCGGGCCATCGCAGCTTCCCTTTTCTCGCGCTCCGCCCGTTCTGCCGCCTCGCGCGGATCCGGCGCAGCGGCAGCCGGCCTGACGCCCGCTCCTTTGTCGGCCGCTTTCGCGGGTGCCTGCGGCACCGACCCCGACGCGGGCGTGCCAAGCGCCTTGGACTTGACGCCAGCGGGCGGCGTATCGCCGTAGCGGACCTTGCCGTCCTTGTCGATCCATCTGTAGCTCTGGCCATATGCGGACGCTGTGGCCAAAACGATCAATGCGCCTGCTAACCAGGAGCGCCCTTTCACGTGCATGCTGCCTCCGTTCGCCCTGCAAAAAATACTGCGGTTCGACTGCACACGTCGGTGACGGTAGCGATTTTTCACCGCCGCGTCAAACGCTACGCTGCCGGCCGGGAGGCCACGAGGGCTCGCGTATAATGCGTTTTTGTGACAAGGACAAGTTGTCATGCGCGTGATTCAAAGGGCGCTTACTTTTGACGATGTCCTGCTTCTTCCCGCCCATTCGCGCATCCTGCCGCGCGACGCATCCCTGAAAACCCGTCTCACCCGCAAGCTGGAGCTGAACATTCCGCTGGTGTCGGCCGCCATGGATACCGTGACGGAATCCCGGCTCGCGATCACCATCGCGCAGGAGGGCGGGATCGGTATCATCCACAAGAACTTCACCATCCTCGAACAGGCCGCCGAGGTCGCGAAGGTGAAGCGCTTTGAGTCCGGTGTCCTGCGTGACCCGATGACCATTTCGCCGCAGACGTCCGTGCGCGAAGTGCAGGCGCTGCAGCGCCTGCACAAGATATCGGGTTTTCCGGTGGTGGAGAACGGCAGGGTCGTCGGCATCGTGACCAACCGCGATCTTCGATTTGAAACGGCGCTTGATCAACCGGTGAAGAACATCATGACGCCGCAGCGCAGGCTGGTCACCGTGCGCGAGGGCGCCACCCGGGAAGAGGCGATGCAGCTGATTCGCAAGCACCGTCTCGAGCGGGTGCTGGTCGTCGACGAGGCCTTCCACCTCAAGGGGCTGGTCACCGTAAAGGACATCACCAAGGAAAGCGAGCATCCCGAGGCATGCAAGGATCCCCAGGGCAAGCTGCGGGTCGGCGCCGCGGTCGGCGTGGGCGAGGGCACGGAGGAGCGCGTCGCGGCATTGGTGGAGGCCGGCGCGGACCTCCTCGTCGTGGATACCGCACACGGGCATGCTCAAGGGGTGCTGGACCGGGTGCAGTGGATCAAGCGCTCGTTCCCCGAAATCCAGGTGATCGGCGGCAATATCGGTACCGCCGACGGCGCGCAGGCGCTCGTCGATCACGGCGCGGACGGAGTCAAGGTGGGTATCGGACCAGGCTCGATCTGTACCACGCGCGTCGTTGCGGGGGTGGGCGTGCCCCAGATTACCGCGATACAGAACGTGGCGGACAAGATGGCGCGGGCGGACGTGCCGTTGATTGCCGATGGCGGCGTGCGCTACTCCGGAGACATCGCGAAAGCACTGGCCGCGGGCGCGCATGCGGTGATGCTCGGCTCCCTGTTCGCCGGCACGGAAGAGGCTCCCGGAGAGATCGAACTGTTCCAGGGCCGCTCCTACAAATCGTATCGAGGCATGGGTTCCCTTGGGGCGATGCAAAAGGGCGCGGCGGACCGCTATTTCCAGGATTCAGAGATGAACGTGGACAAGCTGGTCCCGGAGGGGGTGGAAGGGCGCGTTCCCTACAAAGGCAGTGCGCTCGGCGTGATTCAGCAGCTGCTCGGGGGCGTGCGTGCCAGCATGGGCTACACCGGATGCGCCTCGGTCGAGGAAATGCGTGTCAAGGCTCGGTTTGTCGAGATTACGTCGGCCGGCATGCGCGAGTCGCATGTGCATGACGTGCAGATCGTGAAAGAGGCGCCGAATTACAGGGCCGAGTAGGACGGGGATGCACGACCGGATCCTGATTTTAGATTTCGGCTCCCAGGTCACACAGCTCATCGCGCGCCGCGTGCGCGAGGCGAAGGTCTACTGCGAGGTCCACCCGAACGACGTCTCCGAGGAATTCATCAGATCATTCGGCGCCAAGGGCGTGATCCTTTCCGGCAGCCATGCCAGCACCTACGAAGCGCAGGATCTGCGCGCGCCCGGTGCAGTATTCGGGCTCGGGGTTCCCGTTCTCGGCATCTGCTACGGCATGTTCACCATGGCCGTGCAGCTTGGCGGCCAGGTCGAGGCCTCCGAGAAGCGCGAGTTCGGCTATGCGGAAATGCGGGCTCGCGGCCACACACGGCTGCTGGCGGACATCCAGGACTTCGGCACGCCGGAGGGCTACGGCATGCTGAAAGTCTGGATGAGCCATGGCGACAAAGTGACCGGGCTGCCTGCGGGCTTTCGCCTGATGGGCTCCACCGACAATTGTCCGATTGCGGCCATGGCCGACGACACGCGCGGCTTCTACGGACTGCAGTTCCATCCCGAGGTCACCCACACGCTGCAGGGCAGGAAGATCCTGCAGCGCTTCGTGCTGGACATCTGCGGCTGCCGGGGCGACTGGAACATGCCGAACTACGTCGACGAGGCGGTGGCGAAGATCCGCGCGCAGGTCGGGCAGGATGAAGTCATCCTCGGCCTTTCGGGCGGCGTCGATTCGTCGGTTGCCGCGGCCTTGATCCACAGAGCGATCGGCAGGCAGCTCACCTGCGTGTTTGTCGACCACGGCCTGCTGCGCCTGGATGAAGCCGAGCAGGTCATGGACGCCTTCTCTAAGCACCTCGGCGTCAAAGTTATCCACGTCGATGCAAGCGAAGACTTTCTTGAAAAACTGAAGGGCGTCGATGATCCAGAGGCCAAGCGCAAAATCATCGGCAGGGAGTTCGTCGAGGTGTTTCAGCGCGAGGCCGCAAAAATCAGTAACGCGAAATGGCTTGCCCAGGGCACCATCTATCCGGATGTCATCGAATCGGCGGGCGCGAAAACGAAGAAAGCGACCACCATCAAGTCGCACCACAACGTGGGCGGGCTGCCCGAAACACTGCATCTGAAGCTGCTGGAGCCGCTGCTCGAACTGTTCAAGGACGAAGTGCGGGAACTGGGCCTTGCGCTCGGACTGCCGCGCGAGATGGTATTCCGTCACCCCTTTCCGGGGCCGGGCCTTGGCGTGCGCATCCTCGGCGAGGTTAGGCGGGAGTACGCCGAGCTGCTGCGGCGCGCGGATGCGATTTTCATCGAAGAACTGCGGCGCAGCGGCGATTCGGACGGTTTGTCCTGGTACGACAAGACCTCGCAGGCATTTGCGGTGTTTCTCCCGGTGCGCTCAGTCGGCGTCATGGGGGACGGGCGCACCTACGAATTTGTCGTTGCGCTGCGTGCCGTTCAGACCAGCGATTTCATGACCGCGGACTGGGCGCCCCTGCCGCACGAGCTTCTGGCGCGGGTTTCGAATCGCATCATCAACGAGGTGCGTGGCATCAACAGGGTTGCCTACGACATTTCCTCGAAGCCGCCGGCGACGATCGAGTGGGAATGATTCCCGGTCTTTCAGCAGCTTTCGGCGACTATTGGTTTTTGAGATAAGTAATTGTTTTACATAATTTAAACTCTCTAAATCTATCGACTACTATCGGTACCAAGCGCCCATTTTTGTCGGCAATTCTGACGGTAGTGTTTTACAGTCGATTGGTGCAAAAATATTTACCGTTGAGACTTTTGTGGTCATGACGGTAAAAAATAGCCAAAAATCCTAGTATTTCTGCGGGGTTCGGAGCATCCTCTGATCTTTACACCGTTGACGGTAAAAAGGCCCGTCGAAGGAGGATAGAGATGCTGACCGACACTGCCCTGAAGAACCTCAAGCCGAAGGAAATCCCGTACAAAGTGACGGATCGTGACGGTATGTACGTCACGGTATCGCCCAAGGGCACGATTACCTTCCGCTACGACTACCGACTCAACAACCGCCGGGAAACCCTCACCATCGGCCGCTACGGGGCGAGCGGCCTGTCCCTCGCCCGAGCCCGGGAGAAATGTATGGACGCCAAGCGGGCCGCCGCTGAGGGCCAGTCTCCGGCGAAGGCCAAGCAGCGTGAAAAACGGCGTTTGGCAGCAGCGAAGACCTTCGAGGAATTTACCGTCAGTTGGCTCAAGGATGGCCGGATGGCCGACAGCACCCGGTCGATGCGCAAGAGCATCATCGACCGGGACATTCTGCCGGCCTACAAGAACCGGCTCTTGGCCGAAATCAGCGCCGACGACCTGCGTAGCCTGTGTGGCAAGGTCAAGGATAGGGGAGCGCCGGCCACGGCGGTCCACATCCGCGACATCGTGAAACAAATATTCGGCTTCGCCATTCTGCATGGCGAGAAGGTCACCAATCCGGCAGACGACGTGGGGCCGTCGTCGATCGCCACGTTCGTCCCCAAGGACCGCGCGCTTTCGCCGACCGAGATCCGCGTCATGCACAAGCAGATGGAAACCATCGCGACGTATCCGACCATCCGCCTGGCGCTGCGGATGATTCTCCTGACGCTTGTGCGCAAAAGCGAACTTATCGAAGCCACCTGGGACGAAGTCGATTTCGAGAATGCGCTTTGGACCATCCCCAAGCAGCGGATGAAAGGCTCCAAGCCGCACAACGTCTATCTGTCGCAGCAGGCGCTGGACATCATGGTGGCGCTGCGCACTTGCGCGGGCGGCTCGAAATACCTCCTGCCGTCGCGCTACGAATCTGACAGATGCATGTCCAAAGCCACATTGAACCGGGTCACGCACCTGATAGCTGAACGTGCGAAAGCTCAGGGACTGCCGATCGAGAGCTTCACCGTGCATGACTTGCGTCGCACGGGCTCGACAATCCTGAACGAGTTGGGCTTCAATAGCGATTGGATCGAGAAGTGCTTGGCGCACGAGGATGGTCGGTCGTCGCGTGGTATTTACAACAAGGCGGAATACGCCGAGCAGCGCCGCCACATGCTGCAGGAATGGGCCGACATGATCGACGCGTGGGTAGCCGGTAAATCGCACACGCCGACGCTGTTGCCGCCGTCGATGAAAGCGCCTACGACACAGGCGCTGCTTTGACCGGCCGCAGCTTGCGTCTACGGACATCCGGCGATGGCGCCCGTTTTATCTGTGCTGTGTTGGACGCTTGACGGCGCGCGGCAATCCACGCTTCGACTTCGGACAGGTCCCAAACCACGCATCGCGCCGTGAGGTTGAAGCGGCGAGGAAATTCACCGCGGCGCTCCATGTCGTAGATGGTCGTATCCGCGAGCGGCACGATCTGATGCAGTTCGGTGCGGCGGATGGTTCGCCGAAATGGCAAGACGGCTGGAACCAGGTGTGGCAATTCTGTTTCGCGGCCCGAATTCAGCGGGCCGATACCTGGATTACGCGCTTGTCCGTTCGATCCGAGGGCAGGGCCAAGACGGTCAACGAGGGTTGATTGGTTACTACTCATGGGTTCTCCAAACTCGAGCAGGGGCGGCTAGCTAGCCGCAGGCCAGGGGGAATCTCGGTTCAGTCATAGTGACGATCGCCTGCTCGATAGGGAACCAGCTACGGCGAGCGCCAGCGTAGTGGCGATAAAAGATGTGACAAAGTTGACACCAGGCGCGGAATAACCCGGAACTGAGTGCGCCGCGGGGTGGTCGATATGGATTTATGCCTACGGGTTGCCTCCTGCTCGGCGGCCTCGGTCCGAAACGATGAAAAAGCGCGTCCTCCTTCCAATCGCCTCGCTCGCAATCCTTGGCCTGTCAGGAAATGCGACGGCAGTCGGGTTTGCGCTAGAACAGCAAAGCGTCAATAACCTCGGATATGCGTTCGCGGGCGGCGCCGCGAATGCGGAGGACGCCAGCACGATCTACTGGAATCCCGCCGGCATGACTCGCCTGCCGGGGCGGCAGGTCGTGCTGGGATTGAATGCGATCTACGGTTCGGCGCGATTCGTGGATCAAGGCACCACGTCTCCGGCAGGGCCGGCGTTTCCGATCTCCGGCGGGACCGGTGGCAATCCCATTGGCCTAAATTGGGTTCCGAACTTTTATTTCGCGACGGATGTCGCTTCGAACATAAAAGCTGGAATCGGCATCAATGCACCGTTCGGGCTTAAAACTCAGTATCCATCGGACTGGATGGGACGATACCAGGCCATCGACTCCGTCGTAGAGTCGATCAACATCAATCCAACGATTGCTTGGAAGGTGCGCGACAACGTGTCCCTCGGAGGCGGGCTCAACTTCCAATACTTCAAAGCCACTTTGAGCAACGCGATCGATTTCGGAGCGGCGTGCTTCGGCTCGCCGTTCGGCCCGGTGGCGTGCGCCGGCGCCGGCATTTTTCCGCAAACGAGGGACGGCATTGCAAAGGTGAGCGGGGATTCGTGGGGCGTCGGGTGGAATGTCGGGGCACTGTTCGAAGTCAATCCCGATGTTCGTTTTGGAATCGCGTACCGATCGAGCATCAAGCACGAGATCAAGGGTAATGCGACGTTTTCGAATCCAGCGCTGCCGGGGCCGTTTGCTGCACTTACAGCAGGGGCTTCCGACACCGGGGTGCGCGCGACCGTCAAGACGCCCGACTCACTTTCGGTGAGCTTGTACAACCGGGTGAGCCCGAAGTGGGCGCTGCTGGCGGACGCAACCTGGACAGGATGGAGTAAGTTCAAGGAACTACGCGTCCGCTTCGACAATGGCGCGCCGGACGTCGTGACGCCGGAGAATTGGCGGAACACGGTCCGCATTTCGCTCGGTGCGGGCTACAAGTTGGACCAGCAGTGGACGCTGCGCGGCGGTATTGCCTACGAAAACTCCGCGATCCCCGACGCGTTTCGCACGGCGAGAATCCCGGACAACGCCCATACGCTGCTCGGATTCGGCGCGAACTACAGGGTCTCGAAGGCGGGCTCGCTCGACTTCGGCTATGTCCATGCGTTCGTGAAAGACGCGGGCGTCAACAACACTGTTCCCGGCGCCGGGGCGCTCGTCGGCAATTACAAAGTGTCGGCCGACGTTCTCAGCATTCAGTACAACCACAGTTTTTGAGCATCACCGAGGCACTTGTAGGACAAACATCTGTAAGACAACTTGTCGTTAATTGGAGACAGGTTGCAAGCATTGGCTGGTAGCAGTAGTCTATTTCTATCGGATTCAGAATTTTGAGGTTCTGAAAGTGCTTACGTTGCTGTGCCCATTTTGTCGGCATGAGCACGCCGACGATTTCGAATGTCTCGACAGCGGACGCGTGGACACGCTTCGCTGCGAAAATTCGGATTGCAATAAGAGCTTCGTGTTTCTAGTCCGTGAGTGCCTCGCCTGCGGCGAGGAAAGTGTATTTACCTGGGGGGGAATGCCGACGCCGGCAGCATTGGCGGTTTTACATTGTGAGCATTGCGGGGTCCCCCTCAATGAAGAACGTCAGGAAGCAGAAGCAGAAGCAGAAGCAGAATGCGAGATCCCTGCTCAGCGAATTCAGTAGCACGCTAGGTAGCGAGACTCTCAAAGTTCGGATTTATCGCGATCGCGAGACATTCGTCTGCGAGCGCGAACTCGTCGAACGAGATGGCACTTCGTTCACGATGGTCCTGCCTTTCATGCAAGCTGAAACCGCGCGAGCGCTGCTCTCGGCTGACCCCTATTTTTCGCGAGTGCGCGGAGAAGTATGGCGGACCCTCGGAAAGCTAAACAAAGCGATGCGTGAGCACGATGGGAAGCCGGTCTCTTGAAGCGATCGGCTCCTTCGGGGATGCCGATGATCGCATCTCCTGGATCAGCGGGTACGAAACCGAGGCTGAGATAGAGGCTGCGGCAAGGCAGATAGTCGAATATTTCGGTTTGCAGTCGTTCGTGTTCGGAGCTTTGTTCCGAAGTGGGGAGCGCGAGCACTACCGCTATCTGGTGGGCTGCACGCCGGAGTGGTGCTATCTCTACAACCAGAAGAAGTGGTATGCAATCGATCCCTTCATCGATTACGCCCTCAAAAACACTAGCCCAGTACTTGCCTCCGCAATCCCACTAAATACCGCGGGTCAAGAACGGCTAATGGCGGAGGCGGCCGAGCACGGCTTCCGAGCGGGTATCGTCGTTCCCGCACATAGCGGGTCCGCTATACGGATCGGGATTCTCTACCTCGGAACGAGTGAAGGGCTTGAGTGCGCGCGCGAAAGCTTTCTCAAGCACCGAAACCTCATGCGTGCCTTCGCACTGGAACTTCTGGAGTGGTGGGACGCCAAGCTTCGAGAGTCTAGCTTAGAGAGACTGGATCTTGACGCGCTAGACATGGATCTGCTGACAAAAGCCCAGGATCACGCCACCGCCGAGGAAGCAGCACATGAACTGGGCGTCACCCTGTCACGGGTAAGAGCCCGATATGAGCGGCTTACGAGGAAACTGGAGGTACCCAACAAGCGCAATGCGGTAGAGAAGGCGGTCACGTTGGGTTTGATCAAGAGCGCGCGATGGCCGAAAGTTCAACCGTAAAGCTCGCTGGCCACGCGCTGTGCCTAGGCATGCCGCTGCTCGCCCCTTTGGGAATATGGCTGGACATTCCCTGGCTCTCGCCGCTTGTCGCATTTGGGCTCTTCCCGATACTGGGACTCCTTGTCGGGGAGGACCATTCCCTGCCGGTCGTTGGGCTGCGCCGTTCGCCGGCGCTTGTCGCGTATTTGGAGCATTTACCCCGAATCTATGCGCTCGTCTGGATGACGACGCTGGTGTGGGCCGTAAGTTACGCCGGTCACACGGACCTGAGCGTCGCGACCCTTACGGGCCTTACGGTGAGCGTCGGGATCGGAAGCGCCGTTGCGATATGTACCGCGCACGAACTGATGCACCGGCGCTCGCAATTCGACGTGATGCTCGCCCGGCTGATGACGGCGTTATGCTTGTATGGGCACATGGTCGTCGAGCACTTCCACCACCACGCAACCGTTGGCAACGTCGCGGCCGGGGCAACCGCAACGCGCGGAATGGCCGTCTATCACTTTGCGCCGACGGATTTCTTGCATGGCCTGCAGAACGCTTTGAGTGTGGAGAGTAGCCGGCTGCGTCGAAGCGGGGTGGGGATATGGCACAACCGAGTGCTACAAGATTACGTGCTGGCGCTTGGGCTGATTGTCGCTTGCTACGTCAGTATTGGAAGCACAGCGCTCATTTTATTCGTAGGCCAAGCCGTGTTCGCAGTCTTTTGCTTCGAGGCAATAACCTATATTCACCATTACGGCTTGGTGCGAGGCGAAGACGAGGAGCCGGGACCGCAGCACGCATGGGCGCATCACTGCTGGATTACAAATTGCCTCACTTTCAATAACACGTTCCAAAGCGACCACCATCTGCGGCCGGGCGTCCCGTACTACGACCTGCATGCCATGTACGGTGCACCGCGGCTGCCGGCGAGCTACTTCACGATGTTTTGTGTGGCACTCGTTCCGCCACTCTGGCGCATGCTGATGGATCGTCGGCTAGACGCATTGGCTGAGGCAACCCAAAGTGGCACTCACGATTTGCAGGATTGGTTACGGGCCGAGCGGTGCCGTTAGGCGTCAACTTTCTGGACGCTCGCGCCGACGGTCCGTGCATGGTTCGACGACTTTAAGAAAACTTTGGCTCGGGATATGCCGCCGCGACGCCGACCCTATGCTCGTCGCTCATATCAGCTTCAAGCTGGTCTAGCCACTCTAGCAAATCGTCCCAGTTGTTAAGGCTGAATATCTTGACACCGTAGCGGTGCTCAAGTGCCACGGTAGGTTGTCGGACTAAGTCTGCCATCGGCGTGTCCACTATGAAGGCACTACAGTACGGCGCGTGCAGCGAGATATGGGAGATGTCCTCGAATACGCCACTGAGTCTTTTTCTGGCTTCCTCGCGATTCGCGTACGAGCCACGCTTTACCATACCCTTCAATGTCGCGAACAATCTCGCGGATATCCATTCGTGCGGCACCTGGGCGAAGTGCTCCGATTGAAAGAATTTGGCACAGCGGTTCAACTGGTCGCTCTCGGGCATGTCGTCAGGCAGGTGGTACCGCATATGCTCGACAACGTTTGACCGGATGGGTGAATCCAGAACAGCGTTGAAGTCCCCCTGGCGAAGCCGATTGCGCTTCGTGGAATAGCTTTTCAGGTAGATGCGGCCGGCATCGCGCATCTCAATAGCAACGTCTTCCTCGAATGTTGAGGTTGAGCGCTGCCAATCGTCAAAGACGGTCACTAACTCATTCACGGCCTGAGTCTTGAGGGTGCGCTTGAGTTCTATGTCGCGCATGTAACCCCCCACGTCGATACGAAAATAATCGTCCCACTCATCCAGGCTACCCTGGATAGCATCCCGGACTTCGAATCGATACTCGGGTGGACTTCCGTTCAAGTAAGCCGTGAATGCCTTCATGACTTGTGTTTGTTCAACGTTGTAGTCGCGCTCGAACTCGGCACCCCGGGCTGTCTCCTTAATGAAATCCATTAACTGCTCGTGCGTTTTGTCCTGGTGGCCTCGCCATTGGTACGTTTCGTCTTCGTGCACTGACGAATATGGTGAGACCAACAGTTGCAAATGGGCCATGCGCTTTACGCGCTCAACCGCATTCAAAAATCGTTGGTCACGGCCCCGGAACGCGTGCGAGAAGAAAAATTGATCAAGGTACAGAACCTTCTTGCGAATCTCAGGCAGCCATACCATGACTTCGTGAGCACACTTCCCGCAACCACGCAGCACATGGGTGCCATGGACTGACACGTTTCCGTAGCTATTCTTGCCTTTGCAGGCAGGACAATCACCCAATACACGCGTCACCCACATATGCTTCTTGCCAAGATATTTATTGCGGCGCTCGTTTAGCCGAGGAAGGCCGAACGGGCGGGTGTTTTCCCACGAGCACGCCCAAAGGCGTCACGGGTCATAAGTGCATCAAGATAATTTACTAGCCTATCGGAGCCGATTTCTAGCCGCGCACTTTTTGCCCAAAGAAGAATGTGACCCGCAAGAATGTCCGCGACAGTAAACGAGTCTTCAACCAAATAGGGGCGATGCCCCAAACCAATGGCCAGAATCTTGACAGCGACTTCGAATTCCCAAGTTGCGGTATCAATAACAGCGGGAACGCGGCGCTCCTCGGGAAGTCCAAACCGATGCTTTGCGATTGTCCAAAGCGGCGCGTCCAATTCTGTAAGGATGAAACTCGTCCATTTGTAGCAATCAGTCCGTCCCCCTGCGCTGGCCGGCGGCAGCAACCGGCTTTCGGGGAATTTCTCGGCGAGGTGCATGCAGATCGCCGCCGACTCGGTGATGATGGTCCCGCCATCGTCCAATACCGGCACCTTGCCGCCGGGATTGATTTGCAAGAACCAAGGCTCGCGTCCCTGACCGCGCATGACATCCACCTCGATGTATTCGTAGGTCGCACCTACTTCCTCAAGTGTCCACAGGGCTCGGAGAGTCCTGCCATTTCGGTATCCGTAAAGCTTCATTTTTTGCTCAAACCGTAACCGGTTCGCCGTGAAGCTTGCGGGCCGCACTGAGAAGGGATTCACGATCGAGCCGGTGAAGTTCCAACTGGAACGCCTTGTCGATCAGTGGATAATTCTTGCGAATCGAACGAGCGTATGCAGGGTCGTAATGTGCCTCCATTAGCCGTTGAAACAGCTCGGTTGCGCGTTGATCGTTTGCGAGAGTCTCCCACTGAGCAAACTCTTCCCCGCCGATGAGGGGGCGTAGGTATCGCAAGCGAACCATCATGCCCTCCAGGTCACGCTCGAAGTGACCGTAGTCTTCCCTCCATAGTGCGACCCGCTCGGTCATTGGCGCGCTAAGAGTGAATAAACGCGCATCGTGCATCGTTTCGAGCAGAGCGGAAGGAATCTCGATTGCACCGACCCTCTTACTTTCGGATTCGACCCAGACCGGTTGCGTGGGATCAAATCGCCGAAGCTTTTCGACGAACTGCGAATCGAACCATTTCTGAGTGGGTTGAGTGACGCCGGGAATGTCGCCGATCACCGAGCCGCGGTGTTGCGCCAGATCCTCGAGATCGAGAACCTGGGCGCCGACTGACGCCAATGCCGCGAGGAGCCGGGTTTTACCGCAGCCCGTGGGGCCGCACAGTACGTGGTAACGGAACTTGCGTGGCAATTCGGTGAGCTGGCCGCGCGCCCACGCCCGGTACGCCTTCCAGCCTCCCTGCAGGCGATCGACCCGATACCCGATGGTGGATAGCGCATCGAACCATAGCTTGCTGCGCTTGCCGCCCCGAAAGCAGTAGATGAGCATCCGGGCATCCCTCGGATAGCGCGCGATTAAGCCATCTATCGAACGCGAAATGTTCTTGAGTGCGTAGGAAACCCCGATCAGGTAGGCGCGGTGAGTGTCGGTGCGATGCGTCGTGCCGACTTCCGCGTACTCGTCGTTGTCCACAACCGGCAGATTGACTGCGCCAGGAAGATGATCCTCCGAATACTCGCGTGGGCTGCGCGCGTCGATGACTAGCGCGTACTGCCCGTCGAGCGCGCGTTTCAGCATCGAGCAGAACAACGCTTGCTGTTCAATCGAAGTCAATGAACGTTCCATATCGTTTCGCATACCACAATATGTTACTAAATTCAATAGGAAATCGCTCGGCTTTCTCCTACTGCGGGCAAAATCTGCCGCGCATATGCTCCCCATAACGATACGCCCAGCATCACATGGTTCAAATCTGAAACGAGCGAAGGCAGAAACAAAGGCTAGACATGGAACTGCGCCATCTGCGTTATTTCATCGCTGTCGCGGAAGAACTCCATTTTGCCCGCGCGGCGGAACGGCTGCACATGGAACAGTCACCGCTGTCGCGCGCAATCAAGGAACTCGAAAGTGATCTTGACGTAAAGCTATTCGAGCGTACGACGCGAAGTACCCGCATTACCTGGGCTGGGAAAGTTTTCCTCGACGAAGCGCGCCATGTCCTAAGCGCAGTTGAAGAGGCGCGAACCTGTGCCAAGACGGCCGCCCGAGGCCACCTGGATCTGGTGCGCGTAGGACTCTCACACAGCATTGCTCAATTGCGGCTCGCGAATCTGTTTGCGCAATGTCGTGAGGATGTACCGAGTCTCGGAGTCCGAATCTTCGAGCTTCCGCTTGCTCAGCAGGTCAGGGGATTGCGCGACGGCCTGCTGGACGTGGGCTTCACAATGTCTCCCCAAGCGGGCGAGAGCATGGTGTCCGAAGCGATCTGGACCGACCCTTTGGCTGCCATCGTGCCAGCGAACCATCCACTGGCTGCGAAGCGGAGAATTACGCTTGCGGAGGCTGTACGGGAACCGCTCGTGCTGTGTCACCCCGCGGTTGACGCAGGTTGCCATGCTCAGACAGAAGCGTTCGTGCGCTCGGTGAATAGCAATCCCGTTATCGCCGATCACGCCGCGAGTCTCGGTGTGATGATGACGCTTGTTGGCGCCGGCCACGGCATTGGTTTCGCTGTCGAAACGGAAGTACAGACAATCCAGCGCTCCGACGTGGCGATTCGTCCATTCGCCGGAGCACCGCCAGCGTTCACGACCTACATTCTTCGCCCAGCGGGCGAGCTTTCAGGCTCGCTTGTCAGTTTTCTCGATCGGGCGCGATCCATTTCCTGAAGGCTTGGCCTTACCGTTTGCTCGTCTGAATGCGCGGTCGCGCGCAATGAAGGCTTCCAGAATGTGCGGCACGAGTGCCGTTGCATCGACCGGCTCGCCCCAAGTCTGCGCGTGCAGAGCTGCGTAGCGGTCCAGATCAGCCTTCAACGCGACGGTGAGCGTAATGGGAAGCTTGACCGTGTCCGTCTTGGGTAACGGTCCTAAACGGAGTTTGGTGCCATTGGACTGGCTCATTGTGAACTCCTTTGAAAGAACAGCGGCTGGTATGGTCGCAGTACCAGATCCTTGTTGACCATTACACGCATCGGAAAGCCTGGCCGGACGGTGAGGGTAGGTTGCATGTTCAGGTTACGCCGAGTCATCTCCTGGCCGACTTGGTTAACGGTGTCCTGCGTGCTTTGGCGCGTGGCGATGATGATGCGATCGTTTCCGTCAACGCCGCGATTCGGGGAAGCCAGTTCGGCGCCTACGCCGAGAAGCGTGGACAGCGCAGCCCCGGCCAGAAGCCGGTCCCAGTGCCAATCCACGCCGTCGTCCAGTCCGGCGTAGCCGGCCGGATCGATGCCGGGCAGACGATCGAGCGCGATCGACGAAGTATCCGGCAAGATCAATCGCGTCCAGACCAGCAGCACCCGGCGCTGTCCAAAGGCCACCTGGCTGTCGTAGCGGCCGATCAGCCGGGAGCCTTGCGGTATCAATAGATACCGTCCGGTAGCCGTATCGTAGACCGCCTCGGTGACGTTTGCGATGACTTGGCCGGGAAGATCGGAATTGATGCCGGTCACCAGCGCAGCGGGAATGATGGTGCCGGCCATCACCTGATAGGGTGAGACCGGTATCTGCAAACTGTTCGGGTTGCGCGTCGCCGAGTCGCTGCCGCCTTCGACGAATGCCTGCTTCTGGTCCTGCCGGTTCTGCAACGCGGTGGGATCGGCAGGCGCCGATGCGATTCGCAGAGATGCCATGGGATCGAAGAGTGCGCCCGGTTGAGACTGCGTCCCCGGAGCCATGGCAGGCGTAGCGGCATTCGCCGGCTGCGCGCGCACCTGGCTACTGCTTCTGAAGAATACCGAAGCTTTGGCGGCCTCCTCGATATCACGCTGGCGGTTCAGCCGCTCGGTGCGTGCTGGGTCGTCGTAGGCGGCGTTGCGGTCCGCTTGCAGCATCGGTTTGCCCAGGTCGCCCGGCAGCGGATCGCCCAGCACCGGCACAGCCCGAGGGCTTGGCGGCCCGGACAGCTTGGAGTAATCGGCCGGCAATCGGTCGAGACTCTCCGCGCGGGCGATGCGATCGACGTTGTACAACTCCGTCTGAGCGTTATGTACGCGCTGCCGCGGCTGCAACGACCACAAGGTCGCACCCAACACCGCCGATGCCAGCAGGGCGGCGATGACGACGAGCATGCGGCGGCTCAGGCGTGTGACGGGCTGCGGGTCTGCACGCAGCGCGAGGCCTTCGGGATCGGCTTTGGGCGAGGTGGGCGTGCTCATGGCGCGCTCCGGCGCGCGGTCGAGGCCACGCCATCGGTCCGTTCGATACGCACCACTGAAGCCTTGTCCGCGCCTAGTCGTAGTTCGGCTGCGCCGAACATGCGATCGACGATGTAATACGGCGAACGGAAGCGATGATTCACGAGCTGACTGTCGCCCTTCGAACCGATGACGAAGAGCGGCGGTAGTTCGCCTTGCGCGATGCCGCCGGGAAACTGGATGTAGACCCGCTCGCCGTCATCGAAGGCGCGCAGCGGCTTCCATGGCGGGTTGTCGCCACTGATGGCGTACCGGAACTTGAGCCGTTCGAGTTGCATTCCGGTTTCCACCGGCGCGGCGGCCTGAGCCTGCTGCGCCTGCTTTTGCAACGCGAGCAGGCGGTCTTTGGGATAATCCCAGGAAACCGACGCCATCCACGCACGTTCGGTGGCGGTCATCTCGAGGAGATAGGTGCGCCGGCTCGTGGTCACGACCAGATTCGTTTTGAGGCCGATGCGCGTCGGCTTCACCAGGATGTTGACACGCAGGGTTGCACCGCTGCCGCTCGCGGTATCGCCGACGATCCAGCGCGTGGTGTCACCGGCAGATACGGTCACCAGTTCTTCGCCCGGCTGCAGGACGATGGCTGTGACGCGGCCGGGGCTGGTGTAGACTTGGTAGAGCGCGCCCTCCGAGTAGGGCCAGACCTGGATCGCATTGACGTAACCTTCACGCGTCGGCGATACCCGCGCCTCACTATTGGCCCGTGCGACGCGCTCTTTCGCGTCGGCAGGCTCCGGCGCTGGGACGGCTTCGGACGCAGTCGGCAGCGGTTGCAGTTGACCCGGAAGAGGCAAAGGTTTCGGTACCTCCACGACTTCGACCGGATTTGGCGGTTCGGGCAGCGGTTCCCGCGTAACCGGTTCGTCGAGCGCGATTTCCGGCGGGGGCTTGCCTTGAGTGGCACAACCTGCGAGGAGAAGGAAGGGGATCAGGAGATACAGCGCGGATGTTCTCATGGTGTTGTTCATGGTTTCTTTCCTTCTGTCGCGTCGAGTTCACGGCTCCAGGCGAGCCCGTTGACGTAGATGCCCAAGGGATTGCGGCGCAGCCGCTCTTCATTGCGTGGCGCCTGCAGTACGATCGACAGCACGGCAGTCCAACGCTCGGAGCTGGCCGGCGAACCGTTCACATAGCTGCGCTCGATCCAGCGCACCTGAAACGAGTTCTCACTGGCGCGCACCACGCTTGTGATCTCCACCGCGACGGAGTTCTGTCCCACGCGCGAGAAAGGATCGTTGGATCTTGCATAGTCGTTCAGCGTGGCCGCGCCGCGGTCCGTGGTGTAGTCATAGGCTTCCAGCCAGTTTTGACGTACCACCACCGGATCGATCGCCAGCGAGCGCACGTTGGTGACGAAGCGCGTCAAGTGATAAGCGATCTGGGCGTCAGTTGCCTTGTATGGCGTGGCAGCTTCACCGATGGCGCGCACCTGACCTGCGGCATCCACTTCCACCACATAAGGCGTAACGATCGATTGTCCGGCACGCCAAAGCAGCCCGGCGGCCATCAATAGCGCCAGTGACAAGCAGCCGAAGGCCATCAGCCGCCAGTTCTTGGCTTGCACGCGCGCGCTGCCGAGACGTTGGTCCCACACCTGACCCGCTGCCTGATAGGGCGTCACAGGTTCGGGCGTGTCGGAATAGCGGATTTGGGGTCGTTTGAATCGCATGGAGGCTCCGGATAGTTATCGGTCCGATTCGTCGCGCAGGCTTGGGCTGGCACTACCGCCGCCGTGATCGGAAGAACGTAGGACATGAGCCGCGGTCGAAGCGCCGTGCGCAAGGCGCTGGTTTCGTTGCAACCGCTGCGCCCAGACAGGCGCTCCATCGGAGGTCGGCGGCGTACCGCCCGTCATGGACGCCCCTGCGGCAGTGGGTGCCGCTGTCGTGGACGCGCCCATGCGCGACCACACGGCTTGTGCGCCGCTGGCGACGCGGCGGCCGACCGCGACTGATCCGCTGCGCGCAACGTTGGCTAAACCTGCGCCGGCGGCCCGCAACCCACCTGCACCCGATGCACTGGCACCCGCTTGATAGGCTGCGCGTGCACTGCCCGCCATTGCGCTGACAGAACGAGCAGCGCTTGTTGCACCGCCGGCGGCCATGCGCGTCCCGGCAGCTACCGCCGCCCCGCCGGTTGCCACTGCGGCACCGCCCGCGACGGCAAGTCCGCCTGCACCGAGTACGGCACCCGCTGCCGCACCGGCGCCGAGTTGCGGGGCGCCGGAAACGAGCCCGGTGGCGATGCCCGGCCCGAAGATGCCAAGAGCGAACATCGTCAGTGACGCCAGCATGATGGTCAATGCGTATTCGAGGGTCGGTTCCGTTCCGGGCGGCAGCCGGAACTCTCCGAAAATACTCGCGCCAATGCCGATGATCACCGCAAGCACCAGCACCTTGATACCGGCGGAAATGACGTTGCCGAGAACGCGTTCTGCAAGGAACGCCGTCTTGTTCCAGAGCGCAAAGGGCACGAGAACGAATCCAGCGAGCGTAGTCAGCTTGAATTCGATCAGCGTCACGAAGAGCTGAACCGCGAGCACAAAAAAACTCACGATAACGATGATCCAAGCGAAGACCAGCACGATGACGCTGTCCATGTTCATGAATATCTCAGGGAAACCGGACATCTCGCTGATGCGCTGCAGGATCGGCCGGGCGGCTTCCACACCGACGTGGGCGAGGCGGCCAGGTTGAAGAAGTTCTGCCTGCGTCATCGCCGAACCCGAAGCCATGAGTCCCAGACCAGCAAATGATCTGAATACGATTCCGGCCAGCGCATTGAAATTGCCGATGATGAAAGCGAACGCGCCGACGTAAAGCGTTTTCTTGATGAGCTTGCCGAGCACGTCGTCACCACCCATTGCCCAGAACAGACCGGCGAGCGTCATGTCGATCACCACCAGCGTCGCGGTGAGAAACGCCACTTCACCGCCGAGCAGGCCGAAGCCTGAATCGATGTAGCGCGAAAAGACGTTTAGAAATCGGTCTATGATCGACAGGTCGTCCATCGCTGTCAGTCCTTGGACGGCGCTTGCGGCGTGTACTTCGGTCCGCCGTCGCCCATGAAGCGTTTGCGCTGGGCTTCGCTTGCCGCCCGGCACAGTGCATCGCCAGTCTTCTCGTGATCGAGTTTGCACTGATTCATGACTGCCTTAAGCCGTTCCGGATTGGCAGCGAGCGATTCGACGGTTTCCGGCGACGAAGACCGTCCGCATGCAGCCAATACGAAAGCGCAGACCAGAGAGAGAAGGGCGTGCTTCATGACGTTCTCCTTAGCGAGAGTAGAAATCAACGGGTTGAGGTGTGTAACTGGTGCCGTCGCCGTAAAAACGGCGGCGCATCTCGCGTGCGCGCTCCTGCGCAGCGACCGTACGCGCTTGTTCCAAGGCGACCGCGCGATCTTGGGTAATGCGCAGTTGCTGGGCCTGGATGGACTGCCGGGCCTGCAGGGCAAGCAACTGGTTGGTGGCTTGTGTCGCCTGCAACTGACCGACTGCCGACTGGCTACGATCCACGAGGTCGGTCAGCGCCGCTTCGTCCACCGCGAAGTTCTGTGCCGCCTGCGTCTGCATGCGCGTTGCCGTGCGCAACGCTTCCAGTGAGTTCTGCCAGCGCTCGCGAGCGTCAAGCACCATGCGATCGTTGCTGATGCTGGCGGCGTAGGCGTCCGGATAGAGACGGGCGAATTCGCTTTCCATACGTGTGACGTTGAAGCTCAGTCCTTGTGCCTCCTGAATAAGCCGGTTGGTGCCAGCGAGCGCCGCGCGCAATTCAGCCAGTGCGCTGAAGTCGAGTCCGGTCAGATTCCGCGCTTGGTTACTCAGCCCGACCGCCTGGTTCTGCAATTGCCGAATTTGGTTGTTGATTTGCTCCAACGTGCGTGCGGCGGTCAAGATGTTCTGTGAATAGTTCGAAGGATCGAACACGGTCCATTGCGCGTGAGCAGAGTGGGCTGCCAGGCTCAGGGCGAGGACAAGAACTGCTGTGGGAAAGGCCGTTTTCATGGGTGATTCTCCTATAGAGTGGGAAAATTGACGATCAGTTCTGCGGCCCAGTCGAGGTTGTTATGGCGCAGCCACGCCGCGGCAAATTCTGCCCCTCTTGTCGCAGTTGATACCGCGTCAAGCGCCTGATGATCCTCGGGCGATGAAGCACCGGCGAAAGCGAGGGCCACCGGCCCCAAACCCAGCTCGAAGACACGGTTGCCAAGACGCGACTGGTAGTAGTAGTCCCGCTTGGGCTGAGCGTGAGCGACGATCTCGATCTGTCGCGCATTGAGGCCGAAGCCTTCGTAGATCGAACGAATCTGCGGTTCCGCGGCCTGTGGGTTCGGCAGGAATATTCGGGTGGCGCAGCTTTCGACGATGGCCGGCGCGATGATCGAGCGCTGTACGTCGGCCAGCGACTGCGTGGCGAATACCACCGAGACGTTGCGCTTGCGCAAGGTTTTAAGCCACTCGCGAATGCGGCCAGCGAACGCCGGGTCGTCGAGGAATACCCATGCCTCGTCGAGAATCAGCATTGTGGGCGCACCATCGAAACGATCCTCCAGCCGCCGAAAGAGGTAGCTGAGCACCGGCAGCACGGCGGCCTTGCCGTGCATCAGTTCCTCCATCTCAAAAGCCTGCACGGGCGCCGTACCTAGCCGATCCTGATCGGCATCAAGCAGTCGTCCGTGCGGTCCACCCAGTGCATAGGGCTGTAAGGCTTGGCGCAGCAAGTTTGACTGCAGCAGCACCGAAAATCCGGTAAGCGTGCGTTGCTCCAACGGTGCGCTGGCGAGACTGTTGAGTGCCGACCACACCGTGCCCTTCACTTCGGGCGTCACTTCTACCTTCTCGTGCTGCAACAGACCCGCGATCCAGTCGGCGGCCCAAGCGCGCATACCGTCGTCGTTTACGCGTGCGAGTGGTTGGAACGCGATGCCGCCTTCAGAACCGAGGTCGTAATGCTCGCCGCCGAGCCCAAGGACCGTAGCGCGTGCAGAACGCCCTTTGTCGAATACGAATACGCGCGCGCCAGTGTAGCGTCGGAACTGAAGCATCAGCGTCGCGAGCAGTACCGATTTGCCTGCGCCGGTGGGTCCGACCACCAGCATATGGCCGACATCGCCGACGTGGGTGACCAGCCGGAACGGCGTGTGGCCGTCGGTGCGGGTGACGATGAGCGGGGGCGCATCGAGATGGGCGTTGCGCTCCGGGCCTGCCCAAACGGCCGAGACCGGCATCATGTGGGCGAGATTCAACGTCGAGACGATGGGCTGGCGCACATTGGCGTAGGCGTGCCCTGGCACTGATGAGAGCCATGCGTCGATCGCATTCAAGGTTTCCGGAATGGTGACGAAGCCACGCCCCTGTATCGTGCGCTCGACGGCACGTAGTTTTTCGTCGGCGGTACCGGCATCGACATCCAGCACGGTCACGGTGGCTGTGACATAGCCGTAGGAAACTTGATCGCTGCCCAACTCCTGCAAAGCGGCATCGGCGTCCACGGCCTTATTGGCAGCGTCCGAATCGACCAACGGACTCTCGTGCTGAAAGATGGTCTCGCGTACTAATGCGACCACGCTCTTGCGCTTGGCGAACCATTGGCGTCGCAGTCGCCTGAGCTCGCGTTCGGCCTCCGACTTGTCGAGACAGAGGAAGCGAGTGCACCAGCGATAAGCGAAACCGAGCCGGTTCAAGTCGTCCAGCAAGCCCGGCCAGGTCGAAGTCGGGAACCCGCGTATCGAGACGACGCGCAAGTTATGCGCGCCAAGCCGGGGTGCCAGCCCGCCGGTCAGCGCTTCATCGACAAGCAGGGCATCCAGATGAAACGGGATGTCGGGGACTGCGATGCGGTGTCGCCGAGTAGAGACCGTGCCGTGCAAGTAAGTCAGTGTCTCCGCGTCATCCAGCCAGAAGAGTTCCGGTAGGACACCTTCCAGCAGTCCGAAGAAGCGTTCGGCCTCGGCGGTGAACGAGGCAAGCTGATCGCGCCAGTCGATGCCGTGCCGCTGCATGTTCTCGTAGAGCAATTGTGCCGCGCGCGCCTTCGACTCCTCAGGCGGCAGATAAAGCAACGTCAGGTGATAGCGGCTTTCGAAATGGCTACCCGCTTCTTCGAATGCGGCACGGCGCTCTTCGTCCACCAGCCAGGACAGTGCCTCAGGAAACGCCGATCGCGGGTAGTCGGCCGCCTCGCGCCGTTCGGCCTCGACGAACAGCGCCCAGCCCGAACCCAGCCGTCGCAGTGCGTTGTTCAGGCGCGCCGAGGTGGCAACCAGTTCGCTCTCGGTGGCGCTGTCGAGGTCCGGCCCGCGAAATCGCGCCGTGCGTTGGAACGATCCATCCTTGTTGAGCACCGTGCCAGGCGCGACTAGTCCGGCCCATGGCAACCAGTCGGCCAGCAGCGCCGGTCGTTTGCGGAATTCGGCGAGATTCAGCATGGTGTCCCTCATGTATCCAGTAAGACGCGATGCTTGATGTGCCGCGCGAAAACCGCCGTGAACTGGGGGTCCAGGCGCGCCGCCCAGATGGCGAGCGTGTGACCGACCAGCCACAAGACGAGACCCGGCAACCAAAGTCGAAGCCCTAGGCCGACTGCCGCAGCAAGCGTGCCGTTTGCAATGGCCACGGTGCGCGGCACACCGCCCAGCAGGATGGGTTCGGTCAGTGAGCGGTGTAACGGGACTTCGAAGCCCGGAATCGGCGCGACGCTCATGCGACCACCGCGCCGCCGGCGAAGCTGAAGAAAGTGAGGAAAAACGAGGAAGCGGCGAATGCGATCGACAAACCGAACACGATCTGCACAAGCCGGCGAAAGCCGCCGCTGGTGTCGCCGAAGGCCAGCGTCAGGCCGGTGATGATGATGATGATCACGGCGACGATGCGCGCGACCGGTCCCTGGATCGATTGCAGAACCGATTCCAGCGGTGCCTCCCAAGGCATGTTCGAGCCGGCAGCATGCGCCGGTAATGCAATGCATAACAGGAAGGCTGTGAGAGCGGCTAACTGCAGGGCAGGGCGCAGCGCCGGATTTACGGAAAAGCGTGAAAGCGTCATGTCGGGTCTCCGGAAGGTTGATCGGTGGGACTGAGGGAATAGCCTTGCGCGTCGAAGCCGGTCACCCGGGCGATCTCCTGCACGCGCCGGGCACGCCCGCGGCCGGCGATGAAAACGATGACGTTGACCGCTTCCGCAATGAGCGCGCGGGGTGGCGTCACGGCGATTTCCAGAATCAGTTGCTCGAGCCGGGTGAGCGCGCCGTGCGCCGAACCTGCATGGATGGTGGCGATCCCGCCCGGATGGCCCGTGCCCCAGGCTTTCAGCAGATCCAGCGCTTCGCTGCCGCGAACCTCGCCGACCACGATGCGATCGGGCCGCAGGCGTAGAGTCGAGCGCACCAATTCGGTCATCGAGACCACACCGGGCCGGGTGCGCAGCGGCACGTAGTCGTCCGCTGTACATTGCAGTTCAACGGTGTCCTCCAGGATGATCACTCGGTCGCCGGTGGCGGCAATCTCGGCAAGGAGCGCGTTGGCGAGCGTGGTCTTCCCGGTGCTGGTGCCGCCTGCGATCAGGATATTGAGACGCTCGCGCACGGCACCTCGCAGGAAGGCGACTTGGGCTGCGGTCAGGATGCCGTCCGCCACGTAGTCGTCGAGCTTGATGACGCCTATGGCGCGTTTGCGGATCGCGAACGCCGGCGCCGGTACGACTGGCGGCAGCACTCCTTCGAAGCGCTCGCCGGTTTCCGGCAACTCGGCGGAAAGCAGCGGCATGCCCGCATGCACCTCGGCGTGCACGTGGGCCGCGACCAGGCGGATGATCCGTTCGGCATCGTGCGCCGACAGCGTTACCCCCAACGGCTTGCGACCGCTGCCAAGACGATCCACCCAGAGCGATCCATCGGGATTGAGCATCACTTCGACCACCTCCGGATCGCCCAGCGCCTTGGCGATCACCGGTCCCATGGCCGTGCGCAGCATGCGTGTGCGGCGATCCAGCGCGGCGACAACCGGATTGACCTCCTCGCGTAGCACCGCACTCAAGGTGCGGCTCCCGAAGGCCTGCCTTGGGGCTGCGGAGCAGCGGGCTCCTGCATGCCAAAAAACTGGCTTTGGTCGGGCGTGATGTCCTGCTGAACATCTTTTACCAAGCTGCGCCCGCGCATCAGGTGGCGGCCGAGCTGCTCGACGAACTGCTCGAAGCGCGCCCGGCCCTGCGCGCGCGCCGCCTCCTGATGGGCTTCCGGTACCGGTGTACTGACGGTCAGGAAGTAGCGCACGTAGAGCGCCAGCGTCTCGATCAGGATGTTCTGGTCCCGCTCCAGGCGGTCGAACTGGTGCGACAGTCGGTCCAGCCGCTTGGCGATGGCGGCTTCGCGCTGATCGCCGGCATCAGGCGACAGAAACGACGACAAGGCTGCCGCGATGATGGACGACTTGGAAAGCCCCTTCATCGCCGCCAGCTCCTCTAGGCGCTTGGCGTGCGAAGGCTCGATAAAGACATTCAGGCGGCTGCGGCGCAGTGTGACGCTCATAGTGCAATCCCGTCATCAGGATCGAGCACCGCCAGCCGCGCGTTGCGCTGGAAACGCCGGCCGATCTGCTCCGGCATCTCCGGCGACAGGTCGTCGTCATCGAGCACCGCGAGATCGTCTTCCGCAGGCGAGGGCTGACTGCTGAACGTCGTCTCGGCTAGTTCGGGTTGCCGCTGTTGGCCGCCGTCGTCCACCTCTGCGGTCAGCATGGCCGCAGCAGGATCGAACGTGGGCGCAACCGGGATCGCCATCGCGCTCCAGTCGTCCGGGCGCGGGGAGGGTGCGTCTGCGTAGACCGTGGCCGCGAGCACGGGTGGTGGCGCCACGCGCTGCATGAAGTTCCGGTCTTGGTAATAGCGGATTTTTTTCGCTTGAATAGGAGGATGACCGGACACCATGACCACTTCGTCATCCGGTGGGAGCTGCATGATTTCGCCTGGCGTGAGCAGCGGCCGGGCCGTTTCCTGCCTGGATACCATCAGGTGCCCGAGCCATGGCGCGAGCCGATGGCCGGCGTAGTTGCGCTGGGCACGCAGTTCCGTCGCAGTGCCGAGCGCTTCGGAGATACGCTTGGCGGTGCGTTCGTCGTTGGTGGCGAACGCGATGCGCACGTGGCAGTTGTCGAGAATGGAATGGTTAAGCCCGTAAGCCTTATCGATCTGGTTCAGCGACTGCGCGATCAGGAAAGCGCGAAGCCCGTAACCGGCCATAAAGGCGAGGGCGCTCTCGAAAAAATCGAGCCGGCCGAGCGCTGGAAACTCGTCAAGCATCAGCAATAGTTTGTGGCGCCGCGCAATGCCATCGCTGCCATCGAGCGATTCGGTCAATCGCCGGCCGATCTGGTTGAGCAGCAGGCGGATCAGCGGCTTGGTGCGGCTGATGTCTGATGGCGGTACCACCAGATACAGCGACACCGGGTGCGCCGCGTCGAGCAGGTCGGCGATGCGCCAGTCGCAGCGCGAAGTGACTGCGGCCACAGTGGGATCTCGGTACAGCCCGAGAAAACTCATGGCGGTAGACAGGACGCCCGAGCGCTCGTTGTCACTCTTGTTGAGCACTTCCCGCGCTGCGGACGCAACGACGGGATGCGGCGTGTCTTTCAAATGCCGCGTGGTCATCATGGCGCGTAGGGTCAGCTCGAACGGTTGAGCCGGGTCAGAAAGAAAGTTGGCAACGCCACGCAGCGTCTTGTCCTGGCCAGCGTAAAGGACATGCAGGATTGCGCCGACTAGCAGGGCGTGGCTGGTTTTCTCCCAATGGTTGCGTCGTTCCAGCGCGCCTTCGGGATCGACAAGGATGTCGGCGATGTTCTGCACGTCTCGTACTTCGTGGGCACCGCGACGAACTTCGAGCAACGGGTTGTATGCGGCCGAACGCACATCGGTCGGGTTGAACAGCAGGCAATGCGAGAAGCGCGAGCGCCAGCCTGCCGTCAGCGTCCAGTTCTCGCCTTTGATGTCGTGAATGACGGCGGAGCCAGTCCAGGACAGCAGCGTTGGAACCACGAGCCCGACGCCTTTTCCGGAACGGGTCGGGGCGAAGGCCATGACGTGCTCGGGGCCGTCATGGCGTAGATAGCGCTGGCCGGTACGATGCTTGATGGCACCTAGAAAGACACCCGTTGCGCCGGCCAGTCCTGCTTGGTCGATCTCCTTGGGTAGCGCCCAGCGGGCAGAACCATATGTCGTAACCAATCGGGTTTGGCGCGCGCGCCAAACGGACATGCCGATCGCCGCGCCGGCGGCCACTATGCCGCTCGATGCCGCCATTGCACCTCCGTGCAGAAAAATTCCTGGCGCGTAGGCGTCGAAAAAATACCACCATTCGAACAGGCGCCACGGGTGATAGACCGGCACGCCTAAAAGGTCGAACCATGGCGCACCCAGGCGGAGCTGAAAACCTAGCTGTGCTGCGGTCCACTGAGTGGCGACCCACGTTCCCGACACCACGATCCCGAACACCGCTAGGATCTGACCAAACAGCACACCTGTCGCCTGCATCTTGACCTCGATTTCTTCCCGATTGGTCCGCGGCCCGCGTTACGGCCGAAGTGGGAAGAATCCGTGCCTAAGTGGTGCCGGTCAAAGACCGTTTAGGCTCTGATCAAGACTAGAGAAATCTAGATGCGCGGGAGGTCGCAACGCGGCGTATGAGCGACAACAGGCGAGCGCTCTGTCGGAATTGTCGAAAAGAGCGAAAATGTGGGTGCCGAAGGCTCTCGACTGTGGCGTTTCACGTTATCAGCGCTTCGTCGGGGGGGTGTTCTCACAGTGAGTGCCCCGTTTTTCAGTAGATGAATTTGCTGTTCCTATGTACCGATGGAGATTCCGTATTGCCCTCCTCAGGCGCTAGCGCAATGGACGAGAATGCTGTAGTCGAATCCGTGTGTACGAAATTACACGCTGAAGGATGCGATATCTTAAGTCGCTGTACGACGAAGCAGCGCGGAATCGATATCGTCGCGCGCAAGCGATCCAATGGTCACCACTACTATGTAGAAGCTAAAGGTAGTACCAGCTCAAGGAGCGGAAGTAATCGCTTTGGAAAGCCGTACACTCAATCCCAGCTTTTCGATCGCGTCGCCAAGGGTGTGTTCACTTGCTTACAGTTACGAGAGAAACATCGGGACCAAGAAAAGGAACACGTTGTCTTGGCGCTACCCGAGGGGAAACGGGTTCGGTCGTATGTAACATCGGTATCAGTGCAATTGGAAGCGATGGGTATTGAGGTCTGGTTCCTTCCACATGCGCCAGCTAGTGGCGCTTAGCGTCGGAGCAAGGGGCAGCGCTTTTAGTCTCTGGTCAGCCCGCGCTGCAGGCCAAATTCCCACGACACGCTGCCACCGCGGACTACGGCGGTGAGCGTTTGACCAAGCTTGCGTTCAATTACTGGCCGCCATGGCACGAGGCTGAAGCCCATGCTGTTCTCGATCATTGCAAACCGGCCACTCGCAAGCAGCACGGTTCGGCGGTAAATCCCGGTCACGTGCGCGCCATCGCTAGGCGCTTGATAGGATAACCTTGTTTCTGCAGCGATCGATTTCGCTGCCGACGCGATCTCGCGGTTGCGCAAGGTCGCGAGCAGGTTGCGGGCGAGCACAATGCGCTGGCCGCGGCGTTCCGCCAAGCCTTCCCCGACCAAGAATTCTGTTCGCTGCCGCAGGGCGGTCTGGACTTCGCCGCCGAAGCCGTTGTTGCTCAATCCGTCGGCCGAACCGAGCAATTGCCGGTCCAGCCAGGTAGCGCCGATCGCGCGGGTCTGGCGTTCGATCGGCAGGTGGGAGTGAAGCTGGACGGTGTTGTCTCGCCGCCGGCCGGCATCATACTGCCGTCCTCGCTCGGGCAGGTCGGCCGGTATCCTCCAGACACCTTCCGAGACGCGCTCGACGATACCGGCACGCCGCATGGCTTCCAGCCGGCGCACGTGGGCATCGACCAGTGCTTGCGGGTCGGAATTTCCGGTCAGAGTTCGCGCAGCCGCCAAGTGATGATCCGTCCGATATAGGCCGCCGCTCGCCAAGGCGGCGATGGCTTTGTCCGCAACGCGGATCTGAGGCGCGGCGTGTGCCTCGACGATGGCGCCCACCGGGAACTGGTTCAGGTCGGCGCTGGCACTGAGCGAAAGGTAATGTGCGCGGCCGTCAATGCCGTCCACCACAAGATAGCCCCGGTCGCGCAGTTCGTCGGCGAGTCCCTTGCCGACGACACGGCCAACCATGGTGCGGCTGCCAGAGACTGGACTGAATACTGTCAGTTCGCGCTGCACGCCGCCCAGCGCCCGTTGCATCGTCCGGACGATGTCGCCGCGTTCTCCCATGGCGCGGAGTACCGGCTCCGTATCCGCGCGCAAAGTCCAGACGCCAGCGGCCCGCTCGCTGGCGAGCCCCATGCGGGCCAGCCGTCGCAGGCGCTCCATCAACAGCGTTCTCCGCTGCACCGACTGTGCATCTGCAGGTGGACGGTCCATACGGATCAGACCGTCCTGGACCGCGAGTTGGAGCGCGCGATCCAGACCTGTCCATCGCTGTTGTCCGACCTCGCGCGACAGGCTCTCGCGGATTTCGAGTTCGGTGCGCGGTCCCAGCCATTCGGTCGCCAGCTCGCTCGCCCGTTGACGCATGCCATGCCCAATGTAGTCGCGGGCGATCACCAGGTCCCGGCCGTTGTCGCTCTTGCCTCGCAGAACGATGTGGGTGTGCGGGTTGTCGGTGTCCCAATGATCGACTGCCACCCAGTCGAGACGCGTGCCCAGATCGGCTTCCATGCGCGTCATCAAATGCCGGGTGTAGGACCGCAGATCGGCGAGTGGCGCGGCATCCTCGGGCGCGACAATGAAGCGGAACTGGTGCCGGTCCTCATGTCCGCGCGCTTCGAAGGCTGCAAGGTCCGTCTGGTCCGTCGTCGGCCCGTAGGCTCTGCCATCCTCGCCGCTGCGGCCGACGCCATCGCGCTCGACGTAGCGTAAGTGCGTTTCCGTCGAGCGCGGTCCGGCATGCTTGAGCACCACCAGCCGGGTTTTAATGACCACGCGCCGCGACCTTGCGCCAAGCGACTTCCCTGCGAACCGCGCCGCCACTTGACCGCGCCCGAGCTTGGCGCCGGTCCGGGCCGCCGTGCGTTTCAGCGTCTTGCCACCGGCCTTGCTCGCTTCCTGCAGGACGCGGGAAATGAAGCGTGGGTGGCGCGCCTTGGGTGCACCCGGCCTCGGCCGAAAACGGTCTTCGTCGCCAACGCTCATGCGTAGCGCACCGACGAAGTCGAGCGTAAGCAGGCGTACGAAGCACGCCGAAACTGCAATTGCCGCACAGGCTTGCTGCCTCCGGCGGCACGCGACTGTGCCGGTGGCGTGCCGCACTTACCTACGTGCAGACAAGCGACTCGGCACCCCCGCGTGCCGTCGCCTTCTATCTTGCCCTCCGCCTTTGCCGTTTGCTCGCTCAATCGGCTCCGACGATCGGGCGACGACGGTCTGCACGGGGAATGCAGCACGGCCGCAATCCGCGCTGCCAAATATCGGCGACACTTCTGCGCTGTGCAGTACATACTCATCGCGTATTCCATGTCCATAGTGGTTGCGCATGGCCGATCACTGATGATGCCGAAACCGGGCCGAAATAGCGGCTGTCGAACGATGTCGCAGAAGCCACGCCAAGCAAGAACAGTTCATCGCCAGAGAGGTGACGGCACTCGTCCCAAGCCGATAGCTGGCGATCCTGTCCGTCCGTCGGCATTGCGACGGCGACGGCTACACCATCGATGCTTACCACGCCGCCACGCACGCATACCCGCTGCGATGCAACCGCAGCAATGCGCTTGAGTACGGGCACGCGCAGAGGCAGATAGCCGCGCTGCGCCGCCAGCGTCGCGGCGGCGTCTGGAAGCAGAGCAAGAACGTCTTCGCCCGTACGCAGCGCAGCCGCGCGCGTGATGCGGTACCAACCGCGCGGCGCGCTGTCGCTCGCGTTGTAGACAATGCGTACTCCGGGCGAAAGCCACCCTGGCGCAGCCAGCAACGTTAGGGCGATCAGACCCAGAACGATCGGCCAGCGGCGTTTCATCGCAGCGGCGCCGCAGCCAGGTGAGCGGCATGCCGCTCGGGCGAATAGATCGGCGGCGGCTGGTGCACGGACAAGCGGTTGTGCACGGTCCGCCAGTACGCCGGAGCTGCGTCGGCCGGCGCGAAGCCAAGCGCCTCAATCGTGTCGATCAAGCGCAGCACCTGCTGTACCTTTGGCTCTCCCGAGACATGCAGCAGCCGTACCGCACCCGGCAGTACGCCGGACATGCGCTGCAAGGTTTGCCCGGTGTCACCGGCCTGCAGCACGCCAAGCTGCCAGCGTGTGGTGCCGTACTCATTCGCTTCCCAGAGCACGCGACAAAGAACTGCGCCTGGTACAAACAACGCTATGCGCCGCCAGCGGTCACGTACCGATTCGCGCAAGGGCTGTCCGAAGCGCAACCAGTGGTTCACGCGCTGCGGGATGAACGTCAGATCGACGCGCGTCAGGGGCGCGCTCATTGCGTTCGTTCCGCGAATTCCCGCTCCAGCAGTGTGCGCAGCATCTCTGCTACCGTCTTGCCTTGTGTGAAAGCCACGACCTTGATGTGGGCGCGTAACGCCGGCGTCACGTCGATGGTCAGGCGGGCGGTATAAAGATCGGCCTTGACGATGGCGGCACCGTCGCCCTCGCGCACCCAGGCTTCTGCGTGTGGGTTGGCAGGCGGTCGGCGGCCGATCGCGACGCGCTTGCTGCTCATGATGCGAACCGCAATGCTTCAGCGGCAAGCGCCGCAATTTCGCGGGCGGCGTTGCCACTGGCATCGACTTCGCGTGCCAAGCGGCCGGCCGATACGCTGTCGGCAAAGACGACGCGCTGGCGCACCTCGGCAGCCAGCGCGGGCAGGGGCTGATCGGCGAGCGCGCTGCGTGCCTCGCGCCCGATGACCGTCGCGCCGATGCGCCGGTTGATGACGAAGGCCGCGCGAAGCGCTGGCCGGAATGCCTGTGCCTCGCGCACCAAGGCGACCATTTCGGCACTCGCCCATACGTCGTAAGGACTGGGCTGCACCGGGATCAGAACGGTATCGGCTGCGAGCAGGGCGGAGCGCGCCAGGGCGGCGATGCGCGGCGGACCGTCGATGATGACGTGATCGACGCGCCGGTCAAGTTCCGGCGCTTCCTGATGCAGCGTCTGGCGGGGCAGGCCGACGACTCCGAAGAGCCGCGGCAACCCATTCTCGGTGCGCCGTTGCACCCAATCCAGCGCCGAGCCCTGCGGATCGGCGTCGATCAGGATGATCGATTTGCCGGCGAGCGCCAGGTCGCCGGCCAGATGCGTGGCGAGCGTCGTCTTGCCGACACCGCCCTTCTGATTGAGCACGGCAATGATCACAGTGCGGCTCGTCCGCGATGTTGCCGCGATCAACGCGCAGCGGTGCGTTGCGCGCCGTAATCTGGGTCTGAAGTCATCTCGAAGCTGCGCGCATTCGCCCAGCTTTCGAGGTCGTCGATCGCGTACATCACGCGCCGCCCGAACTTCCGAAAGCGCGGCCCGCCGCCGATCACGCGTTGCTTTTCCAGCGTGCGCGGCGAAAGCCGCAGAAACTCCGCGGCTTCGCTGTTGGTGAGGTAGCGCGGAGCGCGCGTCGTGGTGATCTGAGGCTGAAGTGTGGACATGGTAGAGGTCTCCATCACGAATGAGCGGTGGCAGGCGAAACACTGCCGGGTGGAGACAGTCTGTGCGCAGCAAGGCGCTTTGCAGAGGGAGATTCGGCGGGCTTGCGCTCGTCTCCCTGCACGTGCTTTCCGGTATGCAAAAGTTGGTAGTAACCGCCCGACACGTAGGTGCGACCGCGCCGAATCAGGTGCCGTACTCGTGCACGCAGCTCGCTGTCGGCGTGCCAGCGCAGGGCTACTTCGTCCCTACCGAACAGCGCCTCGGCCACATCGCGCTGAGAAGCGCCAGCCTGCGACCCATCCAGCGCCTGCAGCGAGCGCATGTGCACGAGCTGCGCGCGTCCCGGCCTTTCGGCGGCCGTGGAATGCCGGTCCGCGTCCGCAGCCTCAAGCGCCGCGAGTTGCGCCTCGATGGCCCGCCAGCGCTGCGACAGGCGACCGCCGGCCCGCAGGGTATAGGTGAAGGGCATCCCGTCTGCCAGAGCAGGTGCGAGAGCCATACGCAGGACAGTGCCGCCCACGTTGCTGACAAGCATCAATCGCTGGCCATCGTGCGCGAGGTGTTTGCGGCCCGGAATCCCCCATAGCCGGAACGGGGGCGCATCGCCGGGCGGGTCGTCATCGGGGCGCAGCATCATCAGGCTGTCGGGATCGAGCGCCCAATCGGGTTGTACTGCGCGCGCATCGCCCTCCGGATCTTCGAACAGGCGCAGCCCCCAGAGCTTTGGGTCGGCTTTCGCGGGCCGGCGCAGATACCCCTTCCAGGCGTGGCGGTAGTCGGGATTGCGCCGCAGGTATTCCCAAGCGAGGGACGGCCCGTCAAGATGCAACGCATAGAGGTATGCGGCGGTGGGATGCCAGTTGGTGGAAGGCTGAACGGCCATAGCTAAACCTCCTGTTGCTCGGCAGGGAGCAGAGGCCGCGGATGCTCAGCCAACGACGCCGGCTGCGTACGCAGTGCCGGCGCCAGCGGACGGGACAACGAGTCAGTAAGAAATACGCGAGTGCACGAAAGCGTAAAAACCATGAGACGTGCACGAAATACTGTGACGCCCCGTGATCGAAAGGGGGCCAGCGATAAACTCGCAGACCGCTCCGCGGCACCTACATGATGGCAAAAATGCCGGTATGGAATAAGCAACATCTGCATCCGAATGCATACCCTGCCGGCATGAATTGAATCGACGGTCGGATGTCACGTCCGCCCGGCAATGGACGGACGTGAACGAATCCGAATCAGTCCTTGATCGACCCGTCGGAGCGGGCGAGTGCCGCATAGGCGGACAAGGTTCTCTTCGGATTGAAGTAGAGGTCACGTTCCACCGGCAGCTTGAGCGGGCCGCGGATGTTCTCCAGATCGGAGAGTCGTACGTAACCTATCTCCGGTGAACCGAGACCGGGGTCGCAAAGGCCGAAGGCCGTATCGCCATCTTGAGGATCAAGTTCGGTCAGGAGCCAGGTCGCATGCGCGTCTGGCGTAAAGAGCTTGACGACCGGTAGCGGATCGCGTTCTTCGCCACGTGCGGCGGCGGCGCCGTTGTCCAGCAATTGTGCGCGTTGTTCTTCGGTGATGAGTTTCATGATTGCTTCCTTTGAAGGTATCGCTCCACAGCGGAGCGAGGCGGAATGGGGCGCACGCAGCAAGCGCCGCCGTCATACCCCAACACGGTCTCTTGGTGCGGGCCGGGGTTGACGGCAAGCGGGCGTGCGCCAGACTCGCGAATCTGTCTAGCTGTGGGGTGATGCCTGAGGAGCGATCGTGATCACCGACGCCAAAACGCCAAAACGCGCATGCGCCGATTCACGAAAGAACGGAAACGCAAATGCACGAAACCGCGAAGACGTAGAACCGCAGAAGCGGAAGTGTGCATTCGTTCAGATACGTAAATAAGGATTTCCTTAACTCCGGATTTACGGATATGCGTTAATCCGCATTTGAGGTTTCCAGGGGAAGCGGATCTGGACAGAAAAAAGCCCCGCCGCAGGGGCGGGGCGCCGGGGTGCGGGCGGCCTAGTCGCCCTTGCTGCGCGACCAGATCAGGCTGTGTGCGCCGTCCTCGCCTTCGACCAGGCGGGCGTAGAGGGTTGCCGGGAACGAGGGGTCGTCGAGGGTCACCGACAGGTAAGCCCGGTTCGCCTTCGAGGTCTTCTTCCACGCCGCGCCGATCTCGAAGTTACCCGCGTAGATGCGGTAATCGGGGGCGTTCTCGCTTTCCTTGCCGGAGGGAACCAGTTTGACCTTGACGTTGAGCGTCAGGGTACGAACCGTGCCGGTGAAGCCGTCGTTCTGTGCAGTGAAGGTGCCGATAGTCGTCATGATGAATCTCCTTTTCAGGTTGCAAGGTCGCGCCCATCGCGGCCTTGTCGGTGATCCGAAGAGGCGACGTACGGGCGGGCTGCATCGCCTGCGACCGCAGCGCCAGCGGAGGACCGGGAGGCGCGGCGATTTTGGCTCGCGAGGAAGGCGCGTAGCGCCGGGGAAAATCGTTGCGCCGGATGGTTGCAGCTCATGAGCCCGAGGCGACAGCCGATGCGTCGCCAGGATTCACGACAAGCCAAGGCCGCAGTGGGTCGTACCTTGCTGAAAAGGTTCATGGCCTCGGCGCCGTGCACAGAGGCGGTACCGGCACGGCCCCTGCACGTTGGCAAGGTTAGTTGCCACCGGACAAGGTTGAACGCTCTCGATGCATCGGTGTTGATCATCATCGGCGGCGGGGATTCTCATCATGGGCGAACGGGTTTGTCGTTGAACCGGCCCCGTCTTTGGCAACCCTGACTGACAGCGTCGTGGACGGCGTCGCATTCCGCAATCCGCCGCAGCGCAGTTCGTCGCATTCCGGCGCACCGGCCGTGCGGCGGGGCGCTGATTTCCATTCGCTTTGTACTCGAATGCCCCGCCTTCGGTGGGGCACACTTTGCGGGACGTTGGGGTTAGGCTCTGGGCCGCAAAAACGCGCGCGGCATACCTGCCGCGCGCGACGCGCAAAAACCCCGCCGGGAAACCCGCCGGGGTATTCCGCTTACGCTGTCTCATCAGTCCAAAGACCCTTCACCATGCCGTCATGCCGCCGCGCATTCCTCGCGGGCCACGAAATTGACGATGTAATCGTGTGCCTTGCTGGCCTGACTGGCCGCCGTAAAAATAGCGCGCTTGTCCTTCTTGAGCACCCGCAACCAGCCTTCGATGTAATTGGCATGGTCGTCCATTGTTGCGGGGATCAAGTCCAGGTCCGCGCATGCGAACGCCGCGCCTAGCTCCGCGATCAATTCCTCGAAGGCATACGCTTCGTCTCCAAAGCGTCCGGAGAAGTCACGCGCCAGCCGCGACTGGTGCCCGGTCCAGTGCGTGAGTTCATGCAGTGCCACGCTATAGAAGCGCTCCGCTGCCTCGAAGCGCACGCGGTCGGGTAGGTGGATTTCGTCATGGTTCGGGCTATAAAAAGCCTTTGCGCCGCCCTCGATAATGGCCGCACCGCTCCTGACCAGCACGGCTTCTGCCGCCTCGATGCCGTGGAACCCTCCGGCCTGCGCCGCTGCCGGAGTAATGCCCTCAATCTGATCCAAATTAAACACCACGTACTGGCGCAGCATGGGAATGGTCTTTTCTGATTTCTCGCCGGTCGCACGGTCGATTGCTTCGCGCTTCAACGGTTCGAAGTAAACGATGCGCGTACCCTTCTCGCCTTTACGCACATTGCCATCCAATTCGCTGGCCTGCTTGTAGGTCAGCCACGCCGACGAACCGAAACTTTGCGTATTCGCGCTAATCCAGAGCATCAAGACATTGACGCCGCTGTATTGCTTGCAGGTCTTGTGGTTGTAGGGCATACCGGCTGCGCCGCCCTGACCGCGCCATTGCGGTTTTCCATCTCGCTTGATTCCCTGCTCAATCGCGCCAATGATTTGATCGGTGACGATTTGGTAGAGGTCGCCACCTGCTCTTGGGTGAGCCTCGCGGGGTGCGGGGGAAGTCCCCGCGGGGTTGTTGTTGGTGGTGGTGTCGGTGGTTTTTGTTGCCATGATGATTCTCCTTTCGTTGATGAATCTGCTCTTCGGAGCCGCCTCAAAAAATCGCGGCGAAGAAGCGGCCCGCAGGGCACGGGCGGAGAAAGGAGCGGTGCAGTAGGGCGTGACAACGGGGCAGCCGAAGGCCGAAGCGAGCATTACCGGAGTCGCGCAGCGGCGAGGATATGGCGCAGCTTTGCCCGCTGGCGCGAGCTGATGCAGGGAGCGAAGCGACCGGCTAGCGACCCCGACCGTGAGGGACTGAGCCGCGATGGGCGGCTTCGAAGGGCAATCAACGCATGGGATTCGGCGAGAAAAACCGGGGGGCCGACAACACGGTGTGATGGCCGATGCCGTTGCGGCCGCTGTCGTACTCCGTTCACAGGTCGCCGGCCAGGCGCTGGCCGTAGTCGTCGTGGCCGTAATAACGCGCGCGGCATACTTGCCGCGCGCGACGTAAAAAAAACCCCGGTGGGAAACCCGCCGGGGCGTCATGCTCACGCGGTCGCGTCAGTCTGCTGCTTCACCTGCCGCAACTATCGGCGCAGACTGCAACATCGCCGGCAACCAGCCACTGCCCGCCGCCAGCCGTTCGGCCTCGCTGGCAAGGTCGTTCTTTTTGAGCTTGGCGAGCCGCGCTACTTGCCCCGGCGCGAACACCTGCACCGCCTCAATGGCCTTGGCTTTCGACACGTGGGCAAAATAACCCTCGGCGGTCGGCGTCCACCATGCGTGCATATCGAGACCCACGGCCTGCGCCAGCGCAACGGCAGGTAGCTGATCCTCGCGCGGAGTCACCGCGCCGACCGTCACCGCCACGCACACCGACAACAGCGCCAACAGTTCCGATTGCGGCAGCGCCAGTAACTCGGCGAACAGCGCGTCCGGGTCTTGCGGCAGACGCTCGGCCCATGCCTGCCGCACTTCGCGCAGACCGCACAGGGCTGGCGATTGCGCCGCGTCCGGCGCGTCCTTCTCCAGCCCGTCCTGCGGCGAAGCGCTGATGTGGATCGGTGAATCCTCCGACCCGTAACCATCGACCACCGCGCGCAGCGCGAGGCGGTGCACCACGGCTACCAGCGCCACTTGCGGATGGCGGGCTACCTCGGCTTGCAGTGCTGCCGTGCGGTGCGCGCTCAAGCGCCGCGCCAGTTTCTCGGAGATACGCACCGTGGCGGGTTCGGGCGTCTCAACTTCCTTGCCGTTCGCTTTCGCCGCCTGCCGTTCCTGCTTCTTCAAAGCCTGTGCCTCGGCCTCGCGCAATAGGCCGCGATGGACGGTGACCGCGCCTGTGTGATCGACGCTGACGATGGCCCCGGCCAGCGGCAGGGTTTCAGGGGGATAGACCAATAGCGACTGCTTGATGGTTTCGAGTTCCGCGCCAATCCTGTCGCTTTCCGCGTACAGGGCCTGCGCTGCCTCTTCCACAATGTCCTCGGCATCCTCGGCATTAAGCTGGTCGTCAATGGCCTGCTGCCGCGTTTCGAGCTTGGCGATGCGTTTGGCCTCGGTCTTGTTCGGCGTGCGGCGGTCGCGGCGCGTCCGCTCGAAGCCGTGTAGTTCCGCTGGCGTCAGACGCGGCACAACCTCCACCCATGCCCAGCCCTCGGCGCGGACGCCATCGGCCATGGCGGCGAGCCTGTCTCTCGCCAGCGTTTCCAGCAACGCAGCATCGGCGAGATACACGCCCTGCGTTTCATCCGCGAACAGGTCACGGCGTAGGCCGCCCCCTGCCGCCGTATAAACGTCGATGCCGACGAAACGCGCCAGCGCGTCCTGCGTGCCGTCGATTTCGCGCTCCGTCAGGTGTTCGCGTAGCGCCTGCGGAGTGCGCTGCCACTGCGGCGATTCATAGAACGCCGCCTCCTGCGCCGTGTGGTCATCGATGATCGCCAGCGCCATCAGTTGTTCGAGCGAAACGGCATCGGCGCGGTAGTCCGCCAGCAGGCGCGGCGAGACATTGGCGAGCTTCAAGCGCCGCTGTACCACCAAGGGCGTAACGCCGAAATCGGCGGCGATATCCTCAATGGGTCGGCCCTCGGCGACCAGTGCGGCGAAAGCCTCGAACTGGTCAGCCGGGTGCATCGCCTCGCGTTGCACGTTCTCGGTCAGGCTCACGGTGCGCGCTGATGCATCCGGCACCACCAAGCAAGGCACTTCATGAGTTTTGGCAAGCCTGCGCCGCTTCACCAGCAGCTTCAACGCGGCCAGCCGCCGCTTGCCCGCAACGACTTCATAGCGCTCGTCATCGCTGGACGCAGTGACCGTGAGGTTCTGCAGCAGGCCGACGCGGGCGATACTCGCCGCCAGTTCGGGAATCGAGGTGCCTCCGCTCTGGCGCACGTTGCGGCTGGAGAGCCGCAACTGCGACAGCGGAATCAGCAGCAGTTCCTGCGCCGCTACCGCAGCGGCTTGCAGGGCACGGGTTTCTGAATGATTAACGGTATTCATGGTGTAGCTCCTGTTCAGTCCCTCGCGGAACGTTGAAAAAGCAAAATGAAAAGAAAAACTGAAACAGCAATCACGAGTGATTCATGACGGTGGTATCTGCATGCGCGGCCCTCCTGTAGTGGTTTAAAAAAATCGACCGGATTCCTAGATTCGGAGCCCGCCGTTGGGCTTTGATGGGTTCGGCGCAATGACCGGGCTGGTCGCCGTTGTCGCCGTCTTTCCTGAGTTCATCGCCCGCGAAAAACCGAGCCGGCGAGGACTGGCGGTCAAGGAAACAAGCGCAGGGTTGGTGCGGCCCGCAGCGCAGCGAGGACACGGCCCTGCGCGCCTTGACGGTCAGGCAGCGCCGGCTACGGTCGCGGGATTGGCGATGAAGGAAGGAAAGACGCAACCCACGCCAACGGCCCCGGCTGTGACGACTCAACGCCGCGCGGCGAGCGCCATTCGCATGCGGTAGGCATGCCTGACTGGAAGTCGGCATAGCGCGCAGCGCGTCATCGGCTGTAGAGCAGGCCGATCAGGCGCAGCCTGTTCGGCGGGTTGTGGGGCGACAAGCGCAGCGCGGCGGGGTGGGCTGAAAGCCGACCCCTGGAGGTTGACGCAGTCGGCTAAGAGGCAGAGCAAAAAGGGGGCAAAGCCCCCTCGGTTACAACAGCCCCCGTTCGGAAAACGACATAACGTCGTCGCCAGCGACGATGAAGTGATCGAGCACCCGCACGTCAACCAAGCTCAACGCCTGCTTGAGCGTGCGAGTCAGCAATTCATCGGCTTGACTGGGTTCCGCGACGCCGGACGGATGGTTGTGCGCGAAGATGACCGCCGCTGCATTGCGCGCCAGCGATTCCTTGACGACTTCTCGTGGGTACACCGAGGTCTGGGTTACCGTGCCGCGGAACATCTCCTGGTACTCGATCACGCGATGCTGGGCATCGAGCATCAGGACCGCAAACACCTCGTGCTCCAGCGCTGTGAGCTTGATACGTAGGTAGTCGCTGACCATCCGCGGGGAAGTCAGCGCGGTCCCGCGCCGCACCCGCTGGCCCAGGACGCGTCGCGCCGCGCGCAGCACCTCGTCGGCGCTGGCAGGACGATAATCGCCTTGCAGGTCACGAACGAGGAGAGAAGAGGAGTCGGAAGAGGAAGTAGTATTCGACATGGTCGTGTGCTCCGGTCTGTGTCGGGCGGGATTGCCCGAGACCGGCGCTCCACGGCGCAGCGCAGCTGTCAGGGTTCGCGAGACGGCCGCCAGGACGCAAGCGTGCGCAGCACGCGCAGACCTTGACTGCGAGAACGACGTGGTACGGTGAATAAGGCAGCAAGGCCGCCCCTCAGACTCAAATCGAAGTGGTTTCACCGGCAAGCGGAGCGCGCAGGCAGCGCGCTGCCGGAGGCGTGAGGGATCAAAGCCGCATGGCCGCGACTCGACTAGAGGCGCGGGGCGCAGCCCGCGAGCCCGACGGCGGTACGCCGGACGCCCCGATTTTTCCCACGAAGCAAAAAGCGGGCGGGCACTTTGCGCCAACATCGTCGGATGAAGCACTTTGCTGTAACATGGTGCATCACCGATTTCGAGGCCTCGGTATGCCAGCTAAACGAGAGAGAACAAGAATAGTAAAAACGCCAGCGGCGCTCCGCGCCTCCGTCAGTTTTCCTCCCGAGATTTATCGCATCTTGCAGCAGATAGCGAAGCAGAAAAAGGTTTCGGTCGCGTGGGTCATGCGCGACGCAGCCGATAAATACATCGCCGAGCAGCGGCGCATGTCAAATGTGCGACGCGATAAAGAGTGACATGGAGAACAGAGCGTAATGGCGCTGCATCCTAATTTCCCCAAATCACCCTACGAGGTCCTTGACCCGAATTACAGGTGGTTCCCGGCAGCCGAAGAACTGCGGAGCACGGCTTACGAAAAGTTGCTGCCGCCCTTGGTCGCGAATGTTCGTAACGAGGTCAAAGCGTGGCGCGACTCTGGCTACTCGGGGGCCTCAGCCACCTCCCGTGGCCTGTTGGTCTGGTGGTTCGAAACCGATCATATGGTCGAGCGAGCGGATGGCACGCAAAGCCATTTTGAGTACTACTTCGCGCAGCGCGAAGCGGTGGAAACGGTGATATGGCTCTATGACGTGCGCGGGGCGCGCGACAAGTTTGACCTGCTGCGCTTCGATGCTTCCGGCGCAGTATCGAGCAATATGTTCGATGAGGACTGGCCGCGCTTCGTGGTCAAAATGGCCACCGGCGCGGGTAAGACCAAGGTGCTGTCACTCCTGATCGCGTGGAGCTACTTTCACAAATTCTACGAAACGGATTCGGCCTTGGCGCGCAACTTTTTGCTGGTCGCGCCCAACATCATCGTGCTGGATCGCCTGCGCGCCGATTTTGACGGGCTGCGCATCTTCTTCAACGACCCGGTGTTGCCGGACAACGGGCATGCAGGGCACAACTGGCGGGATGATTTTCAGATCGCGCTCCACATTCAAGACGATGTGCGTATCGTCCGCCCGACCGGCAATATCTTCCTTACCAACATTCACCGCGTTTATCTGGGCGATGTCCCAGCGCCTTCGCTGGAGGATGACGATCTTCGCGACTACTTCTTGGCGCCGTTCGGCGCAAAGCCCGTGGGCAAGACCACGGACAGCAACACTGATTTGGGCGAGATCGTGCGCGAAATCGACGAACTCGCGGTATTCAATGACGAGGCGCACCATATCCACGATAACCGGCTAGCCTGGTTTCAGAGCATCCAGGACATCCACCACCGGCTACTGCAAAAGGACCTGCGGCTGGCGATACAGGTGGACGTGACAGCCACGCCGCGCCACGACAACGGCGCAATCTTTGTGCAGACCGTGAGCGACTACCCACTGGTCGAGGCTATCGCTCAAAACGTGGTCAAGCATCCAGTGCTGCCGGATGCGGCCAGCCGCGCCAAGCTCGCGGAGCACAAAAGCCCGCTCATCACCGAGAAATATGCCGACTACCTGCAACTCGGCATAGAGGAATGGCGCAAGAGCTATGCCGAGCACGAAAAGCTAGGCAAGAAAGCCGTGCTGTTCGTGATGGTGGATGACACCAAGAACTGTGACGAGGTAGGCGCGCACCTGGAAAGAATTTGCGCCGAGCTGCAAGGCGCGGTGCTGGTCATTCACACCAAGAACAACGGCGAGATTTCCGAGGCGGCTTCCGGCAAGAACAAGGACGAGCTGGAGGTTTTGCGCAAGCAATCGAACGAGATTGACACCTGGAAATCGCCCTTCAAGGCGATTGTATCGGTGCTGATGCTCAAGGAGGGGTGGGATGTGCGCAACGTCACCACCATCGTTGGCCTGCGAGCCTACGTTGCCAAAAGCAACATCCTCCCAGAGCAAACCCTGGGGCGCGGTCTGCGCCGCATGTATTTCGGCACTGACCAGAGAGAAACAGTGTCGGTCATGGGCACACCCGCTTTTATGGATTTCGTGGAGTCCATCCAAAACGAAGGCGTCACCTTCGATCGTGTCCCAATGGGCGGGGCCGGTGGGCGGGAGCGGCAAGATTCTCTCGTAGTCGAAGTCGAGACAGAATCGCCGGACAAAAACATTGATGAACTCGACATCACTGTGCCGCGCCTGACCCGGCGCTTCAATCGCGAATTCAAAGACCTCACAGAACTGGAACCTGAACACTTCGGCAATCCAAAATTGCCCATCAAGCCCTTCACGCCGGAAGAAACGCGCGAGATTGTCTTTAAGACGATGCTTGATGCCGAAGTGGATCACACAATGCAACTGGACGGCACCGGGCCGGGCGATTACCGCTCCGTTGTTGCGTTCTTCGCTCGTCAACTTCTGAAGGATTTGCGCCTTGTGGGCGGCTACGACCAGCTCTATCCAAAGGTCCGAACCTTCATTCGGGACCATCTCTTCATCAAGCCCGTTGATTTAGAAGACGCCGTTATCCTTCGCAACCTGTCCGAACCCGAAGTCGGCAAGGTCCTGTTTGACCACTTCCGCGCTGCGATCAACAAGCTGACGATCTATGAAGGCGGTAGCTCGCGCATTGATGGACACATCCGGTTGCGTGATACGCGACCCTTCCGGACGGAACCGCGCGGCTTCGTACAAGCAAAAAAGTCAGTGTTCAACCGCATCGTCGGTGAAGCTCACGCCGATGGGCTGGAGCTTGCGTTTGCCGCCTTCCTCGAAGCCGCACCTGATGTGCAAGCCTTCGGCAAGAACTATATGGCAGTTGGTTTCAAAATCGAATACGTCAAGGCCAACGGCGAGCTATCCACCTATACACCGGATTTCATGGTGCGGACTACGGGCGGCGAGGTTTGGATTGTTGAAACGAAAGGTCGGGAGGAAATCGACCTGCCGCAAAAGATGGCCCGCTTGCGCCAATGGTGTGAAGACGCCACCGAAGCGAAAAAAGACGGTGGCGGGCCAGCTTATCACTACATATATGTAGATCAGGAAAGCTTTGAGCAGCATAGGCCATCGTCATTCGCGGGACTGACGAGCGCTTTCCGTGAATACCAGGAGGCTTGACGGTGGCACGCCAAGACAAAAAATCGTATGACCTGAGCGAAGCCGAGCAGCGCGACCTGGTGACCTTGATTCAGCAAGGCAAGGCCCTCCCGGAGAAATACCGATTCATTCTGTTCGATGATAAGAGCGAGGTCGAACTGGTCTGGAACGGCAAGACGCGGGATGTGTGTACGACGGTACTGCCTTTCCAGACATTGGAGCACATTGACGAGCCGCGCGCCGAAACGAAGACGCAGGAAGACCTGTTCGATAGTCGCGGCCGCCAGTTGCGCGGCTGGACAAACAAACTGATATGGGGCGACAACAAACTTATCTTGTCGTCATTGAAGGCGGGTTCGCTACGCCAGCAGATCGAAGATGCTGGCGGCCTCAAGCTGATCTACATAGACCCGCCCTTCGACGTGGGAGCCAATTTCAGCATGGACATCGAGATTGGCGGCGAGACCTTTCACAAGGAAGCGAATCTTCTAGAACAGATCGCCTATCGAGATACCTGGGGGAGAGGAGCGGATAGCTTCATCGCTATGCTCTATGAACGGTTGATTCTCATGCGGGACCTGCTCGCGGACGATGGAAGTATCTATGTGCACATGGGGCCAGCCATCAATCACTTTGTTCGAGCGGCACTTGATGAAGTATTTGGCCGGGACCGGGAATTGAGGGAAATCATATGGAAGCGTGTGTCCTCTCGAAGCCATGGCACATATTATCCGGCCACCCATGACTCAATATTGTTCTATGCAAAGACCGAGCGCGTGATCTGGAACCAGCTCTACGAACCACTCGATGCCGATTACGTAGAAACTAAGTATCGGCACTCAGATCCAAATGGAAGAAAGTATCGCAAAGACAATTGCCTCAACCAAAATCCAGATCGCCCCAATCTAACCTTTGAATGGAATGGCCACGTCCGTACATGGCGCTGGACGAAGGAAAAGATGCAGGAGTTACATGATGCCGGTCGTCTTATTTATACGAAGTCGGGTGTACCTGAGTACAAGCGTTATTTGGACGAGTCCGAAGGCGTCGCTCTGCAATCTGTCTGGTCTGATATTAATCCCGTAAATTCTCAGGCTCGCGAAGATACTGACTATCCAACTCAAAAACCTGAAACGCTACTGGAACGCATTATCAAAGCTAGTAGTAACGAAGGCGATCTTATCGCTGACTTCTTTGTCGGTTCTGGAACTACCGCTGCCGTCGCGGAGAAACTTGGTCGTAAATGGATCGCCACCGACCTGGGTAAGTTCGGCATACACACAACACGCAAGCGGTTGATTGGCGTGCAGCGTGAGAAGAAGGCCGCCGAGCAAGACTTCCGTGCGTTCGAGGTGCTGAATCTTGGCCGTTATGAGCGTCAAGCCTATTTGAATGTGGGCGGGCGTTTAACGGGCACACAGAAGGAACAAGCCCTCGCCCAAAAGGAAAGCGAGTTCCGCGACCTGATCTTGCGCGCTTACAAAGCCACTGCCTTTGGAAGCAATGAAGGCGCACAGGCGCAGGACGGATTCTTCCATGGAGCGCGCAATGGGCGGCTGGTGGTGATCGGCCCCATTAACCTGCCCGTGGGGCGGCTTTTCGTCGAAGAGGTCATAACCGAGTGCCGCAAGCGCGGTGCAACCCGTGCAGACGTGCTGGCCTTTGAGTTCGAGATGGGGCTATTTCCCGCCGCGCTCGAAGAGGCCAGAGCCAAGGGCATTGACCTTGCCCCGAAATACATCCCCGCTGAAGTTTTCGACAAGCGAGCAGTAGATAAGGGTCAGGTGGTCTTCCACGACATCAGTTTCGTGGAAGCCACGCCGCGCTACGACAAGAAAAGCAAGCGCGCGGTCAGCATCGAGCTGACCGATTTTTCTGTCTACTACACCCAAGGCGCTGCCGAGGCCGCCATTGCCGCCATGAAAGAAGGCAAGAGCGAAGTCATGTGCGAACAGGGGCAGCTCTACAAGGTGAGCAAAAACAAGGACGGAATAATAAAAAAGGAGCGCCTGACCAAGCATTGGACCGATTGGGTGGATTATTGGGCAGTGGACTTTGACTATTTACAGCGCAAGGAAATCATTAAGGTGCCGGTCGGATCTGGTCTCGGGGGCGTTTCCGCCTTGCCAGGCTTTGAACCATCGCAGGGCGGACTTGCAATGCCTGCTTTCGAGGAACGCTGGACGGGCGGTTATATTTTCGAGAACGAATGGCAGAGCTTCCGCACCCGCCAGAGCCGCGACCTGGAATTGACAACTGCCACGCACACATACGACAGGCCAGGTCGCTACACCGTGGCAGTCAAAGTGATCGACATTTTCGGCAACGACACGATGACGCTTGTTCCAGTAAACGTGGGGTAGAAGATGGAAACGATGACCGAGCCAACAATTACCTGCCCGAATTGCAAGACTGTAATTCGGTTGACGGAATCGCTGGCGGCCCCCTTGATTGCTGCTACGCGCCAGCAGTACGAGCAGCAACTCCTACAGAAAGATGAAGAGGTTGCCAGGCGCGAACAGGGCATTCGCGAAAAGGAAAAGCAGGTCGCGGAGGCAAAGCGCACTCTTGACGATCAGATTGCCGATCAGGTCGCAGTGCAGCTAAAGAGTGAGCGCGCGCGTGTGATGGCTGAAGAGGCGAAGAAGGCAAAGCACGCAAGTGCAGCCGAACTGGACGCGAAGGTACGCGAGTTGACTGAGCTACAGGAGGTCCTTAAGGCGCGTGACGAAAAACTTGCCGAGGCTCAGAAGGCACAGGCGGAACTTATAAAGAAGCAGCGCGAGCTTGATGACGCCAAGCGGGAGTTGGAATTAACCGTCGAGAAGCGCGTTCAGGATGGGCTCGGTGAAGTACGCGCATTGGCGAAACGTGAAGCCGAGGATGGATTGAAACTCAAAGTCATGGAGAAGGACCAGACCATCGCTTCGATGCAGCAGAAAATTGAAGAACTGAAGCAGAAGGCCGAGCAGGGCTCTCAGCAATTGCAGGGCGAAGTGCAGGAGTTAGAGCTGGAGAATTTGCTGCGTGTGAAGTTTCCGTTTGATTCCATCGAACCCGTCGCGAAAGGCGAGTTTGGTGGTGATGTGCTTCAGCGGGTCATCAGCCAGTCTGGCCAGCAATGCGGGGCCATTCTCTGGGAGTCGAAGCGCACGAAAAACTGGAGCGACGGCTGGCTGACCAAGTTGCGTGAGGATCAACGAACAGCAAAGGCCGAAATATCGGTTCTTGTGAGCCAAGCTCTTCCAAAAGGTGTTGAGTCCTTCGACGTGCTCGATGGCGTCTGGGTGACCAGCCCGCGCGCTGCTTTGCCCGTGGCCACTATGCTACGCCACACGCTTTTAGAAGTGAGTATGGCTAGGCAGGTAAGTGAGGGGCAGCAGACCAAGACAGAGATGGTCTATCAGTACCTCACAGGTCCGCGGTTCCGCCATCGCGTCGAAGCAATCGTGGAGGCTTTTTCGTCCATGCAAAGTGACTTGGACAAGGAACGGAAGGCCATTATGAAGCAGTGGGCGAAACGCGAAGAACAGATCGAGCGTGTCATGGGAGCCACCGTCGGAATGTATGGTGACCTGCAGGGTATCGCCGGGAAGTCACTGCAAGAGATCGCGGGGCTTGAATTGGTAGCGTTGCCTGGCCCGGACGAAGAGAAATAGAGGAGGTTGATACGCATGGCCATAGACCCAGCCGCAGGCAGTTCTCCAATTGCCACCGTCCCCTCTGTGGCAGTGTCCGCAGCTACGCCAGCGAAGCTACCATTAGACGCGATCCATGACGCGGCGCAGCAGGCAAGGAATCTGCGCCAAGTGCTTCAAGACGACAAACAGCGTATCGGCTGTTTTCTTGGCGCAGGTTGTCCTCTTGGCATCTACGATGCTGCTGGGAAGGAAAGCATCGTTCTAATCCCTGCTGTCGTGGAACTTACGAAACGGGTCGCTGCAGGGCTGCTGGCAAGCGATAGCGCCGCCGGATCTGCTTCGAAATTCAAGGGAAATTGGGATTTACTTTGTAACGAGTGCAAGCCAGCCGATGGAAAGGACCCCACGGTTGAAGACGTGCTGACCGAGCTTCGGACGCTGACCAACCGCCGGGGAAGTACGGAGTTCCTTGGAATGACGAAGAAGGACATGAATGATCTCGACGACAAAATCTGTGCCCTGATTGTAGAGCAGACGAAGAAGCCCCTCCCCGAGTATCGCTGTTCGTACAACCGCTTCGCTTCATGGATCGGCGGCGTCCACCGCGTTTCGCCAGCGGAAATTTTCACGCCCAATTACGATCTGCTCTTTGAACAGGCTTTCGAAGAGCATCCGCTCCCACATTTCGACGGCTTCGTTGGTTCGCGGGAGCCATGGTTCGACTTGGCTTCTATCGAGCACGATGTCATCCCTGCTCGGTGGACGCGGCTGTGGAAGCTCCACGGCTCAATAAATTGGGAGAAGAGCGAAGAAATAGTGGATGGGGACAAGCTTACCCGTGTCGTTCGCATTGCGCGAGAAGCTGCAGCAGGCAAGGTAATAATCTTCCCTTCGCACCTTAAGTATGACCAAAGCAGGCGATTGCCGTACCTGGCAATGCTTGATCGGCTGAAGGCGTTCTTCCATAGGAGCCTCATTAGGAACTGGGGTGACGCGGACAGGCAGGAAGATGATGCGCCAAGATTGATCGTGTGTGGCTATTCGTTCCTCGACGATCACCTCAATGAGGTCTTGCTTGATGGATTAAGGGGCAATCGCAGTGCTCAATGTTTTGCTTTGATGTATTTGAACCTGGAAGATCATCCGAGGGTTGTTGAATATGCGCAGAAGCAGGGAAATCTAACAGTCCTTGCAAAAGACGGTGCTGTCATCGGAACGCGCGTGGGGCTGTATCGCGTTGGCACCAGTGGCGGCGAGGAACATAAGCCATGGCTGTATGAGGACACTGTTGCTACGCCTGTTCCCGGCGAGCAACAACCGCGCTGCCGTCTCGGAGACTTTCACTACTTTGGGCTCTTCCTCGAACAACTTTGCGGCGGGAGCAGCTACGATGCGCACCCTCCCGTCTAGCTCTGACCCTTCATGGCTCGGAACCGTCGAGAATGTCAACGGTTCGAGTGTTAACGTAAAGCTTTCTGAAAGCACGCCGGGCGGACTTCTCTTCGTCAAAGGGGAGGCATATCGAGTCGGACAAGTGGGCGGGTTCGTCCGCATCCCTTCGGGTTACGTCGATCTATTTGGTGTGATCTCACAGGTCGGTGCTGGAGCTGCCCCAGGACCACCGGAATTTGCACCACAGCTCGGTAATCGCTGGCTCAGCGTAGAACTCGTAGGTCAGGGGCGGAGAGGCACGAAGTTTGAGCGCGGTATCTCGCAGTACCCTTCGATCGGTGATTCAGTCCATGTGGTAACTGAATCGGACCTGAAAACCGTATACGCCCCGAGTGACGACGACGGGCACGTGGCCGTTGGCCGAGTGGCCAGCTCCGAGTCGATCCGAGCTTATCTAGACCTGAACCGTCTCGTTAATCGTCACTCTGCGGTGGTCGGAAGTACCGGCTCTGGTAAGTCCAATGCTGTTGCTAACCTGCTTGGTGTTGTCTCAGACAAAACCCGCTTTAAATCCTCCCGCGTAGTATTGTTCGACCTACACGGTGAATACGCCAAAGCATTCGGAAATCAGGCCAGAGTGTTTAGGGTCGGCGCGGATATCAAGGCCGGGGAGCGGGAACTTCATGTTCCGTTTTGGGCGCTCACAGCGGAAGAATTTATTTCGCTTGCCATGGGTAGTGTATCTGGGACCCCTCTAACGTTGCTGCAGGAGCGGTTGCTATCGAGCAAACGAGCGTCGAAGGCTGGTGGTGTTGCCCATGGCTTACCAGACCTTACCGTCACGGTCGATACGCCATTACCATTTTCAGTGTTTCAGCTCTGGCACGATCTGTACTCACTGCATTGCTCCACGCACAGTGTCAGCAAAAACCAAAACCAGACCGAGGCCACACGAACATATGTCGAGGACGGCGTTCCTCCGGCGAAGGCGTTTGGCGATCCAGACAAACTTGAGCGTCCTCGGTTTCGTCCGCTCAAGGACGTAAAGGATGATCCCGAAAAGATCTACGCAGGACTCTACGGTGATCTGCCCCGGGCGCATCTCGATGTTTTGGAGAGCAAGCTCCGTGACCCCCGCATGCAGTTCCTCTTCCGCCCCGGCGAATGGGCGGTCGCGAAGGACAGCACAACAAACGCCGATCTTGATGCATTGCTCGCCGCATGGATAGGAGCGGATGCTCCTATTTCGGTCTTTGACCTGTCAGGCATTCCAGCCGCAGTCGTTGACGATTTAGTGGGGGCCGTGTTGCGGATTCTGTATGACGCCGTGTTCTGGGGGAGGTTGAAGCAGGAGGGCGGTCGAAAGAGGCCGCTACTTATTGTTCTGGAAGAAGCGCATGTTTATCTTGGCGCGCAGTCAAAGAGCCGGGCAGCAATTGCGGCCCGACGCATCGCGAAAGAGGGACGCAAATACGGTGTTGGGCTGATGTTGGTCAGTCAGCGTCCTGCTGAGATAGACAGCACCATCCTCTCACAGTGCGGCACAGTCATTGCGCTCCGCCTAACCAATGACTCGGATCGTACCCAAGTCACTACATGTGCCTCGGATAATCTCAAAGGCTTGTTCTCGATGCTCCCGATTCTCCGCACCGGCGAAGCACTAATCGTGGGCGAGGCCGTAAACATGCCTATTCGCGCCATCATTGACCGTCCTGCCGAGGGGCGGCGACCCGACAGCGATGATCCTATGGTAGTCGTGCCAAAGGGGGCGGACGGTAAGCGGGCGAGGAGTGGGGGCTGGACCGAGCCAGTAGTTGACGAAAACTACAAGCCACTTGTCGAGGCTTGGCGTAAGCAAGACCCGCAAGCCGGTCAAACGGTTCCAACGAAGGCGACAAAAGGTTAATTGCGAACGAAGGGAGATGCCACATCATGGAACGCACATCGATCACCTCGACCAACATCCGCGCCGTCGGCTATGACGCGGATAGCCAAACCCTCGAAGTGGAGTTCAATGACGGGTCTGTTTACCAGTACGCAGGAGTACCCGTTGGTGAATACGAAGGACTAATGAATGCTGATTCGAAGGGAAAGTATCACAATGCCAATATCAAGAAACGCTACTCATATGTGAAACTCTGAGACGTGGCAATCAGTGAACGCAATTTGACCCCGAAGGTTCCCGAAATGTAGGCGCCGATATAGGAATAATGCTGGCTTGCAAAGTAAAAATAACATCACTTTACACGATAACATTACCTGTGTTATCGTGCCACAATTATGTTAACTCAACCGGTTCCTGCGCCCACTTTGGATGCCACTGTACAGCGCTACCTCCAGGACGCCTTGGGCATCGTCCCCAAGCTAAAGCGATGGCCGGACGGGGGCAAGCTGCCGTATTTCCTGCAGGATGCGTTCGACCTGTTTGAGCTGGAATTGCTGAATCGCCCGATTCTGCTCGCGATTGACCGTCAAGCCAACAAGCCAGCTCTGGCCGGCCTGCGCGCCCAATTGGACAAACTCAGGGCCGTGGCTGGATACCCTGTCGTCTATGTCACCGGCGCGCTGGCGTCCTACGAGCGAAAGCGCCTGATCGAACAGAAAGTGCCTTTTATCGTACCGGGCAATCAGCTCTACCTGCCCGAACTCGGAATCGACCTGCGCGAATATTTTCGCCAGCGCCTGCAAGCGCCGGACATCGTGCTGAGCCCGGCCACGCAGGCCATGCTCATTACCGCCTTGCTGCGCAAACCCTGGAAGGCCGATTGGCAGCCCGCCGAAGTCGTTGCCGAGTTGGGCTATACCCCGATGACGCTTTCCCGCGCGGTCAAGGAATTGACCGCGGCCGGTATCGCGACGCTGCAGACCGAGGGCAGGGTACGATGGCTGAAGATGGGGCGCCCTCCGGCGGAGACCTGGGAGCATGCGAAGCCCTTGCTGCGCAGTCCCGTTAAGCGGCGTGTCTGGGCGCATCCCGTTCCCAAGTTGAAGCCGCCGCATGTTCGCCTGGCGGGCCTGAGCGCGTTGGCGCGTTATTCGATGCTTACCGAACCGCAGTGGCCCATTTATGCCCTGAGCCCGGCGCAATGGAAAGCAGCGACGCAGGCCGGCATGGAAATACTGCCGGAGCAACAACCCGGCGCCTACGAATGGCAGCAGTGGCATTACAACCCCGCGCTCGTGCCTGATGCCGCGACCGTGGACCCTTTGTCCTTGACGCTCAGCCTACAGGACGATGCCGATGACCGCGTTCAACTCGCGCTCGGCGAGTTGAAGGAGCACTTTCCATGGTGAAAGGGCTCGACGTGTTTCGAGAATACTTCGCCGGCTACGCCGAACAATTCGTACTGATCGGTGGGACGGCCGCGACCCTGGCGATGGAAGACGCCGGCCTCGAGTTCCGCGCCACGAAGGATCTGGATATCGTTCTGCATATCGAAGCGCTGAATGCGGCGTTCGGGGAAGTGTTCTGGAAATTCGTGGAGGAAGGTGGCTACGAAATCCGGCAAGCAAGCGCCACGGGAAAGCCCGTGTTCTATCGCTTTCAGAAGCCGACGGACGGGCGCTTCCCTTTCATGCTGGAGTTGTTCTGTCGTGCCCCCGACGGCATCCAGCTCGCAGAAGGCAGTCACCTCACGCCGATCCCGCTCGACGAGGCCGTGGCGAGTCTTTCCGCGATCCTGCTCGACAATGACTACTACGCGTTCATCATGGCAGGTCGCAAGGAATCCGATGGCCTGCCCTGGGTCGGCGAAGATCGGCTGATTCCGCTCAAGGCCACTGCCTGGCTGGAACTCAACGCACGCAAGGCTAACGGCGAGAATGTCGATGCGAAGGATATCCGCAAGCACGCGAACGACGTGATTCGGCTGTCACAGCTACTGGCACCGGAATCGCGTTTCCCGATCGCGGAAAGGATCGCTGCTGATCTGAATCGTTTTCTCGATGGCATAACCGCCGATCGCTCGCTCGATCCAAAATCGCTCAAGCTCAACAATACTCTCGCCGAGATCGTGCAACGTATTGCCCGGGCCTACGAATTGAAGCGGGCAGGTCTATGAAGGGTGACGAAGCTTCTTACTTAATCAAATCTCATGAATTTGGGCATTCTTCGCCGCCCCAGGTTATTTACATGCAAATTCCGTTGCCGTGAGATGAGCGATAACCTCATCCTGCTATGCCGAGCGCACCACAAGGTCATCGATTCACAAATTGACATCTCTACTCCGCCGACGTTCTGCGGGAGATGAAAGCGGTGCACGAGAGTGCGGCAGGGCGTCCAGAGCGGGCGACCGACAGCGTTATCGCGAAGATGCTGCTGAACGACCCGCAACACATAGAGATCACCGACAACGCCGGAAATATTGCGATCAACAGCCCCGGCGCGATCCAGGCGAACACGGTTAACGTCAGGACGAGTCGGCGCCGTGTCGCCGTAAATCCGCCGCCAGGAACCATTGGTGCGGACCAGCAGCAGAGCCGTTATGTGCAGTACTTGATCAAGCGGTACAACGAGTTCGCAAGCGCGGACAAGACGCGCGCAACCAGGTTCAACTACGGAGTCATATCAACGAACGTCGAAAGTCGCTACAAGGCATCCTGGATATTGGTGTCGTCAGCCAAGTTCGACGAGGTATGTGAATATCTGCAGCAGAGGATTAGCAAGACAATCCTAGGTAAGGTAGACGCGAGCAAGGGGCATAGAGCGTTCTCGACTTACACAGAGTTTTTGACAAAGTCGGGGTAAGTTTTCCGGTACGGTTCTAAATGTGATCAGTGCGGGGGCACTGTGCGCGCGGCTGGCTATGCCGTGTGGCACCTGATACCGCAACGCATGCGCCACTATCCGCTTGGCCGACTGATGGTCGTTGTGCCATCGCGTCGAGTTAGTCTGTAGGCGCGTTTCCCTGTTGCAAGACAAAGCCCGATTAGGCTAATATCATTTCATTCGGGGCCGCAGACCCCGGTGGCTATCCAGCCAAGACGGTGTCCGTCCAATCTGCCGGGCTTGCATTGGCTCGAAGGCATAGGACACCGTTTCGTCTGCTCCTTCTTGCACCGTGCCTCCCGTCGTTTGTGACTCGACACCAGGGAGACATAGGATGCAACCCACCGCCAGTTCCACAACTACCCCCATAGATGCGCCTGCCACCTACACCTTATGGCAGATGGTGGTCTACATGCTCAAGCTTGGGACGATAGGATTCGGCGGACCTGTCGCCCTGGTCGGGTATATGCATCGGGATCTGGTGGAAGGGCGCCGATGGATTTCAGAGGCGGACTATAAGGAAGGGCTTGCTCTTTCCCAGCTTATGCCGGGGCCTCTCGCAGCCCAGCTCTCGATGTACCTCGGTTACGTGCATTACCGGATCATCGGCGCATCGCTCGTCGGATTGGCATTCGTCCTGCCGTCTTTCTTCATGGTATTGGTTATTTCATGGGCCTATGTGCATTTCGGCGGCATCAGCTGGATGCAAGCGGTTTTCTACGGCGTAGGCGCTGCCGTCATCGGCATTATCGCCATGAGCGCCTACAAGCTGACGACAAAGAGCGTGGGCAAGGACAAGTTGTTGTGGGCGATCTATTTGGTCACTGCTATCGTTACCATCATCACCGAATCCGAAATGGCGTGGCTGTTTATTGCAGCCGGCCTGCTGGTGTGGATAGTGAAGGCACCCCCAAAATGGATTTCGGGTGGGCGCCTCAACGCATTGGCCGCAGCGCCAGTCGTGGCGGGCGCTGCGGCAGTTAGCACAGTTGACTGGCCCTTGCTGGGCCAGATCGGAATTTTCTTTGCGGAAGCCGGAGCCTTCGTCTTCGGCTCGGGCTTGGCGATCGTCCCTTTCCTGTATGGCGGTGTCGTCACGGAACATCATTGGTTGACCGAACGGCAATTTGTGGATGCGGTGGCTGTGGCTATGATTACTCCAGGACCGGTTGTCATCACAGTCGCATTCATAGGTTACCTGGTAGCGGGTTTGTCCGGTGCCTGCGTGGCGGCGCTAGCGACATTTCTACCCAGCTACTTATTCACGGTGATTCCAGCGCCTTACTTCAAGAAATACGGGAAGCTGCCAGGGCTTATAGCATTCGTGGATGGGGTCACTGCGGCGGCCATTGGCGCTATTACGGGAGCAGTGGTGGTGCTGGCAAAACGCTCCATCATCGATCTTCCGACAATTCTGCTTGCAATCGTCACTGTTGGCTTGCTCTGGAAATTCAAGAAACTGCCTGAGCCGGTAATCGTGGCGGGGGCCGCTGTTATTGGGTTGATCGCCTATCCGCTGATGCATTGAGAACAACGTACTATTTTTGTCGATGGGCAACCGCTCCGTACCTGAAAGCATAGTCACTATGAAGTTCGATCCTACATCCACGACAACGCTGGCATTTGACACTGACATGACTGGGCAGTTGCCTGAGGAATGGCTCCCTGGATTAACGGGCAAAGGAATGCCGCATTGGTTGGTCGAGGCGGATGCCACTGCACCAAGCCAACCGAACGTTCTTCTACAGTCCGGCAATGGGACCTTCCCGTGGTGCGTGAGAAGAAATACAGCGTTGGTTGATGGGTTTGTAGAGGTGAAATTCAAACCCATTTCCGGGAAAGAAGACCAAGCGGGAGGACTCATGTGGCGCTGGAAGGACGGCGACAATTATTATGTTGCCAGGGCGAACGCGCTGGAAGACAACGTTTCCCTTTACTACACCCAACAAGGGCGAAGAATAACGATCAAATACGTCAATGCTGCAGTCGCAAAAAACAACTGGCATAAGCTGCGAGTCGAATTTCAGGACGTTCAGATCAGGGTCTTCCTTAACGACAAACTGTACATACAGACAGAAGACGCCCATATCGCCGGTGCGGGATCGGTCGGAGTCTGGACGAAGGCCGACAGTGTGACCGCATTCGACGATTTCATTTTTGGAAGCAGTTTTGGCCAGGTAAAAAAATGAACAAATCTCACATTTCGCAGGGAACGATCAATCGAATCGCAATTGTCTACCCTGGAGATCGCATCAAGAGGGGAGAAGCCACAAATGAAAATAACCGGTTCTCTGATTTATCGAGGCTATTCCTCGCAACAGGAACGCACGTTGAGCCGGCTGTGTATCACGACGACTTCCACGACGAAGTGCGTGACCAGCTAATGAAGGTGGACGGCGTTCTTGTCTGGTTCAACCCGAACGAAGGTGGGCGAGATCGAGCGGTTCTCGATTCAATGCTTCGTGAGGTGGCGGCGGCGGGCGTTTTCGTCAGCACGCACCCCGATGTCATCCTTAAGTTGGGTACAAAGGAAGTTCTATACACGACGCGCAGCCTCGGGTGGGGGTGTGACACTCATTTGTATGAAAGCATGCTTCAAATGCGGCAGGAATTGCCCGGGCGGCTGGCGGCGGGGAAAGCGCGGGTATTAAAACAATATCGTGGAAGCAGCGGGGATGGCATTTGGAAAATTGAACCGGCGACAGGCGTAACTCGCAGCGAAACGCCCAACGCCCTGGCGTCAAAACCATGTGATGTTGTAGTCCGTGTTCGTCATGCAAAGCGCGGGGGCACGGAAGAAGAGATGACATTGGAGGATTTTTTCAAGCTATGCGACCGCTACTTTATGTCGCATGGCAAGCTGATCGATCAGGAGTACCAGGAGCGGTTGCCAGAAGGAATGGTTCGTTGCTACCTTGTCCAAGATAAGGTGGCTGGATTCGGCCATCAGGCTATCAACGCGCTCTGTCCCCCGCCTCCAGGCGTACCTTCCTCCGAAGCACCGCAGCCAAGTGCCCGTCTGTATCACCCGCCGACGAAGCGGGAATTTCAGATGTTAAAAACCAAGGTCGAGCAAGAGTGGGTACCGGCTGCGCAGGAAATGCTGGGGATCGAGACTAGGAATCTACCGGTCTTGTGGGACTGCGATTTCTTGTTGGGGCCAAGACTGGCCACTGGCGAGGACACGTATGTCCTTTGTGAGATTAACGTCAGCAGTGTTGCCCCGTATCCTGAATCTGCCATGCCATACATTGTTGAAACCACGCTGCGCATGATCGGGGTGGCGAGACAGCGGCGTAGTTTGGCTTGACAATTTCGCTGACAGTGACTTTACGAAATTGCCGACGCGGCATGTCCACAAAGGTCTGCGGTGCCGCGAGCGGGATTGTCATGTGCTTCCATACCGTATTTCTCGCTAGTCGGTCCAACTGAGGGAGGCATGACGATGTATCCAAAGAGCGACGGACTGCCTAAACGCCACGGATGCGAACCTTGAGGAGCTTGACGGAGTTGATGAACACCAGCACGTCGGGTCCGAGGTGAATGATGGCGGCCTGAATGGGACCGATCCACCCCAGCAGTGCCGCGGTGATGCCAAGTACGTGGACCACGCCGACGCCGACATACAGGTTCTCCTGGATGGTGCGGTAGGCGCGCCGCGCTATCGCTCGCGCCGCGGCAATCTTGCCGAGGTCGTCGGTCATCAGGGCGATGTCGGCGGCTTCCAGTGCAGCCTGGGTACCGCCTCCGCCCATGGCGATTCCAACATCGGCGCGTGCGAGTGCGGGCGCATCGTTCACGCCATCTCCCACCATGGCGACGCGGTGGCCTTGCTTCTGAAGATCGGAAATGGCGGTGACCTTGTCCTCAGGCATGAGTTCTGCATGGACCTCGTCGATCCCCAGTTCGTTTGCAATCGCCTGCGCGGTGGCGGCGTTGTCGCCGGTCAGCATCACGATGCGCTTTACCCCGCTGGCCCTCAGTTCGCTCAACGCTTCGCGCGCGCCGGGTCGAACCTTGTCGGCGATAAAGATAACCCCTGAGAACTTGCCGTCGATGGCGACGTGAACCGGCGTACGTCCGCCGCCGTCAATCGCTGCTTCGAGCGGAACACCCTGCTCGCGCAGCAGCGCCACGTTGCCTACGAGCACTCGGCGCCCCTCCACCGTGGCCTTCACGCCGCGGCCCGGCAATTGCTCGAAACTCTCCGGCTCGGGCACCGTCATGCCTCTTTTCGCGGCAGCATCAACGACTGCTTTAGCTAGAGGGTGAGCCGAGCGGCGGTCGGCCGAGGCGGCCAGCCTCAAGAGTTCGTTGTTGTCGATCGCATCGCCGCTCACGCGCACCTCGGCCACCTCTGGCTGGTTTGCCGTCAGCGTGCCTGTCTTGTCGAACACCACCACGTCCACTTTAGCCAAAGTTTCCAGATAGATGCCGCCCTTGATCAGAATACCGGTGCGTGCGGCGCGCGCTATAGCGGCGATTATGACCAGCGGCGTCGCAAGAGCCAGTTCCGCAGGCGAGGTAAAGATCATCAGTGTGACAATGGTGCGTATGTCGCGCGTGACGACATAGACCACTATCAGGAAGACGAACACCACGGGAATCAGCCAGGACGCAACCTTGTCGGCGAGCTTCTGCACCGGGGCTTGTTCCGACTCGGCATTCTCGACCAGCGCGATAATGCGTGAAAACGTGGTGTCGGAGCCGAGGCGTTCGGTACGAATGTCGAGTGCCCCCGACTCGACTAGTGTCCCGGCGAAGACCTGAGAATCGGCGCCCTTGTCCTTGGGGACGCTCTCACCCGTGATTGACGCTTCGTCCACCGCTCCTTGGCCGCCCACCACGCGGCCATCGACGGGAATCTTCTCGCCGGGACGCACCAGCACGATATCGCCGACCTTGAGCTCTCCGACCGGCACGGTTATCTCGCCGTCAGGCCCGCGAAGGAGGGCCACTTGCGGCACCGACCCGATCAGCGACTTGATCGACGCACGAGCGCGATCCGTGTTCAGTTCAGCAATGAATTCGGCGATCAGGATGATGACCATCAGAACGGCGCCCGCGACCGTCTCGCCGCCGAACACCGCAACCAGGGTTGCAATCGTGACAAATATCTCGGTGCCGACCTTGTGCTCGTGAATCAGGTCCTCCAGGCCTTTTTTCACGAGCGGATAAAGACCTACCGCAACGGCCGCCCACAGAACATAGACGGGCACCAGGCCTCGCCAGAACAACAAGGCGACAAGGCCGGTGACAACGATACGTGCCACTTCGATCCAGCGTTCGCGTGTCATCAACGTCGAGAGCTTTGCGCCGGTGTCTCGCGAATTGGGCGGCGCGGCTCTTACATCAGTAGCCATGCAATTTTCCTTGCGGACAGTCTCGACGGTCCGAAATTATGCTTTGTCGCTTGATTGCTCCAAGCATATCCTACCCTGGAGGATACGCTTAATGCAGATATGTTTACCGATATTCGTATTCCACATTGACGCAGAGTTATCCTCCCTGATAGGATACGAACATGCATGAAAAAAACCACCTTCACGGAACGCACCCGGACGTAATCAAGCGCCTGAAGCGCGCGGACGGACATTTGCAAAACGTCATCGAAATGATGGGTAGTGGTCGCGAGTGTTCGGAGATTGCACAACAGCTGCATGCGGTCGAAAAGGCCATCAGCGCGGCAAAAAAACTGCTGATCCATGACCATCTGGATAATTGCCTGGCCGATGTCGCAAAAACGCCGAAAGATTTCGGGGCCGCCGTCGCCAACTTCAAAGACATTACGAAATACTTGTGAGCCGACGCACTTTTCAGCTGGTTGCTTTGACCGCACCGTTCGGTCTGATGTCGGTCGCACGCTGGATGCTGGTTCTTATGTTGGCGATCGATCTGATCGGGTCGCCGTTCCATGCACACCACCATGACGGCGGTGTTAATGGCCTTTCAACCCAGACTGCCCATTTCGACGGCGATCACGCAATCGATCGGCTGGATGTCAATCCGGAGAGAACGCTGCATGTCGACGGCGATGAATCGGCGCATTTCAACCACTCGCTGATAGCGCTTCGAGGGGCTTCTGTCAAACTTGCAAGTTTGAAGTTCCCGACCGAACTGCCGGCCTTGGTGCCGATGTTCGCCTTCACGGGTCTCTCCACACAGCCTACGGCTGAAGCACTCGTGCGCTGGCGGCCCGGCCGGGAACGGGCACCCGTCCCCTTGTTCCGAACCATTCCCCCTGACGGCCGCGCGCCGCCCTCTCTCCACGTCTGAAAGCCCGACAGCGCCATTTCGGTGCTGCCTCAACCTCGTCGCTTGCTGTTGCAGCGAGATCGCTTTTTCGTGGAGTTCCTATGTCCTATTCGCTCGTCTGTCGCGGTGTACTCGGCTTGGTATGCAGTATTTTTCTGGTGGCTGGTGTCGTCGCAGCGCCACCATCGACTAATGAATTTCCCGTGTCGGCGACGCAGATGCAGGCGCTTGGCGTCACGCTCATGGCCTTGGAGAAGCCGGCGGCGATCAACGGCATGGCCTATCCGGCGCGGGTGGTGGTGCCCCCCAGCGGCAATCAGGTCATCAGCGCTCCGTTCGGTGGCCGTGTGGAAGAGGTGTTGGTCGATGAGCAACAGACGGTCAAGGCAGGCCAGCCGCTGATACGTTTGAGCAGCCCGGAATACGGGGAACTGCAGCTGAAGCTGCTGGAAACGGCTAGCAAAGCCAAGCTGACCGCGCAAAGTGCCGCGCGGGAACGCCAGCTTTTCTCTGAAGGGATTATTCCCGAGCGGCGCGTACAGGAAGCCAATGCGGCATCTCAGGAGGCGGCAGATCGCCTTCGATTTGCCGAAGCGTCGCTGCGGCTTGCGGGGGTCGATCCTGCTGCCATTCGCAAGATGGGCGAAGGCGGCAACCTACAGGATGCGCTGGTTATACGGGCAAGGAGCGCTGGGACGGTCATCGGCCTGGATGTGAAGGCCGGACAGCGCATTCAGGGTTCTGATGCGTTGATCCGTCTGGTCAGTACGCAGCAGCTCTGGCTAGAGGTTCAGATTCCCTCCGATCGGCAGCAGCACGTCCCTTTCAAAGCGGTGGGTAACGCCCTTACGGTGGTTGGGCGCGAAGCCAGTGCAGCGCCGATGTCGGTGGGCGCGATGGTCAGTGACAATCAGACCGTGACGCTGCGCGCTCGCGTGGTGCGCGGCGCACAGTTGCTGCGCCCGGGCGAAGTCGTTCAGGTCAGGGTGCCCTTTGCGCAAAACGCCGCAGGCTGGGCGCTGCCTTTGCAATCCATCGCGCGCCAGGATGACAAAGCCTACGTGTTCGTGCGAACGGAGAAGGGTTTCATGGCGCAGCCGGTCACCGTCGTTTCCAGCGCGGGCCAATCTGTCCAAGTCACGGGCAACCTGCGCGCAGGCCAGCAGGTGGCCACGGAATCTGTGGTCGCCCTGAAGGCGGCATGGCTCGGCAAGAGTGGAAGCAACTGAGATGCTCAACCGCCTCGTTCAATTCGCCCTCTCGCAGCGCCTGTTTATGTTGCTGGGCACCGCTTTGCTGGTCGGTTTTGGCTGGTATGCCTTTCGCAACCTACCGATCGACGCCTTCCCGGACGTGTCCAGTACGCAGGTGAAGATCATCATGAAGGCGCCTGGCATGACGCCCGAGGAAATCGAAAGCCGTATCGCGGGGCCGATTGAAGTCGAGATGCTCGGCATCCCGCAGCAACGTATGCTCAGATCGGTATCGAAATACGGCTTGGTGGACGTGACCGTGGACTTTCAGGACGGAACGGACATTTATTGGGCGCGCCAGCAGGTGGCGGAGCGCCTAGCCAACATTTCAGCCGATCTGCCGGCCGGCATCAGCGGTGGCATGGCACCTGTCACGACGCCGCTCGGTGAGATGTTCATGTTTACCGTGGAGGCCGAGGGAATGTCGCTGGAGGAGCGGCGCACCCTGCTCGACTGGGTCATTCGCCCAGCGCTGCGTGCCGTGCCGGGTGTAGCCGACGTGAACGCGCTGGGTGGGAAAGTTCGTAGCTTCGAGGTGGTGCCCGATCCCACCAGACTGTCCGCCCTTGGAGTGTCTACGGCGCAACTCAAGAGCGCAATCGAAGCCAACAACCGTAATGACGGCGCCGGCCGGCTGGGCGAAGGTGGCGAAGTGCTGCTGGTGCGCAGCGAAGGCAACATCAAGACGGCGGACGACCTGCGCGCGATCGTCCTCAGCTACAAAGGCGGAAATCCGGCGCGGCTGGGCGATGTGGCTCAGGTGCGCGACGGCAGCGTCACACGCTATGGCGTGGTGACCAAGGACGGCCGTGCCGAAGCGGTCCAGGGCCTGGTGCTCGGGTTGGCTGGCGCCAATGCGCAAAAAGTCGTCGAGGGCGTCACGCAAAAGCTCGAAGAGCTGAAACCCACACTGCCCAAGGGCGTCAGCATCAGCGTTTTCTATAACCGCGCCGAGCTGGTAAAAAAGGCTGTCGGTACGGTATCGACCGCTCTCCTGGAGGCGACGGTCATCGTTCTGCTGTTGCTGGGGGCATTTCTCGGCAACCTGCGCGCCGCCGTGGCGGTCGCAGTCATCCTGCCGCTATCCGCACTGGGCACCTTCATCATGATGCGCGCCGCGGGCATGTCGGCAAACCTGATGAGCCTGGGCGGCCTCGCCATTGCGTTGGGCATGCTGGTGGACGCGGCGGTCGTGGTGGTCGAGAACATCGTGCAGCACCTGGGCAAGGAAACGGCCGGCGGCAAGTTGCCACGGTTGCACATTGTGCTGCGCGCCGTGCGCGAGGTGTCCGTTCCCGTCTCGGCCGGCATCCTGATCATCATCACGGTATTTCTGCCGCTCCTGACCCTGCAGGGCCTGGAGGGAAAGTTTTTCATTCCCGTGGCGATGACTATCGTGTTTGCACTGGTCAGTTCGCTCGTGCTGTCCCTCACGGTGATTCCGGTGCTCTCGTCTTTCCTCCTGAAGAAGGTCGCGCACGAAGACCCGTGGCTGCCGCGCAAGCTCCTCAAACTCTACGAGCCAGCACTGGGATGGGCGATAGGACGCCAGCGCACTGTGTTCATTATTGCGGGCCTGATCCTCGCGGTCGCCGCCGGCATCTATACGCAGGTGGGCAAGACCTTCATGCCGGAAATGGACGAAGGCGACATCATCGTGGGCATCGAAAAATTGCCATCGATCAGTCTGGAGGAATCCGCCGCACTGGACCTGAAAATCCACCAGGCGCTCATGAGCCAGATTCCGGAGATCACGGGCGTGGTGGCGCGTGCCGGCTCCGATGAGATCGGTCTTGATCCGATGGGGCTGAACCAGACTGATACTTTTCTGGTGCTGAAACCTCGAGAAGAATGGAAGCTGGCAAACAAGGAGGCATTAATCGACCGGATTCGGCAAGTGCTCGATCAATTGCCGGGTATCAAATATAGCTTTACCCAGCCGATCGACATGCGGGTTTCTGAAATGATCATCGGTGTGCGTGGCGATCTCGCCATCAAGATCTTCGGCCCTGAACTGGACAAGCTCAACGAACTGGCGAGCCAGGTCGAGACGCTGATGAAGACGGTGGTCGGAAATCAGGACGTGTACACCGTCGAGAATGACGGGGTGCAGTACCTGCGGGTCGTCGTTGATCGCCTGAATGCCGGACGTTACGGCCTGTCGGTGGAAGACGTGCAGGATGCCTTGCGGGTCCAGATCGAGGGTCAGCGTGCCGGCACCGTGATCGACGGTAACCGTCGTATTCCGATTGTAATCCGTGGACCTGACAGTGTGAAGATTTCCCCTGCCGAGTTTGCCGCTCTGCGCATTACTGCCGCGGACGGCCGGAGCATTTCGCTGGAATCGTTGGCCGCCCTGACGCGCGAAAGCGGTCCCGTGAAAATCGACCGCGAGATGGGCAGCCGCTACAGCGTGGTGATCGCCAACGTGACCGGGCGCGACCTGGTGGGGTTTGTCGATGAAGCGAAGGCGAAGGTGGCCGCAGAGGTGAAACTGCCAACCGGCTACCGCATCAGCTGGGGCGGCCAGTTCGAGAACCAGCAACGCGCGGCGGCGCGGCTGACTTTGGTCATACCGCTTGCGATCGGCTTTATTTTCCTGATCCTGTTCACCACCTTCGGTTCGGTGCGCCAGGCCCTGCTGGTGCTGAGCAATATTCCCTTTGCGCTCGTGGGCGGCATCGTCGGGCTTTGGGTCACGGGAGAATATCTGTCAGTGCCGGCTTCCGTCGGTTTCATTGCGCTGCTGGGTATCGCGGTGCTCAACGGGGTGGTGCTGGTGAGCTATTTCAACCAGCTTCGAGCCGAAGGGCATGACCTGATGACCTGCGTCACGCAGGGTGCCCGGCGGCGGCTGCGGCCGGTGTTGATGACGGCGGCTATTACCGCCTTCAGTCTGGTCCCGCTGCTGTTCACGACCGGGCCAGGCTCCGAAATCCAGCGTCCGCTGGCCATCGTGGTGATCGGCGGGCTGATCACGGCCACCGCGCTGACCTTGATTCTTCTGCCGCTTCTTTATCTGCGCTTTGCCCACGCGCGCGATGACCGCGCATTGGAGGTGCGTCATGCATGACTACTGCCTGAATATGGTGTGCCCGCCAACCGTCGAGGAAAAGCTGCTTGATGTCTTGCTGGACAGCGACGGGGCCGAAGTCTTTACCACCGTGCATGTCCATAGCCATGGCATCGCAAACGGGCAACTGAGCGCTCAGGAGCAGGTGATGGGCCGCAGCCAGGCCACGCACATTCGGGTGCTGATGACCCAAGAAGCAATGACCAGCCTGCTTGAACGTATTCGAAGCGACTTTGCCGGCACCGGCATCCGCTACTGGGCATCCCCTGTTGCGTTCGAAGGAGAAATCAAATGAAGTTGTGGATCGGTATCGTCATGATCGCCTGGGTTCTGCCCGTCCTGGCTGATAGCCAGGCAACGCCAGCCGATCTGCCACCCACCCCCTTGGCGCGGCAGTGGATCGATCAGGACCCTGCCGTCCGGGAAGCCCGCAGCGCGCTGCTGTCCGCCGGCCATACCGCCGCGATGATCACCGCATCACCCAACGAGTGGACTACGCGACTAACCGCGCAACGCCGCCGCTATGACGGCCTCGGCGCCGACTCCACCGAGTGGCACGCCCAGTTGGAGCGGCCCATCCGAATCAACGGCAAGGCAGGTCTTGACCGCCAGCTCGGTGAGGTGGAACTGGCCATCGCGGAGGCGCGCGTCGGCGAGGCCATCCACGAGGCTGCGCGCTCGCTGCTGGACCTATGGATCGATGGTCTTGCCGCCGCTCAAGCCGAGAAACTGTTCACCGAACAACAGTCATTTGCGCAAGCCAATCTGCGTGCCGTGGAGAGCCGTAAGAAAGCCGGCGATGCATCGGCGCTTGAAGTGAGCGTCGCCGCGGCCGACTTGGCGGACGTGGAGCGTCAGGCCAGCCTGGCTGCATCCACTCTTGCAAAAGCGCGCGCCAAGCTGCGCGTGCGATTTCCGGGAGCGCAGCTTCCCGTGCGGCCCTTGGGTGATCCGCTGCCCCCGGCCGAAGCGGAGGCACAGTGGTTGCAGCGGGTGCTCGAAGCGGCTGATCCGCTGCGCATCGCGGAAGGGCGGCTGCGAAAGGCTGAGCTTACCGCCTCGCGTGCATCGGCTGATCGGGTGGCTGATCCGACCATCGGGATTTTTACCGCATCGGAAGCCTTTCGCAAGGAAGGCATCGTGGGCGTCAGCATCAGCATTCCCTTGGGCGGAACCTATCGCAATGAACGCTCGCGCCAAACCCTTCAGGAAGTCGAGGTGGCGCGCGCCGCCGTCGAGCGTCAGCGTCGCGATTTGGAATCGACGGTTGCAGAGACTTACGCGGAAGCTACTGGCAATCTGGCGCGCTGGCGATTGGCCGAAAAAGGCGCCCTGGCAACGGGAGAGAGTGCGCGACTGACCCAGCGTGCCTATTCCTTGGGTGAAGCGGACCTTCAGTCCCTGTTGCTGGCGCGTCGCCAGTTTCTGGAGGCTTCACGCTCGGCACTGGAAGCGCGCGCCGATGCGCTGCGTGCCAACTACCGGCTGCTGGTTGATGCCCATCTGATCTGGGATTTGGCGCTCGAATGAGGACGCATGAATCAATCCAGCGTCACATAGGAGACGAACAGAACGATGCCTGCGGCCGTCAAACCGAGAGCCAGCAACGCGGCAGCGCCTGCTGCAAATGCTTTGTGAAAGCGCGTCTTGAGCCAACGTGTCATGGACACCCCCAACTTTGAATAAGCTCACAAAACAATTTACTTCATTTCTACTCATTGAAAGCGATTAGCTGTTGACTCACGATCGAAAATTGGCCCTGCTGGGCCTCGCAATGCTAGTCCTACTGAATGGTCTGCCTTTCGATGCACTCGCCCACGGCATCTCCGAAGCCGACCGTCAGCGCATGCTCAGCGGTGGTTATCTGCAGTACGTCGGACTCGGCGCTACGCACATGCTTACCGGCTACGACCACCTGCTGTTCCTGTTTGGAGTGGTGTTCTTCCTCACAAGTTTCAAGGAAGTGGCCAAGTTCGTCACCGTTTTTACGCTGGGGCATTGCATCACCCTGGTGTTGGCGACGTACTTCAAGATCACCTGGAACTACTACCTGATCGACGCCGTCATTGCGATCAGCGTGATCTACAAGGGATTTGACAACAACGGCGGCTTCCAGAAGTACTTTCAGATGAATTCGCCCAATCTGCTCGCCGCCGTGTTCGGCTTTGGACTGCTCCACGGTTTCGGCTTGTCCACGCGGTTGCAGCAACTGCCGCTTGGCGATGACGGTATAGCGATGCTGATACGGATTCTGAGCTTCAACCTCGGCGTTGAAATTGGCCAGATTGCCGCTCTGGCGGGGATGGTCGCGCTGCTGGCTCTCTGGCGGCATCGCCCGTCATTCGGACGCTTCAGTTTTGCCGCGAACCTTGGGCTGGTATTCGCGGGCGTACTGCTGCTGTTGATGCAGTTGCACGGTTACCAGCACGATGCCGATCCCAACGGTTTTCGTTTCGCAGCCGAAGAACACCGCCATGTGCACGACGACATGGAAATTGAAAAGACTACCGATCCCAGCAGAGACTCGCTCGACTAACCCTCATCATGGAAGGATGACGCAATGAAAAAGATTGTAATGACCCTGGCCTCGCTTGTGGCGCTCGGAGGCGGCGGTTCCTCCATGGCCGAAGAGGGCGGAAGTTGTCATTTCCACGGCAAGACGCCTGCATCGGAGAAGACTCTGATTGACTGCGCTTCGCAGCGCAAGGCTTCCCTGGTCAAGGGCGGGAAACTCGACAAGAGCTGGGAAACTGTCAAGCCAGAAAAGGTCGAGCAGGTCGATGGCAAGAAAGGCAAGGAGTGGAAGGTGACCTTCAGGAATACCGCCGCGAAGGAGGCAGACAAGAATGCCCTCTACGTATTCTTCAGCCTGCCGGGCAATTACATCGCATCGAACTTCACCGGAAAGTAGGGCTGCAGCGGCTCGCGAAGGGCGTACAAACCGTTCGCGGGCCTGGTGCGCTTCACGATGAGGAGGCGGCATGCTCAATGTCCTGGAGAACAAAACCTACCGGCACCTGTTTTTTGCCCAGGCGATTGCCTTGCTCGGCACTGGCTTAGCAACGGTCGCGTTGAGTTTGCTGGCTTTCGACCTTGCGGGCGCCAACGCCGGCGCCGTGCTGGGGACGGCACTGGCAATCAAGATGGTGGCATACATCGGTGTTGCGCCCGTAGCCTCCGCATTCGCACAGCGCCTGCCCCGTCGGACGGTGCTGGTCGCGCTCGATCTGGTTCGCGCAGGGGTCGCAGTTCTTCTCCCCTTCATCAACCAGATATGGCAGATCTATGTCCTGATCTTTCTGCTGCAGACGGCCTCTGCGGCTTTTACGCCGACTTTTCAGGCAACCATTCCTGACGTGCTTCCCGACGAAGACGAATACACGCGAGCCTTGTCGCTGTCGCGCGTGGCCTATGACATGGAAAGTCTGGTGAGCCCGGCGTTGGCCGCGTTGTTGCTGAGTGTTGTCAGCTACCACACGCTCTTTGGGGGCACTGTCGTGGGCTTCCTGGCTTCCGCAGCACTTGTCGTTTCAGCGACGCTGCCCAAGCCTGTTTTGGCGACAAAGCGCAGCATCTACGAGCGCACGACCCGGGGTCTTCGCATCTATCTTGCGACACCGCGCCTCCAAGGCTTGCTGGCCCTGAATCTTGCAATCGCCGCGGGCAGCTCGATGGTGATTGTGAACACCGTAGTGCTCGTGCAATCCGGATTTGGACTCACCCAAACAGCCACTGCAGTCGCACTGGCAACGTTCGGAGCGGGATCCATGCTGGTGGCGCTTGCCTTGCTCAGGGTACTTGAGCGTCTGCCGGAGCGACAGGTGATGCTGGGCGGGGCAACCATCATTGCGATCGGCCTGCTTCTCGGCTTTTTTGCCGCCAGGTGGTATGCCATCCTGCTGCCACTCTGGTTCGTGCTGGGTATGGGCTATTCGCTGGCTCAAACGCCATCAGGCCGCCTGCTGCGCCGTTCCGCGCGTGAGGAAGACAGGCCGGCGTTATTTGCCGCGCAGTTCGCCCTGTCGCATGCGTGCTGGCTGGTCACCTACCCGGTGGCGGGGTGGCTGGGCGCTAAAGCAGGATTGGCGACAAGTTTCATTGCGCTGGGAACTCTCGCGGCCGTGTCGGTATTTCTGGCGGCTCATCTGTGGAGAGGTGGAGATGCGACAGAAATACCGCATTCACACGAAAATCTGCCGCCTGATCATCCGCACCTGGTGAGGCCCCAACTAGGGACCACAGACGGTCGAGCGCGCCACGCTCACGAATACGTGATCGACAACGATCACCCGCGCTGGCCTTCGTAGAGGCTCCGCACTTGAGAAGTAAGCTTGATATATATCCTTCAATGCAGTGGTTACACGAAAAGCACGGCTCGACGATGGGTAAATGCTGCGAATACAGCCATGATTTCTCTGCGTAAAGCGTCAATTCTGGGTTGCATCATCATTCTGGGATGCATTCCCAAGGAGCCCGATCGCGTTCAGGCGATCAACATCATCCAATACGGAATTATGGAGTACAGCGGTGCCTCGGCCGAGAAAGATAAAACGTCATCGATTGGAGCCGAAATTACCCGGGCACCGGAAATCAAAATTACCATTCCTACCAGTCGAATTCCTTTACGGGAGGGATTGTCCTACGGAATTGCCTTTGTCGTTGAAGGTCCTGCTGCATCCCAGCCCATTCCTGTCACCGTGATCCTGAGGTCTTCGCATCCATGTGTATTGCGTACAACCGGCGCAGTCGTTTACCAAAACGATACGGTACTAAATGTGCGGGTCGGGATCCCTCGGTATATCGGAGGGCGGATCGTGAACGGAAAAGAGAGTCCCTGCGTAGGCCCATCTGTCCCGGGCATCGAAACGTTCGAGATTTATTACGCAGGAAAAAAGTACGCGGAACAGAAATTTTTAATTGTTTCAGACGGTAACACTCAGTGAGGCATTGGATTGCCTAAGCGCTGAGCGCCAGCACCTCCATGATTTGCCGCCGCCGCCTCCTTTCCTGAAACAGGCATCGAAGGCCGATGCCGTCGAAGCGGTGCAGGCGTTCGCGCCGGAGCAGTTCGCCAAGCTCAAGAAGAACGATCTTGCCAGCGAAGCCAAACGGCTGGCGGCGGGCAGTGGCTGGTTGCCGGCGATGTTGCCAACCCCGCTGGAAGCGGCGGCGTGTGAAGCTTGGGACTGATGCGACCGCGTGAGCCTGATGCCCCGGCGGGTTATCCGCCGGGGTTTTTTTGCGTCAGCGTTATCCTTCCTCTAAACGAAATTCCACGGGCACCACGGTCCATTGATCGATAACTTCCCCAGAGCGTTTAGCGGGCACGAATCGCCAAATGCGTACGGCGTCCATCGCGGCTGCATCCAGCGCGGACCAACCGCTGCTGCGGTCTATCTGCACTTGACGTGGACGCCCGTCGGCTGAGACCAAGACCTTGAGAAAAACTGTGCCTTCCTGTCCTGCCCGGCGTGCTGATGTGGGATACCGCGGCCGCGGATTGTTCAGATATTGAGCCGCAAAATTCGGCGCTGTGGTGGCCAGACCCGGCAGGGGAGCGGATGCCCGTTCCGGCTGGACAGCCGACGAAGGAGGCGAGAATGCAGGCTCGGCAGGTGGCCCGTTTCCCGTGATCGGAATATCCCTGCTGCCGTTGGACACAGACGGCTGCGCTTGGGCAGATCGCGCAGCCGTGACAAGCGGCTCCGCAGCCGGCGTGGCGCGAAGGGCTGTTGTTTGAGTTGATGTTGGTGTGCTTTTTACGTGCTGTGGTGCTTCCTTGGTGAACTCTGGAGAAGCGAGCGGCAAAGGCGCGGCCGAGCGCTCCTCCACTGGCGCGGGTATCTGCTGCAATCTTACAGACAGCAACGCGGGCTGCTTCCGACCGTGAACATCCATGGGCGTGAGGGCAAACGCGATGGCATGCAGGACAAGACTCGCGCCCACGCACCAGGCAAAGGAACGCCCCTCGCGCCGCTGGCGCTGCGCCTCCTGCTCCCAGTAGTCTTTTAAAAACTGGCTCGTAGTCCCACCATCACGCCGCGTCCCGGCAAGGGCGCGATGTCCTTGAGAAACGAAGCATGGTTGCGCGCCTCAACGTTCAGCAGGTTGTTGGCACGCACAAAAGCTTCCCAGTTGACGGACATGGAATTGAAGCGGTAGCCCGCATAGGCATTGACCATGGTGTAACCGTCGGTGGGCAGCTCGTTGGCGGCGACGCGGTTCTGGCCCCAAACTCTCGTCACATCCAAGCGGGTGTTGAAGCGATTCAACTCGTAAATCAGGCTGCCGCCCATCCGCATCGGGGCGATGCGGGGCAGGGGATCGCCGGTGGACTGGTTATAGGCCTTGATGTAATCGGCGCGTAGTTCCAAGTCCAGATTTCCGCTCTTTTCGGAAAGCCGGAACCTGCCCTGAGCTTCCAAGCCCTGGAATACGGCCGGCACGGCGCGAAATGCTACCTCGGGCAAAATTTCTTCCCCGGTGTTCGCGGAAGTGCCGTCGCCTGCGTCGGGCGGGTTGATTTCACCATCGGCGCCACGCGTGTTACCGGTCAGGAATTCGGTGACGAAATTGCTGAACTTGGTATAGAACACGCCCACGCTGCCCGAATTCGCACCGGACCGCATGCGCAAGGCCGCATCAAGGGAACGAGATCGCTCCAGGCCGAAAGACGGATTGCCGAATTCGTAGGCACCCGTCGCGCCATGCGGCCCGTTGGCAAACAGTTCGGCATACGTGGGGGCGCGTTCCGTCGCGGACAGGTTCACCGCCAGCGCAAGGCCAGACGTGAAGCTGTAGAGAACTCCCCCACCGGTGCTGGCGCCCGTGAAGGAACGGGTTTGCGGAGAACCGAAGCGCGGGTTCACGTCGCCGAAGGGAATCGGTCCGCCTCCTTCGGACTTGACCAACGTGCGCTCGACGCGACCACCGACATTGAACTTCCATTTCCCTATTGGAAGTTCCTCGTACAGGAACACGGCCTTGGCATCGCTATTGATCTGCGGGATAAAAGCCTCGGCCCCCAGCGCAGAAAAATTGAAATTATTGAGCTGCAGGCCGAATGAGCCTTTGATGGAACCGAGCGGTGTGGCGACCGACCGATGAATGGCTTCCAGGCGGGACTCATAACCCTTATTTTTGAACGTGGTGCCGAGCACGCCGGCATCCAGTTCCTGGTGTACATAATCGGTCTGGCCGAACTTGAGGTTGACCGAGTTCAGGAAACCGTCCAGATCGTGCAGTTCCCCGGCAAGGTCGAAGCGATTGCTTTTCATGTCGATTTTCACCGTAGGCTCGGCCACGGTGCCGTAGTTCGCGTCGAACCGCGAATAAGACAGGCCCAGTGATCCCCTGTCCCAGAAGACAGTTCCGCCCACCGCGCCGCCATGCGACTTTGAGGCGCTGTTGGGTAGGCGGCCCTTCGCATCCAGCAGTTCCTGAGGAACTCCCCGCGCTCCACTGGCCGCCAGCGCTCGCAGACGTTCCGATACGGCCGGGCCGCGGATTTCAAGGTCGCTGGTGTTGCGGCCATAGGCGTCTAGGTGCAGAGTGAATTTGCCGTTGCCGGCCTCCACCAGCGCGCCGCCGCCCGTTTCATGGTCGGCGCCGCCTACGCGCGCCTCCACCGTGCCATTGACGCCGTTCACGGGGTCTTTGGGTATGCGATTGTCGATGACGTTCACCACGCCGCCCACCGCGCTGCCGCCATAGAGCAAGGCGGCCGCACCACGCACCACTTCGATACGATCCACCATCATGGGATCGACCGAAACAGCATGATCGAAGCTGAGCGCAGAAGCGTCCAGCGTGCCTACTCCGTTCTGGAGGATGCGGATGCGGTCGGCGTCCAGGCCGCGAATGGTTGGCCGGCTGACATTGGGTCCGTAGTAAGTCGAACTCATACCGGGCAAGTCACTGAGGGTTTCGCCCAAGGTACTGCGCTTCTTGAACGTCAGCCCTTGGCCTTCCATCACGGATACTGGCGGCACGAGATCAAACAGGCTGGATCCGAGGGGATTGGCCGTCACGACAACCGGCGGAAGTTGCTGCGGGGCACTTTCACTCCCGATGCTCTGAGAGGCGGATGGTTGATTGGATGACTGCGGCGAGTTTGTCTGCGCCACCGCCAAGGTTGGGAATACGAGACTCATGGCCATGGCCATGCGATTGAATCGGAACATTCACGCTCTCCTGAAAGCAATGCAATCCCTGCCTGCGAGGCGGCAGAGGTCGAGCCGCGGCGGTGCCCGAAAAGGCTAGCCGCGGATAACTAACGACTCAGGAAAGAACAGGAGGAGCGCGGGAGAAAAACGGCGGGTGATCGGCAGGCCGCAGCGCGAGAGTGCGTGCCGTGACTGGCGTAGTTAGCGAAGTGGAAGCCAATACTACTGGGGACGGTGCAACTGAGACGCAGTCCAAGGCATGGAATACGATGCATCGATCGCTTGAATGATGTAGTGCAGGCGGGGCTTCCTCCCCGGAGCGCTGGATAGCACTGTCGCGCGCTGCCCTGTCAGGCATCGCGGCCTGTCTCAGGGAAACGCTGCGTTCGGCTACAGCCAAGTCATAGCGGACATGCTCGAACCCATGCATCTGGCCAGCCCATTGCGCCAGAAGCAGCGCAAATGCAAGCGCAATACTGAATAGGTTACGAGGGCGTCGGGAGCGCTTCACCGGAAATTTTCAGTGCGAAGGTGGGGAGAACATAGCTGGCGCCGAGTATGTTCGATGTCCAGGGCCGAAGTCAAATGTGTGTGGGCTGGAATCCCGCTGCGCGACTCCGGTAATGCTCGCTTCGCTTCGGGGGCTAGCGGCTGGCAGCGCTGAAGGCCACGCCCAATCGCGCCGCCAATGCGTCGAGGTTCTTGTCTATCGTCCAGAGCAGCGTGTCCGGAGTGAGCAGAACTGAGGCGAGCAGCGCGATATCTATGGCACCGCAGCCCGAGTTGTGGAATTGCTCCCTCTCGATCAGAGCAAGTATCTCGTCGGTTGTCGCGACGACTGCCTGCTGCAGTTTCTTGAGATCGCCGAGTGTGCGCTCGCGCGGTGCTGGTGGCGTTCCGCAAGCGAGTTCGAGCACGATGAGCGAATGGCACAACACCTGGTCCATCGCAACCAGCGATTGAAGCACTGGATTGGCGCTGCGGGAATGTGCAACCCAGACCGAGGTATCCGCAAGTACCAGGCTCACCGGGTCAGAACTTCGCGGGCCGCCTACGGGGAATGTCCTTCATCTTAGGGGCCTTTCCGCCTAGGGCGGCAAGCCGTTTGCCCGCCTGCACTCGCACGAATACCTTCATCGCTTCGCGAAACAGATCACCCTTGTCCATTCCAGGATCGGCGACATCCAGTGCCCTCTGATAGAGTTCATCATCGATGGTTACCGTTGTTCTCATGTGAAACCTCATCGTCGTCAAATGTGATGCATAATAGCATCAGATAAGGTGACCATGATGGATGCTCCTCCCGCATCGGCGGCACGTTGCTGACGAGCCGGCGGCTTCTGGGAGGAGCGCTGCCGTGGATCGCGCTATAGCGGAGCGATCATGGCTGTAACGGTAAAAAAATAACTATAAAAATAATATGAAACAATCCATTTAGGTTATTTATGTGGTGTCTTTATTGCGCCCACTTTTTACCGTCAAAATGGCCATGGAGGCGCGCCGGCATGCGCAGCGGGAGTCGATAGATCTGGATATACCCTGAAGGGTTACACCTGCCAGGCCGTCGATGGTCTTCGATAGTCGGCGATAGACGCTGAAAGCTCTATTGGGGTATCAGATACAAATGACGGTAAATATGACGGTAAAAATGCTACGCATCGAAAAAAATTCGATACGCGACAACGGTTTTCAAGCGCCGTTGATGATCGAGTGGGAGTAACCCATAACATATACAAAACTCTTGATATTTTGTTAAGTTTCGCATATGTTATGGCATGGCTTCACTTGATACCTATCTCGAAGATCTACTTGCTCGCGGCCGCGCCTACTTCTCCGGAGATGCGGCTCTCGCTGCGCTTGACCTGAAGCCAGCGGCGCTCGCCGCAGCGATCACGCGCTCGATCAAGAAGCGCCGCCTGGCGAATCCCAGGCACGGCTTCTATCTCATCCTGCGCCCCGAAGACCAGATTGCCGGAGCGCCGGACCCGGTGAAGTGGATCGACCCGCTGATGAAGCATCAGGGGATCGACTACCGCATTTCGCTGCTGCGTGCGGCGGCGTTCCATGGCTCATCGCATCAGGCCAGCATGGTTTTCCAGATCGTTGTACCCAAGCAGTTGCGCGACTTCGATCTTGGCCGTCACCGCCTGCAATTTCTCTACCAGGCTGCCGCGTCATTTATTCAGGTCAATAAGCCAAAACTGGTGAGCAAGATGAAGAGCGACGCTGGATTCGCCAATGTAGCCGGCGTCGAACTTACGCTGCTCGACTGCGTACGCTACTTTCACAAGGCTGCTGGAATTAACGGCGTCGCGCAGATCGTGAAGGACATCGGCGCTAAGGCCAACCCGCGCACGCTGGCAAAGGCCGCTGTCGCATACGAAAATTCGGCGGTACGTCGGCTCGGTTACTTGCTTGATCAGGTGGGGCACGGTCGCCAGGCCCATGCGCTGCAGGCGTTCGTCAAGGAGGCCAAGACGGCGGTGCCACTCGATCCGGCCGTGAAGCCAATCGTGGCAGCGCTGGCGCAAGTTCACGAGAGAAACGCCAAGTGGAAGCTCTTGATCAATGAAACGGTGGAGATTGCGGAGTGATTCCCACCGCCTTCCTGCAGGCATGGAGTGCCAAGGCACCTTGGCCGGACTTGAGGCAGGTCGAGCAGGATCTGATCATCAGTCGCGCGCTATGCGACCTGTTCAACGCGCCGGCCTTGAAGGGAAAAATAGGGTTCCGCGGCGGAACGGCCATCCACAAACTGCTGTTCAAGCAGCCGCTGCGCTATTCGGAAGACATCGACCTGGTGCAGATGAAGGCTGAACCCATTGGTGCAACGATCGATGCAGTTCGAGAAGCATTGTCGTGGCTTGGGAGATGCAACCGGGAGCAGGCTGGACACTCACTGCACCTGGTGTTCAAGTTCACGCCCGAGGTCGATGCGCAGGTGACGCTCAAGCTGAAGGTTGAGATCAACACCCGAGAGCACGCAAGCCTGTTCGGCATCAAACGGTATCCATTTGCCGTGGAAAGCGACTGGTACCGAGGAAAGACCGAGATCGCGTCCTTCGAGCCCGAGGAACTGTTCGGCACGAAGCTGCGCGCACTGCTGCAACGGCGCAGGAATCGCGACCTGTTCGATCTGCATCATGGACTCGAACAGCTCGCGATGGCCCCAGAAAAGGTCGTTGCGTGCTTTGATCACTACCTGGCGCTGGAGGGTAAGCCGATCACCCGCGCGATGGCCGAACAGCGCATGCTGGGAAAACTCACCCGGAGCCTGACCGAGGACATCACTCCGTTGCTGCCATCGGGTATTCGTTTCGAAGAGGCAGATGCTATCCGTGCATTTGAGCGGGTCTGGATCGAGCTGATCGCGGGGATCGGAGGGGAGGGGTGGAAGCTCGCGGAACCGGTGCTCGAAGAATTGCGCGTGAAGAGATTTCCGGGACTGCTGATGTCACGGGATCAGTTGCGGCGTGCGTGATTGCACGGACGCATTGATGATCGGGTACGTGATTCATGATTGAACGCGATTCATCGGCGAAATTGAAGGCCGAAAACGCCCGCCTGATCGCCCTGCTGGAAGCGAACGGCGTTCAATGGCGCATGCGGCCAGAGCTCGTACCGCCAGTTTCAAGGTCAGAACCCTCACGGATTTCCACTGACGAGAAGGTGGCGCTATTTCGCCGGTTGTTCCGCGGGCGCACGGATGTCTACCCGATCCGTTGGGAGAGCAAGACCACGGCCAAGTCGGGTTACTCGCCGGCCTGCGCCAATGAGTGGCGCGCAGGTGTCTGCGAAAAGCCACGCATCAAGTGCGGGGACTGTAGAGACCGACTACTAATCCCGCTGTCGGATGCGGTTCTCTACGACCATCTGGCTGGTGAGCACACGGTCGGCGTCTATCCCCTGCTGGTGGACGACACCTGCTATTTCCTCGCCATCGATTTCGACGAAGCCGAGTGGAGAGAGGACGCTCGCGCCTTCGTACAGTCGTGTGGCGAACTTGGCGTGCCCGTTGCCCTCGAGATTTCGCGCTCTGGCAAAGGGGCGCACGCCTGGGTGTTTTTCGCTGGCCGGGTCTCGGCCCGCGATGCCCGTCGCCTAGGCACGGCCATCATCAGCCACACCTGCTCGCGAACCCGGCAATTGAAGTTGGAGTCTTACGACCGGCTGTTCCCCAATCAGGACACGATGCCCAAGGGCGGCTTTGGCAACCTGATCGCTTTGCCCTTGCAGAAGATGCCTCGTGAGAACGGCCGCAGCGTGTTCGTTGATGCCGACCTGTGTCCATATCCCGATCAGTGGGACTTTCTGGTATCCATCCAGCCGATGGCAGCGGGCGACATCGAGCCGACCATCCTGCGTGCCACGGGCAGGGCGCATCCACTGGATGTCACTTTCATCGACGAAGAGGACTTGGCTACGCCATGGAAGCGTTCGGCACCGTCGACGAAGAAGCTGCCGGGGGCGATGCCGAAGTCTCTCACTGTGACGCTGAGCAATCTCATCTATTTCGAGAAGGTGCAGCTGCCGCAATCGCTGGCCAACCGCCTAATCCGCCTTGCCGCGTTCCAGAACCCAGAGTTTTACAAGGCACAGGCGATGCGCCTGTCGGTATGGGACAAACCGCGCGTAATCGGCAGTGCCGAGAACTATCCGCAGCACATTGCCTTACCGCGCGGCTGCCTGGATGCCGTGCAGGAATTGCTGAGGGACAACGGCATCCGCTGCGAACTGAATGATGAGCGGTACGGAGGTGAGCCGCTGGACGTCGCCTTCGTCGGTAAGCTGCGTCCTGATCAGCAATCGGCGGTTGCTGCAATGCTGAGCTATGACGCTGGCGTGCTGTGCGCGCCTACCGCATTCGGCAAGACGGTCGCGGCGGCAGCGATGATCGCCAAGCGTAGCGTGAACGCCCTGGTACTGGTGCACCGCACCGAGTTGCTCAAACAGTGGCAGGAGCGTCTGCAGGCCTTCCTTGGCATCGGCAAGGGCACGATCGGCACAATCGGTGGCGGCAAAGCCAAGCCCACAGGGAAGATCGACATCGCGGTGATGCAGTCGTTGTCACGGCAGGGCGAGGTGCACTCGCTGGTCGAGAACTACGGTCACGTCATCGTGGACGAATGCCACCACGTCGGCGCGGTGTCATTCGACGCCATCTTGAAGCGGACCAAGGCGAAATACGTGCTCGGCCTGACCGCCACGCCGTTCCGCCGTGACGGCCAGCAACCAATCATCTTCATGCAGTGTGGGCCGATACGGCACACGGCAGCAAAACCTGCCGGTGCACCGCACGACCTGGAGGTGGTACCGTATTCGCTACATGCACGGATCGACCTCCCGACCGACGCGGGAATTCAGGATGTGTTCCGGCACCTCGCCAACGATCAGGCCCGCACGGCCGCAATTTCCGGCGAAATCGAACATGCTTTCAGCCAAGGCCGCAAGGTGCTGGTGCTGACCGAGCGCACCGACCATCTCGATGCCATCTCGGCGGCATTGGACGGAAAGATTCCGCGACCGTTCGTGCTGCACGGCCGGATGTCACGGAAGCAGCGAGCGGCGCTTATTGGGCAACTCGAGGCTCTACCACCGGAAGCACCGCGCATACTGCTCGCGACCGGCAAGCTGATAGGGGAGGGCTTCGACCATCCTCCTCTGGACACCCTGGTTCTGGCGATGCCGGTTTCGTGGAAGGGCACCTTGCAGCAATACGCCGGGCGCCTTCACCGTGAGCATGCCACCAAGACAGACGTGCGAATCATCGATTTCGTTGACACGGACCACCCGGCGCTGCGACGGATGTGGGACAAGCGCCAGCGCGGATACAAGGCTATGGGGTATCGAATCAGGAATGATTTGTCATCGGTCACATCGTTCGAGTCCGACGAATTTGGGATGAAGATGCCTGAAATGGAATTGACCCCATTTCACATTAAGTGAATTGGCATGAGCGAGTACCAGTTTCTATTTCAGGAATTTTGCATTGCATTTGCCTTCTGCTGAATTGCTCGGCATCGATCGAGCAAAGTCTCGAAAGGCTCGGCGTCATCGAGGAACAAACCGTCATCGACCATCTGTTGATAGTCGGCAGCTAATTTTGCCAGCGCGTCGTCATCGGGTACGAGTTGGAGCCCGCCCGCGACGGCGGCGTGATAATCGATGGCAACGCCATGCGTGTTGTTCTCTACAAAGAACACGCTCTTGTGATCAGCCACCGCTCGTGCAAGTGCTTTGTCCGTGATCGCCGCATCCGCGAAGCCGGTAGCATCAAGGCGAGTCAAATCATGCCAGTGACGTGCGAAACGATCGCCGCCACGGAATGCACCTTGAGCACAAAACACGTGAATCGCGGTGGCTTTCTCCCAAAATGTCCGCTCCGGACGCATGACCTCAGGCGTAGCGGTGGGAAACTTCACGGCCTCGAGGAATTCTGCGGCATCGCAGCGAATGACGCGTGACTCGCTGGGCTCGCCAGTGGAGCGGGCACCGAATTCCAGCATGACGGCGGGCGAAACATAGCCTGTTCCAGTGACCAGCGGCGCGTAGTCGATAAACACTTTGTCACCTTCGGCACGCACTGTTGCCGGTAAACCATTGAGATCGAGGGCTTGCTTGATCCGCGGCACGATCTCAGTGGTAACCCAGTCCGACAGCCGTGTATGAATTTCCTTGCTCCACTTCTTTTCCTGGCTTTTGGTGGCCGGCAGATGTACATCGGAATCGCCAACTAGATCGCCCGCGATGGCGCGAATGTCGTAGGTCAGATCCACGTCCTCGGAAAAGCGCCTGATGACTCCGTAGGCTTTCGACAGGGACGTGCCGCCCTTGAATACGAGATGCTCCGCATAGGGGCCGGTAAAGAGCTGGTGCAGAGCCCAGACGACCCAGATGTCCTTTTCCAGCAGGTAAGGGGGCAAGCCGGATATATCGGCAACTGCGTTGAGCGCATCCTGCCGTTCTGCGGTGGAGAGCTGGAAGAACTCAGCCATGGGTTACCAGAGCGCTGACCTCTTGGGCCATCCATGTCGGTAACCGTGCGCGCGCCGCCGCGACTTCTTCAAGCTCGGATGGCGGTAGCTTGCTGCGCAACGTCCCGATCGCCTCTCCGGCTTTTTCGGGACCCAACCACGCCAGTGCCCGTACTACATCGCCGGCAACACGGCCGGGGAGGATCAATTGCCAGATCGGTGCGTGCCTGAACTCGACCGTCTGTGCTCCCAGCTTCAGGCGACGGCTCCGCCCGGATGTCAGATAGACCGCCCGCATGGGTACCTGCGTGGTGAGGCCGAGCGCATTCGCGGCTGCGGCGCCGTGAGACACGATCGTTTCGCCGCGCTGGGTTGCCAAGCCTTCGACCATTTTGACGGTCGAAGGCGCACGGGTGCCATAGCGACCCTCTACAGGCCGGACATAGATGCCACGACCCGCTCGAAGTAGCTTGCCACGCCGCACAAGGCGGGAGAGCACTTGATCCACGGCTGCCCGGCTGCCCAGATGCAACAGTTCCTTGCTGGCCAAAGGAGTGCCCTCCGGTAACCCGGCGGCGTGCTCTAGGACTTGTTTGGCAAGGGTCTGCATGGTGAATTTCCTTATTGACAGAAATATACGCATATTTCTGACACATTGGTAACTTCACACCACCGAGCCTGAGATCGGCCCGATCTGACAAAAGATGATGGTTGCACTCATATTACGACTTATCATAATATATTATTATTCGTAATATATTGTTATTCGTATGATAGGCCGAGGTGACATACAGCAGCAACGATTGACGCTACTGGCGTCAATCCTCCTTTGGGAAGGGCGGTTGAACAATGCGCGCCTCCGGGAACTGTTTGGCCTCAGCAGTGTTCGTGCAAGCGAGTGGATCCGCGAATTTCGGGAAAAACACCCGGACTGGACAGAATGGAACAGCAAGACGCGGAGCTATCACGCGTCCTTGGAAGCCTATCGCGCAGGGCCGAACGCGGATCTTCGCAAGCAAAGCGATGCGATTTCGCTGTCCCAGTACCTCGCGCTGGTTGGCGTACCTCACGCAATCACCGAATCGTCCCCCAGCCGCACCATATGGGCAGCATTCCCCGAGCTCTCCGTTCCCTCTCCAAGAATCTTTGCGCTCATGTCCGAGGCGATTCGCGCTCGTCGCGCTCTTCAGATTACCTATCGCTCAATGCGGGAACCGACCCCTCACCAGAGGGTTGTCTCTCCCCATAGTTTGATCAGGGCAGGGCGCCGCTGGCATGCACGCGCCTTCTGCTCTACCAATCAGGACTTTCGAGACTATGCGCTCGGCCGAATTGAAAGCGCCATCCTTCTGGACACGCCATCTGAACGTGTTGACCAGGACGATGCAGCGTGGATGGCAAAGGTGCGTGTGCGCCTTGTCGCTCATCCTGATCTGACGCCGGACCAGGAGTCTCTGATTCGTTTCGAGTACTTCAATAACACCGCAGCCCGGGTTGATACCTGCCGGGGAGCTTTGATCGGCTACTTCATCCAGGATGTAAGGGCGGCGATCGATACGAAATCCCAGCAGCCGCCGGACTACCAGCTAGCCGTGGCCAACATTGAGGAGGTTCGACCATGGCTTTTTCCGGGTTGATAAAGCCCTCCTACGGGATCGGCGGCGGTTCCGCAGCGACGCTTCTATTCGAGCGGCTGCCAGATCGTCTGTTTGCTCCTCTGGCATCTCCGAATCGCCACCGCTACTGGGCATTGCTGTGTCGCCTGCACACGAAGCGCTTTGGTCCCGACGCTCCGCTGCCACCCAGCCATGGATTCTCTGTTCGAGAAATCATCCAGGATATCGAGGACGAACTGGTCACGCAGGATTTGTGGGAGAACGAGGACGGTGCGACACCAGACACCCCCATCGCCATTCGATCGAACGCCGTTGTGGGCGCCAAGAACATCCGCAAACACACGAACGACGTGATGCGGCTGTCTGCTGAGTAGTGAGGGAGTTTGGGGGAGTGGGAGTGACCGGACGACCGGTCGCTCATGACGATCTGGCCGTCAGCCGGCACTCAACATAAAGGTGCCTCCGGGCACCCACTCGAATCCGATCGCGACCAGGCAGTTGGTCAGACCCGGTACCTGCCTCTGAGCGGCTCGTCCCATAACCTGGAGCGCAGCCTCGCGCACATGTCCCATGCCGTGCAGCCTGCCTTCTCCCATGCTGCCGCCGAACGTAGTGACGGGGAGAGTTCCTTTAAGTGAGACGTTGCCGTTAAGGGCGAAGCTGTGCGCTTCGCCCTTCCTGCAGAACCCCATGGCCTCAAGCCAGTACCAGACAAACGGCAGAAAGCCGTCGTAGAGTTGCGCGGCCTGTACCTCGCGCGGTCCGATGCCGCTGCGCTGATAAATCGCATCGGGCTGCTCCAGACCGGTGGCGAACGCTGAAATGAAGGCGGGTTTGTGCGGCAGGTGCGTCGCCCGCTCGGCGGTGGTCAGGACGATCGCCCCCGCGCCGGTGACCGGGATATCGCAATCGAATACGGACATAGGCTCGAATATCTGGCGCGCGCCGAGATATTCCTCCTCGGTCAGCGGCTTGCGCCAGTACGCAAATGGATTGAGCAAGGCATGATCGCGCAACGTTTTTGCAAGCTGGTAGAGCTCGCTCTTGGTGGCGCCGTAGTCGTGCATGTAGCGGTTCAGCCAGAAGGCGGTCCGGCCGATGGCCTGTACGCCATAGGGAGCATTGAACTGCTCCGGCCCGCCGGCGGCTCGCAGGTCAGTCTGTTGGTAGCGCACGCCCACAGGATTGTGCATGGCACGCACGATGAGGACGTAGCGGCACGAGCCGCTGTGCAGGGCGTGGATGGCTTCAACAATGGCATCGGCCATGAGCCCGCGCGCAAGGTCGGCCAGCCAGCGCACGTTCTTGAGCCCCATTGAACTCACGATGTATCGTCCGGACACCTCGTCCACTCCGTCTGAGTGCGCTGAGGACGGATTGAACGCCACCGGGGTGCCGGCATAACCGTCGATATCTGCCGGGCGCAGGCCGGCGTCCGTGATCGCGTTCCGCGCTGCTTCAAGGGCCAGGCTGCCTAGACTACGGTCGGTCTTGCGGACCATGGGCGTAAAGCCCACGCCGACGATTGCAGTCCTGTTTCTGAGTATTTTGTCCATTGACTAATTTTGCCTCAAGTCGGTGTCCTTCATCCGGCTTTGAATACTCGGTCTCAACGCCACGAACTAGCCTGCTTGCTCTTCTATGGAGCGCATTAAGCGGCTCACGGAACCGGGAACGGAAAAATGAGGGCACATATTGCTGCTTGCACTCCTGCTCCTGCCCCAGGGCCACCCGCACCTACAATTAGGCCACTCGCGTGTAGGAGACAGGATTAGTGACTGAGACACCGCAGGCGCTCATCGGGATCTTCGGCTTGCTCGCGCTTGCATGGTTGGCGAGCGAAGCGCGTGCGCGCGTGCCCTGGAAGACGGTCGCTGCGGGGATCTTGTTGCAGTTGGTGCTGGCCGTTCTTCTCCTCAAGCTCCCTGTCGTCAAGGACGCGTTCCTCGCACTGAACAGCGCACTCGGCGGATTGGAGAAGGCGACCCAGGCGGGTACCGCGTTCGTGTTCGGTTACCTGGGCGGGGGCAGGGCGCCGTTCGCGGAGACCGATCCCGGATCGTCCTTCATCCTCGCCTTCCGTGCGCTGCCTCTGGTGCTGGTGATCAGCGCGCTCTCGGCGCTGCTGTTCTACTGGCGGGTGCTGCCGGTGGTGGTGCGCGCGATCTCCTGGGTGCTCGAAAAGACCATGGGCGTGGGCGGGGCGGTGGGGCTGTCCACCGCGGCGAACGTGTTCGTCGGCATGGTCGAGGCGCCGCTCGTCATCCGCCCCTATCTGGCGAAGGTGTCGCGCGGCGAGCTTTTCATCATCATGGTAGGCGGCATGGCATCGATCGCGGGCACGGTGCTGTTCCTGTATGCGAGCATCCTCGGGGCGGCCGTGCCGGACGCCGTGGCGCATCTGCTGATCGCATCCATTCTTTCTGCACCCGCGGCCATCGTCGTGTCGGTCGTCATGGTGCCCGCCGAGGGCGCACCGACGGGCGGCAGGCTGGATATCAAGTCGGAGGCATCGAGCAGCATGGACGCGATCACGCGCGGCGCGCTCGACGGTGCGGCGCTGCTGATCAACATCGTCGCCATGCTGCTGGTGCTGGTCGCGCTCGTGACGCTGGTCAACCTTGGGCTGGGCCTTCTGCCTGATGCCGCCGCCGCGCCGCTCACCCTGCAGCGCATGCTCGGCTGGCTGCTCGCGCCGCTCGCCTGGCTTTGCGGCGTTCCGTGGAGTGAGGCGCGGGCGGGCGGCGCGCTGCTCGGCACCAAGACCATCATCAACGAACTTGTCGCCTATCTGGAATTGATGAAACTGCCACCCGAGGCCTTGTCGCCGCGCAGCCGGCTGCTGATGACCTATGCGCTGTGCGGCTTCGCCAATTTCGGCAGTCTCGGCATCATGATCGGCGGGCTGGCAAGCATGTGTCCAGAGCGCCGTGCCGAGGTGGTGGGTCTGGGGATGAAGTCGATCGTCGCCGGGATGCTCTCGACCTGCTTGACGGCGGCGGTGGTGGGGTTGCTGGTTTGACGGGCGGGCGGCGGTACCAGAACCCCTCCTTGAGCTTCGCGGCGAGAGTTCCAACGAACGACTGCCACGCCGCGGCGAATACCGCGCTGAACAAGCCGCTCCTGGCGTTTGTGTCCGCGCCTGTTAAGGCGCTGGACCGAGAAGCCATGCGCCGGCGATGATGGCCGCCAGTCCCGCCAGTCGCGAGACCCAGATGCCGTGCGCGAGCGCCCTCTCAATGAGTGCGAACAGCCCTATTCCAGCTATCCAGAGCAGGTTCATGATGCCCCCGGCGAAGAGGAGCGTCATGAGCGCCCAGCAGCATCCCAGGCAGTATGCGCCGTGCCGCGCGCCCATTCGCAGGGAGGCAAGCGGTTCAGCCTGGAATCCCCCGTGGCGCTGAATGAAAGCGAGCGGCGACCGGCATTGAATCAGGCAGGCATTCTTCAACGGCGTCCACTGGTAAAGACCGGCCACGATCAAAATAACGCCACCCAGCAGCTTGCTGTTGCTCTCCAGCATCGGCGTGAGCAGGGCCGCGCGTTCCATCAGCCACTGCGCGAACGTCGCCGCCAGCGCGAAAGCGAACCAGACTATGAAGTACCCCGTGGCGAACCAGCTCGCTGCCGCGAACGGTTGTCCGCGTTGTGCCGCCTGGCGCGCCACGCGTGCATAGAGCAGGATGATCGGTGCCGCGGAGGGCGCCATCATGCCCACCATCATCACTGCCCACATCAGGAACATGAGAATGAAATCCGCCGGCGACCACGGTCTCAGGGCAGGGGCCATTGCGCCCATTTCGTCCTGCATCTTGGCGCCGTTCATCCCCGGCGGTTCGCTCATATTCGCAGCGAGCCAGCCCAGGTAGAGCCAGGCGAGAGCGGTAATCGAGGCGATGGCCAGCGCAACCAGGACGCGGTCGCGCTTCAGCGCCTTTTGCAGTGCGCCGTCAAGCAATGATTCAGCCACCCTGGGTCTACTGAACGATTCCGTTCTCGCACAGATTGACGTGCGCGAATTGCGCGTACGAATCTGTCAGTTCGAACTTGATCGGACCCGTGCTCTTGGTCCAGCCGCGCCCGACTTCGGCGAGCGTGTATTCGAAGCCGTTCGGCAGATCGATCCGCGCCCGGTGTTCGGCGCCGGTGACAGAATTGACTATGGGCTCACCCCTGCCTTCCGTCACGCCTTTTACCGCCAGCTTGCCCGTGCGCGCATCGATATTCACCTGAAACTCGATCGGCGCGAAGATCGGATCGTGGAATTTCTCCAGAGTGGTCGAGAAGACCTGGAAAATGGTTGCGCCTGGTTTGGTGTCCTGGCCGGTCAGGATGCGTAGCAGCGCTCCGCGCTGCGCCTCGGTGGCGCGATCGTCGATGACGACTGCAGCCTCGCCCTTGCCTTCGTGGATCGGGCCCGGCCATCTGAAGATCCCCACGAAGCGAAGACCGTCCAGCTTGGTGTCGCCGTGATGGCCCTGGTCGATCTGCATGCCCGCGACGGCCTGGCAGTTCCCATGCGTAGGCAGGGCGTTGAACTGGCAAGGACAACCATAGGCACAATTGCAATTGACGAACTCTCTCGCTCTGATCATCCACTTTGTGTCCGGCATCACTATCTCCTTGTGAAGTGAGGGATCGCAGTTTGCTTTGCAGGCTGTAATTCGGATCGGCGCAATCCAAGCCAAGTGCTGAGCACGGAATCTACACCTTTGCTGGCCGCTCAGGTTGGCAGCGGCCGCCGGCGATAGGGTTTGGGGCCCCAGGAGCCGTCCGACAGGCCGGGGCGGTAGACTGCGCTTTATCTTTCTCACCGACTGGACACGCCCCATGAGCCTGTACGACATCGATCTCACCACGCTGGATGGCAAGCCGCAGAAGATGGATGCCTACCGCGGCAAGACGCTGCTCATCGTGAACGTCGCGAGCGAGTGCGGCTACACGCCGCAATACGCCGGCCTGCAGGCGCTGCACGAGAAGTACAAGGACAAAAATTTCGCGGTGCTCGGCTTTCCCTGCGACCAGTTCGGCCACCAGGAGCCGGGCAGCGGGGCGCAGATCGCGCAATTCTGTGAGCGCAATTACGGGGTGAGCTTTCCGATGTTCGCCAAGACCGCGGTGAACGGGGCCAACGCGCACCCGCTCTACCAGCAGCTGAAATCCGGCAAGGGCGGCGCCGACCCGATCAAATGGAACTTCACCAAATTCCTGGTCGGGCCGGACGGCACGGTACAGAAGCGCTATTCGTCCGGTGACAAGCCGGAGACCATCGGCGCCGAGATCGCGGCGCGGCTGAAATAGAGGAGGGGACATGGAAATCATAGACGGACAGGGCCACATCAACAGCCTCGGCGCAAACTGGGACAAGGTAGATCCTTCGGTCGTCGTGGAGCGCGTCGTGGTGGCGATGGACGCGGTCGGCCTCGATGCGCTGTTCATCGACGAGTTCGCGGGCTTCGACGATCAGATGCGCCTGCTGCCTGGGAACGTGCTGCCGAACGGCATACTGCGCAGCACGGCGCCGTTCGCGGAAACGGCGGTGAAAATGTATCCGCATCGTTTCGCCTTCCTCAGCCGGGTGGACCCGCGCGATCCGGAGTTCGCGTCGCTGATCGGCCAGTATCGCAAGCGCCCCGGTCTGCTCGCGCTGCGCGTGGTCGCGGTCCCAGGATCCGGCCACCGCGAGCTCATTGAAAGCGGCGGCTATACCGGCTGGTTTGCCGCCTGCGAGGCGAACGACATGCCGGTGTTCTGCCAGATTCCGGAGCGCACGCCCCAGCTTCTCGTGCCCTATCTGAAGAAGTTTCCGAAGCTGCGCCTGATCATCGACCATTGCGGCACCTGGCAGAAGCCCGAGGGCGGCACCAAGGCGAGCCAGCTCCCGGCGGTGCTGGAGATGGCGCAGTTCCCGAACGTCGGGCTGAAGTGGTGCCATGCTCCGCGCGATCTTTCCGCCCAGCCCTATCCCTGGCGCGACGTGGTCGGCCACCTCAAGACGGCGATCAAGGCCTTCGGCGCGGAGCGCATCATGTGGGCCTGCGACACCACGATCAGCTCGAAGACCCACAGCTGGGCGAAGGGTCTCTTCTACATTCTCGATTCCGGCCAGCTCTCGCAGTCAGAGAAGGAATGGGTACTTGGCCGCAGCGTCCGCTCGCTGCTTAACTGGCCAAAGCCGAAGGCGGGATAGCGCCGCGTGAGCCAATGCGATCCGATGCCTGACTCGAGGGGACAGGCAACGTCGAGGGGACAGGCAACGTCGAGGGGACAGGCAACGTCGAGGGGACAGGCAACGTCGAGGGGACAGGCAACGTCGAGGGGACAGGCAACGCCCGCTGATAGCGCTCAGATTGCGAGGCGACATTTCTGGAATTGGGCCGCCCGCGTAACCCGTCTTGATGTCAGTTCGCTTGAATTTTCGCGCTCCTGATCACCTGTTCGTATTTCTTCAGGTTCTGGCGGATTTTTTCCGCGTAGGCCTCCGGCGTGGTCCAGAGCAGGATATAGCCCAGCTTCTTGTATTTATCCTGCAGGTCCTGGGTCTCGGTGGCCGCCTTTATCGCCTGGGACAGTCTGACCAGCACCTCGGAGGGCAGCTTCGCCGGTGCGAGGATACCAAATTCGGCAGAGAAATCGAAACCGTTGAGCGTCTCCGAGACGGCCGGTACGTCGGGAGCGAAGGGGTACCTCTCAGCCGAACTCACGCCGAGTAAATGGATCGCGCCGGCGCGCGATTGCGCCACCATCCCTGTCGTGCCCATCATCACGTCCACGTCTCCGGAGAGCAGCGCGGGCATGGTCTGAGCGGCCGACTTGTAGGGGATATGGGTCATCTTGGTGCCGGCGGCGGCGTTGAGCGCTTCAAATATGATGTGGTGGATGCTGCCATTGCCGGACGATCCATAGTTGAGCTTGCCAGGATTGGCCTTTGCCTCGCGAATCAGATCCTTGATCGTCCTAATCTGCGACTTCCCATTGGATGCGATGATCGTGGGTATCCTGCTGACTATGGCGACAGGCGTCAGATCCCTGAGCGCGTCGTAGGGCAGGGCTTTGAACAGGTAGGGTGCAACCTCAAGCTGGCCGGTGTCGCCGATTAGCAGCGTGTAGCCGTCGGCCGGAGCCTTTGCCGCCTGCTCGGCGGCGAGCGTACCCGCGACGCCGGGCTTGTATTCCATTACAAACGGCTGGCCGAAGCTCTTGGAGAGGGCTTCACCTACCGTGCGGGCGATGAAATCGGGGCCACTGGACGGTGGATAGCCGACCAGTATTCTGACCGCTCTGTTCGGGTAATCCTGACTCAGCGCGCTTGTCGCGGAACCGATCAGGCCGAAGACGGCAACTAGCAAGCGCGTAAGTACAGTTTTCATGGAATCCCTCCCTCTAATTTGCATGCTTAATAAAAGGGCTGACGATAGCATGCTGCGGGGGATCATCGTGGGTCTCCCGCAGCGCCACCGGCCCGCTATGCCGCACTGACGGGCCGGTGCTTCGTCGCTCATTTTTCGAGAACTTCCTTCCAGATCTCCGCATCGTGCTCGCCAAGCAGCGGCGCTCGGGGACCCCAGCGCCACGGGGTGACGCTCTGACGCCGCGGGTGGCGCGGGTAGGTGAAGCTTCTTTCCAGCTCGGGATGCGCTACCTCGACAAAGTCTTCCCGCTCCCGGGTGTGGGGATCGTCGATCAACTCTTCCGGCGGGTAGACCGGCGCGCACAGCACGCGCAAGCCTTGCAGCGTATGAAATGCCTCGCTTGCGGTTTTAGTGGCAGCCCAACGCGACAGCGCGCTGGCGAGGCGATCAGTGATATCCGGACCCGGAGCGGCGGGGTCATTTGACTCCGGATCGCCTAGGCCGGCGTCCAGGCCGGAATTCTTCAGCAGCTCCAGCACCTTTGCCAGGTTCGGACGGCCGAGCAGCATGGTGACCACGGCCAAATAACGGCCATCTGCGCAGCGCATTTGCTGCGGTGTATCGCGAAGCTGATTGCGCTTGTAATAGATATACCGCGTAACGGTGCCTTCTGTGGATTGCGCGCAGGCGTCGTGTATCGCCGCGTCGATGTGCTGCCCTTCGCCGTTGATCTGCCGGTAGAGCAGGGCGGCCGCAATTGCGACGCTCGCGTGCTCGCCGGCAATGGCATAGCTATGCCAGCTTTGCGGCATGAACGGCGGCGTGTCCCATACGCCCTCGCGCACCTGTCTGTACCCGGTACAGAATGCCGATCCGCCGAGCGCCTGGTGAACGATATCCGAGGCTTTGAAATGACGCCACGGGCCGGTCGCTCCGAAAGGGGTGATCGAGCAATACACGACCTTCTTGTTGAGTCTGGCGATCCGCTCATAGCCGAGTTCCAGCCGATCCATGACGTTCAGACCCTGGGCATCGATAATCACGTCGGCTGTTTCGGCGAGCCTCAGGTAACGCTGTACGCCCTGCGGCTGAGACAGATCCACCGTCACGCCGAGCTTGCCCCGGTTGTACATCCAGAAGAAAAGACTTCTCTCTTTGTCCACCCGATCCTCGTAGTAGGGGCCGATGCGCCGGCCGGGACTTCCTTCCGGGGGTTCAATCTTGATGACCTCCGCGCCCTCGCCTGCCAGCAACATGCCGCAAAAATCGCCGCTTTCTCCCCCTATCTCGAGAACCCGGACGTCGTCAAAGCAGCCGGGCGTGGGCCATCTACGCGTGGTTACCGGCATGATCAGAGCACTCCTTTCGCTTCATAGGCAGCGATCTCGTCTGGCGTGAGCCCGAGCAGCTGCTCGAATACGTATTGGTTGTCTTCGCCGATGCAGGGCGCGCCGCGCTGCGTGGTGCCCCCAGGGTGCGCCGGGGTGCGCGAGAACCTGGGTGTCAGGTGCCGCGTGAAGGGCCAGACCCCGAGTTCGCTGTGATCGAGATGGACGAAGAAATCGCGGACCTTGAGCTGGGGGTCGATTTCGTATTTGTCGCCGGGGGATTGAACCGCGCCGGCCGCGACACCGGCATCCTGCAGTGCATACATAAGCGCATAGCGGTCCTGTCCGCGGGTCCATCCCTCTATGCTTGCGTCCAGCTCCTCCAGATGCTGAAGCCGGCTCTGTAGCGTCGCGAAACGCGCATCGGCCAGCCACTGCTGCTTGCCCGCGGACTGACACAATGCGCGCCACTCCGTCTCAGAGAATACCGCGATGGCGATCCAGGCGTCATCCCCCGCGCAGCGATAGATGCCGTGCGGTGCCGCGGGGAGATAGGGCGATCTGTTGCCAACGCGAGTCGTGTGCCGGCCGTTCGCCGAATAATCGAGGACCGAGGTGGCGCCGAGAAGCAAGCCAGGTTCGTACTGGGCCTGGTCGATGTACTGTCCTTCTCCGGTTCGGTTTCTGTGATAAAGCGCTCCGATAACCGCAAGCGCGCCATAGAAGGGGGGCGTGGTATCCATGTACGAGTGATTCCACGAAGTAGGCTCATAGGGCTCTGGCAGTCCATTTTGATACCCAATCCCCGAAAATGCCTGTGCCAGAGGCCCGACAGACCCGTACCCGCGGTAAGGCCCGCTGTTGCCGAAACCGGACATTTGCATGTAGATGATGTCAGACTTCACTGCACGCATGCCCTCGTAGTCGAATCCCCAGCGTCCCATCATCGGGGCGGTGAATCCGTCCATCACGACATCGCTGATGCGCAGCAAGCGCTTGAACAACTCCCTGCCTTCCGGATTGTTCATGTTCAGGGTGATGCCGCGCTTCCCCGCATTTCTGTCGTTGAACACGCCTGCTTGATTGGCGCCGCCCGGGGGCTGCGGCCCCTTGAGGACCTTCTTATACGGAATTTCCTTCTTGCCCGGCCCGAGGGCGGTTCTCTTTGTTTCTATCGACGCAATGCCAACGCCAGCGGTCGCGCTCAGACGGGTGAAATCAAGATGATCCGGCCACTCTATGCGAATCACCTCGGCCCCAAGGCTCGCGAGAAGCGTCGATGTTCCCGCACTTGCCAGCAGCCAAGTCAAATCGGCGACGCGAATCCCTTTCAACGGCAATGGACCCATACTGGACATGCATGTACTCCGGAAATGACAGGCTACTCGGACTTGATACCCGCCGAGGCGAGGCAATGTGAATTTAACGCCACAATGACTCACAGCGCGATGACTTTGGAAGGCAACCCAGCGGGAACAGGAAAACGCCAAAGCCGAGCGCGTGATTCACGCGCAATACTTTTACCGGTTGCAATGGAGAAATAGAGCCGGCGTAACGGGCATCACCATTGCCGCAGACCAGGAATTTCGGCCTAATCGCATCATGCCTGCGCGGCGCCGAAATCCGATTTGTCCTCGATAGGTATGATGCGATTGACATCGAATCCGTCGGGCACCCGGGGCTGTTTGAACAGTTCCACCGCCGGTGCAACTTCCGCCAGCGACAGGCAGAGGTAGAACAGTCGTCTGGCTTCGTCCGGCATTTTCTCCAAACTGAATTGATTGAGGTAGGCGATGATCGCATCCATCTGCGGCAAGATCGCCTCGTAGAAAGCCTTCAGATCTTCGATAGTGCTCACGAAGCGTCTTTGCAGGCGCGCCGTTTCGCTGGCCAGCGCCCAGCTTTCAACGAATGGATCGAGCTGCTTGAATTGACTCGGCAGTAAACGGCTAGGCATGCGACACCTCAGGCTGCTTCCTGCCGGGTGCGCAGAATGACTCGTAGGAGCCGGCGTAGTCCTGCACCACCTTGTGAAAATGCCGGACACATACCTCCTGGTTCGACAGCACAAAATGCGACATGGCCCCCGAGGCCAGGACCGACTGGGTCTGCTCCAGGGTGCCGAGGTCCTGCATGATCGCATCACGGTGCAGACATCTGGCGAACTCCCGGCTGAAACGCTGCCCGGGACTTTCCGCGCGAGGAAAGTAGTGGCTCAGCTCGATCCGTGTGCGATCCACCGCCAGCGGCCAGAAGTGGATCGTCCGGTAGGTGCCTCTGCGTGGCCCCATATTGATATTCGGGAATATGACATCGACGTCGTGATACCAGTCCGGACTGCGGGCAGGATTAACTCCGGGCAGATCAAACGACACTTCCTGCGGCCTGATGGAGGGACCGAAACGATGCGCCAATTTCTCCACGGGAGTCTGCCGATACTGCGGATTGCCGCCGTAGAGCGAAAGCATATGATGGCGCCGGTAGAGCTGGACAGTGATCGGGTGAAGGAGCGGGTTCTCCTTGCTTTTAAGCGTATAGGCCAATGATTCCTTATGAACAAAGGGAGCATGATAACCCTCTTGGAAAGCGTCCATCGCCACCTTCCAATTGACCTTTACCTCCACTGCGTAGGAGAAGTGCGAGGCTGAAAGTTGATCAAATGGATAGCCGTTAACCAGTTCTCCCAGCTCTCCCAGGAACTCCTTGAGCGTTTCCTTTGGCTGCGGGTCCAGGTTAATGAAAATGAAGCCGTTCCACAGCTCCGTTGCCACCGGCGCCAGCCCGTGTTCGCGCTTGTCGAAGTCAAAGAACTGATTCTCGTCCGGCACGCCGACCAGCTTCCCCGCCAGGTCAAAGCTCCAGCCGTGAAACTTACAGGTGAAGCGCCGGACCTGTCCGCCTTCGTCCCAGGCCAGCTTGTTGCCCCGGTGCGCGCACATGTTGTGGAAGGCGCGGATCGCCCCGTCGCGCCCGCGCACCACGATCAGCGACGTCCGGGCCACCACCAGGTCTTTGACGAAATAGTCACCAGCTTGCGGAACACGCTCGATGCGCCCTACATTGAGCCAGACGCGACGAAAAATCCGTTCGCGCTCCTGCTCGAAATACTTCTCGGAGGTGCAGGGTTCAATCAAAAGCGGACCGGTGCCTAGCTCCGGGTGGTCTGTCGTCCACCGACGATCTACCTCTTCTGTTTTCACGATGTCCTCTGCCTTCTCGAAGTCGAAGAACTGATTCTTGTCCGGCGCTCGGGTCGCTAAGGCGCCACCTTGAGGGTCTTGACGGCTTGCGTGTACTGCGTGATTTCGTTGCGAATGATCTCGGCCAGCTGCTCGGGCGTGCTGGGCGTCAGTTCAACGCCGCCTGAGCTGAAAACTTTGGCGACAAGATCGGGCTGCGCCCCCGCCTTCATCAGTGCACCCGAGAGTCGGTCGATGACGGGTTTGGGCGTGCCGGCGCGTACCACCCATCCCACATAAGTCGCGAAATCGAAATCGCGCAAGCCGGTGATTTCCGCCACCGTCGGCAATTCGGGCACTATCGCCGATCGCGTCTTCCTGTTGACCGCCAGCAAGCGCACCTTGCCGGCTTTGACATGCGGCATGATCACGTTCACTCCGGACATGGTGTACTGGACGTCGCCTCGCAGCAATGCCTCGACCTCCTCGGCCCCACCCCTGTAGGGAATGTGCCTGGTAACGAGGCCCAGCGAACTGGCGAAGACTGCGGCCTCCATGTGAACTCCGGATCCCACACCGGCAGACGCGTAGTTTATTGAGCCGGGCTTCTCCTTGGCGAGAGCGATCAGGTCCTGCAAGCTCTTGACCGGCGTCGAGCTGAGCACAGCGTAGACGCGCAGTCCCGTAAAGCTCAGCCCAACGGGTGCGAAATCCCGCAGGAAATCGTAAGGTACTGGCTGCAGCGCCGGTGTGATGGCCCAATTGGCGGCATAAGCGGTGAGCACCGTATAACCATCCGCCGGAGAATTCAGGATTTCATTGACCGCCGGGATGCCGGCGCCCCCGGGCCGGTTCTCGATGATGATCGGCTGTCCGAGATCGGGTGCCATACGCTCCGCGAGCAGTCGAGGAACCAAGTCCACCGCTCCACTAGGGCCGGCCGGCACGATAATGCGCACGCGCTTGGTGGGAAACGTCTGTGCCAAGGCGGGCGTGGCAAGGCAGGCGATCAGCGAGGCGAGCACTAGGCCGAGCGCCGTCGATTGTCCGAGACTGCGTTCAAGCGGAACTGGCTTGGATGCAGCCGATAGCGTGAGCGTTATGCCGCGTGAAAAATTATGCGACGAGCCGATTCGATACATCATTCCCTCCCTCCCGTAAGAAATAGGACCTCTCAGTTTGGCACGATTATCACGCCGCGGACCGCGGCTTGCAACTGACGGGGGACATCCCTGGCCCAGCAGTAAACATACCGAAAGTTCCAACAGTTCTGCGTTACGCGGCCTGCGACAAACGGCTGACCCTCTCTCAGTCGACCAGTTCGGCGCACGACGATACGACGGGCATTTTAATCGAGCCGTCCACAATGTTGATCGGCACCGAGGTAATCTGCTCCCGCAGCAGCAGGGACGCGGCGGTATCTTCCGAACTCGCCCATGCGATTTTTTGGACGTAGGAAATCGTCAGCGGGTGCAGCAACCAGCTGCGCAGTTGCATCGCGAGGGCGGATTCTGCGGACCGCGCCTGCTTACAGGTGCGGATGGACAGACATGCAGATCACTTCCGCGCCCGGCGTTTCTCCGCTCAACATCGCAAGTGCTTCCTCCAGCCGATCGATCGGCATTTCATGCGTGTGAAGCGCTTCCAGCGTGCTCAGGTTCCTGGAAAGCAGCTCCACCGCCTTCTGATACGCATCGAATTTCTGCGTGAACGCTCCCTTCACGGTGATCTCCTTGTAGAGAATCCGATCCGTGGCGAGCGCCGCGCGGGTATTGGGGCCCTTCACGCCGGCGACCACGATGGTTCCCCCCGGTCTTATCGCCTCGATTGCGTCGAGGAACGATTGCGTGCTGTAGGGCACGACATCGAGCGCGACATCGACGCCCCTGTCGTTTGTGATTGCCATCACGCGCTCCACGGTATTCTCTTCATCGACTACTATCGTATCGGAGGCGCCGAGGCGCTTGGCCTGCCGCAGTTTGTAACGATCCCTTGCCAGCCCCGTCACGATGATCTTCTGTACGCCCGCCGCTCGCAACGCGGTCACCGCCGCGAGGCCGCGCTGACCGCACCCGAGAACGAGTACGGAGTCCGAGAACACGGTCTCGGGAATCTGCACCGCCCAGCGAATGCCCGAAGCGAGGGACTGGTACATGGCCGCGAATTTCGCCGGCACCTCGGGGGGAACCTTGCACAGGAGCGTCCTCGGATGCAGGTGGATATATTCGCCGTAGCCGCCCCAGAGCCCGTGCTCATAGGTAATTGGAACAAAGCCGTAAGCAGGCCTTGCGAACGGCATCACGCCCTTGCAGCGGTGATGCTGCCCTCCCAGGCAGTGGTCGCACATACCGCAACAAATCATCGGCAAAACCGCGACCCGGTCGCCCGCGGCGACGCCCCAATTTTTTGCGGCCTCGGCGCTGATTTCCTCGATGATGCCTACCGGCTCATGGCCGGGTATCACCGGATAGCATTCCGGAGTCGTCCTGTTCAAAGTGCCGCGGTACTGTTGAATGTCGGTGCCGCACATTCCGCACGCCTCGACGCGCAGCAGCGCCTCGCCGGGGCGCACCGGCGGGACTTCCATCTCCATCATCTCCAGCCGCTTTTCCGCAATCAGAACCATCGCGCGCGATTTCATGTACGCCTCGCCATTCGGCCAAGCGTGACATGGAAGGTTCAGGGATGTCAATTGATTGAGATGCTTTGGTGTTTTTCTCGCACACAAGAGAGAGGTCTCTGACCGGCATTCGAGTCCAATCAGCAGGCCGGGTCGATGCTCGGCCTATCCTCCATCCATTCCTTCACTTGACGAGCCTGCGTCACGCCATTACGCTTTTCAGCGGAGGTAGCATTTGAACGATGCCGATTGCATCGCGCTTCGCGGCGTCTTGGCCGTGGTCCGAGCAATCAAGCACCCCTGTAACTTCTACCAGACCGGAGGCTCGATGAGCGCGCACGACCAGCCGATGCTGATCGCGAACATCAACTATCACATCGGCCATACCATTGCGATCCGGGTGGCCGAGGAGCAGGGCTATTTGCGCGAGGAAGGAATCAAGGAGCACGTGTTCGACAGCCGCGGGCTGATCCCCGCGGCGCTTGAGCGCGATGGTCTTGCCCTGGTCATGGAAGAGCACGGAGTCGATATTGGCTTCGGGGCGCTTGTTGGCGCTGCGCTGCATCAGCGGACGCTGGGGGCTGATGTCTATATTGTCGGGGGCTGGCGCCACGACGGTCCGGGTGGCACGCGCTGGTACGCGCGCAAGCCGGTCGCCGACTTGCGCGCGCTGAAGGGCGCCAGGATCGGTTCGCGTGAGCGCGGCGGGATGGAGCAGAGTTTTCTGACCGAGATGCTGCATGGGGTCGGGCTGGACGGCGAGAAGGACATCAATTGGGTTTTCGAGCAGTTTTTCTACAACGATGGCCCGCGCATATTTGCCGCGCTCGAGTCCGGAATGGTGGATGTGATCCCCGCTCACCCTCCTATTTACGAGGAAGCGCGCCGCCGCAATCTTTCACTGGTGCTGGATACCACGACGAAGTTTCCGGAGGGCCGGCCGGGCAAGGTAATCGTCGCGACCGGCAAAGCCTTGCGCGACCGAGCCGCCGAGGTCAAGGCATTTCTGCGCGCCACGATACGGGCCTTCTGGTTTTCGCGTACCAGGGAGAATCTTCCCTACCTGCAGGACCTCGAGCGCCGTCTGCGCGTCCACAGCCACAACGAGTTCGAGCATGGAACGACGCTTCTTTCCGGAGCCGAATTTGTAGAGGGCTGGCCGATGCCGCTGAATTGCGCGGTGCCGCGCGATCAGTTGGGCGCAAAGATCGCGTACCTGGTCGCAATCGGGGACCTGCCGCGTTCGATCGCTGTGGACGATGTTCTCAAGGACGAACTGGTGAATGATGCCTTTCGTGAACTGATGGCGCGGCCGGCGCTGCAGCCGGCATGGGCGGCGGTTCAGCGCGCGAAGGAGAAATTCGGCTACTGAAGCCGCCACATTTTCGGCGTGGCGCCAGGTAAGGGAACGGCGCATGAATAGAGAAGGCGGAACCCCACCTGAGGAGGAAATGACGATGCGCATGGAACAAGGAGCCGGCCGGGCATTCTGGATCGATCACTACACGATTCCGACCAACGACCTGGCACGCGCGATCGATTTTCACGAACGGGTTCTAGGAGCGAAGACCGATCCTTCCGAAGAGATGCGCCGGCGCGGCCGCCTGTTCCAATATCTGGCCCGCTGCCACCAGGGCCTTTTCGCGCAAAGTGAGCAGCTGCCCGAAAAAGAGGCGCTGGGAAAAGGATACCCGCGGTATGCGCTTTTCGTGCGTCCCGAGGATCTCGACCAGCATCTGCGCCGGCTCGATGCAAATCGCGTGGAGCATTCTGGAGCTGTACGGACTTCCGCCGAGGGCGAGGCGGGCACTGCGGTGTATTGGCATGACGTGGACGGCAACCAACACGAGTTCTGGGCGCCTGAACACATGCCGCCGGGCGCTATGGAGGGCTGCGGAGCGATGAATATCGGGCGCATCAGCCACGCGGTGTACGCGTCCCGGGATCTGCGGCGCACTGCGGAATTCTTCAAGGGCTTCTGCGCGCTGCTCCCTCTGGAAAGCGCGGACATCGGCGCCGACACGCTGGTGCTGCCACTTGCTGCGGGGGCGCGTCTGGTGTTTAAGCTTACCCACACGCCGGGTCTGCGCACCAGCGGCCACGGCATCTACCATGATCTGCATACCGCGCTGGCGGTGCGCGAACAGGATTTCTGGCCGAACTACGAGCGGATCTGGAACGAATTGCCGGAGTGGGACTACGAGATGAACGGCCAGTACACCGGCGATGGCGCGCGTCTTCCCGCACGCACGACGCTGCATCGCAGCCCCGCCGGGCGGGCGTGGAAAGCCAGGTTCGGACGGGGCGACGACTGGTTCGACTGGGACACGAATATGTTCCATTTCGTCGGCGGCGAACCCGAGGGCGCGTCGATGGCGGTCTACCGGGCGCACACCATCGATCATTACATGGAGGCCTACCTCGCGACCCATTCGCGCGGACCGGACCGCGGCACCGTGTAGCCGCGCAACCGGGTGCATTCTTCATGAATCCCGACATTTTCCGGGGGCTACTGATAGAGGTTCGGGATTCGAAATCTGAACTGCAACATCTTGGCGTCCCGGATAAGAGCTGAACACCGGTGATGTGATCAGTAATGCGATGCTCAAATCGGCGGTGGGCGGCTTCCACTGCGTGGCAAGGCTTCCCGAGTCGTTGCACTTGCCGCTTTTGAAGCGTAGTCTTCAAAAGGGCATCGCGTAAGCCGCTTCGTCGCCGCTGCCTGGATTAGCCAATGCGGGCAGGGAGAAGGGGGGAAGGGGCAAGGATAACATCGCGATGGCTTCGGGTACCGCTTAAGGCATTGATTAGAAATGCAAGTTTTGGGAGGGGTAAATCATGGCGGAGGGGTTTGTGCGTAACGGATGGTATGCCACGGCTTGGAGCGAGGAAGTCACGCGCGCGCCAATCGAGCGCTGGGTGACCGGTATTCCCATGGTGCTCTACCGCAAGGAAGACGGTGCTGCGGCGGTGCTCGAGGGAACCTGCCCGCATCGCGGCGCTCCGCTTGCGTTGGGGCGCCTGCGCGGCGATGACATCGAATGTGGCTATCACGGCATAAAGTTTGATTGCAAGGGTGCCTGCGTGGCAGTTCCGCAACAACAGCGCGTGCCGACTGTAATGCGCGTACGTGCTTTTCCGTTCATCGAACGCGGAGGATTGATTTGGTCGTGGCCGGGCGATCCGGCGAAAGCCGATCCCGCGCTTTGTTACGAGCATTGGCTCGCCGATCCAGCGCTCGGATCGGCGCAGGTCACCCGGGTTGTCGAGGCGCGCCATTCGCTTTTGGTCGACAATCTGATGGATCTTTCGCACGAGACCTACCTGCACGACGATTCGATCGGCGATGAGAACGTCACAACGGTGCCGCTCGAAACGGCGGTGTTCGATGACCACATAAGCTCGAAGCGAACGATGCGGAACATCGATCCTCCGCCGTTCTTCCAGAAAGTAGGCGGCTTGACCGGCAAGATCGACCGCAGCCAGACTGCTGAGTTCTGGGCGCCCGGCCTTTGCCTTACCCTCGGTTTGGGGGAACCGCAGAGTCCCGGCCAATCTCCGTTCGCTTATACCGTTATCCACTGTCTGACGCCGGAGACCGCAACGCGTACCCGCTACTATCTCGCCACCGCGTACCCGCGGGAGGTTTGCAAGAGGAGCGGAATCAGCGAGGCGGACTTGAACAAGATGATGGTTCAGGTCATCGCCCGTGTCCTGGATCAGGACACCGGGATGCTTCATGCGACGGAGAAGCACTTGCAGAATATACCGCCCGACCTGGTCGAGCGCAGTATTGCCTGCGACACTGGCGGGCTCGCCGCGCGTAAACTGTTCGCCGCGCGGCTAAAGATGGAACACGAACCCGCGGCGGCCTAGCCAGACAGGAGTTCTTCGCCCCGGAATGGAAATCCGTATCCGAAGGGTGCGGGAGGGGGGTTCCGTGATCCTCCCGCATCACGCGCCGCGCCTCTAGGAAGATCCTTCTTTCATTGCGCGCGCGGAAAGTGGCAGGGTAACGATCGCATCGCCGGCAGCAATTCTGCCGCGCGGCGAGTCGACCCACAGCTCGAGGGCAACGGTTCCCCGAGGCACGGCCGCAAGAGTTTCCTTCACGCGCGCGCCGCAGACCAAAGTGTCGCCGGGATGGCTGCTGCCCACCATGCGGAAGGGGCCGAATTTTTTCAGGGAGCCCTCCAGTCCAATCCATCTGCGGAGCATTATCTCAAGTATCGTTTCGTAGCCTCGGGTGTTGAAAATAATATCGCGCAGTCCGATCGATCTTGCGTAATCGCGGTTATGGTGAATGCCGGAGAACATTCGATCGACCGCCACGCTCATGACTATCCGCTGATAGCTGAGCCAGACGCTGTATTCGGGAATCTGCGTTCCGACCCGAACCTCTGAAAAGCTTAACTGGCGACGCCAATCTACCTCGGGGGTTTCGGGCGGCTGCACATCCTCGGCCTGATCCGACCGGTTCTCCGGCTCTCTTTCCCCTGGCATCGAGCCCTGATCCCGCTTGTCGTAGTGAAAGCTGGTATTTCGACGCACACACACCACGATCCCGGATTGATTGCTGACCGAAGTTTGCATCGTGAGAAAAACGCCCTCGCCGAGCCGGCTGCGTTTCGGCTTTACTTCGATCAGCTTCGTAACCGACCGCAGCCGGTCGCCGGGATAGACGGGCTCGAAGTAATCCACCTCGGCTGCCGCGTTCACGGTGCTCGTAAAGACTGTGGAAGGGAGCCGCGCTCGCGGAGCACCGTCCTTCTCCGGTTTGCCGGGGCCGAACAGGGGCGGCTCGCCCGGAGACCAATATGCCTGCAACGTCCAAAGGGGAATGAGGGCGCCAGGTGCCGGCGTCAGGCGATATCCGTGCGCTCGGGCCACCTCGTCGTCCGTATGCAGCGGGCAATCGAAACAGTAGACCTCCAGCTTGCGCCGGATATCGTTCCTAGAAACCTCGTCCGCGCCCTGGATGATGTGTTCCTCACCGATCAGCCGCGAGAGTTGCTCCAGAGAAGCTGCCCGATCCATCACCCCGGCACCCTCTCCCTAACATCCGCGACAGCGGGTTCGACGCCCGCGTGGCCGGATAGGCCGAGCCATTCCTGCAGCACTGCCGCAGAGTGTTCGCCTAGGCGTGGAGCGCGAATCGGATCCGGTAGTTCCCGGCTGAACGAGAAGGGAACACCTGTCACCAAGGAGGACCAGCCGTTCTGCTCATCCAAGGTACGAAAGGCGCCCGTTTCAGCACCGCTCTCGACCAGGTCAACAGCGCGCCGCATGCGCCGCGCTGGAATCCCAAGATTCAACAATCGGCTTTCCACATCGACAGCCGACAATTGAGTTGTCCAGGTTTCTATCGCACGGTCGATCTCGTCGTGACGCCGCTGTCTTCCGATGAAACGCGCCAGTTCGGGATCTTGCGCATATTCAGAAAGACCCGCGGCCTGCACCAATGCGCGCCACTGGGCGTTGCCGCCCACGGTAATGGCACACCATTCGTCCTTTCCGGCGCATCGATACACGCCCTGCGGCGCCGCCGCTGGGGAACGGTTACCCCACTTTTTAGGCAGCGCTTGATTCACCGAGCTGGCGAGCAGCAGAGGACCCAGCGTGCTGACGCTGCATTCAAACTGACTCAAGTCAATTTGCCTGCCTGTTCCGGTGCTAGCCCGCTCAGACAGTGCATTAACGGCGGCCAGGCAAGCGTGGAATCCCCCGATATAGTCGTTCCAGGAATTCGCGATCGACATGGGCAGGTCGCCTTCTCTGCCTGTCGCCATCATCAACCCGGAATACGCTTGCAGGGTCATGTTCATGCTTGTGCCGTGGCGCCTGGGACCGGTGTGCCCATACCCGGACATGCTCATATATACGAGCCCCCTGTTGTCCCGGGACAGGTTCTCATAGCCGAGTCCAAGACGCTCCATCACGCGGGAGCTGAAATTCTCGACTACTACATCGGCAACGCTCGCCAGTTGAACGGCGAGTCGCCGCCCCTCGTCTGATTTCAGATTGATCGCAATCGAGCGCTTGCTTCGATTCAGGCTTAGGAAGGTTGCCGTTCGGTCGCGGCGCCCCCCAAAGTCCGGCTTTGGGAGAGTCGCACCCAGGCGATCCGGACGTAGAACCGATTCCACTTTGACTACATCGGCCCCGAAATCAGCCAGCAGGCGGGTGCAAAACGGACCGGCGAGCACGTGCGTGAAATCGAGAACTCGAACTCCGGTCAGCGGGTAGGCTTCTTGAGACATTGGCGTCAGAGCGCCCCCACGCTCATCAGCATCTCATGTTCCGCGGCAGAATAGCCTAGCTCCGCGAGAATTTCCCCATTGTGCTGCCCAAGCGTCGGAGCCCGCCGATAGGAAGCGCCGCGCGGCGTGGCAATTGCTCCGCGCGGCACGCGGACGGGAGCAGCTTCTGCACGCTGCTCCTCCAGGAGATACCCGCGCGCAATTAACTGCTCGTCCTCGCAGATTTCCAGCACAGTCGCCACCGGGGAGGCGGGAATATGCCGGCGTTGCGCTTCGGCTATCAGTTCCGCCTTGGGATGGCGCAGCGACCAGGCATCCAGCCGCGCCGCGATCAACTCCCGCTTCGCGTGGCGCTGTGCTTCGTCCGCCAGGCTGGGGTCGGCGCTGAGCTCAGGATCCTGCACCCAGTCCACGAAGTCGTCCCATACCTTGCCGGCTGCGATCACGCTTAGCATCCAGAAACCATCCGCGGCCGCAAAAGCACTCGAGGCAGCGGTGATTTCGCCGCGGAAACCGCGTCGCTTAATAATCCTGCCCTCCGAGGAAAAGGTAATCACCGACTGCTCCATCATCGCCTCCAGAGCACTCCGTGCGGAAACCCTGATGGTTTGGCCTGCGCCGGTGTTATTTTGATGGTGCAGGGCCGCGCCGGTCGCGACAGCGGCGTACAGGCCAATGGCGCAATTCTCCACCTGACCGCCCAGCAGAAGTGGCATCCCATCCGGATAGCCGACCAGGGACAACAGCCCGGAGCGCGCCGCAGCGAGCAGATCGGAATCCTCCTGCTCTTCAATCGACACCACGACCGCCCTTGGATTGGCGGCCGCGATTACCGTCGCGTCGACCGGGGCTGACTCGCACAGGACAATGGCGTCGGCGCACCGCACGAAGTCGGAGAATAGGTCCTGCCCGGCCTCGGTATTCAGCGCAGCCGAAAAGCTGCGCTTGTTTGCGTTGAAGAACTGGTGGTAGGCGCCGTGCTCAAGATCAACCACATTGCCCAGAAACGGAGGCATTCGCCGGACCGCATCACCGCTACGCGGTTCGACGCGTATCACGTCGTGACCACACTCGGCCAGCAGCCTGGTCGCGTACACGCCGTACTTGCTCGTAAGATCGATGATTCTTGTCATTGTCTGGGCAGCGTGGAAACGCAAGCTGTGGAGACGATCCGTCCAGGCGGGCCGATGCGTCGCCTTGAGTGCGCATCTACACCAGTCGTGCGTAGCTACACCAATTCCTCGCTCATTTCCGCCAATCCCGCAGGCGTCAGCCACCTGGTCAGCGGCCGCCCATTGGCGAGAGCTTCCAGCTCGCGCCGCCAAAGCTTGCGCACAAGCAGCACACCCCCGTCGATCCGTCCGTGATGCTCGCTGCGGGAATTCGAAATCGGCTTTTGTCCTACCTGAACGCAGTAGTCCTCGATCCAGAAGGTTTTATAGATACTGAGATCCGTCCCCAGATCTTCGATTCGACTCTCGCCCCGCAGGATCGATGCCCCGGTTTTGTTGATGGCATCGAGTCCATGCTGCTGCGTATCACGCCGCCGTCCGGAATAGGCCGCAGCTTCCGCGCCGAAAAGCGGAAAGTAATCCAGAACATAGCTGACGCAATTATTGTCATCGACCGGTACGCGCCAGAAAAGGCGGTCGCCCCAGAGCTTCGCGGCGTCGGCCATCGTGCCCTCGATGCGCGCGCGCGAGCGGATCTGATTGATGTTGGGCATGTGAAAATGCGCATAAGCGGTCGGCCGGCCGGGCCTTACTTCGCTCGAACGCACGCCATACTCCGTTTCCTCCGCTGAAGAGGCCGGCGTCTCCAGGCGCCAGTGGTGGCCCGCACGCTCCACAGAAAGCCGGTGGGTATACATCAGATGCATGATATCGGCCGCATTGTCGATTCGATTGTAATAATTGCAAGGCCAGAACTCCGGCGGTCCGCACTCAAGCACGCCGGAGCGCTCGAAATCCGTAAACCTGCGCATCGGCGGCGGCTCTCCCTCGCCCAGATACGCGAATACCAGTCCCAGGTACTCCTGGACCGGATAGGTTTGCAGGCGCACGCGGCTGCTGAACGCCGGATCCTCCCCGGGCCGCTCGCTGCAACTTCCATCCTCGTCGAACTTCCATCCGTGATATCGGCAGCGGATGGCCTCGCCTTCCACCCAGCCTGTTGAAATCTGCGTGGCGCGATGGGGGCAGTAGCCCTGGGCCAGATGCGCCCGGCCACTGCTTCCGCGGTATACGACCAGGTCCTCCCCCATGATGCGTATCGGATAAGCGCGCTCCCGGGCAAGATCCTCCGAACGGAAAACCGGTTGCCAGAATGTCCTCAGATAACGCCCCGCCAGGGTGCCGGGCTTGGTGGAAAACAGATCATCGTTGGTGACTTGCGCTGTCGTTGAATTCATGGCGTACCCCCCGATCAGAATACAGCGAAACCCCAGCCGGCCTTCTCGGCGCGCCGGGATCTTGCCATGGAGCGCTGAACGAGCGCCCAGTTGAGCTATGCGGTCGCGGCGCTACTGCGGTTTGATGCCGATTTCCCGGATCACCCGGCCCCACAATTCGTACTCAGCCCGTATTTTCTCTGCCAGCGCCTCTGGAGTCGATGCGCCATTTTCGTTGTTCCACGCAAACGGGCTCATTTTCTCGCGGAACCCTTTGCTCGTTACAACCTTGTCAATTTCTCGATTGATGAGCGGAACCAGCTCTTTAGGGAAACCGGAGGGCCCAAACAGGGCCAGCCAGCCATCGGCCTGAAAGCCCTTTAGCGTCTCGCCGACCGCGGCAACTTCCGGAAAAGCCGCGAACCGATTGGAGGAGCTTACCGCGATTGGAATGAGATCGCCCGTCTTGAGCGCGCCGCGAATCGTTGAAAGGCTGTTGTAGACGATCTGCACATCCCCCGACAAGGCCCCTTGCATCAGCTGGCCGGCGGTGTTGTAGTTGACGTGCAGCACGTCGATCCCGGCGGCCTTATTGATCCAATCGCCGGCCATCCCGGTGATGGGAGTCGTAGCGCCGAATGAAAGCTTTCCGGGCTGCGTTTTGGCATAGGCGATCAGTTCCGCTAGGTTCCTCGCGGGTATTTTGGGTGTCACCGACACAAAGAAGGGGGCAAGATCAATGATGAAGCCCAGCGGCGTGAAGTCGCGGAATGGGTCATAGGGAAGTTTCTTGTAGAGATGGGGATTTATCGCGAGTGGGTTGACGCTACCCACGCCAAGAACATAACCGTCCGCCGGCGAGCGCGCGAAGGCTTCCATGGCGGCGATCCCGTTTGCGCCGGCTCTGCTGTCAACGATACAGGGCTGTTTCATGGAGGGTCCCATGAATTCGCAGAAAACCCGCAGCGCGGTGTCGGCCGGCCCCCCTGGCGTTCCCGCGTTGATGAGCCGCACAGGTTTCACGGGCCACACCGGCTGGGCTTGCGCCGGACCGACCACCGCAAATACCACGATGGCTGAAAATAGAATGCAAAACGCTCGGCTCATTATCGACCTCTCGCTGTTGGCGCAAACGCTGTGAGGTTCCCCTCCCGGAGACCCGCCTGCCGTGTTGGATTCGGAATTCTTAGCCGGTCATGCGCGAGAGCCGGACTCGTCTGGCACCCGTAGCGCCGGCTGCCAACTGTAGCAATTTCTTCCTGAAAAATCGATTGATCACCGGCGGAAAGCATCGCGAATCAGTCGCTGTGCAAGAGATGTCAATGGGATCTCGATGCCGAAATCGCGCGCCATGTCCAGCGCGGGGCGTAACCCCTCGAATAAGCCATCGGCCGACTCCTGCTTGAGTCCTGAAAATTGCTCCTGCCAGCGTTCCGCCACGTTGCTTTGAGCGGTGCTTTGCGCGACCATATCCAGAAATTTTCCCAAGTCAAGTCCGGCCGCGCCGGCGACGCGCAATCCCTCTGAAACACCGACAAGGTTCACACAAGTCATGACTTGCTGGGCCAGCTTCGCGCTCGCGCCGGATCCAACCGGACCCATGTAATAGAAGGTCTTGCCGGAGGCTTCGAACAACGGTCTGCAGCGGGCTACTGTTTCTGGATCGCCGCCGATCATGAACGAAAGCGAACGACTTTTAGCTCCCCAGTTGCCACCACTCACTTGGGCGTCGATTACTTCGATACCACGCGGCGCGGCGCGCTCGGCGATCCTTCGTACGCTCGCCGGATTCATCGTGCTGTGCAGGGCGATGATCGAACCGCCCTTTAGCCCGTCGATTGCGCCGCCGGCATCGAAGAGCGCGGCCTCGATGCGCGCGTCCCCGGCAATTGAAATTTGCAGTATTTCGGCATGTTCCGCGAGCTCACGTGCGGAGGCAGAAATCTTTGCACCTTTATCTCGCAAGCGGCTGAGGGGTTCCTGACGAAGGTCGTACACCATCAGGTCGAAGCCCGCCGCCAAGGCGTTGCCCGCGATCACTTCGCCTATGTTACCTACCCCCAGATAGCCGACCCGAGTCATTCTCGTCGCGCACTCCTCTTGTTCAGAATTCCCGTTTTGGCAAGCCCCGCAGCACTCGTTTGACCCGTAGGCGGAAGATTCATCTTATGGGACGGGTTGCGGGATGTCAAACCTATGGCGGTTGTGACCAGTAGCTCGGCCGCGTACGGGAGAAATGCGGCAGCGCGCGCCCTTTATTTTGCCGCTGCTCTATCCCATCAATCCTAGGTCATACTGGCGCCGCCATCCACCAGCAGCGTCTGGCCGGTAACGAATGCGCTGTCCTCTGAGATGAAAAAAATGACGGCGCCCACCAGATCCTCCGGCGCCTGAATTCGTTTGATGCTTCGCATCATGGCGAAATTCTTGTGCTGCGCGACGCGTGCCTCGTCGGCCTCGATGCTCAGCGTGAGACCAGGGGCGATGGCATTTACCCTGATATCGTAGTCGCCAAGCTCACGTGACATCACCCGCGTCAGTCCGATGACAGCCGCCTTCGACGTGACATAGTGAGCGAAGTTCGGTGCGCCGGCATGCACCGTGCCGGAACTGATGTTCACGATACTGCCGCTGCGCTGCTTTCGCATCGGCTCCGACGCCAGCTTCGCGCACAACCACGTCCCGCGGACGTTCACCGCCATCACCCGGTCCCAGTCGTCTGCTCCAAGCTCCCAGAAAGGTCCTCGCTTGACAGCCGGCCGCTGGAACATGGCAGCGTTGTTGATCAGGCCATCGATTCGTCCAAAGCGACTAAGCGTGCCGCCGATCATCTGTGCGGCGGAGCTCTCGCTGGCCACGTCTACCGCAACGGCGATCACTTCGGCGCCTTGCTTCTGCAGGGCAAGGGCCGTCGCATCTGCCTTTCCTTGGTCGATGTCGGCCACCACAACTTTGGCGCCCTCCTTGGCGAGGCCCTCGCAGAATGCGCGGCCGATGCCCTGCGCACCCCCTGTTACGACCACGACTTTATCTTTCAATCTTGGCACGGCTCCTCCTTTCCCATGCTGATACTTGATTAACGACCTAGTCCGGCCACGCCAACGATCGGTGGATCGGGATCGGATACGGGCCTATCGAACGAACCCGATCTGCAGATAATCGCCCAGAATCCACCCACTCCATCATCAACCCCCAATTGGTGTGACACCCGGCGATTCCGGATGTCGCATCGCGGCGAACCCGCGCACGCGTGCCGGGACCACATGCTAGACTGGACTCGGCGTTCGATCCTTGGCCTTGGGGAGGGGAGATCCGGTGTGGCGCCTTCGGCTGTTGGCAGCTTTGATATCCGCATTGTTCACATTGTCCCTTCTGTATTGCGGCCCGGGAAGGGCTCAGGCTATATCCAAGCAAACACATCCGAATTATTCTTCCCGTTTCACCAGGCGGCGGTATGGACTACCTGGGGCGCGTCGTGGCGGAGCGACTTGAGACGGCCGTGAAATCCTCGCCGGCAATCGGTTTCCGGGAGGCCTGAGCCGCGCTGACCTGGCACGCGGACCAGGCGGATGAGCGCATTGCCTTGCAGTATGTGAAAATCATGCGGGCACCGGATTTTCCGCGACCATATCTGCCCGATCCTGCAGATATGTCGACCGGGGAAACTAGGAGGACCATTATGCAACTCGCAAAGACGGAATCGCAAGTTACGCTTAAGGTAACCGACAAGGATCTTTACTCGACCAACCCGGGAACTCTGGCCGGACGTTACTTGCGGCACCATTGGCAGCCGGTTGGACGTGCGCGCGACATCGCAGCAGGGCGCGCCTACCCTGTCCAGGTCATGGGGGAGCGCATCACGGTTTATCGCGGGGAATCGGGGCGCGTCCATGCGCTTCAGGCCTACTGCCCGCACCGCGCCACGCTGCTGTCGACCGGATGGGTTGAAGGGGAGGCGCTGCGCTGCAGATACCACGGTTGGCAGTTTGGCGAGGATGGAAGCTGCCTGGAGCAGCCTGGCAAGAACGACGCGATCACTCGGGCGGCCCACATACGCGCCTATCCGGCGCAGGATTATCTCGATCTGGTATTCGTGTACCTTGGCGAGGGCAATCCGCCGCCGATGCGGAGGTTTCCGGATTTCGAGCGGCCCGGTGTGCTCGAGGCGAGCCCTCTCATTGAGCGCTGGCCGTGCAATGTGTTCAACCGGATCGACAACGCGTGCGACATTGCGCATCTCATCTACACGCACCGCGAGTCCACGAGCCGCGCGCCGGATTTTCACTGGCGGCTAGTGCACCCGAGTCTGGCGTCCGAGGAAACTGAGTACGGCACACGCACCTGCGAGATCCGCCCGGGCAGGCCGATCAGCTACGCTCATTTCCATATGCCGAACGTGAACCAGGTTCGCGCGCGCGGCGTGCTGGAAGGCGCTCCGGGGGAACCGCCCCGGCCGATACTGGGCGATCGCCTGTTCTTCCGGGTCCCGGTCGATGACGAGCATTGCGTCAGCTACGTCGTTGATCATTACGCCCTGACACCTGAAGAGACCGCGAGGCATGCGGCGGGCCGCGAGCAGCGCCAGGATCAGAAACTGGAGTTCCTGCACAAGACCGCTGAATCCGTTCTGCGGGGCGAGGCGCGCCTGGAGGATCTCAAACCGGGCTTGAGCACCTACCAGATATTCTGGATGGAAGACTACATCGTTCAGGTCGGGCAGCAACCGGCGCCGGAGGGTCGGAGCGAACAACTGGTTCGGACCGACAGCGGCGTTGCGCTGCTGCGCCGCATCTGGCGCCGCGAACTGCAGGCACTGGCGGATGGCACGCCGCTAAAGAACTGGGTGACTCCGTCCGGCTTGAGCGGCGGCGCCGAGTAGCTGCGGGAGCTCGGCAGGTCGCCTTGTAAAACGAACGGCCGATGCCGGGCACCCGTATCGTGGATTGTGCGTCCCCGGGCCGGCAAGAGTTGGCGAACCCGTCGGGATCGGTTGCAAGCGCACGAAGACTACAGGAGGAGTAAATGTCGAACGCCGTCAACTTTCTCTCCAAATCCGAATTTGAAAACAAATTGATAGAGACTGTTTCCAATGCCTGGTGGGAACCGCCCTCGGAACTCATGACATATGTGGTCGGCAAACCGCAAAAGCAAGGCATGAAGCATTTTGCCCTCGAGCATTGCTACTTCGCCGATCATTTTCCGCGCTGGTTCGCGCCCATTGTCGGCAACTGCCCCTATCTCGATGCGCGGCGCTACATGATCGGCAATATGTACGTCGAGGAAGTGGAGGACCCGACAATCAACGACAGTCATTACGAGAGCCTGGTGAATTTCGCGGTGGCGATGGGTGCGGCGCGAGACGAGGTCTATCGATATCGTCCGTCGATGGAAATGCTGATGGCGGTCCACTATCTGGACAATATCGCCCGTACCCAGCCCTGGCTGGTGGCGTTCGCGGCGATCGGGGGCACCGAATTCGCCAACAACGCCAAGCTCGCGAAGCGTCACGGCATGAAGCCGCTAAACTCACGGGCGCACTTCGAGAAATTCGGCTTTGGCGCCAAGGAATTGGCGCACTGGGATGCCGGCGAGGCGGCCGATCAGGGGGACGACGGGCATGGCCAGGAGACCTTGAACCTGGTATGCAAGTACGCACGCGGTGCCGAGGAGCAGCAAGCCTGCATTGCCGCACTTGCCGAGTCGCTTGCAGTGTTGCACCACGCCCATGACGCGATCGGCAGGCGGGCGCGGCAGGCAGACAGTCGGCTCGCCGCCTGATATCTGCCCGGATGGGGCGTGCCGATAATGCAGGACTTGCGGAGTCGGGCTGCCGGACATGGCGCGAGACCGCCAAGCACTGACTGAGAAAGCGGGGGATGGAACGATGACTTCGATGATGTACCTTGGGACAAGCCAGGGAGTAATGACCCTGAAAAGCGGAGATGGTCGTAACTGGGAGCAGACGGCCCACGGCATCCGGGAATGGCAGGTGACCGAAGTGGCCTGCGTGCCGGGGAAGCCGGAGCAGGTGTTCGCCGCCACGAGGGGCGATGGCGTCTGGTTCAGTCCGGACGCCGGGAAGACGTGGCGCAAGCCGAGCTACGGCCGTCGCGGCCCCGGCAAGGTCCGCTGCCTGGCTATCGATGCACAAAATCCCGGTACCATTTACGCCGGGGGCGAGCCCATCGACCTCTTCGTGAGCCACGACGCCGGAAGAAACTGGGAGGCGATGGACAGCCTCCACGATATGCCCTCAGTGGCCTTGGTGGACTATCCCGCTCCCTGGATTGAACCGCACCTGCGCGACATTGCCATCGACCCTCTCGATGACCGCACCGTGACCGTGGCGCTCCAGGTGGGCTATATGTTTCGGACCACCGACGGGGGCGCGACCTGGAAGCTGCTCGACCGCGACGTCGATGCCGACGTCCACACCATCGTGGTCGACCCCAGACTTCCGTCCCGGATGTTCGTGGCCACCGGCGGCCATGAATGCCGGGGCGGCAAGGTGAAGGGACGGGCGCTGTACCGCAGCCTGGACGGCGGCGCCTCCTGGGCGCCCACCGCCATGGAATTCACCCAGGAGTATTCAGTCCCTCTGGTCATGCACCCGCGGGACAGCGCTGTCCTGTTCTCCGCCGTAGCCAACAGCAACCCCGGCGACTGGGGGCGTCCCTCCGGAGCGGAGTCGGCCGTGATCCGTACCACCGACGGCGGCAATACCTGGCACCAGTTGGTTAAGGGCCTGGAAGCCGCGAGCCGGGAATTCCCTCAGGCCATCGTCATCGACGAGGAACACCCCGACACTCTGTACATGGCTCCACGCAGCGGTGCCCTGTACGCCAGTTTCGACCGGGGCGACTCTTGGACCACGCTCAGCGCAAAACTGCCCGAGGTTCAGGACATAAAGCTGGTGCGGGCCTAGCGGAAATGCGGGTTGGATTGCGCGATTGTGCGCGCTTGGTACAGGAGAGAGGGAGTATTCGGGGAGCGCAGGCGTTCCACTGGCCCGTCACTTGGAAAAGGAAAGCCCACTGATGAAGAATTTTCTAAGCTATCTCACCGCACTGGTTGCGGTGTGCCTCGCGGGCGCCGCAGCTGCGCAGACCTATCCCAGCAAGGCCGTGCGTTTGATCGTTCCGGCGGCTCCGGGCGGAAGTCTGGATATTGTCGGACGGCTGCTCGGCCAGAGCTTGGGGCAACGCTTGGAGCATCCGGTGGTGGTCGAAAATCGGCCCGGCGCGGACACGATGATCGGGACCGCCGCGGTTGCCCAGGCAGAACCCGACGGCCACACGCTGTTGTTAAATAGCAGTTCCCCGCATGTTATGCAGGCATACGGAGTGAAGCTCCCGTTCGACAGTTTCAAAGACCTTGCACCGATCACGAGCGTCGCCTCCAGTATGCTGGTGCTGATCGCGAGCAAGAAGCTTGCCGTTACCACGTTCCAGGAGATGCTTTCTGTCGGCCGCAATCGCGAGCTCGTCTACGGTCATGTGGGACGTTCGACCCCGCAGTTCTTCGGGGGGCAGCTTTCGGCGCAGCAGGCCGGTCTCAAGTTCCTGTTTCTGACCTACAGGGGATCGGGCCCGGGCGCTACCGCCGTTATGTCGGGTGATACCGACCTGTTCTTAGTGACGCCCGGTCCGGGGGCAAAGCTCGCTGAAACCGGCAGAGTGGTGCTACTGGCCGTGACCGGCCTGAGCCGCGATCCTATCTTGCCCAACATTCCGACGATCGCCGAATCCGGGATTCCCGGTTATTCCGTGGGCATCCCGCTGCTTCTGTTTACCACCGGGGGCACGCCGGCGGGCGTCATGGCGCGCCTCAACAAAGATTTGGTGGCCGCCATGAGCGGCAAGGCATTTGCCGACAGGATGGCCGTAGTCGGCTATTCAGTTTCAACCAGCAGCAGCGCCGAGGCCGATGCGCAGGTAAAGACAGAGTACGAGAATTACCGCTCGCTGATTCAAGCCCGAGGATTGAAGCTCGAAGATTGAAGCTCGAAGATTGAAGCGATACGGCACCCCGGGAACAAAAGCCGCCCCTTTATTGCACGTCTGGATCTCGCATGGCGTACGTTGAAACCGCATCCGAATATCGATCACGAAATCAGGCCGTTCTGGGATGGACTGCGGGAACACAAGTTCTTGCTGTTCCGGTGCGGTACGTGCAGCGCTTGGTATTGGCCGGCGGCGTACTGCCGCAACCATCCGGACAAACCGTTCATGAGCGAAATGTCGTGGCAGCCCGCAAGCGCCGGTGTGGGTATGCGGTGTCGGCTTCGGCGAGGCGGTGCTGCAGCTTCGCGGGAAAGCGGGCGAGCGGCAGGTTCCGAATTGCAAGCATGTGCTGGTAAGCGGCCACGGCGGTGAAATGATTTCTCCTGGAATGTGCTCGATGCATTCCACGCTCATTCAGGGAAGCGCATAGGCCGCCCCGCTCTCGCGGAGGTGTGGGTCCGCAACGGGAACGTGGATTCATGCGCAATTCGTGGAAGGACGGAATGTTGAGAGGCGTGACCTTCAAACCGCGAGCGCCATACCAAATATTCTTTAGAAAGTGGCACTCGGTCAACCACAAGGACACCGTAACAATGGCAAATCGTGTGAATCTGATGCGTTCGGCGTGGCTCGTTGCCGCGGCTCTTTCTGCGATGGGCATGGGCCTTGCACCCGCGGCAGCGCAACAAGTGCCCTTGCGTCCGATCACGCTTGTGGTTCCCTTCGCGCCCGGCGGAGGGATTGATTCGCAGGGGAGGATCGTTGCCTCCAGTCTTGAGGCGACGGGACAAAGGGTGGTCGTGGAGAATCGCCCGGGGGCCGGTGGATATACCGGCTCTGAGTACGTGGCGCGTGCCGCACCCGACGGCCAGACTTTGCTGATGAACGCGCTGACTTCGCTGCATTCCAGCCTGTTCGTCAGGGGCGCGGCGGATCTGTCGAGCGCTCTGGTACCGGTCGCGCAAGTGTCGGAAAGCGACTCGTTCCTGATGGCGTCAACGACGATTCCGCCGCGCAACCTCAGGGATTTCGTCGCCTACGCAAAGAAGAATCCGAAGAAATTGAATGCCGCGGTGCTGCTTTTCAACAGGGATCATCTCTCCACGCTGAGGTTTCTCCAGGTTGCCGGTATTGACGTCGTGCCGGTGCCCTACAACAGCTCCGCGGATGCGATCCGCGCGCTGATCGCCGGCGACGTACACCTGTACCTGGTCGGCATAAGCGTGATGCAACCGCATGTCGACGCCGGCAAGGTGGTCGTGCTTGCCGACACGGCCCCAAAACGCAGCGCGGTGCTGCCGGAGGTGCCGACAGTCGCGGAGCAGGGGATCAACTTCGAGGTCCGGGGCCAAACCTTCGTCGTGCTAGCACCGTCCAAGACAGATCCCGAACTCGTCCGGCAGCTCAACAAGCGGATTTCGGCCGCGCTCAACAATCCGAAAGCGCGAGAAAGTCTCAGAAAAATGGGCTACCTTTTCACGATCGCCACACCGGAAGAATTGGCCGCCCAAGTTGCCAAGGAGGTGCGGGACATGAGACAGGCAGCGGCTGATTTCAATATGACGCCTCAGTAGCGGCGGACGGAGCCTATGAAACTGCGAAGCTGGTCCCTCCACCCGCTGGCGATTCCTTACGTCCGCAAAATCGCATGGGCCCATTCGGAAGACACGGTCGCCCCAATGCTGCTGCTGCGCCTGGTGGCCGAAGACGGCAGCGTGGGCGCGGCCGAGGCGGCGGTCAAGCCAGGCTGGGTCGGGATGAGTTTTCGCTCCATGGCCAGCGCGCTGGAGGACATTTTTCTTCCGCTGGCGAAGAGCGTCGATGTCCTGGACGAGACCGCCTTTTTTCTGGCAGCCGGCCGGATTCCGGAGAACACGTCCGCGAAGGGCATCGTCGACACCGCGCTGTGGGATCTGCGCTCGGCCGTCGAGCGTCGCCCCCTGTGGCAGCGCTGGGGCGGCAAGAACAAAGCCCCTCTGTCGTGGATCCTGACCCGCCAGTCGCCGGAGATCATGGCCGCCGAGGCCGCCGAGATGGTGGGCCGGTATGGTTTCGGGGAGATCAAGCTGAAAGGCGGGCGGGGCCTGGAGACCGATTTGCGCACGATCAGAAAAGTCAGAGCCGCGGCCGGCAGCGCGCTCCGGATCTACGTCGATCCCAATTCCGACTATGACGCTGACGAGACGCCCGCCTATCTGCGGGCGCTTGCCGACGAGGGGGTTCTGGCGGTCGAGGATCCGTACGCGTTGCGGCCGGATGCGCGCTTCGAGCTCATCCAGCGCGAGTCACCGCTGCCGATCGTCGTGGAGGCGCACGCGTGGTCGGCCCGTGACACGGAATTATTTTGCGCGCGCGGCGCCCAGGCCGTCGGCCTCAAGCCCGGCCGCTCGGGCCTGTCCGCGGCCTGGGAGCAGGCTCGCGCCGCCGCCCGCTCAGGATGCCGCGTTCATGCCGGGTTCGCCGGGGAAAGCGCGTTCGGCACGCTCTCTACGCTTCAGTTGGCCGCGAGCCTGCCGGGCCGCGAGCACTGGCTCGCGGCGGAGACCAGCCACTTCGTGATGCTGCGCGAACAAATCACCGTAGTGCCGATCGATATCGTGGACGGATCGATTGAGATGCCCGCCGTCTCATCGTGCGCCGAACTGGTCGACTGGGAGAAGGTCGAGCGCTTGTCGCATCGGTCCATACCCGGGTGATCATGCGATACGAGGCGCTTGCGTTGTTTCATGGCTGACCGGCTCCGCAACCTTCAGCCCGTACAGTTTGCACACATTCTCGCGCACGAGTTTCGCCCGCACCGCCTCTGGGAGCCGTCCGAGATCGCGCGCGATGATCTGGCGTGAATCCGGCCAGGTCGAGTTCGGATGCGGGAAGTCGTTCGACCACATGCAGTTGTCCGCGCCCCAGTCGCCGAACAGCGATCTCGTCGGCGGGTCATTGAAGAACGTGGCGTAGATCTGGCGCTGAAAATATTCGCTCGGCAGCAGCTTCATCGGCTCGGCGTAGTTCCTGCGGGCGGAGTACTTGTCCCACTGGCTGATCACGAACGGCATCCAGCTGACTTCGTTCTCGACCAGCACGAACTTCAGATCCGGAAAACGATCCATGGTCCCGGAGGAAATGAGGTCGGACAGCGTGTTCGTCACGAAGAACAGTTTCTTGTTCACCGAATGCCGCATGCCTTCGGTCGCGGTCCATTGCCGGTTCGGCATCCAGCCCGGCGCGTAGGGCTCGCCCGTCAGGATGTGCAGGCTGACCGGCATCCGCATCTCCTGGGCCGCAGCCCAGAGGCGATCGTAGTGCATGGTGGAGAAGGCATATTTCCCGGGCGGTACCTGCCACACCAGCACGCCGCGCATGCCCGCATCCTTGCAGCGTCGCATCTCCGCGATTGCGTGCCCGATATCGAAAGTCGCGATCATCGCGATGCCGTACAGCCGCTCCAACGAGTAGCCGCAATACTCGATCAGCCAGTCGTTGTAGACGCGGAAACACGATTCCTGGAGCGCGGCATCGGTCAGACCGAACTGCTCCATCGCGAGGCTCGGATAGAGTATCTCGCCGCTTACACCGTCCACCGCCATCTCCTTGACCCTTGCCTTGGGATCGGAACCGCCGGCGTGCGCCTGGAACGCCGCGCCCACCTTCTGCGGCGGAAAGCGCGGCGCCTTGTCCTTGAATTTAGCGGGTATGCGCGCCATCCACAGATCGTGCGGTTCGATGACATGCGAATCCGCGGAAATGAGTACGCCTGCATCCTGAGTTGGCTGGATCATGCTCTCCTCCTGGTTTCTGCCACGCACCGGCTCGACAAACCAGCCGGGCCCGCTGAATTTGTACCAAGACGGAGTGAATTGCAAACACCGGCTCGCCGGGGTCTCCGCTCAGCACCTTGGTTATATCGACCGCATGCGGCGCGATTTCTGAGATCATCGCCCGGGTCCTCCTTTCCATGGAAGCTATGTCTTGACATTCGCAGAGCGGGATAAGGGCTTCATGCGCCGGGCGCTCGAGCTCGCGGCACAGGCCGGCGCCCAGGGCGAGGTGCCCGTGGGCGCGGTGGTGGTACGCGAGACACACATCGTCGGCGAAGGCTGGAACCATCCAATCTCAAGCTGGGATGCGACGTCGCACGCTGAAACGGAGGCAATTCGGGATGCCTGTCAAAGGGAGCAGAACTACCGGCTCGCCGGTGCCACGCTCTACGTCACGCTGGAGCCCTGCGTGATGTGCATCGGCGCCATATTCCACGCCCGCATCGCGCGCGTCGTGTTCGGCGCGGCCGAACCCAAGAGCGGCGCCGCCGGAAGCCAGGTGAACCTGTTCAACGAAGCGCGCCTGAACCACCACGCCAGAGTCGAGGGCGGCCTGCTGGCCGATGAGTGCGCGGCGCTGTTGAGCGGCTTCTTCGCAGCGCGCCGATGAAAATAGAAATCAGCCTGGCTGCGCAATCGCTTGCACTGCTCGACGGTGCGGGCGGGGAGATAAGACGCTACGCGGTATCGACCTCGAAGCACGGCATCGGCGAAGTGCAGGGGAGTTTCTGCACTCCCCGCGGGCGGCACATCGTGCGCGCCAAGATCGGCGCGGGCCAGCTGGAGAACGCGGTGTTCGTCGGGCGCCGCCCCAGCGGCGAGGTGTGGAGCCGGGAACTTTACGAAAAGTACCCGGGCCGCGACTGGATACTGACGCGCATTCTCTGGCTGTCGGGTTGCGAGCCGGGCCGCAACCGCCTGGGCGGGGTCGACACCATGCGCCGCTACATCTATATCCACGGCACCCACGAGCTGGCGGAGCTGGGAAAGCCCGGCTCAATCGGCTGCGTGCGGATGCGCAACCAGGACATCATCGAGCTGTTTGACCTGACTCCGGCCTACACCGAAGTGGAGATCCGGGACCAGGAGGGTCCAGGAGAGAAATCAGCCTAGATAGTAACCTATATGTTACTATCTAGGCTGATTCGCCGTTCCTGGGGCCTCAGCGCCTGAGGATGGCCGCGATGCCCGCGCGGTCGGGCTTCAGCAGCACGCCTTTTTCGCAGATGATTCCACTGACCAGCTCCGCCGGCGTGACGTCGAAGGAAGGGTTGCGCACGCTGACGCCCTCAGGCGCCCAGCGCACGCTTCGGTAGCCGGTGACTTCGTCCGCCGGGCGCTCCTCAATCGGTATCGAACCGCCGTCGGGCGTATTGAGATCGAACGTGGATACTGGGGCGGCGACGTAGAAGGGCAGGCCATGCCGCCGGGCGAGCACCGCCAGCGGATAAGTCCCGATCTTGTTCGCCACGTCGCCGTTTGCCGCGACCCGGTCTGCCCCCACGATCACCAGATCCGCCTCGCCGCAGTTCATCAGGTGTCCGGCCATGTTGTCCGTGATCAGCGTGACGGGAATGTTTTCCTGGATACATTCCCAGGCCGTCAGCCGGGCGCCCTGCAGGTAGGGACGGGTTTCGTTTGCGATCACCGAGACGCGCTTGCCCTGCGCCTGCGCCGAGCGCACCACGCCGAGCGCGGTGCCATGACCCGCGGTTGCGAGCGCTCCGGTGTTGCAGTGGGTCATGATGCGCGCGCGATCCGGGACCAGTTTCGCACCGTGCGCGCCCATGGCGCGGTTTACCGCGAGGTCTTCCTCGAAGATGACGAGCGCTTCGTGCTGCGGATTCGCCGCGCCGCGCATGCGTTCCAGCGCCCAGAAAAGGTTGACCGCCGTCGGGCGGCTTGCCGCGAGCACCGTGTCGGCGGCTGCCATGTCGCCGCCGCGCCCGGATTCCAGCGCGATGCCGAAGGCGGCCGCGCAGCCGATTGCGGGCGCACCGCGTACCACCATGTCGCGGATCGCGGCGGCAACCTGCGCAGCCGAGCGGCAGGCGACATACTCGATGCGATCCGGCAGCAGGCGCTGGTCCAGCAATTCGAGACTGCTGCCGGTCCAGCGCAGGGCCTGCACCCCGCTTGAAGAAATGCTCACACCAGTTTCTCGGTGCCGCCGTCCACCGGAACCTGTGCGGCGGTCGTTTTCGCGAATAGCGGGCCGCACATCTCCGCGGCCAGCTCTGCCACGTCGCGGCTGCTTACCTCAATCTTGAGCAGGTTGTTCTTCCTGTATTGCTCGATCGTGAGGCCATAGGCCTTGGCGCGCGAGGCCAGCACTTCTTCGGTCCAGAGCGCCGTGTCATAGACCGCGTTCGGATGGATGGTGTTGACGCGTATGCCGTCCTTGGCCCATTCCAGCGCCGCCACGCGCGCCAGCTGGTTCATCGCGGCTTTGGAGGCGGAATAGGCGCCCGCGCCCGGTCCCGGCGCGGGCACATTCTTCGACCCGATGACCACCACGCGCCCGCCGCACGGCGCCTGCGCGAGCAGGGGATGGAGCTCGCGCAGCACGTTGAGACCCGCGTCCACGTTTACCGTCATCGCCTTATGGAAAGAGTCGTCGCTCAGACTCGCGATCGGTTGCGAGGAAGGGAAGATCCCGGCATTCAGCACCGCCATGTCGATGCCGCCGAAACAGCGCACGGCGGCCGTTACGGCCCGGCTCAGCGCGTCGCGATCGGTCAGATCGCAGGCGAGGCCGAGAAAGTCCGGGCGGTTGAATTGGCTGCCGATGGACGGGTTCAGATCAAGCCCGACCACCGTGGCGCCGCGCTTCAGGAACGACTCCGCGCAGGCCTTGCCGATGCCGGACGCCGCGCCGGTCACGAGCACGACCTCTCCCGCAAACAGCGGCTGCGAGCCGCCTTTCTTCAGCTTCGCCTGTTCCAGCGTCCAGTACTCGATATCAAACATGTGCCGCTCGTCCAGCGCCCGCCAGGCGCCGAGCGCTTCCGCGCGCAGGATTACGTCGATGGTGTGGTCGTAGAGTTCTTCCACGACCGCCACGTCCTTGGCGCTGCGCCCGATCGCCGCAAACCCCAGGTCCGGATCGAGCACCATGCGCGGCGCCGTATCCAGCATGGTCTTCGTCTCCTTCGCCTCGGGCGACAGGCGCGCGAAATAGTCCCGGTACTTGGCGTCGAAAGCCGTCACATCGAGGCCGAACATCGGCCATGGTTTGGTGCGGATGACATGGTCCGGCGTCGCGGGCCCCTGCTGGGAAATGACAGGCGCCCTCGGATGGCGCGCGAAGCCGAGGAACTTCGCGGAGTCGTTCAGCTTCATCAGCATCGGCGCACCGGCGCGGCCGGATATCGCCTTGCGCAGGCGCGCCAGCTCCAGGACATCGTTCGCGGGTGCCGGCCCTGGCGCTGGCGGGGCGACGCTCCAGGCTCTCTTGCTCTCCAGGTAGGACTCGGCCATGGACACCAGGCGGATCATGCGCTCGTAGGATTCGCGCGCGTCGGCGCCAAAAGAAAAGACGCCGTGCGAGAGCAGCACCATGCCTATGGTGTTCGGACCTGCATGCTTCGGGTATTCGCGCGCGCAATAGGCGGCAAGATCGAAGCCAGCCATGACATAGGGGATGACCACCACGAGGTCGCCGTAGATCTCGCGGATGCGCGCCTCGCCGTCGGGCGAATTCGAAACGGACAGCACCGCGTCGGCGTGGGTGTGGTCCACATACTTCTGCGCCAGGTTGGCATGCAGGATGGTTTCCACCGACGGCGCCGGCGCACCGGCGCGCATCGTATGCGTGGCCAGCTCGCTCACCATCTGCGGATCCGGCAACGCGGTGAGACGCCCGAGGCGCTGCGCGTACTCCAGCAAGACCGGCGTGAAGCCGGCCGCCTCGATGCTCTCAAGATCCCAGCCGCTGCCCTTGACGTAGAGCAGATCGTGGTCTTCGCCGAAAATATTTTTCTCGCGCAGCTTGACCGAGGTATTGCCGCCGCCGTGCAGGACCAGGGACTTGTCGTGGCCGAGCAGGCGCGAGGTATAGACGCGCGGACCCAGCGGCCCGCTGAACGTCCGTGCTTCGGCATCGCTCCAAAGGCTCTTCATCGTCTACCTGGCGTAAAGCGCGCAATTATACTTTCCGCATGACGCGCATCGAACTGCTGAACTGGAGCGAAGCCCGCGAGTGGGCGGCGCCGATTCGACTCGAGGTATTCGTCGGCGAGCAGCGGGTCCCCGCCGGGATCGAGATTGACGATCAAGATACGCAGAGCGTTCATGCGCTCGCGCGCACCCCGGAGGGCCAGGCAGTGGCAACCGGCAGGCTGTTGCCCGACGGGCATATCGGGCGCATGGCGGTGCTGCGCGAATGGCGCAAGAAAGGCATCGGCGGCCAGATTCTGGAGGCCCTGGTTGGCGAGGCGAGAAGGCGCGGATTGAGCGAAGCGGTGCTCTCGGCGCAGTCGCATGCGATCGAGTTCTACCTGCGTCACGGCTTTCATACGGAGGGGCCGGGGTATATGGAGGCGGGCATTGCGCACCGCTTGATGCGACGCGCTCTTTAGGCGCTGCCCTGAACCGGGTCCCTAGGCGGAATCCCAGGCGCGCCGGAGCTGAAACTCCATTCTGACCGTGTCGCCCTCCGCGCCGCCGGCATCGTAGCTGCGCTCCGCGTAGCGAACCCGGCCCGCGCGATCGAATATCAGCGCGGTGGAACAGCGTGTTCCGTAGCCGGGTGAAACGATGCGCGCCGCGGACAGCAAGCGCTCGCGCGCAAGCGCCAGTCCGGTGTCCGGCAGATCCGCGTCGCTCGCCACCGTAGTGTCAGCGAGGAAAGCGAGCAGCACATCCGGTGTCACGGCGGAGTCGATCGCCTCGCGCAGTCGCTCTTTGCCGCGCAACACCTTCGGCCATGGTGTTTCGAGCAGGTGATTTGACAGGCCGTAAAGGCCCGCGTCGAGGCGTCTGGGGCCATTATCGCGATTCGATGTCCACCATAGCTCTTTTCCATCTGCCGCCAGCAGATTAAATCCGCTGTAGGCACCGGCGACCCGCTGCAGTTCGGATATGTAGGCGGATGCCGACCGCCCGTTCTCCAGATACCGACTGGCGAGGACGCCGCGCGACGGGGCATCCGCGCGGCGCTCCGCCATTTCGCGATAGTTGGTGAGCGCGGCGAATTTGCCGCTACGGCTTACCCCCAGCCAGGTTCCCCCGCCTACAAGATCGCGCCCGGCGAGGATGCCCGGCCGGTCGCGCCAGAAAGATCCCGCCTGCGCCGGACGCGCGTGAAATTCGTCGCGATTGGCGGCGACGATGAGCGGGTAATCCGGATGCGCGCGCCAGGCGAACAGGATGAGGCACACCTTCAGCCGGCCGGCGCAATGCTGAGCACGGAGCCGCCTGGCGCGGTGCGCACTTTCTGCTCCTCCCCCGGCAGGGGCACGGGAACGACGGCGAGCAGCTCCCATTTCGAACCATGGCGAACGGCATTCACCACGGTGCCGCTTTCCTGGCCGGGGAGCGCATCGCTGTACAGCGGCTGACCAGGGCGAATCAGCTCCGCCGTTTCCAGTCTCGCATAGACCATTCTGCGCTTCAGTTCGCCGCGGTACTGGGTTCGGGCCACTATCTCCTGCCCCGGATAGCAGCCCTTCTTGAAATCGATCGCGCCAAGCTCATGCAGATTCAGCATCTGCGGCACGAACATCTCCTGAGTTGCGGCAGTCACGACAGGCCGGCCGGCGCGAATCTCCTCGAGCGCCCATTCGGATGCCGCAGATGCCGCTTGCACCGGCATCCCGATCTGCTGTTCGAACGCGTCAGTCTGATCGACCGGCAATAGCACGATAAAGCGCGACGCGGAGATGGCGATGGCAATGCGGCCAGCGTCTTGGCAGACGCCGAGCGCCAGATTCGGAACCGAGAAGCCCAGCGCCTGCAGCAGGGCTTTCGCGCCTGCCCCCTGCACTCCGTACTGCGTCCAGCGCGCCGATTCATCATCGAGCTTGATCTTGGCGCGCAGAATGAAGATTGAGAGCCGCTTGCGCACCGCCGGTGCCAGGTCAGCGGAAAGTTGCAGCAGGAAACCGCCATCCCACGGAATAACCAGCATGGTCGCAAGCAATCGCCCCTTGGCGCTGCACCAGCCCGCCAGCACGGCTTGCTGCGCGGCCGCACCTTCCAGGCTGTTGGTGAGTTGCGCATGCAGAAAGCTGCGCGCATCGCTGCCGCTTGCGGATAGCACCCCGTAGTCGGAAAGGCGGATCACTGAAACGGAAGCAGGCATGAGGAGTAGGAGAGGTAAGGCAGCTGGCGGGTCGAGATTGCGCAATCTGGGAATAGAATGCAATTTTACCCGCGCCCATGGCGCAGTTCCGCGCTCCTACTCCGCCGTTGCGTCAACCGTTACGCCTTATCTACATTGCCGCGCTGTCTGCGGCGTTTGCGCTATGCTATGCGGGCTGGTACGTGCTGCGGCCGATTCCGGCCGCAGCGCTGCCGTTCGCCTTCGACATTCCCGCGGGGACGAGCCTGCGCGCTGCCGCTCGGCATCTCGAGCGCTCCGGGCTGCCGGTAGGCGCAATGCGCTTCGAGTTGCTTGCACGCTCGCTTGGCAGCACGCAGCAGATCCAGGCCGGCAGCTATGAGCTCACGGAGCCGATCACGCCGCTTGCGCTGCTGCGCCGGCTGACCAGGGGCGATGCAATGCAATCAGCGATCCAGCTGATCGAAGGCTGGAATATCCGCCAGGTGCGCGCCGCGCTTGCCGCGCACCCGGACCTGAAGCACGACGCGGCGCGGCTGGCCGATGCCGACCTTCTCGGGGCGCTCGGCGGCACCGGTGCTCATCCGGAGGGCATGTTCTTTCCCGATACCTACCTGTTCCCCAAAGGCGTATCGGAGCTTTCGATCCTGCGCCGTGCCCATCGGGCGTTGAATGAGCGGCTTGCGCAGGCCTGGGAGGCGAGGGCGCCGTCGCTTGCCTACCGCAGTCCTTATGAAGCGCTGATCATGGCGTCCATCATCGAGAAGGAAACCGGGCGTCCGGAGGACCGCGCACAGATTGCCGGCGTGCTGACCAACAGATTGCGGATAGGCATGCGCTTGCAGGCCGACCCAACAGTGATCTATGGCCTTGGGGAAAGTTATGACGGCAACCTGAAAAGAGGGCACCTGCTGCGGGACGGTCCCTACAACACCTATACGCGCAGCGGTCTTCCGCCGACGCCGATCGCGATGCCCGGACTCGCATCGATACGCGCCGCGATGCAGCCGGAAAAGACGAATTCGCTTTACTATGTGGGCAGAGGCGACGGCACGAGCAGTTTCTCGCGCAATCTGAGCGAGCACAATCGCGCAGTCTCCAGATACCAAAGAGCCACCGGCAAACCGGCGCAGCGCCGGGACCGCAAAGGCGCTTCCTCGGAACCCGGATCGTGACGACTGCGCGCGGCAAGTTCATCACCGTAGAAGGTATGGATGGCGCAGGGAAATCTTCGCACCTGAAATTTCTCGCCGAAGCGCTGGGACGCCGCGCACCGGGGATCGTGATGACGCGCGAACCGGGGGGCACCGAGTTCGCCGAGCGGCTCAGGCAGATCCTGCTTGCGCAGTCGATGGACCCGCTTGCCGAAACGCTGCTGATGTTTGCAGCGCGCTCGGACCATGTCCGGCTGGTCATTCGTCCCGCTCTGATGGCGGGTAATTGGGTACTCTGCGATCGTTATTCGGATGCCACCTATGCCTATCAGGGCGGCGGCAAGGGCGTTTCCATGCAACTGATCAGGGTCCTTGCGGATTCGGTTCATGCCGACGTGATGCCGGATCGCACTTTTGTATTCGACTGCAGCTTCGACATCGCACACGAGCGGCTGTCCCGTTCGGGACGCGCGCTGGATCGCTTCGAAACCGAGGGCAGCGCTTTTTTTGGCCGGGTGAGACAGACCTACCTGGAGATCGCCAAAGCCGAGCCGCAGCGCGTGACGCTGATAGATGCCACCCTTGATCCGGTTGGCGTACAGGCTGGGCTTGAAGCGGCGCTTCGCTCTCTGGAGGGGACATGATCCATCCCTGGAATGCCGATGCATGGCAAGCGCTTCTCGGCAGACTGGAGCGCTTGCCGCATGCGATCCTCATTTCCGGGCCTCAAGGTATCGGCAAGTTCGAGTTCTCCCAGGAACTCGCGAAGCGCCTGCTGTGCGAGTCCTCCGTGCCCGGCGCGCAGGCGTGCGGAATCTGCGAGGGCTGCCGCTGGTTTGGCGCGCAGACGCATCCGGACTTCCGGCTGATCGAGCCCGAGGCACTGTCGTCCCAGGGAGGGGCCGTCGCGCAGAACGACGATGCGGAGGAAAAATCCGATGCAGGAACAAAACGCGGCAAGCCGAGTTCCGAAATAAGAGTCGAGCAGATCCGTGAGCTGGCCGACTTCCTGAACATCGGTTCGCATCGCGCCGGGCGCCGCATTGCGCTTCTGCATCCGGCGGAGCGCATGACCCAGAATGCGGCGAACTCACTGCTCAAGGCGCTCGAGGAACCGCCGTCCGGCGCCGTATTCATCCTTGTCGCGCACAACGCAGCACATCTGCTGCCGACCATTCGCAGCCGCTGCGCTTCGGTCACGCTGCGTGTGCCTGCAAGCGAGATCGCGGCGGACTGGCTGACGGCGCAGGGCGTCGCGAATGCAGATCGATGGCTGAAGTTCTATGGCGGTGCACCGCTGCTGGCGAGGGAAAAGCTGGTGGCGGTCCGCGCCGACAGCCTAGCGGCCTTGTTCCGCGCCTCAGCCGTGGAGCGCAGGCGCCTGTATGGGACACTGAAGGAGCGCGACGACATACTGCGGCTGGTTGACGCGCTGCAAAAATATGCGCTCGATCGGGCGCTGGTTGCGGCCGGTGCAGCCCCGAGATACCTGCAGATGAAGGGCGCCGGGGGTTCCCGCCAGGACCTCAGGAAGTGGGTTCATATCGCAAGGCGCTTAGGGCATTACCGCCCAATCGCGACGCATCCGTTAAATTCATCATTACTTATTAATCAGATATTTAGTGAGATATTTTAATTAATGTAAATAATTATATATAACATATAATATATTGATTATTAATAAAATTATTTGTTATTAAAAACAATTAAAGTAGTATTTAGATGAGAATAGTACGATACATAATTGTTTATATTGTATTTATATCCATTTCTCTCGCCCAAGGCAGTTCTTACCAGCGTCTTCTCGATGCCGCCGAACTGGGGCGAGCGGACTGGATTACGGATCTGCTCGACAAGGGGATGGATCCCAATACCGTGGACAGCGCGGGCAATACCCTGCTCATGCTTGCCTGCTCCTTTGGACAGCGCGAAGTGGTCACGCTACTGCTAAAACGCGGCGCAGACAGCCACCGTCGCAACCGTGTCGGCGACAGCGCCCTCATGGTTGCGGTCTTAAATGGCTATGAGGACCTTGCGCGCCTACTGGTGGGCAGCGGCGCCGAGATCATAGATCCCGCCTGGAGCGCGCTGCACTATGCGGCCTTCGGCGGCCGCACCGCGCTGGTTAAATACCTGCTAGAGCTCGGTGCAGAAAAGGACCAGCGTGCGCCGAACGGCTACACGGCACTCATGCTCGCGGTGCGTGGCGGGCATACGGGGGCGGTGCGCGAGTTGCTATACCAGGACGCTGATTTGGAGGTCGCCGGCCCGAATGGTGAAACCGCGCTCTCGTTGGCCGTCAAGCGGCGCGATAGTGATGTGGAGCAACTTTTGCGCAGGGCGGGGGCGATTCGATAACGGATGCGTTTTTAGCCTTAATTGTTGGCGCAGTCCCAATCGATCAGGCGCACTTGGCGCAGCAGTCCGGTCTCCAGATGCTCCATCTTCCGTTTGGAAGATTTTACATAATACACATATGGTCCGCTTGCTGGAGATGGCTGGCTCGTAGGAGCCGAATCATGAGCCGCCTCGCCGCCCTCCTGGTTGTGCTGCTCGCCGGATGCACCGTGCCTGCCGATCGGCCCCCGGAGCCCGACTGGAGCGCGATCTGGCAGCGCGTGTGCGAGCGCGGGGGCTGGCAGCGCGCGCGGGCCGAATGGGACGAATGCCTGCGGCGTCAAGCGCAGCTCGCGGGGCGCGCGCCATGAGCGCCGAGCGCCCGCACTGCGCAGCCGACCGGCGCCGGGTGAAGATCGCCTGATAATCCGGCGTCCCAGCCACACGACTCCGGGGGGACCTCGTGCAGACCGATCAGACGGCGGCGCTTGTCGCCGAGCTGTACAACGCCGCGTACCTGGTGCGCCAGTACCAGCGCGGCAGATCGAGCGTCCAGCGCGCTCAAGCCGTGCAGCGTATGGGCCTTGCCGTGCGGCACGCCTTCAACAGCTCGGATGACTTCGCGCCGCTCCTGCGCGCCGTCGCCGACGGCCTGGTGATCGTCAAGCACTACGACCTTGCGCTGTAGCTCGTAGATCGTCTCAAGCCGCGTTTAGGCTGGCGCAAAAAGCTTTACGCCGTTGGCCTTGGCGGCGCTTCGCAGCCCGCTGTCGATCGTGGCGATCGGCAGACTCAGCGTGGACGCCAAGTCCAGGTACAACGTATCGATCGCCTGCGCGTGATAGCGCCGTGCCCGCTCGATCAGGATTCCGACCGTGTAGGCGTTCATGTGGCTCTCGAGCGGCATACGCTGATACAGCGCCAGTGCGTCGTTAAACCGCTCTACGCTCAGCCGTTTGGAGCGCAGGCGCTTCAGCAGCACATGCGCTACTTCTGCATGCCAGGCCATCGGGATGACAGACTGAGCGACCTCGGCATCCACCAACGCGAGCACACGGTGCGCGTAAGCCTCAAGGGCTGGATTTTCGTCGGACAGTAACCATGCGAGCGCGACGCTCGCGTCCAGCACGAACCTCACCGCCCCCCACCGCGCAGGCGCGACTCGGCCAGATCCCGCAGGATGCTTTCGCCCTTCTTCGGTTTGGGTCGGTTCGCCAGCACCTTGGCCGCGATCTTCCGGAACGCCTTTACGTCTACGATGTTGCGCAGGATGATCGCTTCGCCCTCCTGGAGGGCCTCGACCCCTTTGGGCGGGTGGAACGTGAACTTCTCGGGTTTGTTCATCGACGGATCCCAAGGCCAAAGGCCAGAAACTCGCATTTTACGCCTCCCGCAGTTCCTCGATCGTCTCCAGCCTGGTCAGCCGCCGCTCGATGCGGACCACGTAGGCGAGCGTGGCCCCTTGTAGGGTCAGCACCAGCCCGGCCAGCGTGAGCAGCACCTCGGGATTCACGTTGCGTTCGAGGGCACGACCACGCCGGTCGCGCCGAGCGCGGCGGCGAGCCCATCGGCCAGCGGGCCAGTTCCAACAGCTCGCACTGACGCACCACGGGTAGCTCGTGTTCACGGTCGATCATCGCTTTGCGCTCCCCAATCCCGCCTTGTTGAGCGCACCTTCCAAAAAATCACATTCCATCGTCAACTGCCCGATCTTCGCCTGCAGCGCCCGGATGGTCCCGGCCGCATCGGGCGCCGGCGCCTCCCCGCCAAAAGCGCCCGCCGCGCGCTCGAGCAACTGGCTCTTCCACTGCGTGATCTGGTTCGGATGCACCTCGAAATGCGCGGCCAGTTCCGCCAGGGTCTTGTCGCCGCGGATCGCCGCCAGCGCCACCTTGGCCTTAAACGCCGCTGTATGGTTCCTTCTGGGTCGTTTCACTCGTCCTGCTCCTCGTAAAAGCTGCTTCCATGGGAGCAGTTCTATCACTCATCGTCCTGTCCAGTTTCTTGGGGCCAGCTCTCTCGCCCAGATACAAAACGTGTCGCTGCACCACACGACCACGCGCGACACGACGACTCTCGACCACGCTCCAGTAGCAGTGATCCTTCCCGTCCTTCTTGCGAACCGTCGCACGCAGAAACATGGCGCGGCCGATTATGCGCAGTACGCACGCGCAGCGCCATGAGCAAGGTCTTCACTACATGCATTTCGAGCGGCGCCGCGCCCATCCAGATCAACGACGACAAAGACTTACGCTGCTTGATAACCCGCAAAATCGAAAAATACGAGGCGAATCTGCTAAGTCCGGCTAGTTGAGCCGATTGCGTGGCGGGACCGGGATTCTCGCCACCGGAATACCCTCGTCCACCAGCGCATCGTGTTCGTTCTGGGTGGCGATTCCCCGGATGGCCCGCGCGGGCGCCTCCTCATAATGGATACGGCGGGCTTCCTCGGGAAACTTGTTGCCGAGGTCTTCCGATTTGGTGAGGATCTCGTCCAACATTCGCAAATACATGGCCTGCGCCAGGGCTATAGAGTCGGCCGGTAAATTCGCCTTTGCCGTGCCTGCCGCGCTCCGCGCCGGCGGCGCGTCGGCCGGCACGGCACCCATATTCAACCGCGTGGCGGATGGCACCTTTCCAACAGACTCAGAGCCGCACACGGGGCAGGAAAGAACGCGTTTCTCACGCTGTGTTTCGTACTCGCCCGACGACGCGAACCAGCCCTCGAACCGGTGCCCGTCGCGGCATTCAATGTCGAACACGATCATTAGTTCTGGTCCAATTTCACTTCCGCATTCTAGCCAACTCGGCCAACCCCGAATATTTACGGACGGTGCGCCCCTACCATTTTGCCTGCAGCGCGGCCTTTAGCGCCACGCGCCAGTCCTCTCCCGCAGCCACGTAGTCATCATGCGGTCTCACGTTGCGATAGGCTGCAGGGTCCGTTCCAGGTGCTCCCGCGCCCTTTTCGACCGACCGGGTCGCCTTGAGCAGCAAACGGCGCATGGCCACAATGGCGCGGTCGGAAGTTCCCAGATTTTCCTTGGAGCGATCGACGATCGCGCCCATGCCCTCTTGCAGCGCGAAATCTTGCGTATTGATGCCCGGTATCCCGGTGAACGTTCTGGTCTTCTGTACCTGGCGATCGATCAAGTAGTCGTTGGCGGCGCTCTGTTTCAAGCGAAAGGTTCCGGGAACCATGTCGTCCTTACCCCTGCCGCAGAGCGATTCCCACTGCGCGACATATTCCTCATTCAGAGGAACGTCGCTGTCGTAGCCGTACATGAAGTTGTAGACGTGGGTGCGCTCGTCATCGATCGGCACCCAGATATGGCCGTCGATCTTGGGCACCTTGTTGCGCCCGCCGTCAAACGCGGTCACCGTACCGCGCATCTGCAGGGTCGGCATGACGTAGTGATAAACGCGCACATAGCACCGGCCCTCCTCCGCTTTTCGGGTCGAGGAATAGCGGTAGCCGTAAGCCGTGGTCTCGACTTCCAGGTGGGGCGCGCGGTCGCGATTGCGCAGTTCGCTCAAATCGCCCAGCTTGTTGTTATGCGTAAACGAGGAATGCGAGCTATCCAATCCGCCTTCCAGTCCCTGCAGGTAATTGCAGTTCTCGATGGTCTTGGAGACATGGCGGTAGCCATCCGGCGCGCGCAGCCACTCGTAGTCCGGCGCTTTCGGCTGCTCGGCACTTGGTCCGAGATAGGCCCAGACCACCCCGGCCAGCTCGATGGTTGGATAGGCGGTAAGGCGGACCTTCCCGAGCATGGGTGTTCCGGCGGGCTCGGAAGGCAGCTCCACGCACCGGCCCGTGGCGTCGAACTTCCAGCCGTGATACACGCAACGAATCCCATTCTCTTCATTGCGCCCAAAGAATAGCGGCGCACGCCGGTGCGCACAGTACGCATCCATCAAGCCGACCCGCCCGCTGCTGTCTCTGAACGCAACGAGATTCTCGCCGAGCATTCTGACCCGAACCGGGGGACCGTCGCTCTCCGTCACCTCCGAGGAAAGCAGCGCGGGCAGCCAGTAGCGCCGCAAAAGTTCTCCGCCTGGGGTGCCGGGTCCCACACGGGTGATGCGCTCATTGTCTTGGGGCTTGAGCATTGCCGAGTTTGCTCTCCTGACTAAGCTGTGTCGATGTGCATTACGGGGGAACTTGGGTGATCAGCGCTTCCACGGCTCGATACTGACGTGGATCGAGGGCTCCTCCGCCATTCCGCCGACCATCCAGAGGCCATCGTGCAATTCGTGCAGGCCGAGCATGTGACTCGACATCTTCTCCAGCGGGAACGCTCCGCCCGCCATGGCGCCAAGCGCGAGTTCCACCGCTTCATAGCTATGGCCGCGCGTACCGCGCAGCACGATCTGTCTTCCGATCAGGTGCTCGATGTCGAATCCGTCGATCGGCGCCTTGGCGGCCGGAACCAGGAGCGTGCCACGCTTGCGCACCAGCGCGATGGATCTATTTGTCACCTCCGGGCCGGCTCCGCTGCAATCGATGACAATATCGGCCATGCGTCCCTGCGTGGTGCGCGAAACAATTTCCGCGAGATCCTCCTGGTCGATCGCGACGGCATGATGCGCACCCAAGGCGCGTCCAACCGCGAGCCGGTGCTCATCGCGCGCGAGCCCGGCAAGAATGATGTTGGTCGCACCAGCCGCTTTTGCCGCAATCACGCAGCCCAAGCCCTGCTGCCCTGGGCCCTGAATCACAATTGATTTTCCAGGGCCTGCCTTGCCGTCCAGATAGGCCCACTGAAAGCCGTTGCCGATCGGCAATGCCATCGCCGCGATGCGCGGCGCGACGCCCGCCGGGACCGGATGCATCACGGTTCTCGGATGGAGGTACAGAAACTGGCTGTAACCACCCCAGAGGGCCGGGGCGGTTGAAATCGGCGTGGATCCGTAGCGAATTTTCCCGGGGATCCGCGTGTCGGTCTCCAAGCAGGATCGATACTCGCCGCCACGGCAGAAATCGCAATGCCCACAGGGCAGGTATTCCTCGAGCGCGACCAGATCGCCGATTTTGGCGCCCCAGCGCTCGCCGGCGACGCTGCCGAGCTTCTCAATCGTGCCGATGATCTCGTGACCGAGAATGCGCGGCCCCGGTTTTTCGTTCACGTACATAGGCCAGTCAGAACCGCAAATGCCCGTCACGGCGACCCGCAACAAGCCTGCGTCCGGCGCGATCTCGGGAATGCGGAACTCGCGCAGCTCGGTTTTGCAGCTGTCTACGGCGACCGCGGCCAGGGACATGTCGCCCATGGTTACGGTTTCTTCTGGCCTGCGGCAGCGGCGGCTTCCGCGGTGCAGGCCTGAAACTGAACGGACCGCGCGCCGTTGCGTAGGCCTCTCTGGTTCGTGTCCTGGTATGTGGCGATCTGCATGATCCGCTTCCGGTTCGTTTCTGCGCACCAGCCTGTGGCGCCGGGCGCTTGAAAATACCGCATGACTCCGCAAGCAATACCCTTACTGGTGCCCGGGAAGGGACTCGAACCCATACGGCCTTTCGGCCAGGGGATTTTAAGTCCCCTGTGTCTACCAGTTTCACCACCCGGGCCGGGTGTTCCGGGCACGCCAACCGCTCCTCGGATCAGTGCCACCGGAGTGGTAGTTTAGGGCATGCGGCTTGGTGACAATTCGGCCACGGCCACAGGATCTGGGCTCGTGCCGGAGCCGTATATCCGGGTGAATCCTAACATATAGTAACGTATAAGTTACTATATATTCGAAAAAAACCGCCCCCGGAACCCACCTGCGACGATTCGAATGGTGCGACTCCGGCGATTCGATTTGAACTATTTCCGCGCGCGCTTTGGAGAGGCACCGCCAATGAACGAACAGCGGGCCGCCTCCGCGACCCCTCTTACCGCATTCGGCGACAATAGGCTTTAGTCACCCGGCGCTGCCGGGGGATATCTAGTCCTGCAGTGCAATGCCAGCCGCTTTTACCGCCTTGAGCACCGTATCGAAGTCGCTCTTGACCCGGGCAGCAAAATCTTCCGGCGTGTTGCCCACGATGGTGGCGCCAAATTCCGCGCTATAGCGCGTCTCTACCTCGGGCGTTTTCATCGCCTTCACGGCCGCCTCGTACAGGCGCTGCAGGATCGGCCGCGGCAGCCCCGCCGGCGCTGCGAAGGCGAGCCAGTTCGGCATTCCTTCGAAGCCGGGCAAGGTTTCGGAAACTAAGGGCACGCCCGCTGGCAGCGTAGCGCTGCGCACCCGGTCGGTCGAGGCGATGTACTTGAGCTTTCCGGCATCGACACCGGGCTTCACGACCTGTAAGACAATCACGGTGAGCGGCACGTGGCCGCCGAGCATGGCGGTCACGACAGGCCCCATTCCCTGATAGGTGACGTGTATCATGTCCAGGCCGGCCCTGCGGCTCAGCATCTCGGCGGCCAAATGCTGGCCTCCGCCCACCCCCGATGTAGCGTAGGAGATTTTTCCGGGGTTGCGCTTCACATAGTCGATCAGCTCGGCGAGCGTGTCGGCCGGAAACGACTTCGTCGCAACGATCAATTCCGAGAATACAGAGATGATAGTGATCGGCGTGAAGTCCTTGATCGGATCGTACGGCATCACCTTCTTGACCGCCGGTGTGATCACCCACGGATTCGCGGTTGTGGCGAGTATGGTATAGCCGTCCGGTGCGCTGCGAGCCGTTGCGGCCTGCCCCACGGTTCCGCCGGCTCCGGTGCGGTGATCGAACACCAGCGGTTGGCCGAGATCCTTCTCCATGAGAGGCGTGAAAACTCTCAGGCTGGCGTCCATCGCGCCACCAGCATAGGGAATGATGACGCGGATCGGCTTGGTAGGATAGCTTTGTGCCCCTGCCTGAGGCAATGCAGCGAGCGCCGCGAACAGCGCCGGGAGAACGGTGATCGACCGAGAACGCATATTCACTCCCCCTAAGCCACGAAAGCAAACAGCGAGCAGCAATCGGACTCTGAAACTTGACCTATTCCCGCTTCAGATTAGGCCCGTTCCATTTGGCTGTCAACCGAAGCTCATTTTCGCAGCTCGTATCGTTGTTTGCGGTTTGTGATTGATTCTGTGTGGAGCGCGGTAATCAGTGTGTTCGGTAGCCTGGAATGCGCCCGCCGTCCACTATGATTCCGTTTCCTGTGGTGAAGCTACTGTCGTCGGACGCAAGAAAGAGCACCGCTCCCCATAAATCCTCCGGCCGCCCCAGGCGCTTGAGGGACTGAACCTCTAAGACGTCAGCATAGGGGTCGACCAACCCCATGGGGGCGTTTTTCTTCCCTATTTCTTTTCCCATCTTCTCCCCCATTTCACTGCCAAACAACCGGCCCAGGATGATAACGTTAACCCTGACGCCCAGTTCGCCGACCTGTCGCGCCAGTGCCCTGGTGAAACCTTCCACCCCACCTTTGGCTGCCGTGTAATGCAGGAACGGCCCCCCGGTAAACGTGGTGACCGAAGACATATTGATTATGCTGCCGCCAGCCTGAGCACGCATATGGGGGAGCACCGCGCGCGAGCAAAGGAACGTGCCGCGCAGTTCGGTATTTAGCACACCCTCCCACTCCTCCACGCTGAGCAAGTCCCAGCGGCTACTGAGGCCTGAATATCTGGCGTATCCATAGGCGGCGCCGTTCACTAGCACGTCAACGTGGCCGAAGCGACCGATTGTTCGTTCCATCATACGAGTGACACTGGACTCGTCGGTAACGTCAGTCAGCATCCCTATGGCCTCGCCGCCTTGGGCGGTAATTTCCCGTTCGGCTCCCAGGGCGGCTGCTTCATCAATGTCGGCTGCCACCACCTTTGCTCCCTCGGCCGCCAAGCGAGGGCCCAAAACCCTGCCCAGGCCTTTGCCGCCCCCGGTGATGAGCACTACTTTCCCTGCCAAGCGCACGTCTACTCTCCTATTTCTGGAAGCGTCTCGATCAATCCACCATAAGGCAACTTGTTAGCTGCGGTCAGATGCTTGCGCGACTCATCAACGGCGTTGCTTCTTAGTGAAAGGCGTAGCCACCATCGACGACGATTGTTTGTCCAGTGATGAAGCTGCTGTCATCCGAGGCAAGGAATATCGCCGCCCCCACGAGATCATCCGGCCGCCCGGCCCGCTTGAGTGAACGGAACTGGGCGGGAATACCACTGGCGGGAACATCGGCAGGAAGGAGCTTGGTCAGTTCATGACTGAGGAGACTCCCTGGAGCGACTGCATTTACGCGAGTTCCAAATTCGCCGGTCTGTTTGGCAAGAGCGCGGGTGAAGTTCATTACCCCGGCCATGGCAGCTGTGTAATGCAGGAAGGGACCGCCGTGAAGGGCATCGGGCGATGAGACGTTGATGATGCTACCGGAGCCCTGAGCTTGCATGTGCGGCAGCACCGCACGGCAGCAGAGGAATGTACCGCCTACACTCACTGAGATCACATTGTCCCAATCCTCGGGAGTAATATCATCCCAATGGCCGTGGGACATGCCTATATGTTTGTTGGTGGCGGCGTTGACCAGCACGTCGATGCGGCCGAAGCGGCCGATGGTTCGCTCTATCATGCTGTTGACGCTGGATTCTTTGGTGACATCGACGGCGATGCCCAGAGCATCGCCTCCCATCGCTGCAATCTCGCCCGCCGCACTGGCGGCGTTTTGTTCGACAAAGCTGGCCGCGACCACCTTTGCCCCTTCCGCTGCTAGGCCGAGAGTCAAAGCCTTACCCAGCCCGCTCTCATTGCCCGTCACAACGACGATCTTCCCCGTGAGCCGCATGCTTATGTCATTCCAAGGAAAACGCTGAAACCCTGCCGCATCCCGTCATCGTGAGACTTACAGTTGTGTCGAATAAGTTATGGGACTGCGAACTCGAAAGATTACACCAAATTGTTCTCAATAAAGGGCTGTTTCGGCACGGGCTGGGCTGAGCCTGGATGACGTTCCGACCGCGCCCTGGCGCAATGGCAGGCGCAAATGCCCTTTGCCATCGAAGAGCTTCACAGCCTTGGGGTCTACAAAGGGGAAGTAGCGAACCGGCTAGGATTTCCGGACGGTTCTGACTGGCTTTGGATGAGTACTGGAGGGGGGCGGAATCCAACTGGCGTCCACGGCTTTGCAGGTCGAAAAAGCCTCCAACGCCGTCAACAGCTTACAACACGATTCCTGAGAAAACAGGGCGTTGCGATTTCTGGTGATTTCTCGTCCGAGGTGTGGCCGATCCAAATCTTTGGAGGCGCGAGCCGGAATCGAACCGACGTAGACGGATTTGCAATCCGCTGCATGACCACTCTGCCATCGCGCCATACGGCAGGGCTTTGCACATGACCACTCTGCCACCCCGCCCATACGCTGTTCTGCGTTCATGGTCCCCGACGCATTGCCCGACAACAGGGCCGGCTTCATGCTGGGGATCGTGAATTGCGAATCGTGGAGCGGGAAACGAGGCTCGAACTCGCGACCTCAACCTTGGCAAGGTTGCGCTCTACCAACTGAGCTATTCCCGCATGCCCCAATTATAGGGTTTTTCCGCCGCGGCTAGAAGTCGTCTGATGCCGCGCCGGCATACGGATAGGCCATTCTCAAGTAGTAAAGCATTGAAATTACGGTCAGGACGGCGGCAATGTTGATCAATATCGTGCCCAGAATCTGGGTGCTTTCGGCGTTCATGATCCAAGGCAGATCCGCGCTGTATAGGAGCAGGGGGATGGCGATCATCTGGCTCACTGTTTTCACCTTTCCTATGTAGGCGACGGCAACGCTCTTCGCCCGGCCGATCCGCGCCATCCACTCCCGAAGCGCGGAGATCGCGATCTCCCGGCCGATGATGACGAGAGCAACTGCCGCCTCAACCCTGCCGAGCTGCAACAGCATCAGCAGCGCACCTGCGACCATCAGCTTGTCCGCCACGGGATCCAGGAAAGCGCCGAACGCGGATGCCTGATTCAGGCGGCGGGCAAGGTATCCATCCAGCCAATCCGTCGCCGCGGCAAGGATAAATATCGCTGTTGCCGAAATATCCTTTACCTCGAGCGAGATTAGCCGATCAGGCAGGTAGTAGAGACTAACGAGCAGCGGAATCGACAAAATCCGCAGCGAAGTCAGCAGATTCGGCAGGTTCATTCTCATGCCGATGCGCTTCCGTCGTGAAGAAACCGATGAATCTGTTCAGCAAGGTTGCGGCTGATGCCTTCCACATCGCAGATCTCGTCGACTGCTGCGGCGCGCAGGCCCTGCATACCGCCAAAATGTGACAGCAGATGCCTCCGGCGCTTGGCGCCGATCCCCGGAATCTCCAGCAAGACCGAGGTTCGTCTCGTTTTCGCACGCTTGGCGCGGTGTCCGGATACCGCGAAACGATGTGCTTCATCCCGGATACTTTGCACGAGGTGCAGCCCCGGATTCTGCTGCGCTAGCGTGAGTACGCGGCCCTCCGCCTCAATAACAAGCTGTTCAAGTCCCGGCTTGCGCCCCGGCCCCTTGGCCACGCCGACCAGCGCCACGCCATTAAGGCCGAGTTCTAGCATGGCCTCCTTGGCCGCCGCCACCTGGCCGCTTCCGCCGTCAATCAGGACCAGATCCGGCAGTCGTGCCGCGTCCTTTGCCAGTCGCTCGTAACGCCTGAACAACGCTTGTCGCATGGCAGCGTAATCGTCCCCGGGCGTGACTCCCTGAATATTGAACCGCCGGTACTCGCCTTTCTGCATGGTCTGATGGTCGAAGACGACACACGATGCGACCGTCGCTTCGCCCATGGTGTGGCTGATATCAAAGCACTCGATACGCTGAACGGAGTCTGGAAGGCCAAGTGCCTCGCGCATCGCATTCAGTCTACCCTCCTGCGTGGCTCGCTCGCCCGCCCGCTGCAGCAGCGCAAGTTTTGCGCTCTGCATCGCCATGTCCAGCCACACGCGGCGCTCGCCGTGGCTCGGCGTGACAATCCGGATCTTCCCGACGCCGAGCGCGCCGATGGCGGCTTCGAGCAACTCGTGGTCTGCCTCGGCGCTCGTCAATACCAGCGGGGGCGCCGGCTGTTCCAAATAGTGTTGCCCGAGGAATGCGGCAACAACCTCGCCCGGCGCCGCATCCTTCGCGTTGTGCGGGAAAAAACTACGGCCTCCCACGTGCCGACCGCCGCGAATCATGACCAGATTGACGCATGTCATGCCCGCTTTGCTGAGGCAGGCAATCACGTCGGCGTCCACTCCGCGCGCACTCTCGACGTACTGCCGCGCCTGGACCCTTGCGAGCGATCTGATCTGATCGCGGCAGGCCGCAGCATCCTCATAGCGCAGCGCGGTGGCGGCGGCATGCATTTTCTCGTTCAATATGCGTATCACGTCATCTTCTCGCCCGGACAGCAGCAGCCTTGCATTGTTCACGTCCAGCTCATACCGCCGCCGGTCGATCAGGCCCGTACAAGGTGCGGTGCAACGCCGTATCTGATGTAGCAGGCAGGGGCGGCTCCGGTTCTCGAATACGCCGTCCTCACAGGTTCTGAGGCGAAAAACGCGCTGCAGCAACTGTATCGCGTCTCGGACCGCATTGGCGTGCGGAAATGGACCGTAATAGTGCTGGCCTTTTTCGCGCGCCCCGCGATGAAATCCGAGCCTGGGAAATTCGTGGCCGGAAATCGCAAGATAAGGGTAGGACTTGTCGTCACGAAATAAAATGTTGTAGCGCGGAGCGAGGCTTTTGATCAGATTATTTTCAAGCAGAAGTGCCTCGGCTTCCGAGCGCGCCACCGTCACCTCCATGCCGGCGACCTGGGTCAGCATGGCGCTGATGCGGGGACTTTGTCCGCCGCGCCTGAAATACGACGCGACACGCTTCTTGAGGTCTTTCGCCTTGCCGACGTACAGGGCTTCGCCGTCGACATTCAGCATCCGATAAACGCCGGGCAGGCTCGGCAGCCCGGCAACAAAGCGCTTCGGTTCAAACTGCTTAATCATGTCGCGGCTCCAGGGGATTTTATCGCCAGGTTCAGTCCATAGGTGACTGATTCCGTGTAAAATTCCAGGTTTTTCCCGGGGTGGGCCAGAACACATGGCGAAAGTATCGGCAGTAGAGATCCGGGTAGGTAATCTGATCGAGTGGGACAAGCGGGTCTGGCGCGTCCTTAAGTGCTACCACGTTCATGTCGGCGGCCGCGGCGGCGCGTTCATGCAAGTCGAGATGAAGGACATTGAGACAAGCACCAAGACGAATCAGAGATTCCGCACCGAGGACAAGGTCGAACGCGCCTACGTCGATCCTAGAGAGATGGAATTTCTCTACCAGGACGGCGACAACTATGTCTTTATGGACAAGCAGAATTACGAGCAGCTATCGCTTAGCGCCGAATTTCTCGAGGGACAGGCCGGGTTCCTGCTGCCGAATACCGAAGTGCAGATCAATTTTCACAATGGCCGCGCGATCGGTGTCGAATTGCCGGCAACGGTCATTCTGAGTGTTGCCGATACGGAGCCTGGAATAAAGAATGCCACCGCTACCAGCAGTTTCAAGCCGGCCAGGATGGAAACCGGCATATCGGTGCAGGTTCCGCCGTTTGTGAATCAGGGAGATCGCATAAAGGTCAATACGAATGACGGCAGCTATGTGGAGCGCGCCTGAGCGCTGCCCCCAGAGCAGGGAATCACGCCTGCGTCTGAATAGTGCCGAGCAGTTCGACCGCTTGGCGATAGCGTTCTGTTTGGATGAGCCTGCCGGATCGCTGGCCGCGCATGCACTCGGGCGTTCGCTGGGAAGGGTTTTCCATCGCTTGGAGGGCTTCGAGCAGTTCGTCCTGCGCCGACGGATCATTGCACAGAAGAACAAGGTCGCAGCCGGCCTCCATTGCGCAGCGCGCTCGATCCGCGATGCCGCCGGCACCCGATGCGCCCACCATCGACAGATCGTCGCTGAATATCAATCCGTCAAACCTCAACTCGGATCGAAGCACCTCGCGAAGCCAGTAGCGCGAGTACCCCGCAGGCTGCTGTTCCGCGCTGCTGTAGATAACATGCGCCGGCATGATGGCCGGCAGTCCGGCACTGATGGCAATTCTGTAGGGCAGCACGTCGTCGCGCATTAGTTCGCTTACCGGCCGGTCATCGACGGGTACTGCGAGGTGTGAATCCGCACTCACGTGGCCATGACCGGGGAAATGCTTGCCGACGGCAGGCATGCCGCCGTCCCTGAGCCCCGCCACGAGTGCTGCCGCAAGCCGGCCCACGGCTTCCGGACTGCGGTGGAAAGCGCGATTGCCGATGACATCGGACGCACCGTAGTCAAGATCCAGAACCGGCGCAAAACTGAAATCAAGTCCATGGGCAGAAAGTTCCGACGCGATCACGAATCCCGCTGCCCTGGCCGCACGGATGGCGGCGTCCTGATCGGTGTCCCAAAGGAGCCCGATTGATCTCATGGGCGGGATTCTCGTGAAGCCCTGCCTGAACCTTTGCACCCTGCCGCCTTCGTGATCCACGCAGAACAGAAGCGACGGCCGCAATGTTTCCAACTCGGACACAAGAGCGCGCAACTGGGCCGGGCTCTCGAAGTTCCGAGAGAAGAAGATCACTCCCGCCACGCCGGGATGAAGCAGTCGTTGCGCCTCCTGCGCCGTCGGTCTCAGTCCGGTAATATCGATGATCGCACTGGCGTGCAGAGTCATGGATCGTGCTCCAGAATGACCGTCGCGCATGCCAGGTCCCGCTCGTCGGTCAGGGACAAGTGCGATCGGCTGATTCCGCGCCGCTCCAGAAGCGCGCCGAGCGCGGCGGAATAGCGCAACTCCGGCTTCCCGGACGGGAGATTGGCGACCCAGACCCCATGCCAGTTCGCAGGCGCGCGAATTCCGGTGCCGAGCGCCTTGCTGAATGCCTCCTTGGCGGCGAATCTTTTTGCGATGAAGGCCGCCGCTTTCCGGTGCTGCCTGTACTTTCGAATTTCCGGTTCGCACAGGATACGGCTCACGAATCGCTCGCCGTAGCGCTGCAGCACCTGCTCGACGCGCGAAATTATGACGATATCCGTGCCGATGCCATAGATCATTGCGCTGCCATCGCCGCCTGCGTCATCAGTCGTTTCATTTCCCGCACTGCTTCACGAATGCCGACAAACAGGGCGCGGCTGACGATCGCATGGCCGATATGCAGTTCCTTCACCCCGCCAATGCGGGAAACAGGCTGCACGTTTGCGTAATTCAAGCCATGGCCTGCATTGAACGCCATTCCGGCTGCCCGTATCGCGGTTCCTGCGTGGGATATTTTGTCCAGTTCGGCTGCGACCGCGGCACTTCCGGTATCGCGGCCGCAGGTATGGAAAGCATGCGCATAGGGTCCCGTGTGGATTTCGCACACGGATGCGCCAATTCGGGCGGCGGCTTCTATCTGCGCGAGGACCGGGTCGATAAATACCGATACCGTGATCCCGGCATCCAGCAGCCGGACGACTGCGTCCTTGAGCCTCGATTCCTGCGAAACGATGTCCAGACCACCCTCGGTGGTAATTTCATGGCGGCCCTCGGGGACAAGCATCGCGAGCTCGGGCTTGATGCGCATGGCGATCGAGATCATTTCCTCGACCGGCGCCATTTCCAGGTTCAACTTGACCTGCGTCACCTCGCGTAAACGCCTCACGTCGTCATCGCTGATATGGCGACGATCTTCTCGAAGGTGAGCGGTGATGCCGTCCGCGCCGCCGAGATGCGCCTCAACCGCGGCCCAAACCGGGTCCGGCTCATAAGTCTGGCGCGCCTGGCGCACCGTCGCAACGTGGTCTAGGTTGAAGCCGAGTCCGATCACAGTTCGTGAAGTTCCTTGAGTATCCAGCGTGTATGTAGAGACTGCCCGCCCAGACGATGGCCGATCAGATCGCGCATCAGGAGCATGGCTTCTTCCCTTGTTTGAGGCCGCTCGTATCCGTCCGCCGCCATGTCCAAGAGTGTACGCCCGCTAACCGTGAGCGCTCCCGGGTGGAGCCCCATTGCGGGAACCGGGCCGCGCTCCGGTTCGTAGGCATAGCGCTTGAGAGGATCGATCGGGGCGCCGCTGCTCCCCTCCCGATCGAGGATCAAGGAGTATCCAAGCTCCGTCAGGAAGCCGCGCTCGAACTGGCGCAGTACCGAGGAGTAGGTCTTGGCTGCGGACAGCCTGGCCAGAGACTTCGCGTACAGGTCGAACAATGCTTCATGGGAATCATTTCGCGGCAGCAGTCTCAGGAGCAGCTCATTCAGATAGAACCCGCACATGAGACCTTGTCCGGACGGGGAGACGACGCCCCCGACCCATTCCGCCCTGACCAGCGTCGACAGCTCGGCCGAACCGCTCCAGCTAAGGCGCAAGGGATGGAACGAGAGCAGCATGCCGCGTAGCGCCGATCGAGGGCGCCGCGCCCCGCGCGCAAGCAATCCTACTCTGCCGTGGCTGCGGGTGAATGCCTCCACGATGAGGCTCGTTTCCTTGTAAGGATAGGTGTGCAGCACATAGCCCGGCTCCAATTCGGTGCGACGAGCCACGGTTGTCCTCAGCCCTGCCCGAACTGATTCATGATGCGCTGATTGTCACTCCACCCGCGACGCACTTTTACCCACGTGCTCAGGAAGACCTTGCCGCCGAAAAGCTTTTCCATGTCATGCCTTGCCAGCTCCGATATCCGCTTCAGCATTGCGCCCTGCTTGCCGATAACGATCGCCTTCTGGCCTTCCCGCTCGACAAATACTGTCATCTGTATGCGGCGCAACGCGCCCTCCTCCTTGAAATCGTCCACCACCACTTCGCAGCGGTAGGGCAAATCCTCGCCCAGCTTCAGAAACAGCTTTTCGCGAAATATTTCCGTAGCGAAGAATCTTTCGTCCTGATCCGTAAGCTGACCCGCGGCAAACACGGCGGGTTGCGCCGGCAGGGTTTGCCGGAGCACCGAGAGCAAGTCATCAAGGCCATTTCCGGTGCGCGCACTGACCGGTACCAGAGCGAGAAACTCCCGCAAGCCCGATATCTTGTCAAGCATGGGAAGCAGGCGGCTGCGATCAGGCATCAGGTCGATCTTATTAAGTACGGCGATGACCTTACTATCCTTCTCAATTTTTTGGGTGACGGATAAATCATCCTCCCCGAACCGCCTTGCATCCAGAACCAGCACCACGACGTCGCTGTCGCGCAGCGCGCCCGTGGCGCGACGGTTCATCATACGGTGAAGTTGGTTGCGATGCGCGGCCTGCAAGCCGGGGGAATCGACGAATATATATTGACAGTCCTGGGTGGTCAGGATGCCACGTACCAGTTGCCTGGTGGTCTGCGCCTTCGGAGAAACAGCCGAAAGCTTGGAGCCCACCAGGCGATTCAGGAGCGTGGATTTTCCCGTGTTTGGCCGGCCGACGAGGCAGATGGTCCCGCAGCGGAATTCGCTCATCCGGATAATTTTTCAAGCATGGCTTCGGCGGCCTGCTGCTCTGCCCGCTGCCGGGAAGTTCCGTAGCCCGACGTGACCAGGTCAAATTCTTCGACGCGGCAATCGATGCGAAACCGCTGTTCGTGCGGCGCTCCTGAAACATGGCCAACCTGATACTTTGGCAACTTCATCTTCCTGCCCTGCAGGAGTTCCTGCAGGCGGGTCTTGGCGTCCTTTGTCGATTCCGACGAGTCCAGATGTTCCAGCGACGGCGCATAGGCTCTTAAGATTGCGCGGCGCGCGCTGTCAAATCCCCCATCTTGAAATATCGCGCCGAATACTGCCTCGAGCGCATCGGCCAGGATTGACGATCGAGTTCCACCGACCACACTCGTTTCGACCGGGCCGAGACGCATGATGCTCGCGAGGTCCAGGGTCCTTGCGATTGACGCGAGAGTCTCTTCGCGAACGAGGCTTGAGCGCAACCGGGTCAGCTGCCCTTCGGCAATATCTGGAAACCGCTCGCAGAGAATCTGGGCGATCGCGCACCCGAGAACCCCGTCACCCAGAAACTCCAGCCTCTCGTTGTGGCGGATACCGTAGCTGCGATGAGTCAGCGCCTGGGTGAGAAGTCCGGCGTCTTTGAACCGGTATCCGATGGATTCTTCCAGTCGGTCCGCCGGGTGTAAGTTCGCCACACTATTGCTTGGAACTCGCCTGGAAGTCTACGTAAAGTCCCAGTCCGGCGAACATGGGTATGTCCTTACGGTAGGCGAAGGAAATGACAACCTCGGCCCCTTCCTTGGTGATCTCCAGATCGCTGCCTTTGATGGTTTCCACACCATCCACGTCTGCCCTCTGATCGAAGGCCTTGCGTATGTCAATGACGGTGGAACTCTGTTTCTCCTGCGCGAGCGCAATGATTCCCTTCTTGGCCTGGAAATACTCGATATAACTCGGCGCCAGCTTGAGGCCCAGCAGAGCCAGCACGACGAGAATCGCACCGGCAATGAGCAGACCGCCAAGACTGACACCGGATTGTTTATGGCGCATTTGTCCTCCCTTCATGTTATTTAAAGCGCCCGAAGCGTCCAAGGTCGCCCAGATTTAGCCATATGAAAAACGCCTTGCCCACGATATTCTGATCAGGTACGAATCCCCATACCCTGCTGTCGGCAGAGTTGTCCCGGTTGTCCCCCATCATGAAATAGTGGCCGGGCGGAACCTTGCACTCGAAACCATTGCTATTGTAGATGCAGTCCCCCGAGTAAGGGAACGTCCTGGACATGGGCAGCATTGCAGGGGCGTCCTCGTCGATAAGAATATCGTGCTCGACGCCATCTAGGTCTTCAGCATACCTGCTCGAAAACTGCATGCGCTCACGGTGGAGGTAATCGCTGAGCCTGCGTACCGGGGCCACGACCCCGTTCACGGAAATGCGCTTGTCGCGATATGTCACAACGTCTCCGGGCACCCCGACGACGCGCTTAATGTAATCGAGCGAGGGATCCTCCGGATACCGAAACACCATCACATCCCCTCTGGCCGGATTGGCAACATCGACTATCTTCTTGTTGACTATGGGAAGCCGGATGCCAAACTGGTACTTGTTCACCAGGATGAAATCCCCTACCAGCAGAGTAGGAATCATCGAGCCAGAGGGAATTTTGAACGGTTCGACGATGAACGATCGCAGGACAAATACGACAAGGATCACCGGGAAGAAGCTGATCGAGTACTCGACCCACCAGGGTTGTTTATCGTTAGTCGTCCGCTTGCCGCGAAGCCAGACAATGTCGCCCAGCCATACCACACCCGTAATAATCATAAGCATGAACAGAAACAGCGCGAAACTCATCGTTAATCCCACTATTTCTCACCCATCTGAAGCACCGCGAGGAAAGCCTCCTGAGGAATTTCTACAGAGCCTACCTGCTTCATGCGCTTCTTGCCTTCCTTCTGTTTCTCGAGCAGCTTGCGCTTGCGACTGACGTCTCCGCCATAGCACTTGGCGAGGACATTTTTCCGGAGGGCCTTGACGCTTTCCCTGGCGATGATTTGCGCGCCGACCGCGGCCTGTATGGCGACATCGAACATCTGCCTTGGTATAAGGCCGCGGAGACGGGTCACCAAGTCGCGGCCACGGCTTTGCGCGCTGGAGCGGTGCACCATGCTGGACAGCGCATCCACCCGATCTCCGTTAATAAGGACGTCGAGTTTCACCATGTCAGCTGAGCGGTATTCCTTGAACTCGTAGTCGAGCGAGCCATATCCCCTGCTCAGTGATTTGAGTCGATCAAAAAAGTCGAGCACGACCTCGCTCAGCGGGAGGTCGTATGAAATCACCACGTGCCGGCTTGAATAGTGCAGATTCGTCTGGATGCCGCGCTTCTGCGTGCAAAGGGTAATCACAGGTCCCACATATTCCTGCGGCACAAAAATCTTCGCAGAAATGATCGGCTCCCGGATTTCCTCTATTTTCGATGGGTCAGGAAGCTTTGCGGGGTTGGATACCTGGGTAACCGTGCCGTCGCGTTGAACCACTTCGTAGACCACGGACGGCGCGGTTGTAACCAGATGCATGCCATATTCGCGTTCCAGCCGCTCCTGCACGATTTCCATGTGCAGGAGCCCCAGAAACCCGCACCGGAAACCAAACCCGAGCGCCTGCGAAACCTCGGGCTCGTACTGCAGCGAAGCATCGTTCAGATGCAGCTTTTCCAGAGCTTCGCGAAGTGCATCGTACTGATTCGATTCAACCGGGTAGAGGCCCGCAAATACCTGGGGCTTTACTTCCTTGAATCCGCTCAGGGCGACCGCGGCCGGTTTATCCGCGTGGGTAAGGGTATCGCCGACTTTGGCTTCCCGCAGGTCCTTGATGCCGGCCACGACAAAGCCCACCTCGCCGGTGAGAAGTGCCTCGCGGACAGCCGCCTTGGGAGTGAATACGCCGATCTGTTCGCATAGGTGCGTCGTTCCGGTACTCATCAGCGAGATCTTGTCGCGCTGTTTGAGCGCACCGTCGAACACCCGCACCAGCATGACGACCCCGACGTAGTTGTCGAACCAGGAGTCGATGATGAGCGCTTTGAGCCGCGCGCTGGAATCTCCGTTAGGCGCCGGCACTTGCGCGATTACGGCCTCGAGAATTTCCCGGACGTTCTCGCCTGTTTTCGCGCTCGCCCGTATTGAATCCTGGGCGTCGATCCCGATCACGTCTTCAATCTCCTGGATCGCCTTCTCTGGGTCGGCGGAAGGCAGGTCGACCTTGTTCAGAACCGGGATGACGGTTACTCCCTGCTCGATTGCGGTGTAGCAGTTGGCGACCGTTTGCGCTTCGACGCCTTGTGAGGCGTCAACGACCAATATTGCGCCCTCGCACGCCGCCAGAGAGCGGCTGACTTCGTAGGAGAAGTCCACATGCCCCGGCGTGTCAATCAGGTTGAGTTGGTACTCCTGACCGTCCTGCGAAAGGTAGCGCAGCGCCGCGGTCTGTGCCTTGATGGTAATTCCCCGTTCGCGCTCGAGATCCATGCTGTCGAGGACCTGTGCCGCCATTTCTCGATCTTCGAGTCCCCCGCAAAGCTGAATGAAGCGATCCGCCAGCGTCGATTTGCCGTGGTCGATATGAGCAATGATGGAAAAGTTTCGGATGCGGCTTTGCATGTGGCTGGACCAAAAAAAAGGTGCCAGAGACCTCTCCGGCACCCTTCATGAGACCGCGCAATATTACCGCAATGCGGCCCGCAAAGCGGCCTCGTCCAGGCGGTGACGGCATATTTCCCGCCCGGCTGCGTCTTCCAGGACCGGAACATGTGCGCCGTAGCGCGAACAGAGCCGAATATCGGCATCGACGTCTATTTTTTCCCAAGCAAAGCCCAGCTCGCCGTCAAGCTGGCGCAAGCCGTTTTCCATGACTTCGCATAGATGACATGCTTTACGGGAGAACAGCCGCAGGGTCTGCAAGCAGCTCAGCCCTTGGAATCCGGAAGACCGGAAATGGTTACCAATGCGCTGCTTTCGCCGCGACGAACCTGCAAGGTAAACACCGAATCCTTGTCCATGCCGGCAAGTAATGAGTTGAACTGGTCGATGCTTTTCAGTTCGGTATGGCGGCCCTTGTGCACGAGCGTAACGAGCACATCTCCCCGGCGCACTTCGGCACGAGCCTCCGGGCGTACGTCGGCAACCATTAGCCCGTTGCTCAACTTAAGGTCACTCTTTTGCTCTAGTGTGAGTTCCGCCAGGACGATGCCGAGCCGGTTCGCTGCGACCGGAGCCGGCTTCGGCGCTCCGCGCACGGAGTCCCTGGCCGCAATTCGGTCTTCCTGCAGTTCCCCCACCGTCAACGTCAGCGTCTTGAGGCTGCCTTTGCGCATCACCTCCATAGAGGCATGAACGCCGGGCCGCGTCGAGCCGACCAGCCTTGGCAGATCTCCGGAGGCTTCCACCCCCTTGCCATCGAATTTGACGATGATGTCCAAGGGCTCGACGCCGGCCTTCTCGGCGGGCCCCCCTTTCTCGACGCTGTTTACCAAGGCGCCCCGCGGGCGATCCAGCCCGAACGAGGTTGCGATATCGCGCGTAACTTCCTGAATAACGACGCCGATACGACCGCGCGCGACCCTGCCTCTGTCGCGCAATTGCTTCTGAATATCGAGCGCCACATCGATGGGGATCGCGAAAGAGAGCCCCATAAACCCGCCGGTCCGGCTGTAGATCTGCGAATTTATACCGACGACCTCCCCTTTCATGTTGAACAGTGGCCCGCCGGAATTGCCAGGGTTGATCGCAACGTCCGCCTGAATGAACGGTACAAAATTCTCCTGCGGAAGCGAACGGCCTTTCGCAGAAACGATGCCGGCGGTGACTGTGTTGTCGAATCCGAACGGCGACCCGATTGCTACCACCCATTCACCGACTTTGAGTTGATTCGGATTGCCAACCTTGATCGATGGAAGGCTGACAGCGTCGATCTTGATGAGCGCGATATCCGTGCGCCGGTCGGCGCCAATTACCTTCGCCTTGTACTCGCGCTTGTCAGTGAGCCGCACATTAATTTCTTCCGCACCTTCCACAACATGGGCATTGGTGAGAATGTAGCCATCATTGCTGACGATAAATCCTGACCCAAGGGATCGCTGTTCGCGCGGGGCCTCCGGGCTGCGCGGCACAAATCGCCGGAAGAATTCCAGAACATCCTCGCCTTCAATTCCAGGGAGCTGAGGAATCTGCGGGTTAGCGGCGCTTCTGCGCGTCGCCTGGGTGGTACTGATGTTGACTACGGCAGGCCCCTGCTCTTCTACGAGGCGCGTGAAGTCCGGCAGCTCCCGGGTTTGGGCGAAAGCTGAGGTCCCGAACGTCGCCAGAAAAATCCCGGCAACTGCGACTCGGATCGATTTCTGACTCGTCATGCTGTTCTCCGGCTTGGTCCTGGTTGGAAGCGAGATATTCCGTTGTTCAGCTATTGTGCAAGACTATCGCGTTTGCGAGTAGCGAACTGTCTCCGCCATCCGAGCAACGCTTCCGGGTGGCATCTCGCCGACTACGGTAACAAGATGGTTGGCCACGTGCCGTGTATACAAGTTGCTCGCGCCGATGCTTGTCAGGCCCGTTCTGACCGGTTCTCGCCGATTCTGCAGCGGCTCGAGAAATACGGAAACTGCCGCTATCCCATCGGAGTACACGACCTGGCCCACGCCTGGCGAATCATGAAAACGGCGCCTTACCTCCAGGACCTTGGCGAAACCGGGCAAGGCCGACGGCATACTCCACCCCGCTTCAGCGAAGTTCGCCGGCGTAAGCAAACTGTCTTCAATCGACCAGCCGTGAGCGGAGAAGCTGGTCCTGGTCTGATCCCGTTCCACGCTGCCGACACGTAGCTGCGCAAAGGTGAATTGCTCCACAGTTGCGCCACGTGAATCGACCGTACGCGCCCTGAGCAGCATGGCCGTGTGGAGGTCGCCGCAAATCCGGTACCCGTAGCGGAGGTCGTCCTTGGGCTTGAGTATGACCTCACGGCAATTGAAACCGGCGATCCGCCGACTTTCACCAAGCGCGATTTCGTAGTTCTCGGCCAGCTTCTCCAGATTCTTGGGCAATATTGCCGGAAAGCTGCGCTGGTCGGACCTCCGTTCCAATCTTATGGAGCGACTCTCTGGCAGATAGCATCGTATGAGATCGTTGGTGCGCAAAATCTCGCGCGGCATCCCGTCCATGAATTCTATTTTTTCGATCTCTTCATGTCCGTCGACCAGATGAGTAATCCGCGAAGTTTCGGTCCGGTCGCCTTGCTGATACACAACGGTTCCGCTGTAGGAGAGCTTCTGACTCGCAAACTGAATTCGCTTCAGCCATTTCAGCGGCTCTGGCTCCGACTGAACCACACAGGCGTAGCTTAGAAGCATGCAAGCGAGCGCCGTCCGCAAACCTTCACCTCCCCGGCACCGGGTCCAGATCATTTCTCCACCTGCCCCTGGGGCTCGTCCGCAACCGTACGACTACCCGATGTGAAGAAACCGTTTCTGGGCGAGAACCCCTGGTGAGCCAGCATGTATTCGTTGACGGTGCTTGGCGGTTCAACACGTGTCACCGCTGCATCCGATCCCCGCACGGCTACAGACTGCGTCGCGGTTGGCGCGCGCGCATCGATGCTATCGTGCGTGCCGGCCGCAAGCCACGCCACAAATGCGATACCCGCAATACTGGCAGCGATCGGATAGACGTAGGTCGGTGGAATCTGCCGAATCCAAGCCGCCGCCGCAGCCGAGCGGGATAGCGGCACCGGACGCAAGACCGGTACATCCTGCAACATGCGATGGACGCGCTCCGTGAATCCCTTGGACAGGCTGTGATTTCCGCAGGCGGTATCGCTGATCAGGTGGTACAAACGCCAGGCTTCGCGCGCCTCTGTTTCCGCGTCCAAAACCGCATCAAGTAACTTGCGCGCTTCGGCCTTTCCTGCCTCGTCGTCGACAAGTGCTGATACCTCCTCACTCATGTCACCACCTCCTATCCTTGCGCGAATCCAGGACGGGGCGCAGGCGCGCCGCTATGGCTTCCCTTGCCCTGTATATTCTGGATCTCACGGTTCCAATCGGACAATCCTCTATGCGCGAAATTTCCTCGTAACTCATGCCCTCAATTTCTCTAAGCTCGATCGCACGTCTAAGTTCTTCCGGCAGCGACTCGATCGCCGAATTGACGATCGCTGCAATCTCCTTGGAAAGCAGCAGGCTCTCCGGCGTATTGATGTCCCGCAGCTGCTCGGCGTCCTCGAAGGATTCCGCGTCTTGCGCTTCGATATCACTCGATGCCGGGGCTCGTCTGCCCATCGCCGAAAGATGGTTCTTGGCCGCATTTGTCCCTATCCTGTAGAGCCAGGTGTAAAACGCGCTTTCACCGCGAAATGCGTGCAACGCACGGTATGCCTTGATGAACGTTTCCTGCGTAACGTCTTCAACCTCCGTCGGGTCGTGAATCATGCGGCCAAGGAGCCGGGCAAGTTTCCTGTGGTACTTCTCCACCAGCAATTCAAATGCCCGCTTGTCGCCCCTTTGCGCCAGGGCTACGAGTTCGCCGTCCACAGTCCTGTCAGACACTCGTCCGTACCCCTATGGGCGAGAACGGCGCCCAAGGCGGGCGGGAAGGCATCGTTCCTTCTACCTGCGATGGACATGGAATCCTGGAATTAGTTCGCATTGGATTTCAATCTATCCGTAGTGCCCGCATTCGATCCATGATCAGCAGTGGCCACTCCACCCCAGAGAGCCCACACCCTCAGGACGCGATGGCCTTCCCGGACGAGCATATCCGGGGTGACCAGAACGCTGTCGCCAGAGCGCGAATCCAGCGGAAGTATCACCAGCCAGCGGCTGACAAAGGCATCGGTGCGTCGAATGGGTCGGCGTTCGCTATTTCGAAGGATCGCCCAGCCTTGACCGTCGGCGCGCAGCTCGACGGAAATGGCTGCCCGGCTGCCGAGCAGCCAGGCCCGATTCCACACCGATACGACGCCAAGTGACGCGAGCAGCCCCCCCGTCACCGTACCGACCAGGAGGTTCCCCATCCAGGCGAGGATGAGGCCCGCAATGAGGAAAGGTGCCGCAATCAGCCCCCCCCCTAACCAGGCGGGACGAAGCGGCAACGCCACCGCATTAGGAGGACCTGCTCTCAAACAGGCGTCAGCACCAGTGAACCGTTCGTGCCGCCAAAACCAAAGGAATTCGACATGGCGCAACGAATCTCCACATTCCGTGCCTCGTTCGGGACATAGTCCAAATCGCAGGCAGGGTCTGGATCGTGCAGATTGATCGTTGGCGGCGCGGTTCTGTTGCCAATTGCAAGCACGGTGAATATTGCCTCCACCGCCCCCGCTGCACCGAGCAAATGTCCGGTCATCGACTTCGTCGAGCTTACCGCGGCCTTAAACGCGCGATCGCCGAGCAATCTCTTGACGGCGACAGTCTCGGCGACATCGCCCAAAGGGGTGGACGTCCCATGTGCGTTGATGTAGTCGACCATGTCCGTATTCATGCCTGCATCCTTGAGCGCATTACGCATACAGCGGAAGGCGCCGTCGCCGTCCTCTGAAGGTGCCGTCATGTGATACGCATCCGACGAAACCCCGTAGCCTGCAAGCTCGGCGTAAATGTGGGCGCCTCGGGTTCTCGCGTGCTCGTACTCCTCGAGCACCACGGCGCCCGCACCTTCACCTAATACGAACCCGTCGCGGCCCTTGTCCCAGGGCCTGCTTGCACTCTCCGGATCGTCATTACGCGTCGACAGCGCGCGTGCCGACGCGAATCCGCCAATAGCGAGCTCGGTTACGGTCGCCTCGGACCCGCCAGCGAGCATTATGTCGGTCTCGCCATGACGGATTGCCTTGCTGGCTTCGCCGATACAATGGGTCGACGTCGTGCATGCGCTGACAATGGCGAGGTTTGGGCCCTTGGTGCCCAACATGATCGAGAGATTCCCCGCGATCATGTTGATTATCGTTCCAGGTATGAAAAACGGCGAGATTCGGCGCGGGCCAGATTTCTGCAGCTCCCGGTAAGTCGACTCAATCAGGGGCAGACCGCCAATTCCCGAGCCGTAGTTGATCCCAATGCGTTCTGAATTCTCGGGGGTGACGGCAATTCCTGAATCACGCCAGGCCTGTAGGCCTGCGGCAATGCCATAGTGGATAAAGGTATCCATCCGGCGCGCCTCCTTCGCCGGCATATGCTGGGCCGGATCAAATCCCTTGACCTCGGCAGCAATCTGACTGGCCAGGCGCGATGGCTCGAATCGTGTGATCCGGCGGACGCCCGAGCGACCAGACACAATATTGCGCCAGGCCTCATCGACCGTGTTGCCGACCGGGCTGATGATGCCCAGGCCGGTAACTACGACCCTGCGTCGCGACACGAGCGCCACCCCTGTCTGGAAGTGTCTAAAAGGTCTGAAGAATAGGCCGGATCAGGTCTTCTGATGCGCCTTCACGAAATCGATGGCGTTTTGAACGGTCTTTATTTTCTCTGCGTCCTCGTCAGGAATTTCAGTTTCAAACTCCTCCTCCAGCGCCATTACCAGCTCCACCGTATCGAGCGAGTCGGCGCCGAGATCGTCGACGAATGAGGATTCATTCTTGATCTCGGCCTCGTTAACGCCGAGTTGCTCGGCGATGATTTTTTTTACGCGCTGCTCTACGCTATCCATTCGATTCTCCTTCCTCTTGGGCCAAGAGGGGCTGTAGTTTACCAAATACCCGGTGCGGCTAAGAAATCAACCGCGCTCAGGTCATCACCATTCCGCCATTGACCTGCAGGACGCTTCCCGTTACATAGCCGGCTCCCTCCGACGACAGATATGCGACCGCAGCGGAAACATCGTCGGGAGAACCCAGTCTTCCAAGCGGAATGCCGCCCAGCAGAGCGGCCCGCTGTGCCTCCGACAATGCGCGCGTCATGTCCGTATCAATGAATCCCGGCGAAACGCAGTTCACCGTGATGTTACGGCTGCCAAGTTCCCGCGCCAGAGACTTGCTCATCGCAACCACTCCGGCCTTGGCCGCAGCGTAATTGGCTTGACCTGCGTTGCCGCTTTCGCCCACGACTGAAGTGATATTGACAATTCTTCCCCAGCGCGCTTTCATCATTCCGCGCAAAACTAGGCGCGACAATCTAAAAACTGCACTTAGATCGGTCTCTACGACGTCATCCCAATCGCTCCGCTTCATGCGAAGAGCGAGATTGTCGCGGGTGATCCCGGCATTGTTCACCAGGACGAGTATGTCGCCGTGCTCCTGCCGGATGCGCTCTATGACTTGCTCGCAGCGCGCCTCGTCGCGCACGTCTAGTACGACGCCTTTCCCGGGAATTGCCGCCGCCGCAAAGGCCTGTTCCACTGCGGCTGACCCCGCATCAGTGGTCGCGGTCCCGATTACGCTGGCGCCGTCCGCCGCCAGACGCAGGGCGATCGCCTGCCCGATCCCGCGCGACGCCCCGGTAACCAGGGCAACTTTTCCAGCCAGGCCAGGGCCCGTCATCGCGAACCTTTCAGGGTGGATAGCGCATCCTCCAGCGCCGCTCGATCAGACAGGGCGATACAGTGCAAGCCCGGTTCGCACCTCTTGGCCAGGCCCGCCAGCACCTTTCCCGGGCCGCATTCCAGGACATGCGTCATTCCGGAATCTGCCATTTTCTTCATGGTTTCGGCCCACCTGACCGGCGCCGCAGCCTGACGTACAAGGGCGTTCCGGATCTTGCCTGGCTCGTGGTTGATGGCGACGTCGACGTTATTGATCAGATCGATGAAAGGCGCGTGGAGCGTCGTCCGCTCCAGGCGCTTGCCTAGCTCATCTGCGGCAGGACGCATCAAACTGGAATGGAATGGCGCGCTCACCGGAAGCAGCATGGCGCGCCTCGCGCCGCGTGCCTTGCACGCCTCGATCGCGCGTGTGACCGCCTCCTTGTCCCCGGCGATCACAACCTGACCGGGCGCATTGAAGTTGACCGCCTCTACGACTCCTGTTCCCGCCGCCTCGGCGCACGCCGACCGCACAACATCATCCTCCAGGTTCATGATTGCCGCCATCGCGCCATGTCCCGCCGGAACGGCGCGTTGCATCGCCTCGGCTCTATATCTGACCAGCGGCAAGCAGTCAGCAAATTCAAGGCCCCCCGCGGCGACCAGGGCCGCATATTCTCCCAAGCTATGTCCTGCGACCATCGCGGGCGCAGGCCCTCCGGAGGCCCGCCACGCCTCATAGACCGCGTAACCCGCAGTAAGCATCGCCGGCTGGGTATTTGCCGTCAGATTGAGACTTTCGGCCGGTCCGCTTGCGAGCAGCTCGAGAAATTCGACACCCATGACGCGACCGGCGAGTGCGAGCACTGCGTCGATTGCCGGAAGTCCGGCATAGGCGGCCATCATGCCGACCGATTGCGAGCCTTGCCCCGGAAACACCATGGCGAGCTTCATTTTTAGGGTCTCTGGTCCGTTGCCGCAGTGCTTAGAGCGTGCACAGTGCCGCACCCCAGGTAAAGCCGCCGCCGACTCCTTCCAGCATGATTTTCTGTCCAGTCCTTATCTTTCCAGCACGTATGTATTCGTCTAGAGCAAGCGGAACAGATGCGGCTGAGGTATTGCCGTGATGGTCCACGGTGACGACCAGACGTTCCAGCGGCAGCCCCAGTTTCTTGGCGGTGGCTTCAAGAATTCGAATGTTCGCCTGATGCGGAATCAGCCAATCGATATCCATCAAGCTCATTCCGGCCAGACTCACCGCCTCCCGGGCAACTTCGTCCAGCACCCTTACCGCGAATTTGTAGACCTGGCTGCCAGCCATCTGCAGATAGGGTGACCCGATGATTTCTCCCCGGGACAGGTTTCCGGGAACGGAGAGAATGCCCGCCTGGCGCCCGTCCGCGTGAAGGACGGTGCAGTGCACGCCAGGCGCGCTGTCGGCGGTCAGAACGACTGCTCCGGCGCCGTCGCCAAACAAGACGCAGGTGCTCCGATCGTTCCAATCCAAGATCCGGGAGAAAACTTCCGAACCGACTACCAGGACGCGCTTGCTGGTTCCGCCTCGAATGAAGGCATCGGCGGTCGCCATGCCATAGATAAACCCGCTGCAAACCGCCTGCACATCGAAGGCCGCTCCGCCAGGTGCTCCTAACTTCGCCTGCAACAGGCAGGCCGTGCTCGGAAACACAAAATCCGGCGTAGACGTGGCGACAATGATGAGGTCCAGCTCGCTGGCCTTCAATCCGGCGGCCGCAAGCGCATTGCGGCTTGCCTCAAACGCGAGGTCGCTGGAGGTTTGCGCGGGATCTGCAATGTGACGCTGAACTATGCCGGTGCGCTCACGGATCCACTGATCGCTGGTATCGAGACTCGCGGCAAAATCGTTATTCGTCATCACCCGCGGCGGGAGATAACTTCCGGTACCGGCAATTTTGGAGTAGATCACTCTGCGGCCACTCGTGGTTGCTGAGGCGCAGCTTGCGGCAGATGCTCGGCCAGGCGCCGTTCGATGCGGCGCGGAACGTCATTGCGGACTTCCGCGACGGCGCGCTCCAGGGCATTGCGGAAAGCGAAGGCGTCGGCCGAGCCATGGCTCTTCACCACGATCCCGCGCAGGCCGAGAAGACTCGCGCCGTTAAAGCGTCGGTGATCGAAGCGCCGCCGCAGAGAGTTGAGCACCGGCATTGAAACAAGGGCCGCCAGCTTGGTGAATGCGTTCCGCGCATACTCCTCCTTCATGGCGGCAGCGATCATTTGAGCCAGACCCTCCGAAGCCTTGAGTGCCACGTTTCCCACAAATCCGTCACAGACCACCACGTCCACCGTTCCCTTGAAGATATCGTCGCCCTCGACATTTCCACAAAAATTCAATCCGCTCTCGCGCAGCAGCGCGGCGGCCTGCTTGACCACTTCACTGCCCTTCATGTCCTCGATGCCGATATTAAGCAGCCCGACCCTCGGTCGCTCCTTATGCTCCATCGCGCCGGCAAGCATCGCGCCCATGATTCCGAACTGCAGCAGGTGATCTGCGCTGCAGTCGACATTCGCGCCCAGATCCAGCACATAGGTGCTGCCGCTGTTAATGTTCGGGAGCACGCTCGCAATGGCGGGGCGGTCGATTCCGGGAAGCGTCTTCAGTACAAAGCGCGAAATCGCCATGAGTGCGCCGGTATTTCCAGCGCTTACGCAGGCGTTCACCTCGCCCGACTTGACCAGATTGGCTGCAACCCGGATCGACGAATCCTTCTTGAATCGCAGCGCAGATGCCGGGGCTTCGTCCATTCGAACGACTTCGGTCGCGGGGCGAAGGCGCAGCCGATCGCCAAGGCCGGAGCCACATTTTTCCAGTTCAGCGCGCACAGCGCCGTCCCGTCCGACAAGTACGATGTCGGTGTCGTCGCGATGCTTCAGAAAATCGACACAGGCCGGCACGGTGACGGACGGGCCATGGTCACCGCCCATGCAGTCTACGGCTACGGTGGTCCGCATCGACAGGCTCTAGACTCGCCCGGGCGCCCTGCAGATCCGGCGGGCATGTACGCAGGCGAAAACCGCGAACAAGTCGCTTCTACCTGCAAGCCTACTCGTCCTTGGTCTTTACCACTTTCTTCCCGCGGTAGAACCCGGTCGGACTGATGTGATGCCGCAGGTGGGTCTCGCCCGTGGTCGGCTCAAGCGCCAGCGGGGGCGTCGTGAGGAAATCATGCGCGCGCCGATTCCCGCGCCTTGCGGGGGACTTCTTGTTCTGCTGGACGGCCATTTCAACTCCTTGGAAGATAAGTCAGATCAGTTCGGCGGCAAGTTGCGCTTGCGCATCATGCCTTTCAATTCAGCAAACGGCGAATCCCCTGCCGCTCCCTGCGTTACATCGCGCTCGCTGCACCCCTCGTGCATCGGGGCGAGCGGCACATCGAGTAGCAGTTCATCCTCGATCAACTCCCCGATCGCCATGGTCTTGCTCGCGACGATCCAGTCGGGTCCGTCAACGTCCACGGGGTGCATGTCAATCGCCGCCTGCGAACGGGCCAGGGCAAGCACGGAGTCTAAGTTCACCTCGAATTCACTGCTTTCCAGACAGCGCTGGCAGGTGAGGTGCAGGATTCCGGTCACCACCAGATGCAGCGCCGGACGCCCCTGCCCATCCGACACGCCGTCTATCTGGAACCGTAACTCGCCGTCGAGCGTGGCAAGTCGCTCGCGCAACCTGGGCAGATCAGCAACGGCCCAAGTTCCTGTTCGCCGCCCGCCCAACGCGGCGAACTCGAAACCGTCGATATAAGGCGCCAGCGGCATAAACGTGAAATAATAACATCTTAGAAAAAGCGTGTCAAAACAAAGCTATGGATGCACCCAGAACACTTGTGCTGGCCTCCAGCTCTCCCTACAGGCGCGCCCTCCTCGAGCGTCTGTGCATGCCGTTCCAGTGGGTGGACCCAGCCTTGTCCGAACTACCCCGTGCAGGTGAGGCACCGGCAGCGATCGCGCTTCGACTGGCGGTGGAGAAAGCGCAGGCGGTGACGGGGCGCTTCCCAGGCGCGTTGGTGATCGGCTCGGATCAGGTTGCCTCGCTGGACGGTGGCGTCCTCGGAAAGCCCGGGAACCACCGTAACGCTTTGAAACAGCTCCACATGCTGAGCGGCAGGACTGCGCAGTTTGATACCGGCCTGGCGCTGGTGGACGGTTTTTCGCAGCAGGTGCGTTCACGCCTGGTTTCCTGCCGTGTTTCATTTCGAATCCTGACGGATGAGGTGATAGGCGCCTATTTGGGCCGCGAGCAGGCATACGACTGCGCCGGAAGCGCAAAGACCGAGGCATTGGGAATCGCCCTGATCTCTGCGATAGAGGGTCCGGACCCCACCGCGCTCATCGGCCTGCCGCTGATTGCCTTGACCGATCTGCTCCAAGAAGCCGGGATGCCGGTGCTCGGATGATCCGGCCGGCGCTGTACTGCATACCGACCCCGCTGGGCGGAAAGATCTCGCCCGTGTTGCCGGAGGCCACCCGTAGCGTCATCCATGGGGTGCGTCATTTTGTCGCGGAGAACGCCAAGTCAGCGCGCGCATTCCTCGCGGATGCCGGTGTGCCCGGCCCGATGAGCGCCCTGAGCATATACGAGCTCGAGCAGAACGCCGAGCCCGGCGTCGTGCGCGCGCTGCTAGAGCCTCTTCGCAAGGGCACGCCCCTCGGACTGATATCGGAGGCCGGCTGTCCTGCAATCGCAGACCCGGGCGCCGGTCTGGTAGAGGCCGCGCATCGCGAGGGCCTGCCCGTTGTTCCACTTGTGGGCCCCTCTTCCATCGTGCTCGCGCTGATGGCTTCCGGCCTTGAAGGCCAGCGATTCGCGTTCTGCGGCTACCTGCCCCGCAAACCGGAAGCGCGGAAGCAGGCGATAGTTTCGATCGAGCGGCGCTCGCGGGTGGAGAGAGAGACACAGATATTCATTGAAACCCCCTATCGTAACGACGCGATGGTCAGCTCTTTGCTCGCCACTTGCGCGCCCAGCACCAGGCTTTGCTTCGCGAGCGATCTGACACTAGCGGGTGAGCTCGTGCGGATGCGCACGGTGGATCAGTGGCGGCACAGCCCGCCAAGCATGGACAAACGGCCAACGGTCTTTCTCTTGCTTGCAAAGCCGCCGGGCTCATAACCCGGTGTTCGTTCATGATGGCGGCACCCGCCGCCCACGGCATCCATCGCGAGCACTCCCGCGGCGGAACGTCTCCTCGTGATCGGCATCGCGCCAGTTCGCGCCGAATCAGTTCAGGTGCACTTGGGAATCTACAATTTCCATGACACCTTCTCGCCGGCCCGAAGGGCCAAAAGCAACCGCAATGACGAGTCAGCGCAGAGCGTAGGACCGACCGAGCACCATCGCACCGAGCGAGTGCGCCGCGCTGGCCCCCACCCTGCGCGCAAACTTCTCGGTGATGCTCTCTTTTTGCGTGTAGTCGACGATGTCTTCCGCCTTGATAACCTCGCGCGCAACATAGTCGACGCCCCCGAGCGCATCTGCAAGACCCATCTGTATGCCTGTCTGACCGGTCCAGATCAGCCCGGTGAAGATATCCGGATTGTCCTTCAGTCGCTTGCCGCGGCCTTCCTGTACCGCGCCGATGAACTGCTGATGCACCTCCCTCAGCAGCGTCTGCATATGCGCCTTGTCGTTCGGATTCTCGGGCAGAAACGGATCCAGCATGCCTTTGTTTTCCCCCGCCGTGAGCAATCTGCGCTCCACGCCCAGCTTCTCCATCAGGCCGGTTACGCCAAAGCTGTCCATCCGCACTCCGATCGAACCGATGATGCTCGAAGGTGAAACATAGATCTTGTCGGCACTGACTGCGACGTAATACCCCCCCGAGGCGCAAATGTCTTCGATGACCGCGTACAGCGGGATCTCCGGATGCAGCTTGCGCAACCGACGAATCTCCGCGTATATGGTCTGCGCCTGAACGGGACTGCCGCCGGGACTGTTTACTCTCAGGACCACACCCTGGGTGTTGCTGTCCTTGAACGCCGCCTGGAGCGCCGCATTCACCCGTTCCGCATTCGCGTCCGCACCGGGCGCGATGATTCCGGATATATCCACCAGCGCGGTATGTTTACCCGAGGTACTCGGACCCTGCTTCCAATCCAGCAGCAGGAGTAACACCACGGTTAAATAGGCGAACCCGAGAAGCTTGAAGAATATTCCCCAACGCCGCGCCCGCCGTTGCTCGATAAGCCCAGCGCCGGCAAGCTTCGCCACCAGTTCGCGCTCCCAGCGCGGATCGTTATCCGTCATTTTCGATTCCTAAGAAGTAGATTTTTCCGTCACGTTCGAAGATGGTCAGCTTTACGAGGGGGGTGCCCCTGCAGGGACCGCCTATGCAGCGGCCTGATTGAGCTTCGTACATGGCGCCATGTGTCGAGCATAGCAAATCACGTTTTGTGGCGTCGAAGAATTCACCCTCGGTCCAATCCAGCTGCATCGGCACGTGCCCGCACCGGTTCAGGTAACCATGGGCATGCCCTTCATAGCGGACCACGAAGGCCGGCACCGACCGCCCGAAATAGTCGATTTCGAAGCGTACGCCCCGCCCCGCCTCGCTTAGCGCCTCCGCCGCGCAAATCACGCGTTCGTCTTCAGCCATGACTGCAATTGTTGCACGCTCGAAACACAAGCCCGCACGCGACACGCATTCAAGGTCTCCTGAGAATGGGCGCCATAGCTGACGGCCACCCCGTCGACGCCGGCGTTTTCCGCCATCTGCATGTCGTGCGATGTGTCACCAATCATCAGCGTCCTGCTCGGAGACTGCGCAAGCTCGTCCATCAGTTCGTGCAGCATCGCGGGGTGCGGCTTCGGGGAGGTCTCATCCGCACAGCGCGAGGTCACGAAGTACTCGCCCAGCCCCGTACCACTCAGGGCGCGGTCGAGCCCGCGCCGGCTCTTGCCGGTCGCGATGGCGATCAGGTATCCCGCGCACCGCAGTTCGACAAGCAGTTCAGGCATGCCCTCGAAGACTGCCATCCGGTCTTCCTGCAGGACGAAGTGCTTTCTGTAATAGGCTGCGAATTCGCGGTAGCGGGCGGCCGGCAGCGTTGGCACCGCCATGCGCAATGCATCCTCCATGCCCAGTCCGATGCTGTAACGGGCTTTGGCAGGATCCGCCTCCGGCAGGCCCATGTCGCGGCTGGCACCGAGTATGCTTCCCACGATCGCGCCTGTCGAATCAACCAGGGTGCCATCCCAGTCGAACACGAGCAGCCCGTAGCGCGGCTCACCCATGGCGTCCGGGAAAGTGAGCCAGCGCGAATTTCGCCATATCGGCAGGCAGCGGCGAAGCCAGGCTCAGGGTGTCGTGTGTCACGGGATGCCGGAACTCCAGGTCGCGCGCGTGCAACAGCATGCGCTTCAGACCCTGCTTTGCGAGCAAGCGGTTCAACTCGAAATCGCCGTACTTGTCGTCCCCGAGTATCGGATGACCGGCATGGGCCAGGTGCACCCGGATCTGATGGGTGCGCCCGGTGAGGAGCCGCAGCTGCAACAGGCTGCAGTCTTCGCCAACCGCGAGAGGTTTGACGCGGGTCCGCGCCTGCTTGCCGCCTTCGCGCACGCTGACGCGCCGTTCGCCGCCCTCGGTGACGTACTTGTGCAGCGACTCCTTGAGATCGCGCGCGCCGCCGCGCCAGCGCCCCTTTACGATCGCGACGTAGGATTTCTTCATCTCGCCCTCGCGCAGCATGCGGTGCAGTTCGACCAGCGCGCTGCGTTTCTTGGCCACGACCAGCAGCCCAGAGGTGTCCCGGTCCAGGCGATGGGCGAGTTCGAGCATCCTGGCCTCGGGGCGTGCTGCGCGCAGCGATTCGATGAGACCGAAACTCACGCCGCTGCCGCCGTGCACCGCGAGCCCCGCCGTCTTGTCTATAACCAGCAGCGCTTCATCCTCATGCACGATGGGCGGCACGTTCGGCCGCGCTTTGGCAACGCCGCGGACAGGTTCCGCAACGCGCACCGGTGGCACCCGAATTCGGTCCCCGATCCGTAGCCGGTAGTCCGGCCCGACCCGACCGCTGTTGACGCGCACCTCACCGCTGCGCAGCACGCGGTAGACGTGGCTCTTCGGCACCCCCTTCATCCTGCGCATGAGGAAGTTATCGATGCGCTGCGCGTCACTCTCCTCGCCAACATCGAGCAGAACTGCGCGAGCCTTGCTTAAGTCGTTCATTTTCCGTATGATCTGCTGTCACTTCGAGTTGCGAGGCACTGGTTTATACGGCGCGATGGGGCTGGGGCGCATGCCTTGGAGCACCGCGAGCGGGACCTGCACCCGCCTCCTGTCCGGCCACAGCCGGGCCTGAAGTGCTGGTTAATTTCGCTCACCGGAAGTAGCGATGGTACTAGAAGCGCGCGCAGAGAGCGCCCTGCATCCATATTTGACTTGCGCAGGGAATGCTCGCACCCCTTAAGGAAGGGTTTTGGAAGGGGGCACTGCCGTCGTACCCGAGAAGACTGCCGTCATCATCATTCGTGTTCGCAGCAATGACTGCAAAGTGAAGCTGACAGGTCACTAGGAGAACCTGACCGACGGATTGCCGCTTCTCCTGCGCGCGCAGGAGAACAACAAGTGAAACGCATGTTATTCAATGCGACCCAGCAGGAAGAACTGCGAGTCGCAATCGTAGACGGTCAAAGGCTGGTTGACCTGGACATAGAGTCCGCCTCAAGGGAACAGCGCAAGAGCAATATCTACAAAGGAGTCATCACCCGAATCGAGCCCAGTCTCGAGGCCGCCTTCGTCGATTACGGCGAAGAACGGCACGGGTTCCTGCCGTTCAAGGAAGTTGGTAAAGCCTATTTCCGAGCGGAGGCCGAAGTCGGAAAGGCCCGCATCCAGGACGCGCTGCGCGAAGGCCAGGAAGTCATCGTCCAGGTCGAGAAGGACGAGCGCGGCAACAAGGGCGCGGCCCTCACCACCTTCATCAGCCTTGCCGGGCGCTACCTGGTCCTGATGCCGAACAACCCGCGCGGCGGCGGCGTATCGCGCCGCGTCGAGGGCGAGGATCGCAACGAGCTGCGCGATATCCTGGATCGGCTGCAGACGCCCGAGGGGATGAGCGTCATCGCGCGTACTGCGGCGATCGGGCGTACCGAGGAGGAACTCACCTGGGACTTGAACTATCTGCTGCAGTTGTGGCGCGCGGTGGAAAGCGCCGCCAACGACCGCAGCCCGGGTCCTGACGGACGCTACGCGCCGAAGCCCTTTCTCATCTATCTGGAATCCAGCCTCGTCATTCGCGCAATCCGGGATTACTTCCAGCCGGATATTGGCGAGATCCTGATCGATACGGACGAAATCTACGAACAGGCCCGTGCGTTCATGGAGACCGTGATGCCGGGCAATGTCGCGAAGGTGAAGCTGTATCGCGACGACGTGCCGCTATTCTCCCGCTTCCAGATCGAACATCAAATCGAAAGCGCCTACTCGCGCCACGTGACGCTGCCCCTGGGCGGCGCGATCGTGATCGATCATACCGAAGCGCTTACCGCGGTGGACGTCAACTCCGCGCGCGCGACGCGCGGCGGCGATATCGAGGAGACCGCCCTGCGCACCAATCTCGAAGCAGCCGACGAGGTGGCGCGCCAGCTGCGCCTGAGAGACCTTGGCGGGCTGGTAGTGATCGACTTTATCGACATGGAGTCGCAGCGCAATCAGCGCGAGGTCGAGAACCGCTTGCGCGATGCGCTCAAATACGACCGCGCACGCGTGCAGATCGGCAAGATCTCCCGCTTCGGGCTGATGGAGTTGTCACGCCAGCGCCTGCAGGCATCGCTTGAGGAAACAGCCCATATCGGGTGCCCGCGCTGCAGCGGCACCGGCTTCATACGGGGCACTGAATCGACCGCGCTGCATGTCCTACGCATCATCCAGGAAGAGGCAATGAAGGAGAACACTGGCGCGGTGCATGCTCAGGTTCCGGTCGATGTCGCCGCCTTCCTGTTGAATGAAAAACGCAGCGAGATCCAGAAACTGGAGGCGCGGCTGAAGGTGAACATCGTCATGGTGCCGAACCCCCATCTGGATACGCCGCACTACAAGGTACAGCGCCTGCGGCATGAAGAGCTGAATCTGATGGAGCACATGCCGGCGAGCTATGAACTCACCGAAGAACCTGAAGCGCAGGCGCTAGGCGCGTCCGGCGCCGAACCGCGCAAGGAGCGGCAGGCGGCGGCTGTACAGGCGATCACTCCGGACCAGCCGGCGCCGCTGGTTGCGGAGCGTGTTACTCCTATCCGTGCTTCCGCGCAGGCCCCGGAAGCACGTCGCCCGGAACGTACGCGCCAGCATCGTCCCGCCGCGACGGCGGAGCAGCCGCGCGCCGGCATCATCGGCCGGATTCTTGGCTGGTTCAAGCAGGAGGCGCCTGGTCCAGAGGAGGCAGCCGCTGCGGCAGCGGGCCCGCATGCGCAGCAGGGAGCACAGCCCCGGCCGCAGGAGCCGCGGCGTGACCACCAGCGCCGCGATCGGCGCCCGGAGCGTCATGCGGAGCGGCGCCCCGATGATGTCGGTCGCGGCGGTCAGCCGCGCGGCGGCGAATCGCGGCCGACCGGCGACCGGCGACCTGGGGGAGATCGTCGCCCGGAAGGCGGCGGCCGTCGTCCCGAAGGCGGGCGCAGGCCTGAGCGCGAACGCCGGCCCTATGGAGAGCGCGCCGAAAGGCGTCCTGAAGGGGAGAAAGGAAATCGGCGACCGGAAGGCGATGCCAGTCCGGAAGCACGGCGCGAGACACTCCCGCCGCGCGAAGTTCCGGTCGGGGAACCGCGTACTGAGGAGCAGGTGCAGGCAGCCGAGCGCGAGGGTGAAGAGCGGCGCCGCCGTCGTCCGCGGCGCGATCGCCAGCGGGAGCGCCGCCCGGAACAAGTCGCCGAGGGGGTCGAGCAGGGATCCGATGCAGCATCGGCAGGCGCATTACCCGCATTACCCGTAACACCGGTACAGGCGCCGACGCAGTCGCCATATGAAGCTGTTGCGGCAACGTCGCAACAAGTCGCACCGAATGTGCGCGAAGCAGCGCCGGTCGAGGCAGTGTACGAAGCGCCCTACCGTGCGTTGGAAATGCCGGCGGTACCGGCCGCCGTGCCGGCAGCGCTGGCAGAGTCCGCGCCGCCCGTCCCGCAATCCGCTCCAGTGCCGCAAGCGATCGAGGAAGCACCCAGGGTCAAACCAGCGCTGCCCCTGGCTGAAATTGCGCAGGAGCTTGGCAATGCAGGGCTGGTTATGATCGAAACCCGGCACGCGGCTATGCAGGTGGGGCCCGAGCCCGCGGTGCCGCTCGGCCGGCCGCGCCGTGTGCGCGAGCGCGCGATCAACGATTCCCTGGAACAGGTCGAAACGCGCAAGTAAGCCGTCGGGCGCCCGCGGCAGGCGCCAGAATCCATTATCGCCCCTTCAATCCTGGCGTGCCCCCGATGGGCAGCGGAATCGGGACGATAAACCCTACGCAGGCGCTCAACGAGACCACGGCCGGGGCTGCTGCTGGCTTAGTTTCAGGTGTTTCATGGGGCTGACTCGCTCATCGTTATCGCCGACCAAACCAGAGCGGCATGGGATCTGACTACCGACCCTGCACAACATAGTCCCGGCTACAGCCACGGTCGGTGCGCCTGTGCACATGCCTGCGCCGCGGAGCCGGGCTGATCGCTCAGTCCTGCGATACGGGCACCCCGAAGACCCGCTTCTTCAGTTCCCCAAGCTGGTCGCGCACGCGCGCAGCCTGTTCGAACTCGAGATTCTGCGCGTGCTGCACCATCTGCTTCTGCAGCTTGCGAATCTCGCGCGCGATCTGCTTCTCGCTCATCGCCGCGTAATGCGCCTCTTCCTGCGCCGCTTTCAGCTCGGCCTTCGCATCCCCGGCGTCGTAAACGCCGTCGATCATGTCCTTGATGCGCTTGATGATGCTCGTCGGCGTGATGCCGTGCAGGGTGTTGAAGGCCCCCTGCTTGGTGCGCCGGCGCTCGGTCTCGCCGATGGCCCTTTGCATGGAGTCCGTGATCCGGTCGGCGTAAAGGATCGCCGTGCCGTTCACGTTGCGCGCCGCGCGCCCGATGGTCTGGATCAGGGAGCGCTCCGAGCGCAGGAATCCCTCCTTGTCCGCATCGAGAATCGCCACCAGCGAGACCTCGGGCAGATCCAGACCTTCGCGCAGCAGATTGATGCCTACGAGCACGTCGAATACCCCGAGCCTGAGATCCCGCAGGATTTCCACCCGCTCGACAGTTTCGATCTCCGAATGCAGGTAGCGAACCTTCACGCCGTGCTCCGCGAGATAGTCCGTCAGTTCCTCCGACATCCGCTTTGTCAGCGTAGTCACGAGCACGCGCTCGCCTGCACCGACCCGCTTGCTGATTTCAGACAACAGGTCGTCCACCTGGTTGGTGGCGGGCCGGACGATGACTTCGGGGTCGACAAGCCCGGTCGGCCGCACGACCTGCTCGACGATCTGCCCGGACTTGCTGCGTTCGTAGTCGGCCGGGGTCGCCGACACGAATACGGTCTGGCGCACGATCTTCTCGAACTCGTCGAACCGAAGCGGCCGGTTGTCGAGCGCCGAGGGCAGGCGGAAGCCGTACTCGACGAGATTCTCCTTGCGCGAACGGTCTCCCCGGTACATGCCGCCGAGCTGACCGATCGTGACGTGGCTCTCATCGATGATCATCAGCGCATCCTGAGGCAAATAGTCGATCAGCGTGGGCGGCGGCTCCCCTTCCTTGCGCCCGGAGAGATGCCGCGAGTAGTTTTCGATCCCCTTGCAGAAACCCAGTTCGACCAGCATCTCGAGATCGAACAGGGTGCGCTGCTGCAGGCGCTGCGCCTCCACCGCCCTGCCGGCCTTGTGAAAGTATTCCGCGCGCTCGCGCAATTCCAGCTTGATCTGTTCTATCGCACGCAATGTCGTCGCGCGCGGCGTGACGTAGTGGCTCGATGGGTAGACGGTGAAGCGGGGCAGAGATTGCAGTACACGGCCGGTGAGAGGATCGAACAGCTGCAACTGCTCGATCTCGTCTTCGTCCATCGAAATGCGTACCGCGTGCTCGGCATGCTCCGCCGGAAATACATCGATCACGTCGCCGCGAACCCGGAATACACCGCGCCGGAAGTCCAGATCGTTGCGCTCGTACTGCATGGCCACGAGCCGCGCCAGCACTTCCCTCTGCCCGGCCCGCTCGCCCTTGCGCAGGTGCAGGATCATGCTGTGATAGTCGACCGGATCGCCGATGCCGTAGATCGCCGAAACCGTCGCCACGATGATGACGTCGCGCCGCTCGAGCAGGGACTTGGTCGCCGAAAGCCGCATCTGCTCGATGTGTTCGTTGATCGAGGAGTCTTTCTCAATGTACAGGTCGCGCGAGGGAACGTAGGCTTCCGGCTGGTAGTAGTCGTAGTAGGAGACGAAATACTCCACCGCGTTGTCCGGAAAGAATTCTCGGAATTCCGAATAGAGTTGCGCGGCGAGCGTCTTGTTAGGCGCCATCACCATGGCCGGACGCCCCATGCGGGCGATCACGTTCGCCATGGTGTAGGTCTTGCCGGATCCGGTCACGCCGAGCAGCGTCTGAAAGGACAGCCCGTCCTCGACCCCCGCGATCAACTTGGCAATTGCCTCCTGCTGGTCGCCGGCCGGCGCGAAAGGCTGATACAGCTTGAACGGGCTGTCTTGAATGTCTACGGTCACGGTAAAATCGGACGGGTAAAAAATTGATGCTAGCAGAATGAACGCAAAAGCTACGACTTCCCCGCTTGCCGGCGTAACGCTTGCGCCGCGCGATCCCATCCTCGGCATTACCGAGGGCTACAACGCGGATGCCAATCCGAAAAAAGTCAATCTCGGGGTGGGCGTCTATTACAGCGAGGAAGGGAGAGTGCCGCTGCTCGCGTGCGTGCGGCGCGCCGAGCGCCAGATCGTCGAGGGCGCGCCGCCGCGCAGCTACCTGCCGATCGACGGCCTTGCGGCCTACGACCGGCGCGTTCAGGAGCTCGTGTTCGGCGCGCAAAGTACACCGCTCGCCGAGAAACACATCGTTACTGTCCAGGCGCTGGGCGGTACCGGCGGCCTGAAACTCGGGGCCGACTTCCTGAAGCGGATCTTGCCGCAGGCCAAAGTCTGGATCAGCGAACCGAGCTGGGAGAATCACCGGGCGCTGTTCGAATTCGCGGGATTCCAGGTGGAAACCTATCCTTACTACGACCCTAGGACACACGGCCTGGACTGCGATGCCATGCTGCATGGCCTGTCGCAACTGCCCGCGCAGAGCATCGTGGTCCTGCATGCCTGCTGCCATAACCCGACGGGAGTCGACTTGTCGGCGGTGCAGTGGCAGGCGGTGCTTGATGTGGTCAGGAACAGGAACCTCGTTCCATTCCTCGATTTCGCCTACCAGGGATTTGCCGAGGGCGTGGCGGAGGACAGCTACGCGGTGCGTTTGTTTGCCGCCGCGCTCAGCCCGCTGTTCGTCTCGAACTCGTTCTCGAAGTCGTTTTCCCTCTATGGCGAACGCGTCGGCGCGCTCAGCATCGTTGCCGGCAGCGAGGACGAGGCCGTGCGCGTGCTCAGCCAGCTGAAGCGCACAGTCCGCACCAATTACTCCAATCCCCCGACGCACGGCGGACAAATCGTTGCGGCAGTGCTCGGCAGCGCCGAGTTGCGCGAACTGTGGGAGCAGGAACTTGGCCAGATGCGCGAGCGCATCAAGACGATGCGCGCCGCTCTTGTCGCGAAGCTCAAGCAGCGCGCTCCCGCCAGCGATTTCTCTTTCGTGGCCACCCAGCGCGGCATGTTCTCCTATTCCGGGCTCACCAAGGCGCAAGTGGAGCGCTTGCGGCAGGACTTCTCAATCTATGCCGTGGACAGCGGCCGCATCTGCGTGGCGGCGCTGAACGGCCGGAACATCGACTACGTCGCCGATGGCATCGCAAAAGTCATTGCGTAGCGCAGGGCCGCGGTGCTGGAAGACATGAGCATGGCGGACAAGCTGGTCGCGGCCATGCTCGGCTCGGCCCTGCTGCTGGTCGGGGGCTGCGCCGCCGACCGGTCGACGAACGCGCCTGCGCAGGCGCCACAGGTCAAACCCGCCCCCCTGCCCGTTTCCAAGCTGCTGCGTCGACCCGGCGGCTTCTATAACGACGATGCGCCAGACAGCACGGTCCTCGTCAACCTGGACGCGATCGCAGACCCGGTGCCGCGCGTCGAAGCACTGAACGAGCGCGCGAACGAGCCCTACACCGTGTTCGGACGCGAGTATGCGCCCTACAAGGCGCTGGTCGAGTACCACCGGCAGGGAACCATTTCCTGGTATGGGCGCAAGTTTCACGGCCAGAGAACCTGGAGCGGGGAGGTGTATGACATGTACGCCATGACCGGCGCACACCCCACTCTGCCCATTCCGAGCTACGCAAAAGTCACCAATCTCGAGAACAGACGCACGGTGATCGTGCGGATTAATGACCGCGGCCCGTTCCATTCGGGCCGGATCATGGACGTGTCGTATGCGGCGGCATACCGGCTGGGATTCGCGAATGCCGGTATTGCGACGGTAGAGGTGGCGGCCCTGCTGGCTGGCGCTCCTGAAAGAACTACCGTGACTGCCCCTGCGGCACGACAAGCCACAACCAGCGCCGCAAGGTCCGCGCCGCTTGCGACCGAACCCCAGGAACCGGCACTGATCGTCACCGCCACAACCGAGGCAAGCGGCGTGTTTTTGCAGCTCGGCGCCTTTGGTTCCGGTAGCAATGCAGAGAGCTTTCGCAGCAAAATTCAGCCGCAGTTGGCCGATCTAAAACTGACTGCCCGGATTGCGCTACAGGCGAACCTTCATCGCGTTCACGTTGGCCCGTTCCAGACTCGGGCCGAAGCAAATCATATCTCGGAGAAATTGCGGGAAAGCCTCGGCATTCGACCCGTAATAGTTGTCAGGTAAGCATTGCCGCAGTGCAAGAAAGCACCTAGAATCGCGCCTCTCCTGTAGTTTCTAGCTGCTGCTCCAGATCCCCGATAGCTCAGTCGGTAGAGCGACGGACTGTTAATCCGCAGGTCGTAGGTTCGAGCCCTACTCGGGGAGCCATCTGGGTGCGAATCTGGGCACCGCGCCCGCGTTGCCTGATTTGCCATCCGCCACAGCGTGCGCCAGTTCTTTACAACTTCCCCGCATCTCTAGCCCGAAGTTCCTGTGGCAACGCCCGCGCAGGGCGGGCGTTGCCAGCCAAGGCGAATTTTTTATACTTCTCCGGAAGCGGCGCCCGATCTTCAATCAGGAGACGTATTGCTGCCCGGCTTTCGAATCAGCGATGACAGGTATCCATTGCGTCATTGTCCCGAGGTCAATATCAATGCCGAGCCATGCGCTCCCACGAACTTGAAGCCGAGTGAGACCAGGCAGGTGGATAGCCCCGGTACCTGCCTGGGACCTGCCCGGTGCATCACCTGAAGCGCACCTTCGCAAACGTGCCCCAGGCCGTTAAGGCGGCCTTCGCTGACGCTGCCGCCGAAGGTGTTGACCGGAAGCTTGCCTCCCAGACCGATATTTCCGTTCAAGGCAAAGCGATGCGCCTCTCCTTTCGCGCAGAATTGCAGTTTTTCCAGCCAGTACCAGACTCCAGGCAGGAAGCCGTCGTACAACTGCGCCGCCTGGATCTCTCCCGGGCCGATGCCGCTCGCCTTATAAACGGCGTCGGGAGCCTCCCATTCGGTTGCCAGGCCAGAAATATAGGCGGGCTTTTGCGCGAGGTGTGTGGCGCGCTCGGCGGTCGTGAGAACGACCGCGGCGGCTCCGGTGACCGGGATGTCGCAATCGAAGCGGCACATCGGTTCGAAGATTGCCGGCGATCCGAGGTATTCCTCCTCGGTGAGCGGAGTCTGCCAATAGGCGCAGGGATTCAGCTGCGCATGTTCGCGCAGCGTCTTGGCCACCTGATATAAATCGCGTTTGGTCGCACCGTACTCGTGCATATAGCGGTTCAGCCAAAGCGCCGTCGGCCCGATGCCGAGGTCCAATCCATAGGGTGCGCTGAACTGGCTGGGTCCGCCCGCGACCGGACTTTCCGTGCGCGCGTAGCGCACACCGGCCGGCTGACGCATGGCGCGGACCACGAGCACGTGGGTACATGTGCCGTTGCTCAGGGCATTGATCGCTTCGACGATGGAATCCGACGACAGACCCCGCGCCATGTCCATGAGCCAGCGCAGTCTTGTCAGTCCAAGAGTGCTTGCCATGTACTGCCCTGAGATTTCGTCCACGCCGTCCCAGTGTTGCGCGGTCGGGTTATGGGCAAAAGGGTTCCCGGCGTAGCCGTCAATGTCGGCCGGCGTCAGGCCGGCATCCCGGATGGCATTCAATGCGGCCTCCGCGGCAAAACCTCCCAGGCTGCGATCGGTCTTGCGAACCATCTTGGTGTGTGCCACGCCGACGATGGCAGTTTTATTGCGCAGCGCTTTGTCCATCCTACCCGTCTCCAATTCAAGGTTATTTGCCCAGGGCCATGCAGCAGAACTTAAAGAATTCGATCCTGCATGCTTTATGCGGCAGATTCCTGTTAGTCCAGCCTGGCGCCGGAAATCTTTACGGCCTTGGCATATCGCACGATATCCGCGCGCACGAGATCGGCAAGCTGCTCCGGCGTACTCGAGAGCGGCTCCAGCCCGGCCGCTTCTATCCGCTGAACGACGTCCGGGTTCTGCAGCGCACGCTGCACTGCTGCCGCCAGCTTGTCGATTATCGCCTTCGGTGTTCCGGCCGGCGCGAAAAGACCTTGATCGGCGCGGAAATCGAAGTCCGTCACGCCCGGCAGGGCTTCGGCCAACGAGGCCACGTCAGGGGCAAAGCGCGAGCGCTGTGCCGTTGTGGCTGCAATCAATCTTAGCCGGCCTTTCAATGCCCCTTTGACGTAACTGAGTCCTCCCACCATCATTGAAATCTGATCGCCCAGCAGCGCGACCGAGGACTGGTTCGAACCTTTGTAGGGAACGTGGACGATGTCCACGCCAAGCGCAGCTTTGAAGCTTTCCATGGAAAGGTGATGCGCCGTGCCTATTCCCGACGATCCATAGCTGAATTTACCTGGGTTTGCCTTGACGACCGCGACGAACTGCTGCAGGTTCTTTGCGGGGAAGCTGTCCTGCACGAGAACGAACAGCGAACCTGTATAGATCAAGCTGACCGGCGTCATATCCTTTTGCGGGTCGTACACGCCAGGCCGCTGCGCCGGGAAGACCGCCCACTGGGAAGGGTCGATATTGATCAGCGTGTAGCCGTCCGGGGGCGATTTGATCAGTTCCTGCATCGCGGTCACTCCACCGGCGCCCGGACGGTTGTCGATCACCACCGGTTGGCCCAGATTCAGCGACATCGCATGGGCGACGGCCCGCGGCAGGATGTCCGCGCTGCTCCCCGGCGCATAAGCCAGGATGATCCTGAGTGGCCGGTTCGGAAAATCTTGAGCGCAGGCCAGTGTGGCAAAAGTGGCCGAGGCGAATCCGATCACAAGGCGTTTAGTTGACTGTTTCACTGGGGCCCCCTCCACAAAGTTCAGCAAGTTTATCGTAACGAATCCCAAGTCTTTTATGCCGGCAAGAGGCCCCATGCGTCGCGTCACGTGGAATTGAACGGCGGCTATCTCAGCACATCATTGTGCTCACCGAGGTGCGGCGCGCGGTGGCGGTAGGGCAGACGCATATGATCGAACTTCAGCGGTAGCGCGATCTGCGGCGAAGCGCCGTCCGCCGCGCCTTGTATGAGACCGCTGGCTTGCGTTTGCGGATGGTTGAATGCTTCGGCCGGCGTATGGATGGGCGCGTTCGGCACCTCCTTCCGGTCCAATTCCTCCATCCAGTAGACACGCGGTTGTGTGCGGATGATTTCCCCGATCATGCGGCTCATCGCCGCCTCATTGCGTAAGCGCAGCATCGGCGTTTTGAAGCGTTCGTCCTCCGCCCATTCCGGATGACGGAGCACTGCGCACAGCTTCCGGAACTGATAATTGGTACCGGCGGTAATGAGTATCACCCCATCCGATGCGTCATAACCGCGATTGGGCGCAAGTACGCCGGGGCCGCGCGTTCCGTAGCGCCCAGGGGATTCTCCGGTGGTCATCACGCTCGCCATCGGAATCGCCATCCAGGTCATCGCGGTCTCGAACAACGCAACGTCGACGAGGCCGCCTTTGCCGCTGTCCTTACGCGTCAACAGCTTGGCCAGAATACCCATCGCCGCCCACATGCCGGTGCCCATGTCGTTGACCGGCACCCCGAGGCGGCACGCCTCGCCGTGTTCCGGACCGGTAACATGACACATGCCGGTAAAAGCCTGCATCAGCGGGTCATAGCCGGGCAGGTGTGACAGTGGGCCCAGCTTCCCGAAAGCGCCGAGATTGCAATAAACAAGCGAGGGTTTTTCGGCCAGCAGCGCATCTCCGCCAAGTCCGAACTGCTCAACCACGCCGGGGCGCAAATTCTGCAAGACCACATCGGCCCGTTCCAAGATCAAACCGCGCAGCCGGGCGCGCCGCTCTTCATTGGCGAAATCAACGGTGATGGATTTCTTGTTTCGGTTGAAAGTCTCGAAAAGCAGCGAATAGGCATTTGTTCCGTTTGGTCCCCAGGTGCGCGCCGCATCGCCCCCGTCGGGATGCTCAACCTTAATCACCTCCGCACCCATCTCGCCCAGAATCAGCCCCGCAAAGGGCGCCGCGATACTCGAGCCAAGTTCGATGACGATAATTCCCTGTAAGGGTAGTATCGCGTGCATGCGCCCCTCCTATGTAATATCTGCAAGCCGACCCGGAACCAAGGGTAGGCTCAACTCTATCGATGCGCCCACTGAGGTTCCCTGGAGTTTAATGTGTAGGGCAGCCTGATCCGCTCGAAAGTATCCCAGGGATCACATAAGGTATTCCTAAATTATTCCCGCAGTATTCCGATTGTTGGCGGATGCCGCGCTGGAACCAATCTCATCAATCCAACGCAGGGGCAGCCAATGCCGGACATTCTGTTCGAAGTCAAAAGCAAGATCGCCACCATCACCCTCAACCGGCCCGAAACGCGCAATGCCTTCAGTGACGAAATGCTGTTCGGCTGGGCTGCCGCCTTGCGTGAGTGCCAAATCCGCGACGATGTTCACGTCGTAATTCTCACCGGCGCGGGCAAGGCATTCTGTTCTGGCGGCGACATCGGCGCCATGGGCAAGGACGAGCCCGGGAGCCATCTCAAAACCTACCTGCAGACCCGCGTGCATCCTGTGGCGCGCGCCGCGGCGGCGCTGGAAAAGCCGTATATATGCGCGGTGAACGGCGCGGCGACCGCAGCCGGCATGGATATGACGTTGTATGCCGACATCCGCTTTGCCGCGCAAAGCGCGCGCTTTGCCGAGACCTATGTAAAGGTGGGTCTGGCGCCCGGCGATGGCGGTGCATTCCTGCTGCCACGTCTGGTCGGACTGAGCAAGGCGCTGGAATTGCTATGGACAGGAGATTTCCTCGACGCCGAGGAAGCCCAACGCCTCGGCATCGTCTCCAGGGTGCTGCCGGATGATAGGTTGATGTCTTACACCTATCAATTTGCCGAACGGCTCGCCTCTGGTCCTGCGCTGGCCATGCGTATAACCAAGAAGGCTCTCTATGACGGCTTGCGCAGCGACATGTTTCAGGCGCTGGAGGCAATCTCGTCGCATATGGGGGTTCTGGCTGGCACCTACGATCACAAGGAAGGGGTAATGGCCTTTATCGAGAAGCGCACGTCGAAGTTCGAAGGGCGCTAGGTCTCGCAGGCACGCAACATAGTCGCTATAGAATCCTCCGGCCGCGTGGGTCGAGCGGGCCGCTCACCGACACGCGCAGCCGGTCCGAACCAAGAACGGGCAGCATGCTGCCAATGACTTTGTATTAGACTTTGCATCAAGCAGGCGGCACGGCACCGCGCAAACCGGTTTGCGAGGCGGTCTCGCAGGATGCCACGGTAACCTCTGGTGGGAGAGACGCATGGCAGCAGCTACCAAAGAATCCAAGATCGGCTTTATCGCGCTTGGCGATATCGGCCTACCGATGGCGAGCCACCTGCTGAAAGGGGGCTTTGATCTGCAGGTCTACGACCTGCGCAAGGAAGCCGTGGAGAAAGCCGTCGCGCTCGGCGCTCGGGCGGCGGAGTCCGTCAAGGCGATGGCTGCAAGCTGTTCGTACATTTGCATCGCGGTGGTCAACGAAGCGCAGATGCGCTCGGTCATATCGGGTCCCGATGGACTGTTCGAGAACGCCCGGCCGGGAACGACTGTCATCGCCCACAGCACGATACCGCCGGAGACCGCCAAGGAGTTCGCTCGCCTGGCCGAGGCGAAGGGCGTTGAGTGGCTCGATGCTCCCATGAGCGGCGCCAGCATCGCCGCCAAAGCGGGCACTCTCAATTTCCTGGTCGGCGGCAAAGCCGAATTGCTGGAGCGTTGCCGCCCGATTCTTAACGCGATGGGCGCCAACATTTTCCATCTCGGCCCGACCGGTGCCGGAGCGGTGGGCAAGCTGGTGAACGGCCTGCTGCTCCACGTAGGTTACGTCGTCACCCTCGAGGCGCTCAAGCTGGCCGCAGCGTGCGACGTGCCTGAGGAGAAAATCATCGAGTTGGTGCGGGTCAGCACGGGGAACAACTGGGTGATCGAGCACTGGGGCTATTTTGACCGCCTGATCGAGGAGCACACGCAGGGTCCGGAGGAGTTGATCCAGACACTCCTGCGTAAGGACATCGCCGATGCGCTGATCGCCGCCAAGGCGGCCAAGACTACCCTGCCGATGGCAGGCCTCGCCATACAGCTCTACCCGGAGCTGACCTCCGAGCGCAGGGCACGCCGGATCGCAGCCGGCAAGAAGCCCTGATTCTCCCGCCCCGGACTTACTGTGCCGGCTGGGAGAATCTGGATTCGCCCTCGAGGTCGTCGTGCGCGCCGTTGTTGTGAGCAACGAGGAGACCGCGCGCGCGGCGCCGCCGTGGTCTTCCTTGCACACGGGTGCGCCGATTTCATCATCGGCCGAACACGCTCCGTAAGCCGCGCCTTGATGACGAGCTAGAAACAGGAGAGGACGGCGATGTACGAGACGCTGCAATACGAGAAGCGCGGGGCGATCGGACTCGTCCGCCTCGACCGCCCGGACAAGCTGAACGCGATCAATCCCGAGATGATTCGCGAGCTGCGTCACACCGTGGAGACCGTCCACGCCGACCAAGCTATCCGGGTCCTTGTCTTCACCGGGAACGGCCGCGCGTTCTCGGCCGGAGCGGACATCTCCCGCCTCGCCGAGTTCTCCAGCGCAGCCGAGTTCATGAGCTTTATCGAGGGGATCCAGACGACTTTCAACGCGCTCGAAGATCTCGGACGGCCGACGATTGCGGCAGTGAACGGCATCGCCTTCGGCGGCGGGTGCGAGCTTGCGCTCGCCTGCGATCTTAGATTCCTCGCCGAGGACGCCGCGCTTGGCGTGCCCGAGATCAAGATCGGTTTGCTGCCGGGCGCAGGCGGTACGCAGCGCCTTGCCCGCATGCTGCCCGCCGCGCTGGCGAAGCAGATGATTTACTCTGGTGAGCCGCTGCAGGCGGATCTCTGCCTTCGTCACGGACTGGTGAACGATGTCGTGCCGCGGGAAAACGTTCTGGAGGCGGCGCTCGCTGTCGCGGACCAGCTCGCCAAGCTGCCGCCGCTCGCGCTGCGCTCCGGAAAACTCCTTGTGCACGGGGCGGCGAGCTACGGGCTGAAGCAAGGCATCGAGGCGGAGCGCCAGGCGCTCGCCTTCCTGTTCGGATCCGCTGATCGAAGCGAAGGAATGCGCGCCTTCCTCGAGAAGCGCAGGCCCGAGTTCCACGGGCGCTGACACCGCGCCGGAGCGACCCGATGGACTTTTCGTTCGACCCCACTAAAATCGCCTTCGCCGATACCTTGTGCCGCTATGCGCGCCAGCGGCTCCTCCCCGCCTACGCCCCTCCCCTGGGCTCGAGGCACCCCGTTCCCGCGCGAGCGCCTCAAGGGGTTCACGCGCGGCATTCGCGGGCAACGGCGTCCCCCGGTACCCCGTGCGGAGCGTTGGTGCAGAGGAATTAAGCAAGATTTCTTGATTTACATTGCATTGGGCAATACGGGCGAATTGACGGAGGCAGGCCATGTTGACGATTCAAGAAAACGAACTTCTCACGAAAGTCGGCCCCGGAACGCCGGCGGGTGAACTGATGCGCAGGTACTGGCACCCCATTGCGGCCAGCCTGGAGCTGGACGAACGTCCCACGAAGGACGTTCGGCTGCTCGGCGAGGACCTGGTCCTGTTCAAGGATCTTCAGGGCCGCTATGGACTTATCGATCGCTATTGCGCCCACCGTCGCGTCGACCTCTCCTACGGTATCCCTGAAGAGCAGGGGCTTCGGTGCATGTACCACGGCTGGATGTATGACACCACCGGCCGGTGCGTCGAGCAGCCGTTCGAGGATACCCTTCATCCGCCCACGGACCGCCGCAACATCCCTTCGGAATCGGGCGCGGAGATCGTATCCAGCTTCAGGGATACGGCCAGGATGAAGGCGTACCGAGTCCAGGACTTCGCGGGCATGATTTGGGCTTACTTAGGCCCCGCGCCAGCGCCGTTGCTGCCCAAATGGGAACCCTTCTCCTGGGAGAACGGCTACCGCGACATCGGAATCGTCACGCTGCCGTGCAATTGGCTTCAAGTCGAAGAAAATTCACTCGACCCGGTGCACCTGGAATGGCTGCACGGCTACTGGGGCCTCTGGCAGCAACGCGAGAAGGAGCGGCGCCTGGGTCATCCCGTGGACGTTCTTCTCCCGCGGATCACTCCCCGGCCGCACAAGAAGATCGGCTTCGACATCTTCGAGCACGGCATCATCAAGCGTCGCGTCGTGGGCAGCAACACCGAGGAGCACAACGACTGGGCGGTAGGTCATCCTGCGCTGTTCCCGAACATTCTGTTTGTCGGGGACATCGTAAAGTGCAACTTCCAGTACCGTGTCCCTGTAGACGACGAGCACACTCTGCACATCACCTGGTTCTTCTACAAGCCGGCGCCCGGCAGGACTGCGCCGCCGCAGAACAAAATTCCGTACTGGTACGTACCGTTGTATGAGAAGAGCGGCCGTCTCATCTCGGATTTGGCAAATCACCAGGATTTTGTGGCGTGGATCACCCAGGGCCGAATCACAGACCGGACGCTCGAAAAGCTTGGCGCGTCGGACCGTGGCATCATCCTGTTCCGCAAGCTACTGCGCGAGCAGATCGCCATCGTCCAGAGCGGCGGCGCGCCCATGAATGTCTTCCGCGACCCTGCCAGGAACGAGAGCATCACGCTCCCATTGGAGCGCTGGCCCGGCCTCCAGACGACCGGCGGCTACTCAACCTACATCCCCGCTCAAGCCTCTGAACCCGCCGACTACCAGGCGAACATCCAGCGTCTCATGGAGACGTGGGCAGGCCACGCCGTGGTGGAGTAGGGGAATCGGAAGTACGGAGCACCAGAGAGAGGCACTCAAGAAGCAGGGAGCGCCCTTTTCATATCGATCATGGCGTTGCGCTCGGCAATTCCGCCTTGGCGGACGCATTGTCTGGATGATTTCCAGCATCTCGCCAAAGTGCTCCCGCCTAACATCGCGCGCAGTGGCGCATCGTTCGCCCGTTAGATAACGCCTTCTTCCTTGAGGGTCTTGTACTCAAGGCTGGAAAGCCCCAGCCAGCCCTTCAGGACTTCTTCGTTATATTCCCCGATCGTGGGGCCTGGATGCCGGATGGATCCCGGATAGTTAGTCAAGAGGGGCATGACGCCGGGCATTTTTATTTCGCCCAGCACAGGATGATTTACGGTAGCGATGCTGCCCCGGCTCTTGAATTGCTCGTTCTTCATCATGTCTTGCGGATTCATGATCAACGCTGCCACAACATCTGCCTTGTCGCACACGGCCTGTATCTCCTGGGCGGTGTGTTGCGCCATCCAATCTTCCGTTAACTTTAACAGGTGGCTTTCGTCTTCTTTCAGAGGATCACTTGAGAACTTTTCTCCCATCGCCTTTCCCAGAAAGCGAATCAGGGTCGGCTTTCTGGATTCTCCCACCAGCCATCTCCCATCGCCAGATTGGAAAATCGACGGGCCGCCCCCAGGGTAACGGCCATTGCCCTTACGCTCCGGAATCAGACCGACCTGGTCGTGAAGGATGATCTGCCATTCGATACTTCGGAAAAGGCTTTCATAGAGCGCGAGGTCGATGCACTCGCCCTTGAAGTCATCACCATCGGTGGCGCGACGGTGCAGAGCCCCTGACACCACGAAGGCACCCATCATGCCGGTGGTAACGTCGCCCAGCGAAAAACCGGGGAAAGTCGGCGGTTTATCAGGGAAGCCGGTCATGAAGATAGCCCCGCTCATCGCTTCACCCACCACCCCGAAACCGGGCTTACGGCTAAGCGGGCCGGTTTGCCCGTAACCGGAAACCATCAGCATGATCAGCTTCGGATTTATGGCGTGCAGATCCTGCCAGCCGAGCCCCCATTTTTCCACCAGGCCGGGGCGGAAATTCTCCACCACAACATCGGACTTCTTCACCATCTCTCGCACCAGCGCCTGGCCTTTTTCGCTCGCCAAGTCAACCGTGACGGATTTTTTATTCCGGGCCGTCACCAGCCAAGTCAGCGGATAGCCATCCTTGCTCGGGCCCATCTGCCGCCACATATCGCCCTTGCCTGGTTGCTCGATCTTGATAACGTCGGCGCCAAAGTCTCCCAGCAGGGACGCAGTGAAAGGACCAGCCACCGCGTGGCCCAATTCGATTACCGTCCTCCCGGTAAACAAGCTTTTGTTCATTGTGTCAATTCCTTAATTTCTCTCGCCGTGACTCCCATCAGGACAGGGATGGCGGCGGGGACAACGCTCCGCCGATCTCGCCCTTCCGCAGAAAATAACTGAGTGGGCTTGGGAGTCACCCGCGTGCCTCTCAGTGCCGGCGAAGCGGCAATCCAATCACTGCCTCGCCGCGCGCCATCTCCCCCTTGCGCGGCGTCTCATACCAGATCTCCAGCGACGCGATACCCTGCCTATCGAGAACCTGTGTGCCGATCACCCTCGCCCGGCAGATGACCGTATCGCCCGGGTAGCTGTTCTGAGACATGCGAAAGGGCCCCAAGCGCTTCAAACGCCCGTCGAGACCAATCCATTTCCGAAGCGTGATTTCCGCGAGAAGCTCATAGCCCTTCGTGTTGAAAATGATATCGGCGAGCCCCGCCTCCCGCGCATAGTCGCGATTGTGGTGCATGCTGGAAAACATTCGGTCCGCCGCCGCACCCATCATGATTCGCTGATAGGTCAGCCAGACTTGATGCGATGGGACCTGTTCGCCGACCGTTAGATCCTCCAAATAGCGCTGGTGGCTCCAATCGACCGCGGGAACACGCTCAGGCGGTGACTCAGGCGCGAGCGGCCCAACAATCGGTGCGGCCTGCAGTTCCTTGGCTCCGTCGGGGTTTTCGTTGTAGTGGTAGCCGGTATTTCGATTTGTCGCCACAAGCTCGCCGGTCTGTTTCCAGATTGTCGTCTCACCAGTGAGGAAGACGCCATCGCCCACCCGCGTGCGCCGCGGCTTGATATCCACCAGCTTCCGGATTCCCCGAAGACGATCACCCGGGTAAACCGGCTCAAAAAACTCCCACTGGGTCTCGGCGTTGACCGTATTAGTATAAGAGGTCGGAATGTCCAACTGCACGCCGCCCACTTTCTCAGACTGCCCAGGCGGCCCAAAAAACATGGGCTCACCGGGACTCCAATAGGCGGGCATCGCCCATAGGGAGGTCATCGTATTCGGCGCCACGAGAGTGCGATAGCCATGGGCTTTGGCCGCATCCTCTTCGTAGTGGATCGGGCAATAGAAGCAGTGGACCTCCAGCTTGCGCCGAATATCGCTACGGGTAACCTCATCTACGCCCTCAAAGGCGAATTCCCGTCCGAGATATGCGCTCAAGTCATCGAGACTCTGATTTTTCGGCCCCGGAATCTGATTGCTCATAGCACGCTCCTGAATGCGTTGCGATCCCCGAGCATATTTGCCTTTCTTGAAATGCTTCCAAACCCGGTCAAGGCGGTCGCAATTGCGGCCGACAACTTGTCGCAAGCCGATCCCTGATCCATCAGCGGATAGGTTGGAAGTAAGGAAGCGTGAAGTCGTCGCTGATATCGTGGTAGTGAACTTGCACCGCCATTCCGACGCTCACTTCATCGACCGCGCAGCCGACGATCCTGGTGCCGAACATGGGGCCTTCGTCCAGCTCAATCAAGGCGTATGGATACGGAACGTCTTCCGCAAAGCCGGGGAGGAACGCACGATGGTGAATGTTGAAAGCGAAGATCCGGCCCCTGCCGGAAGCGGAGGTCCACGCCAGATCGCCGAACAAGGGCTCATTGTCGTGGAAGCGGCAGAAAGCCGCGGGCCAGTACCAGGCGCCGCATTTCTTGCACCGAAAAAGCATGAACTCGTGGCGCTTCAAGGCCGTCCAGAACGGCGCGATATCCTCGTCGACATTGGGAAAAGGTTTGTTCCAGGCCATTGTCGATCTACCTTCTGAGGATAACCGAACTGTGAATGGCGCACATGCCGGGAGAAAGCAATTCTCCGCCCGCGCCGGTCGCCATACAGATCTCCGCATCTTGCACTTGCCTGGCGCCGGCCTCCCCGCGCAATTGAATCACCGCCTCCGCCAAGCCGGTAAAGTCAGCGTGATGATGCGACGCCATCTCGCCGCCACCGGTATTTACCGGCAGAAGCCCGCCGGGGGCGATGTTGCCGGCCTCCACAAAAGCCCCGCCCTCCCCTTTTGCGCACCAGCCATAATCTTCCAGCTGAACAATCACCTCGGAGGTGAAGCAATCATAGAGTTGGGCTAGATCGATATCCGCGAGTTCGATACCCGCCTGGCGAAAGACATCTTCTTTGGCCGGGGCCACGGCCAAAGCCGTGTAGTTGGTCTTGTCCCACCACATCTCACCGGCTTGATCGCCCAACCCCACGCCCATTATGTAGATTGGCGGTTTCCGCGTATCCGCAGCGCGCTCCGCGGTCGTCATGATAAAGGCAGAGCCGCCATCGCTAACGACGCAGCAATCCAACGCTCGGAAGGGCCAGCAAACAATTTGGGAGCGCTCGTAGTCTTCCATCGTAATCGGTCGTCCGTATAGCTGCGCATCTGGGTTAAGACAGGCCCATTGACGCGCCGCTATGGCGACAGCGGCCAGTTGCTGACTGGTAGTGCCGTACTCGTGCATGTGGCGCGAGGCGAGCATGCTATGGTAGCTCGCCCCTGACAACTCGCCCAGCGACTCGCCCCAGAGTCCGAGCTTCGGGTGACGCGTCTCGGTCGTTTGTTTGCTCCTCGCCTTGGACCAATCGTTGCACCCCATGGCGACCAATACATTGCGCGCGATACCAAGCTCCAGCAGCTTTGCACCCATGATGATCGAAAGGACGACTGCGCTTGCACCGCGGCTGATGCTGAAATAAGCCTTGGCCGGTATTCCCAGCACACGGGAATAACCGTCGGTCCAGTCGTTGACGTGGAACGGCCCTTGCACCTGCGCATTAATGCAGACGTCGATCTCTTCCTTCTTGAGGCCCGCGTCTTTGATGGCCAGCCTGGCGGCCTCCGCCTGGAACGCGCGCGCGCTGTAGCCCGGCATGCGCTTGTTCATCACGCCAAGGCCCACGATGGCGAACTTGTCACAAAAATTCGCGTCCATCCCCTTCCCTCCGCCTTATTGCCAGCCTGCCTCTAGCCTGAGGCCAAGCGCCGTGCCGCCCCTTGGTGTCAGGGTCGCTACTCCGGCCGAACCCCGATTGATTTGGCGATCCCGGCATAAAAACTGGCCTCTTCCGTAAGATCCCGTGCGGCCGCTTCCGGCGGCTGGTCGACGACATCCAAGAAGAGCTTCGCGAAACGCGCCTGCACGTCGGGCTGCTTCAACGCCTGTGACGCCGCCGCGTACAGTATGCCGAGCGCCTCTTTGGGTGTCGCAGCGGGTGCGTTCAGAGAGTAGCTGAAACTGCGCACTTGCCGCTGTCCCAACTCTGCGAATGTCGGGACATCAGGGTACGCGGCGAGCCGTTTCTCACCTGTGGTTGCCAGGATCCGGAGGTTGTCTCCCAGAGACATTGCAATGGGGAGCCCTGATAGGCCCACATCGACCTGGGCTTGGACGATCCCCTGCACCGCCAAGCTTCCAGACGAGTATGGCACGTGCAAGGCGTCGATTCCAAAACCCTTGAGGATCCCCTCGGTGACGAGACGAGCGATGGGGCTGTTCGACGCGTAGGTCAGTTTGCCGGGATTGGCTTTGGCGTAGGCAATCATCTCGTTGACAGTCTTCCAGGGCCGGCGCGGCGACGAACTGATGACGATCTTCGTTTGCGCGACACCGATAAACGGGGGTAGGTCCTTCAAAGGATCGAAACGCAAATCCTTGACTGTCAAGGGCAGCACCGCCAGAGACTGAACAAACACGAACGCAATCGTATGGCCGTCCGCAGGCACCTGCTTGGCGACGTGCCCGAAGGCTATCGTGTAACCCGCGCCGGGCTTGTTTTCGGCCACGACGGGCTGCCCAAGAATCGGCGCCATGGCGGTGGCCATGACTCTGCCCACCAGATCCGCGCTTCCTCCCGGGGCGTCCCCGACGATCAATCGGATAGGTTTGCTGGGAAAGGTCTGCGGGGCTGCCGGACCCGCGGCAAGCAGGCCGAGCGCGAGCAGCAACAGTGCGACGACGCGATGAGGCATTTCTTTCTCCCGGTTGAATAATGAAAGGTTGGCCAATTACAGGCGGACGCTGCAGACAAGACGCGGCATTAGTTCCTTTCGCATCTTCGAATTCGCTCGCCCGCTCGTCGCGTCCCTGTATCGGCCGCTACTCCGGCCGCAATCCGATGTCCCTGGCGATTTCGGCATAAAAACTGGCTTCCTCCGCGAGTTCCCGCGCGGCCGCCTCCGGCGGCAGGTCGGTGGTCTCCAGGAATAATTTCGCGAAACGCTCCCGCACCTCGGGCTGAGTCAATGCCCGCGACGTCGCTGCGTACAGCTTGGTGACCGCTTCCTTAGGCGTCGCTGCAGGCGCGTTCATAGAGTAGCTGATGCTGCGCACTTTCCCCAGGCCCAACTCCGCAAACGTCGGGACATCCGGGTACGCGGTGAGACGCTTCGCGCCCGTGGCAGCCAGTATGCGGAGGTTGTCTCCCAGCGACATCGCGATAGGCAAGCCCGAGATGCCTATATCGACCTGGGCCTGCGCAAGCCCCTGCACCGCCAGGCTTCCTGAGGAGAATGGCACGTACAATGCTTCGATGCCGAAGCCCTTGAGAATCGCCTCGGTGACCACACGGGCAATTGGGCCGTTCGAGCCGTAGGTCAGTTTGCCTGGGTTGGCCTTGGCATGGGCGATCATCTCCTGGATGTTCTTCCAGGGCCGGCGGGGCGAGGAGCTGAGGGCGAGCCTCGCTTGCGCGAGCCCAATGAAAGGGGGTAAATCCTTCAGGGGATCGAAACGCAAATCTTTGATCGTGAAGGGCAGCACCGCCAGGGACTGAACAAACACGAACGCGATCGTGTAACCGTCCGCCGGCACCTGCTTGGTGACGTGCCCAAAGGCTATCGTGTACCCCGCGCCCGGCTTGTTCTCGACCACGACAGGCTGGCCAAGAATCGGCGCCATGGCGGTGGCCATGACTCTGCCCACCAGATCCGCGCTTCCTCCCGGGGCGTCCCCGACAATCAATCGGACAGGTTTGCTCGGAAATGCCTGCGGGGCTGCCGGGCCGGCGGTAACCAGGCCAAGCGCGAATAGCAACAGTACGGTTGTGCGACGAGCCATATCTCCTCCCTCGTTTCATCATAAATGAATCAGTTTGTTTTCAACGAGTGCGAGCGGGTAGTTCGATGCTGGCAACTCCGTTTACAGCCGATCCACGTTCGGTTTCGACGGTGAACCCCAGTTGGACCAGTCCCCCACTAGCGCTCGGCTCGACCCCCGTCACCTTCCACCGCGAACGCATCGTGTCGCCGGGGTGGATGTTCGAGCGCATGGAAAACGGTCCGAGGCGGCGGATCCTCCCGAGCAAGCCCATCCATCTTCTAAGGCTGATCTCCAGGAACGCTTCTATCCCCCGGGTGTTGAAGATGATGTCATTGAGTCCCGCGGCCCGAGCCTCCTCTCGATTGTGATGCACTCCGGAGTACATGCGGTCGGCGGCGGTACCCATCACAATCCGTTGATACGTCAGGTTCAGTTCATACGCCGGAATTTCACTCCCGATGGCAACCTCGTCGAACCACAACTGCCGATTCCAGTCAATCGATGTCTCGGCCGGATCTGGCCGATCCTGTTCAGCGCGGGTGCCGCCAACTGCCTGGCCGCCCGGATCTGTTTTTCCGCCCGGCTCATTAGGATCAAAATTGAAGAGTGTATTCCGATTGAGGGCCACCAGTTCGCCGGATGTCTTGTGATAGGTGGTTTCGAAGTGAAGAAACACGCCGTTCCCGAGTCGAGTACGCTTGGCTTCCACCGACGCCATCTTCAAACTCGCCCGGAGGCGATCTCCCAGGTAGAGAGGGCTGCTATATTCCCACTCGCTCCCTGCGTTGACCGCCTTGGTAAAAGGCATCTTGAAGAATCCCAGCGTATTGCCATCCCGCTGCGGTGTACCGGGTCTGAAAGGCGAAGGCTCGCCCGCTCTCCAATAGGGGGCAAGCGACCAAAGCGGCGTCATGGTGACCGGCGCCACTATGCCTTGATAGCCGGATTTTCGGGCCGCAACGTCGTCTTCGTGAAGCGGGCAGGAAAAGCAATACACCTCAAGTTTTCGGCGAATATCGTTCAGCGTAACCGAGTCGGCGCCCTCAAATAGCACCGCCTGGCCGATGACCGCATTCAACTCGGGCGGCAGCTGCGCCGCATTGTCGCTGCTGGTGCGGGCGTCGTTCATTGCTCATCTCCTTCTGATCTTCAAGCACTCGGAATTTCGGAAGCGCGACTTCCGGCGATGTCAATGAATTCTCCTGCCGTCAGCCCGGCCTCCCCTATGGCAGCCTGAGCAGCCTAGAATCGAACTCCAAAGCGGCTCGCTGAGCGATCGATCCGACGCGTATAAACCGTTTCCCCGTTTCCCCGTTTCCCAGGATGCATGCCTGGTCGCGAACGGGATTCAATTCGTTCACCCGGCGCTCGGCGCAGTTTGGCGCGCTCGCTCCTCGCCTGAGTCGACGATCCCACCCGCGGCTAACGCGAGGTAATCGTCCTCGGTAAGTCCAAGCCAATCGATGAACACTCGTCGATTACCCTCCCCGAGTGCCGGTCCGCTACTCCTCACTGAGCCCGGGAAGCTGCGCAATCTTGGGACCACGCCGCCCATGCGAATGGCACCAAGTTCCGGATCGTCAACCGTCACGATATTCTCGCGAAGGCGAAACGTCTCGTTGCTCATCATCTCTCGAGGCGTAAAGACCGGTGCTGCGACAACGGATGCGGCGCTACATGACTCGAGCACCATTGCAAGGGCATTCCTGCCGATCCATTCGGAAACAAGCTGGCCGAGCTCGTCTTTGTGCTTCATCAGTAGCTCATGGGTGGCAAACTTCTTGTCCTCTTTTAGGTTGGATCCGCCGATCAACTCGAGAAGATTATGCACCGAACGTGTTGTTGCCGTGGCGACTGTCACCCACACACCGTCGCTCGTCTGGTAAGTATCGGATATCGGCGATGGACCTACAGGGTATGCGTTTCCTGCCCGCTCGCCGATGAATCCGAGTTGATCGTAGAGCGGAATCTGCCAGTCAATGCATCGGTACAGCGTCTCGTACAGCGCCAGGTCAATGCACTCTCCCGGAAACGCCGCGCCCAGACGCTCTCTCTTGAAGAGTGCGGCGGAAATGCTGAATGCTCCCATCAGTCCCGTTGAGAGGTCACCCAGCGAGAAGCCGAAATGTGTCGGCGGCTTATCAGGATGTCCGGTGATGTGAACCGCTCCACTAAGTGCTTCGCCAACCCTGCCGTAGCCAGGTTTGTGGGCTTCGGGGCCAATCTGCCCGTAACCCGAAATACGGAGCATGATCAAACGCGGATTTATTACTTTCAAGCGCTCCCAGTCCAAATTCCATCGCTCCAACGTCCCGGGTCGAAAGTTCTCTATGACTACGTCCGCCTTTTTGACCATGCGCTTCACCAGCGCCTGCCCCTCGGCACTGCGAAGATCGATGGTGACGCTCGTCTTGTTTCTCGCGACGGCCTTCCACCACAAATGAAAACCGTCTTTCGTCGGGCCGGTCAATCTCATCATGTCGCCGACCCCGGGATCCTCCACTTTGATAACAGTGGCGCCGAAATCCGCCAGCAACGACGCGGCGAACGGCGCCGCGATGACGTGGCCCAATTCGATGACCGTAATCCCATTAAATAGGCCATCGGACATCTGTGTGATTCCCTTACGTTCGTTCATGCAGGCGCTCGTCCTAATTCAGCTAGGTGGAGAAAAATGACAAATGAACAACGACAGAAAACGGATGGCCTGCCATGTCCACATCCGGACGACCGCGCCGATCATCGGCCGATGATTCTCTGTTACTCCGGCTTGATGCCGATCTCCCTGGCAAGGTCGGCATAAAATTTCGCCTGCTGGACGAGACTGCGCCGGGCGGCTTCCGGCGACAGCTCAACAATCTCTGTATTGAGTTTCCCAATACGTGCTACCACATCGGGCTGTTTCAATGCCTGTGACGCCGCCGCGTGCAGCTTCTCGAGCGCCGCGCTGGGTGTTCCGACTGGCGCGTTCATGCTGTAGGCAAGTCCTTGTAGATTGTCCATGCCAAGTTCCCGAAATGTCGGCACGTCGGGATATTCGGCGGCCCGCTTGGCTCCAGTCAGGGTCAACACGCGCAAATTCTCGCCCATCGAGCGCGCAGAAGCAGCGGATACGAAAGTGGTATCGACTTGGTTGGCGATGACGGCCTGCATCAGGCTGCCTCCGGACGAAAACGGGACAACCAAGATTTTGAACCCGAATCGCTTGGCGATCGCCTCGTTAATAATCTGCGTAAGAACGCCGTTTGAACCAAACGTCAGCTTGCCGGGGTTGGCCTTGCCGTAGGCGACCAATTCCGCGAACGTCGTCCAAGGACGCTTCGGCGATGAACCGAAGACAAGCCTATTTTCGGTAAGCCCGATGAACGGCGGCAGGTCCACCAGGGGATCAAAATTCAGATTCTTGGCTGTCAAAGGCAGCACAACCAAGCCTGGGACCAACACCAACGCAACTGTATAGCCGTCCGCGGGGACTCTCTTGGCGACGTACTCATATCCGATGGCGTATGCGGCGCCGGGCTTGTTTTCGACCACGACGGGTTGGCCTAGAATCGGCGCCATCGCACTAGACAGGATTCGCGCGTGCGTATCGGCTCCTCCCGCTGGTGTATCCGCGACGATTATTCTGATCGGCTTGCTCGGAAAGTCCTGCGCAACAGACGAACCCGCAGCGAACAGCGCGGCCGTAAAAAAAATTAGTGCGATGGTGGTACGATTCATTTGCTGCCTCCTATTTCGGAAAAGTGATGTATGAAAACAGGCGTCCAGACGTTACTTTCCGCCATTACTCCGGCTTGATACCGATCACCTGAGCCAAGTCGGCGTAGAACTTGGCTTGCTGGGCGAGATTTCGGCGTGCCGTTTCCGCCGACAGCTCAACAATCTCTGTATTGAGTTTCCCAATACGTGCTATCACATCGGGCTGTTTCAATGCCTGTGACGCCGCCGCGTGCAGCTTGTCGAGCGCCGCACTGGGGGTTCCCGCAGGCGCATTCATGGTGTAGCTAAGCCCCCGCAGATTCTCCATGCCCAGCTCGCGGAAAGTCGGCGCTTCCGGGTATTCGGCGGCCCGCTTTGTGCCCGTCAAGGCCAACACCCGCAAATTCTCGCCCATCGAGCGTGCCGAAGCAGCCGAAACGATGGTTGCATCGATTTGCGTCGATATAACGGCCTGGATTGCACCGCCTCCAGAGGAGAATGGAACGTTCAGGATTTGGAATCCGAATCGCTTGGCGACCGCTTCGTTGACAATTTGGGTCAGTACACCGTTCGAGCCAAATGTCACTTTGCCGGGATTTTCCTTGGCGTGGGCGACTAACTCAGCGAACGTCTTCCAAGGGCGCTTCGGCGATGAACCAAAAATGATCCTATTTTCAGTAATGCCGATAAACGGCGGCAGATCCACCAGCGGATCGAAACTTGGGTTCTTGGCTGTCAAAGGCAGCACCACCAAGCCCTGGACCAACACCAGCGCTATCGTATAGCCATCCGCAGGCACCCGCTTGGCGACGTAATCGAATCCGATGGCGTAACCCGCGCCGGGCTTGTTCTCCACCACGACGGCCTGGCCCAGAATCGGCGCCATCGCCCCGGACATTATCCTCGCATGCAAATCGCCGCCGCCGCCCGGCGTGTCGGCAACGATCAATCTGATCGGTTTGTTCGGAAAATCCTGCGCGGCAGCCGAGCCCGCGGCAATCAGACTGATGCTGCAAAACGCCAGGGAGACGGCGGTACGAATCATTTGCTGCTCTCCTGTCTTAATGGTGCTACATGAAAAAGCGGGCCTCGCGGGCATCACTTGCCACCACTACTGCGGACTGATACCTATGGACCGCGCCAAATCCGCGTAAAACTTGGCTTGTTGGGCGAGATTCCGACGCGCCGTTTCTGACGACAGCTCGACAATCTCGGTATTGAGCTTCTCAAGACGGGCCCTCACATCGGGCTGTTTCAACGACTGTGACGCCGCCGCGTGTAACTTGTCGAGCGCTATTTTTGGTGTTGCGGCAGGCGCATTCATGGTGTAGCTAAGCCCCTGCAAACTCTCCATGCCCAGCTCCCGAAAAGTCGGCACTCCGGGGTAGTCGGGATCCCGTTTGGCACCTGTCAGTGACAGCACCTGGAAGTTCGTCCCCGTCGAGCGTGCAGAAGCACCGGAAAGAAAAGTGGTATCGAGTTGACCCGCGGCAATAGCCTGGATTATTCCGCCGCCGGACGAGTATGGGACGTTCAGGGCCTGGAACCCGAAATGCTTGGCGACTGCTTCGGTAATAATCTGCGTAAGAACGCCGTTCGAACCATACGTCAGTTTGCCGGGACTTTCCTTCGCGTAGGCGACTAGGTCTGCGAACGTCCTCCAAGGCCGCTTCGGTGATGAACCGAAGACAAGCCTATTTTCGGTAAGGCCGATGAATGGCGGCAGATCCACCAGGGGATCAAAACCCAGATTTTTGGCTGTTAAAGGCAGTACCACCAGACCTTGAACCAAAACCATCGCTATGGTGTAGCCGTCCGCGGGCACCCGCTTGGCGACGTAATCAAATCCGATGGAATACCCCGCGCCGGGTTTGTTCTCGACCACGACGGCTTGGCCCAGAATCGGCGCCATCGCGGCAGACATGATCCGCGCGTGCGTATCCCCCCCTCCCCCCGGTGTATCCGCGACGATCAATCTAATCGGTTTGTTCGGAAAGTCCTGCGCGGCAGCCGAGCCTGCGGCAACCAGACCGATGGTACAAATAGACAGTGCGACGGCGGTACGAATCATTCACTTTTCCTTTATTTTCAAAACTTCTGGGTTGACACGCTTACGTTTTGAGTTAAACCTGGATCATTTGTTGAGAGGCGCGCCTCGATCGCTGCCCATGGCAATCCCCATGCCAGTAATCCACTCTGGCACCGATTCATAGACTGTTTCGCTTGCTGCCACGTTCGAAGCCGCAAACGCAGCAACCCACGTGCGAACTTCGTTGCCACCTATGCCCGCGCGCGCGACGTAGCTTTGCTCCATCCCCTCCAGCCATTGCCAATCCGGGCCGCTCAACGCGTTCAGGAACGCGGCATCCCATTTCGGGTCGATTCGCTCGGCTGCACGCCGCAAATCGTCTAATACCCGCTGCTCTCGTTCCGCTTCCGGCAGATCGGCCGCCGCACGCGTCAAGGGCGGATCATGGGATAGACCACCCGAGCCGAGATACAGAATTCGGCGATTGAGAGCGCTTCCGAATTTTCCGACGGCGCGTCCCAAGGCCGCCGTGCGCCGTACGCTTGGCAACGGCGGCACGGCACAGTTGACGATGATCGGCAATACGGGACGCGCGTCGAGCGATTCAAAAATCTGCTGCCAGGTCTGGCCAAACCCATGATCCAGTTTCAGATTTTTGCCGACCGCAATGTCAAAACCTTCGCTGGATAGGGCATCCGCAAGTTTCGCGGCCAGGCCAGTATCGATGGCGTAGTCACCGGTTGGACCGCCCCAGTCGCCATATCCTGAACCACTCTCAACCACGGTGAAGCCGGGTACTACGTTATTCAGTGCGCGTAAATGATCAGGGCCAAAGTAAATCACCAACTCGGGGTCAAAGCTGTTGACGAACGAACGAGCCTTTTTGATGCCTTCCCGGAAGGCAAGACCTTCCGATTCGATTGGATCACGTACCGCGAGCGGACTGTGCGAGGCGCACAGAACAATTGTTCCCGCGCCCTGCCCGATAGGTACTCGTATTGGATTTCCCATGCAATCGACCGTTTACATTTCTGATACGTTCAAAAGTATACAGTTAGCGGAATTATGTGTACATTATTTTGAGGGATGTATACTCGGCAGGCGAATCGGGAGGCGAGGATCGAATCGGAAAGCAGGAATGCACCGATTCGAGGGTATCCGTGAGGAGCCGGACAAGTTGCTGATCAAGCGTGCCGTATCGGGCTTACTAGACACAGCAGCGTGCAAGTCGTTGCCACAAAACCATTTACAGGATACAGGAGCCTAGGTTATGCAATTCGCCGTTTTTGATCTGAACCAGGGTATTAAGGGGAAGAGTCACGCAGACGTCTACCGACACCTCTTCAATCAAGTGAAGATCGCCGAGGAAGGAAACCTGGATGCGTACTACATCACCGAGCATCACTTCGACCCCGGCTACAACCTGACGCCGGCGCCAAATCTTCTCGTCGGCGCATTGTCACAGCGCACCAGCCGTATACGGCTGGGCGTCATGACCACGGTTTTGCCGTATCACCATCCGGTGCGAGTCGCCGCAGAAATCCGCGAATTGGACATGCTCACCAACGGACGTCTGGATCTGGCGTTCGGCCGCGGCGCCATCCGCCTGGAACAATTGGGCTGGGGAGTACCGCGCGCGGAGACCTCGGAACGGTTCGAGACGACGTTTCACACGCTCAAGCGCCTGCTGACCGAGCCCAAGGTGGAGCGCTACGAATCGCCGTGGTGGAAGGGCGAGAACGTCATCATCACGCCCGAGGCGACGCAAAAGCCTTACCCGCCCATGTGGCTGACCGCGGTCA
>Ga0080064_1000085_pt1 | contig 270812 bp, 259 predicted proteins | sample Subgrocontami54m_FD_69260 | JGI IMG/M metagenome (GOLD analysis project Ga0080064, IMG submission 69260) | Subsurface groundwater microbial communities from S. Glens Falls, New York, USA - GMW46 contaminated, 5.4 m (SPADES assembly) (version 2) ...
CGAAGGCCTTCTTCACTCACGCGGCATGGCTGGATCAGGGTTGCCCCCATTGTCCAAAATTCCCCACTGCTGCCTCCCGTAGGAGTCTGGGCCGTGTCTCAGTCCCAGTGTGGCTGGTCGTTCTCTCAAACCAGCTACGGATCGTAGCCTTGGTGGGCTCTTACCCCGCCAACTAGCTAATCCGACATCGGCCGCTCCATGAGCGCGAGGTCCTTGCGAATCCCCCGCTTTCTCCCTCAGGACGTATGCGGTATTAGCCTCGATTTCTCGAGGTTGTCCCCCACTCCTGGGTACGTTCCGATGTGTTACTCACCCGTTCGCCACTCTACTCGCAGGGTTGCCCCCACTTTCGCGTTCGACTTGCATGTGTAAGGCATGCCGCCAGCGTTCAATCTGAGCCAGGATCAAACTCTTCAGTTCAATCCATTCCACAATCACCTAAGCGATTGTTTGCAAACCGTTTTACCGGTCCGCGCTCACAATACTCTCAAAGTCTTCAACAAGGTTATCCCCCAAAAGGGATTTCCTACGTCACTGACTAAATCATATGTGTGAGTACCAAAGTGTATCTGTTCGAGTCAGCACCTCATCCCACCGCAGCACTTGCGCACCACAGCAAAATAAAGCATCCAGGCCTTTTACCGCCCAAATACCCAGGCAATCTCCCCGCACTCGCGCACAGTTCCTTCACCCAGGCGCCTTCGCACCACACCCAGCACCCACACCTATCGGCTGTAAATTTTTAAAGAGCAAACCCGCGGCCGAGGCCATCGGGCAAAGAGGCGGGATTATATAGGACCTGCGAAGCAGGTCAAGTGATTTACAGGAATATTTCAGAAACAGCGGCGCGCGCCGCCGCCCAAACCACCGAAATGACTGCGCTCAGACGACGGTGATGCGCGCGAACTTGCGCTTGCCCACCTGCGCTACCGCTACCGTGCCTTTTGCGAGCTTGAGACCGCGGTCGCTGACACGTTCGCCGTCCAGCTTCACGCCGCCTTGCTCGATCATGCGTATCGCCTCCGAGGTGCTCGCGGTCAGGCGCGCCTGTTTCAGCGCCTGCGTGAGCGCCAGGCCGCCATCTTCGGCCGCGATCTTCACCTCTGGCAGATCCTCGGGCAACGCTCCCTGGCGAAAGCGTGCTTCGAAATCGGCAAGCGCGCACGCTGCCGCCGACTTGTCATGGAAGCGCGCCACGATTTCCTGCGCGAACGCCACCTTGACGTCGCGCGGATTGCGCCCGGCGGCGACTTCCTGCTTCCACTTGCCCACCGCCTCGATAGACTCGAACGACAGCAGTTCGATGTAGCGCCACATCAGCTCGTCCGAGATCGACATCAGCTTGCCGAAAATGTCCTCCGGTTTCTCATTGATACCGACGTAGTTGCCAAGGGATTTCGACATCTTGTTGACGCCATCCAATCCCTCCAACAGCGGCATGGTGAGTATGCATTGCGGCGGCTGACCGTAGTGCTTCTGCATCTCGCGCCCGACCAGCAGGTTGAACTTCTGGTCGGTGCCACCGAGTTCGATGTCGGCGCGCATCGCCACCGAGTCGTACCCTTGCATCAGCGGATAGAGAAACTCGTGAATGGCGATCGGCTGGTTCGCCTTATAGCGCTTGCCGAAATCGTCGCGCTCCAGCATGCGCGCGACGGTGGAGGTCGCCGCCAGCTTGATCATGCCTGCGGCGCCAAGAGCATCGCCCCATTTCGAATTGAAACAAATCTCGGTCTTCTCAGCGTCGAGAATCTTGAATACCTGCGCCCTGTAGGTGGCGGCATTGGCCTCGATCTCGGCGCGCGTCAACGGCGGACGCGTCACGTTCTTGCCGGTAGGATCGCCGATCAACCCGGTGAAATCGCCGATAAGGAACATGACATGATGACCCAGCTCCTGGAACTGGCGCATCTTGTTGATGAGCACGGTATGCCCCAGGTGCAAGTCCGGCGCAGTCGGATCGAAGCCGGTCTTGACGCGCAACGGCCGGCCGCTGCTGATTTTGTCGGCCAGTTCTTCCTCGACCAGCAACTCGCCGCAACCGCGTTTCATGATCCGAAGGACGGCTTGAATTGAACTGCTTTTCATTGCGCTCCATAGCTGGCGGCTGTGCTACACTTGCGCCGGATCAAAAAAGGCCCAACCGGATGAATAAACACGAAAAACCAATTCTAACGCACTTCGGCGGCCGGCGAGAATCAAAACTCCGTCTGCGCTGGATCGTCGCTTTGTGCAGCCTGCCCTTTCTTGGCATGGTTGCAGCCTTCGGCACCGCGCCCGACACCGCGTATTCGTTCGTCCCCGCGAGAACGGTGGTGGAAAGTCTGGATGTCGCCCATCCCGAGCAATCTGCCGATGTCAATCAGGTGTACTGGCGCGAAGAGCGTTTCGGGCGCGGCGATACCATATCCGACCTGCTCGCCCGCTTGGGCGTCAACGACGAGGAAACGCGCGCTTTCCTGCTCCAGGCCACGCGCGGACGCTCACTGCAACTGCTGCGCCCGGGCGCCACGGTACAGGCGCGCACCGCCGAAGACGGCAGCCTGCTCGCGCTGCGCTATATCACCGACAATGGCCGGCTCATCGGCTTCGACAAACAGGGCACGGAATTCAAGGCGGTCGAGCAACAGCTCTCGCTTGCGCCGCAGCGGCAAATGAAGTCCGGCGAGATCCGCAGTTCGCTTTTCGCCGCCGCCGATGCGGCCGGACTCTCGGACAACGTCGCCATCCAGATCGCCGATATTTTTTCCGGCGACATCGATTTCCACCGCGACCTGCGGCGCGACGACAAATTCACCGTGATCTACGAGATGTTCTATCACGAGGGCCGCGCGTTTAAATCCGGTCGCGTGCTCGCCACCGAGTTCATCAATCAGGGCAGGAGCTACCGCGCGGTCTGGTTCGAGGACGCCGAAGGCAAGGGCGGCTATTACACCCCTGATGGCAAGAACCTGCGCAAGGCTTTCCTGCGCTCACCGCTAGCGTTTTCCCGCATCAGTTCCGGCTTCGCGATGCGCTTTCATCCAATCCTGCACAAGTGGCGCACGCACAAGGGCGTCGATTTCGCCGCCCCTATCGGCACCCACGTCAAAGCCACCGCGGACGGCACGATCGAGTTCGCCGGCTGGCAGAATGGGTACGGCAATGTCATCGTCCTCAAGCACCAACGCGGTCTCAGCACCCGTTATGCCCACCTCAGCCATCTCGCCGCTGGCCTGCGCAAAGGGGTGCGGGTGCAACAAGGCGACGTTATCGGGAATGTCGGCCAAACCGGCTGGGCAACAGGGCCGCATCTGCATTACGAGTTCCGGGTCAACGACGAGGTGCGCAATCCACTCACGGTCGCACTGCCCGCAGCGCTGCCCATCCCCGCACAGCAACTGGCGGCATTCCGCAGCGTGTCCACGCCGCTCGCCGCAGAGCTCAATCTACTCAGGAACACCAACCTGGCGCTGATCGAGTAAGCTAGCGTGGCAAAAAAACGGGAGCCGCAGCTCCCGTTAGACAGCTTCGACCGACGCCTTAAGCGGAAAAAGACGATCCGCAGCCGCAAGTACTGGTCGCGTTCGGATTCTTGATCACGAACTGTGCGCCCTCCAGCCCTTCCTGGTAATCGATTTCCGCGCCGACCAGGTATTGGTAGCTCATCGCATCGATCAGCAGGGTGACGCCGTTCTTCTCCATCGCGGTGTCATCCTCGTTCTTGATTTCGTCGAAGGTAAAGCCGTACTGGAAACCGGAACAGCCGCCGCCGCTTACGAAGACACGCAGCTTGAGCTCGTTGTTGCCCTCTTCCTCGATCAGTTCCTTCACTTTGTTCGCCGCATTGTCGGTGAAGAGCAACGGGGCGGGCATCTCTGCTACTGCGTTCATATCCTTACTCCTGAAAATAGTCCAACCAATTACATGCCCGCGCTCAACTGCGTGAGGCGATCTTCAACTCAACCGTATTGCCGCTCTCGGTCACGCTGGAACTGTGCACCAAGCGGCCTTCCACCACGGCGCCAAGATGCATTTCCAGCGTATTGTAATGCACATCCCCTTTGACGCGGGAACGCGCCTGAAGTTCTAGAAATTCGGCGGAATGTACCGGGCCGTTTATGGCCCCGTTCACCACCAGATGAGAAACATGGATCTCGCCGTCTATGCGGGCCTGCTCGCTCACCACCAGCGTGCTTGGCTGTTCGCCCGAGGCAATGACGTTGCCCTTGATCTGGCCATCGACGCGCAGGCCGCCGCCGAAGGTGACGTTGCCTTCGATCATGGTACCAGCGCCGATCAGGCTATCGATGCGGTTCTGTGGCTTGTTCGCCTTTTTGCGGAACATGGGCTACCCCTCCTTAAGATTCTGACAAAGCGAGGGGATACATCCCCTCGCGTTCCTCTAAACCAGAGGCTGTCACGAAGCCTTTGCTGCAACCCCTAAGACAAATTGAAGCTTTGCGTCGCGCGCACCTGGGTAGACCCAGTCTCGAAGATCCGCACACGCACCATCTTGACATGCGCCCCCGGCGCCACGCGGAATGTCCCTTCGACCCGCTGGAAGTACTTGAAACTGATCTTATAAGCCTGCCCTGCCCCTTCTTCGGGCAAAGTTATAATAGCATCTTTGCCATCCTCCTGCAGATTCACCAGCAACTGCAGATTCCCCTGGAAGGGCTTGTCGCGCGGACCGCCCTGCAACAGCAACAGGCGGTAGCGAAATTCGCCCGGCAGCGCACCGGGATCGACACGGAACCGATTGACCAACAGGGTGTTGTCCCGCTGCTCGCCCGGGATCAGGTTCTCGAAGAACGCCAGATCCTCCTTCAGCCTGGCATTCTCGTCCTCCAGCGCCTTCACCTGCCTCGCCAATTGGGTCTGAGCGGTGCGCTCGATCTGCAGTTTGCTGTCGCTGGCGTTGACGCTGGCACGCATTGCCGCGGTTTCCATGGTCAGCCTGCCTACGCTCTCGCGCAGTTGCGACAACTCCAGTTCCGCCTCGCCGCGGTCGAAACCGGCGAAGCGCCGGCCGGCATCGTAGATCCAGGCCGCCAGCGCGAACGAAAAGGACAGAATGACAACCAGGCCGAGCATCCGCCAGTACCACGCGACGTGGGTCTGCACCGTCATGCGCGGTGCCGAGATGCCGAAGCGCTGGCGGAATTTTTTCAGCAGGTTCGGCGGCATCGCGGCGGCTACGGAAGTATCGGCACCTGGCCGAGGCCCAGCGACTCGTCCAAACCGAACATCAGGTTCATGTTCTGTACCGCCTGGCCCGAAGCTCCCTTGACCAGGTTGTCGATGACCGAGAGCACCACCAGGGTGTCGCCGCCCTGAGGCCGATGCACTGCGATGCGGCAGGTGTTGGCGGCGCGCACGGAACGCGTGTCGGGATGGCTGCCTGACGGCAACACATCGACAAAGGGTTCGCGCGCATAACGCTCCTCGTACAGTTTCTGGAAGTCGGCCTCGCGCGTGATGCGTGCGTACAGCGTTGCGTGGATACCGCGTATCATCGGCGTCAGGTGTGGCACAAAAGTCAGGCCGATCTCCCGGCCGATGATACGCGCCAGGCACTGTACGATCTCCACGCCGTGGCGATGCCCTGGCACGCCGTAGGCCTTGAAATTGTCCGATGCCTCGGAGAACAGGATATGCGTTTCCGCTTTGCGGCCGGCCCCGCTCACGCCCGACTTGGCGTCGGCGATCAGGTGCCCGGCATCGATCGCGCGCGCCTCGAGCAAAGGCATAAAACCGAGCTGCACCGCAGTTGGATAGCAGCCCGGATTGGCGACGATGCGCGCCGTGCGAATCGCCTCGCGGTTGACCTCAGGCAAGCCGTAGACCGCCTCGGGTATCAGTTCGGGACAAACGTGCTTCACCTTGTACCATTTTTCCCATTCGGCCACGTTCTGGATGCGGAAATCAGCGGAAATATCGATCAGGCGCACCCCGGCGTCGACCAACCGCCGGGCATCGTTCATTGCGACGCCATGGGGAGTGGCGAAAAATACGACGTCGCACTGGTTCAGCGCCGCCGCCGAGGGGTCGGAAAATGCGAGGTCGACGTGGCCGCGCAGGCTGGGAAACAGCTCGCTCACCGCCATTCCCGCTTCCTTGCGCGACGTAATGGCGCGCAGTTCCGCCTGGGGATGCTGTGCCAGGATGCGCAACAGTTCCACGCCAGTGTATCCGGTGCCTCCAACCACGCCGATCTTGATCATTTCCCCGCTCCGCATGTGATTTCCAGTGTGGTGTGAACAAGGAGCCCTAGGGAAGGGGGGACCATTCCCTTCCCACCCTGCCCCCTTGTCCCCCGAGGGGACTTTCCCCTCAAGGGGGATCGAAACCTTCGGGGCGGAAATCCCCCGATTCAGAGAAAGCTCTGATTTCGTCGTGGCCTCGATCAGAGCTTTCCATAGTCTAACAGCCAACAAATCCCGCGCGCAAAAAACAAAAGCCGCCTCGAAGGGCGGCTTTTTCGTGCTTCCTGGGGCCGGAGTTACCGCTTGGAGAACTGCTTTGCACGCCGCGCCTTGTGCAAGCCCACTTTCTTGCGTTCGACCTCGCGCGCATCTCGCGTCACCAGCCCGGCCTTGGACAGTGCAGGTTTGAGCGCGGGATCGTATTCGATCAAGGCGCGGGTGAGTCCGTGACGCACCGCACCGGCCTGGCCGGACTCGCCGCCGCCATCCACGTTGACTTTGATGTCGAAAGTCTGCAGGTGATCGGTCAGCACCAGCGGTTGGCGCACCACCATGCGTCCGGTTTCGCGGGCAAAATATTCGTCCAGCATCTTGTCGTTGACGACGAACTTTCCCTTGCCGGGCTTGATAAATACGCGCGCCACCGAAGTCTTGCGGCGGCCCGTGCCATAGTTGTAACTGGATTCAGCCATTGATTAAATCTCCAGCGCTTTGGGTTGCTGTGCAACATGCGGATGTTCGCCGTCGGCGTACACCTTGAGCTTCTTGAACATGGCGTAGCCCAGCGGACCCTTGGGCAACATGCCCTTGACTGCCTTTTCCAACGCCCGCCCCGGAAAACGCGCCTGCATCTTGCCGAAGCTGGTCTGCGAAATACCGCCCGGATAACCGCTGTGGCGATAATAGGTTTTGTCCGCGTCCTTGGCGCCAGTGACCCGCAGCTTGGCGGCATTGACGACGACGATGAAGTCACCCGTATCCACGTGTGGGGTGTAGATGACTTTGTGCTTGCCGCGCAGGCGCCGCGCAACCTCGGTGGCGACACGCCCGAGCACCTTGTCGGTGGCGTCGATCACGAACCAGTCGCGTTTGACTTCATGCGGCTTGGCGGAAAAAGTTTTCATCATGTGGGTAAACGGCTTCGCGGAAAAGGGCGTGATTGTATGTCAGGGACGATCCGGTGTCAAACGAAGCACCGAGCGCGGCACAGGAAAGAAGCAAAAAAAAGCGCAACTCCGGGGAGCTGCGCTGAATCCACCAAAGGAGGAGGGTGGAGGAGACAAGCTTCAACACTGAATCGAAAAACTTTCGTCAATGTTCAAACTTGTGCGAACTATACACCCAGGCTTTGCTGCGGCGCAAGATTTTTTCCGCGCAGTAATGCCAAATATTTCACTAGGCACATTAAAAAATTCATTCCATCGCAGGTATATGAAATATCAGTTAATTACAAATACATATAATGATTATTTGTTTTCTAAATATTACTATCAAATCAGTGTGCAAACTCTGGTTCGGCCGTTTGCGCTGCGATGCACCAATCTCGGTTTTCGATCCGCGGAACGGCCGCGCTACAATGCGCGCTCATTTGTCGACGGCAGCGGTATGAATCTTCGTGATGGCCGGGGTCTGGAACGGCAACAGGGAATGCGCCCCCGCGTTTTAATGCCAAACCTCACTGAGGACGTGAATGATGGAATGCAAGGTGAAGTGGTTAGACGGGGTGAGCTTCGTCGCTGAGACGGGCAGCGGCCACGCGCTGGTGATGGACGGCGCACCCGAAGGCGGAGGACGCAACCTCGGCCCGCGGCCTATGGAAATGGTGCTGCTCGGAACCGGCGGCTGCAGCGCCTACGACGTCGTCGTCATTCTGAAAAAAAGCGGGCAGGAAATCAGCGGCTGCAGCGTCGAGTTGAAAGCCGAGCGCGCGCAAACCGACCCCAAAATATTCACCAGCATACACATGCATTTCGTGCTGCGCGGCAGAAACCTGAAGACATCGATGGTGGAGTCCGCAATCAAACTTTCGCACCAGAAATACTGCTCCGCCTCGATCATGCTGGGCAAGACCGCCCGGATCACCCACGATTACGAGATCGTGACGGAGTAAGGGTCCCGTCCCTTAACAGACACAGACCCGCGGCTTTTCCGACCGCTCCGCGACCGCCGCCAAGTCAAACCCAGTAGGAAACCTGCGTCATTACGCGCGCCGAGACACGCATCGCGCGCTTCACCGGCTCGGGCAGCTCGGCCGCGCCCAGCGCGTAGGCGGTTCTGGCATGGGCGCTTTCATCCTGTTTCATTTGCACGACGATGGCGCGGGTTTTCGCATCCTGCGGCGCGAGGCGCTCCAGGTGGCTCTCCAGATGCGCCTCGACCTGGCGTTCGGTCTCGGCCAGAAAGCCGAGGTTCCAGCGCGTGCCGAACCTCCCTGCAGCATAGCCCAGTGCGAGCGAGCCCGCGTACCAAAGCGGATTGAGCAGGCTCAGGCGCCCGCCCAGTTCGGTCACACGCTGCTCGGTCCAGGCGAGATGCTCGGTTTCCTCGCGCGCCGCCTGCGCCAGCGCCCGCGTCACCGTGGAATCGTCGCAGGACAGGGCTTGACCCTGATACAGCGCCTGAGCGCACACCTCCCCGCAATGATTCACTCGCATCAGCGCCGCAGCATGGCGCTTGTCGGCGTCGGAAAGCTGCGCCTCGGCAAGCGCGCCACCGGGCAAAGGCCGCGCCGACGCCGGCGTCGCCGCCAGTGTGCGCAAGGCCTTGTCGAATTCGATGATCAGTTTGTCGATGCTATTGAACATGGCGGAATAATTCCATTGTAGCGGATAGTCCCCGGTCTGCGCCGACGCAAATAAAACGGCGTAAAATCAGCCTTATCAGGGCCAAATTTAAGGTAACGGCGGAGCCTTGTTGCAAAAATACAACAGTTCAGCGCGCTTATCGTACTTTTTGACGAAAAAACTATTGCCTCGCCCCCAATTCAAGTGACAATGCGCCCAGCAACTCCCAGCTGGGAGGAGCAGAAAAGTGCGGCAGCAGTGGCCAACCACGTGGTGTCATTGATGTCAGCTCTGTTCAAACTTTTAGGAGATTACAGTATGCAAAAGAAACTTATTGCTCTGGCAGTTGCGAGCGTTGTGTCAGCGCCGGTTTTCGCGCAGTCGCAAGTCAGCGTCTACGGCGTTGTTGACGTCGGTATCGAATCCGCCAAGTTCAACAGCGCCGACGGCAATGTCACCCGCATGTTCAATAGCGGCCACACCACCAACCGCATAGGCTTCAAAGGTTCGGAAGATCTGGGCAACGGCATGAAAGCCAACTTCGTGCTGGAAGGCCAACCGAACCCGGACATCGGCACGCACGGGGCGCAGTTCTGGGGCCGTCTTGCCACCGTCGGCCTGTCGAGCAACAGCTGGGGCAGCGTGAACTTCGGCCGTCAGTACACTCCCTGGTTTACTACGCAAGCCAGCAATGACATTTTCTATACGGCTGGCTCTGGCAGTAACTACAGCCTGCTGGGTGGCGATACGCGCATGAGCAACTCCATTCGCTATGATTCCGTCAACATGAGCGGCTTTACGTTCTCCGCGTTGTACGGCATGGGTGAGCAAGTTGCCGGTGTGTCGAGCGATCTCGGCGATGAGGGCCTCACGGCTGCAACGGAGAAAGCGGGGCGCGCCGCCGGCCTCAATCTTGCCTACGCCAACGGCCCCTTCGTGGTGCGCTACGGTTACGAGCAGCAAACGAAGACGGTCGCCCCCGATGTCGACCGGAAGAGCAATCAAGTGAACGGCTCTTATGATTTCAAGGTGGTGAAAGTTGTTGCGGGCTTCAACACCCACAAGCAGAATGCCGTCCAGGATGATCGCGCCTGGTACCTTGGCGGTGTGATGCCGGTGTTCGGCAAAGACCTGGTCAAACTGGAATACACCCGGCTGAACAACAAGCTGGTAGCCAACTCCGATGCCAGGTTGATCGCCCTCGGTTACGAGCACCCGATGTCCAAGCGTACCGTTCTGTATGCTACCTACGCCAAGATGAACAACGACGGAGCCGTGGCCAGGAACTTCCTTACTGGCGGTGGCGCTGTCACTGCCGGCTTCGACCCGAGCTCCTTCCAGATGGGTCTGAAGCACTCGTTCTAATCGACCCGCGTCGATCTGCAAGTTCAAACGGCCACCTTCGGGTGGCCGTTTTTTTTGCACTAAACATCGCGGTGCCAGGCTAAATCCCGGTTGGTGCGCGCCCCGGGCTGCCGGGTCACCGGCGCCGTCCGCCTCGAACGGCGACCCACGGCGCGGTTCGAAATCCCGCGTCGGCGGCTAACCGCGCGTTTCCGGCGCCATGAACATGCTTTCAAGCTCGACTCCGGGATCCGCGGCGCGCATGAACGCCTCCCCCGCGAGGAAAGCATGCACCCCGTTTGCGCGCATCAATTCCACGTCCGCGCGCGCGCGGATGCCGCTCTCGGTGACGACCAAGCGCCCTGGCGGGATGCGCGGCAGCAGCTCCAACGTGGTCGCGAGCCGCGTCTCAAAGTTGCGCAGGTTGCGGTTGTTGATGCCGATCAGCGGGGTGGCCAGCGCAAGCGCGCAGGCCAGTTCCGCAGCGTCGTGCACTTCGACCAGCACCGCCATGCCCAATTCGTGGGCCAGCGCCTCCAGCTCCCGCATGCGTGCGATATCGAGCGCCGCGGCGATGAGCAGGATGCAGTCGGCGCCCAGGGCGCGCGCCTCGAACACCTGGTAGGCCTCGAGTATGAAGTCCTTGCGCAGCGCGGGAAGATCGCAGGCGTTCCTCGCCGCCGCCAGGTACTGCGGCGCGCCCTGGAAGAATTCGCCGTCGGTCAGCACCGACAGGCAGGCCGCCCCGTGCGCGGCATAGCTCGCCGCGATCGCGGCCGGATCAAAATCCGCGCGCAGCACGCCCTTGCTCGGGCTGGCTTTCTTGATCTCGGCGATCACCGCAGCCTGGCCAGCCGCGATTTTCGCCCTGAGCGCACCGATAAAATCGCGTGGCGACCGCGCCGCCCGCGCCTCGGCGCGCATGCGTTCCAGCGGCCGCTCGCGTTTCGCCGCCGCGACTTCTTCGGCTTTATGCGCGAGAATTTTCTTGAGAATGTCGGACACGGTCTGAGGCTACGCTGGGTAAAGTAAAAAGTGCCGGACCCGACGCTAGCTCTCACCGCCGAGCTTCTGCGTGAGCTGCACAAGCTTGTCCAGCTTCGCTCGCGCCGCGCCGCTGGAAATGGCTTCGAACGCCTGTTCCACGCCCTCTTCCATGCTCGCCGCCTTGCCCGCGACGTAGATCGCGGCGCCGGCGTTGAGCGCGACGATGTCGCGCGCCGCACCGAGCTTGTTTTCGAGCGCGCCCAGCACCATGGCGCTCGATTGTTCCACCGTATCCACGCACAGGGTGCGCGGGTCGTGCAGCGGCAGGCCGAAGCGCTCCGGATGCACCGTGTACTCCTCGATGCGGCCGTCCTTCAGTTCGCCGATCATGGTCTTGCCGCTGATCGAGATCTCGTCCAGGCCCTCCAGGCCGAACACGGTCATCGCGTGGCGCGCGCCCAGGCGCTGCAGCACGCGAATCTGGATCCCCACCAGGTCGGGATGGAACACGCCCATCAGCTGGGTCGGCGCGCCGGCCGGATTGGTGAGCGGGCCGAGAATGTTGAATATCGTCCGCACCCCCAGTTCGCGCCGCACCGGCGCGGCGTGCTTCATCGCCGTGTGATGGTTGGGCGCGAACATGAAGCCGACGCCGACCTCGTCTATGCACTGCGCCACCTGCACAGGCGCGAGGTTGATATTGACCCCCAGCGCCTCGAGCACGTCGGCACTGCCCGACTGCGAGGACACGGCGCGCCCGCCGTGCTTGGCCACGCGCGCCCCGGCGGCGGCGGCAACGAAAATGGCGGCGGTCGAGATGTTGAAGGTGCGCGCGCCGTCGCCGCCGGTGCCGACTACATCCACCAGGTTATGCGCGTCCTTTACCTCGACCTTGGTCGCGAGTTCGCGCATCACCTGGGCTGCGGCGGTGATCTCGCCTATGGTTTCCTTTTTCACCCGCAGCGCGATGGTGATCGCCGCGATCATCACCGGCGACAGTTGCCCGCTCATGATCTGGCGCATCAAATCGAGCATTTCGTCGTGGAAAATCTCGCGGTGCTCGATGGTACGTTGCAGCGCTTCCTGTGGCGTCATGGACATGGCTAGCTTCCTATCGTAGAAAATTCTTCAGCAGTGCGTGGCCGTGTTCGCTGAGTATCGACTCCGGATGAAACTGCACACCCTCAAGATCGAACTGCCGGTGGCGCACCCCCATGATCTCGCCGTCTTCGCTCTCGGCCGTGATTTCCAGGCAGTCGGGCAAGCTCGCGCGCTCGATCACGAGCGAATGATAGCGGGTCGCCCGGAACGGCGAGGGCAGGCCGGCGAACACGCCCTGCGAGCCGTGGCGTATATCCGAGGTCTTGCCGTGCATCACCCGGCCCGCATGCACGATGCGGCCGCCGAAAGCCTCGCCTATTGCCTGATGCCCCAGGCACACCCCTAGGATCGGCAGCTTTCCTGCGAACTCGCGCACCAGTGCTACGGAAATACCGGCTTCCTTGGGAGTGCACGGACCGGGCGAGATGACGATGCGCGCCGGTGCCAGCGCGGCGATGCCGGCCAGGTCGATGGCGTCGTTGCGCACCACCTTCACCTCTTCGCCCAGCTCGCCGAAATATTGCACCAGGTTGTAGGTGAAGGAATCGTAGTTGTCGATCATGAGCAGCATGATCAACCCTCCAGCCGGGTGTCGAGTCCGGCTGCGGCCATTTCCGCCGCGCGCAGCACCGCGCGCGCCTTGGAGAGCGTCTCCTGCCATTCGGAGGCCGGGTCGGAATCGGCGACGATGCCGGCGCCCGCCTGCATGTGCAGCACTCCGTCCTTGATCAGCGCGGTGCGCAGGGCGATGGCGAGATCCATGTCGCCGTGAAAGCCAAGATAGCCGACCGCGCCGGCGTAAATGCCGCGCTTCACCGGCTCCAGCTCGTCGATGATTTCCATCGCGCGCACTTTGGGCGCTCCCGACACCGTGCCCGCGGGAAAGCTCGCGCGCAGCACTGCCATTGCATCCATCCCCTCGCGCAGCCTGCCCTCTACGTTGGAGACGATATGCATGACATGCGAATAGCGCTCGATCACCATGTTCTCGGTGACGCGCACGCTGCCGGCCGTGGCGACGCGGCCGACATCGTTGCGGCCCAGATCCATCAACATCACGTGCTCGGCGCGCTCCTTCGGATCGGCCAGGAGTTCAGCCGCGAGCGCTTCGTCCTCCTCCGCTGTCTTGCCGCGTGGTCGCGTGCCGGCGATCGGCCGCAGCGTCACCTTGCCGCCCTCCAGCCGCACCAGTATCTCGGGCGAGGCGCCGACTACGTAGAAGTCCTCGAAATCGAAATAGAACATGTAGGGCGAGGGGTTGAGCGTGCGCAGCGCGCGGTACAGCGCCAGCGGCTCGGCCGCGAACGGCAGCGACAGGCGCTGCGACAGCACCACCTGCATCACATCGCCGTCGTAGATGTAGCGCTTGGCGCGTTCCACCGCCGCCTTGTAGCCCGCTTCGCCGAAGGCCGATTGCGCGTCTTCGCATGCCTGCGGCGCCTCCGCCGGAATCTGCACCGGCGCGCGCAACGCGGCGAGCAGCTCGCGCAGGCGCGCACGCGCCTTCTGATACGCGCCGGGCACTTCCGGCTCCGCATACACCACCAGCGTCAGTTTTCCCGAAAGGTTGTCGACGATGGCAACCTCCTCCGACAACATCAGCAGTATGTCGGGCGTGCCCAGCGAATCGGGCGGCGCCGATGCGGCGAGTCGCGGCTCTATATAGCGCACCGTGTCGTAGCCGAAGCAGCCGACCAGCCCGCCGCAGAAACGCGGCAGCCCGGGCAAAGCCGCCACCTTGAAGCGCTTGAGGTAGCCGTTGATGAACGCGAGCGGATCGCCCGCGTCGGCGCGCTCGGCAACGCGGTTGCCCGACAGGACCAGCACCGTCCCGCCCTGCACATTGATGCGCGTCGCCGAGGCGAGCCCGATGAAGGAATAGCGGCCGAAGCGCTCTCCGCCCTGGACCGACTCGAGCAGATAGGAATAAGGCTTGTTCGCCAGCTTGAGATAAATGGACAGCGGCGTATCGAGATCGGCGAAGGTCTCGAGCACGACGGGAATGCGGTTAAAACCCTGCGCGGCGAGGCGCTTGAATTCGACTTCAGTCATGACTGCTCCAAAAACGATCCGGGGAAAACAACTACGCGACTAACTGCGGGCAATCGCATGCGACTCGGCATGCGGCCCGCGTGTGGGCCTAGGACCGCCAGCAGCGCCAGCTTTCCCAGGCGAAACGCGCCCACTTTCCGGATTTTTCGAGTATCACGACCGTATGCTTTGCAGGATGTCTGCAGCCTCTGACAGGGACTCAACTATAGCATCACAGTCCAGATTGTGCACTTCCCCGCCCTCGTTGTAGCCATAGGACACGCACAGCACCGGACAGCCGGCGGCGCGCGCCGCCAGCGCGTCGTTGGCCGAATCGCCGATCAGCAGCACCTGCGCCGGCGGCAGGGCGAACTCGGCGCAGATGTGCGCAAGCTGCATCGGATCGGGTTTTTTGCGCGGCAGGGCGTCGCCGCTCACCACCAGTTCGAACCAGGGCGCCAGGCCCGTTTGTTCGAGCAACGGCAGGGTGAAGCGTGCGGCCTTGTTGGTGACGCAGGCGAGGCGCAGGTGCATCGCTCGGAATCGCTCCAATCCCTCGAGCACGCCCGGATAGAGCGTGGTGCGCCGGCCGGATTCCTCGAAATAGAACCCCTGGAACAAAGCCAGCGCCTCGGCCTGCAGCGCCTCGGCGCGCGCCCCCGCGCGCCCCTGCAGACAGCGCTGCACCAGGTTGGGAATGCCTTTGCCGATGAAACTGCGAATTTCCTCCTGCGTGCGCGCGGGCAAGTCCAGCGCGGCGAGCATGCGCGCGGCCGCAGCGGCGAGGTCGGGAACGGTGTCGAGCAGCGTGCCGTCCAGATCTATCATCACGGCAGCGATGCCGCGCGCGAGCGGCAAGGACGAACTAAGGAAGCCCTGATTGGTTTCCTGACGCAATTGGAGCTTCCTCCGACTCGGGGGATTTACAAGGGGCGTGGTGGGAAGGGAAGGGCCCCACCCCTTCCCCAGCCCCCTTGTTTCAGAGCATCGTTAAGCGGTCTGGATCGCCGCGCGCATCGCGGCGATGGTTGCCTTGTAGTCCTTGGCGCCGAAGATGGCGGACCCGGCGACGAAGGTATCGGCGCCGGCGCGCGCGATCTCGGCGATGTTGTCGGCTTTGACGCCGCCGTCTACTTCGAGCATGATCTCGCGCCCGCTCTGGTCTATGCGGCGGCGGACTTCGGCCAGCTTGACGAGTGCGTGCGGGATGAATTTCTGCCCGCCGAAGCCGGGGTTGACCGACATGATCAGCACCAGGTCCAGCCGGTGCAGCACATGGTCCAGGTATTCCAGCGGCGTGCCCGGGTTGAACACCAGTCCCGCCTTGCAACCCTGCTCGTGGATCAGCCCGATGGTGCGATCGATATGCTCGCTCGCCTCCGGATGAAAGCTGATGATGTTCGCGCCGGCGCGCGCGAAGTCGGGAATGATGCGGTCCACCGGCTTCACCATCAGGTGCACGTCGATGGGTGCATTGGTCAGCGGCCGGATCGCCTCGCATACCAGCGGCCCTATGGTCAGGTTGGGCACGTAATGGTTGTCCATCACGTCGAAATGGATCCAGTCGGCACCGGCTGCGATCACGCCCGTCACCTCCTCGCCCAGTCGGGCGAAGTCGGCGGAAAGTATGCTCGGTGCGATACGGTAAGTTGGCATGGGTGTGCTTGAATTGCAGTGGTGCTTGCACGCATTTTACCCGCTCCCCTGAGAGCGCGCCAAAAAACGTTCGGTGCTGCAGGCAGGCGCTGCTGGTGCGGTGTAAAATGCGCGCATGGAATCCGCCAAGAAATACGACGTCAGCGTCTCCACCGAGACCCAGTACATTGCCGACCAGTCGGATGAAGCAAAAGAGCGCTTCGTCTTCTCCTACACCGTCACCATCCGCAACAGCGGCACCGTCCCGGCGCAGCTGATCAGCCGCCACTGGATCATCACCGATTCACGCAACCAAGTGCAGGAAGTGCGCGGCCTGGGCGTGGTCGGAGCCCAGCCCCTGCTCAAGCCGGGCGAGCGCTTCGAGTACACCAGCGGCACCGCCCTGGCGACACCGGTCGGCACCATGAGCGGCAGCTACCAGATGGTGGCAGAGGACGGCACCCAGTTCGACGCGCCGATACCGGAATTCACGCTCTCGGTGCCGCGCGTGCTTCACTAGGTCGTGGTTCGTGGCAAGTGGTTCGAACGACGAACAACGAACCACGGCGGACGCCGCTCCTACTTGCTTTCGCTCTGGTCCTTTTTTTCCGACCGCGGCAAGGTCCACCAGACGATAAACAGGAGCAGCCCCAGGGCGACGCCTGCTTCCAGCAAGAAAATCCACATGCGTAGCTATACTCCTCGTATCATGACCTGCACCACGACTGGCATCATAAACCAGTGGCGCTCGCTCGGTGCGGCAGTGCTGCTCGCACTACTTGCCGGCTGCGCCGCCGAGCCGCCGCTTGCGCCGGCGGCGGTTCAGGCCTGCCCTGCCGCCGCGCCCTGTCCGATCTGTCCGGTATGCCCAGCGGTCGCACCCGAGCCACCCAGGGCAAAGACCCTGGAAGCGGTGAACTGGTCCGATCTTCCGGGCTGGATGGATGACGACCCAAGCGCGGCGTGGGAGCCTTTCTTGCGAAGCTGCAGCCGGCTCAAGGCGCAAGCTGCATGGCGCGAGAGCTGCACGCTGGCCGAGCAGCTTCCTGCGGCGGCCTCGGTGCGCGACTTCTTCGAGACGCAATTTCTGCCCTATCGTGTGGCCAACGCCGATGGCAGCGCGCAGGGCCTCGCAACTGGCTACTACGAGCCGCTATTGCGCGGCAGCCGCAGGAAAGTGGGGCCTTACCGTTATCCGCTCTACGCTGCGCCCGCGGACCTGCTGATCGTCGATCTGGCCGAGATCAGTCCGGAGCTGAAGCACCTGCGCCTGCGCGGGCGGCTGGAAGGCCGGCGCGTAGTGCCGTATTACCCGCGCGCCGAGATCGAGCGCGGACTGCCCGCTCTCGCCGGCAAGGAATTGCTCTGGGTGGACGACCCGGTGGATCTGTTCTTCCTGCAGATCCAGGGCTCAGGCCGGGTGCGGCTGCCCACGGGCGAACTGGTGCGCGTGGGCTACGCCGATCAGAACGGCCAGCCGTATAAGTCGATCGGACGCTATTTGGTGGAACAGGGCGAATTGAAGCTGGAACAGGCCTCGATGCAGGGCATCAAGGCCTGGGGTGCAGCCAATCCGGCAAAGCTGGATGCACTGCTCAACCAGAACCCGAGCTACGTTTTCTTCCGCGAGTTGCCGCAGCACGGGGGAGGCCAAGGTTCCGCGACGGATGGTCCCGCGACGGGTGGCCCCGTGACGACGGGTGGCCCCGTGGGCGCTCTGGGTGTGGCGCTCACGCCCGAGCGCTCCATCGCAGTCGATCCGCGCTATATTCCGCTGGGCGCGCCGGTGTTTCTCGCCACCACCTGGCCGGGCAACGCGCAACCGCTACAGCGTCTGGTGCTGGCGCAGGATACCGGTGGCGCGATCCGCGGCGCTGTGCGCACCGATTATTTCTGGGGTTTCGGTGATGCCGCCGGCGCGCAGGCGGGGCGCATGCGCCAGACCGCCAGGATGTGGGTGCTGCTGCCGCGCGGCTATCCGCTGCAGAAATAGGCGCCGGAAAATTCCGGCCTTTATTTTGCGTTTTGCGCGAGCAGCTTTTCGATCTGTTCCGCCGGAATCGCGCCAGGCACGCGCTCGCCGTTGGCGAAAACGAGGGTCGGCGTGCCGGTGATGCGATATTTGCGCCCGAACTCCAGAATTTTCTCGATCGGTGTATCGCAGCGTGCTGCCGCGGGCGCCGTGTTGCTGAGCATCAGATCGTTCCAGGCCTTGGATTTGTCGGCGGAGCACCAGACCGCTCTCGATTTGTCATGGGAATCCTGCGACAACACCGGATAAAGGAAAGTGTAAATGGTGACGTCATCCACCTTGGCCAGGTCTTTTTCGAAACGCTTGCAGTAAGGACAGTTGGGATCGGAGAAAACCGCCAGGGTGCGCTTGCCGTTGCCGCGCACGGTCTTGATGGCGGCGTCCAGCGGCAAGTTTTCCCACTTGACGACGGTCAATTCGCGCATCCGCTTCTCGGTCAGGTTCTGCATGGTCTTGGCGTCGTGGATGCTGCCGCTAAAGATGTAGTTCATCTTCTCGTCGGTGTAGAGAAGAGCCTCACCTTCCATGCGCACTTCGTACAACCCCAGGTAAGGGGTCTTCGTTACCCCATCGACCTTGGCTCCGCTCAGCCGGCTTTCGAGGGTGCGTTTAATGATGGTCTCGGTGGTGAGCTTGCCCGCCGGCTCGGCGGCCTGCACCGACGCCAGCGCCGAGCTGAGCAGCGCGAGTACCAATATGCGTTTCAACATGATTTTCCTTTGATCGCGACTTCAGCCCAGCGCGCGGCGGATAAGCAGGTTCTTTACGACCGGCAAAGCGTCGGTTAAGTTCAATCCCGCATTGCGCAGCTTAGCCGCAACGCTGCCGGGCGCGGCGAACAGCCGTTGCAGTGCGTCGGTTACCCAGGCAAGCGCGAGTATATCTTCAGCACGCGCCCGCTCATAGCGACGCAGCACGCGAATTTCGCCTGGATCGCGAAAGATTTCACGTTGCAGCAGCACCCGGGCCATCTCCCGGGCATCGCCGAAGCCGAGATTGACGCCCTGACCCGCCAGGGGGTGCAGTACATGGCCGGCATCGCCGATCAATGCGACGCGTGGCGCCGTCAGGCGCGCGGCACGCAGCAGGGCAAGCGGGAAGCGTGTCGCGGCGCTGAGCAGCTCGAGTCCGCCCAGCGTGTCCTTGCCGGCCTCCGCGACCCGGGCGCAAAGAGCGCCGGGTGGCAATGCAAGTAGTTCCGCGGCGTGAGCATCGGGCGTGGACCAGACGATGGATATGCGCTGACCGGGCAGGGGCAGATAGGCGAGCACCCCGTCGCTGCGGAACCATTGGAAGGCCGTGTCGTGGTGCGGCTGCGCGCAGGCGAAATTCGCCACCACGCCCATCTGGCCATAGGGCTTCACCTCAGTCTCGATCCCTGCCGCCTGGCGCACCCAGGAATGCATGCCGTCGGCGGCAACCACCAGCCTGGCGCGCAGGGTTCTGCCGCCGGCCAGGCTGAGTTCCGCCGCGTCCTCGCGCAACTGCAGGTCGACGCAGCGATCCGGACAGATGAATTCGAGGTTGTGCTGGTGCTCCAGCCCCCGCCACAGCACCGATTGCAGATGGCGGCTCTCGACGATAGCGGCGAGTTCGGCCACGCCAGCCTCGTAGGCGGAAAAGCGCAAATGCGCATTCGCGGAGTCGCCGTGGATGCGCATTTCGTGGACGGCGCCGATGCGGCCGCGATCGAGCCGTTGCCACACGCCGAGGCTTTGCAGGAACGCCGCGCTGCCGGGGCTGATCGCATAGACGCGGCTATCCCAGTCATCGGCATCTGGCGCGGGCGCCTGCGCCTCGACCAGGGCCAGCTTGAGCCCCGCGCCGCGTAGCGCCATGGCGAAACTTGCGCCAACCAGACCCGCGCCGACAATGACGATATCGAAGTCCATGGGGGGATTTTAAACGCAAAGGCCGCGAAGAAACGCAATCATCACAAAGAGGAAAGCTCGCCTCTGGCTTTGTCACGAGTCCGGGCGCGTGTCGCGCCGCGGCGCGAGTGGATATTTTTTCTTCCTCGATTCAGTCGCATAGCAAGCGAGACCGCTTGACAGGGGTGGCGCGGCGCGAGGATAATCCGCGCCTTCGCCTGGCGAATTAGCTCAGCCGGTTAGAGCGACGGAATCATAATCCGCAGGTCCCGTGTTCGAATCACGGATTCGCCACCAGTATTCCTGCGGCGCTCCTGACGGAGGGCCTGTTTAACTGTGCTAGCGGCCGGGCCGCACAAATGAAAAAGGCGACAGTTCGTGTCGCCTTTTTCGCGTTGCCTGGCGCAACTACTTCTTATGGCATTTCGCGCAATCGGCCGGCGTCTTGGTGCTGAACGACTTCTTGCCATCATGGCAAGCGCCGCAGAACTTGCCTTCGTTCATGTCCTTCATGGTCATCTTGTTCTTGCCTTTCTTCATTTCGAACAGCTTCGGCTTGGTGTGGCAATCGGCGCATTTCGCGCCTTTGTCCGCATGCACCTTGGCATCCATTTCAACCTTGCCAGCGCCGCCTCCAGCGAACTCCACTTTCCCGGTCGGAACCGCCATAGCGTTGCCCATAACCAGCATCAGCGCCGCAAAAATCGCAAATATTCCCGAAAACTTCATTTGTTCACCCCTTTGCCTAGTTAAATTGAAATAACAACGCTCCCCAGCATAAACGCAGCGCGGCAATAAAGCGTTGACCGGACGCGCCAATTTACCCACAGCCATATTGTGGCTTTTCCGCGGCCGATTGTCCACTGGGGACAGAATCGCGCCGGCCCTTGGCTTCAAGCTTTGAGCCTCCGCCGTAATTCCTTCGCCAACAACTCGATCTCCAAGGCGGCCACCGACCCCTGCGCAGGAAAACCGACCATTGGCGTCTCGACGAAAGCTACGCGCTGGCCGACCTGGGCAGACATGAAAGGCACCCCCGATTCCTTCAACTCCGCCCTGATCTGGGCCGAAACCGCCGTACGCTGAGCCATGGTCAGCACGACAGCGTAACGCGGCGTCGCGCCCTTGCGCCCCTCGGGGCCGGCAATTTCGCGCAGCAATTCCACCGCGCCCATGGCCTCCTTCAAGTCGAACGGCGAAGGCTTGCACGGAATCAGCACGAAGTCGGAATGCGTCAGGGCTTCCACGTTCTTGCTCCGCCTGTAGCCCGCGGTATCGATTACGACCCTTTCATAGTCGTTTGCCAGCTTTGCTATGGTCTTGCCTATGCCTTTGCCCGTGTCCTGGAAAACAGGTACATGCACGATCTCCTGGCGGCAGAGGGACAGCGATGCCTGGGGGTCTGCGTCGAGCAACGCCGTTTTCTTGGTTTGCGACCAATAGGCGGCGAGGCAGACGGCGAGCGTAGACTTGCCGCAACCGCCCTTGGTCGAGTACAAGGAGACGATCATTTCCTGCTTCCGCCTAAGGCCTGTTAACATTCAGCACGAGAGTGCGGCGGTTTTTTCGGGACGCGGATACGCCAAGCACAAATCCTTGCACCGAAACGCCGCGGGTGGAAGCGTACTACGAAGAAGTCCTGGATGAAAGCATCGGCAACGCGCGCGTCGGCCGCCGCGCATGGCTATACACCGGTCCCTCGTCTATAATCCCCTGCCTCGATTCACTATTTTGGTGTCGCCGCATGCGAAGAAAAGTGCTCGCCCTGCTGATCTGCGCCCTTGTCGTGCCGGCGGCCGCCATCGCCCAGGTGCGGCAGATTCCGGATTTCGCCAATCGCGGCAACATCGTCCACATTCAGGGCGCAATCGTCGAAATCGACGGCACGCAGTTGCAACTGTCCGCTGGTGCACAGATCCGCAGCCGCGACAACCTGATCATGGTGCCGATGGGCCTGCCTGCCGGCGCGCTGGTCAAATACGTGCTCGACCGCACGGGCCAGATACACCGCGTCTGGGTGCTTACGTCGGCAGAAGCCGCCGCAGCCGACAAGAAGCGAGAGTGACGGTGGCGCTCAAGCTCTACATCAAGACTTTCGGCTGTCAGATGAACGAATACGACTCGGCCAAGATGGCCGACGTGCTCGCCGCAGCCGAGGGCATGCAAACCACCGCCGATCCGGCCGACGCTGACGTCATTGTGTTCAATACCTGCTCGGTGCGCGAGAAGGCGCAGGAGAAGGTGTTCCACGACCTGGGCCGGGTAAAACACCTGAAGCAGGCGCGCCCCGGACTGCTCATAGGCGTGGGCGGCTGTGTCGCCAGCCAGGAGGGCGCCGCCATCGTCGCGCGCGCGCCTTACGTCGATGTGGTATTCGGCCCGCAGACGCTGCACCGACTGCCCGCCCTGCTCGAAGCGCGCCGGCGCACGGGCAGGCCGCAGGTCGATATTTCCTTTCCCGAAATCGAGAAATTCGATCGACTGCCGCCGGCGCGGGTCGCGGGCGTGTCGGCCTTTGTCTCGATCATGGAAGGCTGCAGCAAGTACTGCAGCTTCTGCGTCGTTCCCTATACCCGCGGCGAGGAAGTTTCGCGGCCGTTCGAGGACGTGCTCACCGAGGTGGCGGAACTGGCGCTCTCGGGGATGAAGGAAGTCACCTTGCTCGGCCAGAATGTGAACGCCTATCGAGGCAAGACCGGCGATGGACACGAAAGCGCCGATTTCGCGCTGCTCCTGGAATACGTCGCCGAAATTCCCGGCATCGAGCGCATCCGCTACACCACCTCGCATCCCAAGGAATTCACCCAGCGCCTGATCGACGCCTACGCCCGCACGCCCAAGCTCGCGAGCCATGTGCACCTGCCGCTGCAGTCGGGCTCGGACCGCGTGCTCGCGGCGATGAAGCGCGGCTACACCGCGCTCGAATACAAGTCCATCATTCGCCGGCTGCGCACCGCGCGCCCCGATATTTCTATTTCGTCCGACTTCATCGTCGGTTTCCCCGGCGAAACCGAACGCGATTTCGAAGCGACCATGAACCTCGTGGCGGAAATCGGTTTTGACGACTCCTACTCCTTTCTCTACAGCCCACGGCCGGGCACGCCGGCCGCGGAACTCGCCGACGACACGCCGCAGCAGGTGAAGCAGGCGCGCCTGGCGCGACTACAAGCGCAAATCGCATCCCAGGCGAACATGATCAGCCAAGCCATGGTCGGCGGCATGCAACGCGTGCTGGTCGAGGGCTCCGCAAAGAAGAATACCGGCGAGCTCTGCGGCCGCAGCAGCAGCAACCGCATGGTGAATTTCCCCGGCCCGCGCGAATTAATCGGCCGCATGGTGGACGTAAACATTACCGCGGCGCTGGCGCATACCCTACGCGGCGAATGCCGCGTTCCACCACCGGCCGGCGAATGCCGCGTTCCACCACCGGCCGGCGAATGCCGCGTTCCACCACCGGCCGGCGAATGCCGCGTTCCACCACCGGCCAGCGAAGTCTGCGTTACACCGCAAACGGCAGGCGGAGTCTGCGTTGCGCCGTCGCTCGGCGCAGCCCGCGTTGCTCAATGAAGCCCAAGCCCGTAGAAGTAACGCTGTCCCCGGTCGACAACCAGCGCCTGGCCACATTGTGCGGCGCGTTCGACGAGAACCTGCGCCAGATCGAAATCGCGCTCGATATCACCATCTCGCGCCGCGGCGAGCGCTTCCTGCTCAAGGGGCATCCGCGCCAGACCGCGCGCGGGGCCGAAGTGCTGGAGCGCTTCTACAACCAGGCCAAGCGCGGCCTCACCATCGACGACGTCCAGCTCGGCCTGGTGGAAGTGCGCCAGCCCAGCGCAGGCGCGGAAACCCCCGCCCTGCTCACGCGCAAACCCGACCTGCACGGACGCACCCCGCGCCAGGTCGAATACATGAAGAACATCCTCGAGCACGACATCACCTTCGGTATCGGTCCTGCGGGCACGGGCAAGACCTATCTGGCGGTGGCCTGCGCGGTGGACGCGCTGGAGCGCGACGCGGTGAAACGCATCGTGCTGGTGCGCCCGGCGGTGGAGGCGGGCGAGCGGCTCGGCTTTCTCCCCGGCGATCTGGCGGAGAAAGTCAATCCGTATCTGCGCCCGCTGCACGACGCGCTCTACGACCTGATGGGCTTCGACAAGGTGGGAAAAATGTTCGAGCGCGGCGCGATCGAAATCGCGCCGCTCGCCTACATGCGCGGGCGCACCCTCAACCACTCCTTCATCATTCTCGACGAAGCGCAGAACACCACGCCGGAGCAGATGAAGATGTTCCTCACCCGCATCGGTTTCGGCAGCAAGGCGGTAGTCACTGGCGATGTCACCCAGATCGACCTGCCGCGCGGCAGCAAGAGCGGATTGATAGAGGCGCGCCGGATACTGGCCGAGGTGCGCGGTCTCGCCTTCACCGTGTTCCTGTCCGAAGACGTGGTGCGCCACCCGCTGGTGCAGCGCATCGTCAATGCGTATGAGCGCCAACAGAACGAAGCCTGAGCCCCCTGCCGCCAAACTGGAGCTGACCGTGCAAAAAGCGGTGAACTCCCCCGGCCTGCCGCCGAATACCGAGCTGCGCCGCTGGCTGGCGGCAGCCCTCGAACGCAGCGCCGCGATCACCGTGCGCTTCGTCGGCGCCGCCGAGGGGCGAGCGCTCAACCGCACCTACCGCGAGCGCGACTACGCCACCAATGTGCTTAGCTTCGGCTATGGCGGCGCAGGGCGCGGCCAAGTGCTCACCGGCGACATCGTGCTGTGCGCACCGGTGCTGCGGCGCGAGGCGCGCGCGCAGGGCAAGGCGCTCTCGGCGCACGTCGCGCACCTGACGGTACACGGCGCGCTGCACCTGCAGGGACACGACCACCAAAGCCCGGGCGCGGCCGCGCGGATGGAGGCGCTGGAAAAGAAGATATTGGCGAAACTCGGGTTTGCGGACCCCTATGCCGACAACCCCCAATGCCGGCGCTGCCCGATGAACAAGTGGTGATGGTAGGATAGTACCAGCCTGCCCATCGCCCATTCCCCCGCCGCCGATCCAATAAATATGCAAGACGACAAGAGCCACAAACCGTCGCTGCTCGAACGCCTGTCGGCGCTGCTGCTGCGCGAGCCCGAGGACCGCGAGCAGCTGATCCGGCTGCTGCACTCGGCCTATGAGCACAATTTGCTCGACGCCGAGGCGCTGTCGATGATCGAAGGCGTGCTGCAGGTGTCGGAGATGCAGGTGCGCGACATCATGATCCCGCGCGCGCAAATGGACGTGGTCGACATCGGCGAAACGCCGGACAAATTCATCCCGACGGTGATCTCGACCGCCCATTCGCGTTTCCCGGTGATCGACCGCGAGCGCGACAACGTGCTCGGCATCCTGCTCGCCAAGGACTTGCTGCACTACTACGCCGGCGAGGAAGAGTTCGACGTGCGCGAGATGTTGCGGCCGGCGGTGTTCGTGCCCGAATCAAAGCGCCTCAACATACTGCTGCGCGAATTCCGCGCCAGCCGCAACCACATGGCCATCGTGGTGGACGAGTACGGCGGCGTCGCCGGCCTGGTGACCATCGAGGACGTGCTGGAGCAGATCGTCGGCGACATCGAGGACGAATACGACTTCGACGAGACGGAGGACAATATCCTGCCGGAGTCGAGCGGCCAGTACCGGGTCAAGGCGCGCACCGAGATCACCGATTTCAACGAAGCATTCGGCACCGACTACAGCGACGAGACCTACGACACCGTGGGCGGACTGGTGATCAGCCGTTTTGGCCGGGTGCCCAAGCGCGGCGAAACCATCGCCATCGGTGAACTTAAATTTCAGGTGATGCGCGCCGACAGCCGCCGCGTGCACACCCTGCTGGTGCAAAAGCCGCGGGATAAATGAATCCCGCCGTATTGCGGCAGACGCGCGCCCCACTGGCTGCATTCCTCCTCGGCGCGGCCACGGTTCTGGGTTTCGCGCCGATAGCCCTCGCCCCGCTGCCTATTCTTGGCGCCGCCGGCCTGCTGTGGCTGTGGCAGGAGGCGGCGACGCCGCGGCGCGCCGCCACGCTCGGCTTCACCTTCGGGCTGGGCCTGTTTCTCGCCGGTGTCAGCTGGGTCTATATCAGCCTGCATGACTTCGGCGCCATGCCGGCGCCGCTTGCCGCCGTCGCGACACTGCTGTTCTGCGCGTTTCTGGCGCTGTATCCGGCCCTCGCAGGCTATCTGCAGGCGCGGCTCGCCGGACCGGTCGCGGCGAAACAATTGCTGCTGATCCCGGCATTATGGGTGCTCACGGAATGGCTGCGCGGCTGGGTGTTCACCGGCTTTCCCTGGCTTATTCTGGGCTATTCGCAAGCGGCCTCACCGCTCGGCGGCTACGCCCCGCTCACCGGCGTATTTGGTGCTTCCTGGTCGGTATGGCTGTGCGCCGGGCTGCTGCTCGCGCTCGCGCGCGCGCGCGCGCGACAACGCGCTGCGGCGCTCGCCGGGATTGCGCTCATATTCTCCCTGGGCTACGGCCTCGGCCGGGTCGAATGGACCCAGCCACATGGCGCGCCGGTCACGGTGAGCCTGTTGCAGGGGAACATCGCGCAAGACCTGAAATGGGACGCGACGCGCTTCGCCGCCACAGTCGAGCTGTACCAGCGCATGACCGAGCGCTCGGCGGCGCGCCTCACCATCCTGCCCGAGACCGCCATTCCGCGCTTTCTCGACCTGCTCGACCCCGCGCTCGTGCGCGCACTCGCGCTGAGCGCGCGCAGCCACGGCGGCGATCTGATCGTCGGCGTGCCGCTGCGCGATGCCTCCGGGCACTATTACAACAGCGCGCTCAGCCTGGGCGCTTCGCCCGACCAGCGCTACGACAAGATCCACCTGGTTCCGTTCGGAGAGTTCATTCCGCCCGGTTTCGGCTGGGTCCTGTCGATACTGAAGATTCCGCTGGCGGACTTTACGCGCGGCAGCGCGGCGCAGGCGCCGCTTGATCTGGCCGGACAAAAAGTCGCGGTCAATATCTGCTACGAAGACGCGTTCGGCGAGGAAATCATCCGCTTTCTGCCCGAGGCGACGCTGCTCGTCAACATCAGCAACGTCGCCTGGTTCGGCGACTCGCTTGCGCCGCACCAGCATCTGCAGATCGCGCAACTGCGCGCGCTGGAGACCGGCCGCACCATGCTGCGCGCCACCAACACCGGCATGACCGCCATCATCGACCATCGCGGCGACATCGCCGCCGTGCTGCCGCCCTCCACCCAAGGCACCCTGAACGGCAGCGCCCAGGGGCGCAGCGGCGCCACGCCTTATGTGCGCTGGGGCAACGCGCCGCTGGTGCTGCTCGCGCTGCTCCTGTGCGGCCTGTACGTATTGCGCTACAGAAAATCAGTGCCGCCGGCATGATCGAATATATGCCGCGTTTTGAATGCCGTCGCCTGCCACAGAAGGACTTGCGCGCTACGCGCGCCAACCGTGTTTTCTGTACGGATGAAAAGCGCATCCGTACGGAAAACACGGTTATTGTTGACACCAAACAGGCCGTGGGGGTTTTATACGAGATCGCCGATTGCGTGCGGATGTGCTTTTCATCCGTACGCAATCGGCGATCCGCGCGGACGGCTCTTCGTCCGCGCCAAATCGAAACTTTGCAACAACGGGAACGCGATTTAGGTCGCCACACATAGCATGTCCGAAGCCGCCGCAGCGAATCGATCGGTGCTGCCGTTCTTCCTCAGCTCGTTCAGCTGGAATTTCGCGCTGGGCATGACCTATCCCCTGGTGCCCCTGTACGCCAACGAGCTGGGCATGTCGGGCATGGGCATCGGCACCCTGGTCGCGCTGCCGGTGCTGGCGCAGATCAGCTTCAACCTGATCGGCGGCGCCTACACCGACCAGGTGGGCGGGCGCAGCCTGATGCTTGCCTCTTTTGTCCTCACCGCCGGCGCGGGCTCGGTGTTTTTTTTCGCCGGCGGTTTCTGGCTGCTGCTGCTCGCGCAACTGCTGATGGTGATGTCGCGCGCCATGTACTGGCCCGCTTCCTGGAGCCTGGGCAGCGAGTTGCCGGGCGGGCGCAGCCTGCAGATGGGGCGGCTCAACGCCATCACCAACATCGGCCAGATCATGGGCATGACCGGAGCGGGCTTCTCCCTGCTGTGGTTCGGCTTCCGGCCATCCTTCCTGCTGCTCGCGGCCATGGGGGCTTTGTCCTTCGTCCTTGGCCGCTATTTGCCCGAAAAGCAGAAAAGCCCGGAGCGCAAGCCGCGGCGGCTGTTCTCCGGCTATGCCCAGCTCATCCGCCTGCGCGTGATTCCCTTCGCCATCATGTGCGCCTATATCTCGGCCCTGCCGTTTTCGCTGAGCTTCTCCTTCTACCCCATCCTGCTCGCCGAGTACGGTTACGCCGCCGATGCGACCGGCGCGATGCTGGCGCTGCGCGCGATCGGTTCGGCCATGGCGGGCCTGGTCATTGCACGCTATCTCGACTTCTCGGCCAAGCTGGCCGTGCCCCTCGCCTGCGCCATCGCCACCGCGCTGTCGGTAGGGCTGATCGCAGCCGCGCGTGACGCCTGGGCCATAGGCCTGCTGATGGCTGCGGTCGGCCTCGCCTCGGGCATCATGACGCTGTTCTTCCAGATGCTGATCAGCGAAATCAGCAGCATCGACAATCGCGGCTCGGCCCTGGCCCTGGGCGGCCTGGGCTGGGGCCTGTCGCATTTTTCCACACCGCTCGCCATGGGCTATCTGAAAGATCACTTCGGCATCCTGCCGGCGTTCTATGTACTCGGCGGCTTCGCCTTCCTCTGGAGCCTGGGCCTGATTCCGATGCACCGTTGGGCCTTTCCTAAGCCGCACCCCAAGAGAGACAATCAGGCCAATCCATGAACCTGCACGTAAGCATACTCGACCAGTCGCCGATCATCAGCGGCCACACGCCCGCGCTCGCCGTGGCGGAAACGGTCAAGCTGGCGCAGGCGGCCGACGCGCTCGGCTATCACCGCTACTGGCTCGCCGAGCACCATGCGGTGGCCGCGCTCGCCGACCCCTGCCCGGAGATCCTGCTCACCCGCGTCGCGAGCGCGACCGCGCGCATCCGCGTCGGCACCGGCGGCGTGCTGCTGCCCTACTACAGCGCGCTGAAGGTGGCCGAGGTGTTCCGCATGCTGGAGGCGCTATTCCCCGGACGCATCGACCTGGGCCTCGGCCGCGCGCCCGGCGGCGACCTCGCCACCGCGCAGGCGCTGTCGAACGGCCAGTACTCGGCCGCCGACCATTTCGCCGAGCAGGTACAGGATCTGATCGGCTTTCTCGACGATGCGCTGCCGGCAAACCACGCATTCGCGCGGGTGAAGGCGATGCCGGCGGGACCGACCGCGCCGCCGATCTGGCTGCTCGGCTCGTCGGACTACAGCGGCGCGCTCGCCGCGGCGCTGGGCCTGCGCTTCGCCTTCGCGCATTTCATCAACGCGCAGGGCGGCGACCTGGTGACGCGCGCCTACAGGACGCGCTTCCAGCCATCGACGCGCGAGGCCGCGCCCCATGCCGTCGTCTGCGTGTTCGTCATCTGCGCCGAGACCGCGGCCGAAGCAGAGAAGTTGGCCACTTGCGTGGACCTGCGCCGGCTGCACATGGCTCAGGGCCTGAACACGCCGATTCCGACGCTGGAGGAGGCGCGCGCGCAGCGCTACTCCGAGCGCGAGCTCGCCTACATCCGTTCGCAGCGCGCGCGCGCCGTGATCGGCGATCCGCGCCAGGTGCGCGAGCGGTTGCTGCAATTGCGCGAGCAGTTCGACGCCGACGAGCTGATGATCCTGACCATCACCGGCGATTACGCCAGCCGCCTCAGGTCCTACGAATTGCTGGCGCGGGAGTTCGAATTGCAGTGAAAGCATCGCGCAAGCTGACGCTTAAGCTCGCCGCACCCGCGGATGCGGCGCCGATCGCGGCGATGTCGCGCGAGCTGATCGAGGCCGGCCTGGCCTGGACGTGGACGCCCGAACGCGTGGCGCGCAACCTCGCCCATCCCGACTCCCTGGTGCTGACCGCCCGCGACGGCGTGCCCCTTGTTGGTTTCGCCATCATGCAGTTCGGCGACGAGCGCGCGCATCTGTCGCTGCTTGCCGTGCGCCCCGATTGCCGGCGCCAGGGTGTTGCCCGGCGCATGCTCGAATGGCTTACCGCATCGGCCCTCACCGCGGGCATCGCCAGCGTGCATCTCGAATTGCGCGAATCCAACCTGGGCGCGCGCCGCTTCTATCTCAGCCAGGGGTTTGCCGAAACCATGCGCGTCCCCGGCTATTACCGCGGCGTTGAAACCGCGGTGCGCATGCTGCGCGAGATTCGCGTCAAAGCGTAGGGCGCAACAGCGCCCTACGGCTTCCGCTTACATCGAAATCGACCCTTCGCGGAAATCCGTTTTATCCAGCCACACATTGACCAGTACCGGCTTGCCGGCCTTGGCCGCGGCGCGCGCGCGCGCCAGCGCCGCGCTTACTTCGGCGGTTTTGGTCACCAGAATGCCCTCGGCGCCGAATCCCGCCGCGACCTCGTGATAGGCGCTACGCGCGAGCACGGTGCCCACATCGTCGTGCAGCATTTTCACCTGTTCACGCGCGATCTGGGTCCAGCCGGCGTCGTTGCCTACGACCGCAATGACCGGGATTCCGTGCCGCACGAAAGTGTCGAACTCGACCAGGCTGTAGCCGCAGGCGCCGTCGCCGTAGATGATCCAGACCTCGCTCTCCGGGCGGCACAGCGCTGCGCCCAGGGCGAAGCCCGCGCCCACGCCCAGGGTCCCGAACACGCCGGGGTCGAGCCAGGAGAGCGGGGCGCGCGGACGCAGGATGTAGGAGGCGGTGGCGACGAAATCGCCGCCGTCGGCGACCATCACGGCATTCTCGCCCGCTGCCTGGTCGAGTGCACTGAAAAACGCGATCGGATTCACATACTCGCCCTTCGGCCGGGCTTGTTCCTCGATTTCGGCCTCGCGTTTCAGGTCGCGCGTGCGCAGGTCCTCGATCCAGGAAGTCCAGCGGCGGCCAGCCTGCGCCAGCGGCCCGACCAGGCGCTCGAGTAACAGCCCCGCGTCGCCAATCGCGGCGATGTCCGGCTTGCGGTTCATGCGCGCATCCGCAGCGCTGCGGTTCGCGGCGATCAACGTGGCGCTGCGGCGCACGTGCCGGCCGTAGTCGAGGCGGAAGTCGCAGGGCACGCCCGCGAGCAGCACGCAATCGGACTCGCGCAGCGCCTGTCGGCGCTGATGGCGCATCTGCAGCGCGTGGTCGCGCCCGAGCAGGCCGCGCGCCATGCCCGACAGGTACACGGGAATGCCGAGCTGCGCCACCGCGGCCGCAATCCGCGGCGCCTCGGCCGCGATCGACAGCGCCTGGCTGCCGATCACGAGCAACGGCCGCTCGGAGCGCGCCAGCGCAGCCGCCGCGGCCGCCACGCTGGCTTCGGTCGCGGCCGGCGGCAAGACTGCGCGCACCCGCGGCACGGCGGCCTCGGTGCTGCCGGCGAACATTTTCTCCACATGCCGGTTGAGATAGAAGCGCAGCAGCCGGTCGGGGATGGACGCGCCCTTGCCGGCGGCATCCGCATACCACTGGCGGATGCTCGCTTCGTCGTACAAAAGGTCGACCGGGCACTCGATGCACACCGGCCCTGGCACGCCGGCGCGCGCCACGGCGAACGCCTCCTCGACCGCCGGACCGAGATCGCGCACGCGCCGGATCTTCGTGAACAGCTTGACGTGCGGCTCGATCAACGGACGCTGGTCGATGTCCTGCAGCGCGCCGCGGCCCTGCAGCGCGGTGGGCGCGGCGCCGCCGAACAGCACAATGGGCGATTGCGCCAGCTGCGCATTCTTGAGTGCGGTAATGGTGTTGCTCAAGCCCGGACCTGCGGTCACTGCGGCGACGCCGGGCACGCCGGTCAGGCGCGCCACCGCGTCGGCGGCGAACACCGCGGTCGCTTCGTCGCGCACGTCGATGATGCGGATGCCGCGCGCCTTGGACGCCGTCAGGATCGGCGCGATGTGGCCGCCACACAGCGTGAACACGAAGCGCACGCCGTGCGCCGCCAACGCCGCGCCGACGCGGTCGCCGCCGTGGCTTGCAATTGCTTCCATTTTCATCTAGCTCGTCCCTTGATTTTCGTGCTTGGCAAGATGTTGCTGCACCAGCACCTTGTAGTCGATTTTGCCCACGCGCGTCTTCGGCAGCTCGGCGCAGAATTCGATTGCGCGCGGGCATGACCATTTGATCAGTTGCGCGCGGCAGTGCTCGATCAGGGTGCGCTCGGTGTCCGCGTTCGCCCGCGCCGGATCCTTGAGCACGACGAAGGCGTGCACGCGCTCCACCTGCGCCGCGTCGGGCACGCCGGCCACGCAGGCCTCGGCCACCAGCGGATGCTGGTACAGGACGGCTTCGACCTGCGCCGGGTAGACGTTGAAGCCCGAGGACTTGATCATGCGTTTCAGACGCACGGTGAAATAGAAAAAACCGTCCGTGTCCATTTTGCCGAGGTCGCCCGTATGCAGCCAGGTGCGGCCGTCGGCATGCACCCGCAGGGTCTCGCGCGTCGCCTCGGGGTCATCGAGGTAACCGAGCATCACCGCCGGCCCGGCGACGCAGATTTCACCTTCTTCGCCCGGCGGGACTTCCTCCTTGGTCCCGACACGGCAGATCTTGGCGAGCATGTCGGGGAAGGGGATGCCGATCGAGCCCTCGCGATACTCATCGAGCGGCATCGCCATGATCGCGGTGACCGCCTCGGTGAGGCCGTAACCCTCGAGCAATTTCACCTTTCCGCCGCGCTCGGCCACGAGTTTCTCGAAACGCTCCTTCACCGGCCGCGGCAGCGTATCGGCGCCGGAGAAAGTGGCGCGCAGGCACGACAGGTCCGCCTTCGTTAGCGACGAATCGCGCGTAAGCGCCTCGTACAATGTAGGCACACCCACCAGCAGGTTCGGCCGCTTGGTGCGCAGCAGTTTCGCCACGGTTTCGGCGCTGAACATAGGCACCAGAATCGACTTGCCGCCAGCCATGAATGCGGCGTTCACGCACACGCCCAGGCCGAAGCCGTGAAAAATCGGCAGGATCGCGAGGATCGAATGTCCCTCGGCCATACCGCCCCAGGCGGCGGCCTGCACGCCTTCGGCGATGAAATTGCGGTTCGACAGCAGGATGCCCTTGGGCAAGCCGGTGGTGCCGCCGGAGAACAGGATGGCCGCGGGATCGTGCGTGGTCGCCGCGCCGCGCGCCGCCTCGGGATGGGCAGCGGCCATCAAGTCGGCCCACCAGCGCACGCGTGCATCGGCCGGCACTGTTGGTATCTTGCGCCCCTTGGTGAGCCAGAAGCCGAATCGCTTTACTGGCGAAAGATAGTCGGGGATACGCGCGAGGATCAGCTGTTGCAGCGGCAGCTTCGGCCGGACGGCAGCGAAGCGCTCGTAGAAGGCGTCCAGCGTGAGTGCGATGCGCGCGCGGCTGGCGTTGAGGTAATACTCGATTTCGGGCGCGGTGGACAGTGGATGGATCAGCGCGGGCACGGCGCCGAGTTTGTTTGCGGCGTAGAAAGCGATCACGCCCTGGGGCGAAGTCGGCATCGAGATCAGGATGCGCTCGCCCGCCACGAGGCCGAGCGCGGCGAGCGCATTGGCGCAAGCATCAATCGAGGCAAGGAACGCGCGGTAGGTCGAGGTCGTATCAAGAAAATCCCAGGCGAGGTCGTCGGGCACGCGCGCAGCCGTTGCCGCCACGGCCTGGTACAGCGTGACCTCGGGATAGCTCAAACTGGGGGGCAGCTTGCCGTAATAGCGCAGCCAGGGACGAATCTGGGTCATCGGGACCTCGAACGCAGGGAAAGCCGGCGTACCGATCGCGCCGGCGGGCACGGCTTCTTCTTCTTGATGATGCCATCCTACACCCGGCGCGGCGCAAGGGATAGCGGGCACGCACGTGCGCGCCGTCCATGTCCAGGCCGATGGCGCTGCAATTGCAGACAGCTTGCTCTATGATCGCGATGTTTCCGCACGAACGGTTGATGATAATCAAATTGTCAGGGCCGATTCCGGTCAAGACTGCGGACATGTCGATAGGTACTGACCGTGAACATCGAGAGACCCGCCAACCTGGCAGGTGATCTGTGGGGCGGCCTGGCGGCGATGCTGGTGGCGCTGCCTTCCGCCATAGCCTTCGGCGTGACTATTTTTTCGCCGCTGGGCGGAAATTTCGCCGCGCAGGGGGCGATCGCCGGCATTCTTGGCGTCACCGCTCTCGGTCTGGTCGCGGGCGCGTTTGGCGGGACCAATCGCCTGATCACCGCACCCTGCGCACCCGCCGCGGCCGTGTTATCGGCGCTTGCGATCCAACTGTTTCAAAACGGCGCCAGCGCGGAGTCGGTGGTTCTGATGCTGACCCTGGTGGGACTCATTTGCGGCGTAATCCAGGTGAGCTTCGGCGCGGTCGGCCTGGGGCGCCTGATCAAGTACGTTCCCTACCCGGTGGTCAGCGGTTACCTGAGCGGCGTCGGCCTCATCATTATCATCAGCCAGGTACCGAAGTTCCTCGGCGTACCAACGCAGACGCACTTCTGGGACGGGCTTGCTTCGCCGTCGTTGTGGCAATGGCAGGGCGTCGCCGTCGGCGCAATCACGGTGGCGGTCATGGTGACTGCGCCGATGCTCACCAAAGCGGTGCCGGCCGCCATCCTCGGCCTGGCCTCGGGCGTGCTCGCTTACTTCGGCCTGGGTCTCTTCGATCCGGCCCTGCTGGCGCTGCCGGGAAACGCTTTGGTGATCGGACCTCTGGGCGGAGCAGGGGCGGACTTCGGCGACGCGATCGCCGGGCGCTGGAAGGCGGTCGGCAACCTCGACTTCGCCGAAGTCGGACGGCTGCTGGTGCCGGCGGCGACGCTGGCCGTGCTGCTGTCGATCGATACGCTCAAGACCTGCGTCGTGCTGGACGCGCTCACGCGCTCCCGTCACGACTCCAACCGGGAATTGATCGGACAGGGGCTGGGAAACCTGGCTTCCTCGTTCATCGGCGGCGTGCCCGGCGCCGGCCAGATGGGCGCGACACTGGTGAACATGTCCAGCGGCGCGCAGACACGCCTGTCCGGTCTGATCGAAGGTGCGCTCGCACTGGTCGCATTCCTCATCCTCGGAACATTCATAGCGTGGATACCGATCGCGGCACTCGCCGGGATTCTGATGGTGATCGGATTGCGCATGTTCGACCGCGACAGCCTGCACCTGCTGCAGTCACGCACCACCGTGCTCGACTTCGCGGTGATCGTGGCGGTGGTGGTGGTCGCGCTTACGCTCAGCCTGATCGCGGCCTCCGGCGTCGGCATCGCGCTTGCCGTCATGCTGTTCATCCGCGAGCAGATCCGCGGCACTATCGTGCGCGGCAAGGCCTACGGCAACCAGATGTTTTCGAAGCGGGTGCGGCTGCCGGACGAGATGGCGATTCTGGAAAAACGCGGCGACAGCACCGCAATCTTCGAGCTGCAGGGCAGCCTGTTTTTCGGCACCACCGACCAGCTGTACACCACGCTCGAACCCGAACTCAAGACGCGCAGCTACATCATCCTCGACATGAGGCGGGTGCAATCGGTGGACCTGACGGCGGTGCACATGCTGGAACAAATTCAGGGCATGCTCGCCGAGCGCAACGCGTTTCTCATTTTCAGCGCGCTTCCGGAAAACGTGCCCAGCGGCCAGGACATGCGCAAGTACTTCGACGAGGTCGGGCTGGTGAAGACCGAGCGCCGGGTCCAGACCTTCAACGAACTCGACGAGGCGCTGGAGTGGGTGGAGGAGCGCCTGATCGAAGAGGAACACCTGGAACGCCTGCTGGAGAAGCCGCTCGAACTGCGCGAGATCGACGTCTTCCTCGGCCGCAAGGAGACGACGCTGGCCGCCCTGGAGACGTGCATGGACAAGCGCTCGTACAAGGCGGGCGAGAAGATTTTTGCACGCGGCGATGCCGGCGACGAAATGTTCCTGATCCGGCGCGGGGCGGTGCGCATCGTACTGCCCCTTTCCGGCACGCAGGGCCATCACCTGGCGACTTTCGGACGCAGCGATTTTTTCGGCGAGATGGCCTTTCTCGACCCGGCGCCGCGCTCCGCCGACGCCCTGGCGTTCACCGATACCGACCTGTTCGTGCTCTCGCGCAAGCGCTTCGACACCCTGGCTGAAGAGCACAAGAAGCTGGCGATCGGCCTGGTGCTCGGCGTCGCCAGAGTGCTTGCAATCCGCCTGCGTTACGCCAACGCGGAGTTGCGCGCGCTGCACATGTCCTAAAGCCTGCCGCGTCTGGCCCGGCCCCGGGCCGGGCCGCCATCACCATCAGGGGCGCCGATCAGTCCGCGGACCGTTCGTCGCTACCCGGTTGACGCAGATCAAAACTTTGGCCTGTGCCTCCAGCCGAAACTGCGCTAAATTAGACGGCCGCAGGATATCGGGTTTGCGCGCCTTGCGGTCGAATCGCAAAATGCCTTGGAGGCCATTTCAGAACTACCGAAATGAGCTCCGGCTTGGGGGAGCCCGAGCGGAGCTGTCTCCTCGGATTGTCAGGGCCTCTTACTCGGACTGACCGGATTGGTACTCTACGAAAAGGAAACGATGGACTGCCATTTGGCGCAATTCAATGCACTTGCCGCGTTGCGGCGGTCTTCTGCGTGCAGAGGCAGGCAAGGGGTCGCCGGCCTTCGCTGCCTGAGCGAGACAGGAGCCGAATGACTGCGTCAGGACGCCGGGGAACCACGGACGCAAAGGAATTCCGCTGGCCCGCCCCGTCGTATTTCGAGTTCGTGCGCGAGAAGGACAGCTCCGAGGGGGCCGATTGCGAGCTGACCTTCCGGGACGGCAACAAGGCAAGCGGCCGGCTGCACAGCTTCCTGGCGGATGCCGCGCGGCTGACGTTTCAACCGCAAGGCCGGAGCAAAGCCGTCAGCATCCCGTTTTCCGTTCTGCTGAAGCTGCAGTTACCGCAACCACTGGCGCTGAAACGCGAAACGCTGCCGTCGACCGCGGATGAAGCCGAAGAGCTCCGGCGATCGGAGCGCTACTCGTTTCGCATCGAACTGGTGAACGGCGAGCGGTTCCTGGGCGTGACCCTGGGCTACGTCAGCGCGCTATGCGGCCTGTTCCTGTATTTGCCGGAAGCAAACGACGATGTCGTCCGCTGTTTCGTGCCGGCGCAGGCGGCGAAAACCTGCACTATCGATGCGCCGATCGGCCAGGTGTTGGTCGATCAGAACGCGGTATCGCGCGAAGCCGTGGGCGCCGCGCTGAACTTGCAGGCGATGATGCGTTCGCAAAGACTCGGCCAGTACCTGACTCAGAACAGATTCGTATCGCCGAACCAGCTTGCCGCGGCGCTGGAACTCAAGCGCGCACGCCCCAATCAGCGGCTGGGCGAAGCGTTGATAGAACTGGGCTACATTTCCAGGCCGGAACTGGACCTGGCGCTGGGGAGTGAGGCGCTGGAGCGGAAGATGCCGATCGGGCAGATCCTGCTGACAAAAATGGGCATCGTGGATGAGCGCGCGATCAATGGGGCGATGGCGAACAAGCTGGGCATCCCTATGGTCAATGTCAACTCCAAGATTCCGCTCGACATACTCGCCAAGGTTCCGGCGGCGATCGCGCACCGTCGCCGCGTCGTGCCGCTGTGCGAGGCCGAAGGCGCGCTGATCGTGGCGATCGAGAATCCGATGGATCACGCGGCTCTGGAGGAGTTGAGCGCGTTCACCCGAATGAAGGTTCTGCCGGTCTCCGCTCCGGCGGAGGACATCGCCAGCGCGCTCCGCAGCCACTACGGCGCCGTACCGGATAGCGGATCCGCCGCGCTTCGAATCGTCGATCGCAGACAAGCCGGCAGGCTGGCGCCCCCTGCGGCTGGCCGCATGGCGCGCACCGAGGCCCGGGTACAGGAATTGATCTCCCGGCTGGAGGCAGAGAGCGGCAATCAGGATATCGCCGAGCAGCAGGCGGTCAGCAGCGACAGCGCGCTGGTGGGACTGGTCAACAGGATAATCCTCGATGGAGTCGAGCAAAGGGCGTCCGATATCCATATCGAGGCGAACCTTGGGCCCAAGACCACGCGCGTGCGCTTTCGCAAAGACGGCAACCTGGTGGACTATCTCGAACTGCCTGCCCAGTTCCGCAATGCCGTGGTCTCCAGAATCAAAATCATGAGCCAGCTCGATATCACCGAGCGCCGCAAACCCCAGGACGGCAAGATCGACTTCAGCCGGTTTGGCCCGGCGCAGGTGGAGTTGCGGGTCGCGACCGTTCCCACGACCGGCGGCCTGGAAGACGTCGTCATGCGCGTGCTTGCCGCAGCCAAACCGGTCCCCATGGATGAACTGGGCCTGGAGACGGGCGCGCTGAATTTGATCAAGCGGCTCATTTCAAAGCCGCACGGGCTGTTCCTCGTCTGCGGCCCCACCGGCTCGGGCAAGACCACTACGCTGCACTCATTGCTTGCGTTTCTCAACACCTCGGAGCGCAAGATCTGGACCGCGGAGGATCCAATCGAAATCACCCAGCCCGGCTTGCGCCAGGTCCAGGTCCACGCCAAGATCGGCTGGACATTCGCCGCCGCCATGCGCAGCTTCATGCGCGCCGACCCCGATGTGATCATGGTCGGCGAAATGCGGGATGCCGAAACCGCGAAGATCGGCATCGAGGCGTCGTTGACGGGCCACCTGGTGTTGTCGACCCTGCACACCAACAGCGCGCCCGAGAGCATCGTGCGTCTGCTCGATCTGGGCATGGATCCGTTCAACTTCGCCGACGCACTGCTCGGCGTCCTGGCCGAACGCCTGGCGCGGCGGCTTTGCCCGGAATGCAAGACCGGCTACGCGCCGACCTCAGCCGAGCTCGAAGAGCTCGCGCTGCAATACTGCAGCGAGACCGCGATCGATGCAGGCAAACAGATGAAAGTCTGGACCGAGCGCCACGGCGGCCACGGCGGGAAAATCACCTTGTTCCGCGCGCGTAGCTGCGAGCACTGCGACCGGACCGGGTATCAGGGCCGGATCGGGCTGTACGAACTGCTGGTGGCCGACCACGCGACGAAACGGCTGCTGCAGACGAAGGCCCACGTCGCTGAAGTGAAGGGCGCCGCAATCGCGGGCGGCATGCGCACGCTCAGGCAGGACGGCATCGAGAAAGTCCTCCAGGGGGTCACCGATATCCAGCAGGTGAGCGCGGTCTGCAACTGAAGCCTGCCTGGACCCGCGGCAGCAGGTGCACTGCACGCGCCCATATCGCCGCTAACGCGTCGCGCCCTTTTTCTTCTTCGGCGCGACTTTCGCGATATCGGTCTTGGAGAAATACCAGTCGGTGTATTCGTAGCCCGCACGTGCCCTTGCTTCGGCGTCCTTGGCCGTGGCCGGGGGCGGCACCATCACTTTTTCGCCGGGGCACCAGCCCTCGGGCGTGGCGACGCCGTGGCGGTCGCTGGTCTGCAGCGCCTCGAGCAGCCGCAGAAACTCTTCGACCGAGCGGCCGTTGGTCATCGGGTAATAGACCATCGCGCGCACTTTGCTTTCCGGATCGATGAAGAAAGTGGCGCGCACGGTCGAGGTATCGCTCGCTCCGGGCTGGATCATGCCGTAATCGTGCGCAATCCGCATCGACAGGTCGTCGATGACGGGAAACGGAATTTCCACGCCGAATTTCTCCTTGATGTTGCGGATCCAGGCGAGATGCGAATAGGTGCTATCGATCGACAGGCCCAGCAGTTCGCAGCCGAGCTTCTTGAAACGGTCATGGTGCTTGGCGAAAGCCAGAAATTCGGTGGTGCACACCGGGGTGAAATCCGCCGGGTGGGAAAACAATATCAGCCACTTGCCGCGGTAGCCCTGCAGCGAGCGCGGACCGTGGGTGGTCCTGGCGGTGAAATCCGGCGCCGGTTCGTTGATACGCGGAATGCGCGCGTTCCAGACATTTTCCATAGCTTTCTCCTTTGCCGCGGAGTTCATCCCCGCATCCCGTCTGCGATCAGTCCTCGAAGCGCGCAATGATCTCCGCTGGAATAACGCCCGCTTTCATCCCTTCCGGATCGTTCGGGTCGCGCAGACCCCACACCCGCACCTCGCGCCCTTCGACGACGATATTACCGTTGTTATGTATCCGATGCTCGACCACGAACACCTTGCTGCGCCATTCGCCGACCCAGCTCTCCAGCGTGATCTGGTCGCCGAATCGCGACGGACCGCGAAAGCTGGCGCTGGCATCGACCAGCGCCACCCCCGCCATCCGGTATTGCGGAAACAGTTGCGCCCAGGGCATGCCGCGGGAGCGGAACATCCTTTCGGTCGCGCGATCGAACCATTCGAAATAGCGCGGATAGAAGACGATCCTGGCCGGATCGCAATCGGCGAAGTCGACGATGATTTCCATGCGCGAGGGCGTCATTCAGGCACCGATGAATTCGCGGATCAGCCGGTTCAGCCGCTCGGGCTGTTCGTGCATGACCCAGTGCGAGGCCTCGGGCAGACGCTCGATCCTCAGGTCAGGCACGCAGTCGTCCAGACCGTCCAGATTGCCCGGCAACAGCGCCGTGTCGCGCATCCCCCAGACCACCAGCGTCGGCACGCGCACCATGAAATCGGCAGGATCGAGCTGCACGGCTTTCGCGCCGGGGTCGTCTGCGATCGGAGGATACAACGGCGAAGCGCGGTAGTAATTCAGGCTGCCGGTGAGCGCACCCGGCTGCGACCAGGCCTCGACATAGGCTGCCCTCTCCGCCGGATCGACCGCGCCCCTGCCCCAGCCTTCCAGGGTCATCTTCGCCAGGCGTTCGAAATTGTTCTCCGACAGCACGCGCTCGGCCTTGTCGCTGCGAAGCAGGTTCATGTACTGGCTCGCGTCCTGCTGCGCCCTGTTATGCGCCAGCTCGCGCGCGAACGTGACCGGATGCGGCGAATTGACGATGATCAGTTTGCTCAAGGTCTGCGCATGCGCCATGGCATAGCCCCAGGCCACGGCCCCGCCCCAGTCGTGCGCCACCAGCACGAATTTCCTGTGTCCCAGGTGCTCGGCCAGTTGGCGGATGTCCTCGATCAGGATGCGCGCCTTGTATTGCTTCACGTCGGCAGGGCGGTCGGAGAGGTTGAAACCGCGCAGGTCGGGCGCCACCGCCAGATGGTCGCGCCCAAGATCCTCCAGCTGCTTCTTCCAGCAATACCAGAACTCGGGAAAACCGTGCAGGAACAGGATCAGCGGCCCCTCGCCCGCATGGGCGTAGTGCAGGCGCACACCGTTGACGCTGGCGTAGTCGTGGTGGATGGCGGTCAAGTCATAACCCTGGAAGTAGTTGCGGCCGGCGCACATTAGCGCGCAGTTGCCGGGGTGTCAACGCAGCGCCCGCACCGGTTCAGGGCAGCGGATAGACTGCGAGCGGCGCTTCCTTGCCCTTGGCCACCAGCTCGCGCTGCGCGCCGAGCGGGGTGGCCGGATCCAGCGCGGCACGTACCGCGTCCGACACCAGCACCTCGCTGCCGCCGGCGGCTCCCTCGATGCGCTTGGCCGTATTCACCGTGTCGCCGATCACATCGTAACCCATCATGCCGGCGCTGCCGAGCAGCCCTTCGACCACCGGCCCCGAATGCACGCCGATTCCTGCGGTCAGACTGGCGGGTGACAAGGCTTGGCCTGCGCTCGCGCGCAACTCGCGCGCGCACGCCACCGCCTGGCGGGCATCGGCGAACACGCCCAGAATTTCGTCGGCGGAAAACTTCAGCTTGATCGCGCCGTGGCGGCGCAGCACCGGCTCCGCGGCTGCGTAATATGCGTTTAACGCCTGTACCACCGTTTCAGGCGCGCAGCGCTCCGCCCATGCGGTGAAGCTGCGGATATCCATGAACAGGATGGCGCGCTCGCGCCGCACCATGGTCAGCGCCTGCGGGTTTGCGATCACGCGCTCAAGCAGGTCCTTCCCCAGCAGCCATTCGGAATAGCGCTGCAGCTGGGTCGAAGTCTCGCGCAGCAGCGCGAGGTAGCCGTGTTCGGACAGGGCCGCCAGCCCGACCGAAAGACCGAGTATCAGTGTGGCGAGCGCGATGAACACATGCGAGCGGTCGGCAAAGAAAACGCCGGCCGAGAACTGCGCGCCGGTGGACAGCAACTCGAAGATGGCGTACATCACGAACAGGATAGCGGCCCGAACCACGTTCTCGAGCACCACCAGCACCGCGGCCACGGCGCCGGACCCGGCGCTCGATCTGGCTGCTTGCAGCGCCCCGACTGCGCCAGCAAAGCCCCAGTAGGCGATGTGGTTCGGCATGGCGAAAAATCTCGATCCCTCGAAAGCCGCCTCTATTGCGGTGTAGGCGGCCGGTCCGACCAGATTGCCGAGAAAGCGCCGCGGCGCCGCTGTGTTTTCCCAGCGCGTCAGCACCCAGGCCTGAAGCAGCATCGCACCGATCAGCGTATAGACATCCGGCGCGAGAAACACGGCCGGACCTTCGAGCAGGAGTTCCAGCAGCAGATTGGCGATCGGAAACTGCCCGGAATTGCGGAACAACTCCTGTTCGTAGCGATTGCGAAACGAACCCGAGATGCGCGCGCCGAGCGCGGAAGCCAATGCGACCGGGCGCTCGCCGCTGGTATCGCCTGTCATCACTGCTGGTCTCTCTGCGGCGGCGTGCCGCCGCCCTGGCATTCAGTGGAATTTCGAAAAATCCGGCTTGCGCTTCTCGAGAAAGGCGCTGAACGCTTCCTTCGCCTCGGGCGAAGCCAGGCGCTCGCCGAAATGGTCGCTCTCCAGCTTGATTTGCTGCGCCACGGCGGCCATCTGCCCCTGCTTCATCAGCCGCTTGGTCAGGCGCAGCGACGCGGCCGGCTTGCTTGCCAGCTTTTTCGCCTGCGCCATGGCGGTGTCGAACAACTGGTCTTCGGCCACCACTTCGGTGACCAGGCCGATCTCCTGCGCCCTCTGCGCGCTGAATGGCTCGCCCAGCAGCAGCAGTTCGGCCGCGCGCTGGTAGCCAATCAGGGCGGGCAGCAGCAGGCTCGACCCGGCCTCGGGGACCAGCCCCAGATTGACGAACGGCAACTGCAGGCGGGCATTGGGCGCCGCGTACACCAGGTCGCAGTGCAACAGCATCGTCGTGCCTATGCCTACCGCCGCCCCCGCCACTGCGGCGACAATGGGTTTCTGCGCCTGGCTGATGCCGTACAGAAACTGGAACACGGGCCGGTTGTCGTCCCGCGGGGGATTGTCGAGAAAGTCCTGCAGGTCGTTGCCGGCGGTGAAGAGATCCGCCTTGCCGTGGATCAGCACCACGCGCACCGTGCTGTCGGCCTCCGCCGCATGAATCGCATCGGCCATCGCCTGGTACATGACCGCGGTGAGTGCGTTTTTCTTGTCCGGGCGGTCGATTTCGATGCGCAGGATGCCGTCTTTGTTTTCGGTGAGGATGTTTTTCATTTGCGCTCGCAGGACAATTTAGACTCCGTTGCAAAATGAATTTTGCCGCGGCCGCTTTAGGGGAGCATGAGGGGAGACGCCCTGGAGGAAGTCCCCTTGGGGATATCCCCTCATTTCGAAACAGATCCCTACGCCGTGGGCAGCTTGTGCCCCTTGAAGTCCTCGCGCAGCTTGGTCTTGAGCAGCTTGCCCGTGGCGGTGTGCGGCAACTGCTCGACGAACACCACGTCGTCGGGCATCCACCACTTCGCGATCTTGCCCCCGTAGAATTCGAGCAGTTCTTCGCGCGTGACCTCGGCCCCGGGTTTTTTCACCACGATCAGGAGCGGCCGCTCGTCCCATTTCGGATGGAAGCAGCCGATCACCGCGGCCTCCGCCACCGCCGGATGGCCGACGGCGATGTTCTCCAGCTCGATGGTGCTGATCCACTCGCCGCCGGTCTTGATCACGTCCTTGGAGCGGTCGGTGATCTGCATGTAACCGTCGGGGTCGATGGTGGCGACATCGCCGGTCGGGAACCAGCCATCCCGCAGCGGGTCGCCGCCCTCGCCCTTGAAATAGCTGCTGGTGATCCAGGGGCCGCGCACCAGCAAATCGCCGAACACCTTGCCGTCCCAGGGCAGTTCCTTGCCTTCGCCATCGACGATTTTCATGTCGGCGCCGAAGATATTGTGGCCCTGCTTGGCCTGTAGCGCGAGCTTCTGTTCGTTCGACAGCTTCATGTGCTTGGCCTTGAACGTGCAAACGGTGCCGAGCGGGCTCATCTCGGTCATGCCCCAGGCATGCAGCACCTGCACCCCGTACTCGTCCTGGAAAGTCTTGATCATGGCCAGCGGCGCGGCCGAACCGCCGATCACCGTGCGGTTCATGGTGCTGAACTTGAGCTTGTTCTGCCCCGCATACATCAGCAGCGCCAGCCATACCGTGGGCACGCCCGCCGACACCGTGACCTTTTCCGCCTCGAACAGCTCGTACAGGCTCTTGCCGTCCAGCCCGGCGCCCGGGAACACCAGCTTGGCGCCGACCATGGCGCAGCCATAGGGCAGGCTCCAGGCGTTGGCATGGAACATCGGCACCACCGGCAGCATGACGTCGCGCGCTGAAATGTTGAGCGCATCGGGCAGCGCCGCCGCAAACGCGTGGATCACGGTCGAGCGGTGCGAATACAACACGCCCTTCGGGTTGCCGGTGGTGCCGGAGGTGTAGCACAGCGACGAGGCGGTGTACTCGTCCAGCTGCGGCCATTCAAAATTGCCGTTCTCGGCCGCGACCAGCTCCTCGTAACAAAGCAGATTGGGCAGGTTGACTTTCGGCATGTGCGCCCGGTCGGTCATCGCGATCCACCCCTTCACGCCCTTGCACCCGGGAGCGAGTTTCTCCACCAGCGGAGCGAAGGTGAGGTCGAACAGCATATAGCCGTCTTCGGCGTGATTGATGATGTAGAGGAGCTGCTCCGGAAACAGCCGTGGATTGACGGTATGCATCACCGCTCCCATGCCCGATATGCCGTAGAAGGCCTCGAAATGGCGGTAGCCGTTCCAGGCCAGCGTGCCGACGCGGTCGCCCTCCTTTACGCCCAGCCGGGCGAGCGCCTGCGCCAGCTGGCGCGCGCGCTTGTGCGCGTCCCTGTAGGTATAGCGATGCAAGGCACCGGTGCCGTCGGCGGCCGGGCCTTCGACCCTGCGCGACACGATTTCGGTGTCGCCATGGTGCCGGTCGGCGTGCACGATAAGCGAAGAAATGAGCAGGGGAACATCCTGAATCAGGCCGCGCAACATGGTTTTTCTCCGATGGAAACAGAAAATTTCGACAGACGGCGCAAGTTACCCCGCCGCAGTATCGGTGTCAATCGAGCCTGGGCGGAGCCGGCGCACATCCCGTGGCGCGCGCGCCTGGCACCTCCCCCCTCCGCCAGGCGAGGCGCCCAAGCATGTTTGATCTAGGCCAAAACATGCTGTAATCTGCGGGACGACACTTGCGCTTGCCCTGTGCCACCTTCAGTGCCGCATACAGCAGGGCAGCGCAATATACGAGCAGGAAATAGCCAACGCCTCCCTCCCGGGGGCTCCATCAAAGGAGGATGTATGTTCCAACTCAAACGCGTCCCTGAGGCCCTGTTTCTGGCTTCAGCCTTGCTAGCCGGTTCGGCTTTTGCGCAAACGGTAAAGATCGCCTACATCGACCCGCTGTCGGGCCCATTCGCCAACGTCGGCGAAAACGGGTTGAAGCAATTCCAGTTTTTGGCCGAGGATATCAACAAACGCAATCTGACCGGCGGCCCCAAGCTGGAGATGGTGCCTTTCGACGGCAAGGGCAGCCCGCAGCCTAGCCTGGACGTGCTGAAGAAAGTGATCGACAGCGGCATCCGTTACATCACGCAAGGCAATAGTTCCGCGGTCGCCGGCGCCCTGATCGACGCAGTGAACAAACACAACGAGCGCAACCCGGATAAATCCATCCTGTACCTGAACTACGCCGCGGTGGATCCGGACTTCACCAACTCGAAGTGCAGCTTCTGGCATTTCCGCTTCGACGCCAACAGCGACATGAAAATGGAAGCCATGACCACCTACATGGCCAAGGATCCGAAAATCAAGAGCGTCTACCTGATCAACCAGAACTATTCCTTCGGCCACGCCGTGACCCGCGCCGCGAAAGCGGACCTCGCGAGGAAGCGCCCGGACATCAAAATCGTCGGCGACGACCTGCATCCGATCGGCCAGGTGAAGGACTTCGCGCCCTACGTCGCAAAGATCAAGGCGTCGAAGGCCGACGTGGTCATCACCGGCAACTGGGGCAATGACATTACGCTGCTGATCAAGGCGGCCAAGGACGCCGGCCTGGAGACGCCGTTCTATACCTACTACGGCGGCGGCCTGGGCGCGCTGCCGGCGATGGGCGACGCGGGCGAAGGCAAGGTGAAGCAGATCACCGAATGGCACATGAACATCGTGCCGAACAAGACCGAAAAATTCGCCAACGCGTTCAACAAGAAATACGGCGGCCCGCCCGAGTACGTGACCTACTACTACCTGCGCGTCAACAACCAGATGTACATGCTGGCCGACGCGATCAAACAGGCCAAGTCGATCGATCCCAAAGCCGTCGCGCTGAAGCTCGAAGGCATGAAGTGGCAGTCCGATACCGGTGAAGTCGAAATGCGTGCCAGCGACCACCAGTTGATCCAGCCCTTGTATATCTCGACAGTGGCCAAGGCCTACCACGATCCGAAAGACCCGGCGACGGCCAAGTTCAAGGGCAAGGACAAAGAGGTCAAGTACGATGTCGAGGGCAGCGGCTATGGCTTCAAGACCGACACCCGGATCGAGGCTTACGTCACCGCGCAACCGACGTCCTGCCAGATGAAGCGGCCCTGAGCGGTATTGATCTTGCACATTTGTTGAACCAGCGGCCGGGCGAATCTGCCCGGCCGTTGCTTGTGTAACGCATATTTCCTGAATCCTGGTCCACGAATCCCTGTCCATGGAATTCTTCCTTATCTCGATGTTGAACGGCATATCCTACGGCTTGCTGCTGTTCATGCTTTCATCCGGGCTCACCATCATTTTCAGCATGATGGGGGTGCTTAATTTCGCGCATGCGAGTTTTTACATGATAGGTGCCTATTTCGCCTATCAGATCAGCACTTACATCGGCTTCTGGCCCGCGCTCGCGCTCGCACCCTTGCTGGTGGGTGCAGTGGGCATGGCGATCGAGCGCTATGGCCTGCGCACGGTGCACAAATACGGCCATGTGGCCGAGTTGCTGTTCACCTTCGGCCTCTACTACCTGATCGAAGAATCCGTGCATTTGATCTGGGGGCGCGCATCGGTTCCATACAAGATTCCGCCTTTGCTCGACGGTGCGGCGTTTACCCTGTTTTCGACCGACTACCCGATGTACCGCGTATTCATGATGGCGGTGTCGGTGAGCATGCTGGTCGGCATCTACCTTACGCTGACACGCAGCCGCATCGGTCTGGTGATCCAGGCCGCGCTCAGCCATCCGCAGACGGTAGAGACGCTGGGGCACAATGTGCCGCGCGTGTTCATGCTGGTGTTCGGCGGCGGCTCGGCCCTCGCCGGGCTGGCCGGCGTGATCGGCGGCAACGCCTTCATCACCGAGCCGAACATGGCCGCTGCGGTCGGGCCGATCGTATTCGTGGTCGTGGTGGTAGGCGGCATGGGCTCGCTCGCCGGCGCCTTCATCGCTTCGTTGCTGATCGGCGTGATGCAAACCTTCTCCGTCGCACTGGACTACTCCTTCGTCGATCTGTTCTCCCGATTCGGCGTCACGCTTGGCCGGGACACGCCACTGGCGGCGCTCTGGGATATCACGATCTCGCAGACCGCGCCGGTGCTGCCTTATCTGCTGATGGTGCTGATTCTGATCTTCCGGCCCAAGGGCATCATGGGCACGCGCGAGGGCTAGCGGTCCGAACGACACGAAACAGATGGCAAAGCTCAAATACCGACCGATCAACCTCGGACGCTGGCTCGTCTGGGGCGGCACCGCCCTGCTGATGATCGTGCTGCCACTGATCCTGACAGCGGGTTTCACGCTGACACTGCTGAGCCAGATCGGCGTCGGCATCATATTCGCCCTGTCCTACAATATGCTGCTCGGGCAGGGCGGCATGCTCTCCTTCGGCCACGCGGTGTATTCCGGCCTGGGAGCGTATTTCACCGTGCACGCGCTCAATCTGATCAGCAAGGGTTCGTTCTATTTCCCGGTGACGCTGGTGCCGCTGATCGGAGGCGTCGCCGGCATAGTCTTCGGCGTCATTTTCGGCTACGTCACCACCAAGAAATCCGGCACCACCTTCGCAATGATCTCGCTCGGCATCGGCGAAATGGTGGCCGCATGCTCGCTCATGTTCCCGGGTTTTTTTGGCGGCGAGGGTGGCATTACCGCCAACCGCGTCATCGGCCAGCCTTTCCTCGGCATCACCTACGGCCCCTCGATCCAGGTGTACTACTTGATCGTGGCCTGGGCGCTCATCTGCATGGCGGCGATGTTCGCCTGGACCCAGACCCCGCTCGGGCGCATGGCCAACGCCGTGCGCGACAATCCGGAGCGCGCCGAATTCGTCGGCTACGACACGCATATGGTGCGCTTTCTGACCCTGGTGATATCCGGTTTTTTTGCCGGCATCGCCGGCGGACTGAATTGCATCAATTACGAAATCGTCACCGCCGATAATGTGGGCGCCCTGCGCTCGGCCGGTGTACTGATGGCAACTTTCATCGGCGGCGCCGGATTTTTCTTCGGCCCCGTGATCGGCAGTATCGTGTTCTTCACCATGGTCACCGCGGTAGGCGCAGTGACCAAGGCCTGGGCGTTCTACCTGGGGCTGATGTTCCTCCTGATAGTGCTGTACGCCCCCGGCGGCTTCGCCAGCCTGATCGTAATGCACATCCCGGTAATCAAGGCGCGGCTGATGCGCCGCCTGTGGCTGCCCTATGCCGCCACCGTCGTTACCGGCCTGGTGCTGCTCATCGGCCTGATGAGCCTGGTGGAAATCACCTATCACTATTCGCTTGAAGCCAGCACGGCACCCGAAATGACGCTGTTCGGATTCACCTTCAGCGTCACCAATGGCACGCCTTGGGCCGTTGCCACCGGCCTTCTCGTCGGCGGCTTCGTCATTTCGCGCTTCGCCTGGAATGCCGTGGGCCGTGCCTGGGGCGACATCGTCCACGTCATGCAGGGCAAGTCGGCATGAGCACCGCGATCGAACTCAAGGCAGTGACGAAAAGCTTCGGCAACACCGAGATCATCCGCGGCGTCGATCTCGCCATTCCCCAGGGCGAGCGCCATGCCATCATCGGCCCCAACGGCGCGGGCAAGTCCACCCTGTTCAACCTGATCAGCGGGCGCTACCCGGTATCGGGCGGCAAAATTTTGCTCAACGGCGAGAGCATCATCGGCTTGAAGCCGTTCGAAATCAATCGCAAGGGCCTGTCGCGCAGCTTCCAGGTCACCAACATTTTCCAGCGCATGTCGGTATTCGAGAACATCCGCTGCGCCGTGCTCTGGTCGCTGGGCTACAGGTACTCTTTCTGGCACCGGCTGGGCGCTTTGAAGGACGCCAACCTGCGCGCCGAACAAGTGATGGATTCGATTGGGCTGAAAGCGCGCCGCGACACGCCGGCCGGCGTACTCTCCTACGCCGAGCAGCGGGCGCTGGAAATCGGCGTCACCATCGCCGGCGGCGCCGAGGTGATCCTGCTCGACGAACCGACCGCCGGCATGAGCCGCACCGAAACCGCCGACGCGGTCGAACTGATCCGCAAGGTGAGCCAGGGCAAGACCCTGATCATGGTCGAGCACGACATGGGCGTGGTGTTCGATCTGGCCGACCGCATATCGGTGCTGGTCTACGGCGAAGTCATCGCCAGCGACGTGCCGGAAAAGATCCGCGGCAACAAGGCCGTGCAGGAAGCCTATCTCGGCACGGAGGCTCATTAGCAATCATGCTGGAAGTCAAAGACCTGCACGCCTATTACGGCAAGAGCCACATACTGCACGGCGTGCATCTGCAGGTGGGCCGGGGCGAGATCGTCAGCCTGCTCGGCAGAAACGGGGTGGGCCGTTCCACCACCATCAAAGCCATCATGGGCCAGGTCGAGGCCGAGGGTTCGGTGATCTTCAGGAACGAACAGATGCTCGGGCTCAAGGCCTACCAGATTGCGCACAAGGGCCTGGGTTATGTACCGGAGAGCCGCGACATTTTCCCCACGCTCACGGTCGAGCAGAATCTGATCCTCGGCATGAAAGGCGCGAAGCCGGACCAGTCCGCGCGCTGGAGCATCGCGGACATGTACCGCCTGTTTCCGCGGCTGCAGGAGCGCGCCCGCGTCGAAGCCGGGATGATCTCCGGCGGTGAGCAGCAGATGCTGACGCTGTGCCGCACGCTGATGGGAGACCCCGACCTGGTCATGATCGACGAGCCCACCGAGGGTTTGGCGCCCAAGATCGTCGAGCTGGTGGCCGAACTGTTCAACGAAATCAAGAACCGCGGCGTGTCCATCCTGCTGGTGGAGCAGAAGCTGGCGATTGCGCTCAGTATTTCGCAGCGCCTGTACGTCATGGGCCACGGCCGCATCGTGTTCGAGGGCACGCCGCAGGAGCTGCGGCAAAATAGTACAATTCGCAAGGAGTGGCTCGAGGTATGACCTCCGGGTCGTGAACAAAGGAATTCACCGCCGAGGACGCAAAGGGCGCGGCGAGTCCTGCCCGGACTTCTCCTTGTCCTTCGCGCCCCACGCGGTTCAAGTTTTTTCTCGGGAGTTTCCATGAGCGCAAACTACGAAGTGAAAGGCAGCATCGCCGTCATCACCCTGAACAATCCGCCGGTCAACGGCCTCGGCCACGCCACCCGCCTGGGCATATTCGACGGGCTGAAGAAGGCCATGGGCCAGAGGGCGGTCAAGGCAGTCGTAATCACCGGCGCGGGCAAGGCCTTCTCCGGCGGCGCCGACATCAAGGAATTCAACACGCCCAAGAGCGCCGCGGAACCGAACCTGCACTCGGTCATTGCGGCGATCGAAAGCGCCGACAAACCGGTGATCGCCGCGGTGCACTCGGTGGCCATGGGCGGAGGGTTGGAGCTCGCGCTCGCCTGCCACTACCGCGTGGCGTCACCCGGCGCACAGATTGCGCTGCCCGAAGTGAAACTCGGCCTGCTGCCGGGCGCCGGCGGCACGCAACGGCTGCCGCGGGTGGTGGGAGTGGAAACCGCGCTCAACATGATCGTTTCCGGCAATCCGGTGTTGTCGGAAAAGCTCGCCGGCACCAAGCTTTTCGACCAGATGATCGAGGGCGACCTGATCGAGGGCGCCATCGCCTTCGCTGAAAAAGTGGCCGCTGCCCGGCCGTTGCCCAGGGTGCGCGACATCAAGGTCGACTATCCCAACCACGAGGCGTTTTTCCAGTTCGCACGCAACACGGTCGGCGCCATATCGAAGAATTTCCCGGCGCCGCTCAAATGCGTCGACTGCGTGGCCGCTAGCGCGAGCATGAAATTCGATGACGGCCTCAAGGTGGAGCGGGACAATTTCCTCGCCCTGATGCAGACGACGGAGAGCAAGGCGCTGCGCCATTTCTTCTTCGGCGAGCGCGCCGCCTCCAAGATTCCCGATGTGCCGGAGGACACGCCCAAGCGGCCGATCAAGTCGGCCGCGATCATCGGCGCGGGCACCATGGGCGGGGGCATCGCGATGAATTTCGCCAATGCCGGCATTCCGGTCACGCTGCTGGAGATGAAGCAGGAGGCGCTGGACAAGGGCCTCGCCACGGTGCGCAGGAACTACGAAAACACGATGAAGAAAGGCAAGCTGACGCAGCAGAAGTTCGACGAGCGCATCGGCCTGATCAAGGGCACCCTGTCCTACGACGAAATCCGCAACGCCGACATCGTGATCGAGGCGGTGTTCGAGGAAATGGGCGTGAAGGAGAAAGTGTTTACCAAGCTGGATGAGGTGATGAAGCCCGGCGCCATCCTCGCCTCCAACACCTCCACCCTGGACCTGAACAAGATCGCGTCGTTCACGAAACGCCCGCAGGAGGTGATCGGTACGCATTTCTTCAGCCCAGCCAACGTGATGAAGCTGCTCGAAATCGTGCGCGGCGAAAAGACTGCCAAGGACGTGCTCGCCACCACCATGGCGCTGTCGAAGAAAATCAAGAAGACCGGCGTGGTCTCGGGCGTATGCGACGGCTTCATCGGCAACCGCATGATCGAGCAGTATTCGCGCCAGGCGGGCTTCCTGCTCGAGGAAGGCTGCCTGCCGGAGCAGGTGGACAAGGCGATCGAGAAATTCGGCTTCGCCATGGGCCCGTTCCGCATGGGCGACATGGCCGGCAACGACATCGGCTGGGCCATCCGCAAGCGCCGCTATGTCGAGCGCCCGGACATGAAATATTCCAAGACCGCCGACCTGCTGTGCGAAATGGGCCGCTACGGCCAGAAGACCAGCGCCGGCTGGTACGACTACAAGCCGGGCGACCGCAAGCCCTATCCGTCGCAGCTCGTCAACGACATGATCATCAAGCACTCCGCTGACATCAAGGTGAAGCGGCGCAAGGTCAGCGATCAGGAGATCGTCGAGCGGCTGGTGTACTCGATGGTGAACGAAGCCGCGCGCATCCTCGAGGAAGGCATCGCGCAACGGGCCTCGGACATCGACATGGTGTACCTCACCGGCTACGGCTTCCCGCTGTACCGCGGCGGACCCATGTTCTATGCCGACAGCGTCGGCCTGCCCAATGTGGTCGCGGCGATGAAGAAATACGCCAAAGGCCGTCATGGCGAGTTCTGGAAGCCGGCGCCGCTGCTGGCCAAACTCGCCAAGAAGGGAAAAACGTTCAATTGAACTACGGAACTACGCGATGCGCGGCGCGTTAAGTTACGCCCGTTGCTGTGGCAATGCTTGGAGCTTGCGCGGACGGCGGCCCGTCCGCGCGGATCGTCGATTGTGCACGGACGAAAACCGCGTCCGTGCACAATCGACGATCTTGTATAAGAACAACCCCAGGCCGTTGTTGCTTTTAACCATAACCGTGTTTTCTGTACGGATGCGCTTTTTATCCGTACAGAAAACACGGTTGGCGCGCGCAGCGCGCAAGGTTCTTCGTGGCATGGAACCGAATTCGAAACGCTCTACCTAAGCGCTTTTTCAGGAGATAGACATGACTGACGCCGTAATCGTTTCCACCGCACGCACCGGTCTCGCCAAATCCTGGCGCGGCGCCCTCAACATGACCCACGGCGCCACCATGGGCGGACACGTGGTCAAGCACGCGATCGAGCGCGCCGGCATCGAAGCCGCCGAAGTCGAGGACGTGCTCATGGGCTGCGCCACACCCGAGGGCGCTACCGGCGCCAACATCGCGCGCCAGATCGCGCTACGCGGCGGCTGCCCGGTGACCACCGCGGGCGCCACCGTGAACCGCTTCTGCTCCTCCGGCCTGCAGACCATCGCCATGGCCTCGCAGCGCATCATCGCCGGCGAAGGCGACGTTTTCGTTGCCGGCGGGCTGGAGGCGATTTCCTGCGTGCAGAACGAAGCCAACCGGCACATGATCAACGAGGTGTGGCTGAAGCAGAACAAGCCGGAGATCTACTGGACCATGCTGCAGACCGCCGAACAGGTGGCCAAGCGCTACAAGATTCCGCGCGAGGTGCAGGACCAGTACGGCGCGCGCAGCCAGCAGCGCGCCGCCAAGGCGCAGGCAGAAGGCAAGTTCAATGACGAGATCGTGCCCTTCACCACCACGATGGGTGTGGGCGACAAGGCCACCGGCATGCTTTTGACCCGCGAAGTGACCCTTGACCGGGACGAGGGCATCCGCGCCGATACCACCTACGAAGGCGTATCCAAGATCAAGCCGGTGTTCCCGGACGGGGTGATCTCCGCCGGCAATGCCAGCCAGTTCTCCGACGGCGCTTCGGCCGCGGTGGTGATGAACGCCACGCTGGCGGAAAAGAAAGGCCTCAAGCCGCTAGGCATATTCCGCGGCTTCGCCGTGGCCGGCTGCGAGCCCGACGAAATGGGCATAGGCCCGGTATTCGCGATCCCGAAGCTGTTGAAGCGCACCGGCGTCAGGCTCGAAGACATCGACCTGTGGGAACTCAACGAGGCGTTCGCGGTACAGGTCATTTACTGCCGCGACAAGCTGGGCATTCCTGATGAGCGGCTGAATGTCAACGGCGGCGCCATCGCCGTCGGCCATCCCTATGGCATGTCCGGCTCGCGGCTCACCGGCCACGCGCTCATCGAGGGCAAGCGCCGCGGCGCCAAATACGTCGTGGTCACCATGTGCATCGGCGGCGGTCAGGGCGCGGCCGGCCTGTTCGAGGTCGTTTGAGGAAAGTCTGTATACGGCGTCGTAAGCTCTGTCTCATGCCACGGGCGGATTTGCGCGCTACGCGCGCCAACCGTGTTTTCGGTACGGATAAGAAGCGCATCCGTGCCGAAAACACGGTTATGGTTAAAAGCAAGAACGGCGCGGGTTTTCATACAAGATCCTCGATCCGCGCGGACGGTTTTTCGTCCGCGCAAAATCGCAACTCGGCAGCAACCGGCGGCGCGGTTTAAGCCGCTACGCGTAGGAAACTGGCGGACATGCCCAGCACGAAGGTAATCAGCGACATCGCCGGCAAGGTCTGGACCATCGAAGCCGCGGCCGGCGCCAAGGTGGCGCAGGACGATACCGTGCTCATCCTCGAGTCGATGAAAATGGAAATCCCGGTGACCGCCCCGCGCGCGGGCACGGTGATCGAGGTCTACTTCAAGGTAGGCGAGGTGGTGGGCGAGGGCGACGCGGTCGCGATCCTCGAATAGCGCCGTGCAGCCCTTCTGACCCTGCTCCCATGCAATCCAAGATTCTCTCCCGCCGCGACCTCGAGTTCGTCCTGTACGAACTGCTCGACGTCGGCGCGCTGACCAGCCGGCCGCGCTACGCCGACCACACGCGCGAGACCTTCGATGCGGCGCTCAATACCTGCGAGCGCATGGCGACCGAGCTGTTCGAACCGCACTACCGCAAGAACGACCAGAACGAACCCCATGTCGTAGTCGATAACGACGGTGGCGAGCGGGTGCAAATCATCCCCGAGGTCAGACAGGCGCTGCAGGCCTTTTGCCAGGCCGGCCTGATGGCCGCCGGGCAGGACTACGACCTGGGCGGCATGCAGTTGCCCGCGGTGGTCAATGCGGCCTGCTTCGCCTGGTTCAAGGGCGCGAACGTCAGCACCGCCGGCTACCCCTTCCTCACTATCGGCAACGCCAACCTGCTGCTCGCGCACGGCTCCAGGGAGCAGATCGACACCTACGTGCGGCCGATGATGGAAGGGCGTTTCTTCGGCACCATGTGCCTGTCGGAACCGCAGGCAGGCTCTTCTCTCGCCGACATCAAGACCCGTGCCGAGCCGCAGCCGGACGGCAACTACCGCCTGTTCGGCAACAAGATGTGGATCTCCGCCGGCGAACACGAGTTATCGGAGAACATCGTCCACCTGGTGCTGGCGAAAATCCCCGGCGCGCCGCCCGGGGTGAAGGGGATATCGCTGTTTATCGTGCCGAAGAAGCTGGTGAACGCCGACGGCTCTCTGGGCGAGCGCAACGATGTGGTGCTGGCCGGCCTGAATCACAAGATGGGCTACCGCGGCATCACCAACACGCTGCTCAACTTCGGCGAAGGCAAGTTCAGGCCCGGCGGCAGCGATGGCGCCGTGGGCTATCTCGTGGGCGAGGCGAACCGCGGCCTCGCCTGCATGTTCCACATGATGAACGAGGCCAGGATCGGCGTCGGCATGGGCGCGGTGCTGCTCGGCTACACCGGCTACCTGCATGCCCTGGACTACGCGCGCAGCCGACCGCAGGGGCGGCATCCGGGCGCAAAGGACCCAACCTCACCGCAGGTGCCGATCGTCGAGCACGCCGACGTGCGCCGCATGCTGCTCGCGCAGAAATCCTACGTCGAGGGCGGCCTCGCGCTGTGCCTGTACTGCGCGCGCCTGGTGGACGAACAGAAGACCGGCGAGAGCGATGCCGCGCGCGCGGAGTCGCGCCTGTTGCTGGACATACTCACGCCGATCGCGAAGAGCTGGCCGTCGCAGTGGTGCCTGGAGGCGAACAACCTCGCCATCCAGGTGCACGGCGGCTATGGCTACACGCGCGACTACAAGGTGGAACAGCTCTACCGCGACAACCGCCTCAATCCGATCCACGAAGGCACGCACGGCATCCAGGCGATGGATCTGCTCGGGCGCAAGGTCGGCATGGAACGCGGTCGCGCGTTCGAACTGCTGCTTGCGAAGATGGGTGAAACGACGGACGCGGCAATGGCGAGCGAAGCGCAACTGTTGCAGCAATGCGCGAAGGCGCTGAATGCCGCCGTACAGGACGCCGCCGCGACCACGTGCCAGTTGTTGTCCGTACGCGACACCAATCTGATGCTCGCCAACGCCTCGGTGTATCTCGAAATGCTGGGGCATGTGGTGATCGCGTGGATCTGGCTGCGCCAGGCGGTGGTCACCCAGCGTGCGCTCGCAACGTCGCAGGGCGACGACAAAGCGTTCTACCAGGGCAAGCTGCACGCCTGCCGGTATTTCTTTCGCTACGAATTACCCAGGACGACTGCGCAGAACCAGCTTTTGCGCAGCATCGATCCCACTTGTCTGGAAATGCGCGACGAGTGGTTCTGACCGATTGCCCCGGCATGGCAATGCGGCGGTATGTCTGTCAAGCCGATTCCGCGCGACCCTACATGGCATATCTAACCCTTCGGAAGATCCGGCAACTGCCCCGCCAGGCCGCGTTGCACGGCACGCAAGATGTCAAATCGAGTGACGGCGCCCACGATGCGGCCGTGCTCCACCACCGGGAAGCGGCGGAATTTCGCGGACATGAACAGCCCGGCTGCATAGTAGATGTCCATGGTGGGAGGTATGGTCTGCACCTCCGCGGTCATGAAGTTCTTCACGGTCCCCTTGGGCGCCGCGTGATCCGGACCGCCCAAGGTGAGGAGTTTGAGGCAATCGAACTCTGTGAGGATGCCTACCAGTTCGCCCTTGCTGTTGGTCACAAGTGCGCCGGTGACCCGCTTCTCCAGCAAGAAGTCCACTGCTTCCATGATGTCGGTCTCCGCGGACAGCGTGTTCACGAATTTGTCCATGAATTCCCGGACGGTGGGTAGATGGCGGATGGTCATGATTCCCCCTTGCAGCGCCCCAGATGCGGGCAAGTGTTGGACTGTACCCAATTCCAATATATGCCGAAGTGCAGCCGTTGCCAATGAACTGATTTTCTTGTTCCGACACGACCCGCTGCGGTCATTCAAGCGTAGACTGATTTACTTACGCCGCCACGGTTTGCTCACCTTTCGGGAGAATGGTTATGAGCGAGCTTCAGACCCGACCTTACCAAGTGAACAGGATTTCAGTAATTGCCAAGGGTGCCGATGTGCTGGTGCGGGAATACGTGCTCGGTCCCGGAGAATCCATCCCCTGGCACCACCACACCCAGGTTACCGACCACTACTACAGCCTGGAAGGCATGGTGCTGATCGAAACGCGCGCGCCGGACACGCGCCGCGAACTGAATCCCGGCGAGTCCGCCACCGTGATGCCTCCTACGGCGCACCATGTATCCAATTCGTCCGGTAAATTATGCCGCTTCCTGCTGATTCAGGGAGTGGGCCAATACGACTTCGTCAAACAGGAGTGACCACCATGGCCAAGAAAGATCCCGCCCCTCACGGCGCCCCGAGTCCCAGCTACAGCATCACCCTGCGTGTCCAGGTGAAGAACCGCGTCGGCATGCTGGGCAAGCTCACCTCCACCATCGGTTCGGTCGGCGGCGACATCGGCGCCATCGACCTGGTTTCCGCCACCAAGGACCAGATGGTGCGCGACATCACCGTCAATGTCGGCGACACCCGGCACGGCCAGGAGGTGATCGAGGCGGTCAAGCAACTCGAAGGCGTACAGGTCGCCAGCGTGTCCGACCGCACCTTCCTGATGCATCTCGGCGGCAAGATCGAGATTGCCAGCAAGATAGCGGTGCGCACCCGCGCCGACCTGTCGATGGCGTACACGCCGGGCGTGGCGCGGGTGTGCATGGCCATCGCCGAGGACAAGTCACGAGCGCAAGTTCTGACGATCAAGAAGAACTGCATTGCGGTGGTCTCCGACGGCACGGCGGTACTGGGGCTGGGGGATATCGGCCCGGAAGCGGCGATGCCGGTGATGGAGGGCAAGGCGGTGCTGTTCAAGGAATTCGGCGGCGTGGATGCCTTCCCCATCTGCCTGAACACCAAGGACACCGACGAGATCGTCCGCACTGTAATCGCGCTGGCGCCGACCTTCGGCGGCTTCAATCTCGAGGATATCTCCGCGCCGCGCTGCTTCGAGATCGAGGAACGCCTCAAGGCGGCCCTCGACGTCCCGGTGTTCCACGACGACCAGCACGGCACCGCCGTGGTGGTGCTGGCGGCGGTGATCAATGCGCTCAAGATCGTGAGGAAGAAAATGGCCGATCTGAAAGTGGTGGTCAATGGCGTCGGCGCCGCCGGCGTCGCCTGCAGCAAGATGCTGATGGCCGCCGGCGTGAGCAACATCGTCGGCTGCGACCGCACCGGCGCGATCTACAAGGGGCGCAAGGAGAACATGAACGTCGCCAAGGAGTGGTTCGCCGCCCACACCAACCCCGGTAAATTCAAGGGAACGGTGCTGCAGGCGATGAAGGGGGCCGACCTGTTGCTGGGCTTGTCCGCCCCTGGAACCATCACCCGCGCAGCGGTGCAAAGCATGGCCAAGGATGCGATGGTCTTCGTCCTGGCCAACCCCACGCCCGAGATCATGCCCGAGGAGATTCAGGACTGCGCCCGGATCATTGCCACCGGCCGCAGCGACTACCCCAACCAGATCAACAATGTGCTGTGCTTTCCGGGGATCTTCCGCGGCGCCCTCGACGCCCGCGCCACCTGCATCAACGAAGAGATGAAGCTTGCCGCGGCGCAGGCGATCGCCAGCGTGGTGGGCAAGCACGAGCTGTCCGAGGACTACATCATCCCCAGCGTCTTCAACCGCAAGGTGGCGCAGGTGGTGGCCAAGGCAGTGGCGCAGGCGGCCCACGCGAGCGGCGTCGCGCGCAAGCGCCGCAGCCACTTGAACCTCTACCACTCCTAGCCCTGAGCGCATATCGCCTGCGCCTATTGCAGAGCGGCCGGAGTCGTTCGCGAAGCTTGTTCGCGCCTCATTCCCGGCGCGGCGGTTTCCCGTCGCTACTTTGCCGCCCGGCGTTGCGCCGCAAGCCGCTGTAGCGTAAGCTTTTCGCATGCCTGAACTGTGCCGCTTTTTCGGCATCATCATTCGGCTGAGGAACAGCCGATGAGCCATCCGATCTACCGCATCGTGTCGTTCGACACCGTTATAAGCGGCGCATTGCGCCGCGTTTTCGATCACGAACCGAGAGTATGAGGAGCCGGCAATGGGGTGGAACTATTCCTTTCCCAGCTTGGGCCTTTTTATCTTGAAATCAGATCTATTTGCACCAAGGAGATTTTCCCGATGAGCGTAAAAAAACTGTTCGATCTGAGCGGCAAGGTGGCGCTGGTCACCGGCGGCTCGCGCGGCCTGGGATTGCAGATCGCGGAAGCGCTGGGCGAAATGGGCGCCAAGCTCGCTTTGACCGCGCGCAAGGCCGACGAACTGGCGCAGGCGAAGGAGCATCTGGAGCGCATGCACCTGGAAGTGCTGACCCTGCCCTGCGACCACAGCCAGGCCGCCAGCATCAAGCCAGTGATCGAAAAAATCATGAAGCACTACGGACAGATCGACGTGCTGGTCAACAACGCCGGCACCACCTGGGGTGCGCCCGCCGAGGAGCATCCGCTGGAGGCGTGGGAAAAGGTCATGGACCTGAATGTCACCGGCCTGTTCCTGACCACGCAGCTCGTGGGCAAGCTGTCGATGATCCCGCGGCGCTACGGCCGCATCGTCAACGTCGCTTCCATCGCCGGACTGCTCGGCAACGACCCGCGCCTGCAGCGCTCGCTCGCCTACAACACCAGCAAGGGCGCCGTGGTCAACATGACGCGCGCGCTCGCCGCCGAATGGGGGCAGTACAACATCACGGTGAACGCGATCGCGCCGGGTTTCTTTCCGTCGAAAATGACGCAGTGGATCCTGGGGCAGATCGGCGAGGCCGCGATCGCGCAAACCCCGCTCGCCCGCCTCGGCGGCGAGGAGGACCTGAAAGGCCTGGCCACGCTGTTTGCCTCGGATGCCGCGGCCCACATCACCGGCCAGATCGTAGCGGTCGACGGCGGCGCCAGCATAATCTAGGATCGCCCGCGCGCCTCTTGCGCGGGCTGCTCAAAGGCTCGTGCCGGCAAAGCGCTGCTGCTAAGAACCCGTTGCAGGGGTTATTTTGTAGCGGACCGATTTAGGGGAGCGCGAGGGATACATCCCCTCATTTCGAAGCAGGCCTCAAGCGGCCGTTGCGGCAGATCTGGAACGACATCCAAATCAAAGCCGGATCTGGCGAAGTCCTGTGGGACATCCGGGGCCGTCTCCATTGGCGCCATCGTATTCGCGCGGCCGGGCGTTCGCATCCGCCTCGACGGCCGCCCCTGCTTCGAGCGTCACGTTCACCTTGGAACCGGGCGGTATGCCAAACGCGACCAGCATGCGCTCGTCGTCAACGGCTTTTACTCCGATGATCAGTTCCAGGCCGTTGATCCAGACGGCGATGTCGTTGCCCTCCTTGATCACTTCCTCGAACTCGCGACCCATGACGCGCAGCCGCGCGTGCAGCTCGCCCTGGCAGGTGCGCCGCACCGACACCACGCCGGTCTGCTCCAGGCTCTCGCCGTCAATGACGATCTGGTCCTGGAACGAAATCCAGTGCCGGCGCAGGCTGTGCTTGCTGCGCGAATTCCATAGTTGTGCGACGTTACCCACCGCGTTTCCCGTTGCCCTTGCTTCGCATCGCATCGGCCAGGCAGCGCAGACAGATCGCGATTGCGCGGTCCTGCAGTGCCAATTCATACGGCAGTGCCAGGCCACTGCGCATCCAGGCCTGATGCAAGGGGGCTTCCTTGCGCGAGTTCTCTTTCAAGGGTAAAGCCAACTGCAGAGCCAAAACAACCTCCTTGCCGGAGTACTGTGTTGCGGGACACTGCGCGCTAGTCGCGCGTTCCGCCTCTATTCAGGATTATCGTCACCATTCGCCGGAACCCAAGGGCAGAAGAACATGCTTTCCGCAGCCCAGTTCCCGCGCATCACGCCGGCTGGAATGGCCAAATTTGGACCTTTTCGCCCTATTTGAGGTTCGTCCGCCGCTGACGCTGCAAACACGCCGGCGCGGACGCCCTTCGGCGGCCGAGACGGACCCGAGCATTTGCGCATTGCTTGATCCTGGTCAAATTCGGACAATGCGCAGCCGCTACCATCCACGACGGGGGAGTACAAAAAGAGATAGGCCAGAGCCCGGGGCTGAAGTCCGACTCATGCCACAAAGTGGCCATGAAGCCGGCCAAGCCGCGGTTGCGCGGTTATTTCAACGTAAGCCGGGGAGACTGCCATGTTCAGCCAACGGATCAGAAGCGTGATGGAGCGAAAAAAGCTTCTGACGGCGGCGCCGGAGACCAGCGTCAGCCAGGCAGCCAAGCTGATGGCAAAGAAAAACGTCGGCGCGGTGATGGTCGTCAAAGACGAGCTTCTGGTCGGAATTTTCACCGAGCGCGACGCGGTATTTCGCGTCATCGCGAAAGGTCGCGACACGCATACCACGCTGCTGGCCGACGTAATGACGACCAAGCCGCAAACCGTGGATCCGGACAAGTCGTTCGGCTATGCGCTGCTGATGATGCACGAGAACGGATTTCGTCACGTACCCGTGATCGAGCACGGCAAACCCATCGGTATCGTTTCCTCGCGCAATGCGCTGGATCCCGATCTGGAAGAGTTTGTAGCCGAAGCGCAGAGGCGCAAGCACATCCGTTGACCTGCCGCGGGGCCCGGGAGCCCGTCAGACCAGGGAGCGCAGCGCCTCGGCGGTGAACGGCAGGAGTTCCCACATCCGGTTGTCGCGCACCTTTACAGCCCAGGCGGGGTCAACCAGCAGTGCTCTTCCGACCGCAACCAGATCCACTTCGTCGCGCGCAATCATCTCGATCAGTTTGTCGATGCTGGTGATCGCAGTGCCCTGGCCGCGACGTCCGCGCCCGGCACACCGCCGGGAGAAAAACTGCGCGTCATAGGCGCCATGACAATGCGATTGGGCAACTTCAGCTTGTTGACGGAATACGGCCTGAACAGGGGATCGGGGGAGATCAACATGGATGGAGTCTCAAAAAGGATTTCGGACTGGTCTCGCGAACCGGCTTGCATTTGGCCTGCCCTGTCCGGAGATCGAATCGAATACCCGTCCGACAACATAGGCGGGCACCGTCTGCCGTCGTTGACGCGGATCAAGCGCAAGCGCCGGCCGCGGCGGGATCGGATCCTGGAACCACGAATCGGCTAACGCTGCAATCAGGCGATGCGCTCCGACTCTATGATCTGGACGCCTGGCGCCTGCGCGAGCGCTGCGGCCAAGAGCGTGCGCGCCACCGCTTCGGTGGCGACCGCGCGGTAGCGCGCCGGGATCAGCGGACGAAACATCCTGGCGACGACCAGCGCGGCGCGCTCGCCGGGACGGCTGTCGGGGCGCGGTCCGCCATCCAGCAGCGAAGGGCGCACCAAGGTCAGCGAGGGGTAGCCGAGGGCGGTGATCGCGGCTTCCACCTCGCCCTTGACCCGGTTGTAGAACACGCGTGAATCGAGCGCGGCGCCCAGGGCGGAATTGAGGGCGAAGGCGCGCGCCCCCGCCTCGCGCGCCACCTTTGCCACGGCAAGCGGATAGTCATGATCGACGCGGCGGAACGCCGCCTCGGAGCCGGCCTGCGCCATGGTCGTGCCCAGAGTGCAGACCACTGCGCCCACTTGCCACCAGGACGCGTCCGCCGGCAAATGCTCGAAGTCGATGATCGGATTGTCCAGTCTCGCGGCGGCCGCGAGCGGCTTGCGCGTCGGCGCGATCACGCGGCTGACGGCGGGGTCGGCCAATGCCCGGCGCAGCACCTGTTGTCCGACCAAGCCGCTCGCGCCGACCAGCATCAGCTTCATCGCCCGTTCGCATCGGTTCGTGGTCGAATCAGCACGCGCGACTAATCAGCGGTGAATATAATGTTCGAGCTGCTCGATGATAAATTGCTGTTCGGAAATGGCGTCCTTGACCAGATCGCCGATAGACAATACGCCGACTACCTGGCCGTTTTCGATCACGGGAAGATGCCGCAGGCGCTTGCCCGTCATCAGCGCCATGCACTCCTCGTTCGTCTGCTTCGGGGTAACGCAAATGACTTCTTTGGTCATGATTTCGCTCACCGGCGTAGCGCTCGAGGACTTGCCTTTCAGCTCGACCTTCCTGGCGTAGTCCCGCTCCGAGACTATCCCCGCCAGGCGAGAACCATCCATGACCAGCACGGCACCTACGTCCCTGTCCGCGAGCAGTCTGAGCGCGTCGAGTACCGGCACATCCGGCCTGATCGAAACCACTCCAGCCGGCTTCAGCTTCAACATCTGCGCCACTGTCTTCATCGGTTCTTCTCCCTGCCGCGTCGCATCGTTCGAATGTAGGGCCACCGGCAACCGGATCCGAATCGGATGCCCGCGTCCCCCTTTTTTTGGGTTCTGCAATAGTACGCTATCGGCAGCCGGCCCGGCTACAGGATCATGCGGGTGCCGGCGTTGCAGCGGCAACCAGCGCCGCCACCAGCCTTGCCTCATGTACTTTATTGGACAGTCGTTTGACAAGTTCGTGCGCGGCAGTTAGTCTACGTCTTTGGCCCGGTCCGATGTCCGGGCGCGGCGCGCTGCAGCCACCCGGCGACCCCGCCGCGGTTCGGCATCGACTCGGGCGCGCCGATCAATCCTACAACCCCGGACGCAGGAGCCTGGCACATGACCGAAGCCGTAAGTCTTTCGATATCCGACAACATCGCCGTAGTGACCATAGACAACCCCCCGGTCAATGCCATGGCGCAAAACGTTCGCGCAGGCTTGAAGCAGGCGTTTGTCGATCTGCAGGCCCGCAAGGACGTGAAGGCCGTCGTGATCGGCTGCAAGGGACGCACCTTCGTCGCCGGCGCCGACATCGGCGAGTTCGACAGCGGCATCGCTCCCCCGGGTTACCTCGAGGTAATGGGTCTGATCGAGGACTGTGCCTGTCCCGTGGTCGCGGCAGTGCACGGTACCGCCCTCGGCGGCGGCATGGAGATCGCGCTCGCCTCCCACTATCGCGTCGCCCACGAGGCGGCGCGTTTCGGCCTGCCGGAACTGACGCTGGGCATTATTCCCGGCGCCGGCGGGACCCAGCGCCTGCCGCGCCTGATTCCGCTCGACGCGGCGGCCGACCTGATGTTGTCCTCCAAGCCCATGCCCGCGCCCAAAGCGCGCGAACTGGGCCTGGTGGATGCGGTAGTCACAGGGGACATCATCGAAGGCGGCATCGCGTTCGCGCGCGAACTCGTCGCCCGCGGGGCGGGACCGCGGCGCACGCGCGATCAGCCGGTGCTGGGCGCCGAAAACGCGGCCGAACTCATTGCGGCGAAGCGCGCCCAGGCCGCCAAGACCATGCGCAACCGCCAGTCCCCGCTCGCGCTGCTCGACGCGTTGCAGGCCGCGGTGAGCCTGCCTTTTGCCGAAGGACTGAAGGCCGAGTCCGCGATATCGGACAAGCTGGTTCCGGCGACGGAGGCGCGCGCCCTGCGGCATCTCTTTTTCGCCGAACGCGAAGTGCGCAAGATTCCCGGCCTGGCCGCGAACGTCAAACCCCGGCCCGTCACCCGCGTGGGGATAGTCGGCGCGGGCACCATGGGCGGCGGCATCTCCATGTGCTTTGCCAACGCCGGCGTCCCGGTGACTCTGCTCGACGCGACGCAAGCGGCGCTGGACCGGGGCATGGCAACAATACGCAAGAACTACGAACGCTCGGTCGCGCGCGGCAGCCTCAGGCCGGAACAACTGGATGAGCGCATGCGGCTGGTCACGCCGACACTGGACTATGCTGCGCTAGTCTCCGCCGACCTGGTGATCGAGGCCGTGTTCGAGAACATGGCACTGAAGAAGGAAATATTCACCAAGCTCGATCAAGTCGTGCGCAAGGGCGCCGTTATCGGCACCAATACCTCGACGCTCGACATCGACGAGATCGCGGCGGTGACCAGGCGGCCCGAAGACGTGGTCGGCCTGCATTTTTTCAGCCCGGCCAATGTGATGCAATTGCTCGAAATCGTCCACGCCAGGCGCACCGCTCCCGATGTATTGGTCACCGCCCTCGAAATCGCCAGGCAGATCAAGAAGACGGGCGTCGTCGCCAAGGTCTGCTACGGCTTCATCGGCAACCGCATGATGGACCCGTATGCGCGCGAAGCCGAGCATTGCCTGCTGGAAGGCGCCACGCCGGAGCAGGTCGACGGCGCGCTGGAAAAATTCGGCATGGCGATGGGCATCCTGGCCGTATTCGACATGGCGGGCGTGGACATCGGCTACCTGACCCGCCTGGAGCGCAAGCATCTGCTGCCGGACGATCCCGCGTTCTACCGCCCCGACACCATGCTGTTTGATCGCGGCTGGCTCGGGCAGAAATCCGGCCGCGGCTATTACCGCTACGACAGCGCGCGCAAGCGCACGCCCGATCCCGAGGTGGTGGAGATGCTGTGGGAAGAGGGCAAACGGCTCAAGGTCGAACGCCGGCAACCGGGCGAAACGGAAATCCAGGAGCGCTGCCTGTACGCGATGATCAACGAAGGCGCGCGCCTGCTCGAAGAAGGTATTGCGCTGCGCGCCAGCGATATCGACGTGGTGTATACCGCGGGCTACGGCTTTCCCCGATACCGCGGCGGACCGATGTTCTACGCCGACAGCGTCGGCCTGAAAGCGATCTACGAGCGCATACTCGAATTCCGGCGCACGCTGGATGCGCAATACTGGGCACCCGCGCCGCTGCTGGAAAAACTGGCCCTGGCCGGTTCGAGCTTTGCCGCATGGCAGGCCGGCCGCAGCGACTAACCCCATTCAGAACTGAGGACTTATCATGGCTAAAGCATTCATACCCTACGGCATCTACTGGTCCACTCCGTTTGCCAAATGGCAGGGCTCGCTCGCGCATTTGCACAGCCTGAAACTGGCGGCAAACGTGGGCAAGAAGTTCCTGCAGTCGAAAAACTTCCCGATGGACAAGGTCGACCTGGGCGTGCTCGGTCTCACCAATCCGCAGCCGAGCAGTTTCTACGGCCTGCCCTGGGTGACCGGCATGATGGGATTGGAGGGCGTCACCGGCCCGACGGTTACGCAGGCCTGCGCCACCAGCGCGCGCGCGCTGCAGATGGCCGCGCAGGAAATTGCCGAAGGTTCGGCCACGGTTGCGCTCGTGGTCACGGCCGATCGCATGTCCAACGGACCGGTGGTTTATTACCCGGATGGCAGCGCCCCCGGCGGCCAGGGCATCACCGAATCGTGGACGCTGGACAACTTCAACAAGGACCCCCACGCGAAAAACGCCATGATCGAAACCGGGGAAAACGTGGCGCGCCGCTTCGGCATCGGCACCCAACAGCAGCACGATGTGGTGCTGCAGCGCTACGCGCAGTATCAGAGGGCGCTCGCCGACGATCGCGCCTTCCAGCGCCGCTACATGGTGGATGTAAGCATCACCGACGCCGGCTTTCGCAGGCAGACCGGCACGCTCGCGGCCGACGAAGGCATTTTCCACACCACGCCCGAGGCGCTGGCGAAGCTCAAGCCGGTGAAGCCGGAGGGCACGGTCACTTTCGGCGGCCAGACGCATCCGGCCGACGGCAACGCCGGCGCGATCCTGACCACGCGCGAGCGCGCCCGCGAATTCGCCGCCGATCCGAATATCGAAGTCGAACTGCTCGGTTTCGGCATGGCACGCGTGGAAAAAGGCTACATGCCCATGGCGCCGGTGCCCGCGGCGCGCGCCGCCCTGAAAGCGGCCGGCCTGGAGTTCAGGGACGTGGACGCCGTCACCACGCACAATCCGTTCGCGGTCAACGACATCGTGTTCAACCGCGAAACCGGCTACGCGCTGGAGAAAATGAACGCCTACGGCTGTTCGCTCATCTGGGGACACCCGCAGGGCCCCACCGGCATGCGCAGCGTAATCGAGTTGATCGAGGAACTGGTGCTGCGCGGCGGCGGCACGGGTCTGTTCACCGGTTGCGCCGCGGGCGACTCGGCCATGGCGCTGGCGCTGCGGGTGAGCGACAAGCGGCGCGCCTGAGCGCGCCGGGAAATCGACGCTGCCTGAACCAATGTCATGCGCGACCGGTCTTCAACCGAAGCCGCAGTCATCCGCCAGGCGCGCGAGCATCCGCAGCGCGGCCAGGCAAAGGCGGCAGAGGAATTGAACCGCCTTGGCTACGCCATCTCGACCTCGGGCGTGCGCTATATCTGGCGCAAACACGGACTGGAAACGGCGTACAAGCGGCTGAAGGCGCTGGAGAAGGGCAGCGGCGGAAGCGCGCGCGAACTGACCGAGAGGCAAAAAGCGCTGCTGCAGCGGGGCGACGTGACGCGCAAGCTCGCGCGCGCATCGGTCCGGCAGCCGGCGAATACCGACAGCCTGCTGCCGGACGAGCGGCGCAGTCACATCCTCCTTGGAGCAGCCGAACTCTTCGTCAAGCACGGTTACAGCGGCACTTCCGTGCGCGACATCGCGCAGCGGACCGGTCTCCTGCCCGGATCGATCTATCACTATTTTCCCGCGAAGGAAGATCTGTTCATAGCGGTGCATCGCGAGGGTTTTCGTCAGCTCATTGCGCGCGTCGAGGAGATCATACGCAGCGAAACCGATCCGTGGCGCCGGATCGAACTGGCTTGCGCGGCCCATATCGAGGCGGCGGTCGGCGACAATTCGATCCATAAGATCACCGGCACCGGCCTGTTCTCGATACACGAGGAAGGCCTGCAGCGGCGCTTGAAGGCGGAGCGCGAACGCTACGATCAGGTATTCCGCCGGCTGGTCGGCGACCTCGGGCTGCCGCGCGCGGTGGACCGGTCGCTGTTCCGGCTGGCGCTGCTCGGCGCAGTGAACTGGGCGCGTGTGTGGTACCGCAAAGGCAAGAAAAACCCAAGAGACATCGCCCGCGCCATAATCCACATATTTCGCGGAAACGCGGCGCATTAGCGCCGCGCGCGCAACGCACCTCAATTCAGCCAGCAAGGGATCCAGGCATATGAGCAAAGCGGAAACACTCAGCACCGGCCAGATCATCGCCCGATCGCTGGTGAAGAACGGCATCGACACCATCTTCGGCATCCCCGGCGCGCACACCTACGACTTCATCGATGCGCTGTACGAGCAGCGCGACAAGATCCGCTTCATCGTCACCCGCCACGAGCAGGGCGCCGGCTACATGGCCTACGGCTACGCCAAGTCCACCGGACGCGTCGGCGCGTTCACCGTCGTGCCGGGGCCGGGCGTGCTCAACGCCGGCGCGGCCCTGTGCACCGCCTACGGCGCCAACGCCGCGGTGCTGTGCGTCACCGGCAACATCCAGTCGTATCACATCGGCCGCGGCCGCGGCATCCTGCACGAACTGCCCGATCAGCTCGCCATCCTGCGCGGGCTGACCAAATGGTCCGAGCGCATCAATCATCCGACCGAAGCGGCGGCGGTGGTCGGCGCAGCGTTCAAGCAGCTCGCGAGCGGCCGCCCGCGGCCGGTCGCGATCGAAGCGCCCTGGGACGTGTTCGGCGCCAGGGCCCTGGTCGATCTCGACGTGCCGATGGAAGTGCCGCCGCCGCCCGCGCCCGACCCCGACGGCATCGCGCGCGCCGTCGCGCTGTTGCAGGGCGCGAAGAACCCGATGATCAGCGTCGGCAGCGGCGCGATCGGCGCGCGCGCCGAAGTGCAGGAACTCGCCCGCCTGCTGCAGGCGCCGGTCGCATCGCATCGCAGCGGCCGCGGCATCGTCGGCGACGACACGCCCTACGGCTTTTCCATCGGCAACGGCTACAAGCCCTGGCTCGCGACCGACGTGCTGCTCGGCATCGGCACCCGGCTCGAGCTGCAATACCTGCGCTGGACCAAGATGCCGCCGGGGGTCAAGGTGATCCGCATCGACATCGACGCCACCGAGATGTCGCGCCTCAAGCCCGATGTCGGCATCGTCACCGACGCCAGGCTCGGCGCGCGCGCCCTGCTCGATGCGCTGGCGGCGGCGCTGCCCAAGCGACCTTCGCGCGAGGCGGAATTCACCGCGCTGAAAGCGGCGTTCAGAAACGAGATCCAGCGCGTGCAGCCGCAGATGGGCTTTCTCGACGCGATCCGCGAGGTGCTGCCGCGCGACGGCTTCTTCGTCGAGGAAATCTGCCAGGCCGGCTTTGCCTCGCGCTTCGGCTTTCCCGTGTACGAGCCGCGCAGCTTCGTCACCGGCGGCTACCAGGACAACGTCGGCTTCGGCTTCATGACCGCGCTCGGCGTGAAGATCGCCAACCCGGACAAGCCGGTGGTGTCGATCAGCGGCGACGGCGGCTTCATGTTCGGCGTGGCCGAACTCGCCACCGCGGTCAAGTACGGCATCAACCTGGTCACCGTCGTGTTCAACAATTCGAGCTACGGCAACGTGCTGCGCGACCAGCGCAATGCCTACAAGGGACACGAGATCGGCTCCACGCTCACCAATCCGGATTTCGTCAAGCTGGCGGAGAGCTTTGGTGCGGTTGCGTATCTGGCGAAGACCCCGGCCGAGCTGAAGACGGCGCTGGAGAAAGGGTTTGCGCACTCCGGGCCGGTGCTGATCGAAGTGCCGACCGAGCGCGGGTCGGAAACCTCGCCTTGGCCGTACCTGCATCCGAACTTGTAGAAGGGCGTTGTTTCGGGGGATTGCAGGATTTCGGTGACTCCGAACAGGCCTAGCTGTCACTCCGCGCAAGACTACATTAAACGTCTGCTTCCGCCCCGGACGAACTCACACTTTCGACCCATTGCTGCCTGTGGCGATTTTGAAGAGCGGACCTTAAGCGCATAAATTGACCATGGCAATGAAGCGTAGCTCGAACTACAAAAGAACAACCAATCCAATAGGTCGTTGGCTTAGCGTCGCGCTCACGAGGTCTTCATGCTAAATAGCATCGGCGACTTCATTTCTCCTGTGCATTATTTGAGGTATTCGCCGTAGGCAGTTCTCCCACACACCCAACATTAGGAAAACGCAGCTGTGGTTCTTTGACGGGGCTGATGGCTTATAAAAGCGCGCCAGCGGGTAGGCGTCCGTTACTTCAATGCCTGACAGTTTTCCGTCTTGCGTACTGCGCAATTCAGCTAGGCAGACCTCCTCTCGAACAGAGAATATTTGAAAGAATATACGCAATTTCGAACATGCGCGTCTGTAGATTGCCTACAGGCGCAATTCGCACGAAGGTGCTACTTGAGCAAACAATTCGACGGATTCTCGTCACAAGCGGTTATCAAAGCCTCGACGACAGACCGAATGTTCCCTTTTTCAATGGCAAGTAATCCTGCCGACCCACCGACGTTTTCCTTATAGCTGCTCGCGGAATGTCTATACTTTGGCATTCGGTCTGTGCCTATCGGCGACATTCCAGCAAATGCGAACGTAACACCTGACCCGTCGCTGTAACTCGTTGACTCAGAAATCAAGATAATCTCGTACTTACTGACAGGAAAGTTTCGTGTGAATTTGTCGGTTACGAGGTCGGTCACCAAACCAGCAACATCCCTTACGCTTGTGAAGGACCTAATCGAGAATTGCCCTGCAAAGGCATTCGTTGCTGTAAATGTCAAAGCGAGTGTCAGTACGAATGCGGAAGAAAACGCCCGGTGTTTTGTGTGCATGATGTTTCTCCGTTAAGTGATGGGTCTTGCGCGCAATTAATGTGTTCTCAAGAACGGTTATTACTTTTCGAGTACCTGCATGACCATTGGCCCATCACCGGGTTTCACCCTAACAACGGAAACCGCGTTTGCACTCGCCGACGGCGGCGTGGCGCCGGATTTTTGACGTGTTTCGTTAATAACAGCAACTGGCCTTGGTGGCAGCCCACCCAGCGCCTGGCGCCACCAGCTTTTCCGTTCGGCATCCGGCTTCAACACGTACCCCACTGGCTCAGCTATGCCACTATTCCTCTCCCAGAACGCCGGCACAACGCCCGGGTCGAATCCCGCCTTTACCATGAGAGCAAACGCCCCTTTGTCTGCATCATGCTCGTAAGCAATTCGCGCTGCTTTCATGGCGGCGGGGGCGCCCACTTGCGGCAGTAGCGCGCCAAAGATGCCAAACACACCGCGCGCTGCGCCATTGACGGCTGCTCCCACATACGTTGCATATCTCACTTTGTCGGCATAGCCAAAACCATTCATCGCCACCTCACGCGCAATGATGTAAGCCAACTCGTCGTCGGACTTCGCCAACGCGACCAGCGGTATGGTGTAGGTCGAGCGCCCGTCCATCGCTCCGCTGTCAGGCGCGGCCGAGGCTGCCAATACCACATAGGAGGCGCAACCTCTTTTAAGTGCAATCTTGTGGTCAACGTCATCAAAGCCAAGCGTAACGCTGCTTTCGGTCTTCGCGATTTCCATGAGCTTTCGCGCGGCGGCCATGTCACCGGGTGATGCTGCCTCACCAGTTACGCTCGTAAGACGTTGGCCGATTTTCACACCTGGCGCCGCGTCAGTATCAACTATCACGCCTATCCGGATAGACTCGTCTAAGCCAAAGACGCGCCATAACACTGTGCGCTCGGCAGGCGGTAGAGTGACCGGATTGGTCTGCAGAAGTACGGGAATCATGCCCTGCTTGTTCAAGCAGAGTGACTCCCCTGCTACCGCAAGTTTGTAGTGGATAGATTCCACGCGATACAACATGACCATTTCGGCGCGTGCAGCGGTCACAATTGCCTGGTCCGGGGCTTCGTTTTTTTGGATGTCATGTGAAGTCGTTGCGCAGCCTGCCAAGAGGAGCGATGTGAGAAGAGCAATGGCAATTTGACGTCTTGTCTGCATGGCGAACCGCCCTGTAGTAAGTTACTCAAGAAGGGCGGCGCTGCGAGACGAAGTGGCGCCGAATGACGGCCATCTTTGACCGGCAACCCCGCCGCCATGTGTTCCTTTGGAACGTTTAGGCCGGAAGCTTTGCGCCGCCACCTTTCGGTGACTTTGCCCTTATTGACTAGTTAACGACTACTTAATACGAAAGTAAATAGACTAAATGGATATTTGTCAGCAATTGACGTTTGGGTCTGCTCAATCGCTTAGAGCAGGTCTTACTTGCAGTCAATAGTTAGTGCGTCGTGAACGACGCTCGGCTCCCGCAAACGTAATGCGAGTGACTGCAATGCGTGAGAATAGCCACCGTCCGCATATGGCCGGTTCCCGCCTGTGAGCCTCTTGCCGCATAGCTGCCGCTCGTCGATTTAGTGATTCTCGTCGACGGCTGCAATTGGGGTCGGGTGCCTATTTCCGGATCCGGCCAATTGCGGCTGTTGGCCCAAGGGCCCAAAGCGTTCGTTCAACTCGTTAGTTGGTGCCTCGCCGCTATGGCGATCCGCCAGTCTGGCGATCGACTAGGATTTCGTCATTGCGTCTTTTCCCTTTCATTCGTCGCACCAATTGGAGGCGATAGTAGGCCATCAGGCGAAACGCCGCGATGCCGAAAACTTCAATGTCATCGTGCCAATCCACATCCTCAACCCCAGCCCCGAATTAGAAATGTCGCCCCAAGGCACTATCAACATGCAGTTCGGTGCTGGATGAGATTCCCGCTTGTTCTTGAATCCGATACGAATTTCACGAAGGCCTTAGCCGGTGGCGAAAGTGCCGCCATCGAGCGGTAGAGAAAACCGATTGGCCGACTCACCGACGGTTCGACGATCGACAGGATTTTCAGCCCCGTCACGTTGCAGCTTCTGACGGCCGTCGACGGCATCACCGCCACCCCAAGCCCTGCGCGCGCCAAGCCGACAGCGGTAGTAATTAAGCTGACTTCCGCTACTGGGCGCTTGAAAACCCCGATCTGTGCAAACGTCCGGTCTATGAGCATGCGCACCATGCTTTGGTAGGCCATACCGATCAGCGGAAATGCCGCGAGTTCATGCCAGGTTATTGAGCCTTTTTGATTTTCCTTGAATTTCCGCGGCAGCAACGCCACCAGCTCGTCGTCATATAACGGGCGAAACTGAAGCTCCGGCGCTTCTTCCAGAGGGCTTGCGATGCCGAGATCGATCTCCCCTGTGCGCACCATGTCGACGATGCCACGGTTTTCCGGCATTGCATCCCTGAGTACGATTCGGACCGTCGGATACTTGCGATCAAATTCGACGATAAGCGAAGGCAAGAAGATCGCAGCCACCGACGGAATACAAGCAATCTTCACAATTCCGCCGCGGGGCGACGTTCCACTCAGCACATTGGACAGCGTGTCGTTGAGTTCGCCGACCAGTCGGTCGACCGTAGGTAATAGTTCACGCCCGGCGGTTGTCACCGAAGCACCGCGCGGGGTACGCTCAAAAAGCGTCACCCGGAGCTGCTCCTCAAGCTTGTGGATCATTGCGGTAAGCGCCGGCTGCGACACATGTATGCGCTGGGCAGCCGCCGAAAAACTGCCAGTACGTGCTACGGTCACGAACGCTTCCAGTTGTCTTAGTGACACTGCCATAATATTATCTTATATCATTTTCCAAACAATCGAATAGGTGAAGCAGGCGCTGAGCCGTACCATTTTCAATTCTAGTAATCGCCCTTCCATAAGAAATGGTAATGGAGACGCCTTGATGGTCAACGCTACGCAATCGGACTTGAAATCTGCCCCCGCAGCCGAGCCGTCACAAATGGGCAGTTGGGTGCGGCAGAATCTTTCGGGCTATAGAGCAGTACATGCGATTGTCGACACCTTGCATGCGGCCGGAGTTCGGGAAATTTTCGGACAAAGCTGCCCGACGGCCGTATTCCTGGCCGCCCAAGCGCTCGGAATTGAGCAAATAGGGTATCGGACAGAAAATGCCGGCGCCGCCATGGCCGACGGCTTTGCACGCGCGAGTCGACGCATTGCGGTGATTACGGCGCAGAACGGCCCTGCTGCGGCGCTCCTGGCAGCTGGCATGTCGGAAGCGTTCAAGGCATCGGTACCGATGTTGGCGATAGTCCAGGAAGTGCCGCGAGCCAACGCCGACCGCAATGCATTCCAGGAACTCGATCACGGAAAGCTCTTTGCCAGTTGCACTAAATGGATTCGACGAATCGACGTACCAGCTCGAGCTGCTGAGTACACGGAACGGGCAATTCGCGTGGCCACCTCTGGCCGGCCAGGGCCGGTCGTGCTCCTCGTTTCGCCCGACATCCTTACCGCCTCCTGCGAACGCGGGAGTACTGTCCCACAAGGCGGGGATGAACCCTTCGGCCATTTTCCGCTCGACCGTCCAATTTCGGGACAAGCCCGGCTGCAAAAACTCGCTGATGCGCTGCTTCAGGCGAAGCGACCTCTGATTGTCGCAGGCGGGGGCGTACACCTTTCGGGCGCAAGTGAGGCTCTGAGCCGATTGCAGCGCCTGGCGGGCGCACCCACCGCGACGACCAACATGGGCAAGGGTGCGATCGATGAGTCGCACCCCCTATCAATCGGCGTCATAGGCAACACGATGGGCACCCGCAGTCCGGCCCGATTCTTCGGCCCCTATGTGCGTGACGCAGATCTTATTGTGTTCGTCGGCACGCGCACCAATGAGAACGGAACGGCCTCTTGGACATTGTTCCCGAAATCCGCCACCTACGTTCAAATTGATGTCGATCCCGAAGAGATCGGGCGCAACTATCCGGCGATCCGACTCCTCGGTGACGCAGCGGCGACGCTCGACGCCGTCTGCGACCTGCTGGTCGGGCGCGTGGAGCAGTTGGCGAGCCAGCGATTAGCCGAATTCACACCGGTATTCGATCAAGCGCGTAAGGACTATGCCAAAGAGATCGCTCCCTACGCCCATGCCGCGAACGCACCGATGAGGCCAGAGCGCATACTCGGTGAAATGGCGAGATTGGATGGTGACATTCTCTGGGTCGCGGACGCGAGTTACGCTTCGATCTGGCTCGTGCAGTACATCCGTTGCACCAAGCTGGGCACCCGGTTTCTGACGCCGCGCGGCCTCGCGGGTCTTGGATGGGGCGTGCCGATGGCCATTGGCGCCAAACTTGCGCGACCCGGCGATCGTGTCGTGTGTCTCACCGGAGATGGTGGTTTTGCTCATTGCTGGGCTGAACTTGAAACTGCGAAGCGCCACGGTATTCCTCTCACGGTCGTCGTACTCAATAACGGGGAGTTAGGGTTCCAGATCAATGCCGAGGAAAGTCGTTTTGGCACGCACACCGATGTCTGCCATTTCGGACCGATCGACCACGTCGCGATTGCCCGCGCCTGCGGCTGCGACGCACGTGCAGTCCAGACTGCGGAGGGCTTGCGTCGCGCGCTTGACGATGCTGCATCCAGCAAGGTGCCATTCGTGATCGACGTGAAGACTGAACCGGGCACCTTCCCCCCGCTGACGGCGTTTGAGTCCCAGTTAGTACCGATTACGGAATAAGCCCATGCCAACACCGCAACAGGATCCCGCGATGATTGCCCACCTCCAAGGTTTCGCCGATCGCAACGCCCTTGTAACTGGCGGCGGAAGCGGTATCGGTCGCGCCATCGCGTTGGCACTTGCAGGCCAGGGCGCGAACGTCTGCGTCCTTGACATCAACGCCAAGGCTGCGGAAGCTACTGCTTCCGAAATCGCACAACTAAGCCGGCGCTCAGCAACGATCGTCCATGACACGGGCAAGGATTCGGTGATTGATGCGATAAACGCCATTCAAGCGCCTGGTGGTTTTGGCGAAATCGACTTACTGGTCAACAACGCAGGGATCTCGCCCAAAAAGCCGGATGGGCGCAAACGGATGATCTGGGAGACGTCAGCCGAGGAATGGCGCGCCGTCATCGACATCGACCTGAACGGCTATTTCCATATGCTGCGCGCAATACTTCCAAAGATGATTGCGCGCAAGCAGGGTGCAGTGGTCAACATCGGGTCGCTTGCGGGGCTTCGATACTCGTCTATTGCCGGTGCAGCCTACGCAACCGCAAAATGTGCGGTGGCCGGTATGACGCGTCAGGCCGCTGGCGAAGTCGCCGAATATGGCATTCGCATCAATAGCATTGCGCCGGGAAGAATCGAGACCGAAATGGCTGCACAAGCCGGGCAGTCGTTCAATGAGGCGATTCGGCAAGCCACACCACTTCGGCGATTGGGCGAACCACGGGACATCGCTCAGGCGGCGATCTTCCTGCTATCGGATGCCGCAAGTTTCATTACCGGAGAAACCCTCGTCGTATCTGGTGGGCGGGGATTGTAATCAAGAGGACAAAGGAGGATTACCATGAAATTGCTTCTAAGAGCTGTCACCGCAAGTTTTGTCTTAGTGCTTAGTTCCACAGCACTGTCGGCGGCGGCAGCGTACCCGGAAAAGTCGGTGCGGATGATCGTGCCATACCCACCCGGAGGGATCACCGATATCGTCGGACGCGCTGTCGCGGAGCGCCTCTCCAAGACCTTGGGTCAGCCGATTGTGGTCGATAATCGTGCCGGGGCTGGCGGCACGATCGGAGCCACCTTGGGGACGCGCTCCACGCCGGACGGGTACACGCTTTTCGTCGGAACCAGCGCTACGAACGGCACGAATCCGAGCACCTACAAGAACCTGAGCTACAAGCCCGAGACCGATTTTTCGCCGATTGCATTGGTCGCTACGGCGCCGCTGATGATCATCGTAAATCCAAGCGTGCCGGCCAAAACACTGCCCGAGTTCATCGTATACATGAAGTCCAATCCGAATAAAGTCAATTTCGCCAGCACCGGCAACGGCGGTTCGGTCCATCTGACTTCAGAGCTGTTTGCGATGCAGACCGGTACGAAAATGCAGCACATACCCTACAAGGGAAGTTCACCGGCGCTGACTGACCTGATGGGCGGACAGGTTCAGGTCATGTTCGACAATGTGCCGTCTGCAGCCCCACTTGCGAAATCGGGCAAGGTACGCGCCCTGGCAGTGACAAGCACCAAACGTACTGCGCTCGCACCAGACACGCCGACGGTTGCCGAATCGGCAGTCCCCGGCTTCGAATCGCTATCCTGGATCGCGGTCTATGCGCCGGCGGGCACCCCTGCTGAGATCGTACGCAAGCTGAACGAGGCGATTAACGAAGCGCTAAAGCACCCCGACCTACTATCCACGTTTCAGAAAGCAGGTTTGGACCCGGTTGGTGGTACGCCCGAGGATCTCGCCAAATATCAAACTGCTGAGATTGCCAAATGGCGCAATGTCGTCAAGACGATAGGGTATGTACCCGAGTAACACGCAACGATTGCCTCGGAGAATCAACAGAGTGAAGACAACAAGGATTTTGCAAGACCTACTGAAAAAGGACGAGGTGTTAGTTACCGCTGGCGCATACGACGCCCTTAGTGCCAGGATTATCGAACAGGCCGGGTTCCCCGTCGTAAGCACCACGGGATTCGGCATTTCGGCGAGCTATCTCGGGCGGCCCGATGTCGAGTTGTACACCATGACCGAAAACTTGGCCGTGGTGCGGAATATCGTTCAGACGGTAAAGGTTCCAGTAATTGCCGACCTCGATACGGGTTATGGAAATGCTCTGAACGTGATGCGCACGGTGCGCGAGTTCGAACAGGCAGGATGCGCCGGCGGCCATCTCGAAGACCAAATGGTTCCCAAACGCTGCCCCGCCTGCGCTCCGACCGTCGCATTGCTTCCCGTCGCCGAAGCCGTGGGTAAGATTAAGGCCGCGCTCGATGCGCGCAAGGATCCCGACTTCCTGATCATCGCCCGCACGGATGCCCAGGGACAAGAAGCGGTGGACCGCGCTAATGCGTACCTCGAAGCGGGGGCAGGCCTCGCCATGTTCATTTCGAAGGCTTTCCCGACCTACAAGGAGCTGAAGAACTTCAGCCGGCAAGTGAAAGGACCTTTTGCGCTTGGCTACTTCGAAACCCTGAGCTATCCGAGTTGGCTGAAAGAAGATTGGACACTCGACGGGCTGAAGTCGATCGGAACGAAGATGTTGAGTTACCCGCTCGCGCCCCTATTCGCGGCGGCGCAAGCGGTGCACGGGGTTGCCGAGCACGTCGCTCGCCACAAAACCATCCAGGGCCTAGAATCCCCGCCACGCATGAACCACGAGCAGTTTGCTGAGCTGATCGGGTTTCCGGAAATGACCGAACTGCAGAAGAAATACATGCCAGTCGACTAAGCCAATGGTCGATTATTCCGGGGGTGCCCGGCATTCGGTTTGCTCGGCCGCCGCCGTCCTTGCAGTCCCTTCTTACAAACGCGAACGGGGTTCCGCGAATGTATCGCTGTACTTGGTCAGCATGCGGTAGCAACTTCTCTCATCTAATTTGAAAGGATCTACGTATGAAAACCGTGCAGCAATTTCTTGCGCTAACTCTGCTTGCCGGCCTGGCGCTCGCGGCGGTGGGCAACGCGTCGGCCCAAGACTTCCCGACAAAGCCCATCCGGATCGTCGTCCCCTATACCCCCGGAGGCACGACGGACAACCTGGCGCGGTTGTGCGCGCAGGAACTCACCAAGTCATGGGGTCAACCGGTCATTGTGGACAACCGACCGGGTGCGAGCGGCATCATCGCGTCGCAACTCGTCGCCGAAGCGGCGCCGGACGGCTACACGCTGCTCTTGGGAACAAGCACACAGCTTGCGACGAATGTCGCCCTATACCCTAAGCTCTCCTACAACCCAGTGAAGGATTTCGCTCCGGTGGCGGTATTGGTTAAGGGCTACAACGTCCTCGTCGTGCATCCTTCCATTCCGGCAACGAGCGTAAAGGAACTGATCGCACTGGCGAAATCCAAACCGGGACAGTTGAATTTCGCCACTTCCGGAAACGGCACCTCGCAGCATCTCTCGGCGGAGCTGTTCAAGAGCATGGCTGGCGTCAACATGATGCATATCCCCTACAAGGGCAGCGCCCCAGCCCTGGTCGACCTCCTGAGTGGGCAAGTTCCGGTGATGTTCGAGAATATCCTCACCGTCGTTCCGCACATCAAAGCCGGATCGCTTCGCGCGCTGGCCGTCACGGGAGCAAAGCGCTGGCCGACCCTTCCTGATTTGCCGACCATCGCGGAGGCTGGACTTCCTGGTTACGAAATTTCCGGATTTTATGGAATCGTGGCACCGGCGGGAACGCCCAAGCCGATCGTCGCCAGGCTAAACAAAGAGCTTACGCGCATCATCAGCAACCCGGATCTTCGCGAACGACTGCTGATCCAGGGATTCGAGCCAAGTCCCTCGACACCCGATGAGTTCACGGAATTGGTCAAGACCTACATCGCGAAGAACGCGCAGATTGTCAAGGAAGCCGGAATCAAGGTGGACTGAGCGGCGGCGATTTGCGGCCGGGCGACGCGAGTGCGCCGTACTTGCCGCAAGCCTAAGCTATGCGAATCAAAGCTTGTCCCGAGTCAGGATGGTAAGCGCCGCAGCCTGTGCTCGTGGCACCAGAGTATCGATGCGACAGTACTCTTTTGGAGTATGTACATCCCCACCCACTGGACCGGTCGCACACAGCGTCGGTGCCCCAACTGAGGCTGTAAAGCCGCTGTCCGCGCAGCCGCCCGTAAATTCGCCCGTTACCGAAAAACCGACCTCTCTTGCCGCTTGCGTGTAATCCGCTAATAATTTTCGGCTGGCATCTGTTTCGAATAGCGGCAGGAAGCGGCCTTCCTTGGTGATCCGCCCGCAAGTGCGAGCCGGAACTCGTTCTTCAATAATATTCTGAATCCGGCGATACAGTCGATCTTGATCTACTTCAATTGGAAAACGCACATCAAGTTGCGCCATTGCATGGGGTGCCACCATATTCACTGTAACTCCACCGCGTATGGTGCCCACATTTGTGGTTACCCCGGTACTTTTGTCTGTCAGTGCGTGAAGTTCAATGATCTTTCTTGCCAATGCGTCGATCGCGCTCGCCCCCTTGTCGTGATTCGCCCCTGCATGTGCCGCGACTCCCTCGACTTCGAAGTCGATAAAGATGCCGCCCTTGCGCGCGACAACTACGTTTCCCGAAGGACGTCCCGGCTCTGCATTCAGGACTGTTGCGGCGCCTCTGGCCATTTCCAGCGTCAATTCCCGTGAAGAAGGTGACGCAATCTCTTCGTCACCAGTGTAGAAGACGTGAATAGGTGTCTTATTCCCGCCAATCTCAGCAAAAGCCCGCGCCACAAAGGTATTCATGACTAGCCCAGCCTTCATATCCGCGACGCCGGGTCCGTAGGCAATACCGCCTTCAGTCCTGTATGGCCTTTGCGCGCCAGTCCCCCTCGGAAATACGGTATCCATGTGCCCCAGCAGCAGAACATGAGGGCGATCGGGGCCTGCGCTGCCGGGAACCTTGGCCAACAGGCAATCCCCATTGTTTTTGAGCGGAAGCAGCTCGGTCGCAATTCCGGCTCGCTCCAGATGTGCGCGAAACACCGCACCGACTTTGTCTACGCCTTCCTTGTCGCCGCTTTGGCTGTCGATATTCACCACCTCTTCGAGCAGACGAAGCATGTCGTCTTCGTGGGTACTCAACCACGCCAACACTGCATCGCGAGCGGCGGCTTGCTTCATAATTCTTCCTTTATTGTTTTGGCAAAAACGTAGCCAACAGGGTGAATTTGGGATTCTACTATTCAATCGTCCTTAACCATGTCTTCTCGAGCCCGCTCACTATTTGACGAAAGACGTCCGCTCCTGCATACCATCGCAGGCATGGGCCAGGATGTCCTCGCGGCTGATCTTGTCGTACAGCGCGTAGAAACGGTAGCCGGCTTCGACCTTCGCTTTCGCGTGTAACGCCATCTGCAGGTTCTGAACACTCGTCGGAGTTGCTAGGTTGCCCAATCTCCAGGTCCCTCGCCACTTACTGCGTCTGCCTTGAACTGAGGCCCCTTCCCTCCACCGGCATTACCCGGCTTCAGCGGTACTACGAGCCTCTCCGCCACCCCAGGGCGCCCGGCCTGTCCGTCACCGGAGTCCGGTTGGTCGTCCCCGACCACGCCAAGGAGCTTCCCGTGTTGCGTGCGCTTTCCTTGTGTACATGCTGCCGCCACTACCCCGGCGCAGCGACCGGCGGTACAACCTCGCTCAACCATCCGGTCGTAACAGACTTCCCCGATACGACAGTCGGGTCGTCCTGCGCATTTCACTTTTCGAGGATTGCTCAGCGTTTACTCGCGTTGCGGCCTGCACACTCGCGCTGCCACCGTATGTCGTGGCACGCTTCACCGAAGGCTTCAACCATTTCGTTACCTCCTTAGTTGCTCCGGTTGCTTCCGGCTGGAGCATTTCGCCGGGTGGGATTTGCACCCACTGGAAAGCGCCGCCTTTGCACGGCGCACGCCGATAGGGTGAATTCCCGATTGAACCCGTAAGCGGGCACACGCACCCAGAGAGCGAAGCAAATTCGGAGAATCGCTTTCTCGACATCCGTGCACTCTTGGGGACGGTGACGAATTCGAACTCAACTCCGACTCTGTCGTGCTCAGCAATCGAGGCGTGTAGCGGATTTGTTTCGCCGTCAATCGCTACTCAATGAAACAGCGTCAGCACGCCGGTGTAGCCATAAAGCCGATCGTGGGAAATTTCGCCGTTGCAGAAGAACCCGGCCAGCGGCATTTCGCCCAAGGCCTCTTTCACCAATGCGAGCTCGGCGCCGCGGCTGCCGAACATGTGCTCGCCGCGGCCGATGCAGGAGTAGTACAGCGCGCCGCGCGCCCGGCCCGGCAGCTCCTCGCGCAGTTCGCTGAGGATGCGCCGCAGATCGCGCCGCGCGCTTTCGGCGTCGCGCTTGCAGAACAGCAGATCGGCGCCCGGCTCGACCAGGTCGCCGATCGCGATCAGTCCCTTGTTGACGTCGATTCCCACCAGGTTGCGCACCAGGTAATCGCCCCGGTCGGATCCGCTGACCGGCAGGCCGACGTGGATGAAATGCGCCGCCCGGCGCAGGTCGCGGGCAAGCGTCTCGCCGATCGCCTCCTTCATGACCTCGAGCGCCGGCCGGCCGTCGAGCGTGCGTATGACGTTGGCTTCGCAAGCGGTGACGCGGTATCTCCCCGGCAGCGCGGCGCATCCCTGCGTGAGGCGCGTGCTGACGCCGACCGAGGCGGAGAGCACTGCGCCGGACAGCCCGCCGGAAATCACCTCGTTGGCGACCTGCACCGTGCCCGCGCGCGAACTGGACAGGCCTCCGACCAGGAACCCGCTTGCCACTTTGGAGGACATGTCCGCGATCAGCCCGGCGACGTCCGGGGTCCCCGGGTCGGCGTGGATCACGCCAAAATGCGCCGGCCCACCACCGGCGAGCCGCGCGCGCCCGGAGAATATCTGGTACTGATCCGCCGACAGCCCGGCCACCATCACGGCGAGCGCCGGCTCGTCGAGGTATTCCGTGCCGCTGGCGATGATGCCGATGCCGACCGTGCCGATCCAGTCGGAGACACCGGTCTTCTCGCGCAAGGATTCGACGACCAGGGCGGCGTGAGGGACCAGCGCTTCGGTGAAATACACGAACCCCAGCCCGCCGCCGGGGCGCCCGAGGCGCCCGGTGCATCGCGCGACGCACTCCTGCCAGGTTGCGCCGCGCGCATGGGCGGCGTGAAACGCGCTCATCGGACCTTGCTCGGCGCGCGCGCCGTCTCCTCTATCGTCTCCTGCAGCGCGTTGTCGACCACCAGCGGCGTGTCGAAATAGCGGATCACCGGCACGCTGCCGAAGGTTTGCAACACGCCGGCGCGCCAGGCCGCATCGTGCGCCTGCAACGCCGCCGCTTTGTTCTTCCACAGGTAGAACGCGCCCGTCTGCCGCGCCTGCGGGTCGTAGATGAAAGTCTTGCGGATCAAGTCCGGCGTCGCGCGCCATTTCGGCGCGACCGCGCGCATGGACGCCACCACGTCTGCGCGGCTCATGCCGGGGGGAAGGTCGAACAGGACGAATTCGGTGATCATTGCTTGCTCCCGTGGTCGGCGAACCGCAGGTTCGCCATAAATGGCTCAAGCCCGTTATGATCCACGCTTGGCGGCTGCCGGGCAAACCCAGGAAAACGAACATGTCGACGATCGCCGCGTTTGACCCGGCCGTTCTGCCCGACGGGATACGCTCCCGCTTCGTGGAAAACGTCAACGGCCTGAGGGTACACATGCTGGAGGCTGGCTTCCATAGCCATTCTCCGACCGATCGTCGCCCCTGCGTGCTGCTCTTGCACGGCTTTCCCGAGCTCGCCTACAGCTGGCGCAAAGTGATGCTGCCACTCGCGCAAGCGGGCTATCACGTCATCGCCCCGGACCAGCGCGGCTATGGTCGCACCACGGGCTGGGACGCCGATTACGACGGCGACCTCGCGCCGTTCCGCATGCTCAACCTCGCGCGCGACGCCTTGGGTCTCGTTTCCGCACTCGGCTACCGTTCGGTGGCCGCGGTCGTCGGCCACGACTTCGGCTCGCCGGTCGCGGCCTGGTGCGCGCTCGTGCGTCCGGACGTGTTTCGCTCGGTGGTGCTGATGAGCGCGCCCTTCGCAGGCCCGCCATCCCTGCCCTTCGATACCGCCAAGCAGCCGGCGAATGCGCCCGCCGCGCCGTCCCCGGCGCAGGTTCTCGCCGATCTGGCGGCGCTGCCGCGCCCGCGCAAGCATTACCAGTGGTATTACTCGACGCGCGCAGCCAACGACAACATGCGCAACTGCGCGCAGGGCCTGCACGCCTTCCTGCGTGCCTACTACCACTGCAAGAGCGCAGACTGGAAAGACAACCGGCCCCGCCCGCTTGCATCCTGGAGCGCCGCGGAGCTCGCCAAACTGCCCGCGTATTACGTGATGGATCTGGACCAGGGAATGGCGGAAACCGCGCTGGCGGAAATGCCCTCTGACTCAGGGATCGCGGCGTGCAAGTGGCTGCCCGAGAACGAGCTCGCCATATACAGCGCCGAATACGCGCGCACCGGCTTCCAGGGCGGGCTGCAGTGGTACCGCTGCGCCACCAGCGGCCGGTTCACCGCCGAGATGCAGCTGTTTTCCGGTCGCAGCATCGATGCGCCCTCCTGCTTCATCGCGGGGAAAAGCGACTGGGGCATCTACCAGAAACCCGGCGACTTCGAAAGGATGCAGAGCACCGCGTGCACGCGCATGCTGGGCTGCCATCTCGTGGGCGGCGCCGGACACTGGGTGCAACAGGAACAGCCGCAGGAAATGAGCCGGCTGCTGCTGCAGTTCCTGCGGCAGCAGGCCTAGCCGCACGCGGCGCGAGGTCGCCGTTTCAGCAGGTCTTGGCCGCGCGGCAGGCAGCCAGGGCGGGCGCAGCGGAGGTGACCGGTCTGCCTTCCTTGCCCCAGGCCACGATGCCGTTCCTGACGTTGTAGACCTTGGCATAGCCGGCGCGCTGCGACAGGAACTGGCTCAGCGCCTTGGTGCGGTTGCCGCTGCGGCAGATGACGATCACCGGGTCGCCGGGCTTGGCGATCGACTTGGCGTGCTCAAGCCAGGTGGCTGGATCCGCCTTGCCGCGCTCGTCGAAAAAAGTGAGCAGATGACTGCCGGGCACGATACCGGTTTCCTCCCACTCCGGCCTGGTGCGGATGTCGATCACCGGCACCCCGGAAGCGGCCAGCTTCGCCAGCTCGGCGCTATCGATGTCGACGATATCGGCGCGCGCCGCAAACGCGGCGATGCCGCAACAGCAGGCGACCAGCAAGCGGCGCATGAAATTCCAGTCAATTGCATCCGGGGTCCGCATGCTAGGCCTTGGCCTTCTCCAGGCCGCCGACATAGAAGCGGTTCCAGGTCGGGCTGATGATGAGCTCGTTGACGCAGGCGCGCGGCGGCAGGCTGGCGAGGTACAAAATGGTCTGGCCGAGATCCTCCGCCTGCAGCATTCTTGCGCGATCTTCCTGCGGCGGCGGCACCGGGCGTTTTTCCATGATCGGCGTCGCCACCTCGCCCGGCAGCACCGAGGTGGCGCGTATGCCATGGATGCACTCTTCGGCATTGATCGATTCAGTGAGCGCAATCACGGCGCGCTTGGTCGCGTTGTACGCCGGCCCGGTCAGGGTGCTCGCGTAGCGCCCGGCCCAGGACGAAACATTGATGATCAGCCCGTCCTTCTGTGCGCGCATCGCCGGCAGTGCCGCGTGGCAGCAATAGAACAGGCCGTTGAGGTTGATCGCAACGACTTCGTCCCAGCCTTCCACCTCGACGTTATGCCAGTTGCGCTTGCCCAGGTTGGTGCCGGCACTGTTGATCAGGATGTCGATGCGCTGATGGCGCGACAGGATGTCCCTGGCCGCCTGCGCCACCGCTTTGCGATCGGAGACTTCAAGCTGCAGCACTTCGGCGCTGCCCTCCGCCTGCACCTGTTTCAGCGCCGCGGCATTGCTCGCCGCCGTGCGGCCGGAAATCACTACATGCGCGCCGGCCCGCGCCAACTCCATCGCGCCCGCCAGGCCGATGCCGCTGCCGCCGCCGGTGATCCATGCCACTTTGCCTTTCAAATTCATGCTGACTCCTTGGATAATTTCATGTCACTTCACGATCGTTTGCCCACCTGCGATGCGGGGGTGATCGAGCTTGCGCGGACGGCGCCCCGTCCGCGCGGATCGTCGATTGCGCAGGGATGAAAAGCGCATCCCTGCGCAATCGACGATCTTGTGTAAAAACCCTGCGCAGTCTCTGTTTTTAACCATAACCGCGATTTCTGTACGGATACGCTTTTCATCCGTACAGAAATCGCGGTTGGCGCGCGCAGCGCGCAAGGGTTTTTGTCTATGTCCTCGACGACCTCAGAACATCTATCAACGCTACCGCTTCTGATACTGCGCCGCCCCGAACAGCATCTCTTTCGCCTTGTCGTCCATCAGCGGCTTGCGCCGGTCGGCCAGCACGGCGAGGCCGCGCTGCACCGCCGGGCGCGCGGCGATGCCGTCGAACCAGCGCTTCACCTGCGGGTACTCGTCCATCTCCACGCCCTGGTTCTTGTAGGAGCGCAGCCAGGGCATGATCGCCATGTCGGCGATGGTGTATTCGTCGCAGGCGATGAATTTGCTCTCGGCCAGGCGCCGGTCCATCACGCCGTAGAGCCGGTTCGCCTCTTTCGAGTAGCGCTGCATGGCGTAGGGGATCTTCTCCGGCGCGTACACCAGGAAATGGTGCGCCTGGCCCAGCATCGGCCCGACGCCGCCCATCTGGAACATCAGCCATTGCAGCGTGGACCAGCGCTCGCGCAGATCCTCGGGCAGGAATTTCCCGGTCTTGGAGGCGAGATAGAGCAGCATCGCACCCGACTCGAACATGGACATCGGTTTGCCGTCGGGACCATCGGAATCGATCATCGCCGGCATTTTGTTGTTCGGGCTGATCCTGAGGAACTCGGGCTTGAACTGGTCGCCCGCGCCGATGTCGATCGGGTGCACGCGATAGGGCAGGCCGGTCTCTTCCAGCATGATGTGAATCTTGTGGCCGTTCGGTGTCGGCCAGGTATAAAGGTCGATCATGATTTCACTCCTTCTTGTCCGGATGTCGCTTGCGGATGAGGTATTTGTGCACGCCGTCCAGCACCAGGTCGCCGCGCTGGTTGTGCACCGTGGCGCGCATGACGATCACGCCGGTAGTGCGCTGTGGCACAAGCTCGGTGATTTCCAGCGCCGAATACAGCGTGTCGCCCGCATACACGCCCTTGAGAAAGCGGCTCGACTGCTCGACGAAACCGATGAGCGCATCGTCCACCTGGTGCGGGAACATACCGGCGCCGGCCGCGGTCTGGATCAGCACCTGAAAGCCGTGCGCGAGCATATCAGGCATGCCGTGCGCGCGGCAGTATTCGCGGTCGTAATGCACCGGATGGTTGTCGCCGCTGGCCGCCTGGAACGCGAGAAAATGCGCATCGGTCATGCTGCGGCTGGGCAGCCGGAAGGTTTCGCCGACGCGAAAATCCTCGAACCAGCGCTGCTCGGCCAGCTGGTGCGAACGCGGATCGAATGCAGACATTGGGCGCAGTCGCGCGGCTAGACCAGCTTGACCAACTGCTTGCCGAAGTTCTGGCCCTTGAGCAGACCGATGAAGGCCTTGGGCGCGTTCTCCAGGCCCTGCGCCACGGTCTCGCGGTATTTGAGCTTGCCCGAGGCGACCCAGCCGGCGAGATCCTTCAGCGCCGGCGGCCACAGATTCAGCCTGTCGCTGACGATGAAGCCCTGCACCTTGATGCGGTTGGTCAAGATCGCCTGAAAAGTCTTCACGCCATAGGGTTCGGTCGCGTTGTACTGCGAAATCAGGCCGCACACAGCGATGCGCGAGAAGGCGTTCGTGCGCCGCAGCACCGCGTCGAGGATTTCGCCGCCCACGTTCTCGAAATAGCAGTCGATACCGTCGGGCGTGGCCGCCTTCAGGTCCTCGCTCAGCCTGCCGGCCTTGTAATCGACGCAGGCATCGAAGCCGAGCTCGTTCACCACGTAGTCGCATTTTTCCTTGCCGCCGGCGATGCCCACGGCGCGGCAGCCCTTCTGCTTGGCGATCTGGCCGACGGCGCTGCCGACGGCGCCCGAAGCGGCCGACACCACCACGGTCTCGCCCGCCTTCGGCTGGCAAATATCCAGCAGCCCGACCCAGGCGGTGACCCCGGGCATGCCGATCACCCCAAGGTAGGCCGACATGGGCACGCGGCTCACGTCCACCTTGTTCACGCCGCTGCCGTCCGAACAGCCGTACTGCTGCCAGCCGTAAGCGCCGGTGACAATGTCGCCGATCTTGAATTTCGGGTTGTTCGACTCGATCACTTCGCCTACCGTGCCCCCGACCATGACCTGGTCGATCTCCTGTTTGGCAGCATAGGACTTGGTGTCGTTCATGCGCCCGCGCATGTACGGGTCGAGCGAAAGATAGTGGTTGCGCACCAGGATCTGCCCTTCCGCCGGTTGCGCGACGGGCGTGTTCACGATCTTGAAATTTTCTTCGGTCACCCAGCCCGTGGGCCGGCTGGCGAGCAGGACTTGCATGTTGGTAGTCATGGGCACCTCGATAAATTAGAGCTTATTTCAAAATGAGGGGATACATCCCCTCATACTCCCCTAAAACGGAGGCCATTTCGTTAATTCTGAAATGGCCTCTTAGGAGTTGCGATCTTGCGCGGACGAAACGCCGTCCGCGCGGATCGTTGATTGCGCACGGATGAAAAGCGTATCCGTGCGCAATCAACGATCATGTATAAAAACCACCCCAAACCGCTTTTGCTTTTCTCCGGAACCGTGTTTTCCGCGCGGATGCGCTTTTCATCCGCGCGGAAAACACGGTTGGCGCGCGCCCCCCAGGAGGACTTGCTTCGCGGCGCAGCGCGCAAGTCAGCGTTCGATTTCTACGCTGCGTTGGCGAAGCGCTCGCAGTGGTGCTCGACGTCGCCCAAAGTGGCGTTGATCATGGTCAGGCGTTTGGCGAAATGGCCGGCGGCGAGCTCGTTGCTCACGCCCATGCCGCCGTGCAGCTGTATCGCCTCCTGGCTGATCACGCGGCCGGAGCGGCCGATCTGGATCTTGGCCGCCGACACCGTGCGCTTGCGCTCGTTCGGATCTTCCGACTGCACCTTTACCGACGCGAGCAGGGCGAGCGAGCGCGACTGCTCGCAATGGATCATCATGTCCACGGCGCGGTGCTGCAAGGCCTGGAAGCTGCCTATCGGGCGGCCGAACTGCTGCCGCGTCTTCAGATACTCGTAGGTGGCGGCGTTCAGCGCTTCCATCGCGCCCACCGCTTCGGCACACAGCGCCGACACGGCGAAATCGGCAGCGCGCTCAAGCAGCGGCAACGCCTGGTCGACCTCGCCCAGCACGGCGTCGGCGCCGACCCTGACGTTCGCCAGTTTGATTTCGGCCGCGCGCATGCCATCGATGGTGCGATAGCCCTGCACCGCGACGCCGGCGCTGTTCCTGTCCACCAGGAACAGGCTGATGCCTTTGGCCTCGCGCGCGCCGCCCGCGGTGCGCGCCGAGACGATCAGCTTGTCCGCGCTCTCCCCGTGCAGCACCACCGCCTTGTGGCCGTTCAGCACATAGCCCGTGCCGTCGCGCCTGGCCGTGGTCTCGACGCAGTTCAGTTCGTAGCGGGAAGTCGGCTCGCCCAGCGCCGCGGCCAGCAGCAGTTTGCCCTGCGCCACTTCGGACAGGATGGCCTGCTTCTGCGCTTCGCTGCCACCGAGGTCGACCAGGCTGCCGCCCAGCACCACGGTGGAAAAATACGGCTCGACCACCATGCCGCGGCCGAGCTCGGTCATCACCAGCATGGTGTCCACCGAGCTGCCGCCGAAACCGCCGTGCGCTTCGTCGAAAGCCACGCCGAGCAGGCCCATTTCGGCGAACTGCGCCCACACCTGGTCGGAAAAACCCTGCTTCGAGGCGATGATCGCGCGGCGCGCTTCGAAGCCGTACTCCTTGCTGATGTATTTCTGCAGGCTGTCGCGCAACTGCTGCTGTTCGTCGCTGAATATGAAATCCATGATCAGAGCCCCAGTACCATTTGCGAAATGATGTTGCGCTGAATTTCGTTCGAACCGCCGTAGATCGAAGTCTTGCGGTAATTGAAATACACCGCGGCGGCCGCGGCGGCGTATTCGGGCCCGACCGGCTCGCCTTTCCAGCCGGCGTCGCGCGCCTCCGGCCGGAACGGCAGCGCATACGGCCCCACCGCCTCCAGCGTCAGCTCGGTCAGCGCCTGCTGGATGTCGGTGCCCTTGATCTTGAGGATGGAGGCCTCCGGCCCCGGCTTGGTGCGCGAGGACAGCACGCGCAGCAGCGTTATTTCGAGGGCCATCAGCTCGACTTCCACCTGGGTGACGCGGTCGCGAAAGCGCGGATCCTGCGCGAGCGGCTTGCCGTTGCGCAACTGCTTCCCGGCAATGGCTTTCAATTGTTCCAGCTCGCGCTTGGACTCGCCCACGCGGGCGATGCCGGTGCGCTCGTGGCCAAGCAGGAATTTGGCATAGGTCCAGCCCTTGCCCTCCGCGCCCACCAGATTCTCGGCCGGAACCTTGACGCTGTCGAAGAACACCTCGTTCACCTCGTGCTCCTCGTCCAGGGTGATGATCGGGCGCACGGTGACGCCGGGCGAAGTCATGTCAATCAGCAGGAACGAGATGCCTTCCTGCTTTTTCACCGTGGTGTCGGTGCGCACCAGGCAGAAAATCATGTTGGCGTACTGGCCCAGCGTGGTCCAGGTTTTCTGGCCGTCGACGATGTAGTGATCGCCCTGGCGCACAGCGCGCGTCTTGACCGAAGCCAGGTCGGAGCCCGAGCCGGGCTCGCTATAACCCTGCGCCCACCAGTCCTCCGAGGACAGGATGCGCGGCAGGAAATGCTCCTTCTGCCATTGGCTGCCGAAATTCTGGATTACCGGGGCCACCATCACCAGCCCAAAAGGCATCACGCGCGGCGCCCCCAAATAGCCGCATTCCTCGTCGAATATATGTTGCTGGATCGGCGTCCAGGCGCAGCCTCCATACTCCTTCGGCCAGTTAGGGGCGACCCAGCCTTTCTTGTACAGAATTTTTTGCCAGCGCACCCAGTCGTCCTTGACCATGCGCTTGTGATGCAGCACCTTGTCGGCGATATCCTTGGGCAGATTGTCGTGCACGAAGCTGCGCACTTCTTCGCGAAACGCCTGTTCTTCCTTGGTGTAATTGAGGTCCATGGGGGTCCTTGGATTGGCGCGATTGACAGCTTTCATTATAACACTGCGGTTACTTGCCCGATTCCGGGCCGGACCGTTTTCAGCGGGTCGAAAGCGCTTGCCTGTGACCGCCGCAAACGCGTTTCGATTCTTTTGCCAGGCGCGACTTCGATCTGCTATGTTCGCCCTGATTCCAGGCTGAGGAGCAAAGCATGAGCGGACCGCTGACGGGAGTGAAGGTTGTCGAAATCGCAGGCATAGGCCCGGGCCCGTTCTGCGGCATGCTGCTCGCCGACATGGGCGCCGATGTATTGCGCGTGGATCGCCTGCAGGCGAACGATCTGGGGCTGCCGGTGGAGCCGAAGTACGACATCATGTCGCGCGGCCGGCGCTCGATCGCGCTCGATTTGAAGCTGCCTGCATCGATTGAGACGGTGCTCGAACTGGCGGCGAGGGCGGACGCACTGATCGAGGGTTTCCGCCCCGGCGTCACCGAGCGCCTGGGCCTGGGACCGGAAACCTGCCTCGCGCGCAATCCGCGCCTGGTCTACGGCCGCATCACCGGCTGGGGGCAGGACGGGCCGCTGGCGCAGGCCGCCGGCCATGACATCAATTACATCGCGCTGTCGGGCGCGCTGCACGCCATCGGCCGCAAGGGCGAGGCGCCGCTGCCGCCGCTCAACCTGGTCGGCGATTTCGGCGGCGGCGGCATGGTCCTCGCGTTCGGCATCGCCTGCGCCTTGTTCGAGGCGCGCGCCTCGGGCAAGGGCCAGGTGATCGACGCCGCGATGAGCGAGGGCGCAGCCAGCCTGATGGCGATGTTCTATGGGCGCGCGGCGGCAGGGCATTGGCGCGATCAGCGCGGCGTGAATGTGCTCGACACCGGCGCGCCCTGGTACAACACCTATGAGACCGCAGACGGGAAACATGTCGCCATCGGCTCCATCGAGGGCCGTTTCTACGCCGAACTGCTGGCGCGACTGGGCCTGGATCCGGCCACCCTGCCGGGACAATTCGAATACACGCGCTGGCCCGAGTTGCACGCCGCGTTTGCGGCCGCTTTCAAAAGCAAGACCCGCGACCAGTGGTGCCGCGAAATGGAAGGCACGGACGTGTGCTTCGCGCCGGTATTGTCGCTGGCCGAAGCGCCGCAACACCCGCACAACCGGGCGCGCGGCGCCTTCGTCGAAATCGACGGCGTGACCCAGCCCGCGCCGGCGCCGCGCTACTCGCGCACCCCGGGCGCCGTTGCGCGCGGCGCGCCGCGCCGCGGCGAAGGCGGCGCGCAGGCGCTCGCCGACTGGGGCTTCGGCGAAAAAGAGATCGACGGCTTTCGCGCGCGCGGCGCGCTGATGCCCGATGGCTGACATCGCCGCAGATAGCTATAGCTGATATCGCCGCATAGTGCGCTTACCGCCCGCTGGCCGCGGCCGCGCGCGTTCACCCTGCGCCCGCGCGCTGTTGGCGGCCCAGGGCAAGTCGCAGCGCCCGCTTCCACACCCTTTGCTTGTACGCGCGCGACATGGAGGCGTTGGCCGGGCTGGTGGAAGGCAGGCGCCGATATTGTTGCGGTCCGAACCCGTCCGCGAGCACAGGCAGCACGTGCTTGCGATAGCAGGCCTCGGCTTTGGCGCCGTTGAAGAATACCTGCGTAATCCCGGGATGGGCGCGGTAGAACGAGACGAAATCATTCGCGCTTATGCTGGCGTCCTCGATGGCCGAATCCAGGCTGCCCGCGCGCGTGCAAGTTGCAAGCACGTCCCACAGCGCGATGCCGCAGGCTTTCAGGGCCTGGACTCTGGTTTCGTAGGGCGCGGCGGAGCCGAAGCCGCTGACTTCCCCGAGGATGCGCCAGAACATATTCTGCGCATGCGCATAGTATTGTCCGGCCGCGAGCGATACCTTCCCCGGCATGCTCCCCAGGATCAGAATGCGCGCGTTGGCATCCCCGATCGGGTGGAAGCTCTGAACGCGCGACATTTCTTTATTGCTTCTGCTGCTGCAGCGCGCCCGGAACCTTCATCGGCGGCGCTTTCGGCAAATCCCTGCCGCTGAACATGAGCCACCAGAAGAACCAGGCCCCGACAGCGGCCAATATCCCGCAACCGACCAGAACCCTGCGCAAAGTCCGGCGCTCGGCAGCCCCTGCCTCTTCGATCTCGTCCAGTGTCTTGCGCACCTTGCGCAGCGCTGTCTGCTCGGTCGTGCGCTGCGCCTGCTCCTCGATCGCAGCGCGGTCGATGTCGTTCGGTGTCTCGGCGCCCATGTCAGTGCTCCCTCATGCGAAATGAGTTGTTCGAGATAAAGCTGGATCTACTGGCTGGTGCTCCTTTTCCCGGAAATCTCCTGCATCATACCGAGGATTGCCGGCCGGCCAAGGTAGGTCGCCCGCATGCCCTGCAACTCGAGGTCGACGCTGGTGCCATCCCTGCGCACGGCGGCGAAGGTGTGGCTGGCCGGGCCGGGTTCCCCCTCAAACAATCGGCGCAGGACGTCGGCCACCGCCTCAAAATCCTTCTCGACCGGAAGCGACAACGGGTACTTGCCGATCAACTCGGCTTCGGCGGCGCAGCCGAGAATCTCGACAAAGCGGGGATCGCAATAAGCGAGCTTTTGGTCCTGAATCACGAATATTCCGGCAAACCACTGCTCCAGCAACCTGCGCAAGTCCGCCTCGGCTTCGACCGGTTCGCGTTCGGCCTGCTTGCGCCCGGCGATCTCGCGCCAGGTGGCGACAGTCCTCGATTCGCCATCGGCGCCGCGCACGATCGCCGCGGAGACCGAGCAGGGAACGAGGGAACCGTCGCGGTTCTTGAACATCGATTCCACGTCGATGGCGCGGCCGCGCTGTCTGATCGATTCGATGATGGCGTGTCTGTCGCGGGGATCGGCGTAGAGCGCGTATACCGATGTTCCGATCAGGTCCTCCCTCTTGTATTGCCCCTTCGACAGCGTCGCGATCTGGGGACTCATCTCAAATATGGTTCCATCGAGGCTGGCCTCGACATAGGTGTCCTGCACGTTGTCGTGGATACGCCGGTATTTCTCCTCGCTCTCGCGCAGCTTGCGGTTCTCCGCCTCCAGTTGCGCCATCTTGTCCTCGACCTTGCGCGCGGGCGCCGACTCGTGCAGTGCGTGGGCAACCGCGTCGTCCCGCGGCGTCGCCGGGCTGGGCGCGGTGCGCCCGGCCCCCTGCTGCAGCACCGCGCGCAGCTCCCTCAGAAACGCCTCCGCCTCCAGCGGCTTGATCAGATAGCGCACCGCACCCAGCGCGATGGCAAACTGCCCGTCGTCCGGGCGCACATAGGTGGAGGAGTAGAAAATGAACGGGATGGCCCTGAGCGCCGAATTCTGCATCCAGGCGCGGCACAGCGCGAAGCCGTCCATCTTCGGCATCAGCACGGCGGAGACGATGACATCGGGCGGATCGCGTCGCGCGGCGGCCAGCGCTTCCACGCCGTTGTTTGCAGCCGTCACCCGGCAGCCGTTGACCTCGAGCAGCAGTTTGAGCAGGTTGCGGTTCTCCTCGCTGTCCTCGACAATCAACACATGTGTCATGAGATGAGACTCCTTCCCGCCACTCCCTCGACGCGTACGCTACCCAGGCTCGGGCACCCGGATTTCCCGGCAGCCGGCTTATACAGCCGGAATTCGAGCCTCAGGCAAGCGCGCATATCGCGGAAATCCCCCTTCGACCGGTACGCGTCCCGCCTTGTCGAGCTGTTGACAGGAACTTGTTGAAACGCCGCCATGTCTGCCTCACGACGAATTCGCCAGCCTTGGCGCGTTGCGGTGCCGCAATGCAACGCGTTAAAAATAGGGTCAAAACATTTTCATGCGGGACAACGCCTCGATCTGTGTTGGGAGGCTTAAACAATAAAGCAATTGGTGTGCCATGCGCTATGGCCGTGCAGGAAGATGCAGCGGATCCGGTACCCGGGGATTACGCGCGGCACGATGCACCCGCAAAATCAGCGCGGTGGACGCGAACGGACCCTCCCGCCGCGCAGGAAGCGCTTTGGGACGACTCGGCTTGCTCTCAGAAAAGAAATTGCTTTGCCGCCGCCACGGATGCAGCCGGATCTTCCTCCTGCGGCACCTGCCCGAGTTCATCAAACACGATCAGGCGGTTCAGCAACGGGATTCCGGCTATTCGAAATCCGATCGGAACCGACACCGGTTGAAACAGGCAGCCGGCCGCGCCTGACTGGCATTGGCCGTCATCGCGCCGCTGCCGGAGCGGTTCGCCTGCCGGTGGTCCTGCGCAGCCACAGCTTGCGCGCTTCCTCCATGGTCCACATCGTGGCCGCGAACAAAACGGCGAGCAACCAGACCTCCGGCCCGATCGGCGCCGTGCCGAGCAGCCAATTTCCAACCTGGGTGTATACGATGAACAGAATCAGGCCCAGCTCCGCTGCTATTCCGAGCAGGATGAGCGGGTTGCTGATGAGGCTGAAAGACAGCGACGACTTGCGCGGGTGGCGGCAGAGGAAGACGTTTACCACCTGCATGACGACGATCGCCGCCAGGCAGGCGGTGGTCGCTTGCAGATAGAGCGGGTCGGTCTTGCCGGGCAAATCGCCGTAGCGCCAGCCGGCGGCGTCGAGGACGAAGAAGAATACTGCCATCGACGCCGCCGCCTCCAGCGCGCCGAGGAAGAGGTACGCGCGGGCGATCAGTCCCCAGGACAGCAGCCGCTCGCCGCGCGCCCTTGGCGGCCGGTTCATGACGCCCGGATCCGGTTTCTCGGCGCCCAGCGCCAGCGCCGGCAGCATGTCGGTGCCGAGGTCGACGGCCAGGATCTGGATGATGGTAAGCGGCAGCGGGATCCGGAACAGTACAAAGGCGAGATAGGGCACTACCTCGGGGATGTTGGAGCTGAGGATATAGGTGAGGAACTTGCGGATGTTCTCGAACACCGCGCGCCCTTCTTCGATGGCGGCGACAATGCTGGCGAAGTTGTCGTCGAGCAGAATCAGGTCGGCCGCTTCCTTGGCCACGTCGGTGCCGGCGATGCCCATGGCGATGCCGATGTCGGCGGTTTTCAGCGCCGGGGCGTCGTTCACGCCGTCGCCGGTAACGGCGACGATCTCGCCTTTCTTCTTCAGCGCCTCGACGATCAGCATTTTCTGCTCGGCGGCGACGCGGGCAAAAATGATCTCCTTCGCATCGAGCGCGAGTTGCAGTTGCGCGGGCGACATGCGGCGCAGCGCGTCGCCGCCGATCACCACCGGCTGCTCCGTCTTCACCAGGCCGATTTGGCGCGCGATCGCCAGGGCCGTATGCGGGTGGTCGCCGGTGATCATGATGATGCGGATGCCGGCAGAGGCGCAGCGCGAAATGGCGTCCGTCACCTCGGCCCGCGGCGGGTCTTCGAGCCCGACCAGGCCGGTGAGGGTCATGCCGCGCTCCTCGGTCGGCATGCCGTCTTCGACCGCGCAATGGGCGAACGCGAGCACGCGCAGCCCGGCCTCGGTCATCACGTCCTGCGCCGCCAGCAGGCGCGTCTTCGCCGCGGCATCGAGCGGCGCGATGCCGGCGTCGAACTGGATCAGCTCGCAGGCGGCGAGCACCGTCTCCGGCGCGCCCTTGCAGTAGAGCACGCGGCCCTGCGGCGTCTGGCACAGCACCGACATGCGCTTGCGGTCGGTGTCGAACGGGATCTCGTCGATGCGCGCAAAACCGTCGAGGCTGCCCGCGACTTGCCGGCCCATGCCGGCCAGCGCCACTTCCATCGGGTCGCCCAGCAGCTTGCGCTGGCCGTGGTCGTCCACCTCGTTCAGGTTGTGGCAGAGCGCGGCATTGACGAACAGCTCGCGGTGGTCCAGCGCCAGGCGCGGTTGCGCCGCAAGATCGGCCGGCTCGACGAAGCCGCCGCCGAGCCACAGGCGCGTCACCGACATGCGGTTCTGCGTCAGCGTGCCGGTCTTGTCGCAGCAGATGGTCGTGGTCGAGCCGAGCGCCTCGACCGCGGGCAGGTGGCGCACCAGCGCGTTGCGCTTGGCCATGCGCTGCGTCGCCATCGCCAGCGACAGCGTCACCGTCGGCAGCAGGCCTTCGGGCACGTTGGCGACGATGATGCCGATGGCGAAGAGAACGTTTTCCCACGGCGGCAGTCCGAGCGCCTGGCCGATGAAGAACAGTGCGATGCCCATGCCCGTGGCCAGCGCCGCGACGATGCGCGACAGGCGCGCGATCTCGCGCTGCAGCGGCGAACTCGGTTCGCCCGCCGTTTGCGTGAGGTGGGCGATCTTGCCGAACTCGGTGTGCATGCCGGTGGCGTAGGCCACGGCGCGCGCCTGACCCGACACCACCGAGGTGCCGGCGAGGGCGATGTTCTTTGCGAACAGCGGCGATTCCTCCATGCTGGGCTCGGTATTGCGCGCTTTGGGCAGGGATTCGCCGGTGACCGTCGCGGTGTTGACGCGCAACGCGAACGCCTCGACCAGGCGGCAGTCGGCCGGAACCAGGCTGCCCTCCTCCAGCAACACGATGTCTCCGGGCACCAGATCGGTGGCGAGAATCTCGACGGTTTCGCCGCCGCGCTGCACCTTCACCTTCTGCGGCAGCAACTGGCGCAGCGCCGCCACCGCCCGCTCGGCCTTGTATTCCTGCCAGAAGGAGAAAACGCCGTTGATGACAATGACCCCGACGATCGCGATCCCCAGGCTCGCCATGCCTTGGCCGGGATCGAAATGTTCGGCGAGAAATGCCAGCGCCGCGCCGGCCCAGAGGATGAGAGCGAAAAAATGGGTGAACTCGCGGGCGAAGCCGAGGAGCAGATGCTCGCGGCGCAACTCCTCGACATGATTGGGCCCGAACTCCGCCAGCCGGCGCGCGGCTTCAGCCTGCGCGAGGCCGGCGCGGGAGGTTTTCAGGCTGGCGAGAGCCTGGTCGGAGGTGAGCCTGTGTATGTGCACGGAAGAGGAAGGCAAGGTCGCCGGGTCACGCCACCTGCCTCGCATCGTAGGCTGTCATAGGGGATACGCATTGACCTTGGTCAAATGTTATCGCGCGCAAGTCCAACCTGGACCAGAGGCGAGGATCGTCGCAATGGTGCGCATGACCGGGGACGACTCCTGCATCGGGCTCTCGCTTTGGCGTCTGCGCACCAGCTCAGCGCCCAGGCCAGAACCTTACGAGTTCGTGCACCTCGTGGTTGTAGCGCGATGCGCCGACAGAATCGATGTATTCGTAGCGCACCGCGTTGCGCACTTCGGGCGCGTACCAGAGGGTGTCATCGATGCTCCCGCCCCAGGCACCTTCAGGCCCCGTCGCGTCGTACCTTCCCTCCATGCGCAGCTTCAGCGCGAGGTAGGTCCCGGCGGGCACGGTGACCATCTCCCAGCCGACCGCCCTGCCCCGCAGTTCCGCGGTCACTTCGGTCCCCGGCTGCTTGGTGTTCGACAGCGCGACCTTTCCCGTCCAGGTCTTGCCCACGTAGAGCGGGAAGCTGTAGTTCGGATAGAAAGGCGCGGCCGTCTGCGTGAATGCCGGCGCTTCGACGCGCACGAGATTGAATGCGGTCGTACGCAGGATCTTGGCGACGCTGCTGCCGTCGAGGCTCGAGGATTCCATCACGATGCCGCTCGAGTCAAGCCGCTGCACCACGTTGACGGAGACTTCCTCCAGCGCGCCTCTCCAGCCGTCTATTTTGTTGAACATCCAGGTGTCGCCGACGCGCACATCGGGGGATTCGATCCTGCGGGCGTCGACCTGCGCGAACGCGGATGCGGCGGCGAGCAGGCACGCCAGCAGCACGATCAAACTGCGCATCGCCGGCCTACTGCGCCGCGTTGAGGTACTTCGTCGCCTCGGCATGGCCCGGCACGCGCTCGAGCACCTGCGCGTACAGTTCGCGCGCCTTGCGCACGTTGCGCAACGCCGATTCCGCGCGCGCCCAGTAAACGAGGAGCGTCGCGTCGGTCGGGTAGCGCGACGACACCTCGGCCGCATGCTTGGCCAGTTCGCCCCAGCGCGAGGTGGCTTCCTCGCAGATCATGATGCGCACGTGCGCCGTGTAGTTCCACGGGCTGTCGGTGAGTACCTTGCGCCCGGTCTTGATCGCGTCGGCCCAGCGATACAGCGCCATCTGCGGCAGCATCACGCCGAGCGCGGCCTCGAGCGAGCGCGGATTGAGCGCGAGCGAACGCTGATAGAGCGCCTCGGCTTCGGCGTAGCGGCCCTGCAGATACGTGAGCCAGGCGCTGCGGATCAGCGCGAACTCGTGCACCGGCTGGCGCGTCGCGAACGGCGCGATCTGGGCCTGGGCTTCGGCGTAGCGGCCTATCCCCTCGAGCCGGTAGGACTCGGACCAGGGATCCGTCTGCGCGTGCGCCGCGACGGCGAGCGCGAGGCCCGCGGCAAATGCCGCGAGCCGACTTACTGCGTTGGCGTGTTTCATCGCTTGGTGCCCTCCAGTTGGTTAGTGTGGCTGGCGCTGGTTTGACTTGAGCTGGTCTGACTTGAATTGCCAATGGCAGGCGCCGCTTCTTCCAATATCGCTTCCCAGCGGCGGCCGAACATCTGCATGCGCAGCCGCGTGACGCCGCGTCCGGGCGCGATCCATGCGCTGGTCGCTGCGCGCCAGGTGAGGCCGGGCAGCGGACTGAAGCGATGCTCGCCGTCCTGCCGCCACGCGTGTTCGGATTCGTCCCACTGCCTGCGGTAGGTACTGTCGCAACCCGCCCCGAGCGGCCGCGCCAGCGCAGCCGCGGCGCGGCGCAGCGGCCCGAGCGGCAGCAGCGCGAGCGCCGGGCGATCGCGCCACAGGCCGGCCACCGCGCTGAATGGCGTCAGTCCGAGACACAGCAGCCACAGGTCGAGCAGCCGGTCGCGCCTGCCCTGGCGGTCGAAATGGCCGACCGCGTACGGCGTCTCCTCGAACGCCGCGGATGCGCCCGAACCGGTCGTCAGGCGGCTCTGTCCGAGCAGCGTGCGTTCGCTGCGCAACTCGGCGCGCCGCGCACTCGGCCCCGCGCCCGGACCGGTCAAGCGATAGGCAAGCACCCTGCCCTGCGGCATGCGCAGCGCACCGGCCAGCCCCTCGTCGCGCGGCGCGCCGCTGACGAGTTCGCCTTCCGCGGGCACGTGGTAGAGCCGGAACTCGCCCGCGCCGCCGGCGCTGCGCACGAGCACGTTGGCGAGATGGAACGTGCGGGTCGCGCCGCCGAGCTGATCGGAGGACTGCACCTGGAAATGCAAATGCGGCTCGGGCGCGCGCCCGGAACTGCCGCACGCGGCCACCTGCTGGCCGGTGACAACCCAATCGCCCGCCTGCGCGCGGATGCTGCCCTGCTTCAGGTGCGCGAGCAGGACGTGCACGCCGCCCGCGGTGCGCAGCATCAGGAAATTGCCCCAGTTGTTCTCGATGTCGGCCTCGCCTGGCGGCATGTCGGCCAGGTCGTCGCGCAACTTCACCACCTGCGCCGCGGCCGGCGCGAGCACCGGCGTGCCGAAGCAGAAGTAATCGCGCGGCGTGTCGCCCTCGCCGCGGCGCTTGCGCCCCGCGTCGACGATCTCGACATCGAGCGCATGCTGCCAGGGGCTGCGGTGCGTGTACGGCCCGTCGAACGCCTGCGACACGCGCCATTCGCCGAAGAACGGCGCCATCAGCGCGATGCTGTCGGGCGCGCTGCCGCGCACCTGCGCGATGCGCGCGCGTTCGTAGCTGCGCTCGGGCAGATCCGGCGCGTCGAGCACCAGCCGCGGCGCGCGGTTGTCCGCGCGCACCGCCAGCGCTCCCAGCCACAGGTACACGGCGGCGATGAATGGCAGCGTCAGCAGCGGCAGATACAGCGGTTGCAGCGCCGCAGCGAACGCGAGCGCGAGCCACGCGGCCAGCGCGCCGCCCGCCGCCGCCATGGCGAAGCCCGTGCGCGACGGCACCGAGAAGATGCCGCCGAGCGCCATCGCGGCGAGCATGTAATTAAAACCGTACAGGTCGGCGCCGACGCTGCCGGAGAGCGCGAGCGCAGCCTGCCCGGCAACATATCCGGCGAGCGCGAGCAACGCGAGGTAGCGCGATGCGACGAGCAGCCCGGCGAACAGCAGCGCACCGGCGACCGGATAGGGAACGAGGAACAGCCAGCCGAGCGCGGTGAAGAAGCCCTGCGTTGCCGCCGGCAACAGGTCGCCCGCGGCGCCGAACGGGTCGTGCAGTGCGGAGGCCGCTTCGCGCCAGGGCGAGGCGAGCGCGGCCAGCCAGCACGCGAACACGAACGGCAGGCTGAGCAGCGGCAGCCGGCCCGCGCGCCAGAGCAGCGCCGCGAACCAGTGCGCGCACAGCGTCACGAACAGCGACACGCCTGCCAGCCAGACCGCAAGCCGCAAGTCGAACGGGTAGAACGCACCGATGAACAGTCCGGCCAGCAGGCCGTTCACGAGATGCGGCGCGCCGGCGGCGGACAAAGCAAACGCCCGCGCCCACAGCGCGGCGCACGCCAGCCCGAACAGTCCGGCCGCCGCGGCGCGCGGTGAGCACCAGGTGAGCAGCATGAACCAGGCCCCGGCGCGCGGCGAATCGCAGAAAAGCACTGACGCGTAGGCACGCAGCAGCGCATCGACGGCGGCGGCAGCGTGGCGCGCGAGCTTCATTCGGGCAGGCCCTGCGGGAACGGCTGCGCGACCGCCGCCGGCACGCGCTCCTGCGCGTTGACGGTCTCCAGCCGCTCGGCGGCGCGGATCAGCTCGACCTCGCCCGACGCGGTGACCATCACGATCGCCGGACGGTACTGAATGAACTGCTGCCACTGCGTGTTGTTGTACGCGCCCACCGGGCCGATTGCGAGCGGCTCGCCGACGTCAAGCGGCGGCAGCAGCGCCGCGGCGCGCACGACGTCGATGTTCATGCACAGCGGCCCGTAGAGCACGGTTTCCTCGGCGATGCCGTCGAGCTCCCGCAGCGGCTTGACCTCGTGGTTGTACCAGTATGCCGTGAACAGCAGGTTGACGCCCGCGTCGAGAATCGCGGCGCGCCGCCCGTCGGGCAGGCGCTTGTTGGCGACCACGCGCGTCACCAGCGTCTCGGCGTCGTCGACCACGGCGCGGCCGGTCTCGAGCACGAGCACGGGCAGGGGCTTGCCGGCCGCGACCCGGGCGCGCGTCGCCTCGAGCAGCGCGTCGGTGATCGCCTCGGCGTACTGCTCGAAGCTCGGCACCATCTGCTCCGGCGGCAGATAGACGCCCTGCAGCGCGTTGCGCGAGGCGAACCCGCCGCCGATGTCGAGGTACTCGATGCTGCAGCCGGTGCCGCGTTCGGTCGCGTCCATGAAACCGGCCATGATGCGCGCTTGCGCGGCGTAGGCACGCACGTCGAGCACGAACGTACCGATGTGGCTGTGCAAGCCGGTGAGCCTGAGCCACTTGCTCGCGGCGATGCGCTGCGCCGCGTCGCCTGCGGCCCCCGATTCGATGTTGAAGCCGAAGCGGGTCCAGACGTCGGTGTAGCCGGTATCGAAGTTCAGGCGGATGCCGACCGGCACGCGCTCGCGGCCGAGCCGGCGCGCGATGGTCTCGATCGCGTAGAGCTCGTCGAGGTGGTCAATGTTGATGGTCGCACCCTCCTCGATCGCCTGTTCGAGCACCTCATTCGGCTTCCACGGACCGTTGAACATGATGCGCGAGCCGGGCACGCCGAGCGCGCGCGCCTTGTGGTATTCGAAATCCGAGACGACTTCGGCCCAGGAGCCTTCCTGGTGCAGCACGTTGCAGACGGCGCCGAGGTAGTTGGTCTTGTACGACCAGCCGTGGCGCACGCGCGGCCAGCGCGTCGCGAACGCGCGCTTCAGGCGGCGCACGTTGTCGCGCAGGGTCTGCTCCGAGACGATGAAAAGCGGCGAGCCGTACTGTTCGAGCAAGGGCGCGATCGCGACGCCGCCGACGTCGGACTGGTGCGGCTGCGCGCGCACGTTGCCGAACTTGTTCATGCCGCCGGCGCCATGCGCGGTCAGGACGGGTTTCGTCCAGGCAAGCATGTCGCCCATCAGCGCACTCCTTCCGGCTCAAGGCCGCGCGAGAGATCGCCGCCCATGATCAGTTTCTCGAAATCGCCGAGCGGAACGATCGTCTCGACCGCGTAGCGGATGAACATCGTGCCCGGCCGGGGCAAGGCGAGCGCCGGCGCCGGCCGCCCGAACGCGAGCTCGGTCAGCAGCGCGGGCAGGTTGCGCCCGACGCCCTGCGACAGATAGATCCAGGATGGAAAGCGCGGGTTGATCTCGATCAGGTGGTAACGGCCCGCGGCGTCGCGCATCATCTCGACTTCGAGCGGCCCCTTCCAGGCCAGCGCCTGCACCAGCCTGCGCGCGGCGTCGGCCAGGCCCTGATCGAAGATCGCCACGCCGGCCCAGGCCTTGCCCTTCGCGGTCAGCGCGCGCTTTTTCATCATCACTTCGCCGAGCAGCCGCCCGTCGCCGTCGGCGACGCCGGACAGGTTGTATTCCTCGCCCGCGATGAAGCGCTGCGCCAGCACCGGCAGCCCCCATTCCGCGGCGATCGCCTGGAACGCAGCGGCGCCCTCCTCGGCGCTGCGGACGATGCGCGCGTCGTAGAACGGGCCCTTGACCACCATCGGGTAGGACCAGCCGTCGGCTTGGCCGCTGCGGAAGAAGCTCGCGCTGCTGACCGGCTTGATCTCCGGACAGGCGACGCCGGCGAGCGCGCACAGTTCGGGCAGCCGGTCCTTCGTGCGGCGCGCCAGCGCCTGCGCCTGCGGCAGGAAGGTGCGAATGCCCATCGCGGCGAGCCGCGGCGCGGCGCCGACCATCTGCGGCAGCTCGGCGTCGAGACACGGGATCAGCAGGTCGAGGCGCTCGGCGGCGTGGATGCCGGCGAGGCGCTCGAGCATCGCGTCGCTGCCGCCGCTCGGGTACGACAGCATGTGGGCGGAGTCGCAGTATTCGCCGAGATAGAGACCCGGATCGAGCGCGTCGTAGCCCAGCCCGACGATGCGCACGCGCGGGCCGTAGGCCTCGCGCAGGCAACGCGCGACGGCGAGGCCCGGACCCGGGTTCTCCGGCTGGGCGTTCATGCCGGTCACGGCGACAGTGAAGCAGGGTTCGGCCATCATTTGATCTGACTCCTCAGCACGCTGGCGAATTCGATCACGTCGCGCTCGAGGGTGGCGGCGTCGCCCTCGAAGCGCGCCTGCAGCGCCGCGACGACTTCGGCGAGGCCGGTCGGCTTCTGCAGCAGGCGCAGAAGCGCGAGCCCGGTCGCATTGACGCTGTAGCTGCGGCCGCTGACCGGGTCGAACACGAAACCGCTGTCGCTCAGCGCCAGCCTGCCAACCGTCTCCGCATCGGGGAACACTCTTGCCCTGTCGTTCATGCCCGCCTCCACGTCGCCGGATTTCATGCTGCCGATGATGCCGCCCTTCGATTACGCGTGTCCATGGCCCTGCATTACAGTTTTGTAATGGACGGCAGGCGCCCGGCGGGCTATGGTACTGCGCAGCGCGTTTCCCCGGAGGGGAAGGTCGGAATGAAAGTACTGGTGGTGGAGGACGAGGCGAAGATCGCCGATTTCGTCTGCGCCGGGCTGCGCGAGCAGGGCTTCGCGGTCGAGCACTGCGCCAACGGCACCGAGGGATTCGAGCTCGCCAGCCGCGGCGGCTACGACGCGATCGTGCTCGACATCATGCTGCCGGGGCGCGACGGCCTGTCGGTGCTGAAGGGCCTGCGCAAGGCCGGGATGGCGACGCCGGTCATCCTGCTGACTGCGCGCAACGAGCTCGACGACCGCATCGAAGGCCTCGCGCTCGGCGCCGACGATTACCTCGCCAAGCCGTTTTTCGTCGAGGAACTCATCGCGCGGCTGCACGCGCTCGTGCGCCGCGTCTCGGGCGAGCGGCAGAACGTGCTCGCGGTCGGCAAGCTGCGGCTCGACCGGATCTCGCGCGAGGTCACCTGGTTCGAGCAGGCCGTGGACCTGACCGGGCGCGAATTCAATCTGATCGAATACCTGATGCGCTCGCCCGGCCGCGTGCTCACGCGCACGCAGATCCTCGAACACGTGTGGGGCTACGACTTCGACCCGAGCACCAACGTCGTGGACGTCTGCATCCAGCGCATCCGCAAGAAGATCGCCTCGATCGCGGCCGACGCCGAGTCGCCGATCGAGAGCGTGCGCGGCGTCGGCTACCGTTTCCGCAAGCTCGACGCGGGCCCCGAGTGAGGCTGTCGTTCCGGCTGCGCCTCGCGCTGCTCTCGGCGCTGCTGGCCGGCTGCGCGCTGGCGGGTTTCGCCACGCTGACCTGGTGGTTCGTGCGCGACATCCGCGTGCAGCAGATCGAGACCGACGTGACCGAGCACGCCGGACGCGAGTCCGCCCGGCGCCTGCCGTCCAGCGGCTGGCAGCAGTCGGAGGTCGTGCTGGCGCGCACGCTCGGCGCGCGCAGCCCGGTCGAGGTGCTGCTGCTGGTCGAGGACGCCGCGGGCGCGACCGTCTATCGCTCCGCGCGCTGGCCCGCCGACACGGACGCAAAACAGTTCCCGTGGCCGCCTACGCCCACCCCCGATCCGTTGGCGCGCCGATCCGACCCGCGCATGCTTCCTCCACCGCCTGCCTCGTCCTGGGTGATCAGACCCGACGTCGACCTGCGGCCGCTCGAGCCTACCGTCGCAATATCCTCGTTCCGCGCCGACGGCGTCGACTGGCGCGCCGGACTCGCGGTGACGCCGTACTCGAGGGTGGCGGTCGCGATGAGCCTCGCTGCAGTCGACGCGGACATGGCCGCGCTGCGCAATTCGTTCCTGTTGGCGGTGCCGCTTGCGCTCGCTCTGATCGGGCTCGGCTCCTGGATCGTCGCGGCGCGCGCGCTGAGCCCGGTGCGGCGCCTGAACGCGTCGATCCGCACGGTGACGGCCGCGGGGCTGGACCAGCGCGTGACCACGCGCGAGCAGGACCGCGAATTCGAGGAACTCACGCTCGCGTTCAACGAAATGCTCGCGCGCCTCGAAAAGAGCTTCAAGCAGGCGTCGCGATTCTCCGCCGATGCCGCGCACGAGCTGAAGACGCCGCTCGCGATCCTGCAGGGCCAGATCGAGCGCGAGATCAATCGCGCCGAGGCCGGCTCGCGCATCCAGGGCGTGCTCACCGGCATTTTGGACGAGGTGCGGCGTCTGTCGGCGATTTCGCGCAAGCTGCTGCTGCTGGCGCAGGCCGACGCGGCGCAGTTGCGGCCGCAGCTCGCACCGTTCGACTTGTCGGCTGCTTTGCTCGCCCTCGCCGAGGACACGCGCATGCTCGCACCGGCGCTGCAAGTGAGCGAGGATGTCCCGCCGGGCATCAGCGTCAGCGCGGACGGGAACCTGCTGACGCAGATCCTGCACAACCTCGTCAGCAACGCGATCAAGTACAACGTCGAAGGCGGCTGGATACGCATCGCCGCCTCTTGCTCGCCGGAGCGCGCGACCGTCGTCGTCGCCAACGCCTCCGCCGGCATCGACGCGGAAGACCACGGACGGCTGTTCGAGCGCTTCTACCGTGCCGACCGCGCGCACGGCCGGCGCGTGGACGGCCTCGGCCTCGGCCTCAGCCTGTCGCGCGAACTCGCGCGCGTCCATGGCGGAGACCTCGAACTCGAAGTTGCTCAAGACCATAGCGTCCAGCTTCGGCTGACGATCCCGCTCCTTCCCACCCTGGCGAGTGCGGCGACAGCTTAGAGGCCATTTCAGAATTGCCGAAGCGGCCTCCGATTCAGGGAAATTTGAGGGGAGGTAGCCGTCATCTGAAATCAATTCCTAGGACCAGAGGCTGCGCAGTTTCCCGGCGACGTCGACGCTTGGTCTGCCGCCGGCGGGAACGCCTTCCGCGTCCACCTCGCCCCAGGCCACCGGATCCAGGCAGGCCATGACTTCACGCGTGAGGAAGCGGCTTTTCGCGCCGTACACATGCCGGTCGCCGCTGCGCGACTGCTGCGTCACGTAGTACTTGAGCGGCGCGATCAGGTCGAGTTCGGTCTTGGCGCGCGTCATCGCCACGTAGAGCAGGCGCCGCTCCTCCTCGATCAGTTCGGGTCGTCCGGTCGAGAACTCGGACGGAAAATTGCCGTCGGCGACGTTGAGCAGGTGCACCGCGTCCCACTCCTGGCCCTTGGCCGAATGGATGGTGGAGAGGATCAGGTAATCCTCGTCCTGCATGGGCGTGCCGGCGAGGTCGCCCGAGGCCTGCGCCGGATCGAGCGCGAGCTCGGACAGGAAGCGCTCGCGCGTGCCGTATTGCTGCGCGATGCGCTCTAGCTGCAGCAGGTCGCCGGCGCGCACCTGCGCCGCGTCGTGCAGCCGCTCCAGGTGCGGCTCGTACCATGCGCGCACCCGCTCCATCTGACCTTGCCAAGGACCTTCGGGTGCGGCGAGCGCGCCCATCAGCGCCGCAAACGCAGGCCAGGCCGCGCGCGCCAGCGCTGGCGGCGCAAAGGCTTGCAGGCTGGCCCAGGCATGCGCATTCGCCGCAAACGCGTCGAAGCATTTCGCCGCCGCGGCCGGCCCGATGCCCGGCATGAGCTGCAGCGCGCGAAACGCGGCGATGCGGTTCTTCGGGTTGTCGGCCCAGCGCAGCAGCGCGAGCGCGTCCTTCACGTGCGCCGCCTCGAGGAACTTCAGGCCGCCGTACTTCACGTAAGGGATGTTGCGGCGCACGAGTTCGAGCTCGAGCACGTCGGCATGATGCGAGCTGCGAAACAGCACCGCCTGGCGCCTGAGCGCCACGCCGCGCTCGCGCGTCTCGAGCACGCGCGTAACCACGTACTGCGCCTGCGCGAGGTCGTCGAGCACCGTCACATAGCGCGGACTCGCGCCGGCGCCGCGCTTCGCCTGCAGCGTCTTGCGGTACTGGCGCTCGCCGCCGGCAATCAGCGCGTTGGCCGCATCGAGTATGCCCTGGGTCGAGCGGTAGTTCTGCTCCAGCGTCACCACTTCCGCCGGCGGCGCATACTGCGCCGGGAAACCGAGGATGTTCTCCACCGTGGCCGCGCGAAACGAGTAGATCGCCTGCGCATCGTCCCCGACGACCGTCAGGCCCTCGCCCGAGGGCCGCAGCGCCTTCAGGATCTCCGCCTGCAGCACGTTCGTGTCCTGGTACTCGTCCACCAGGATCTGGTCGAACTGCGCGCCGATCTCGCGCGCGAGCCCCGCGTCCGCCGTCATCGCATGCCAGTAGAGCAGCAGGTCGTCGTAATCCAGCGCCTGGTGGGCGAGCTTTTTTTCGACGTAGGCGCGGTACAGGCCGGTCAGTTCGTCCTCCCACTCGGCGCACCACGGAAACACGGTTTGCAGCGTCTCGGCGAGCGGCCGCTGGGTATTCACCCGGTGCGAGTAGATCGCGAGGCAGGTGTCCTTGCGCGGGAAACGCTTCTCCGCCTTGGACAAGCCGCGCTCGTGGCGCAGCACGTCCATCAGGTCCGCCGCGTCGCCGCGGTCGAGCACGCTGAAATTCGCGTCCAGCCCCACCCGCGCCGCGTAGCGCCGGATCAGGCGATTGGCGATCGAATGGAATGTGCCCGACCAGGGCAGCTTCACTTCCTCGCGCACCTCGCCGACGATGCGCTGCGCCCGGCGCGTCATTTCCAGCGCCGCGCGGCGCGTGAACGTGAGCAGCAGGATGCGCCGCGGGTTCACGCCCTCCTGCACCAGGTGCGCCACCCGGTGCGCGAGCGTGTTGGTCTTGCCGGTGCCGGCGCCGGCGATGATCAGGAGCGGTCCGGCGCGAAACGCATTGCCGGCCGCGCGGGCGCCGTAGCGGGCGGCGGCGCGCTGCGCCGGGTTCAGCGTGTCCAGGGAGGAGACCGTTGCCATGGGGGCAACTATAAAGGATAGCTGTACGTTTATCCAGTACGGCGTCAAATACGCCGCAGGCTGAGCAGCGGCTTCAAGCGCTTATCGGATCGCGCTGCCGGGGATCATCTGCCGCCGGCCAGGTCGATGAACGTGCCGGTTGCATAGGAGGCCTCGTCCGACAGCAGCCACAGGATCGCAGTGGCGACTTCCTCGGGGCGCCCTCCTCGCTTCATCGGCACGAACTCCTTGACGCGGTCGACGCGGCCGGGCTCTCCGCCGCTGGCGTGGATATCGGTATAGATAAACCCCGGCCGCACGGCATTGACGCGTATGCCTTCGGTCGCAACTTCGCGCGCGAGGCCGATGGTGAGCGTGTCCACGGCGCCTTTGGATGCAGCGTAATCCACGTATTCGCCTGCGGAGCCTATGCGCGATGCCGCCGACGAGACGTTGACGATGGCGCCACCACTGCCGCCGTATTGGCTCGACATGCGCCGCACGGCCTCCCGGGCGCACAGAAAGCAGCTGGTGACATTCGCGGCGAAAATCCGGCCGAGGCGCGCCGCGTCCATCTCATCGACGCGCATCTGGGTCTCGAGTATGCCGGCATTGTTGACCAGCGCGGTGACCGTCCCCAGTTGCCGGTCGACGGCCTCGAACAATCTGACCACCTCCGTCTCCGCGGCGACGTCGGCGGCAACGGCGATGGCCTGCCCCCCGGCCGATTCGATTTCGGCGACGACAGCCTCGGCGGCCGCGCGATTCTTCAGATAGTTCACGCACACGGCGTAGCCGCGCGCCGCGGCCAGCCGCGCCGTCGCCGCGCCGATGCCGCGGCTCGCGCCGGTGATCACAATGACTTTCTTCACCTTGAACGAAGCACTCCCTGTTCGCAGGACTGACGCCGCTGAGCGAAATTCAACCCTCTGTCAACGCGCCGGCGCATTTGCGACCACCCTGGTCCAGCGCACGATTTCGTCGAGCGAGGCGATCGGAGCCCCTGTGTGGCTGGAGTTCGGTTCGTAAAACGCGTTTAGCGGATTGGCCGGAATGCGGTGATACAGAGGAACATTGAACTTGCGCAATCCAGGATAGTCGTTTGTCGCAACCAGCCACAGGACCGGCGTCGGCGGCTTGATCGCGAGCGCCGTACGCGCCAGGTTCATGGCGCCATCGGGGTCGAACCAGTCCAGATATACGCTGGTGGCGACGACGACGACAGAAGTTCCGCGGCTCCCCTCGTAGTCGAGCAGCCTGAGCTTTTCCTCGCCCTTGCCGGCGGCGACCGCCTGGCGCGCGCGCGCGACCGACTCGCCCAGCTGTTCGCGGAAGACCTGACTGCCCGTGCTGCCGCCGGGCGCAATCGCGATTACGCCGTCGATGCTGTGCTTGCCGGCAAAGTACACCGCGAACACGCCGCCCTGGCTATGCCCCGCGACGAACAGTTTTTGCGCACCCTTTGCGCGCAGTGCGGCCAACGCAGCCTCAACTTCTTCTTCCGCGCGGCTGACGCCCACGTCGTACTCACGCCTGCCGGACCAGGGCATTTCAAGGTTGGCCACCAGATAGCCCTTGTCGGCGAGCGCGCTCGCGAGTACCGCGACGAACCTGGTCGGCGCACCGCCTTTGCCGTGCATGATGGCGATGCCCATCAGCGGCGTGTCGGCCATCGCCGTGGGAGGCATGGCTGCGCTTGCCGCCACCGCGACCAGCGCCGTCAACGCTCGAATAAATCTGGTCACGTCGATTCTCTTCCGTGTCATTGACGCTTGAGGGAATGAGGGAATGCAATTTATCACAGGCCGGCGGCCTCGCGCGAGCGCCATCCGCCCGCTCCCGCGCCAGGCGGTTAGAATGGGTCACCATCAGGAGCGGGACAAGATGACATCAAGCACCAGCAATCCAGGCTCGGCCAAACTGCGCAGCGCCATAGACTACGCCGTCGCCCACGAAACCAGCTGGAGCCGCGACACCAGCGGCGAGTGGGGCGTGCATGCCGCCGATCCGCCGCCATGGAACCGGCTGCTGGGGCCGGTATCGCCGCGCGGTCCGGTCTCCGGGGCGATCCTGCACCGGGGCAGGCTGCTCGTCGCCTGGGGCGAACCCAGGCGGGCCGACCTCACGTTCAGCGTGGCGAAGACCTATCTGGCCCTGCTTGCGGGTGTCGCGCACGACCGCGGGCTGTTGCCCGAGGTCGACGAGCCGGTATGCGCGCGCCTGCCCGGGATCGGCTTCGACAGCGAGCACAACCGCCAGATCACCTGGGCGCATCTGTTGCAGCAGACCAGCGAATGGGAAGGCGAGTGTTTCGGCATCCCGGATCAGGTCGATCGCTACCGCACGCTGCAATTCCAAAGCAACCCGGCCAAGGGCAGGAAAGGCGATGCGCGGCCGTTGCAGGCGCCGGGCAGCTACTGGGAGTACAACGACGTGCGCATCAACCAGTTGTCGCTGGCGCTGCTGCATCTGTTCGGCCGGCCGTTGCCGCAAGTGTTCGGCGAAGCGATCATGCGCCCGCTGGGCGCAAGCGAGGACTGGCGCTGGGTCGGCTACGACCATGCCTGGATCGACCTGAACGGCAGCCGGGTGCAGTCGGTCCCCGGCGGCAGCCATTGGGGCGGCGGCGTCTCGATCGACAGCCTGGACCAGGCGCGCATCGGCCAAATGCTGCTCGACCAGGGCCAGCATGAAGGGCGGCAGGTGATTTCGTCCGAATGGGTACGCCGAATGCGCACGCCGTGCGCGCAGGCGCCGTTCTACGGCTACCTGATCTGGCTGAACCTGCAGCAAAGTGTATTCCCCAGCGCGCCCGCGTCCAGCTTTTTCGCGATCGGCGCCGGCAGTTCGATCACCTGGGTCGATCCCGAGCGGCAGATGGTCGTGGTCGTGCGCTGGATCGACACCGATCACGCCGACGCGTTCTTCGGCGCTGTGGGCGAGGCCATGGACGCCAGGGCCTGAGCCCGCGGATAGCTCGCGCGCCTGGTCGCGCCAGACTAAGCCTGTTGCAGCAGCCGCGACATCGATTCGCCGGAGAGTGAATGTGCCTGGCCGAATCCGGCGACAAAACGTGCCGAATCCGGCCGGATCAGAAAGACCGAGAAGTCGGCGAAATCGAACATCTGCGCCGCGTCCGGAAAGCGCGCCAGATAGGTGGCCTTTAATCCGGGCAGATCGGGCGAGTCGGAACCGATCCGCCGCGCCTGCCCCTGCACCGTAACCCGCATCAGCCCCAGCGGCGATTTCGCGCCGCCCTCAGCCTCGGCGACCAGCAGGCTCACGCGCGCATCGGCAAGCATGTCCTTGGTATGCGCCGCCAGCTCGCTTACGTGCACGACGAAGCCGGAGCCGTCGGCGGCGAGCGCGTACGGGACCATGGAAACAGAGGGGGCGCCCGCGCGCAGCGTGCCCAGGGCAGCGGTCGTACGCTCCCGCAGCAGCCGCGCCAGGTGCTCAGTCAATTCGGCGTTCATCAGATCAAGGATCAAGAAAAGAAATCGGGGAGTTCAAACTAAGGCCCTTTTTGGGGAGGGCTGTCGCCCGATCGTTCGCGATATCCGCAGATCCAGCTTCGTGGAGCGATTCCGCACCGAATGTTTGCGACTGCATTGGAGCGTGAAAATAACAACCTTGTTAGGTTAATGTTTTTTATGCATTTTTCCGCACTTCTGCAGTTATTATCAAGAGCGCTTGAAAATGCGCTAGCAACTTCCTTACGACTTTCCCATCGATTTCACCAGGTCAAATCCCAGCGCCTTAGCCCATTCCTCAGTCGTGCCTTTGCGATACACGGTACCGCGCTTGCCCTTGGAATCATCAGAGATCAGCAATCCGCTTTCGACCCAGCGCTTGAGCATGCGTGACGCGTCAAGAGTCTCTACGGCGGCGATCTTACGCAAATCGCGGTTTGCGATGTAGCCATGTTTGTCGATCCAATCGCTCACCTGTTCCCACACAGGTGGACGCGCTTCGTTTAGCAGCGTCACAGTTACCGAGGGAACGGCCGCGTCACGACTCACCGTGTACTGCGGCGGAAACAGACCTTGCGCCTTCATCTGCTGGAACATCATCGGTATGCCTTCGCCCGCATCCACGTTCGGCGGATTAGGGAACTCGCGCGTGTGGTTCACTAGGCTCGGGTTGCGTGGAGACGACTTTGCGGTGGCGATCGTCGCCGGCGTGATATTGCCGGGAAACTCGCCCGGGCTTTCGACTTCGATGCGGTTATCGAAGATGCGGATTTGGACGTCCTTCCCGAAACGGTAGTCTCGATGGAGGACCGCATTCGTAATGGCCTCCTTGATTACGCGCTCGGGGTAGCGGTGCACAGTGGTGAAGCCCGAGCGTGCCATCACTAACCTCTCTGCGATCTCGTTCTTTACGTAATCTAGAGCCGCAGCAATCTGCTCGACCACCGGACCAGCGACTGTTTTTGGGGGCTTCTTAAGATTCGTATCCGGCCCGTGCTCGACCGCGGTGCCGGCGTAATGCAGCACACGAATGCCCGCGCGCGTCCCGCCGTGCGCGGCAAGCAGTTCGCTTGGATACTCCGCAAACAACAGCACCGCCGCCTTCGTCGGACGTACCGCGTTGCCTGCCTTCTTGGCCAATCCAAGCCTTTGCATTATTTCCGATATCTCGCCCGCCCTGAGATTGCGGGTGCGGCTGTACGTCTTCCAACTTTCGGTATCGAGCAGTTCGAACGGCACATCGACCAGTTCGGTTTCGGCGCTGATCACCCCGCGCCTGAATGACAGGGCAGTAATTTCGTCAACACTCATCTCACGATTGGATGAGGGCAGCCGGGTCCACGTGCCGTCGTCGATAATCGAATGCACCTTGGCGCTCTGGGGGACGCGCACCAGCACGATACGCCCTGGGGAGCCATTGCCCAACGTGACCTGAAGCGTGGTCAGCTCGATGCCTTCGATAGCTGGCACTGCGTGCCCAACTTGCGCCGAAGCTCGTCAACGGCTTCGGGGTTCTCTTCAATGCCGATCAGGCGTGCGCGGCCGGTCGCCTTGGCAATATCCTCAATACCCAGCGCCAAGATCCCGCCCTCGGTATTGGAAAAGGCGCAGATTGTCTCGAGCGCCTTTCCTACCATTTTTCCTGAGACGCGCTTGTTTTCGAAGACGAGGCTTTCCGTTTTCTCGCACAGCTGGTCGGCAATGCGCTTCGCGACAGGGTCTGTATACTCAATCGTCATCGAATAACTCTCTTGACTCCGCGCGCGCTCACAAATCAATCCACCAACAGCCTAGATCCCGCGCGAAATCAGCTCGCGCATGACCTCGGAGGTGCCGCCGTAAATGCGCGACACGCGCGCATCGACGAAGGCGCGTGCGATCGGGTATTCCATCATGTAGCCGTAACCGCCGTGCAGTTGCAACATGTCGTCCAGGCCCGCGCACAGGGTCTCGGTGGTGAAGAGTTTCGCGATCGCCGCCTCTTCCACGGTCAGTTTGCGCCGCAGGTGCTCGGCCAGGTAATAGTCGACCATGATACGCATCGCCGCCGCCCTGGTCTTCAGGTCCGCCAGCTTGAACTTGGTGTTCTGGAAATCGAACACGGTCTGGCCGAATACCTTGCGCTCCCGGGTATAGCGTATGGTCTCCGCGAGCATCGCCTCCATCTTGGAGGCGGCGCCGATGGCGATGATGAAACGCTCCTGCGCCAGCTCCTGCATCAGGTGGATGAAGCCCTTGTTCAGCTCACCCAGCAAGTTGGCCGCAGGAACGCGCACCTCGTCGAAGAACAGCTCGGCGGTGTCGGCCGCGTTCTGGCCGATTTTCGCGAGCTTGCGCCCCTTCTTGAATCCGGCCCGGTCCGCCTCGACCAGGAACAGCGACACGCCCTTGGCGCCGGCGGCGGGATCGGTCTTGGCCACGACCACGATCAGATCGCAATTGATCCCGTTGCTGATGAAGGTCTTGCTGCCGTTGATCACGTACTCGTCGCCCTGCTTCACCGCCGTGGTGCGTATCGCTTTCAGGTCGGAGCCGGCGCCGGGTTCGCTCATGGCGATCGCAAGTATGCATTCGCCGCTCGCGCACTGGGGCAGCCAGCGGCGCTTTTGCTCTTCCGTGCCCAGGCGCAGGATGTAGGGCGCGATGATGTCCGAATGCAGATAGAAACCGGGGCCGCTGATGTTGGCCGTGGACATTTCCTCGATCAGCACCGCGCAATGGCCGAAGTCGCCGCCGCCGCCGCCGTATTCCTCCGGCAGCGAGGTGCACAGCAGCCCTTCCTTGCCGGCCTTGAGCCAGGTGCCGCGATCGACGCAGCCGGCCGCATCCCATTCGGCCTGGCGCGGCAGGCACTCGCGCTCGACGAAGCGGCGCACCGTGGCGCGGAACATTTCGTGGTCTTCGCGGTACACCGTGCGCGTGATCATCGCCGGACTCCTGGTTCAAATGAAGGTTTCGCCGGCCTTCGCCTTGTCGCGCACGATGTTCGGACAGGCGTAGCGCTCGCCGTACTTGGCCGCGAGCGCATCGGCGCGCGCGGCGAATTTCGCCACGCCTGCCGAGTTGATGAACTGCAGCGCGCCGCCGGCCCAGGCGGGAAAACCGATGCCGAAAATGGAGCCGATGTTGGCGTCGGCGACGTTCCTCAACACGCCCTCCTCCAGGCAGCGCGCCGCTTCGATCGCCTGGATATAGAGTATGCGGTCTTTCAGTTCCTGCATGTCCCAGGCGATGCCGGGCTTCTCGTACAGGCGCTTCAGTTCGGGCCAGAGGAACTTCTCGCCCTCCGCCGGATACTCATAGAAGCCGCCGCCGCCGGCGCGTCCCGGGCGCTTGAATTCGTCCACCATGCGATCGACCAGTGCGAACGCCGGGTGTTGTTTGTACGCCTTGCCCTCGGCGGCGAGATCCATCGTGGCCTGCTTGCGCGCCATTTGCGCGAGCTTCAGCGACACTTCGTCGGCGATTGCGAGCGGCCCCACCGGCATGCCGGCCTGGCGCGCGGCGTTTTCGATCACCGGCGCCGGGATGCCTTCGAGCAGCATCGCCTGGCCCTCGCTCACCCAGGTGCCGAACACGCGGCTGGTGAAAAAGCCGCGCGCATCGTTGACCACGATCGGTATCTTGCCGATCTGCTGCACGTAATCGAAGGCGCGCGCCAGCGTGGCATCCGATGTAGCCTTGCCGACGATGATCTCGACCAGCTGCATCTTGTCCACCGGCGAGAAGAAATGCAGGCCGACGAAACGCTCGGGATGTTGCGAGCCTTTAGCGAGCCCGGTGATCGGCAGGGTCGAGGTGTTGGAGGCGAATATTCCGTCTTGCGCCAGTTTGGGTTCGGCCTCTTTCGTAACCTGCGCCTTCAGCTCGCGGTTCTCGAACACCGCTTCCACGATCAAGTCGCAGCCGCCGAGGTCGTCGGTGGAGGCAGTGGCCTTGATCAACGCCAGCGTCTGCGCAGCGCCGGCCTCATCGGCCCGGCCCTGCTTGATGCGCTTTTCCAGCAGCTTCGCGCTGTAGGCCTTGCCGATCGCAGCCTGATCCAGGCTCACATCCTTCAGCACGCAGGGAATGCGGCGCGTGGCATTGGCCCAGGCGATGCCCGCGCCCATCATGCCGGCGCCGAGGATGCCCACCTTGGACGCTTTCCATTTCGGTACGTCTTTCGGCCGCGAAGCTCCCGACTTGATCGCGTTGAGATTGAAAAAGAACGCGGTGATCATGTTGCGCGCGACCTGCCCGGTCATCAGCTTAGCGAGATAGCGCGACTCGTTGCGCATGGCGGAGTCGAAATCCGTCAGCGTGCCCTCGACGGCGCAGGAGAGTATCGCCTCGGGCGCCGGATAAAGTCCGCGCGTCTTCTGCGTCAGGACGGCAGGGGCCGCGACGACCAACATGCCGGCGGCGGGAGAGCGCGCGCCGCCGCCGGGTATTTTGTACTCCTTGCGATCCCAGGGCTGTTTCGGCTCCGGGTTCGCGGCGATCCAGGCGCGTGCATGCGTCAACAGCGCGGCGCGATCGGCCACCAGCTCGTCGACGAGTTTCAGCTTCAGCGCCTCGGGCGGACGCATCAGCTTGCCTTCGGCCAGCATAGGCAGCGCCGCCTGCAGGCCGAGCAGGCGCACCATCTTGGTCACCCCGCCCGCCCCGGGGAGCAGGCCCAGGCTCACCTCGGGGCAGCCGAGCTCGATCTTGGGATCGTCAATGCAAACGCGCCAGTGCGCGGCCAGGCAGATTTCCCAGCCGCCGCCTAGCGCCGCGCCGTTGATCGCGGCCACCACCGGCCGCCCGGACAACTCCAGCTTGCGCAACGCCGCCTTCACCGCTTCGATGTTGCGATATACCTCCGGCGCATCCTTTTCGGTGAGGCGCAGCACGCCCTTCAGGTCGGCGCCGGCAAAGAAGCTGGCCTTGCTTGATGCCAGGATCACGCCGCGCAGCTTGTCCTTTTCCGCCATCAGGCGATCGACACAGGCGATGAAATCCTCATGCCAGGCCTCGGACATGGTGTTGACCGGACCATCGGGACTGTCGAAAGTCAGGGTGACGATGCCTTCGGCATCGGTTTCGTAGCGTATTTGGTTCATGGGTCCTTCTTTTTGGCGAGTATCAATCTGGTATTGTCATTCCGAGGACAAGGCCCGAGGAATCTGCTTCTCATTCGGCGCAACAGCAGATTCCTCGCAAAGTTGGCCCCCGCTTAGCAGGGCGCTCGGAATGACGGTTGCCGGGTCGGCTCCTGTGCCGAGGTCTGGCGCTTACAGCCGCTCAATGATGGTGGCGATGCCCATGCCGCCGCCGATGCACAGCGTCGCCAGGCCGTAACGCAGGCGGCGCCGTTCCAGTTCGTCGAGCAGGGTGCCGAGAATCATCGCGCCGGTCGCGCCCAGGGGATGCCCCATGGCAATCGCGCCGCCGTTGACGTTGACTTTTTCCGCCGGCACGCCGAGTTCCCGCATGAACTTCATCGGCACCACTGCAAACGCCTCGTTGACCTCGAACAGGTCGATCTGGTCCACCGTCATCCCCGCGCGCGCCAGCGCCTTCCTCGCCGCCGGCGCCGGGCCGGTGAGCATGATGGTCGGATCTGCGCCGGTGATCGCGGCGGCGACGACGCGCCCGCGCGGAGTGAGGCCGAGCACGCGTCCTTTCTGCTCGCTGCCGATCAGGATCGCCGCCGCGCCATCGACGATGCCGGAGGAATTGCCGGCGGTATGGATGTGGCGGATGCGTTCGACCTGCGGATATTTCTGCAGCGCCACGGCGTCGAAACCCATCTGGCCGGCCTGTTCAAACGAGACCTTCAGCGCGCCCAGCGTCTCCAGTGTCGTGCCCGGACGTATGGTTTCGTCCTGCTCCAGCACCGCCAGCCCGACCCGGTCGATCACCGGCACGATGGACTTGTCGAAATACCCGGCGGCGCGCGCGGCGGCCGCTCTCCGATGCGAACCCACGGCGAACTCGTCCACCTGTTCGCGCGTATAGCCCTCCAGCGTCGCGATCAGGTCGGCGCTGATGCCCTGCGGGATGAAATGGGTGGCGAGACTGGTCTCCGGGTCCTGCGCCCAGGGACCGCCGTCGGAGCCTATCGGTATGCGCGACATCGATTCGACGCCGCCCGCGACCACCAGGTCCTCCCAGCCGGAGCGGATTTTCTGCGCCGCGAGGTTCACCGCCTCCAGGCCGGAACCGCAGAAGCGGTTCAGCTGGAAGCCGGCGGCTTTCCAGTCCCAGCCCGCCGCAAGCGCCGCGGTCTTGCCGATGCAGGCGCCCTGCTCGCCTATGGGCGAAACACAGCCGATCACCACGTCATCGACTTGCGAGGTGTCCAGGTCGTGGCGCTCGGCAAGGGCGTTCAACGCGCCCGCGAGCAGATTGACCGGCTTGATGTCGTAGAGCGCGCCGCTGGGTTTGCCGCGGCCGCGCGGCGTGCGGATTGCATCGAAAATCATGGCTTCGGCCATGGTGGTCTCCCGGATCGGGTTGAAAGAGGACGGGCGCGGGCTAGGTGCGTCGCGGGAGGCTCATGATACAACTCTTCGACAGCGGACGCGCGGCGCGCGCCTTGCAGTCGTCCCGGTTTGGCCTGCAAAGGGGGCCACGGCATACTTTTGCAGGGGACCTTTCCTCTTAGTGATTGCCGCCGTTTCATGTAAGATGCGGATTGCTTGGCGGGCGTCGCAATGCCGGAGAATGCGCACTTGCAGTATCTGTCACTCCACCTGGATAAAACCGGGAAAAAAATAATTGCCGCCTTCGCGCCCGAGGGCGCGACGGATATCATCACTCTTGATGCGCTGAAAAGCGCCGTTGAAGCGGCCGGGTTCGGGGGCTATAAGCTCGACGAGGCGGCATTGAAGGACGCCACGGCGAAATACGCCGCCGGCAAAGCCTTTGAAATCGCCGTGGGCGAAGCCGTAGACGGCAAAATCGACATCCGCATCGATGGCGCTCATCTCAACGCCTATCTTAGCTGCACTCCTGCCCGCGGCGGCGCTCCGCTTACCTTGGAGCGCGTCCTCGAGGAAGCCAAACGCAAGGAGATCACCGCAGCGCTTGACCTGGAAGCCGTCGGGAATGCGCTCAAGGAGGGCGGCGACAATGTTCTGATTGCCAGCGGCAAGGCGCCCGTGGGCGGCGTGGACGGCAAATTCGAGAATCTCATTCCGAGCGCGAAAAAGCGCAGCCCACACCTGGATGAACACGGGCTGGCCGATTTTCGCGAGCTCGGTGAAATTCTGGCGGTCCATGCGGGTGATCCGCTGATGCGGTGCATTCCGGCGACCGCCGGTGAACCTGGTTTGACCTTGTCCGGAAAGGCCATTCCCGCCAAGCCGGGGAAGAAAGCCGAATTTTCCAAGAAACTCGACGGGGCCGCGCTCGATCCCGCCGATGAAAATTTGCTGATCGCAGCCATCGACGGCTACCCGGTTTTGCTGAAAGACGGAGCATCGGTGGAACCGATCTATACCGTCGAGGACGTCGACCTGCACACCGGCAACATCGACTTCCCGGGAACGGTAAACGTGACTGGAGGCGTCCATGCCGGCATGACAGTCAAGGCTTCCGGTGACATCCATGTCAACGACACGGTCGAGGGCGCCACATTGATTGCGGGTGGCGACATCGCGGTGAAAGGCGGCATTGTCGGCGTGGCGGCGCGGGCGGGCGAGAAGTCTCATCTTTTCACGGCCATGTGCAAGGGATCGTGCAGTGCAAATTTCGCGCAGAACGCGCGCATCTCAGCCGGAAACGGCATTTTCATCCGCGACTCCGCGATGCAGTGTGAATTGACTGCCGGTCACCAGATCATCGTCGGCGACAAGAGCAGCCGCAAGGGTCATCTCATCGGAGGCATTGCCCGCGCCCTGATCCTGGTAAAGGCGCAGGTGATCGGGTCTCCCGCGCGCGCGAAGACCATCGTGATCGCAGGGGCGAGCCAGGAACTGCATGACCGTCTTGCCGCTATCGCCGCGGCGCGTGATGTCGCCATAAACAAGCTGATGAACGTGGTCAAACTGCTCGAATTGGCTCATGCCCAGCCTGGCCGCTTGCCCGCGGATACCGTCAAAGCTGCAGAGACGACACGTGACTCCATCAACGCCGAAATGACGGCGCTCAGCCAGGAAGAAGAGGAATTGAACCGGGAGCTTGCCGTCAGTGCGGAGGCGCAGGTGGTGGCGGAAAAAGAGTTTCTCGAAGGCGTCGAAGTGCAGTTTGGCGCAAGACGCCATCAGATCGTTGCGGACCGGGAAGGCGGTATTTTTCAACTGAAGGAAGGTGAGCTGGTCTGTATTTGAGCTTGGCCAGAGTTTTATCCAAGCGGGCACGCGCTTGCGGCCATCGATACGAGTAGACAAATGGGAAATCAATCGGCGCAGTTCCGCGCACTGATCGAGCGCATGACGCAGGCGATCTGCCGCGGCGACGGCGCCGCGGCGGCAGCCTGTTTTATTCCAGACGGGATCTATCACGACGGCTTCTACGGCGAATTCCGCGGCCGCGAGGCCATTCGCGCCATGGTGGAAAATCATTTCCACGCCAACGCGCGCGACTTCTCCTGGACCCTGTCCGATGCCTTGAGCGATGGCAGGCTGGCGTATGCGCACTACGCCTTTTCCTACACTTCCAGGCTTGCGGGCAGCGAGGGCAAGCGGGTGTTCTTCTCCGGAATCTCCCAGGTCAGGCTGCAGGACGGCCTGATTGCCCGCTACGGCGAAGTGTTCGACCGCGGCGTTGCGCTGGCGCAGATGAATTTTCCGCCGGAGCGTATCGCCAAATCGCTCGCGCGCTGGGCGGCCGCGGAAAAACCCGCCGAAAAATAAATACCCCTGGATACCGCGCAGTCTGTATAATCCGCCCCGCATCGTTCAATCCCAGTCTGTCCGCTGCTCTCGCGGTTCTGCTTTAGTTCCCCGAATCAACCAAAAATCATCTGCCTGGACTGGCATCGCGTAACCAATCGCGACAGGCCGATACCAGGAGCAATACATGTCTTTTTCCGCACTCGGCCTGCGCGCCGAGCTTATGCTTGCCGTCGGCGAGCAAGGCTATACCGAACCTACCCCGATTCAGGCACAGGCGATTCCCGCCGTGCTCGCCGGCCGTGACCTCATGGGCGGCGCCCAGACCGGCACCGGCAAGACCGCGGGCTTCACCCTGCCGATACTGCATAAACTCGCCGAGCAGGCGGGCGGGCCGCAAGGCCGCACGGTGGTCCGTGCGCTGATCCTGGTGCCGACGCGCGAGCTCGCGGCCCAGGTGCAGGCGAGCGTATTCACCTACGGCAAGCATCTGCCCAAGATCAGGTCGCTGTCGGTGTACGGCGGCGTCGGCTTTCACCCGCAAGTGCAGGCGCTCAAACGCGGCATCGACATCCTGGTGGCGACGCCGGGCCGCTTGCTCGACCACTTGGCGCAGCGCACCGTGGACCTGTCCCGCGTGCAGGTGCTGGTGCTCGACGAAGCCGACCGCATGCTCGACATGGGTTTCATTCCGGACATCCGCAAGATCCTCGCGCATTTGCCCAAGCAGCGCCAGAACCTGCTGTTCTCCGCGACGTTCTCGGACGAAATCAAGAAACTCGCCGACGGCTTCATGCACGATCCGCTGTTGATCGAAGTCGCGCGCCGCAATGCCACCGCCGAACTGATCGCCCAGCGCGTATGCCCGGTGGACCGCGAGAAGAAGAAGGACCTGCTCGCGCACCTGATTACCGCGGGCGATTGGAAGCAGGTGCTGGTGTTCACGCGCACCAAGCACGGCGCCAACAATCTCGCGGAGAAGCTGGTCAAGTCCGGCATCCGCGCCGACGCGATCCACGGCAACAAGAGCCAGCCCGCGCGCACGCGCGCGCTCGCCGAGTTCAAGGCCGGCAAGATCAAGGTGCTGGTCGCGACCGACATTGCCGCGCGCGGCCTGGACATCGACGAGCTGCCGCATGTGGTCAATTTCGAGCTGCCGCATGTGGCCAACGACTATGTGCACCGCATCGGCCGCACCGGCCGCGCCGGTTCCAGCGGCGAAGCAATCTCGCTGGTTTGCGTGGACGAACTCGGTCTGCTGCGCGACATCGAGCGCCTGATCAAGCGCGAAATCAAGAAGGATATCGTGCCCGGATTCGAAGTCGACCCGCGCATCAGGGCCGAGCCCATCGTTCAGGGCAAGCGCGGCGCTCAGCAGCAACGCCGCCCTTCCAACGCGCCGCACAAGGCCGGCGGCAACCGCGGCCAGAATGCGCCGCGCCAGCCCGCAACCCGCGCCGGCGGCAGGAACAGCCGCGACTCGGGCAGGCGCGCGTTCGCGTACTGAGCGAACCCGTTGCCACATCAAAGCCGGCCTAGGCCGGCTTTTTTATTTGGCGGTGCAGAAAAAAGCAGACTGCGCCAGTCCGATGATTGAGCCCGCAGCGCGAACACGGGTATCATTCCCCGGAAATCAAACAGCGCCAGGAGAGCTTCCCGATGAAAGCAGTGCTTTGCAAGCAATACGGTTTGCCCGATACGCTCGTCGTAGAGGATGTTCCTTCGCTGCAACCCGCCGCGGGCCAGGTGGTGGTCAGCATGAAGGCAGCCGGCGTCAATTTTCCGGATGCGCTGATCATTCAGGGCAAGTACCAGATGAAGCCGCCGTTCCCGTTCTCGCCCGGCACCGAGCTGGCGGGCGTGGTGAAAGCGGTAGGTGAAGGCGTCAAGCATCCCAAGACCGGCGACGCGGTGATCGCTTATGCCGGTTATGGCGGCTACGCCGAGGAAGTCGCCGTCGACGCCCACGCTTGCATTCCCATGCCGCCGGGCGTGGACTTCAAGGTCGCCGCATCCTTCATGATGACCTACGGCACGTCCTACCATGCGCTCAAGGATCGGGCGCTGCTCAAGCCAGGCGAGACCCTGCTGGTGCTCGGCGCCGCGGGCGGCGTCGGCAGCGCCGCGGTCGAACTGGGCAAGCTCATGGGCGCGCGCGTGATCGCCGCGGCATCGAGCGAGGACAAGCTCGAGGCGTGCAAGCAGCTCGGTGCCGACGCCACCATCAACTATTCCAGCGAGGACCTGCGCGAGGCGATCAAACGCATCACTGCGGGCAAGGGCGTGGACGTGGTCTACGATCCGGTGGGCGACAAATTCGCCGAGCCGGCGATGCGCGACATGGCCTGGGGCGGGCGTTACCTCGTCATCGGTTTCGCCGGCGGCGAAATCCCGAAAATTCCGCTCAACCTGCCGCTGCTCAAGGGCTTTTCCATAGTCGGCGTGTTCTGGGGCAATTTCACGCGCAAGGAACCGCAGAAAAACGAAGCCAACGTGCGCGAGCTGCTGGGCTGGATCGCGGGCGGCAAGCTGAAGCCGCTGGTGAGCGCCGCCTACCCGCTCGCGCAGGCGGCGCGCGCGCTCAAGGACGTGATGGAGCGCAAGGTAAAAGGAAAGGTGGTTTTGGTCACCGGCTAGGCGTCCCGGTGTTTCAGCCCTGGGGTTCGCCGGCCGGCGCACGCGGCTCGCGCACATAGCCCAGGCGCTGCGGCGCCTCTTCCGATTTGATCAACGTCAGCGGCAGGCTGGCGGCACCGGTGTTGAAATACACGCCAGCCGCGTCGTCGCCCTCTTCGATCAGGGCGAGCAGCCGCTCCTCGTCGAGTGCATGGCCGTCCGCGTAGGACAGCGCTTCCAGTCCGCGCGGCAGGTCGCGATCGAGCAACAGCCCGGGTCCGTGCTCGGTCACGAGCAGCAGATTGCCCGCCTCGTCCATCCACGCCGACTGCAGGTCCGCACAGGGCGCGCCCGTGTGCGTTTCGAACGACAGAGGATGCGCGCTTGCGATGCGGTAGACGAGCGGCGTGTAGGCCAGATCGACGTAGACCCGCTGCGGGCCGTTCTGGAAGTACCAGCGTCCGGCATCGTCGTGCGCGTAGTTGCGGCCGATGAACTCGATCAGCTTCTGGTTGCCGACGGACTCGAAGCCGGCTTCGCTGTCCAAGGCGCCGGCAACTGCGCTTTTGATCGACCACTGGCCGCGCCGGTCGAGCGCGAGCCAGCCGAACACCGCGGGCACATTCGGCCATTTCGCCATGGCTCGGCTGACGATAGGGTCCATGAACTCGAAGCTTTTCTATCTTTGCACTTTCGCTTGCCCGCGGACCGGGCACATGGCAGTATAGGCGAAAATTCAAACCTGACGCCGCGCGTGCTAATGCAAAAGCGCAAAGGCGTGGCCTGCCCGAGGAGTATATGGATCCCAAGTCGGTTTACCTGTCCCGGCCTTGGTTGAAATTCTACGAGCCCGGCGTACCCGCCAATCCCGAGGTGCCGCTGAAATCGGTGCCGCAGGCGTTCGACGAGGCAACCGCCAAGTACGGCGCCAAGACCGCGCTGGTGTTCTACGGGCGCGAGATCAGCTTCCGCGAATTGCGCGAACTAACCGACCGCCTCGCCGGCGCGCTCGCCGGGCTCGGGTTGAAAAAGGGCGACCGCGTCGGCCTCTATCTGTTGAACAGTCCGCAGTTCGTCATCGCGTATTTTGCGGCGCTCAAACTCGGCTGCACCGTCACCCCGATCAGTCCGGTCTATACCAGCCACGAAGTCAAGTTCCAGCTGGAGAACAGCGGCGCGCGCGTGGTGATTTGCCAGGACATCCTGTTCGACAAGGTGGAGAAATCCGGCGCGGCGCTGGACCACATCATCGTCACCAACGTGAGCGAATATTTGCCGGGGCTGAAGAAATTCCTGGGCAAGACTTTTCTCGGCAAGATCTTCGGCGACGTCAAGATCGGCTCGCCGAACATTCCCAAACGCGCCAACGTGCATCAGTTGCAGGAGCTCTTGGCGCAGTCGGGCGCGGGCGTACCCGCGGTCGTCATCGACCCCAGGACCGACATCGCCGCGCTGCCTTATACGGGCGGCACCACCGGCAATCCGAAGGGCGTGGTGCTGACGCATTACAACCTGATCGCCGCACAGGTCTCGGGGCAGGCCGCGTTTCCGGGGTTCGAGGAAGGCAAGGAAGTGATCATCGCATTCCTGCCGTTTTTCCATATCTACGGCCAGGTGGTTCTGATGCTGAACGGCCTGATCCAGGGGCAGACGCTGGTGCTGTTTACCACCCCCGACACCGAGGGCATCCTCGAGGCGATGGAAAAATACAAGGCCACGGTGTTCTACGGCGTGCCGACGCTGTACGAATACCTCAAGGACCACAAGGACACCGGCAAGGTCAATTGGAAACGGCTGAAAATGCTGGTCTCCGGCGCCGACACCCTGCACGAATCGACGATGAAGGACTGGAGTGCGCGTACCGGTTCCTCCATCACCGAAGGCTATGGCTTGTCCGAGACCTGCGCCGCGAGCCATGTCAATCCGAGGACCCGCTCCAAGCCCGGATCCTTCGGCCTGCCGATCCCGAACGTGATGGCAGCGGTGATCGATCCCGAGGGTACCGAGTTCGTTCCCGTGGGGGAGACGGGCGAGCTGATCCTCAAGGGGCCCAACGTGATGCTCGGCTACTGGAACAAACCGGAAGAATCGGCCAAGGTGTTCCTCGACATCGACGGCGAACGCTGGATGCGCACCGGCGACATCGTGCGCATGGACGAGGAGGGCTATTTCCACTTTTTCGACCGCAGCAAGGACTTGATCAAGTACAAAGGCTACTCGGTGTTCGCCAAGGACATAGAGGACGTGCTCTACGAGCACGCGAACATCAAGGCGGCGGGCGTGATCGGCGTGCCCGACCCGGCGGTGGGGCAGAGAATCAAGGCCATCGTGGTGCTGCAGCCGGAAGCGCGCGGCAAGCTGTCGGAAGAGGACGTGCTCGCCTACTGCAGGGAAAACCTCGCCGGCTACAAGGTGCCGCACATCATCGAGTTCCGCGGCGAGTTGCCCAAGACCGACGTGGGCAAGGTGTCGCGGCGCGAGTTGCGCGACGAGCATGCGACTTGATTGAGGACGGCCGCTTGAGCACTCCATTTTTCCGCGTCCAGAACCTGACCAAGCGCTTCGGCGGCCTGGTCGCGGTCAACAATGTCTCGTTCGAGCTGCGCCGGGACGAGATCGTCGGCATCATCGGCCCCAACGGCGCCGGCAAGACGACCATCCTGCGCCTGATCACCAAAATCCTCAGGCCGGATTCCGGCAGCGTCGTGTTCAACGGCGAGGAAATCTCCGGACTCAAGCCCTGGGACGTGGTCAATCGCGGCATCGCCGGCACGTTCCAGAATACGCGCCCGTTCCGCCATCTGCCCATCATCGCCAACGTGATGGTGCCCTGCCTCAACCCGCGTTCGCAACACCGCGGCGAATGGGTGAAGCGCATCGAGGCAAAAGCGATGGACGCGCTCGAATTCGTCGGGATTTCGGATCTCGCGCTGGAACCGGCTTCGGCGCTGTCGCAGGGCGACCTGAAGCGCCTGGAAGTCGCGCGCGCCATCGCCTCCGAGCCCGAACTGCTGCTGCTGGATGAGCCGCTGGGCGGCTTGAGCCCGGCCGAGGCCGGGTTGCTGGTGAAATCGATCCGGCGCCTGCACAAGGGCGGACGCTTCGGCCGGCTGCATTCGGAGGGCCCGGCGGTGCTGATGATAGAACACAAGCTGAAAGAGCTGATGTCCATCGCCGATCGCGTGATCGTCATCGATTACGGCGAGAAAATCGCCGACGGCCCGCCGGCCGAAGTGGTCAAGGATGCGCGCGTGATCGAGGCCTATCTGGGGACCGAGCATGCCGCTGCTTGAGGTGTCCGGGCTGTCGGTGCGCTACGACAAGGCGCAGCTGCTGAACGCAGTGTCCCTGAGCGTCAACGAAGGCGAACTGGTGGGCGTGGTCGGCCCCAACGGCGCGGGCAAGTCCACCATGCTGCGCGCCATCTCCGGCCTGGTGCAGTGGGAGGCGCAGACCAAGCGCGGCACCACCGGCGACATCGTGGTCGAGGGTTCGATCAAATTCAACGGCGCGCCGATCGAGACCTTGCCGGCGAACGAGATCCGCCAGCTCGGCCTGGTGTTGTGCCCGGAGCGGCGCCGGCCGTTCCGGGAACTCACCGTGCTGGAAAACCTGCTCGCGGGCGGCTACCTCGCGCGCACCAAGGCGGAACTGGACCAGAATTTGGACCGCTGCTACCAGCTGTTCCCGCGGCTGAAGGAACGCTCCAGCCAGATTTCGGGCACGCTCTCCGGCGGCGAGCAGCAAATGCTCTCCACTGCGCGCGCGCTCATGTTCGAGGCCAGGCTGCTGTGCATAGACGAACCTTCCCTAGGCCTCGCGCCCAAGATCCGCCAGGAGCTGTTCGCCGCCATCGAGCAGATACACCAGAGCGGCATCCCGGTACTGCTGGTGGAGCAGGAAGTGGGCAAGGTGTTCGAAATGGCGGACCGCAGTTACGTGCTGTCGCAAGGCAAGATCATCGCCGAGGGCTCGGGTAAACAACTAATGGCGGATGAATCCCTGCGCGCGGGGTATCTGGGCTTGTAGGCTTGCGCCGGCTCAAGGCGTCCTTTTGGCGCAACTCGGCCGACTCGATGAGCGGCACAGGCGCGTTGAAGTTCAATATGGCAAACCAAAATGCGGGGGGCTGTAACCCATGTCCCCGGACTAATCTGTTACCTATGTCCCCGATCGCTCACATTGCGAGTTGCATGGGAGCGCATTGTTCTCGAACTCATGGGCGAGGAGCGACCTCGTACCGTAATTCGGCAAACCCTGGACCGAACTGTTGCACTGACTGCAGCCGAAGTGGCGGGAACGCGATTTGGCGCGGAAGCAGTGGCCTGCCCGCGCCAAGCGTGACAGAGCCTACTTGGACGATCAGCTCGTCGAGCAACCCCGCGTCATGGAACTGGCCGACCAACTCTCCGCCGCCCACCAGCCAAATGTTCCTGCCATTGGCAGCCGACCGCATCTGATCATGGACCGGGCGAACATCGCCGCGTACGAACCGAATATCTGCGCCAGCCACAGACGGCAACTTGCGGCTCGTGAACACCCAGGCAGGTTGAGAATAGGGCCAGGGTGAAGCGGACTCGGTTCCTGGTTTGATGACATGCCGGAGCATCCACTCGTATGTGGATGAGCCCATCGCAAGGGCGCCAACTTCGAGGATGAACTTCGGGTAGCTGGTTTCATTGACATCGCCGAGCTGAAACAGCCATTCCAACGAGTGCTCGGTTGTCGCAATGAACCCGTCGATGCTGGCGGCGGTGTAGTACTGAGTTCGCATGGTAGTGGGCGCGCGGAGGGAGATTCCAAGTGACGCTGAAAGTTGCCCCTTAACGGCCGAGTTATGCGTCAGGGTGCTGCGCCTATGGGTTCAAGTCTGAAAACGCGCGCGAGACGTGAAGCCGCCGAAAAATCTCCGCGGCGCAACGCCTCGCGAACGTCATCCAGCCGACACGCATCCTCAACGGTCAGGTAGGGAGACCACCCAGTGTCGTCTTCAAGAATGTCAATGTCCATTTCGGCAACATACTTTCCCTCGTGGACGTACTTGGTCCTTTTTCGAGCGCTCATTGTCGCCTCTCAGTGAAATGTTCGTTCCACTTCGCGGGGTCTGGACGATAGGCAGTAACGAGGACTGCCGGTGAAGTGAATCCTTTCGGAATGCCCCACACCACGTGAACTGGCCGATTGTTGCCGTCAAATTGTAGCACTAGAACTGCCGCTCCCTTGGGGAACGTAGGATAGTCCTCCACAACGGTGGCGCTGTTGATCCCGTTCAACAGATCCCGAACCAATATATCGTCATCCGACAGCTCATCGTACCCATGCTCGGAAATCCGCGCATTCCCACTGGTAACGAGGTCGCGAACGGCGTCGAGGGTTGAACTCATGTCATTCTATCCACGGGATGTGACCCGTTGACGCATAACGTCGTCAATGAGAGGCCGGGGCACCGGCGTAGCTGGCGAACCGGTCCCTCTCGATTGGCTTGTTATGCGACATGTCTAGTTTCCCGATTGCCGCCACCAATCCTTCTGGTTCGCGAGGTCCACACGAAACACCTGGACGTGACCACACTCAGTGCATACAAGAATCCGCCAATCCGGTGCGCCAACGAGTTCAAAACCGAAATTGCGCACGGCGAGATCATGTCCCTTCGCCTGTAAGGCATAGTAGCCGGTGCCACAGTAGGTGCATGGTTGAGGCATCCCAGGAACAATCGGTGTGAATTCCTTTTCCACGAGCGTCCTGGCGCGCCGCGCCAAAATGAGAATGTTGTCGACTGTGCGGCGATCCTCCGGGTTTGGCACAACCATCAGATCGAGCAGTCGATTGACATGCTCAAGGTAGATGTTCGTCCACCCGAGAAAGGAGTCATCGTTCTTGCCCTTTAAGTCCCATTGGGGGATTCGATGCCTTTCCCTAGAGAAAACCTTACCACCTGAAAAAAGCCAATACAGCAACTTGCCGAGAGCGTATGTATCAGCCTTATCCGAGATTGCTTCAAGTCTCCCGTCTTCCAACTCCGGCGCGATATACAGCCTTGCGCCCACGGCCTCCTCGGTGAGAGTAATGCGTTCACCCTCTTCTTCCAAGAAGCAAATGCCGAAATCGCCGACAACTGCTGGCCCCTGCGGGCCTCGAAGAAATATGTTTGCTGGCTTTAGGTCGCGATGGACCAGCCCGTGAGCATGTGCGTGCGCAACGCCAGCGCCAATTTGTTCAAACAGTGCAAACGCTCGGGCGGGCGCGTTCTTCCAAAACGGCTGCGCGGTTTCCAGCGTCCCCCCCGAGCAGTACTCCGTTACGAGGTATGGCCGGTCGCAGTCCAAATCAAAGTCGATTAGACGGACGATATTTTCGTGCGTCAAATTGCGTACCGCTTCGATTTCGCGTCGGAACCGGTCTATTCGTTTGAGATTCTTTAGGCGCTTTAAGACGTAGAGTTCATCCTCTCCGCCCCGAACATCCGACACCGTGAAGGTGTGAGCTTGCCCGCCTTCGCCGAGAGAGGCGCGAACTTTCCATCTTTCTCCGATGATAGTCGCCATGGTCTAGCTCAGCACGTCGTCGTATAACGCAAAGCTAACCTGTGAGCGGTGCGTCAGCACCGCGAGTCAGGTTGAGCGCCGTGTTAGAAGGCGGCTCTCCGAACCACTGGTGAAAAGCATGCGGTAGTTGTTCTCTGCTAATACCGCGTGCCAAGAAGATTTCGCATGAGAAATTTCTAATTACATTTGGGTATTCGAGAGCCAAAGGTAGAGACAACGCTTTCAAAGCCGACATATCGGCTAACCCATGAATGTAGATGGGTCCCGGAAGTTCAATGCTTTCGTGTGAAGAGACAAAGTGCATAAGCGCATTCCTGTGATTTTTTAGGTCCACAAACGTTCTCACATTCTCCGCATCAAAGTCCAGACGCTTACCAAGGACCCTCTTTGGCCACTCCTTTAGTTTGCTCTCTAACGAGATTCGTTTCTCAACGTCCTTAAGCAACCTATCTCTGTGTATCTTGAAGCCGTCCTCTTCTACGACGACACGGAAAAACGCATTGATAAACGCCTCGACTACTGATACCGAAAGAAATAGGGCTAGCACGAGTTCCTGTTTCTGAGTCCTATCATTCTCGCTCTCTGGAATTCTGTTTATTTGGCGCTTCAAACACTCGTAGTACTCCCAGATGATCGAGTGGGGACTTGCGAGATGCCTTGACTCTGCCAATTGATTTCGCCTTCTAATGTTCTAGGTAACCGGCCGCTGGAAGCCGAAGGCCGGAGGAAATCTGCAAGCGCAGCTTGCAGGCGGTCCGGCTGACCGAGGAGTTGGGCATCATCGCAGTCGAATCTTTTCGAATGGGCGGCCCGAACAAAATACATAGAAGGCACTCATTTGGCTCTCAACATCATCTATGACTTGTAGCGCATAGGACGGGAACCCTTGAAGGTGCATCTTCTCATCAGGATCATCTTCTGCAAGGTGCGCGATAAGACGGCTTCGCACATGCTCTAATTGACCAATACGCTCGTAACCTTTTCGGGCTTCCTCAAATAGCCGTTTGTCTACCTCGGCAAGCTCTGGTAGAAACGCATCAAAGTGCTTTCTATGAACATGCGGGATGCTCGCTCCGCCATCACCGCCCGTAGATATGCGATATCGGTAATGAAAAGCGCCTGAAGCATCTTTTTTAAGATAGAACTCAGTCTGAGGATCACTTTCCATTTGGTTGTCGATAGCTTCTAACGTACTTCGTAGAGACTTAATGGTCCAGTTGTTTAGCTCCATTTCCTCGATGAGAAGAGTTCGAATTGCACTGGTTTTCCTAGCACGACTCTGTTGTCGTCGAACGACTTCGATGACCTCCTTGATGACAAAGAGGACTATCGCCGTAACTACGGTGAGGGGGACAAGCCTTTCTAGTCCCTCGAACCACGTCATGGTGATGCCCAACGTCCGCGTTGAACGGCGCGAGCAAGGGAGCGAAGCGACGCTTGCGAGCGTCCGTTTTCGAACGCGCTGTTAGGACTTCTGATCGCAAAATTTGCCATACGGGGTTCGGTCAGTATGGAAGGTCTTATCGGTGTTCGCCTGTCTCAAGTCCTTGGCGCGATTCAGCAGCATTCTTCCTTTCGCTGCGTTGTCTAATCGGTTTGCGGATAACGCGTACTCCTCTAACATCTCGGCGTACCCAATTGCGTCTTCACGAGTAGCGCGGTCCATAGGGAGGGCCTTTTCAGCGCGCTCGTAATAGACGTAAGCCTCCTGAAATTGACCTTGCTCGTAATTGAGGCGCGCGAGTTCAAGAAGCGTGATAAACGCAGGTCCATTTGCTCTTTCATCAAGTTTTGGCGCTTCATCTAGGCCTCGTTTCGCCTCTTTGTAGTCGCAAATTGCGCCCGACGTCCGGCCATATTCATACCAAAGGGCCGCAATCGCATTGTCCGGCGCGCGACCCAGCGTGGCATTGACTACGGCTCTGCTGCAATTCCAACGAGCCTTCCACCATTCGTGTTGTCCCTGCCAGCCCCGACAACTTTGAGCATAGCGCTCAGCGTTTCGCAGATTTAGTTCATGCGCGAAGCCAACGCAGCCTGAGATCATTGTCAACAGCAGCATGGCCACCAGCACTCGTATCGCATGCATAAAGAAGTCCTAACATTTAATGCATCGAAGAACTGCAATTTATCACATGACCTCGTGCGCCGCGTCGCCGTCAATCGTCCATGACATCAAGGTGTTAGGAACTCATCGGGTACGGTCCGGGCACATAGGTTACAGAATAGTCTGGGGACATAGGTAACAGTTTATACAAAATGGGTGCCTGCAAGGAGGTGCCCTATGCCCTGGAGCGAAACGAAACCTATGGATCAGAAGACGCAATTCATTGCCGACTGCCTGCGGCAGACGCTGGACATGACGGAGTTGTGCCAGTTATACGGGATCAGCCGCAAGACCGGCTACAAATGGATCGAGCGCTACGTCGAGAAGGGGCCGCAAGGTCTCGAAGACCGATCGCGGCGACCCGGTAGCAGCCCCAACCAAACGCCCGAAGAGATCATCGAAGCGCTAATACAGGTGCGCCAGCGCCACCCGAGCTGGGGCGCCAAGAAGCTGCTGCCGTTTGTCGAGAAGCGGCATCCGGATTGGTCCCTGCCAGGGCGTTCGACTGTGTGCGATATTCTCAAACGACGCGGGCTCGTGCCCAAGAAGCGGCGCCGTCGCGTAATCGGTCATCCCGGCAAACCCGGTAGCCAGATGCTCGCCCCGAACGACATCTGGTGTGCCGATGTCAAAGGGCAGTTCAAGACCGGAGACGGCATTTACTGTTATCCCCTGACCGTCACCGACGGCTACAGTCGTTACCTGTTGGGCTGCCAAGGGCTATTGAGCACCAGAGTGGTGGAAGCCAAGCCGGTCTTCACGCGCCTGTTCAAGGAATTCGGACTGCCCCGGCGCATCCGCAGCGACAACGGCGTACCGTTTGCCACGAACACGCTCGCGCGCCTGTCGACGCTATCGGCGTGGTGGGTTCGGCTGGGCGTCCTGCCGGACCTGATCGAGCCGGGCAAACCGCAACAGAACGGCCGGCACGAACGCATGCACCGCACGCTCAAGGCGGAAACGACGCGGCCGCCGGCGGCCAATCGGCGGACACAGCAACGCAAGTTCAACCGCTTTCGCGACGAGTTCAACGAAGAGCGGCCGCACGAAGCTCTGGACATGGCGACGCCGGCCTCGATCTACGTTCCTTCACCGCGGGAAATGCCAGACCGGCTGCCGCCGCTCGAATACCCGGACCGCTTCGAAGTCCGCTACGTGAGCTACAACGGCGGCATACGCTGGAACAAGGACTGGGTGAACGTGTCAATCACCTGCGCTGGTGAATACGTTGGCCTGGAGGAGATCGACGACGGCGTATGGAATGTTTACTTCGGTCCGCTCAAGCTGGGTCGGCTGCTTGAGCGACACATGCGCATCGAGGATGAATATGGACGCCTTAAGCGACACCGCAGGTGAAGTGCGCGCCACCGACTCAGTCGATTACAATCCCCTGCGGGACACGTCGGCTACGCTACGCTTCGCCGCCGTTCCCCGCAGGGGATTGCCGGTTCCCGCGTGCAGCATGGAAATCGGCGTTAGCAGCAAAATGGTGTAACCCATGTCCCCGGACTAATCTGTTACCTATGTCCCCGATCGCTCATCGCCGCGTGGGTCTCCGTGAAATATGGCAAGAAAAGGATGAATGGCCTGACCGGCTCGCCATCGTCTTCCGGCGAAAGCGCGAATCCGGAGATGGCGAGCGTAATTTCGCTATCAGCCGCGAGCGGTCGGTTCGTTTCCTGCGCGGGTCAATGCGAGCTTACGCAGCTTCCATGCCGCCAAATTCCCAACCGCGGAAACCCCGATCCCCGCCTTAGCGCAGCTCGGCCCCGCACAGCCGGCACTGATGCCGGTGGAACACGTTGCGATTCTTGCAGCGCGGGCAGACCACCTCGATCTTGTCGCGTATCCAGGGCGTGAGCCCCTGCGGCATGAACAAAAGAACGAGCAGCACGATCACCGCGAAGATCAGCAGTCGGATTTCCTTGAATATATCGAAGCTGGCGAGGATTTCGGTGAGCGGATACAGCACGAACACCGCCACCACCGGGCCGTAGATCGTTGCTATGCCGCCGAAAATACCCCAGATCACGGCCTGAAACGACAGCGCCACCTCCAGTGAGGACGGGCCGGCGACGCGCAGGAAATGCGCGAACAGCGCCCCGGAAACGCCGGCGAACAATCCCGACAGCGCAAATGCCAGCAGCTTGTAGCGCGTGGTATTGATGCCCGAGGCGCGGCAGGCCACCTCGTCCTCGCGTATCGCATGAAATATCAGGCCGGTGTTCGATCTGGTGATTTTCCACATGCCGAAGCACAGCACCAGCATCAGCACCACGGCGACGTAATAGTTGCCGACCGTCCCGACGACTATGCGCTTGAGACCGGAAATGCCCAGCTCGCCGCCGGAAAAATCCGGAAACGCGAACAGCAGGCCGGTCAGGATCAAGGGAAACGCGAGCGTCGCCAGCGACAGGTAGGAGCCGCGCAACCGCAGGCAGGGTATGCCTACCAGGAAACCCACCACCATGGCCAGCGCAGCGCCTATCGGCACGGTGAGCCAGGGCACCCAGCCCAGGTGGTGCGACAACAGCCCCGAGGCATAGGCGCCGACGCCGAAGAACAGGGCGTGGCCAAAATTCACCTGGCCGGTGAAGCCGGCAAGCAGGTCCCAGCTCGCGGCGAAAATCGCGAATATCGCCGTCATGGTGATAATGCGCAGCACGTAGGGATCGTCGTAGAAGAACGGCAGCGCCAGCAGCAGCAGCGCGGCGAAAAATACGAAACTGCGGCTCGGCAGCACCAGCACCTCGTGCCGCAGTTGCGCCCACAGCCACTGCGGCAAGGCCAGCAGTCCTTTCACCGTTCCTCCTCGAACACCACGCCGAACAGGCCTTCGGGCCGGATCAGCAACACCACGATCATGATCGACAGCGCCACCGCGCCCTTGAGGTAGGAGCCCGAAGGTACCGCGAACACCGTGATCGCCTCGACATAGCCGATGATGAAAGCGCCGATTACGCTGCCCTTCAGGCTGCCCAGGCCGCCCAGCACGACAATCGCAAGCATGGTCACCAGCGGCGCCAGCCACATCAGCGGATCGACCACGAATACCGGCGCCACCACCACGCCGGCAATTGCCGCCAAGGCGACGGAAATGCCCACGGTGTACATGGCCACGCGGCCGACGTTGATGCCCATGAGATTGGCAATTTCCTGGTCGTTGGCGGCGGTGCGTATCGCCAGGCCGAGACGCGTGCGGTTGAGCAGGTACCAGGTCGCCACCAGCGTAAGCGCCACCACCACCAGAACGATCAGGCGCTGATAGGAAACGCGCACACCGATAATGGAAACGACCCCTTCGACCGCGTTGGGTATCCCGCGGAAGCTGCCGCCGAAGGCGACCAGCAGGCTTTCCTGGAAGATCAGCGCCAGCGCGATGGTGGCGATCAGCACCGCCGATTCGTGCTGCCGCACCGGCTCGATCACCAGCTTGTAGCACACCAGCGACAAGGCCACCACGGCGACGACGGCCAGCGGAATGGCAAGCAAAAGCGGCAGCCCGGCGATGACCAGCAAGCCGTAGAGCGCGTAGGCGGCGAGCATGTAGAAAGCGGTGTGCGCGATGTTGACGATCCGCGCCACGCCGAAAATCAGCGAAAAGCCCAAGGCAAGCAGCGCGTACACGCCGCTATTGACCAGCCCGCTGATTAGGATGTCCTGGAACATGTTGCGCGCCCCCTCGCCTCTTGGGAGAGGGGGGACCGCACAGCCAATTCTGCCGGATCTAGCTCTGCGGCAGCTTGAACGGCTTCATGCCCTTGGTCTGCGGCGGCCAGAACGGCACTTTTTGGCCGTCCTGCCATTGCACCGCAATGCCCGAGGTCTTGCCGACCGCCCATACCAGGTCGTGGCGCTTGTCGTAGGTCACGGTCGCACCGGTGCCGACGTATTCCATTTTTTCGATCACCGGCACCAGCTTGCCGGCATCCAGGGTGCCGGTCTGCTCGATCACCTGCTTCAGGGCCATGATCGCGTCGTAGGTCGCCGCGGTGTAGGTAGGCGCCTTGCCGAAGCGCTGCTTGAACGCCTTTACGAACGGAATCGTTTTCGGCGTCGATTCCACTTCGGCATAGGTATCCAGGGTGGAGACGTAACTGCCCTTGCCCGCAGTCGCCTGCCAGAAACCGTCTTTCTGCGCCTCCACATTGATGCCCCACGCGACCGCAGGCAGCTGCAGTTCGCCCATCTGCCGCCCCAGCACGATGCCGAGCGGACCGGAGATGATGGTGAACACGATGTCCGCGTTCGCGCGCTTGATCGCCGAAAGCTCGGCGGTCACGTCGGTCGCGATGGCCGAGGGTTGCCACAGCCCGACGACCTCCATTTTCATCTTGGGCAGATTCTCCTGCGCTGCCTTGATCAGCCCTTCGGTCCAAACCGCCTTCTCGGCCACGATCGCGACCTTCGGCGCCTCCTTCTTCAGGTCATTGCGTATCTGCGCCGCGAGCGAGCCCAGCACCGCAAACAGGGTGCGCGCCAGATCCGTGTCTTTGGTCGGCGACGCGCGGAACCAGTACTTGTAACGTTCGTAGTTCTGTTCCACGTTGAGGCCGAGCTTGGAGTGCGCCGCGCCCACGCCCATGAACAGCTTCTTGTTGTCCATCGCCACTTCCTGCATCGCCAGCACCGCCTCGGAGCGGAATCCGCCGATGAGGAAATCCGCCTTGTCGCGGGTAATGGCGCGCTCGACTGCGTTGGTGGCGTCGGGCACGCTCTGAATCTCGTTGGTGTCGATCTTGATGATTTCGACCTGGCGCTTGGTCCCGCCGACCGAGATGCCTCCGGCCTTGTTGATTTCGTCGCGCGCCATTTCGGCACCGGCCCAGTGATTCTCGCCTTGCACGAAGGCCATCGGGCCGAGGATGGCGAATTTGATATTTTGCGACCAGACGCCCTGGCTGAAGGCCAGTCCTAGCGCAGCAACAGCGGGAAGCAGCAGCTTGCGATGCATGATCACCTCCTAGAAAGAAACGACGGCGGCCGGCGCCAACTCCTGGCACGCGACCCGGGCAGTATTTTTTTGTGTGCTTATGCTGCCAGTTTTTGCTCCGGCTGTCCATGTCAATCGGGCCTGGCCGCAGTCCCGCATCTTGCTCCTGCACGCTGTTGCGCCTATAGTACGGCGCTGCAAGAATCTGCAGCAAGACGAGGGGAATCATCCCCTCATGCTCCCCTGAATCGGCCCGTCGCAATGTGCCTTTTGCAGCGGGTTCCAAGCGAAATCGAGGACGCCGGCAATGGCACGCGAGCAATTTGTCTTCCGCCACACGCTGCGGGTGCGCTGGGCGGAGGTGGACCGGCAAGGGATCGTCTTCAACGGCAACTATTTCCTCTATTTCGATGTCGCCATCACCGAGTACTGGCGCGCCATCGGCATTAATTATCCGGACGGCTTCGTGAAGGACTTCGGCACCGATATGTATGCGGTCAAGGCCACGGCCGAGTACCACGGCTCGGCCGAATTCGACGACATCCTCGATATTCACGGCCGCAGCGCGCGCCTGGGGCGCTCGAGCATGCAGTTCCTGCTCGAGATCTGGCGCGGCGACACGCACCTGGTCAGTGGCGAGCTGATTTACGTCAACGCCGATCCGGCGACAAAAAAATCCGTCCCACTGCCCGAACCGCTGCGCCAGAAAATAATCGGCTACGAGCGCGTCCTGCCGCAATAGGCGCGGTCAACGCTTGGCGGCGATCGGTTAAAATGGCCGCTTTCCCTTTTCTTTTTTCCAACGGAAACCAACATGCAAACTCGCGACAAGCTCTACATCAATGGACTATGGACCGCGCCCAAAGGCGGCAAGTCCATCGATGTGATCAACGCCTCGACCGAGGCGGTCATGGGGAGTGTTCCCGAGGGCACGGGTGATGACGTCAGCGCCGCGGTGGCGGCGGCGCGCGCCGCGTTCGAAGGCTGGGCCGCGACGCCCGCCGCCGAACGCGCTACGTTCCTGCAAAAAATTCACGAAGGCCTGAAAGCGCGCATGGAGGAGATCGGCAAGCTGATCGCCGGCGAAGTGGGCATGCCGGTAAAGCTGGCCACCATGATACAAGCGGGATCGCCCACGGCCACCTTCGGCCTGTACGCCAGGATGCTGGGCAGCTTCGCCTTCGAAGAGAAGGTCGGCAATTCGCTCGTCCTGCGCGAGCCGGTCGGCGTGGTCGCGGCGATCACGCCCTGGAACTACCCGCTGCACCAGATCGCGGCCAAGGTCGCGCCGGCGCTCGCCGCCGGCTGCACCGTGGTGCTCAAGCCTTCCGAAGTGGCGCCGCTCAACGCCTTCGTGCTGGCCGAAATCATCCACGCCGCCGGCCTGCCGGCGGGCGTGTTCAACCTGGTCACCGGCTACGGTCCGGTGGTGGGCGAAGCCATGGCCCGGCACGCGGATGTCGACATGGTGTCCTTCACCGGTTCCACCCGCGCGGGCAAACGCGTGGCCGAGCTCGCGTCGGCCACGGTGAAGCGCGTAGCACTGGAACTCGGCGGAAAATCCGCCGCGGTCGTGCTCGAGGACGCCGATCTCGCCGCCGCGGTCAAGGGCACGATCAACGCGTGTTTCCTGAATTCCGGCCAGACCTGCTCGGCGCACACGCGCCTCCTGGTGCCCGAGACCAAGTACGACGAGGCGGCAAAAATCGCGGTCGAAGTGGCCAAGAGTTTCACCGTCGGCGATCCGTTCGGCGGCACCGCCAAGCTCGGACCGCTGGTCTCCGAACTGCAGCGCGAGCGCGTGCGCGGCTACATCAGGAAAGGCATCGAGGGCGGCGCGGAACTGCTCGCCGGCGGTGCGGACGCGCCTGCAGGCCTGCCCAAGGGTTACTACGTCCAGCCCACCATCTTCGGCCGGGTCAGACCCGATGCGACCATCGCCCAGGAAGAGATTTTCGGGCCGGTGCTGTCCATCATCACCTACAAGGATGAAGAGGAGGCGGTGAAAATCGCCAACGGCACGCCCTACGGCCTGGGCGGCGGCGTGTGGTCGAAGGACGAAGAGCACGCGAAGAAAGTGGCGAAGCGCATGCGCACCGGCCAGGTGGACATCAACGGCGGCCCGTTCAACCTGCAGGCGCCGTTCGGCGGCTTCAAGCAATCGGGCAACGGCCGCGAGCTGGGCCGCTTCGGACTGGAGGAATTCCTCGAGTACAAATCGCTGCAATTGAAGCCCGAAGCCAAAGCCTGATGGCGTTCAAGTATTACTGGGAAGACTTCACGCCGGGCCGGGTGTTCGAAACGGCCACGCGCACGCTGTCGCAGGAGGATATCGTGCGCTTCGCCCGCGAGTACGACCCGCAGACCTACCATACCGACGCGGAGGCGGCGCAACACTCTCCTTTCGGCGGACTGATCGCGAGCGGCTGGCAGACCTGCGGCGTCACCATGCGCCTGATGTGCGACGGCTACCTGCTCGAAACCTCCTGCGTCGGCTCGCCGGGCCTGGAGGAACTGCGCTGGCTGAAGCCGGTGCGCCCCGGCGATGCGCTGCGTCTGAGGACCACGGTGATCGAGTCCACACCCTCGGCGAGACAGCCCAATCGCGGGACGGTGCTGTTTCTCTGGGAAACCCTCAACCAGAGCGACGAAGTCGTGCTGTCCATGCGCGGCCGGCAGTTGTTCCTGCGCCGCGCGCCGGCGTAGCGGGATGGCCGCATGAGCAGGGAGCAGGGGCCCCGCCGAGCGGGGATGCGACCGACCGCGATTGCGGCCAGGCGCCGACAGTACCGATGCTCGAGCCACGACAACGGACCGGAGGCGGCCGCGTGAGCCACAAGTATTACTGGGAAGATTTCTATCCGGGCCAGGTGCGCGAAATCGGCGGCTACAGCCTGTCCGAAGAAGAGATCATCGAGTTCGCCAAAAAGTACGATCCGCAGCCGTTCCATACCGACGGCGAAAAGGCAAAGCAGACTTTTTTCGGCGGATTGATCGCCAGTGGCTGGCAGACTGCCAGCCTGTGCATGCGCATGATCTGCGACCAATACCTGCTCGAGGCGGCCAGCATGGGCTCGCCCGGTGTGGACGAAGTGCGCTGGGTAAAGCCGGTGCGCCCCGGCGACACGCTGCGGCTGAAATCGACGGTGCTCGAAACGCGCGCCTCAACCAGCCGCCCCGACATGGGCACGGTGCGTTCGCGTTCCGAGGTCTACAACCAGCACGGCGAACTGGTGATGCACATGTCGGGCGTGGGCATGTTCCGCCGCCGCAGTCCGGGAGAATAGGTACAGTGAACAATACGAGGGGACACGTCCCCTCGTGCTCCCCCAAGTCAGGCGCCTAACCGCAACGCTGTCAGGCGCACCAAGAATCCGCTCAGCTTGACCGGCTCGAACCCGGGTCTATTTTGCGCCACACGCTCGCCAGCCACGGTTGCTGCTCCCGCGGCAGTCCGGGCGGCCGGTAGTAATGCGCGAGCTCGGCGTATCCCGCGTCCGCGACCAGGCTGCGCCAGGTGGCGGGATCGTGGTACGCGCCGTAACGGCCGCGGTTCCAGCCTTCGTCGTTGCGGCCATGCGGATTCGAGGTGAACAGCACGCCGCCCGGCTTCAGCGCGGCGTGCAGGTCGCGCAGCACCCGCGGCAGTTCCTGGCTGGCAACGTGAAACAGCGAGGCATTCGCGAATACACCGTCGAAGCGGTTTTCCGGCAAGTCGAGGCACAGAAAATCCTGCTGCCACACCTCGCAGCCGCTGTAGGCGCGCGCCATTTCGACGAATCGCGCGGCGCCGTCCAGCCCTATGGCGATGTGGCCGAGACCGGCAAAGGTCTTGAGATCGCGGCCCGGCCCGCAACCGAAATCGAGAATGGTGTACGGGGGATCGCCTTCGATGGCTTCTAGCAGCGCGGCGATGTTCTGGCTGACATCGTGATCGCGCGTGCCTGCAAAAAAATCGCCGGCGCGCTGATTGTAGTGCTCCAGCGTGAGCGCACTGATACTCTCCAAATCCTGTGGTCTCAGTTTCATGCGGACGCGCGCCTTTGCATCGGCACGAGCAGCAGCAGGAGCGCGCCGGCCAGCGCCCATACCGCCACCGGCATCCAGCCGAGCAGCGCGGCAAACCCGGGGTCCTGGTTGAGTTGGGCGGCAACCACGGCCATGCGCGCAAATGTCGCCAATGCCAGGAGAGAGAACAGGGTGCCGGTCAGCTTGCCTTCGCGCCCGGTATGGCCGATGACCAGCGCGGCGGCCACCGCGCTCATCAGCACGCAGCCCCAGGCGCCGCCGGCGATGAACTGCATCGCGATCAAAGTGTTGAGACTGCCGGCGCCGGAGGCAAGATAGGCGGCGAGCGCGCCGACCACGCCGCCCGCGCCCATGACCGTCAGGCCGCCAAAGCGCTTCGTCGCCAGCGAAGCCGGCAACATCAGCAGGTTGAAACCGATCCAGAACACCGGCATCAGGTATTCGAGATCGGCGGGCTTGGCGAAACGCAGGTACAGCGGCGCGCTGTTCATTGCGAAATGGACCTGAAAACCCAGGCCAAGCAGGGCCACGCCGAACAGGAACCAGAACAGCGGCCGCACCGGCTAGCGCTTCCCGCCATAGCCCGCCACGCCCATCAGAAACCGGGTGCAGCCGTACGCGCTCCAGATGAGCAAGCGCCGCCACAGCGGCTGGCGATGCCACATGCGTTTCGCCACCACCCTGGCTCCGCCTTTCATATGATCGAGCAGGTTGCGGCGCAGCTCCTGCGAAAAATGCAGGTCATCGACAACGATATTGGCCTCGCGCGCCAGCATCAGGCTGAACGGATCGATGTTGGAGGAGCCCACCGTGGCCCATCGTTTGTCGATCACCGCGACTTTCGCGTGCAGGAAACTCTTGTGATATTCGTAGATCTCCACCCCTGCGTCGAGCAGCGAGCCGTACAGCGCGCGCGCGGCGTAATGCAGCAGCACGTATTCGACCTTCCCCTGCAGCAGCAGCACCACGCGCACGCCGCGCCCGGCCGCCTCCCGCAGCGCATGGCGAAAGCGCGTACCGGGAAAAAAATAGGCGTTGGCGATAATGACTTCCTTGTGCGCCCCACGGATTGCGTCGAGATAAGCATCCTCGATGTCGGATCGATGGCGGAAATTGTCGCGCACCACCAGCACCGCGCGCTGAGTGCCGCGCGCGGCGGCGTCGACCGGCCGGTGCCGCTGTGCGCTGCGTCTGAGACTCGCCCAAGCGACCCGGTACCATAGACGCTCGGTCTGGTCCAGAACGCTTGCCACCAGGGGGCCCTCCGCGCGCACGGCATAGTCGTAGCGCGGCGGCGTATGGCGCGGGGTATGCATGTCGTCGATGATGTTGATGCCGCCGACGAAGGCCACACGGGCGTCCACCACCACCAGCTTGCGATGCAGGCGCCGCAGGCGGTTGCGCCGCAGGGTGAGGGGCGAGGTCTTGGGGCCGAATATCAGCACCTCGATATTGGCCGCCGACAGCAGCTGCCGCGTTTGCTCGAAGATACCCTTGGAGCCGAAGCCGTCGACGAGCACATGCACGCGCACGCCACGCCCGGCCGCGCGCACCAGCGCGGCGGCGATGCGCCTGCCGGTCTTGTCGTCGGCGAAAATGTAGGTTTCGAGATAGATCTCGCTCTGCGCCGCGTCGATCGCATGCTGCAGCGCCGGAAAATAGGCGCTGCCGTTGGTGAGCAGCTGCAGCTTGTTGCCGTCCAGGAATTCCAGCGTCAACGCAGTTCCAGTTCGACGCTCAGCGCGGCATGATCGGAGATGCGCGACCAGGGCAGGCCATGGTGCACTTCGGCGTGACGCACGTCGAAGCCGCGCGCGTAGATGCGGTCCAGGCGCAGCAGCGGGAAGGTGCTCGGATAGGTGCGCGCCGGCCGCCCGCGCTGGTCACGGAACACCTCCCTCAAGCCGAGTTCCGCCACCAGCTGACGCCCGGCGGAATTGCGCCAGTCGTTGAAATCCCCGGCGACGATGAGCGGCGCGCCCGCGGGGACCAGGCGCTGCACGCGTTCGGTCAGCGCCGACAGCTGACGCCGGCGCCCGCGCTCATTCAAGCCAAAGTGCACGCACAGGCAATGCAGATGCAATTCGCCCAGCGCGACCTCGCAATGCAGCAAGCCGCGTTGTTCGAAACGGTGCGTGGATACATCCTGGTTCTCTGCGCTGATGATGGGAAAGCGGCTGAGGATGGCGTTGCCGTGGTGACCTTGGTCATATACCGCATTGCGGCCGTAGGCGTAATCCTGCCACACCTCGTCGGCGAGGAACTCGTACTGCGGCTCCACCGGCCAGTTGAGGACGTCCCGGGCGTGATGCACATGCTCGCCCTGCACTTCCTGCAGAAATACCAGGTCCACGTCGAGCAGGCGCAGATGGTGGCGCAACTCGTGCACCATCATGCGCCGGTTGAAATGGGAGAATCCCTTGTGGATGTTGTAGGTGGCGAGGCGCAGCTTCATCCCGACGATGCCCGGTACAGAGGTGTGCGGTGGCCGATATTAGGCGTGGTCACTTGTTAGCCAAAAATGTCGAAAAATGGCGAATCTGCATTCGCGGGGGGATCTACGCCCCGAAGGTCTCGATCCCCCTAGTGGGGAAAGTCCCCTCTGGGGACAAGGGGAGGTGCACCCCCCCTTGTTCGTAGATAGAAGGCTTTTCCTCGGCCGGAGACACGCCGTTTGCTTCGGGCTGGTCCGGTTTAAGGCTTCAAGCCCTGAAACAGCTTCTCGCGCCCGACCTTGATCAGAAATTTCCCGTCGTACATGAATATGTCGGCGGTGGCGAAAGTGTCGCCGAAAGCCTCCGGGATGAAGGAGCCGGTGCCGATCACGTCCACTGGCGCGCGCGCGTGTCCGAACATCTTGCACTTGAACGGCGTGAACCCGCTCGAGCCGACGATGCGCGCCGAGTTGAAACCGGCGGCATCCAGGGTCTCGCGCATCTTGATTACGCTCGCTACCGACACCCCGGTGCCGAACAGCACCTTGCGCACCCGGTCCTTGACGATATTGAGCGTATCCGAGTCGTAGGCCTCCTCGCCCATCACCGCCCGCACCGCCTCGTATTCGTTCAGCACGTGCAGCCAGTTGGCCACCAGCTCGACCGAGCGCTCGTAATCGAGCCCTTCGGCATAGCGCTCGCCGTGGGTGTCGATGCGAAACGCCAGCGCGCGCGCACTGCCGGTATCAGTCGGCAGGACGTCGTTGTACCACCAGCGGCAAACCTCGAGCGCATCGCTGAATTCGCGCGCATAGAAATCGACCAGCACGGTGAGGTTGTCCTGCGGGTGCGTCTCGGCGTACATCTGCGCCGCCCTCAGGGTGGAGCCGGCGTAGCCGACAATGGCGTGCGGCATGGTGCCGAGGCCGCTTTCCAGGCCGTAGAAATGCGCGGTCAGATCCTGCGAGCCGCCGATGAAACCGACCGCGCCCGAGAGTTTGGCGATGCGACTGCCGACTGCGGCGCCATAAGCGGCCAGGATGGACAGATCGTCGCCGCAGGCGTGGCGCGCATGCATGTCGATGAAAGCCACTTTGGGCAGGTCGGCCGCCATTTTGTAAGCGTTGTAGGCCGAAACGCAGGCGGTGCCGACGCGGCGCAGCACCAGCGTCTCCAGTTCAGACAATGCGGCGTAGGAACCGGTGTAGGTGAAAATCGGCTTCTGATCGGGCACGAAGGCGCCTTCCTCGTACAGCCGCGTGATCTTGAGCGGCACCGCATCCGGCGGATAGCATTCGCGCAGGATTTCCAGTGCGGGGTTGACGGCGCAAATCGTGCCGCGGCGCAGGAACACGCCGTAGCTGACGATTTTGTCGCCGAACTTCTCCACGATCTGGCGCGATTTGGTGAAATACTTGTCGGTGCGCGAGAGCACGTATTCGGCGCGCTCGCGCCGCTCTGTTTCGAGCTTCAAGTCCACTGGTTTGTTCATGGCGGTTTTCCGAGCATAAGCCTGCGGCAAAGTCCATTTGCCGCAGGCGGACCCAGGCAGGCGCGAAGCGGGAGGGCCCCGCGCTTCATTACGGTCCGGGCGCTCATTATGGACGGCGCAACGCCTCCGCCGCAAGTTCCCGGTCAAAAAAACCCGTTGCGAAATGGATTTTCGCACGGCCCGATTCAGGGGAGTATGAGGGGAGACGCCCCGAAGGTCTCGATCCCCCTTCCCCGGTCCCGCTTGACGGGAGAGGGAAAAGGCCCACCTCTTCCGGTGGTCCCGACCTTCGGTCTCCTACCCTTGAGGGATATCCCCTCGTTTTCCAGCAGCGCGCGCCACGAGTCTGGTTGACCCACGTCAAACGCGGCGGCCGGCGTTTCCCCTAGCATCCACCGTTTCGCGGCAACGACCGCAACAGGAGGCGGGCGTGATAACCGACAGGATCGACGCGGTGACCGAAATCCCGCCGCAATACCTGGTTGCGGCGCCGCCGGCCCCGATAAGCGCAAAAATCGAGATTTCGCCGCGCTGCAATTTCCGCTGCGACTACTGCGCCTTGCGCAGCCGCGAAGCCCAGCCAAAACAGGACATGGATTTCGACCTGTTCCGGCGCATCACGTTCGAATTGAAGACGGTCGGCGTAAAGGAAATCGGCGTTTTCCACCTGGGCGAACCATTCATGGGCCCTGGATTGCTGGTCGAGTGCATCCGCTACCTCAAGCGCGATCTGGCAATGCCCTATGTGTTCCTCACTTCCAACGCCTCGCTTGCGTTTCCCGATGCCGTCGAGGCCTGCATGCAAGCCGGCCTGGACTCGCTCAAGTGGTCGATAAACGCCACGGACACGGCCCAGTTCGAGCGCGTCATGGGCGTTTCCGGCAGGATGTTCAACTGGGCGCTGATGAACATCCGCGCCGCATGGGAGCTGCGCCAGGCGCGCGCTTACGCCACCCGCCTGTATGCGTCGTCAATCTGCTACGACGGCGCGCAGCAGGCCGGGATGGCGACGCTGCTGGCCGAACGCGTGATCCCCTGTGTCGATCAGCACTACTGGCTGCCCCTGTACTCGGGCGGCGCGTTCGCCAGCGAACGTGAGGCCGCGCTCGGCTATCGGCCCAGCGCCGGCAACCAGGGGAGAATCGGCGCCTTGCGCGAGCCCCTGCCCTGCTGGTCGATATTTACTGAAGGCCACGTCACCGCTGATGGCAGGCTGTCGGCCTGCTGCTTCGACGCCACCGACAACTGGATCATGGGTGACCTGACCAAACAATCATTCATGGACGCCTGGAACGCGCCGGCGTTCGTGAAATTGCGTGAGGCCCATCTGAACAAGGACGTGCGCGGCACCGTCTGCGAGAACTGCGTCGCTTATGCCTAAGAACCCGTTGCAAAATGAATTTTGCAACGGCCGATTTAGGGGAGTATGAGGGAACGTATCCCCTCATTTTGAAATGGATTCTAAGTCGGCACACCCGAATCATTTGGGCGGCTTAAGTCGCGTCTCTTAATCGCGGCGTTGGAATTGCGCACGCATACAAATTCAAGTCGCCTCGCATTTTTCCATAACCGTGATTTCCGCGCGGACTCGCTTTACCTCCGCGCGGAAATCACGGTTGGCGCGCGCAGCGCGCAATGGCTGCTGCGTCAAAATCGATTGATATAAGACGACGGATCGAACTGTAGCGCCAGCTCTTGCGCGGACGGCGTCCCGTCCGCGCGGATCGTCAATGGCGGGCGGATGAACAGCACATCCGCCCGCCATCGACGATCTTGGATAAAACCCTCACGCTTTGTGTGGTGTTAACCTTTGGTGTTAACCGTAACAGTGATTTCCGCGCGGATGGAAGGCACATCCGCGCGCAATCGGCGATCTCGTATAGGCCCGCTACTCCGTCCTTGTCTTTTGACCGTAGCCGCGCTTTTGCGGCAGCAGCAGGATGGCGTCGCGATTGGTCCACGAGGGCGTGCGCTCGGCGGCTCGTTTCCACGGCAGCCATTCGTAACGCAGGTGCTCGGCCGGTTCCAGCCGCACCGGCACGATCGCGGGCAATTCCAGTCCGAATATGTGCTCCAGGTTGTGCGTGACGCCCTCGGCGTAGCGGTTGCGATGCTTCTTGAAGATCTCGAAGTTGTTTTCGATACCCCAGTCTTCCAGCCGGTAGTGCGAGGTATCGATGCCGGTCTCCTCAAGAACTTCGCGGGCGGCCGTCTGGATCAGAGGTTCGTCCTCGTGGTCTATGCTACCCGTGACCGACTGCCAGAAACCGGGCCACCCGGCGCGCTCGAGCATCAGCACCTGCAGGTCGGCGGTGTAAATCACCACCAGGACCGAGCGCGGGATTTTGTAGTGCGAGCTCATGCGAAAATGTCATTCCGCGTAGCGAGGAATCTGCCTGCGGCACTCCAAAAGCAGATTCCTCGGACTCACTCGGAATGACAAGTACAAGCTCACGCCAGTGGAAGCACCGGCAGTCCAGCATCCCAGCCGTCCGGACCGCTGACGATCACCCAGAACGGCTTGCCCTGCCCTTGCCAATATTGCGCCACGCCGTCGAGCACCTCCACTGCGGTGATGAACTCCTGCTTGTGGCCGGCGCCGAAATGCTTGCCGTGCTCGAGTAGCAGCACGTAGCCCGGCGCCGGGTGCCAGGAAAGATCGCCGAGGCAGTCCTCGAACGCGTCCCAGTTACCGCCGAACCATTGCGGAAAAGCGAGCGCCTTGGCCACCAGGGCGATGAATCCCTGCTTGTCGTGCACGCGGCCGATGTCCACGCGCCACAGCGCGAGGCCGGCTGCCTGCGCGGCTTCGGCGACGAGCCTCGTGTCCGGACCGGCGAGATAGACCCCGGCCTTGTCCTTGTCCTTGAGCAGTTGTTGCAGGAAATTACTCACGGATGCGCCTGAAAGAGTTGTAATGGTCGTCGCTGTAATAGTACTCGCCCGAAGTGCGCACGTCGCCCGCGGCGCCCGCGCCGGCAACGATGCGGCGCGCGCCGCGGTCGCGCGCATCCGGCGTCTTCACCGTGTATTCGCGGTAGTAGCCGCGCCCGCGCGGGGGCAGCAGCCTTTCGCGATTGCCGAACGCGCTGCCGTCCTTCGCGTAGGCAAACGGCCCGCCCGCCTTGATCAGCGCCAGCACGGCACGCGCCTCCCCGGGCAATGCGGCGGCGGGGATCTCGCCGATAGCCGCCGCGCCGCGGGCCGGCGCCGCAGCGCCGGCCGCAATGAGGCATAGCGCGATGAAAACCGATAGGAGCTGCTTCACCTGCGCGATCCGCGCCTTTGCGGCCTAGGCTTTTTCCTGCTGCCGCAGCCGGATGTGCAGTTCGCGCAATTGCTTCTCGTCCACCGGGCTGGGCGCCTGGGTCAGCAGGCATTGTGCCCGCTGCGTTTTGGGGAAGGCGATGACGTCGCGGATCGATTCGGTGCCCGCCATCATGGCGACGATGCGGTCCAGGCCGAAGGCAATCCCACCATGGGGCGGCGCGCCGTACTGCAGCGCGTCGAGCAGGTAACCGAACTTCAACCTCGCTTCCTCAGGCCCGATGGCAAGCGCGCGGAACACCTTGGACTGCACTTCCTCGCGATGGATACGGACTGAACCGCCGCCGATCTCCGACCCGTTCAGCACCATGTCGTAGGCCTTGGCAACCGCCTTGGACGGATCGGTCGCAAGGTAGTCCTCGTGCCCGTCCTTGGGTGCGGTAAACGGATGGTGCATGGCGACCCAGCGCTTCGCGTCCTCGTCGTACTCGAACATGGGGAAATCCACCACCCATAGCGGCTTCCAGCCGGCGACGGCGTAGCCCTTTTCATGGCCGATTTTCACCCGCAGTGCCCCCAGGGCATCATTCACGATCTTGGCCTTGTCCGCAGCGAAAAACACGAGGTCGCCATCTTTCGCACCGGAACGCTCGACGATGGCGCTTAGCGCCGCATCGGAAAGATTCTTCACGATCGGCGACTGCAGGCCCTCGCGGCCGCGGGCGACCGCGTTTACCTTGATATAGGCGAGGCCCCTGGCGCCGTAGATGCCGACGAACTGGGTATAGGCGTCGATTTCGCCGCGGGTGAGCGCGCCGCCGCCGGGAATGCAGAGGCCGGCGACGCGTCCGCCGGCCGCATTGGCCGCGCCGGAGAACACCTTGAATTCCACGGTTTTCATGATGTCGGTGAGCTCGGTGAACTCGAGCGGCACGCGCAGGTCCGGTTTGTCCGAGCCGTAGCGCGCCATCGCCTCGGCATAAACCATGACCGGAAACGGATCGGGCAGATCCACCCCCAGCGCCTGCTTGAACACGCTGCGCATCAGCGCTTCCATGATGCTGCGGATCTCTTCCTCGGCCAGAAACGAAGTCTCGATATCGACCTGGGTAAACTCTGGCTGGCGGTCGGCGCGCAGATCCTCGTCGCGGAAACACTTGGTGATCTGGTAATAGCGGTCGAAACCCGCAATCATCAGCATCTGCTTGAACAGCTGCGGCGACTGCGGCAGGGCGAAGAACATGCCGGCTTGCACGCGCGAGGGCACGAGGTAGTCGCGCGCCCCCTCCGGGGTGGACTTGGCCAGCATCGGCGTCTCGATGTCGATGAACCCGGCCTCATCCAGATAGCGGCGCACCGCCATCGCCACCTTGTAGCGCAGGCGCAGGTTCGCCTGCATCTGCGGCCGGCGCAGGTCGATGACGCGGTGGGTGAGGCGGGTGGTCTCCGACAGGTTGTCTTCGTCGAGCTGGAACGGCGGCGTGACCGCCGGGTTGAGTATCTCCAGTTCGTGGCACAGTACCTCGATCGCGCCGCTCTTGAGCTTCGGGTTCACCAGCGCGGGCTCGCGCCGGATCACCTTGCCCGACACCCTGATGACGAATTCATTGCGGATTTTCTCCGCCACCGCGAATACCTGCGGCCGCGTCGGATTGCACACGATCTGGACCAGACCTTCGCGGTCGCGCAAATCGATGAAAATCACGCCGCCGTGGTCGCGGCGGGTGTTGACCCAGCCGCATAGGTTGACGGTCTGGTCGAGCTCGGCGGCGCTGACCAAGCCGCAATAGTGTGTACGCATGGTTTCGGCAGTATATGATGAGAGATGGGTAATGAGTGAGCTGGCGTCACTCATTACCCATTGCCCATTACCTGGCGCCTGCCGGCAGCGATTCCCTTTTTCGCTTGCCGTTGCCGTTCGGCGCGGCTACCCCCATGGAGATCACGTATTTCAGCGCGGCGTCCACGCTCATGTCGAGCTCGATCACGTCCTTGCGCGGCATCATCACGAAATAGCCGCCGGTGGGGTTGGGCGTGGTCGGCACATACACGCTGACGTAATCGCCCTGCAAATGCCTGGCGACATCGCCGCCCGGCGCGCCGGTAAGAAACCCTATGGTCCACATGCCCTCGCGCGGCCACTGCACCAGCAGCGCCTTGCGGAACGCCTCGCCGCTGGAGGAAAACAACGTGTCGCTCACCTGCTTGACGCTGGAATAGATCGAGCTCACCACCGGAATGCGGTGCAGGATTTCGTGCCAGAAATGCACCAGGCGCTGGCCGATGAAATTCGCCGTGACCACCCCGGTGAGTATCACAATCAACAGCGTGAGCAGCACGCCCATGCCAGGGACATGAAAACCGAGCCAACTCTCGGTGCGCAGCGAAAGCGGCAGCAGCAGCAAGCTCTGGTCGAGCGTGTCGACCACAAGCTTGAGCACCCAGATCGTGATGACCAGGGGTATCCAGATCAGCAGCCCGGTGATGAGGTATTTTTTCATTCAGCTTTGGCTGCGCTCGCTGTGGCAGCGGGCGCCGCGGCTGCAGCAGGCTGGGTTTCGGTCTTGCTGTCGCTCTTGCTGTCGCTCTTGCTGTCGCTCTTGCTGTCGCTCTTGGTGTCGTTCTTGCTCTCACCCTGGCTCTCGGACTTGCCCGCAGCCCCGCTCTGCCCTGTCGCCTTGGACGCGGGACCGGCGCCGCTGTTTTTGAAGTCGGTCGCATACCAGCCGCCGCCCTTCAACTGAAAACCCGCTGCGGTAAGCATCTTGCCAAAAGTCTCTTTGCTGCATTCGGGGCAGACGCTCAACAAGGGATCGCTCACTTTTTGCAGGTACTCTTTCTGGAACCCGCAAGACGAGCAACGATATTCGTAAATAGGCACGGGGCCCTCCAACCAGCGAAAAGGGTGTCGATTATAGCGGAAAAGCAGGGCTCCCCCATGAACTATCTATGGGCAAACCCTGCCTTTTCAAGGAACTAGATGGCCAACGCCCCAGCTGCCGTGCTAGAACGGGATGTCGTCGTCCATGTCCTGGAACTGGCCGGCGGGCTTTTTCGCCGGCCTGGATTCGCCGGCCGCGGGCGGTTCGCGCATTTCGCGCGGCTCACCCCCGCCCATGCCGCTGCGAGAACCGAGCATTTTCATCGTGTCTGCGATGATCTCGGTGCTGTAGTGATCCTGCCCGTCCTTCTCGTACTTGCGCGTCTGGAGGCGGCCCTCGACGTAGACTTGGCTGCCTTTCTTCAGGTACTCGCCGACGATTTCCGCGAGGCGCCCGAAGAAGACGACGCGGTGCCATTCCGTCGCTTCCTTCTTCTCGCCTGAGGTCTTGTCTTTCCAGGTGTCAGTGGTCGCAACGGAGATATTGGCGACAGCGCTGCCACTAGGCAGGAAGCGGGTTTCGGGATCGCGCCCCAGATTACCTATCAGTATCACTTTGTTGATCGATGCCATTTACACTCTCCTCTCTAGTTTTCCATCCTGCGTTACCTGGCCGCCCCGTCGCCCATCGCCGCGCCGCCGACCGTATCCACGCCGCGCCGGCGCGCGCGCTGCGGCACACGCATGTTCGCGGCAGCTATCCCCCACAACGCGATCAGCGCCGCGCCGAACATAAACACCGGCACCTGCCCCTGATGCTGCATCAGCCAGCCGCCCGCAGCGCCGCCGACGAACAGGCCCAATGACTGCGTCGTGTTGTACACCCCCAAGGCCGTCCCTTTGGCGCGCACCGGCGCGGTGCGCGACACCAGCGACGGCAGGCTCGCCTCCAGCACATTGAAAGCAACGAAGAAGCCCAGCAGCAGGATGACAAGCGCGGTGAAATTCTGCAGCGCGAACACAAAGCCCAGCTGGACCACCAGCATCAGCGCGATGCTGGCAAGGAATACCGGCTTGATAGCGTCCTTTTTCTCAGCATAGAAAATCGGCGGCACCATAAGCAGAAATGACGCTAACACCACGGGGAGATAGACTTTCCAGTGTTGGTCCACCGAGAGCCCGCCCGCGCTCACCAGAGCGAGCGGCACCACCACGAAAATCGCCATCTGCACCACATGCAGCGAGAAAATGCCGAAGTTGAGCCGCAACAGATCGAGGTTTCTGAGAACGTTGCCAAGACGCGCAGGTTCCACGTGCTCCTCGGCCTCAATTTTGACCAAAACCTCTTCCGGCACCACGCTGACCACCACCCAGATCGCGATCAGCGCCAGCACGCCGGTAAGGATGAAAATACCGCCCATGCCAATGTGCTGGTAGAGCAGCGGCGAGCCGACCAGGGACAGCGCAAACATCAGGCCGATGCTCGAACCCACCAGCGCCATCGCCTTGGTGCGGTGCTGTTCGCGCGTCAGGTCGGCGAGGAACGCCATCACCGGCGCGGAAATCGCACCTGCGCCCTGGATCGCCCGGCCGGCGATGATGACGTAGATATCGTTGCCGATGGCGGCGATGAAGCTGCCCAGCGCAAACAGCACCAGGCCCAGAATGATGATGCGCTTGCGGCCGTAGCGGTCGGAGGCCATGCCGTAGGGGATCTGCAACATCCCCTGGGTCAGGCCATAGGTGCCCAGCGCTATACCCACGAGGGTGTGATTGTCACCGCCTTTGAGGTGCGCCGCGTGCACCGCGAACACCGGCAGGATCAGGAACAGGCCCAGCATCCGCAGAGCAAAAATCGATGCAAGAGAAAGACTTGCGCGGATTTCCAGGGGTGACATGCGATCGGAAGAAGCGGGCGACATAAATTGGGAGTGGCGTAGGTGCAGAGTAATCTCGTATATTAGCAGGTTTGAATCTTCGGCCAGCGCCCAAGCCATGGACCAGATCAGAATTCGCGGCGCACGCACGCACAACCTGAAGAACCTGAACCTCGACCTGCCGCGCAACCGGCTGATCGTGATTACCGGGCTGTCGGGCTCAGGCAAGTCCTCGCTCGCGTTCGACACGCTCTACGCCGAGGGCCAGCGGCGCTACGTCGAATCGCTGTCCGCCTACGCGCGCCAGTTCCTGCAGCTCATGGAAAAGCCCGATGTCGACCTGATCGAGGGCCTGTCGCCCGCGATCGCCATCGAGCAGAAGGCCACCAGCCACAACCCGCGCTCCACCGTCGGCACGGTGACCGAGATCCACGATTACCTGCGCCTCTTGTACGCCCGCGTCGGCACGCCCTACTGCCCCGAGCACGCGCTGCCGCTGGAAGCGCAGTCGGTGGCGCAAATGGTCGACCACGTCCTCGCCCTGGCCGAAGACACCAAGCTGATGATCCTTGCGCCCGTCATCGCCGGAAGAAAAGGTGAGCAGGCGGATCTGTTCGCCGAGCTGCGCGCGCAGGGCTTCGTGCGCCTGCGCGTGGACGGCAAGATCTACGACATCGACGCCCTGCCCAAGCTGTCCAAGAACCACAAGCACACTACCGACGTGGTGGTGGACCGGCTCAAGGCCAGGCCGGAGCTGAAGCAGCGCCTGGCCGAGTCGTTCGAGACCGCCCTGCGCCATGCCGACGGCCGCGCCATCGCCGTGGAAACGGACTCGGGCAGGGAACACTTGTTCTCCGCCAAGTTCGCCTGCCCGGCGTGCAGCTATTCGCTCGCCGAGCTGGAACCGCGCCTGTTCTCGTTCAACAACCCCATGGGCGCCTGCCCCGAATGCGACGGCCTGGGCGCGATCGAGTTCTTCGATCCGCGCCGCGTGGTGGCGCACCCGCACCTGTCGCTCGCCAGCGGCGCGATCAAGGGCTGGGACCGGCGCAACCAGTTCTACTTCCAGATGCTCACCAGCCTCGCCGCGCACTTCGGTTTCGACGTCGAGGCGGCGTTCGACCAATTGCCGAAAACGGCGCAGGACATCGTGCTCTACGGCAGCAAGGAAAAAATCGGTTTCTCCTACCTCTCCGAGCGCGGCCGCACCGTGGTGCGCGAGCACGACTTCGAGGGCGTGATCCCGAACCTGGAGCGCCGCTACAAGGAAACCGATTCCATCGTGGTGCGCGAAGAATTGGCGAAATACCTGAACAGCAAACCCTGTCCGGCCTGCGACGGCACACGCTTGCGCACCGAGGCGCGCAACGTCAAGATCGCCGACATGCCGATTTTCCAAGTGAGCGCCCTGCCGCTCAAGCGCGGCCTCGCGTTTTTCCAGGGCCTGAAGCTGCCCGGCCACAAAGCGGCGATCGCCGACAGGATCGTGAAAGAAATCGCCTCGCGCCTGTCGTTCCTCAACAACGTCGGCCTGGATTACCTTTCGCTCGACCGCGCAGCCGACAGCCTCTCCGGCGGCGAAGCGCAGAGGATACGGCTCGCGAGCCAGATCGGCTCGGGCCTCACCGGGGTCATGTACGTGCTGGACGAGCCCTCCATCGGCCTGCACCAGCGCGACAACGGGAGGCTGCTCGCGACGCTCAAGCATCTGCGCGACCTCGGCAACACGGTGATCGTGGTCGAGCACGACGAAGAGGCTATCCTCTCGGCCGACCACGTGGTCGACATGGGTCCGGGCGCGGGCGAGCATGGCGGCAAGCTCGTGGCCGAGGGCACGCCGCAGGAAATCATGCAAAACCCGGCTTCGCTCACCGGGAAGTATCTGGCCGGGCGCATGGAGATCCCGCTGCCACGCCGCCGCCACCGCCACGACAAGACGCGCGTGTTGCGGCTTTGCGGCGCCAGCGGCAACAATCTCAAAAGCGTGAACCTGGAACTGCCGCTGGGCCTGTTCGTTTGCGTCACCGGCGTGTCGGGCTCGGGCAAGTCCACGCTGGTGAACGACACCCTCTACCGCGCCGCGGCCCAGCACCTCTACGGCAGCAGCGGCGAGCCCGCAGCGCACGAATCGGTCGAGGGACTGGAATTTTTCGATAAGGTGATCAGCGTCGACCAGAGCCCGATCGGGCGCACGCCGCGCTCGAATCCCGCCACCTACACCGGCCTGTTCACACCCATCCGCGACCTGTTCGCGGGCGTACCTGCGGCGCGCGAGCGCGGCTACGGCCCCGGGCGCTTCTCCTTCAACGTCAAGGGCGGGCGCTGCGAGGCCTGCCAGGGCGACGGCGTGCTCAAGGTGGAAATGCACTTCCTGCCGGATATCTACGTGCCTTGCGACGTCTGCCACGGCAAGCGCTACAACCGCGAAACCCTGGAAGTGCAATACAAGGGCAGGAGCGTGTACGAGGTGCTGAAAATGACCGTGGAGCAGGCGCACGCGTTCTTCAGCGCCGTGCCCGTCGTGGCGCGCAAGCTCGCCACCCTGCTCGATGTCGGCCTGGGCTATGTCCAACTCGGCCAGTCGGCGACCACGCTCTCCGGCGGCGAAGCGCAGCGGGTGAAGCTGTCGCTGGAACTGTCCAAGCGCGACACCGGGCGCACGCTCTACATACTGGACGAACCCACCACCGGCCTGCACTTCCAGGACATCGACCTGCTGCTGCACGTGCTGCATCGCCTCCGCGACCATGGCAACAGCGTGGTGGTGATCGAGCACAACCTCGATGTGATCAAGACCGCCGACTGGGTCATCGATCTCGGCCCAGAGGGCGGCGACGGCGGCGGCCGCATCATCGCCCAGGGCACGCCCGAGGACGTGGCCGAGAACCCGGCGAGCTACACCGGGCAGTATCTGAAGGCGGTACTGGGGAAGAAAAAAGCGGCGTAACCTTAGGCGTTGTGTCAAGGATTGGCGTTCGATATCGCAGGCGAAGAATCCATCTTGCTGCCAGTGTTGGCCCGGGATAAGATGATGCAAGTGCGTGATGCGCCAAAGGATACGCACTCCCGGTGCGGCGGAGCGGGGGCATGCGTCGAGCGGCCATGGGGAAGCGCGTCTCTCTCCTATTCAAGACCAGGAATGAAAAATTATGAATGCAAGCCTGCTAAGCCGAATCACCATTGAGCCGGGAAAGTGCGGCGGCAAGCCCTGCATCCGTGGCATGCGTATTCGCGTGAGCGACATTCTCGAAATGCTCGGTGAAGGCGTAAGCATGGAGGAAGTACTGACGGATTTCCCGGATCTTGAGCGCGACGACATTCTCGCTTGCCTGCAATTTGCGGCGCGACGTAGCGACATCGTGCACCTTGCGGCATGAAATTCTGGGTCGATGCCCAGTTGCCGCCCAGTTTGGCAGAATGGCTATCGGTCCAGTTCGCTGTCGAGGCAGTCTCTTTGCGCGATCTGGGCTTACGAGATTCGACAGACAGCGAAATATTCAAGGCCGCACGTCAGGCTAAAGTCGTTGTCATCAGCAAAGATAGCGATTTCGTCGAGATGGTCAGCCGCTACGGCGCGCCGCCACAGCTATTGTGGGTTACCTCGGGCAACGTGACCAACCGCAAGCTACAACAGGTATTCAGCAATACATTTCCTGCGGCCGTGGCATTGCTGATTGGGGGTCAGGCAATCGTCGAGGTCGGTTGAGCAAGGCTGTCAGTAGGAATTCAATAATCCCCAGTTATGGGAAACGAAATTTCCCCACCCATTTTTGACGAGGAGATCGAAGATGGAAGGGAAGGAAGTAGTGGTCGACGGTGTCGGCCCGCGGGCCGACACCGTCAACGGCACGTTCGGCGTTAGGTTGAGTCCTCGAGGACGTCCGCCCCCATTGGTTCTCCGGCCGAGTTTCCTGTGAGAACAGAAGCGCTGCCCAAACCTAACCCACGAAAGCAAGAAACCCGGCATCGGGACGAGGCCGTTTCGGTTTTCTGCTTGCCTATCTGCGGCCACAAATTGCCATCGGAGCCGCTCGCTTCTACTGTCGGCTCACGCTGCGAAGTTGCCGTTCGGCAGCGACGTTGTGAGCGGCTCTTCAGGTTCGAAACCGACGAATCGTAAGAACGAGAAATTTGCGCGGAAATCCGGGTCCGGAAATCCGGGTCAGAGTAACTTATTCCGCTCTCCCGGTCTTGCGCACAAAGCCACGACAGTCTGCCATCGGCTGGAGAACCGCGCCAGTATTGGCTTTGCGAGCTATGGCATATTCGGAAGGATCAATGCACGACGGTGCGCTCCATGGCCAGCATTAAGTCGCGCCGCGCCAAACAGGCTAAGCGATCGTGCGCGACTGACTACGGATGCGTTCGATGCGGACAATTGTCGCGGATGCGGCGGAGGACCCGGTGAGCATCTCAGCAACCGGCGGGTCGAGTAAAATCGGCACAATGACGGCCAGCGCCCTCGTTCCGATTCTCACCCCGCACGGCCACCTGCTTCTGGCACCGGATCATGACGCCCCGATGCTTGCAGATGCATTGCAGCGCAGGCTAGCAGAAGCGTTCGCCCGCGGCGCGGGACACGGCCTATTGCAACTCGGCGCAGGCGAGGTAGGAACGGCGCTGCCCGCGGCGTTCGGCTACTGGCGCGACTTCGGCGCGCGCTACATCACGGCGATGTGCGCAACGCCCGCGCCGGCCGAAAGCGGCGAAACTGGGCGCGAAGCGCACCTGGCGGTCCCGTCGCCGCAGGATCTCGAAACCCTTGCCGCGGACGTGCCGCCGATGATGGGCGCGGAGTATCTGACGCCGCCGGTGCTGCGCGCGCTCTGGGCGGAACTCGACGCGGCGTTCCGCGCCGAGTTGAAGCAATCGAAGCAGTCGCTGCAGGATTTCCTCAAGAGTCTGCATCCGGCCTGGAATCTGGTCGGCCGGGTGCATTTCAATCTGGCCGAAAACCGCAAGGACGACGAAGCGCCGTTCGCGTTTCTCGCCACTTACACCACACGCCTGTCGGCGCAAGCCAAGGCGCAGCACCTGCCGCTGGCGCAGGCGCTGCGCGAATATTCCGACGCGAAGAACCAGGCGCGGCTACTCTCGCTATTGGTGCCGGTTCAGCGCGCCGCGGAGCATTGCGCCTGGCTGCGCGCAATGGTCGACGCGGGCGAGATCTTTCACCCGCTCCGATGGACCGCTACCGAGGCTTACCAATTCCTCACCGACCTGCCGCGGCTCGAAGCAGCCGGCATCGTGGTGCGCACGGCAGGCGTCTGGCGCTCGGGGCGGGCGCCCCGGCCGCAAGTCAGGGTGACGGTGGGCGGCACAGCGCCGTCGCTGCTCGGCCGGGACGCGCTGCTCGACTTCAGCATGGAGCTTACGCTGGAGGGCGAGCGGCTTAGCGCGGCCGAGATCAAGAAACTCTTGGCCGGCTCCGACGGCTTGCAGCTCATACGCGGGCACTGGGTCGAAGTCGATCGGGAGAAGTTGAGGCGCATGCTCGATCGGTTTCGCAATATCGAGCGGGTCGCGGCTGCAGGGGGACTCCCCTTCGCCGAGGCAATGCGCCTGGTCGCCGGCGCCAGCGTAAGCACAGACGCCGCGGCCGACGCCGCCGATCCCGACTGGTCACAGATTGTCGCCGGTCCGTGGCTCGCCGCTACGCTGAAGGGCCTGCGCGGTCCCGAGGGACTGGCACGGGTTGAGCCAGGTCCGGAGCTCAAGGCGACGCTCAGACCTTATCAGCAGGCGGGCCTGCGCTGGCTGTATCTGCTCTACCGGCTCGGCCTTGGCGCCTGTCTCGCCGACGATATGGGTCTCGGAAAAACGATCCAGGTGTTGTCACTGCTCTTGGTGCTTAAACGTGAAGACCCGGGCAAGCGACGCGCGAGCCTGCTGGTGGCGCCGGCCACGCTGCTGGCGAACTGGGCGGCGGAGATCGAGCGCTTCGCGCCCAGTCTGAACGCGCTGATTGCACATCCTTCGGCAATGCCGATGGCGCAGTTACGAGCACTCGATGGCGAACGGCTTGCGCATGTGGACCTGGTGATCACCAGCTATGGCTCGCTCTTGCGCTTGCCCTGGCTGGAAACCATGGCATGGCGCGTGGCAGTGCTGGACGAAGCGCAGGCGATCAAGAATCCTGGCGCGAAACAGACGCGCCAGGCGAAGAAGCTGGTCGCGCACACGCGCATCGCGCTCACTGGCACGCCGGTGGAAAATCGCCTCTCGGACCTGTGGTCGATTTTCGATTTTACCCATCCGGGCCTGCTCGGCTCGGACAAGGCTTTCACCACGTTCGCGCGCCGACTGGCGAATGCCGAGCACTACGGTCCGCTGCGCGAGCTGGTGCGCCCGTATATCCTGCGCCGCCTGAAAACCGATAAATCGGTCATCCCCGACCTGCCGGACAAGACCGAAATGAAAGCCTACTGCCACTTGAGCCCGGCGCAGGCGGCACTGTATCAGCGCGCGGTGAAGGAACTGGCGGCGGAGCTCGACCGCGCCGAGGGCATAGCACGCAAGGGCGTGGTGCTGGCCTTCCTGATGCGCTTCAAGCAGATCTGCAATCATCCATCGCAATGGCTGGGTGACGCGGCCTGGGCCGAGTCGGACAGCGGCAAATTCGCGCGCCTGCGTGAAATCGCCGAGGTCATTGCCGCCAGACAGGAAAAAATGCTGGTATTCACCCAGTTCCGCGAAGCGACCGAACCCATCGCCGCCTTTCTCGGCTCGGTGTTCGGGCGCGCGGGGCTGGTGCTGCATGGCGGCACCGCGGTGGCCAAGCGACAGGAACTGGTCCGACGCTTCCATGAGGACGAGCGCTCGCCGTTTTTCGTGCTCTCGCTCAAGGCCGGCGGCGCCGGACTCAACCTGACCGCCGCCTCACACGTGGTCCACTTCGACCGCTGGTGGAATCCGGCGGTGGAGAATCAGGCCACCGATCGCGCCTTCCGCATCGGCCAGACCAAAAACGTGCTGGTGCACAAGTTCGTGTGCCGGGGCACGGTCGAAGATAATATCGACCGGCTGATCGAGTCGAAACAGCAGCTCGTGCGCGATGTGCTGGAGGGGGGCGCAGAGCTGCTGCTGACGGAAATGAGCGACAAGGAACTGCTCAATCTGGTTGCGCTCGACATTCATGCGGCGCGCGAGGAAGCATAATACAAGGAGGATGAGCGATGTATTACCAATGGAAACCCTATGTTTCTGTCGCCGAACGCCGCAAGAAAGCCGAACGCGCCGCCGCCCGCTACCGGAAAAAAACCGGCCAGGCTTTGTCTCCCGTAACCGCCGCGCGCGGCGCTATCGCCAAGACGTTCTGGGGCAAAGCCTGGTGCGACAACCTGGAGCGCTACAGCGATTACTCGAACCGACTGCCGCGCGGACGCACCTACGTGCGCAACGGTTCGGTGATCGACCTCAGGATCGCCGCGGGCGAAGTGTCGGCCCAGGTGACGGGCTCCGATCTGTACCAGATCAAGGTGAATATCGCAGCGGTGCCAAAGACGCAATGGCATGCCCTCGGCGGCGACTGCGCCGACTCGATCGATTCGCTGGTCGAGTTGCTGCAAGGACGCCTGTCGAAGGGCGTGATGGAGCGCATCTGCCAGCCGCAAACGGGACTGTTTCCGTCACCGAAAGAAATCAAGTTTAACTGCAGTTGCCCCGACTGGGCCGCGATGTGCAAACATGTCGCCGCGGTGCTCTACGGCGTCGGCGCGCGCCTGGACCAGCAGCCGGAGCTGCTGTTCACCTTGCGCAGAGTTGACGCAAAGGATCTCGTCGCCCGTGCGGGTGCCGGCCTGCCGCTCGCGAAGAAAGCACCCGCAACCGGGAAAATACTCGACCAATCGAAACTCGCCGAAGTATTCGGCATCGAGATGGCGAACGCGGTCGTACCCGATTTGCGCGCCAAGGCGGCCACCGCGAAGAAGAAAACTCCCGTGAAGAGGAAGGCTCCCGCGCGCAAGAAGAAAGCGGTCAAGCGCATAGCAGCCACTGGCGCGCCGAAACGCGCGGCGTCGGCACCCAAGCGCAGGCGCAAGCCGGTTTGAGCCGGACTACAGCTGTAGTTCGCGATCAGACCGCGAGCTGTGGCATATTTCGGAACAGCGCCAGCACCTCCGGATTGGCGAGCGCGTCGGTGTGCGTCACCGGCATGCCGTGCACCATCGCCTTCACCGCGAGTTCCACCACCTTGCCGTTCTTGGTGCGCGGGATATCGGGCACCTGCACGATGCGCGCCGGCACGTGGCGCGGCGTGGTGTGCTCGCGGATCTGGCGGCGGATACGCTCCTCCAGTGCCGCGTCGAGCACCAGGCCCGGGCGCAACTTGACGAACAGCACCACGCGCGTGTCGCTCGGCTGTTCCGGCGGCCACAGCTGGCCGATCGCGACCGCCTCCTCCACCGCGTCGATTTTCTCGACCTGGCCGTAGATTTCGGCCGTGCCGATGCGCACGCCGCCCGGATTCAAGGTCGCATCCGAGCGCCCATAGACGATCATGGTGCCGCGCTCGGTCAGCTCGCAATAGTCGCCGTGGCACCAGACGTTGGGATAGCGGGCGAAGTAGGCCTCGTGGTAGCGCTTGCCCTCCGGGTCGTTCCAGAAGCCGACGGGCATCGACGGAAACGGCTTGGTGCAGACGAGTTCCCCTTTTTGTCCCACAAGCGCGCGGCCGTCCTCGTCCCAGACCTCGACCTTCATCCCAAGGCTGCGGCATTGCAGCTCGCCGCGCCACACCGGCAGGATGGGATTGGCGTCGGCGAAGCAGCCCATGATGTCGGTGCCGCCGGAAATCGACGACAGGCAGACGTCGCGCTTGATCTCGCGATAGACGTAGTCGTAGCTCTCCGGAATCAGCGGCGAGCCGGTGGAGATGAGTGTGCGCACCGAGGCGAGGCTGTGCGTCTGGCGCGGTTTCATGCCGCGCTTGGCGATCGCGTCGATGAACTTGGCCGAGGTGCCGAACTGGGTGAAGCGCTCGGCATCGCAATAGTCGAACAGGATCGCGGCGTCGCGCATGAAGGGCGAGCCGTCGTAGAGCATCACGCTCGCCTCGGCCAGCAGGCCCTGGAACAGCAGGTTCCACATCACCCAGTTGCAGGTGGTGTAGTAGAAAAAGCGGTCCAGCGGACGCACGTCGAACTGCAGCTTGTAGGTCTTGAGCCCGGACAGCAGCGTGCCGCCCGCGCCGTGCACGATGCATTTGGGCTTGCCGGTGGTGCCCGAGGTAAACAGAATATAAAGCGGATGGTCGAACGGCAGCTGGGCGTAGTCGATCGCCCCCGGCGCATACGGCGCGATCCAGTCGCCATAGCGCCGCGCACCGGCGATGCCGGACACCTCGGGCAGCGCGGTGAGATGCGGCACCACCACCACGCGACGCACGCTCGGCAGTTGCGCCGCGATCTCCTGCACGCGCGCGAGCGAGTCGTGCGCTTTTCCGTTGTAGAGGTAGCCGTCGGCACAGAACAGCAGCTTGGGCCCGGTCTGGCCGAAACGGTCGAGCACGCCGTCGGTGCCGAAATCGGGCGAGCAGGACGACCAGACCGCGCCGATCGAGATCGCCGCCAGCGCGAGTACCGCCGTCTCCGGCATATTGGGCATGAAAGCGGCGACGCGGTCGCCGGCGGCGAGCCCGTCGGCGCGCATCGCCTGCGCCACGCGCGACACCTCGGCCTGCAGCTCGGCGTAGCTGATGCGGCGGCGGAAGCCGGTCTCATCCCAGAACACGAAGGCATCCGCCGCATCGCGCCGGCGCAGCATGTTCTCGGCGAAATTGAGCCGCGCCTCGGGAAACCACCTGGCGCCGGGCATGCGTTCGCCGTCGACCAGCACGCGCGCGCCCTTTTTCGAGGCGACCACGCCGCAGTCGTCCCATACCGATTCCCAGAACTGTTCGGGATGGTCCACGCTCCAGGCGTAGAAATCCGGATAGGTGTTGAAGCGAAGCTTCCAGCGCCGGATCGCGCGGCGCGCGAAGGCGGTGAGATTCGCCTGTTCGATCTGCGCCTGGCTGGGCGCCCACATCATTTTTGGTTCGGACATTGCCTGCACCGTCATGGCTGGACTGGTGCTGATATAGTAACCGTCCGAAGGCAATGATGGAATGGGCGCAAGCATGCCGCGCACGGGATTCGGACTCACATGGCGCAGGACTTTGTTCCTCGGCGCCTGCCTTGCCGCAGGCGCCGCCCAGGCGCAGACGGACGCGGCGCGCTGCGCCGGCCCGCCCTCGGCTCCGGCCGGCGCGACGCGCGCGCCGGCGCGCGAGCCGACGATCAAGGACTACGAGCAGCTGCTCGCCCGCCAGCCACGCAACGCGCGCGAATACTATGACCACGGCGTGCTGCATGAACGCATGGGCCAGCACACCAGCGCGGTCCTCGATTACACCCGGGCGATCGCCCTCGACCCCTGCCTCGCGCAGGCCTACGAGCGCCGCGGCGCCGCCTATTCCAGCCTGGGACAGTACGAGCGCGCGCTGCCGGACCTGGACGAGGCGATCCGCATCGACGCGAACTCGTCCTCCGCCCACGTGAACCGCGGCGCGACCTACGAGGCCATGGGGCAGAACGAGCGCGCGCTGGCCGAATTCAGCCAGGCGATAGCGCTGGACCCGCAGTCGGCGAATGCGCGCATGCGCCGCGGCATGAGCTTCGAACTGGCCGGCCAGTACGAGCGCGCGCTGCAGGAATACGACGCGGCCATCAAGATCGACCCAAACGAGGCGCAGGCCTACTTCCATCGCGGCCGAACCCTGATCCGGCAGCGCCAGTTCGAGCGCGCGCTGGGCGAGCTGAATCAGGCCCTGCGCCTGGATCCGCGCGACGCGAAAGCCTATCAAAGCCGCGCCGCAGTATATGCGGCCATCGGCGATCATGTGCGTTCGATCGATGACTACAGCGCGGCGATACGCCTCGACCCGCAGTACGCGCTTGCATACCAGGGCCGCGCCGACGCCTACGCGCGCACCGCCCAGCCCGGGCCCGCGCTGCAGGATTACAGCGCGGCGATACGCCTCAACCCGAAGAACGCCTACAGCTATTACGGCCGCGCGCTGGCCCGGGACGCGACCGGGGACCGGCAGCAGGCGGTCGAGGACCTGACCCAGGCGATAGCGCTCAAGCCGGATTTCGCACTGGCCTTCCGCCAGCGCGGCATGATCCGGCAAAGGCTAGTGCAGATCGAACGCGCGCTGGCCGATTTCGACGCGGCGATCCGCCTGGATGCGCGCGACGGCGTCGCGCTCAACGAGCTCGCGTGGCTGCTGGCGACCTCGAAGGAGGCGCAATGGCGCGACGGCAGGCGCGCAGTGGAACTGGCGCGCAGCGCCTGCAATCTCAGCGGCTGGAAGGTCCCGGATCTGTTCGACACCTACGCGGCGGCGCTGGCCGAAGCGGGCAACTTCGCCGATGCGGTCAAATGGCAGGAGGCCGCCCTGGAGTCAGTCGAGTTCGAGCGCGCGCACGGGACCGGCGCGCGCGCGCGGCTGCGCCTGTATCGCGAGGGCAAGCCCTACCGCGCGCCCTGAGCGCCGGCGCTTGGACAAGGGCCGGGCGAATGCGTAGAATGGGCCGCCCAAACAGTCCATTTGCGCCGCTGCCTGACCGGGCGCCCGGTCAGGCAGGCGGCTGTTACAGGATTACCAAAAACGGCCCCTGACCCAGGGGAGCATGAGGGGTCGCAAGCCCTCATTTTGTGATGCGCCAGAAAAGGAGTCTTACATGAAACGTTTCGCCTCTATCGCCCTTGCGCTGCCGCTGTCGGTTGCGCTGATCGCCCCGGCGGCCGCGCAGGATCTCACCGGCACGCTGAAGAAAGTCAAGGAGACCGGCAGCTTCACCATCGGCCATCGCGAATCCTCGATTCCGTTCTCCTACCTCGACGACAAGCAGCAGCCGATCGGCTATGCCATGGACCTGTGCATGAAGGTCGTAGACGCGGTCAAGGCGGAACTGAAACTGCCCAGCCTCAAGCTGAACCTGCAGCCGGTCACTTCGAGCAACCGCATTCCGCTGCTGCAAAACGGCACCATCGACATGGAGTGCGGCTCGACCACCAACTCCGTCGCGCGCCAGCAGCAGGTGTGGTTCGGCCCGACCTATTTCGTCATCAACGTCACCGCCGCGGTGAAGAAGAACTCGGGCATCAACGCCCTTGCCGACCTGAACGGCAAGACCATCTCCACGACTTCGGGCACGACTTCCGTCCCGCTGATCAAGAACTACGAGAAGACCAAGAGCGTCAACGTCAAGGAAATCTACGGCAAGGACCACGGCGAATCCTTTCTGCTGCTCGCCGATGACCGCGCTTCCGCGTTCATCATGGACGACATCCTGCTTGCCGGCCAGATTGCCAGCTCCAAGAGCCCGGCCGACTACAGGATCATTCCGGAGTCGCTGCGCCAGGAGCCCTACAGCATGATGATCCGCAAGGACGACACGCAATTCAAGGCGCTGGTCGACAAGACCATAGGCGGGGTGATGAAGTCGGGCGAGATCGACAAAATCTACGCCAAGTGGTTCATGAACCCGGTGCCGCCCAAGGGCATCAACATGAACTTCGCGATGACGCCGCCGATCCGCGAAGCGTTCAAGAATCCGAACGACAAGGGCGTGCAGTAAGCCGGCGGGTATAGCATCGAAGCCGGATGGCGCCGCACGCCCATCCGGCTTTTTTTATGCAGCAGGCACGAGGTCGCGGATGAAGCTGTCGATCTTTCTTGAGCAGATACCGGACGAGGCCATAGCCTGGTGGCAGAACCTGGCTGCCGGCCTGGGCTGGACCCTGGCCACGGCCTTCTTCGCCTGGATCATCGCCTTCACCGTGGGCTCGGTCGTCGGCGTGGTGCGCACCACCGACAAACACTGGCTGGTGCGCATCGGCGACGCCTACGTCGAGCTGTTTCGCAATATCCCGCTGATCGTGCAGTTCTTCGTCTGGTATTTCGTGGTGCCGAACGTGATCCCGGCGGTGAAGGCCTGGGTCATAGCGGCAGACCCGACCGAATTCCAGTTCGTCACCTCCATCGTCTGCCTCGGCCTGTTCACCTCGGCGCGCATCGCCGAGCAGGTGCGCTCGGGCATCCAGTCGCTGTCGAGCGGCCAGCGCAACGCCGGCTACGCCATCGGCCTGACCCAGGCGCAGACCTACCGCCATGTGCTGCTGCCCATGGCCTACCGCATCATCATCCCGCCGCTTACCTCGGAGGTGATGAACCTGATCAAGAATACCTCGGTGGCCTATTCGATCGGCCTGATCGAACTGTTCTTCCGCACCCGCGAAATGGCCGAGATGACCTTCCGCTATTTCGAGGCCTTCACCGCGGCGACGCTGATCTACATGGTGATTGCGATGAGCGCCAACCGCATCATGGCCGTTATCGAGCGGCGCGTGGCCGTCCCCGGCTACATCACCGGCGGCAAGTAATGAGCGATCTCGACTTCGACGTCATCGGCCGTACCCTGCCCTATCTGATGCAGGGACTGCAATACACGGTGCAGCTGACGCTGGTCGCCGCGTTCGGCGGCGTCGTGTTCGGCACGCTGCTCGCCATGGCGCGGCTGTCGTCGTTCAAGCCGCTCGCGCTGGTTGCATCGGGCTACGTGAACCTGATGCGCTCGCTGCCGCTCTTGCTGGTGATCTTCTGGTTCTACTTCCTGGTGCCGGTGCTGGCGCAGGCGGTGATGGGCTGGGAGCGGCCGCCGCAGATCGGCGCCGAGCGCTCCGCCTACGTCACGTTCATCATGTTCCAGGCGGCGTACTACTGCGAAATCATGCGCGCCGGCATCCAGAGCATTTCGACCGGCCAGGTCGGCGCGGCCTACGCCGTGGGCCTCAACTACTGGCAGGCGATGAAACTGATCATCCTGCCGCAGGCCTTCCGCAACATGCTGCCGGTGCTCCTCACCCAGACCATCGTCCTGTTCCAGGACGTGTCGCTGGTGTCGCTGCTGAACGTGACCGATTTCGTCGGCGCGGCAACCAAGATCGCGCAGCGCGACAGCCGCATCGTCGAGATGTACCTGTTCGTGGCCGTCGTCTATTTCATCCTGTGTTATGCGCTGTCGTACATGGCGAAGCGCCTGGGGCAGAAGATCGCCATCGTGCACTGAGTGTTGCGCGAACGCGCGAACGCTGGCGTGACCGAAAACTGAGGAACAACGACAATGATAGAGATCAAGGACGTGAGCAAGTGGTACGGCAGCTTCCAGGTGCTCAAGCATTGCTCCACGCAGGTCAAGAAAGGCGAAGTGGTGGTGGTGTGCGGGCCGTCCGGCTCGGGCAAATCGACGCTGATCAAGACGGTCAACGCGCTCGAGCCGTTCCAGAAGGGCGAAATCACGGTCAACGGCATTTCCGTCAACGACGTCAAGACCGACCTGCCCAAGCTGCGCGCGAAAATCGGCATGGTGTTCCAGAACTTCGAGCTGTTCCCGCACATGAAGATCACCGAGAACCTGACCATCGGCCAGATCAAGGTCCTCAACCGCAGCCCGGACGAAGCCCGCGAGCGCGGGCTCAAGATGCTCGATCGCGTCGGCCTGATCGCGCAAAAGGACAAATTCCCCGGGCAGCTCTCCGGCGGCCAGCAGCAGCGCGTGGCCATCGCGCGTGCCCTCTCGATGGACCCGATCGCGATGCTGTTCGACGAGCCGACCTCGGCGCTGGATCCGGAAATGATCAACGAGGTGCTCGACGTGATGGTCGAGCTGGCGCAGGAAGGCATGACCATGATGTGCGTGACCCACGAGATGGGTTTCGCGCGCAAGGTGGCGCACCGCGTGATTTTCATGGACGAGGGCGCCATCGTCGAGGACGCCACCAAGGACGATTTCTTCGGCAAGCCGCGCTCGGACCGGGCGCAGCTGTTCCTGTCGAAGATTTTGCATCACTGAACGGCAACACCCGCGCGGACGAAAAACCGTACGCGCGGATCGCTGATTGTGCACGGATGTGCTTTTCATCCGTGCAGAACACACGGTTGGCGCGCGTAGCGCGCAAGACGGTTAGCTGCATGCGGCTGCGCTCAAGACGCCGCATGCAGCCGAACTTCACCGTTTCTTCAGCGCCTGTTCTCTCAGTGCTTCCAGCGTGGTATTGGGCGTGATCGCCTGAGGATCGATCCTCAACTCGATCAGCGCCGGCTTGCCCGCGACCTCGGTGGCAGTCAGCGCGCGCTCGAACGCAGCGGCAAATTGGGAGGTGTCCTCGACCAGCTCGCCATGCGCCCCATAGGCGCGCGCGAGCAGCACGAAATCGGGATTGGCCAGCGCCGTGCCGTGCACCCGCGCCGGATACTCGCGTTCCTGGTGCATGCGTATGGTGCCGTACATGCCGTTGTTGACCACGATGAATATCACTTGGGCGCCGTACTGCGCCGCAGTCGCGAGCTCCTGCCCGCACATGAGAAAACAGCCGTCCCCGTTCCACGAAATCACCGTGCGCCCGGGATGCACGATCTTGGCAGCGATCGCGGCCGGCACGGCGTAGCCCATGGCGCCGCTGGTGGGCGCGAGCTGGGTGCGGAACCCGCGATGCCGGTAAAACCGGTGCAGCCAGCCGGTGTAATTTCCCGCGCCGTTGGTTACGATGGCGTCCGCGGGCAGGCGCTGATTGAGCAAGTCGACGATGTCCCACAGCTGCAGTTTGCCGGGCATGGTGCGGGGTTTGGTCCATTCGGCATAGTCCGCATGCGCCGATGCGGTCCACTCGCTCCAGGCCTGCGCCGCCACCGGCGGCATGGCTGCGAGCGCGGCGGCGATCTGCGACATGCCTGAATTGATCAGCAAATCGCCCTGATACACGCGCCCGAGTTCTTCCGCCCCAGGGTGAACGTGCACGAGCTTTTGCGCCGGCCGCGGCACCGACAGCAGCGTGTAGCCGCTGGTGGTCATCTCGCCCAGGCGCGCGCCCAGGACCAGGAGCAGATCGGCGTCCTTCACGCGCTGCGCGAGTTTCGGATTGATGCCTACGCCGATGTCGCCGGCGTAATTCGCGTGAGTGTTGTCGAACAGGTCCTGGAAGCGGAAGGCGCAGCCCGCGGGCAGGCCGTTCGCCTCGACGAACTTGCGCAAATCCGCGCAGGCCCTGGCGTTCCAGCCGCTTCCGCCCAGAATCGCGAGCGGCCGCTGGGCCGCGGCGAGCATGACGCGAAGCTTGGCGATGTCGCCCGCGCCCGGATGGGCCACGACTTCCTGGTACGGGTCGGTGTCGGCGGCGATCGCGGTCTGGGTGAGCATGTCCTCGGGCAGCGCCAGCACCACCGGCCCCTTGCGCCCGGACATGGCGCAATGAAACGCGTGGCTCAGGTACTCGGGCACGCGCTCGGCGCGGTCGATACTCGCCACCCATTTGGCCATCTGGCCATACATGCGGCGGAAATCGACTTCCTGAAACGCCTCGCGCTCGACGAAGTCGCTACCCACCTGTCCGATCAACAGGATCATCGGCGTGGAATCCTGGAACGCAGTATGCACGCCGATCGCGGCGTTGCTCGCTCCGGGGCCGCGCGTCACCATGCAGATGCCGGGCTTGCCGGTGAGCTTGCCGTAGGCCTCGGCCATGTTGGCCGCGCCGCCTTCCTGGCGGCAGACGATGAGCTTGATCGCGTCGCGCGCGTCGTAGAGCGCGTCGAGCACGGCGAGATAGCTCTCTCCGGGAACACAGAATGCGGTGTCGACGCCGTGCACTTTGAGCGCGTCCACCAGCAACTGGCCGCCGGTGCGGGATTTCAGTTCGTTTTTCATGGTCGGGACAGGGCGGAAGAGGAAAGGGATGGGTTAATTTTACGCTACAATTTGGCCACAGTCCCCTCGCGACCGGCCCATTCATGCCCGACGATATCCAGACGCTGCGCCGCATCCTGCACGACAACCGCGTGATCGCCGTGGTCGGCTTGTCGGCCAACTGGTACCGGCCGAGTTTTTTCGCGGCGAAATACATGCTGGAGCATGGCTACACCATCGTCCCGGTCAATCCGGCATACAAGGAAGTGCTGGGGCAGAAATGCTATGCGAGCCTGCGCGATATCCCGGCCAAGGTGGATATCGTCGACTGCTTTCGCAAGACCGAAGAGATCCTGCCCATTGCCGAGGACGCCATCGCCATCGGCGCCCGGGTGCTGTGGCAGCAGCTGGGCGTTACGAACGAAGCGGCGGCGCGCCAGGCCGAGGCCGCGGGCCTGGACTCGGTGATGAACCGCTGCGTCAAAATCGAGCACGCGCGTTTGTTCGGCGGCCTTAACTGGGCGGGTGTGAATACCAAAGTCATTTCGGCAAAACGGCCGCGCTGGCTACCCTATTAGGTCGGAAGAAGAACATGGCAGACAGAGATTTCGGCTTCGGCACCCTGTGCCTGCACGCGGGACAGATCCCCGACGCCGCCACCGGCGCGCGCGCGGTGCCCATCTACCAGACCACTTCCTACGTGTTCGATTCGGCCGAGCACGCGGCGAGCCTGTTCAACCTGCAGACTTTCGGCAACGTCTACACGCGCATTTCCAATCCGACCACGGCCGTATTCGAGGAGCGCATGGCGGCGCTCGAGGGTGGGCGCGCCGCGCTCGCGCTCGCCACCGGCCAGGCGGCGGAAATGACCGCGCTGCTGACGCTGTGCGAGCAGGGCGACGAAATCGTGTCCGCCTCCACCCTGTATGGCGGCACCTACGCGCTGTTCGAAGTCAATTTCCGCAAGCTCGGCATCAACACTTCTTTCGTCGATCCCGACGATCCGGAGAATTTCCGCCGCGCGATCACCAAGAAAACCAAAGCCGTATACGCCGAGACCCTGGGCAATCCACTGATCAACGTGCTCGACATCGCGGCGGTGGCGGACATCGCGCACGAGGCCGGCGTTCCGCTGATCGTCGACAACACCTTCGCATCGCCCTATCTGTGCCGCCCGTTCGAGTTCGGCGCCGACATCGTGGTGCACTCGGCGACCAAGTACATCGGCGGGCACGGCACCACCATGGGCGGGGTGGTCGTCGAGTCGGGAAAATTCCCCTGGGACAATGGCAATTTCCCCGGCATGACCGAGCCCTCGCGCGGCTACCACGGCGTGCGCTTCTACGAGACCTTCGGCGATTTCGGCTACACCATGAAGGCGCGCATGGAGACGCTCAGGACCTTCGGCCCGGCGCTGTCGCCGTTCAACGCGTGGATGCTGCTGCAAGGCCTGGAGACGCTGCATCTGCGCATGAAGGCGCATTGCGACAACGCGCTCAAAGTGGCGCAGTTTCTGCAAGCCCATGCGCAAGTGAGCTGGGTGAACTATCCCGGCCTGCCATCCAGCCGCTACCACGCGCTCGCGCAAAAATATCTGCCGCGCGGCTGCGCCGGCATCATGACCTTCGGCGTCAAGGGCGGCGCCCGCGCAGGTGTAGCGTTCATCGACGCGGCGCAGTTCATGAGCCACCTCGCCAACGTCGGCGATGCGCGCACGCTGGTGATCCACCCCGCCTCGACCACCCACCGCCAGTTGTCGGAGGAGGAGCAGGCCAAGGCGGGCGTCACCCCCGACATGGTGCGCATCTCAGTCGGGCTGGAGGAAATCGACGATATCCTGTGGGATCTTGATCAGGCGCTGGCGCAGGCAGCGAAAGCATGAAGCAACGCAGGCGTTCCGGAACGGCGCCGGCTATGGATTGTCGACGTTACCTAGCGCCGGCCGGACCCGGGGCCCCTCGTCAAGCTCCAGCCAATAGACCAGGGCGAAGCTGAGCAGAACGCCGATTATTATCGCGACCAGCCACACGGCCAGAGGCTTCAGGTTCCAGCGCATCAGATGGCCGCAATGCGGGCAGCGCCGGGTTCCTACAAAAACGCTATGGTGGCAGGAACCGCAGCGGACATAGGAATGATTACGCGATGATTTGCCCATACATGAATTTGTGGAAGCGGCTTTCATCCTAGCAAGCATCGAGCGGCCTGTCGCCGACAGCATGCTGCTAGAATGTGAACTAATTCACGCCGCATCCGCTTAGCCGCATCGCCGCATAACCCACGCTGGTTCAGACTTTCCACAAGAGGATATTTGCATGTCCGCCTTCGACTGGCAGTTACCCTACGCCTCCTACCGCAAGCCCATCCTCGCGCGCAACATCGTGGCAACCTCGCAGCCGCTCGCGGCGCAGGCCGGGCTGCGCATGCTGCAACAAGGCGGCAGCGCGATGGATGCGGCCCTGGCCACCGCGATCGCGCTGACAGTGCTGGAGCCGGTTTCGAACGGCATCGGCAGCGACGCCTTCGCCATCGTCTGGGACGGAGAGAAGCTGCACGGCTTGAACGCCTCCGGCCGTTCGCCCGCCGCCTGGACGCCGGAGTTTTTCAAAGACCACAAGACCATGCCGCAGCGCGGCTGGAACTCGGTGACCGTCCCCGGCTGCGTTTCGGCCTGGTCGACGCTGTCGGGACGTTTCGGCAAACTGCCCTTCGCCGATCTGTTCGCGCCGGCCATCGCTTATGCCCGCGACGGCTATATGGTTTCGCCCACCATCGCCAAGCAGTGGGCCAGTCAAACGCAGGAATTGCAGGCGCAGCCCGGCTTCAGGGAAGCCTTCATGCCGAAGGGACGCGCGCTGCTACCGGGCGAGAAATTCAGTTTCCCCGATCAGGCGAAGACGCTCGAACTGATCGCCGAAACCCACGGCGAAGCCTTTTACCGCGGCGAGATCGTGCGCACGATCGCCGCGCACGCGAAACAGCATGGCGCGCTGATGATCGCAGCCGATTTCGCCGCGCACCTTTCGGACTGGGTCGAGCCGCTGGCGCAGGATTACCGCGGCTACACCCTGCACGAGCTGCCGCCCAACGGCCAGGGCATTGCCGCGCTGATCGCGCTGGGCATACTGCAGCACTTCGATGTGGCGAGCTACCCGGTCGATTCCGCTGACAGCGTGCACCTGCAGATCGAGGCGATGAAAGTCGCGTTCGCCGATGTCTACCGCCATGTATCCGACCCCAGGACCATGACGGTGCGCAACGCCGAGTTGCTCGACCCGGCGTATCTTGCCGGACGCGCGAAACTGATCGATATGAAGCGCGCGCAGAACTTCAACCACGGCACACCGCCCAAAGGCGGCACGGTCTATCTCACCGCCGCCGACGCGAGCGGCATGATGGTGTCCTTCATCCAGTCCAATTACATGGGCTTCGGCTCGGGCGTGGTGGTGCCGGGCACGGGCGTGAGCCTGCAGAATCGCGCCCACACGTTCAGCCTGCAGCCGGGGCATCCGAATCAGGTGGGCCCGAGCAAGCGCCCGTTCCAGACCATCATCCCCGGTTTCGTCACCAAGGACGGGAAGCCGGTGATGAGTTTCGGCGTCATGGGCGGCAGCATGCAGCCGCAGGGCCATGCGCAAGTCATGGTGCGGCTCGCGGACTATGGACAGAATCCGCAGGCCTGCGCCGACGGCCCGCGCTATCGCGTGGTCGAGGGCATGCGCGTCAACGTCGAGCCCGGATTCCCGAAAGAGACTCTGGTCGAACTGGAGCGCCGCGGCCACCAGCTGGAGGAGCTGACACAGGGCTACCTGGATTTCGGCAGCGCGCAGCTGATTTACAAGCTCGAGGACGGCTACCTGGGCGCCTCCGACCCGCGCCGCGATGGCCAGGCGGTAGGATTCTGAACATTTTATTTCCGGCCAGTCCGGCTAATATACGGCGACTTAAATGCGGTCTCATGCCAGCAGCGGATTTGCGCGCTGCGCGCGCCAACCGTGTTTCCCATGCGGATGAAAAGCGCATCCGTAGGGAAAACACGGTTATTGATAAAAGCGACAACGGCGTTGGGTGTTTATATGAGATCGTCGATTGCGTGCGGATGTGTTTTTCATCCGCACGCAATCGACGGTTCGCGCGGACAGTTTTTCGTCCGCGCAAAAAATCGCAACTCTGCAACAACGGAACGGACGCAATTTAGGTCGCCACATTTGGGAGTCATTCATGCTGAAGCTTTGGGGACGCAACAATTCGGTAAACGTGCAAAAGGCGATCTGGTGCCTGGAGGAGCTCAAAGTACCCTACGAGCGCATCGACGCCGGCATGCAATACGGCGTGGTCAATACGCCGCAGTTTCGCCAAATGAATCCCAACGGCCTGGTGCCGGTGATCGAAGACGCGGGGACGGTGATCTGGGAGTCGAACGCGATCGTGCGTTATCTGGGCGCGAAATACGGCAAGGGCACGCTGTGGCCCGAGGACCCGGCAGCGCGCGCGCAATCCGACAAGTGGATGGACTGGTGCGCCACCGTGTACTGGCCGCCGCTGCGCGAAGTGTTCTGGGGCCTGGTGAGAACGCCGCCGGAGAAACGCAATCTGAAACTCATCGAAACCTCGCGCAATAAAGCCGGCGAGATCCTGACTATCCTCGATGCCGCACTCGAAGGTCGCGACTACATCGCCGGCAAGCAACTCACCATCGGCGATATTCCGCTGGGCACCATCAGCTGGCGCTGGTTCGGCATAGAAATGGAACGGCCGTCGCGGCCGAATGTGGAAGCCTGGTTCAAGCGCCTTTCCGCGCGCGAAGCGTTCGTGAAAAGCGTGCTGCTGCCGCTGAACTGAACCTCATGACCCAGGCACAATTCACGGACAGGATCGCTGTCGTCACCGGCGCCGCCAGCGGACTCGGGCTGGCGATTGCCGAGCGGCTGGCGGCCGACGGCGCCAAGGTGGTCGTGTCCGACATCAACGCGAGCGCAGGCAAGGAAGTCGCCGCGCGGCTCGGCGGCACGTTCGTGCACGCCGACATGGGCAAGCGCGCCGACTGCCGCGCGCTCATCGACCAGGCCCTGGCCGCCTACGGCACGGTGCACATTCTGGTCAACAACGCGGGCTTCCAGCACGTGGAGACCATCGAGGCGTTTCCCGAGGACCAGTGGGACAGGATGCAGGCGGTGATGTTGACCGCGCCATTCCTGCTGACCAAATATGTCTGGCCGGCGATGAAAGCGCAGCGCTGGGGACGCATCGTCAACATCTGTTCCATCCACGGCCTCATCGCCTCGCCCAACAAGGTCGCCTATATCAGCGCCAAGCACGGAATGGTGGGCCTGACCAGGACCGCGGCGCTCGAAGGCGGCGCCTGCGGCATCACCGCGAACGCCATCTGCCCCGCCTACGTGCGCACACCGCTGGTGGACAAACAGATCGCCGACCAGGCGCGCACCCGCGGCATCCCGCCCGAAGAAGTCATAGAGAAGATCATGCTGGAGCCGGCCGCGATCAAGCGTCTGATCGAGCCGGCGGAGGTGGCGGACTTCGCCGCCTACCTGTGCGGCGAGAGCGCGGGCGTGATCACCGGCGCCGCGCTCACCATGGACCTCGGCTGGACGGCGAGGTAGGGGCAGACTGCGCGAGAACCTGGCGCGGATCGAAGACTGTCCGTGTGTCGGCGTCAATCGACGTACGACGATACTGCCGGCTGCAGTGATCGAGCTTGCGCGGACGGCGACCCGTCCGCGCGGATCGTCGATTGCGCACGGATGAAAAGCGCATCCGCGCGCAATCGACGATCTTGTATAAGACCCCCGCACCGTCCTTGTTTTTGTCAATAACCGTGCTTTCTGAACGGATGCGCTTTTCATCCGTTCAGAAAGCACGGTTGGCGCGCGCAGCGCGCAAGGTTTTTCGCCAACTACAACGCACCGTACATGGCAGCCGCGCCCGCGATGGCCTCAATCCTTGAGCACAGAGCGCAAGCGCGCGTAGCGCTCATCCTTGGGCAGTTGTGCCACCTCCTTCACCGCGGCATAAAAACGCGGCAGATCGCCGCCTTCGCGCTCGAGCAGCGCGCTGAACGCCGGCACCAGTTCGGTGTAGAGCGCCACCGAGGCCAGCGTCGCATTATTGGGCTTGCCCGCGAACCAGCGGTCGTAGCCGGCGAACCCGCCCCATGAAATCTTGAGCTGCCGGTACTCTTGTTCCATTTCGGCGAAGCGCTGCGCCTTGCCCAGGCGTTTTTGTTCCGGCGGAAGATCCTGCCGGTAGTGCTGCTCCAGCATCGCCCGATATTTGACGAGCAGCGCGACGAACTCGCGCCGTATCTGTCGCAGGCGCGTGTAAGCCGCGCGCCCGCCTTCGTTCCCGGCGCGCGCGAGCCAGCGCTCCACGCCCGCCTGTTCCACCGCCGTGGCAAAGGATTCGTTGAACAGGGTGTCGTTCTTCACGTAGAGCTGTTGGTGCGCGAGTTCGTGAAACAGGAGGCGCGCAAGCTCCGCTTCGGGATAGTGGATGAAGGTACTGAGGACCGGGTCGTCGAACCATCCCAGGGTCGAGTAAGCCGGCACGCCGCCGATATATACATCGTAGCCGCGCTCGCGCAGCACGGCGCCCGCGGCGTCGGCATCGGCCTCGCCGAAGTAGCCGCGGTAGCTGACGCAACCGGCAACGGGAAAGCAGGAGGAGACCGGTTCGATCGAGAATTCCGGCGCGGCGAATACGTTCCATAGCGCGTAGCGCCGCCCCAGATCGGCGTAGCGCTTGTAGCTGCCGTTGTCCGGCAGCGCGAGCTCGCGACTGGCGAACTCACGTATGCGCAACACCGAGCGCAGCTTGGCCTTGAGCGCAGCCGGTACAGCGTCGCTGCGCAGCTCTTCGTCTATGGGCGCAGCGCGGCGCAACAGGTCCAGATGCCCGAGCACGGCCTGGGAGTAATAGCCCAGCGTGGCACAGCCGCCGAGCAAGGGCGCAAGCGCGGCGAGCAGCAACAGCCGGCGCACCCGCTTCATCGCGTCTCGCGCCCGGATGGGTCGCGGCCTTCGTGGTCGAACGCGCCGCGGTCCCCGTGGTCGAACGCGCCGCGACCGTCGTGATCGAACGCGCCGCGTTCGAGGAAGACCGCGACTTGGCGCGCCGCCTGCGCCGAAACCAGCATGCCGCTGTGGCTGAGCGGCAGCACGATGCGGTCACGCATTCCCGCGACCTCGGTCTCTTCCAGCCGCACCACGCCATCGTTTCTGCCCGGCAGACGCATGATTACGCGCCCCAGGCCCCAGGGCCGATTGCCGGCGATCACACCCAGTCCACACTCTGGCCGGTACACCTCGGGCAGGCTGTGCCAGATATCGCGGCTCGCGCCCAGCAGCCGCTTGCCCGCGGTCAGGCTGTCCATGCGCCGCCCCGCCATGCATGCGCGCACCGGCGTACCCATCAGCACGACGCGGCCGATGCGCCCCTCACCATGGTTCCTCAGACAGCGCAGGATCACCAGGCCGCCCAGGCTGTGGCCGACCAGATGAATCACGGGTTCCGGCACCTGGCGGATGCGCGCGGAGAGCCGCCGCGCGTGCTCGTCCAGGCTCTGTGCCATGGACGGGTAGGCGAAGGTTTGGGCCGCATAGCCGCGGCGCGAAAGCCGCAGGCGCAGGCCCTGCATGATCCAGCCGCTCATCCACAGGCCGTGCACCAGGACTACGGCTTCGCGCATGGTCAGGCCTGACGCGCGCTCAGGAGCAGGCGCAAGCCGGCGAGCGCCGGCAGCACACAGAACACAAAATAAGCCTTGCCATAATTGCCCGCGAGCCCGACCACAAAACCGAAAAGCGGCGGCGCCGCCAATGCGCCGATGAAAGTGAAAAACTGTGTGCCGCCGGTGATCGCTCCCACCCGGCCGGGGGGAGCGCGCCGCGCCACCTCCGCGAGATATACCCCATTCCAGCCCACTGCGGAAGCGCCGAACAGCGCGCTCACCGCAATGACCACCGGCAACGGCCACGCCGCGCTGAAACTTGCGACGCCCATGCCGGAGAGCGCCATCATCACGCCCAACAGCCCGAGCATGCTGCGCGGCGACAGCCAGCGATCGGCTACCGCGCCCCAGGTGACGCGTCCGACAATTCCCGCCACATGGGCCGACGAATAAATCAGGCCCGCGGCCACCAGTCCGTAGCCCAATTCCAGGTTCAGATAGGACACAAAGTAGGCGATGAGCGCGAGCTGCGCCGAGCCGAAAATCATCGACACGAGCGCCAGCTCCAGCACCGCAGGATTGGCGAACACCATGCCCAGCGGCGCGAAATAATCCGCCGCGCGTCCGCCTCCAGTGGCACGCTGAGCCGCAGCGTCGGCGGCGCGCGCCGGCTGTATCGCGAGCGCGAGCGCGAGGCACAGCAGCGCCACCACCACTGCGGCCCTGCGCCAGCCCAGGGACAGTACCAGCGCCGGCACCAGGGCGCCGGCGAGCGCGCCGCCTAGGGGCACGCCCGTCTGCTTGATCGAGAAAATCAGCGACATCATGCGCGGCGGCGCCGCGCTCGCGAGAATATGCGAACTCACCGGGTTGACCAGGCCGTAGCCGGAACCGATCAGGCCTGCGGCGGCAAACACCACGGGCAGCAGCGCCCCAGTCCCGACAGCCAGGCCTGCCGCCGCGAGGCATACGCAAATCTGGCACACGCGCACCGGACCGAAGCGTACGATCAAGGCGCCGCAGGCGAGTCCGGAGAGCATGGCAAACAGATATTCCAACGCCACGAACCAGCCTATGCCTTGTGCAGACACGTCCAGCTCCGCCGCCGCAACCGGCGCCATCACCGTGGGCGCAATCATCGCCATGGAGGTAAGAGCCTGCACCGCAAGCGTGATCGCCAGCGGCAGGGCGACGCCCCTCATTTACCAATTGGCTGTTTCAGCATTACCGAAACGGCCACTGAATTAGGGGAGCACGAGGGGAGGCATCCCCTCGTTTCGTTCTTTGGCGCAGCTCAATCGAGAACTTCAATCGCCCCGCCCGCCGTAACGGTGATCATGCTCACTCCGCCTTCGAGGGCGGGCGCCGTCACCTCCGGCGCTCCCGCGGTCATGGCGCGCGCGAGGGCGAAACGCGGCGGCGGCGCGCTATAGCCAGTGTTCACGTTCAGCCGCTGGATCTTGTAGTTGCGGCCAGCAAGCGCGCCGCGCACGATCTCCGCGCGCGCCTTGAACGCCACTATCGCTTCGGCGATCAATTCGTTTTCCGCCTGCCGGCGCGCCTCCGCCGAAACCGAGAACGCCGTATTGGCGAGCTGCATGCTCGCCTGCAGCTTGCCAATCAGGCGCGATGCCGCGGCGAAATCCTTGCTCTCCAGCCGGATTTCGGCACGCGTCCGCCAGCCCTGCAGCACATTGCCCTTGGCATACACGGGATAGGTCTGATTGTTGCCCGAGCGCGCACGCACCGCGTCGAATTCCTTGGCCACGCGCAATGCCTCGTTGGAAACCTTGTTGACCGCGGTTGCGAGCGCCACTGGATTCGCGTCGTTCAATTCCACATAGAGGTTTGCTGTGAGAGTGTCGTTCGCCAGCTCGCGCTGCGCTTCGGCCTGAAGCTCGACCACGTTGTAGCGCGGCGCCGGATCGGCCGCGAGCACAGGGAGCGCCAGCGCCAGGGATGCCGCGAGAAACAGCCCTTTCAAAATGTCCATGATTGTCCGAAGCCGATAGGAGAAAACGTGAGTATAGCCGCTAGCCACGCGCTGGCAGAAAGCGCTTGCGCGGCCCCCCGGAACAATAGCGCATGCGCCTCGTGCCTCGCGCCACTTTTCCGCGCCTGCAAACCCGCGGCGCAGGAAACTTCGTATATAATCAGCATAAATGCGGTCAACAGAACCGCCGTCTGCTGTTCCCTGTTCCCAATAGATATCAACCCTGCACGAGGAGATCAAGATGAGGAAATTTGTCCGGGCCCTGGGCATCGCCACGATGGTCGCCCTGTCCGCGCCGCTTGCGGCCCAGAACAAGGTCAACATTTCAATCGCCACCGGCGGCACCGGCGGCGTGTATTACCCGCTGGGCGGCGGCATCGCCGCGGCCTTGTCCAAATTTGTCCCCGGCCTGGAGGCCACCGCCGAAGTAACCGGCGGCTCGGTCGACAACCTCAAGCTGATCGGCAGCGGCAAGCCCTATATTGCGCTGACGATGGTCGACGCGACCCTGGACGCTTATCGCGGCGAGGATAAATTCAAGGGCAACAAAATCCCGGTACGCACGCTGATGATCCTATATCCGAACCGCATGCACGTGGTATCGGTCGAGGGCCGCGGCGTCAACAAGGCCGCCGACCTGAAGGGCAAGCACGTATCCACCGGCTCGCCCGGCAGCGCCACCGAAGTGATGGCCTTTCGCGTGATCGAGGCCGCCGGCCTGGACAAGGACAAGGACATGAAGCGCGAGCGCCTGGGCGTGGCCGAGTCGGTGAACGCGATGAAAGACGGCAAGATCGACGCATTCTTCTGGGTCGGCGGACTGCCTACCGCCGCGGTGACCGACCTCGCCAACACGCCGGGCACCAAGATCAGGATGGTCGACCATGCCGAGCTGGTGCCGGCGATGAACAAGAAGTACGGCAACCTGTATGTCGAGGACGCCATTCCGAAGGCGACCTACCGCGGCATGGACACCGATAACAAGCAGGCCACGGTAATGAACATCCTCGTCGCCAATGCGAGCATGGACGACAAGACCGCTTACAACATCGTCAAGACGATCTTCGATAAACGCCAGGACCTGATCAACGTGCACAAGGAGGCGGCGAACTTCAAGCTCGAGAACCAGAAAGCCGCCGCCTCGCCGATCCCGTTCCATCCGGGCGCGGTGAAGTACTTCGCCGAGCAGGGCATCAAGCTCAACTGAGACCTCGGTTGACCGCTTTGCCTGCCACGACCCCGCCAGCCGGCGGGGTTTTTTCGTCTTAGCCTGCCGCGCGGCAGGCTAGACCCCAAGGCGCAACCCCGCCGCACAGAAGAGGCGCTCAACTCATGAGTGAACCGACCAGACCGGAGGAGAACCTCGAGCCCGTCATCAGCGACGCGGCGCTGAGGAAGGCCGAGGAGTTCATCGAGGAGGAAGAGGGCGCAGCCAATAGGCTGAGCGGCTGGCTGGCCGGCTTTATCACCTTCACCGCGGTGGCGATGTCCGCATTCCACCTGTATACAGCCTACGGCCTCCTCGCCACGCAGACCCTGCGTCCAGTGCACGTCGCCTGGGTGCTGTTTCTGTCGTTCCTGGTGTTTCCGGTGGCGCAGCGCTATCGCCACCGCATCATGTGGTGGGACTGGATCCTGGCGCTGTTGTCGGTTGCGGTAGCGGTGTACCTGATCCAGGGCGGCGACGATTTCACCGACCGCAATACCTCGCCCGAGAACTGGGACATTTTCTTCGGCGTCGCCCTGATCCTGATGGTGATGGAGGTCATGCGCCGCACCAACGGCTGGATCATGCCCATGATCACCAGCGCGTTCATACTCTACGCCTTGTTCGGCGCCTACCTGCCCCACCCGTGGACGCACAAGGGCTACGAAGTCGGCCGCCTGATCGGCCACATGTACATGACCCTGGAGGGGATTTACGGCGTGGCCGTGGACGTGTCCTCCTCGCTGATCATCCTGTTCACGATTTTCGGCGCGTTCCTGCAGTATTCGGGCGCCGGCAAGTTCTACATCGACTTCTCCTTTGCGGCGATGGGTGGCAAACCCAGCGGCGCCGGGCGCACCGTGGTACTCGCCTCGTTCCTGCTTGGCGGGCCCTCGGGGTCTGGTGTCGCGACCACCGTGACCCTGGGCGCGGTCGCCTATCCGATGCTGGCCAAGGCCGGCTACGAGAGAAACGCCGCGGGCGGCCTGCTCGCAGCCGGTGGCCTGGGCGCGATCATCTCGCCGCCGGTGCTGGGCGCGGCGGCCTTCCTGATTGCCGAGTTCCTGAAGATCTCCTATCTCGACGTGCTGCTGATGGCGGTTATCCCGACCATCCTGTTCTACCTCGCGCTGTTCCTGATGGTCGAGATCGACGCGCGCAAGTATCACATGGGCAAATTGCTGATCGAGAAGGCCGATACCGTGTGGAACCTGACGCGGCACTACTGGTATCACTTCCTGTCGCTGATTTCGATCGTCGCCTTCATGATGTGGGGCTTTTCGCCGGTGCTGTCTGTATTCTGGGCAACCGTGGTGTCGTTCGTCACCAGCTTCCTGCGCCGCGACACGGCGCTGTTCTCCTACGACTTGTTCGGCGGCAAGGGCCGGATTGCCGATCTGATCTTCAGGTCGCCCTTCGTCAAAGCGATGGAGGGCGGTTCCATCGGCGTGCTCAACGTCGCCGCCACCTGCGCCGGCGCCGGCATCATCGTGGGCGTGGTCACGCTCACCGGCCTGGGACTCAAGTTCAGCTCGATCGTGATCGATTACGCCGGCGGCTCCCTGCTGCTGACCGCGATCTACACCTCGCTGGTGGTGTGGATCGTCGGGTTGGCGGTGCCGGTCACCGCTTCCTACATCATCTGTGCGGTGATCGCTGCGCCGGCGCTGATCAAGCTCGGCGTGCCCGACTTCGCCGCGCACATGTTCATCTTCTATTACGCCGTGCTGTCCGAGGTCTCCCCGCCCACGGCGCTGTCGCCGTTCGCGGCCGCGGCGATCACGGGCGGCGACCCCTATAAGACCACGCTGCAGTGCTGGAAGTACACCGTGCCTGCATTCCTGGTGCCGTTCATGTTCGTGCTCGATCCGAGCGGACAGGGCTTGCTGCTGATGGGTTCAACCAAGGCCCTCGCCGCGGCAAACTGGTGGTCGATCGCCGAGGTCACGCTGACCGCGGCCGTCGGCATCGCCGCGCTGGCCGGGGGCTTTCAGGGTTGGGCGCTGATCAAGACCAATTTGCTGGAGCGCTGGATGTTGATCATCGCCGGCTTTGCGCTGGTCTACCCCACGTCCCTGGCCGACCTGATCGGGTTCGGCTTGGTGGCGGCTGCGCTCGGGCTGCAGCTCCTGCGGCGCAGTGCCGCGGCTGCGCCTGCCTGACACCGGGCGCCTCGCCTTGCGCGCTGCGCGCTCTACATTCGCGTCAATCGGCGTCGGCCGACGCATCGCACTTCGGTAATCGAGCTTGCGCGGACGGCGGCCCGTCCGCGCGGATCGTCGATTGCGCGCCGATAAAAACCATCCGCGCGCAATCGACGATCTTGTATAAGACCCCACACTGTGTCTGTTTTTAACCGTAACCGCGTTTTTCGTGCGGATGTGCTTTTCATCCGTACGAAAAACACGGTTGGCGCGCGATAGCGCGCAATGGCAATCACACCTGCATCAAATGCCGCAGGACTACACGTCGCGCTGGAGTGATCAATCCCGGATAAGAACCAAACTAGGCCGCAGCCTGAGTGCGCGAGGCGCGCTTGCGGTCGTGCTCTTTCAAGTAGCGCTTGCGCAAGCGGATCGATTTCGGCGTAATTTCGACGAGTTCGTCGTCGGCGATGAATTCCACCGCTTTCTCCAGCGTGAGTTCGATCGCCGGCTCGAGGCGCACCGCCTCGTCCGTGCCGGAAGCGCGCACGTTGGTCAGCTGTTTGCCCTTGATCGGATTGACCACCAGGTCGTTGTCGCGCGAGTGGATGCCGATGATCATGCCTTCGTAGAGCGCTTCGCCGGGGGACACGAACATGCGGCCGCGCTCCTGCAGCTTCCATAGCGCGTAGGCCACGGCAACACCGTCCTCCTGGCTGATCAGCACGCCGTTGCGGCGTTCGTCCATGTCGCCCTTGACCGGACCATAGTCGTCGAAAATGTGGCTGGCGAGCCCGGTGCCGCGCGTCAGCGTCAGGAACTGGCCCTGAAAGCCGATCAGCCCGCGCGCCGGAATGCGGTATTCCAGGCGCACGCGGCCGCGGCCGTCGGACACCATGTCCTGCATGTCGCCTTTGCGCCGTCCGAGTTCTTCCATCACCGCGCCCTGGTGGGATTCTTCGACATCCACGGTCAGCAATTCGTACGGTTCCTGCTTCACGCCGTCGATTTCCTTCATTACCACGCGCGGACGGCCGACGCCCATCTCGTAGCCTTCGCGGCGCATGTTCTCCAGCAGGATGGTCAGGTGCAGCTCGCCCCGCCCGGAGACGATGAAGGTATCGGAATCCTGGGTGAACTCGACCTTGAGCGCGACGTTGCTCTTGACCTCGCGCTCAAGGCGCTCGCGGATCTGGCGGCTGGTGACGAACTTGCCTTCGCGGCCGGCGAGGGGCGAATTGTTGACCATGAAATTCATCGTCAGGGTCGGTTCGTCCACTCTCAGGAGCGGCAGCGCGTCGGCTTGCTCGGGCGCGCAGATGGTCGAGCCGATGCCGATTTCCTCGATGCCGTTGACCAGCACGATGTCGCCGGCGACGGCTTCCTCCGACACGACGCGCTCCAAGCCTTCGAACGTCAGCACCTGGTTGATGCGCGCCTTGGTCGGCAGCGAATCCGGGCCGTTCATCACCACCACGTCCTGCAGGGGTTTGATGCGGCCGCGCGAAATGCGCCCGATGCCGATCTTGCCGACGTAGCTCGAGTAGTCGAGCGAGCAGATCTGCAACTGCAGCGGGCCGTCCGGATCGTCGTTGCGCACCGGCACGTGCTTGAGGATGGCATCGAACAGGGGCCGCATATTGTAGAGCGTGTCGTCCTTCAGCGCATCGATCGAGGGTGGCGCATCTTTCATGTCGGCCACCGCCCAGCCATGCAGCGCCGAGGCATAAATCACCGGAAAATCGAGTTGAGCCTCGGTCGCGCCCAGCTTGTCGAACAGTTCGAAGGTGTGGTTCACCACCCAATCCGGCCGCGCGCTGGGGCGGTCGACCTTGTTGACGACGACAATGGGCTTCAGGCCGAGCGCCAGCGCCTTGCGCGTGACGAAGCGCGTCTGCGGCATCGGGCCTTCGACCGCGTCGACGAGAAGCAAAACGCTGTCCACCATCGACAGCACGCGCTCGACCTCGCCGCCGAAGTCGGCATGGCCGGGTGTGTCGACGATGTTGATGTGGGTGCCTTCGTAAGTGACGGCGCAGTTCTTCGCGAGTATGGTGATGCCGCGCTCGCGCTCGAGGTCGTTGGAGTCCATCACCCGCTCCTGCACATGCTGATAGGAGGCGAAGGTTCCCGATTGCCGCAGCAGCTTGTCGACCAAAGTGGTCTTGCCGTGGTCGACGTGGGCGATGATGGCGATGTTGCGTATTGGGCGGGTCATGTGGAAACAGTCTAAAGAGAATCGCAGGTCGTGTCGCGAGCCGGCAAAAAAATACACTGGCAAACAAGCGCTTGCCCGCCTGATCTCGCTCGAACCTAGGTTGAAATACCCGGACCAGAGCTACCCCGGGGGCTGCTTTGGAAGGCAAGAAAATTCAATATGTTAGCAGGTTTTTTGCGGATTCGCCCGGATTTCCGCCTTGCTTGTATAATCGCGCATCCACGCAGCGTCGCCGCTGCGCAATTTATCGCATGACAATCATGCGCTTAAATCTATGCCAACCCGGTTTCGTCCCACTATCGCAGGCGGCAAGAACAAGGTCGCGCCGGCGAAATCGCAAGGCGATTTTGCCGGGAAAGCCGGCTCGCCGCGCTTCCAGGCCAAACTCGACACACCGTTCGCCCTGGTGGGGGTGCGCACCGAGGGCGCCGCGTTGGCGGAGATCGTGTATCTGCCGCGCAGCGCGGGTACCCTGGCGCCCGCAAACGCGCTGGCCGAACTGGCCTGCGCGCAGATCGAAAAATATGCCGCCGATCCCGGCTACCATTTCAAGCTGCCGCTGAAACAAATCGGCACCACCTTCCAGCGCCGCGTGTGGGACCTGATCGCGGCGATTCCCAGCGGCGAGACCAGAAGCTACGGCGACCTCGCGCGGCTCCTCGGCAGCGCGCCGCGCGCGGTAGGCCAGGCCTGTGGCACGAATTATTTTCCGCTGGTGATCCCCTGCCACCGGGTGGTCGCGGCCCAGGGCCTGGGAGGCTTCGCGCATACGCGCAGCGGCTATCTGCTCGAGGTCAAGCGCCGGCTGCTGCTGCATGAACAACACGGAACATAAAGCACGTGGCCTGGGCGCTGCAGCCGGCTTTGGCTGCATACCTTGCCGCGCGCCTTGAGCCCAATGACTGAAAGCGACGCCGGATTGCTGGACGAGTTCTGCGACCATCTCTGGCTCGAGGACGGTCTGTCGAAGAACACGCTGGAAGCGTATCGGCGGGATCTGACGTTGTTTGGGGACTGGCTGGCGCGCGAGCGCGCGCGCGGGCTGCTCGATACGCGCGAGGAGGACCTTTCGGCGTATTTCGCCTTCCGCTACACCCAGGCCAGGCTGCGCGCGAGTTCGCAGGCGCGGCTGCATTCCAGCCTCAAGCGCTTCTTTCAGTTCGCCTTGCGCGAGAACAGGGTCGCCGCCGATCCGACGCTGAAGCTGGACACACCAAAAAAGCCGCAGCGCTTTCCCAGGTCGCTCACTGAAGCGGACGTGGAAGCGCTGCTCGCGGCGCCGGATGCGGAATCCGCCCTGGGACTGCGCGACCGCGCCATGCTGGAAATGCTCTATGCCACCGGGCTGCGCGTGTCCGAACTGGTGGCGCTGAGACTGATCGAGATCAACCAGGACATGGGCGTGGTGCGTGTGTTCGGCAAGGGCAACAAGGAGCGCATGGTGCCCATGGGCGAGGAAGCGTCGGCCTGGCTCACGCGCTACCTGAAGGATGGGCGGCCGCCGCTGCTCGCGCGCGCGCAGTCCGACGCGGCGTTCGTCACCGCGCGCGGAGCCGCGATGACGCGCCAGGCCTTCTGGTATCGGATCAAAAAGCATGCGCTCGCGGCGGTCCCGGGCAAACCCATGTCGCCGCACACGCTGCGCCATGCCTTCGCCACCCATCTGTTGAACCACGGCGCCGACCTGCGCGTGGTGCAGATGCTGCTCGGCCATGCCGATATCTCGACCACGCAGATCTATACGCATGTCGCGCGCGAGCGCCTGAAACTGCTGCACCAGAAGCACCATCCGCGCGGGTAGCGATATGCGGCGTCTGGTTGAAGACTGTCGCATGCCACCGAAGCACTTGCGCGCTACGCGCGCCAACCGCGTTTCTTGTACGGATAAAAAACGCATCCGTACAAGAAACGCGGTTACGGTCAACACCAGGAACGTCGTGGGATTTCATACGAGATCGTTGATTGCGCGCGGATGTGCTTTTCATCCGTGCGCAAGCGACGATCCGCTTGGGCGGCTTCTCGTCCGCGCAACATCGCAACTGTGCAACAACGGGAAACGCGATTCAAGTCGCCGCGCATGTTAGAACCTCGCCGCAACGAACACCCATGAGCAAGAAAGAGCATGTTTCCGAGACGCCGGCGACGGCGTTCCTGAAGAAGTGCGGCGTCGCCTACACCGAGCACCTTTACGCATACGAGGAACACGGCGGCACGGCGGTATCGGCGCGCGAACTGCGCGTGCCCGAGCACAACGTGGTGAAGACGCTGGTCATGGAGGACGAGACGCGACGAGCGTTCGTCGTGCTGATGCATGGCGACCGCAAAGTCTCGACCAAGAATCTGGCGCGGCAAATCGGCGTGAAGAAGGTCGAGCCATGCACGCCCGAGACCGCCAGCCGCCATTCGGGGTATCTGGTGGGCGGCACCTCGCCTTTCGGCACGAAAAAGAACCTGCCGGTCTATGTCGAAAAAAGCGTGCTCGGCCTCCACAGGATTTACATCAACGGCGGCCGGCGCGGCTACCTGGTCGGCATCGATCCGGCGGAACTCGTGCGCGTTCTCGACATCAAGACAGTCGAGGCAGCGCTTGAAGACTGAGAATTAGGCCGTGGCCCGACCGTCTGGTGGGACTCGCGCGCGGCGGGAGCGGCGCCCCCGCCGCGACATGGTTGCTCGTCTGCGACAACCGATCGGCCCGAGGGCGGGCCTCCTACTTCACCCGGCGTCTCTCGATAACCACGCCGACGCGCCGTGCGCTACGCTGGGCGCCGATCTTGGCGATGCTGACGCGCACCCAGGGAGAGTGAAATTCCCCGAGCAGTATCTGCGCCACGTGCTCGGCCAGATTTTCCACCAGGCCGTAGTGCTGCTCGACCAGCACGGTGCGGATGCGTTCGATCACCACCGCGTAGTCGATGGTATCGGCGACCTTGCCGCTCTTGAACGCGCGGTCATCGGGCAGTGCGATCTCCAGATCCAGTTCCACCGTCTGGGTAATGGTTTTCTCGCGCTTGTAGATGCCGATGCGCGCGTCCAGTCTGATCTCGCGCAGAAAAATGATGTCCATGTCGGGGGCGGTGGGATGAGGGCTAGGGCGGGACCAGGATCCCGCGTAAAATGAGCAGCTCATTCTAACAGGCTGGTTCAGAATTGCCGAAACGGCCCCCGGATCAGGCGAACAAGAGGGGAAAAACTTCCTCGATTCGTAAGGAGCTTAGAGGCAATTGAGATGGCGACCATAATCTTCGTAGTTGTGGCTTATCTTATCGGCTCGCTTTCGTTCGCAGTGATCGTGAGCCGGATGTTCGGGCTGCCCGACCCGCACAGCTACGGCTCCGGCAATCCGGGGGCGACCAACGTGCTGCGCACGGGCAAAAAGCTGGCCGCCGCGCTCACGCTCGCGGGCGACACCGGAAAAGGCGCGCTGGCGGTGGTCCTGGCCAGGCATTTCGCCGCGGACTATGGGGTGGACATGAGCGGCGTCGCGCTGGTCGCGCTGGCGGTATTCCTCGGGCATGTCTATCCGGTGTTTTTCCGCTTTAAGGGCGGCAAGGGCGTGGCGACCGCGCTAGGCATACTGTGCGCCGTCGACCTCTGGCTGGGCCTGGCGACGCTCGCAAGCTGGCTGGTCATCATGCTCTTTTTCCGCATGGTTTCGCTCGCCTCCATTATTGCCGCCGTGTTCGCGCCGTTTTACACCGGTTTGCTGTTCGGCACGGCGAGCCCGCTGCTGCCGGGCGTGCTGGCAATAGCGGTGCTGCTGATCTACAGGCACAAGGAAAACATCCGACGACTGCTCGCGGGTCAGGAAAGCCGCATCGGCACGAAAAAGCCGGATACCAAAGTTAGCTAACGAGGCCCCATGCCACCCGCCTTTGCTCCCTGCCGCGCCTGCGGCAAGCCCGTATTTGCAGGCGCAAAGCGCTGCCCCAATTGCCGCGCGGCTGCATCGTGGCGCGCCCGCCTGCAGTCAATTTCATTTCCCCTCCTGATTCTGGCGCTCGTCGCACTCATCATCGTCGGCGTCGCCTTGCATGGATGGCCGGACCAGACCGGCGCGGAAGCGAACGCCGGGCCAGGAGCAAGTAACCGGCTTCAGGTATCCGGCCTGCCGCCGCCACCGGCGGCAGGCAATCGGTCGCGGCCGCCGCTATCCGATCTCCCGCGTACGGCCCCGGGTGCAGCCGGCGCCGGCGCCGCGCAGACGGTCGCAACCTTGCAGCAGCGCAACAGCGAACGCGCCGATGCCATCACCGTGCGCGGCAAGCGCATTGAGCCCGGCATGAGCGCCGATCACCTGTTTGAATTGGTCTCAAAGCGCGATTTGCTTGGCCAGACCATGGAGCCCGATCCCTTTAACCCGCCCAATCTTCAATTCGTCAAGTATTACCGCATCGACAATGAGGAATTTGCGGTCGAACTGCGCAAGGCCAACCGCAACGCGCCATATAGGGTGACCTCGATTCGTGTCGAGCACTCCGGCGACCGGGCAAGTGCGAACCGCTAATCCGCCTAAGCGCGGACGCAGCTTGCTGAGCAGCATGGAACTGCTGGAATATTGATCTTCTGGAATAAATGGCCTATATTAGACTTGGTCTTTGGCAGTCTTGAGCAATGGTTTTCGAGCCGACCTTCAAGATTGCCCGGTAGTCCTCGATCAGGAGCTGAAATGAAAATCACAATACACCGCGTTCTCCTCGCCGTCGCACTCAGCGCCGCGCCGTTTGCCTTTGCCGCGTTCACCACAGGCATGACGGAGCAACAAATCCAAGCGGAAATCGGGGCACAGCTGGCGCAGGGGCAGACGCCCGAGCAGGTCGCCCAGGCGGCTCTTGCAGTCGGCGTAGCGCCGGTGGCGCTGGCCGCGAGCATCGCTCGTGTGTCGCCGCAGTCGGCGGTGGCCGCCGCGGGGGCGATAGCCGTTGCAGCGCCAGAATCGGCGGCAGCGATTGCATCCGCCGTAACGCAAGTCCAGCCGCAGTTGGCGGCCTCGATAGCGGCGCAGGTGACGCAGGCCGTGTCGGTGTCCGCGCCAAACTCGGCGGCAGGGATCGCGGCGGCCGTGACGCAGGCGGCACCTGATTCCGCGAGCCAGATTGCGGCCGCGGTTGCGGCAGTCGCGCCCGCGCAGGCCGGGGTGATAACAGCAGCGGTGAACCAGGTCGCGCCAGCGAGCGCAGCCGCAACGACCGCGGCGGTTGCCGTATCCACCAATCAAACGGTAGCCTCGGTGCAGCAGTCGGCGGCGGCGTCAACTGCACAGGCCAACCAGGCGGTGCAGCAGGCGAACGCGGGTACGCAGCAGGCGACCAGCGCGGTTGTCACATCGTTGCCGGCTACCGCAGCCGGCCCAACGGCCCAAGCGGGGCCAGCGGCAGCCGCAGCGGCACCGACTCCCGGGACAGGGACAGGCGGTTCGGGCGGCGGCGGCACTGCCAGCCCGAGCTGAGCAAGCGCCAAGTACTTCGCTTGAAAGGCCCTTCGCGAAGGGCCTTTCTTCTTTGTTGGCAGACTTCTGCTAAACTTTGAGCGGGATCGGGTCGATAGCTACTTAGCGCGCCACGGTGAACGCGGCATGCAGATTTGACAATAGATTGGCAGAAAACGCCTAGCGGCGTTTCTTTCCAGTTTCACACCCTGAGATTGCTTCCGGTGAATTTCCATCCCTACATCGCTGCCCTCCTGGGCTTCGGCTTGACCTTCGGCCTGGTCCGCTTCCTCGCCCCCCGGGCGGAACGCTACGGCCTGATCGACCATCCCGGCGTCGGACGCAAGCATCACGCCGACAAGACCCCCACCGTGGGCGGGTTGGCGATCGTGGCAGGACTGGCGTTGACCGCGCTGCTCGGCGGATTCGCCGCCCTCGCACACCCGGCTTTCTGGGTAAGCCTTTTCATGATCGCGCTCACCGGCGCGCTCGACGACAAGTTCGATCTGGGACCCTATATCAAGTTCGCGGCGCAGATTGCGGCTGCGCTGCTGATGATCTACTGGGGCGAGCGCAGCTTGCATTCTCTCGGCCATCTCGTCACCGACGCACCTTTGACGCTGGGCCGGTTCGCCGTGCCGCTCACCGTGTTTGCGGTGATCGGTGTGGTCAACGCGATCAACCTCTGCGATGGCGCTGACGGCCTTGCCGGCGGTCTGGTTTTCATCGCGTTATGTTGGATAGCCATGATGAGCGCCGCAACGGCGAATGCGGGCACGCTTGCGCTTGCACTGGCATTGTTGGGCTGCATCGCGGCGTTCCTGGTGTTCAATCTGCGCTCACCCTGGCGCGGCCGCGCCGCGATATTCCTTGGCGATGCAGGCAGCCTGTCGCTGGGGTTCATCCTCGCCTGGGTTACCGTGGACGCGACGCGGGAAGGCGCGCAATTGTTCGCGCCCGTAACCGCGATCTGGCTGTTGGCGATACCGATCAGCGATACCATAGTCTGCATGAGCCGGCGGCTGCTGCGCGGTCAGAGCCCGTTTCGCGCCGATCGCACCCATCTGCACCATATCCTGATCGACCTCGGCATGCCGGTAGCGCGCGCCGTCGCGCTGATCCTTCTGCTCGCGTTCGTGCTCGCCGGCGTGGGCGTCGCGGGCTGGGCGATGCGCGTACCCGAACATGTCATGTTCTACAGCGCCATGGCGGTGTTCGCGATCTATATTCTCCTGGTGCAGTACGGCTTACAGCGCGTGACGGCGGGCGCGCCGCGATTGGGCTTGAGCCCGCGGCGGTGAGACGCGTCGGGGGCCGCCTGAAACCGGCGCGACAGCTGGGGATCGGATTATTGCTGGCGGGTGTAGGTGCAGGCATCGCACAGGCGTCATCCCATACAGAGCCTGACATCGATCCTGCCGGCCCGGCATTGCGGCTGCGTCTGGCGCAGATCCCCGCCGCCGTGCAAACGCCGCAACAAGCCACTCCGCGCGCCGATTCGGCGGAGAAGGAATCCCGCCCTCCCAAGCGCAGAAAAAAAACCGGTGCGCACCCAGAGTCCGATATTTCAGACGCGGCGCCGGCCGCACCGAGTGCTGCGAGAGTGCAGGAATTCATGCAGCTTTCGGACGCGCAATTCGAGCAGCGCATCGCCGAGCTGCGCCAAGTCCTGCGCCACCGTCCCCGCAATGAACCCACACGCCAGACGCTGGGCTTGATTTCAGTCGAACTGGCCAATCGCATCCTCGATCTGGATGCGCTCGACCGCAAGCGTGACATCGCCCACTGGATGGAGGTGATCCGCAAAGACTTGCACGACACCTTCTGGCGCACGACGCAACTGGCCAAGTCCGATGAGCGCGGCGCAGCAGCACTGGGTTTGTTCTACTCTGAAGGGATACTCACCGCGCGCGCGCCGGAAAAGGGCTGCGAACAGTATGCGCGCGCGGCGCAGCGCGGACACGTCGCCGCCGCCTATCAGGCTGCACTGTGCAAAGCCCGTACCGATCCCGCGCTGGCGAAAACCCTGCTCGAGCGCGCTGCCGAAAAGGGGCATCCCGGCGCGCAGGAGTTGATGGGCCGCGCCTGCATCGAAAGCGAAAACAAGGACAGCGCCTGCGCGTTCGAATGGCTGGAGCGCGCGGCCGCGAAAAGCCGGCCCAGCGCGATGAGCCTGCTGGGGTGGTTGTACGCGAGCGATCCGGAGCGCTCGGACCTGGTCAAATCGGTGAATTACTATCGCGCCGCTGCAGAAGCCGGCGACCGGGCCGCCCAGAACAATCTGGGCGAATTCTACGAAACAGGCCGGGGTGTTGCGCAGGATGCGGCTCAGGCGTTCAGCTGGTACGCGCGCGCCGCGGAAGCAGGATTCCCTCCGGCCCAGCTCAACCTCGCGCGGCTGTACGCCGCAGGCAACGGGGTCGCGCGCGACCCCGCCAACGCGCGCATATGGGCCGAGCGCGCGCAGAAGCAGGGACAGGCTCGGGCGCAGGAGTTGCTCGACTGGCTCGCGGCGCAACACTAGTTCCGGACAGCCGGCTCTGCGCATCACTGCCTCGGAGCAATGGACTATTTGCAGTTGCGCGTGCGCGCGTGTAAAGTATATTTACAAGGGAATATGGAATAAATTCACGCAATATCGTTGTTAGCGGTGCATGTTTTGTTGCAACCAAACAACAAAATGTTTAGGAAATTTCTCATAAATGCGCCGTAACCAACTGGTATACTTGACAAAATTCAAATGCGACGCTAGCTTGTATTCAATTCGAGCCGTCCGCATTACTTTTTTGCTGCAAGAAACAAGAAGATAGGAGCACGCATCATGCCCAAGCCGGGTTACATCAAGTCCTCGTTGTGGATTGCCGCAGGTTCCGCTGTTCTGACGTCGGCCGCCCTTGCTCAACAGACGGGGACCTACTCCTCGCCCACGGGATCGGCAAGCGCCGCGCAAAGCACCGCTTCGCATCCACCGGGCGCCATTCCCCTGGGCCCGATCAACGCCTATCCTTCAGTCGGGCTTGCGCTCAAGTACGACGACAACCTTTACAGCGCCCCCAACAATACGACCAGTGGCTCGAGCAAGATACTGACGCCAGCGGTGCGCTTCGAGGCGAAGCAGGGCGCCAATACCTACAGCGTCGCCGTCAGTTCCACGCTGGCCCGGTATGACGACGCTACGGCAGACAATTTCTCCAACTATGCCGTCAACGGCCTGGCCGACCTCGACCTGACGGCGCGCTTTCGCGCCAAGCTGAAGGCCGACCATATCGATGCGCACGATCCGCGCGGCTCGACCAACAACGCGATTTCTGCCGTTCCCGACCGTTACCGCGAGAACTATCTGGGAGGCATCGCCTCCTATGGCGCGCAAGGCGCCAAGGGCCGCGTCGATGTCGAACTCGGGCAGCTGACGCGCCGCTATTACAATAACCGCGCGACGACATTCGCCAGCGACCGCGACAATACCGACGCCGGCGTGACCTTCTTCTGGCGCATCGCGCCCAAGACCTCGCTATTGCTTCACGCCAAGCACACGGAAATAGATTACGCATCGTCCGCATCCACCCTGGACAGCACGCAAGACAGCTTGCTCGGCGGCGTGACCTGGGAAGCGACCGCAAAAACCACGGGTATCTTCAAGATGGGCATGGTGAGAAAGTCGTTCGACGACTCCACGCGCGGCAGCAGCACGCAGGCGAGCTGGGAAGGGGCGATAAAGTGGAGCCCGCGCACCTACTCGACGGTCGATTTCAACCTCGCCAGGACGCCGGCCGAATCCACCGGCGGGATGGGAAATTACATCGACAAGACCACCACCGGCGCCCTCTGGACGCACCAGTGGACCCCCCGAATTACGACCGGGGCGAGGGCCGTCTACACGACTGACATCTACAAGGGGATCGATCGCGAGGACAATTTGCAGAATTACGGCCTCAAGGCGACCTACAGCATGCGCCGCTGGCTCAATTTCGGGGCGGATTACGCTCATACGATTCGCGACTCGAACGACAACAACTTCGATTACAAGCAAAACACCATCATGCTGTTCATCAGCGCCACGCTCTGATAAAATCCACACCCCGTTCGGCTTGGTAGTCCGCTGGAGCGGACCGTGGAGTTCTCATGCTGTTTGCTGGTCGCTTCATACTCTCTGTTTGCCTTTGCCTTGCCTGCGCCCTCGCCTGGGCCCAGGACGACGCCGACGCCGTATCCAAGTATCCCCTCGGAACCGGCGACGTGATCAGCATCACCGTCTTCGGCGAAGACGACCTGAAGAGAGAGAGAATCCGCCTGACCGACGCGGGCACGATCTCCTATCCGGTCCTGGGCGAGCTCCCCGTTCGCGGCAAGACCGTCGGGGATCTGGAAAAGATGGTCACCGAGGGCTTGCGCGGACGCTACCTGGTCAACCCGCGCGTGTCGGTCACCATCGACGAGTACCGGCCATTTTTCATCAACGGGCAGGTCGGAAGCAGCGGCAAGTTTCCCTACCAGCCGGGCCTGACCGTGCGCAAGGCCGTCACCATCGCCGGCGGCTTCAAGGAGCGCGCTTCGCTGAGCAAGATTTTTGTCGTGCGTGAAGGCGATCCATCGAATACGCCGGTCAAGGTCGATCTCAACGCACCAATTTATCCCGGGGACATGATCACCGTGGAAGAAAGCTTTTTTTGACGCCCGCCGGCCGGGCTAGCCGCTAAGGCGTCCCCCAGGGGACGGCGCGGCGCACCCAACCCGGCCTGCGTTGCCAAGCTATATGATCGACACCCCGGAGTATGGCCCCCGCATGAATGACAGGATAATTCCCGTAAGTGCAGTCAACGAACCCCAGCGGGTGGAAGCCCCCCAGGACCGGGGTGAGTCCTTCGATCTGCTCGAATACTGGAGGTCCGTCACCAAGCACAAATGGGCCATCCTCGGCCTCGCGCTGGCGATTGCGCTGCTGACTTCGCTGGTCGTGTCCTCGATCAAACCGACCTACCTCTCCACGGTGACGCTGTTGATCGAAACCGGCAAGAACAAGGTTGTTTCCATCGAGGAGGTCTATTCCAACGCAAACAGCAACGTTCAGTATTTCAACACACAGGCCGAGATCCTCAAGTCGCGCGAGCTCGCGGAAAAGGTAGTCGCGAAACTGAAGCTCGCCACTCACCGCGAATTCGATCCGCAGCAGCAGGAGCCGCCGTACTGGAATAAGTGGCTGGCCGCGGCTGGCATCACGCCGGATCGGTTTGGCTTTGGCGAAACCGAGGCAAAGGCGCCAGCGAACGAGGCCGCGATCGCCAAAGGCGTGATCGGCGCTGTGCAGGGCCGCCTCCAGGTAGCGCCGGTGCGCGGGAGCCAATTGATCCGCGTGAGCTTCGTAGCGCATGACCCCGAACTTGCCGCCAAAGTGGCAAATACCGTAGCCGAAACCTTCATCGAGAGCGACCTCGATGCGCGCTACCAGATGACGCAGAAGGCCAGCGATTGGCTCTCCGAGCGCATGCGCGGTCTGCGACAAAAGGTCGAGACCTCCGAGCGCGCGCTGCAGCAATACCGCGAACGGGAACGCATCGTCGACGCCAAGGGTCTGGCACAGAGCGGCGCGAGCAATCGGCTGGCCGACCTGAGCAAGGCGCAGGTCGACGCGCGCCAGCGCAGCAACGAAGCGGAAATTCGCTACAACCAGATCCGCTCAGCCAGCGGCAACTACGAAACGCTGCCCGCAATAGCGAGCAACCCGGCCGTGTCGCGCATGCGCGATATCGAATCGGAGGCGGAGAAGAGACTGTCCGAGCTCAGCAAACGCTATGGCAAGGAGCATCCGCGCATGGTCGCGGCCGAAGCCGACGTCAGGGGCGCGCGCCAGAATACCCGCGAAGCCATACGCAGGGCGATCGACACCATCAGCAAGGAATATGAAGCTACGCGGGCCAATGAAAAGGCGGTCGAAAAGACTCTGGCCCAGGCCAAGAGCGAAATCCAGGACTTGAACCGCAAGGAGTACCAACTCAATGTTCTGGAGCGCGACGTCACGACCAACCGCCAGCTCTATGACCTGTTTCTAGGTCGATTCAAGGAGACCAGTGCCGCCTCGGATCTGCAGAGCACCATTGGACGCATCATCGATCCGGCTATCCCCTCGTTTGCGCCTTTCGCGCCTAACAAGACGCGAGCCGTGCAGATTGCGGCGGTGATAGGCCTGGCGCTCGGAATCATGCTGGCGCTATTGATCGAGCGCCTGGACAATACGGTCAAGACCAGCGGAGAAGTCGAGAGCAAGCTCGGCTTACCCGTACTCGCGACCCTGCCGATCATCACCGGCAAGGTGAGGCCCGAGCGCCACTTCACCGAGAATACGCACTCGATCTTTGCGGAAGCGATCCGAACGGCGCGGACCGGCATTCTGCTCTCTGCCATAGACGAGCCGCACAAAGCCATTGTGATCACCTCCTCGGTGCCGGGCGAAGGCAAGACCACCTTCGCCGTGAACCTGGCGCTCGCTTTCGCCCAGACCAAGCGCGTGATCCTGGTCGACGCCGACATGCGCAGGGCCAGTATCGGCAAAGTGTTCGGCAAGGAATCCACCGCGCCGGGGTTATCCAACCTGGTGTCGGGCACGTCACCGGCGCAGGACTGCATGTTCCGCGTCGACGGGTCGGAGCTGTACGTGCTTCCGGCAGGCGTCATTCCGCCCAACCCGCTGGAACTCCTGCTGTCCAAGCGCTTCGAGGACACCCTGCACAAGCTGATGGGGATGTTCGACGTGGTGATCATCGATACGCCGCCGGTGCAGTTGGTCAGCGATGCCCTGGTGATTGCGCGCCGCTGCACCGGGCTCGTATACGTCGTCAAGGCCGACGACGTGCCCTACCAGGTCGCCCGTAACGGCATCAAGCGCATCCGCCAAAGCCTGGTAAACATCATCGGCGTCGCCCTCAACCAGCTCGACTTCGAGCGCGCCGACCGGTATTACGGCGAATACACCGGCTACGCCAAGTACGGCTACCGGCGCTATTACGGCAGCGACGGCGGCAAGAAGCGCAAGCAGGCGGCTTAGCGGTTCGGCGGGACGGCGTTCCCGCAAAACGCCTTGCAGCAGGGCCGGGAGCTCGCGCATTCCCGCGCAATGCTCGATAATCACCTCTCATGATCGACCTCCACTGCCACCTGCTGCCGGGCATCGACGATGGTCCCGAGACCATGGAGGAGGCGCTTGCGCTTGCCGCGCACGCGGTGCGAAACGGCATCGTGCGCGCCGTGGTCACACCGCACATTCACGTCGGCCGCTACCGCAACGAGCTTGCCTCGATCACGGCAGACCTGACCCGCTTCCGCACCGAACTCAAACGCCGCAACATCCCGCTTGAGCTCGGCCTCGGCGGCGAGGTGCGGCTGGGCGAGGACATCATCGCCATGGTGGCGGAAGAGCGCATCCCCTACCTCGGCGAGCGCGACGGCTATCGCATCATGCTGCTGGAACTGCCGCACAGCCACGTCCCCGTGGGCAGCGACAAGTTCGTCGGCTGGCTGCTGAAGCAAAAAATTCGCCCCATGATCGCGCATCCCGAGCGCAACAAGGACGTGCATCACGACATCAACAAGATCACCCCGTTCGTGAGCATGGGTTGCTGGCTGCAGGTAACGGCGGGCGCCGTGGCGGGCAATTTCGGCGAGCCGTCGCGCAAGCGCGCGGTGCAACTGCTGGAGCGCGGCTGGGTCACCGTCCTCGCCTCCGACGCGCACAACCTCGAGCACCGTCCGCCCGAGCTCGAGCCCGGCCGCCGCGCCGCCGCCGCCATCGTCGGCGAGGAGGAGTCATGGAAGCTGGTTCGCGACACTCCCTTGGCAATAGTCGCTGGGGGAAGCTAGGTGCCGTCGTTCGCCTTGCGCCGGCGCGACCGCATCCTGATCGCCCTCATGGTCATCGCCATCCTCGGCTACGCCGTCTATGCGTCGGCCAAGCGCGGACTCGCCGACTGGAACAGCATGCGCTCGCGGCACGAGATTGCCGGCTGGGCCGAACGCCGCGCGACCCCTCCGCCGGAACGCCTGCAGGAGGCGATCACGACACTGATCGACGCGCTGGCGCTCGCTCCGAACGACCCGACCCTGATCGAGCATCTGGGCACAGCCCTGGAGTTGCGCGCGACCGCGTCCCCGCCAGGCAGCGAAATGCGGCGCCTCTCACTCGCGGCCGCCCTGGTCTATTTCCGTAGGGCGGCCGCCTTGCGCCCGGGTTCGCCCTATACCTGGGCCAATATCCTGTTGGCGAAATACCGCCTGGGCCAGGTCGACTATGAGTTTTTCGGCGCCATGCGCAATGCGCTCGACCTCGGTCCCTGGGAGCCTGCGGTGCAACTAATCGTGGCCGACGCCGCGTTAGGCGCCTGGGACAGGCTCGACAGCGGTTTGCGCGCGCGCGCAAACGAGAACCTGCAACGCGCCGCAGTGCGCCAGGCCGACGGACTGGCCCGCATCGCGAGCGATCGGCGCCGCATCGACCTTGTTTGCGCATTGTCACTTGACACCATGAATAATAGGCTAAAGTGTGTGAAATAAGTCACATGAAAAAGTCAAGAAAACAGACTAGACTCAAACGCGGCCAGGGTTTGCGTCAGCGCGTTGCTTGTGAAAGAATGGTTTTTGGCCAGGATTTTTCGACCCGCACTTCAGTCCGATCGCTCAGGGGAGCATCATGACAAAGTCCGCGTTTCGCTTTCTTCTCGTTTGGGCTCTGTGCCTGCTTGGCAGCGGTTCTGCCTTGGCCGCCCCCATCGCCTACGTGCACGAATTGACAGGCAGCATGGCGGTCCAGTATGGCAGCGGCGCGCCCCAAGGCCTGAAAATCGGCAGCATGATCGAGCCGGGCGGAGTCCTGTCCACCGGCGCCGACAGCAATGCCGTGGTCAAGTTCGAAGACGGCCAGCTCATGGTGATGCAACCGAATACCCGCTTCGCCGTGCGCCAGTACGACTACGTCAAGACCAACGTCGCCAAGAGCAGCGCCGTGTTCGAACTGCTCAGGGGCGGGCTGCGCTTCGTCACCGGCGTGATCGGGGCAACCAACAGGGACGCGTTCAAGCTCACCGCCGGGACGGCAACGATCGGCATCCGCGGTACGGACGGAACCGTAATCTATGACGCAATAGCCAATGTAATCACTGCGGCGGTCAACGCAGGTGCGCTGGCGCTCCAAACACCGCTCGGCATAACCAACATTCCGTTGGGAAACTTCTCTAGCGCGAGCCCCGCCGTACCGCCTTCCACTCCCGCGCCGGTCGCGCAGGCGACGGCGGTCGTTGCTGCGGTGTTGGCCCAAGTGCGCGCGGTTCCAGTACCGATCAATACGCCGGTGGTGGTACAGGCCTCCGCGCAAGCCGCAGTCCTGCAAGCCACCGCGCAGGCAGCCGCGCAGGCGTCGGCGGCGGCGCCTGGCGACGCGGCGGCGCAACAGGCGGCAGCAGCAGCGCAGGCCGCAGCGAATACCGCGTTGCAAGCGGCCGTCCAGGCAGCCACGCAGGCGTTCCAACAGGCAATTCAAGCCGGCGCCGTCACGCCGACACCGGCCGCGCCCCCGGTAACGCCACCGTCCACGCCGGGCGCAGCCGCGCCGGCCACCCCTGCGTCGCCGGTTGCCGCTCAGATTGAAGCGCTGCCTGCCCCGGCGGCAGGCCCGGCGGAGCAGCCATCATCCGCCGCACCAACGCCGGCGCCGGCCGGTTCGGGTAGCGGCAGCGGTGGCGGCGGCGTGGCCAGCCCGAGCTAACGTGCCCCTGCACCAGCGAGAGATCAAGCAAAATGCTGCTGCAGCGTCAGGGTGTGTTGTTATTTGCCGCATTGCTCGGGCTGAGTGCATCCGGCCCGGCAAGCGGCAACGCGCTCGATCTCGCCTACCGGGCTGACCGGCTGTCGTTGCTGATCCTGGCGCCGGCCGCCGACCCGCAGCTGCCCAGCCGGCTGGAGGAGTACGAGCCGCACCCGGAACCCATTGCCGTCGCGCCGGAGCCAGTACCGCAAGCCCTCCCGCCCAAACCCGTCCTCGACGTGTGGGAACGCGTGCGCGAGGGCTATGCCCTGCCGGAGCTCGAAAGCCCGCTGGTGTCGCGCTGGCAGGCCTGGTATCTGAACCGTCCACAGCTCCTCAAGGCGATGTTCGAGCGCAGCCGGCGCTACGTCTATCACGTGGTCGACGAACTCGACAAGCGCGGCATGCCCACCGAGCTCGCCTTCCTGCCGATGGTGGAAAGCGGCTACGACCCGATGGCGCTGTCTTCGGTGCAAGCTTCCGGCTTGTGGCAATTCATCCCTTCGACCGGCAGGACCTACAAGCTGGAACAGAACCACCTGTACGACGCCCGGCGCGACGTCATCGCCTCGACCTCGGCGGCGCTCGATTACCTGCAATCGCTGCACCAGCAGTTCGGCGACTGGCAGCTCGCGCTCGCCGCCTACAACTGGGGCGAAAACGCCGTCGCCAGGGCGATCGAGCGCAACAAGGCAAAGGGCAGGCCGGGCGATTACGCGGCGCTCACGCTGCCCGAGGAGACGCGCAACTACATCCCCAAGCTGCAGGCGCTGAAGAACATCGCCGCCAATCCAGGCGCATTCGCGCTCGAACTCGAGCCGGTGCCGAACCGCCCCTACTTCGCCACGGTCGCCAGCGCCCGCGACATCGACGTCAATGTCGCGGCGAAGCTCGCCGACGTACCCCTGGAGGAGTTCCTCGCCCTCAACCCGGCGCACAATCTCCCGACGATTTCCAGGAACACGCCGGCGCAGATCGTGCTCCCGGTGGACAAGCTCGAATCGTTCGTGAGCAAGCTGGAGAGCCACAAGGAAGCGCCGGTGCGCGGGACGAACATGCGGCGCAAGAAATCAGGCGATTTCAACGCGTCCATCACCTACCTGGTCAAGGCAGGCGAAACCCTCGCCGCGATCGCGGCCAAGCTCAGCGTGTCGGAGAGCCAACTGAAAGCCTGGAACCCGTTTGCCGCAGCCGGCCTGCGGGTCGGGCAGCGGCTGCAGGTACACCTGCACGATTGAGAATTACACAACTGCGTTGCAGCCCTACCCACACCCCAAGCCTCTCCCGCCCAAGCGGGAGAGGGGGTTTTCTCCCTCGCCCCCGGAAACGGGAGAGAGCGAACACGTTGCCCTTCGCTGAACTTCTGCACGCTCTTATTCTCCCCGTCACGCTCCTCCTGATCGCAGCACCCTTTGCTTCAGCCCTGGCGGCTCCCGCAGCAGAGGTCGATGCGCTCGCCCGGCTCGCCATCCAAGGCGAGCGCGCCGCGATCGTCAAGCTGCTCGACCTGGCGCGCACGGGCGACGCCGGAGCGCAGGTGCAAATCGGCCGGCTCTATTACCAGGGCCAGGTGGTGCAGCGCAACTATCCGCTCGCGCGCGAATGGTTTCTCAACGCCGCCGCCAACGACCACGCCGAGGCCATGAACCTCCTGGGGCACATGTATCAGGAAGGCCTGGGTGCCGAGCAGAATTACGTCGAGGCGCGCCGCTGGTACCAGCAAGCCGCCGACCAGGGCCTTGCGGCCGCCTCCAACAACCTTGGCTGGCTCCACCTCAAAGGCCTGGGCACGGAGAAGAACCCCGCCCGTGCTCGGGAATGGTTCGAGCGCGCCGCGGGCAAGGACCACCCTGTCGCGCTCTACAACCTCGGCTACCTGTACGCCGCAGGTCTGGGCACCGAGCGCGAACCGGAACGCGCCCTTGCCGAGTACCGCAAGTCCGCCACGCTCGGCTACCCCCCCGCCATGCGCGCCATCGGCTGGCACTACCAGGAAGGGCAAGGCATCGCCCAGGACTACGCAGAGGCGAAGCGCTGGTACGAGAAAGCCGCCGCCAACGGCGACCTCGAAGCCGATGCCATGATCGGGCAACTGTTCCAGCACGGTCGCGGCATGCCGCGCGAACTCGACATCGCCCGCCGGCATTATGAAAAGGCCGCTCAAGGCGGCGACCCGCTCGGACAGTTATTTTTGGGCTGGCTGTACCAGCAGGGCCTGGACGTAGCGCGCAACTACGAAACCGCGCTAGCCTGGTACCGCAAATCCGCGGAACAAGGCAACGCCACCGCGCAAAACAACCTCGGCTATCTGTACGACCAGGGGCTGGGCGTAGCGCGCGACTACGAGGAAGCCCTGGCCTGGTACCGCAAGGCGGCCGAACAGAACGAACCCGCAGCCCTGTTCAACATCGGCTACATGTATGAGGAGGCGCATGGCGTGGCGCGCGACCTCGACGCAGCGTTCCGCTATTATCGCGAGGCCGCCGAACGCGGCCATGTGGAAGCAAAACGAATTCTCGGGAAGGCGGCACACTAGCATGAATGCGGCTCATTGACATGAAACCGGCCTCCGCCGCCGACGGCACGATTTTCGTCCTGTTCCTCGCCCTCCTCGTCTGGGCGCCGATCCCGCTGGGGAGCAACCGCCCCTGGGCGGCGGCGATGCTCGAAGTCGGCCTGTTCGCGCTCGCGCTCGCCTGGATCTGGCTCTACGCGCTCGGCCGGGTCCATCTGCACACGCCCATTCGACGCGCGTGGCCGGCGCTGCTGCTGTTCGCATGCTGGCTCGCCTGGCTTGCGCTCCAGGTCATCCCCTTGCCCGCCGACCTGCTGCAACTGATCTCACCGACCCGCGCCAGGCTCCCCACGCCGCATCACGCATCCGCCATACAGACGCTCTCGATCGACCCGAACGCGTCCCTGGGGTATCTGCTGAAGTCCTGCGCCTACGTTGCCGCCTTCGGCCTGACGCTGGCGCTGATGCGCAGCCGCGAGCGCCTGAAGACCATCGCCATCGTCGTCGTCGCTGCCGGAACAGTCCAAGCACTGGCGGCTAGCTTCATGCACCTCGCCGGATTGAATTACGAGGTGTTCTTCACCAAGTTCAGCCACATCGACAATGCCCACGGAACCTTCGTCAACCGCAATCACCTGGCCGGCTATCTGGAGATCTGCCTCGCCTTGGGCATAGGCATGATGATCGCGACGCTCAAAGGCGGAAGCGCGCAGTCCTGGAAACAGCGATTCCGCGATACCGCCGGATGGTTGCTCAGCACCCGGGTGCTGCTGCGCATCAGCCTGGTCATCATGGTGATCGCGCTGGTGATGACGCGCTCGCGCATGGGCAACGCGGCGTTCTTTACCAGCATGCTGGTCGCCGGCGTCATCGGACTGGCCACGTCCCGTCACGCGACCCGGTCCACGGTCATCCTGCTCGTCAGCCTCATCATCATCGACGTTTTCATCGTCGGCACCTGGTTCGGGGTGGAGAACGTGATCAAGCGCTACGAGGAGACGACGATTTACCGCGAACTGCAACCGACCGGCGAGTCGGTGGAAGAACGGCTGGAGCCCGGTCTTTATGCCATGGACATGCTAAAGGACTACCCGTTGACGGGGAGCGGCGGCGGGACTTTTTACGGCGCGTTCCCGAAGTATCGGCCCGGCGCGATCAGCGCCTATTTCGACCACGCCCACAACGACTATATCCAGATCACCACGGATACCGGGGTGATCGGGCTTGGCCTGCTCGGATTGATCGTGCTGTCCACGTTCGTCGTCGCACTGAGAACCCTGTACGAGCGGCGCGACCCGCTATGCCGGGGAGTCGCCTTCGGCGCAACCATGGGCATCATCGCCATCATGATTCACAGTTGGGTCGATTTCAATCTGCAGATCCCGGCCAACGCGCTCACCTTTGTCGTGCTGCTCGCGCTGGCTTGGACGGCGTATTCGGTGAATCGGCGTCGCGCTGCTGAAGATGGGAACGGGCGCGGCACCGGGGGTGTCGAGGACGAGTGAGCCAAGAGCGGCGCCCCTGGTACGGTTTTCCGAAAAGGCGGGGCCTGGACCGCGGGCAGGATATGCGACCAGATTGAAGCCTGCTGGAGGGCAGGCAGACATCTCAATTCTTGGGGCACCCAAGTTCGGGATCTGCTAGAATATGCCATTATACGTATTACGTATTACTCGTTCAGGAGGTAATCGTGCGCCGCAAACTGACCATTACTGTTGACGATGCTGTCTATGAGGGCCTGCGCCGGATGGTGGGGCAACGCAAGATCAGCCAGTTCATCGAAAACCTGGTCAAGCCCTATATCGCTGATACCACCCTGGACGAAGGATACCGCGCCATGGCGGCAGACACGGCTCGCGAGACCGAAGCGATGGAATGGAGTAATGCGCTTGCTGGCGATATCAGCGATGAAGCGCGGTGAAATCTGGTGGGTCGAATTCGACCCCGCTCTCGGTAGCGAAATCCGCAAAACGCGACCGGCTGTGATCCTCAGCAACGACGCAGCCAACCGCAACCTGGCCCGCGTCGTTGTAGTGCCCCTGACCAGCAACGTCGCGCAAGTCTACCCAGGCGAGGCACTTGTGAGCATCGACGGCCGACAATCCAAAGCGATGGCCGATCAGATCATGGCTGCTGACAAGAAACGCCTGAAAACCCGGCTCGGGATACTGTCGCCGGCGGACATGCGCGAGGTCGAGAACGCGGTCGTCCAGCATCTGGGAATGAGACGATGAGGCGCATGTCCGACTGTCGCCCACCGGCTGTCCGGCGATTCAAGGTCGAGGAGTTACGGGGCTGAGCGGGCGATCCGAGGAAGAATTGCATGACCCCGCGTTGATTGCTATGGTTGTACCAATTACATCAAGTGAGATAACGATCATGATCCGCGAAGCCCCTGCCATGACGGTCCGGCAAAACCTCGGCGAGTTGCTCAATGAGGTTCAGTATCGGCATGGAAAAGTGCTGATCACCAAAGCCGGCAAACCTGTGGCTGCCCTGGTCGACATCGCCATGTTCACGCGCCTGCGCAAGCTGGATGAGGAGTTCGATCGGATGCGCATAGAGCTCGCGCAGGCGTTCACAGGCATGACGGAAAAGGCGGTCGAAGCGCTCGTCGATGAGGCGGTTAAGGACGTGCGCGCGCGGCGCGGGAAGAAGTGAAGGTTGTACTCGATACAAACGTCCTCCTCTCCGGCCTGATGTTCCCCGAAGGAACACCCGGTCGCATTATTGCGGCATGGGTCGAAGCCCGGTTCGAGGTGGCGCTCTCCCTTGAGCAGCTTGCCGAGATCGGCAGGGTTCTCGAATATCCGAAGATCCGGCGCAAACTTGGATGGGATGATCAACAGATTGAGTTGTTTGTCAAACAGCTTTACATCCGCGCCGAAGTGGTCGAACTCGGTCCGATATCGGTCGAAGTCCCGCGGGATCCGGGCGACGCGCCGATACTTGCGACACGTGCAGCCACCAAAGCCGATGTACTGGTGACCGGCGACGGCGACCTGCTCGCGCTGCGCGACAATTACCCGATCGAGACGCCGGTCGAGTTTGTCCGCCGCTTGTAAGCTGTCAGCGCGAATTTGAAGGGCGAGGGGCCGATCCTTACGGCGTGATAACAATATTCCTTGCCTATCCGGTTTGTTGCCAAAATCCACCTCCGGTAGGGCGCAATAAGCCAAGTGCATTGCGCCGCATGGCGGGGACACATTCGGCGGATTACGACCGAAGGTCTCGATCCCGCTCGACGGGAAAGTCCCTGAGGGACGCTGCGCTAACCCTCAACGATTGGTCCCGGGGTCCCCTCGCCCCGGCCACGGAGGACGGACCCGGGTGAGGGGCGTTCCCACAAGAAACCCCATCCGGATTGACATCCGCCCGCATTCGGTCTCTAATCTGCGTTCACCACCTGAACGCATGAAGACAGGAATGGTTCCTGCCCCTTCCCGACACTCGCCGGACCGCGATCATACCGACCATAATTATTGATCACCCCATGGAAGACACCCATCTTAGATTGCTGAGGCTCCTGGAGGCCAGGCCCGACCTGAGCCAGCGCGATCTCGCACGCGAGTTGGGCACCAGCCTTGGCAAGGTCAACTACTGCCTGAATGCACTCATCGACACGGGTTTAGTCAAGGTGCGCAACTTTCGCAATAACCGCAACAAGCTCGGCTACGCTTACCTGCTCACGCCGCGGGGGATCGAAAGCAAAGCCGCCATCGCGGTGCAGTTTCTCAAGCGAAAAATGGCCGAATACGAAGCGCTTAAGATCGAGATCGAGCAATTGCAGCGTGAAGTCGGCGAGCGCGAGTCCAAATGAACGCCGGGTACAGCGAATTGGGCAGGCCGCGCCGCGAATTTCTTGTTCTTGCGACCTGACTTGGCGATCGGAATCAGCAATAGCGCAGATGTGTTAGGGGCTAAAGGCAGGACCGTTCGCTGCCGATAGCAGTAGGCCTGTGGTGTCGCGGCGCCAGACGCGGTGAGATCGAATATATGCGAAACACGCAAGTGTCTTGCAGGGCGGTAGCGTGCCCAACGCCGGGGGACCATCTCCTCATAATGCACTAATCGCGATTCTCAACAGTGTCCCTACGCTCCGACTTCCCCTTGCTTGCATGACGACCAATCGCTCTCGGACCTAAACAAATGCGAACCTACAACACCCGCAAACGCATTCTCGTAACCGGTGGCGCCGGCTTCCTCGGATCGCACCTGTGCGAACGCCTGCTGGCCGAAGGCAATGATGTGCTCTGCGCGGACAACTTCTTCACCGGCACCAAGGACAACATCGCCCACCTGCTGCCCAACCCCCACTTCGAACTGATGCGCCACGACGTCACCTTCCCGTTGTTTATCGAGGTGGACGAAATCTACAACCTCGCCTGCCCCGCTTCGCCCATCCACTACCAGCACGACCCGGTGCAGACGACCAAGACCAGCGTGCACGGCGCGATCAACATGCTGGGTCTGGCGAAGCGCGTGAAGGCCAAGATCCTGCAAGCCTCCACCAGCGAAGTCTACGGCGACCCGAAAGTCCACCCCCAAACCGAAGACTATTGGGGCAACGTGAATCCGATCGGAACCCGCTCCTGCTACGACGAAGGCAAGCGCTGCGCCGAGACCCTGTTCTTCGACTATTACCGTCAGTACAGGCTCAAAATCAAGGTGGCCCGCATCTTCAACACCTACGGCCCGCGCATGCACCCGAACGACGGCCGGGTGGTATCGAACTTCATCCTCCAGGCCCTGAGGGGCGAGCCCATCACCGTTTACGGCGAAGGCCAACAGACCCGCTCCTTCTGTTACGTGGACGACCTGGTGGACGGCCTGGTGCGGCTGATGAACTCACCCGATGATTTCACCGGCCCCGTGAATCTGGGCAACCCGGGCGAATTCACCATCCTGGAACTCGCGCAGAAGATCATTGCCATGACCGGATCGAAGTCCGAGGTGGTGTTCCGGCTGCTTCCGGCCGACGACCCGACTCAGCGCAAACCGGACATCACCATTGCGAAGCGCGCCCTCAACTGGGCGCCTCGGGTTGCGCTCGACGATGGGCTTACCAAGGCCATCGCGTACTTCCGCGACGCCGGCGGCGCCGCACAGTAACGGCATGTGCGGCATCGCCGGAATCTACGCCTATCGCGACCCGGCACCGCCCGTTGACGAGAGCGAACTGCTTCGCATCCGCGAGGCGATGATCCATCGCGGCCCCGATGGCGCCGGCCTGTGGATTTCGCCCGACCGGCGCATAGGCCTCGCCCACCGCCGCCTGTCGATCATCGATCTCTCCGAGGCCGGCGCGCAGCCGATGGCCGCGGCCGATGGTCGCTACCGCGTCACCTTCAATGGCGAGATCTATAACTACCGCGAACTGAAGAAGGAACTGGAAGCAAAGGGCTACCGTTTCCACTCCAATTCCGACACCGAAGTTCTTCTCCATCTTTACTCGGAGCACGGCGCGGACATGGTGCATCGTCTCCGCGGCATGTACGCCTTCGGCATCTGGGATGAGACCAAACGCGAGCTGTTCCTCGCGCGCGATCCCTTCGGAATCAAGCCGCTCTATTATGCCGACAACGGCGCAACCATGCGCTTTGCGTCGCAGGTCAAGGCCCTGCTTTGTAGCGACAAGATCGACCGGGAAGCGGATTCCGCCGGGCATGTCGGATTTTTTGTTTGGGGTTCAGTGCCGGAGCCGTTCACGCTTTACCGCGGCATCTCGCAACTTCCGGCGGGTGCCTGTTGCCTTGTTTCAACCAAAGGCCTGGGCAATATAGTCCATCACTTCGATCTGCGCAAAGAGATTCTGGCAGCGCAGGAGGTCAGGGCCGCTGTGTCAGACGCGGAGAAGTTGAGCCAGCTTCACGCAGCAATCCGTGATTCCGTCCGACACCATTTAGTCTCCGATGTACCGGTGAGCGCTTTTCTGTCGGCGGGGCTCGACTCGGCCATGATAACTGCACTCGCAAGCGAACTGAACGCGGGGCCGCTGTCAACCGTGACCCTGGGGTTTTCCGAGTTCGTCGGGAGCGCGGATGACGAGACCACTCTCGCCAAGCTGACCGCACAGACCCTTGGCATCCCACATGAAGTGAGCTGGGTCAAAGAGAGCGATTTTCGCGAGGAAATGGCCACCCTTCTGAATCGGATGGATCAGCCCTCAACAGACGGAGTGAACACCTATTTCGTCGCGAAAGCTGCGGCGGAGCGCGGCATCAAAGTGGCATTGTCTGGATTGGGAGGCGATGAGATTTTCGGAGGCTACCCGAGTTTCACACAGGTACCACTGCTCGCAAAGACGTTGCGGCCGTTTCGTGCGGTTCCGGCTCTTGGCGTCTGGGCGCGCCATATCGCGGCACCCGTTTTCAGGAGAATGACCTCGCCGAAATACGCGAGCCTCCTGGAGTACGGGAGCGACATCCCCGGGGCCTATCTGCTTCGCCGTGCGCATCGCCTGCCATGGGAACTGGATGAGCTGATGGATCCGGAGACGGTCGAGGAAGGCTGGGATCGATTGCAGACCCATTCCCGACTGTCCGCGTCGATTGAAGGAATCCAAAGCGACAGAACCGCGGTTTCGATGCTGGAAACCGCGTGGTACATGCGCAACCAGTTGCTGCGCGATGCGGATTGGGCCGGCATGGCGCACTCGTTGGAGATTCGCGTCCCTTTTGTCGATGTCGACTCGTTTCGGGCCGCGCTGCCATTGCTTGCGTCGGGCAATGTCCCGAGCAAGGCTGCAATCGCCACACGAGCCGCACCGAAGCTGCCGCGGCAAATCTTCGAACGAAAAAAGACCGGCTTCCGTATTCCGGTCGAACGCTGGTTGGAGCGCTTGCCCGGCAGCAATGTGCTCGGCCGTGGGCTGCGAAACTGGGCGGTAACGATCAATCCGCACCCACCCAGAAAAACCCGAATACTCGCTCTGGTGACCGACGCATATGGAAGTCGCGGTGGAATCGCGAAATTCAATCGAGATCTGCTAGGCGCAGTGAGCGGCATGCCGCGATGTCGCGGGCTGACGACCTTCCCGAGGTTAATGCCAGGTCCTCCGGGGCCGCTTCCGGCAGGCCTGAGCTATGACGTGTCGGGGCTGGGCGGCAAATTCCAATATGCTTGGGCAATACTTCGCCATGTCCTTGCCGCCCCTCGATACAGCTTGATCATTTGCGGTCACATCAATCTGGTTCCCCTCGCGTGGACGGTCAGCAAGTTCATACGCGCGCCCTGGTTTCTTGTTGTTCACGGCATCGAAGCCTGGCAGCCGACCCATAGCTGGACCATAAACCGGCTGATCAACGCTGCGGATGGCGTGATTTCCGTGAGTGAGTTTACGCGCAAAGGATTGATAGCATGGTCCGGCTTGCCGCCGGAGCGCGTTGTCTTATTGCCGAATTCAATCGATCTCGGCGCATTTTTGCCTCGGCCGAAAAGGGCGGATCTGGTCCAAAAATACGGAATCGATGGCAGAAAAGTTATCATGACCCTGGGCAGACTCGCCACAAATGAGCGCTACAAGGGGTTCGACGAAATGATCGAGGCACTGCCCGAAATCGTAAAGGAAGAGCCGCGGTCCATTTACCTGATCGTGGGAGACGGAGACGACCGGGCCCGGCTCGAGGAGAAAGCGGCGCGACTCGGCTTGGCCGACCGCGTGATATTTGCGGGGTACGTTTCAGACCAGGAAAAGACGGATTGCTACGCGCTTGCCGATGCGTACGTAATGCCAAGTCACGCCGAAGGCTTTGGCATTGTCTTGCTTGAGGCGATGGCCTGCGGCGTACCGACGGTGGCAAGCAAAGTCGACGGCAGCAGGGAAGCGCTCATCGACGGACAGCTCGGTGCTCTCGTGGATCCGGGAAACAGGGAGGAGATCTGTGCCGCGACGCTGGCGGCGCTACGCCGTCCAAAGCTACGGCCCGCGGGGCTCGAATACTTTTCTTACGAGAACTTCTCCCTGCGTGCGCGGGAAGTGATCGGCGCAGCCATGCAGGCGAGGTAAGAATGGACACAACCGAGCTCCGCAATTCATCTCTATCTGGCTTATGAGCAAGAAACCATGTCAATGCACCAGCACGTAACCGACTATTCCGAAAAACTTGCGCGTGCGCTAAAGCTGGGCGCCATGGGCCAGGTTCCCATCCTCGGCGAGGCGCTTCGAGAAGCCTGGAAGCTGCGCCGCACGATATATCTTTGCGGCAACGGCGGCAGCGCGGGCAATGCAATTCACATTGCCAACGACTTCCTCTTCGGCGCCGGCGTTAACAACAACGGCGGCGGCCTCAGGGTCGAAGCGCTCAGCGCCAACCCCGCAGTCCTCACCAGCCTCGCGAACGATATCGGGTACGACAAAATTTTCGCCGAGCAAATCAAAGTCAAAGCAAACCCGGGCGACGTACTCATAGTCCTGTCAGGCAGCGGCAATTCCCCCAACGTCGTCAAAGCCCTGGAAATTGGCAACGCGAAGGGTATGAAGACGTTCGCCATCCTCGGCTACTCCGGCGGGCTGTGCAAAAACATTGCCCAACACCCGATTCACTTCGAAATCGACGACATGCAAATTGCTGAGGACTTGCAACTCATCGTTGGTCACATCTGCATGCAATGGCTCTGTGCCAACCCGGTTAACGGCAAGCCATAAATCACTTTTTCACCGCTAAATGCATCATTTCATAACCGGCGTTGCAGGCTTTATCGGTAGCCAACTGGCCGATTCTCTGCTGAACGGCGGTGACCGAGTCAGCGGTGTCGATGACTTTTCTCTTGGCAGGCCGGAGCATCTGGACTTGGCGCGGACAAATCCCCGCTTTCGTTTCTTCGAGCGCGATATCAGTGACCCCGGCCGCGCTACCGAGTGTCTTGGCAGGGCCGCCGAATGGGGAGGACCGCCGGATATTGTCTGGCACCTCGCAGCGAACAGCGACATCCCCGCCGGGGTCGCCGACGCCTCTATCGATTTCAGACGGACATTGCAGACGACGTTTGCCGTGCTCGGAGCTTCGAAATCCACAGGAACAAAGCAGTTCGCCTTCGCTTCCACGTCGGCGGTCTACGGTGAACGGGATGATCTTCTCACGGAGGATTCGGGGCCTTTGCTGCCGATCTCCAATTACGGCGCCACCAAACTTGCCAGCGAAGCCTTGCTCAGCGCCGCCGCAGAAACGTTTCTGGAGCGCATCTGGATTTTTCGGTTTCCCAACGTTGTCGGGCCGCGGGCCACGCACGGCGCGATCTTCGATTTCATCGCGCGACTTGAATCGCACCCTGCAAGGCTCAAGGTGCTCGGTGACGGATCGCAGACCAAGCCCTACCTGCACGTGGCAGAACTGATTGCCGCGATGAAGTTCATCGTCGCCCAAGCAGAAAGTCGGCGCAATGTGTTCAACATCGGCCCAAATGGCGCAGGCACCAGCGTCGCGTTCATGGCCGAGCAGGTAATCGCACGCATGCTGCCGGGCACGCCTGTTGCCTATACCGGCGGGGACAGGGGCTGGGTGGGCGACGTGCCACGATTCCGCTATTCCACCGAACGGCTGGCGCGCCTGGGATGGCAACCCACGCTAAGCTCGGACGAAGCCGTGCTTCGAGCCATCGACGAGCTCGCCGGTGCGCGTGCCCAATAGCGCGCGACGAATGGCATTGTCGCCTACACCTCTCGGTTCAGAGAATCCGTCAGCGTCAACCGTGGCGCACCTTGTCATCGCGGCGGGTGGCAAAGGCACCCGCTTGGCCTCCATCGCCGCAGATTTGCCCAAGGTGCTGGTCCCGGTTGGCGGCAAGCCCGTTCTCCAGCATCAGTTGGAGCTGGCGGCGGCCGCAGGGATACGCGAGGTAACAATCTTTGCCGGCTACCTTGCCGACGCAATCCGAGGCTTCGTCGGCGACGGCTCGAGGTTTGGCCTCCGCGTGCGGACAGTGGTGGAAGCCGAACCCCTGGGAAATGCAGGGGCGCTGCTGCAATCCCTAGCTTCGCTGCCCGAGCATTTCTTCGTGCTATACGGCGACGTGATGCTCGCCGTGGATTTGCAGCGGATCGCGAAACGTCACGTGGAGAGGGCGGCGGAGTTCACGGCGCTGGTGCATCCAAACGACCACCCGTACGATTCGGACCTGCTGGAGACCGACGCGGACGACTGGGTGACGGCGATCCATGCCTGCCCTCATCCTCCCGGCCGGTTCTTTGGCAATCTGGTCAATGCCGCGCTTTACGTGGTGCGCCGCGAAGCACTCCGCCCGTGGGCCGCGGGATCCGGCAAGAAGGACTTCGTCAAGGACGTGATGTCGGGGCTGGTGGCAACGGGCGGGCGAGTTCTTGCCTACCGGTCGAGCGAATACATCAAGGACATGGGGACTCCCGCCAGGTTGCAGAGGGTGGAGGCAGATTGGCGGGCCGGGCGGATCAGCCTCGTGAAATCCGCCCGGCCCCGCCCAGCGGTCTTCCTGGACCGTGACGGGACCTTGAATGTCGAAAAAGGATACCTGCGCACAGCGGAAGAACTGGAACTCGTTCCCGGCGCCGGGCCGGCGCTGAAATCACTGCGGCAGGCGGGCTTTCGCCTGGTAGTTCTCACGAATCAGCCCGTGCTCGCGCGCGGCGAGGCGACCGCGGCCGACGTGGCCGCCATCCACCGCCGCCTGGAATGGGAACTCGGCAAGGAAGGCGCCTACCTCGACGGAATCTATGTCTGTCCCCACCATCCCGACAGCGGCTTTCCCGGGGAGCGCACAGAACTGAAAATCCGCTGCGAGTGCCGAAAGCCGGGGACGGGCCTATTCGAGCGCGCATGCCGTGAACTGCACATCGATCCGCCCAACTCCTGGATGGTTGGCGATCAGACCCGGGATATCGAAATGGCAAGGCGGGCCGGCCTGCGCTCGGTGCTGCTGCGCACAGGCGCGGCCGGAGGGGACAAGCAGTTTCAGTCGGCCCCGGATTTCGTCGCAGATGACCTGTCCACCGCTGCGAATCTCATTCTCAGGCATATGGAAGTAACGGCCGCATGATAATCTCGCGAACCCCGTTGCGCGTGAGCTTCCTGGGCGGAGGTTCGGACTTGCCCGCCTACTACTGCCGCCATGGGGGCGCCGTACTGTCCGCTGCGATCGACCACTCCGTGTACATCACGGTGAGCCGGAAATTCGATGATGCCGTGCGCGTAAGCTACTCACGCACCGAGGAGGTGGCGCACGCGTCGCAGATCGAGCATCCGCTGGTCAGGGAATCGCTCGCCCTTCTTGGGATAGAAGGCGGAATCGAGATCACTTCGGTGGCGGATATTCCGGCGAAGGGAACAGGCCTGGGATCCTCCAGTTCCTTCACTGTGGGCCTCTTGAACGCGTTGCACGCCTACTGCGGCCGCCATGCCACCGCCGCCGATCTGGCGCGCGACAGTTGCCAGATCGAGATCGAGCGCTGCGGTGAGCCCATCGGGAAGCAGGACCAGTACGCGGCCGCGTTCGGAGGTTTCAATTTCATCCGTTTCCATCCAGATGAATCCGTCGAGGTGAAGAAGGTGATCTGCACGCCGCGCGTGATCGCCGACCTGCAGTCCCGCTTGCTGTTCTTCTACACGGGGGTTACACGGTCCGCGTCGGCTCTGCTGCAACAGCAATCGGTAGAGATGGCGGCGCCCGGCGTAAAATCCGATGCCATGGGTGAGATGGTGCGTCTGGCCGAAACTGCGTATGCCGATCTTTGCGCAGCCAGGATCGATGCGCTCGGGACGATGCTGCACCAGGCATGGCAGATCAAGAAACAAATGACCGACGGTATCACCAACACCCTCATCGACGCGGCCTACCAGGCTGCGATCGACGCAGGCGCAGAGGGTGGCAAACTGCTAGGTGCCGGCGGCGGCGGGTTTCTCATGTTTCTTGCGCCACCGGAGCGCCACGATTCCATCCGCCGTGCGCTCCGAGCGCTGCGCGAGACGCCATTCCGCTTCGCCCCGCAGGGCAGCAGCATCATCTTCGTCCATTGATCAGCGCCCGCCATCCACCGTCCCAATGATTCCCGTCAACCAACCGCTCCTGAATGGCAACGAGGCGAAGTATCTGGCCGAGTGCATCGAAACCGGGTGGATTTCGTCCGAAGGCCCTTTTGTGCGCAAGCTCGAGACCGGCATGGCCGCGGTCGCCGGGCAGCGCCACGGCATCGCCGTCATGAACGGCTCGGTGGCGCTCGAGGTCGCCGTCGCCGCGCTGGAAATTGGTGCCGGAGACGAAGTGATTCTTCCGACCTTCACCATCATTTCCTGCGCGGCGGCCATCGTTCGGGCGGGCGCCACACCGGTCGTCGTGGACAGCGAGCCGCTCACCTGGAACATGGACCCAACCCAGATCGAGTCGAGGATCACCGCGCGGACCAAAGCCATCATGGTCGTGCACATCTACGGGCTGCCGGTGGACATGGATCCCGTGTTGGACATCGCCCGTCGGCACGGACTCAAGATCATCGAGGACAGCGCCGAGCAGATCGGGCAAGTCTATTTGGGCAAGGACCGCACGCCGCGCCCGATCGGCTCGTTCGGCGACGTTGCGACCTTCAGTTTCTATCCGAACAAGCACGTCACCACAGGCGAAGGAGGCATGGTCCTCACCAGCGACGATGCACTGGCCGAACGGTGCCGCGACTTGCGCAACCTGTGCTTCGGCAAAAAACGCCGTTTCGTCCACGAAGAGCTGGGCTGGAATTTCCGCATGAGCAATCTGCAGGCGGCAGTCGGCGTGGCGCAGATGGAGCGTCTGCCGCAGACAATCGAAAAAAAGCGCCGGATCGGCGCGTGGTACGACGAACTTCTTGGCGGTCTGCCGCAACTCGCGCGCCTCCCCGAGCGCACGGACTATGCGCAGAACATCCACTGGGTGTACGCCGTCGTGTTGAGCGACAGCGTCCCGTTCGATGCCGAGATAGCGATGAAGCGCATGGGGGCGAAAAGCGTCGGCACGCGCCCATTCTTCTGGCCCATGCACGAGCAACCTGTTTTGCGCAGGATGGGCCTCTTCGAAGGCATCTCGTGCCCGGTGGCCGAGCGCATCGCGCGCCGCGGATTCTACATTCCTAGCGGCCTCGCCCTCACCCGCGACCAGGCCGAACAGGTCGCCCAAGCAGTGCGGGAACTCCTGGCGTAATCCCTGTCCGACCTGCGACACCTGTAGACTATTTCACTTTTCATGACCGAACTTATAGAAAAAATCGAACACAACGGCGAGCTGTTCGCCCTGATCGTGCGCGATGAATACTCCAAGCCCGGGATCAGCTTCTTCACGCCCGACGACCTCTCCCAGCAGATGGCTTACATGCAACATCCGGCGGGCAAGGTCATCGGCGCGCACGTCCACAACCCGGTTCCGCGCAGCGTGGCCTACACCCAGGAGACGCTGTTCATCAAGCGCGGCCGTCTGCGCGTGGATTTCTTCGACGACCAGCAGAACTACCTCGAAAGCCGCGAGCTAAAGACCGGCGATGTCATCCTGCTGGTCAAAGGCGGGCATGGCTTCGAGGTGCTCGAAGCACTCGAGATGATCGAAGTCAAGCAGGGCCCCTACGCCGGCGATGCGGATAAGACGCGTTTTGTCGCGCGAATTCCGCGATTGCCGGAGCAATGAATCCGGCGCAAAGCGACGAGTTACAAACGACGAATCCATGTCCAATTTTCAAAAATATTCGGATTTCTACGATCTGCTGTACCGCGACAAGGATTATGCAGCGGAGGCCGAATACGTTGCCCGGACGATTCGGTCGGCGCTCCCGGCCGCGCGCAGCATCCTCGAACTCGGCTCCGGCACCGGCCGCCACGGCCGTCTCCTCGCGGCCATGGGCTTCGACGTTCACGGCATTGAACGCAGTCCGGAGATGGTCTCGCTGGCGCGAACGGCCGGTCGCCCTCCGCCCTTGGAAACCACCGGTTCATTTACCTGCGACGTCGGCGACATTTGCACGGCGAATCTTGGCCGCACCTTTGACGCCGTCATCGCGCTGTTCCATGTCATCAGCTACCAGACGACCAATCAGGCTCTGCAGCAGGCGTTCCAGGTTGCCGCAGCCCACCTCGCGCCTGGCGGGCTGTTCCTGTTCGACGTCTGGCATGGCCCGGCCGTGCTCACGGAGCGACCGTCCGTGCGGGTCAAGGAGGTCGCCGATGAGCGCCACCGGATCAAGAGAACCGCGCACCCCGAACTCGACAGCGACCGCGGCACCGTCAAAGTCGTCTACCAAATGGAGTGCGAAGACCGGCGGTCCGGCGAGGCCGTCCAATTCAGCGAAGAACATCTGATGCGCTATCTCTTCGCCACCGAAGTGGACCTCATCGCGCAAGGCTGCGGCCTGCGGCGTGTTGCAACCGAGGAGTTCCTCACTGGTCAGCCGCCATCGCCGTCCACGTGGGGCGTTGCCTACCTGTTGCAGAGGTGATTCTCCACCAATGACTCACGTTCCACCTGACTACGAGTTCGTGATCCGTCCCACGCGTGGATGGTTTCACCTGGACCTGGCCGACGTCTGGCGCTACCGGGATCTCCTGTTTTTGCTGGTCCAACGTGACTTCGTCGCCAAGTATAAGCAGACGATCCTTGGCCCGCTCTGGTTCATCATCCAGCCGCTACTGATGTCCGTAGTATTCACCGTGATTTTCGGCAAGGTGGCCAAAATCCCGACCGACGGCCTGCCGCCGATGCTGTTCTATCTCGCCGGATTGCTGGGCTGGACCTACTTTGCCCAAACGTTCCAGTCCACTTCAGCGACACTCGTGGCCAATGCCGGAATGTTTGGCAAAGTCTACTTTCCACGCTTGGTTGTGCCGCTTTCCTCAGTGATTTCTAACCTGATCGCGCTCGCCATTCAGCTCGGCACCTTTCTGTGCTTTTGGATGTGGTTCAAGTTTTTCACGACAGCCGGTTCAACCTTCGGGTTCACTAGTGACATCGTGTGGATTCCGCTGCTCATCGTTCAGATCTCGGCGCTGAGCCTCGGCGTGGGTCTCTGGCTGTCCGCACTCACGGCCAAATACCGTGACTTCACATTTCTGAGCGGGTTCATTATCCAGATCTGGATGTATATGACACCGGTGATCTACCCGCTGTCCCAGATTCCACAAGAATGGCAATGGGTGGCCGTACTAAACCCCATGTCCATGCCCGTCGAAGCCATGAAGTACATGTTTCTCGGCCAAGGTGTCGTGATTCCGGCTTATTTCGCTGTATCGGTTGGCATGACGGCGTTCTTGCTTGTTACCGGCGTTCTTCTCTTCAATAAAGTTGAGAGAACGTTTGTGGATACCGTGTAAGCGGCGATCCCTGATTTCCATTTTTGTCCCTATGTCCCGGCCCATCATCGAAGTCGAAAGCGTCTCCAAGCGCTACAAGCTCGGCCAGTTCAATGCCCAGACGATGCGCGAGGAGGTAGAGCAGTTCTTTCAGCGCTTTCGCAAGAAGGGCGAGGCCGCCGGCATTCCGCACGCGCCAACCAATAGCTCCGAATTCTGGGCTCTAAAGGATATTTCTTTTTCGGTTGAACCGGGTGAAGTCGTCGGAATTATCGGCCGCAACGCGGCGGGGAAAAGCACGTTGCTCAAAATTCTCAGCCGCATTACTGAGCCTACCAGTGGTGAAATACGCATCCGGGGCCGCGTCGCTTCACTTCTGGAAGTTGGAACCGGATTCCACCCGGAACTCACCGGGCGGGAGAATATTTATCTGAACGGAACTATCCTTGGCATGACCAAGGCCGAGGTCAAGGCCAAGTTCGATGAAATAGTGGCCTTCGCCGAGATCGATAAATTCCTCGATACTCCCGTCAAACGCTACAGCTCGGGCATGTACGTGCGACTAGCATTTGCCGTGGCCGCGCATCTAGAGCCTGAAATCCTTATTGTCGACGAAGTGCTGGCGGTAGGCGATCTGAATTTCCAGAAGAAATGCCTGGGAAAGATGCAAGACATATCCGCAAACAATGGCCGCACGGTTCTTTTCGTTAGCCATAATTTGACTGCCATCAACGCATTCTGTCATCGCGGTGTGTTCTTGGATCACGGGCGTCTTACCGAGCACGGTGCTATTTCCGATGTCATTAACGCCTACGTTTCAAGCAATCTTCACAATAAGGACCAGACGCTCAGCGTATTCGACGCCCCTCGGTCGGGGGGCGACCAGAAGGCGATTACAGAAGCCTGGGTGGAGAACAAGTCTGGGCAAGTCGTAAATGAGGCCCTGATAGATGAACCAATATTTATATGTTACCGATTCAATGCTGACCGAATACTCAAAAATCCAGGTTACGGCTTTGGGGTGAACGACATGCTTGGGCAAAGAATTTTCTCTTTCGCCAATTATGTTACGAGGGGAGAACCATTCGCGGATGCGAAAGAGGGGGTTGTTGTGTGCTGCATACCGAAGACAAGGCTTCTTCCCGGGCAATATATAATCAGCCTAGGCCTTGGAGAGCGTGGCGGCGTGTCGGTGGACTACATAGAGCAAGCGCTGAAACTCCAGATCATTTCCCGAGATATTTTTGGCACCGGGAAAATGTTCGAGGCCGCTCATGGCTATGTCTGTGTGGATGGCGAAATCTCTCTTAGGGATGCATAGAGATGTATCTAGAAGGGATTAACGTAGGGCTAGTAGGGTTAGGCTCTCGAGCCAACCTTGTTCTAGACTTTGGCTGCGGGTCAGGTGCGATCACCATCTTTTTCGTTAAAAAGGGTTTCACCGTCGTTGGTTGCGATATTGATCCAGCGTGTGAATCGCTAATCCAGGGAAAACTTGAATGCAGTGAACGGCATCGGTTTCAATTTATGCGCTTGGATGCGGAGTCAGAGTCCCTACCCATATTTGACAAACAATTTGACCTAATACTTTGTCGGGAAGTACTTGAGCATATTCGCGGATACCAGAGCGTGCTCCGCCAATTCAGGGCCATTCTTAAGAAAGATGGCATGTTGGTTGTCTCCTGCCCCACTTGGCTCACGGAGAAATTATTCAGTTTTTTCGATAGGCAATGGCTTCGGAAATCTGAGCACATTAATGTCTTTCCAAAAGGCAGAATGATCGCGGAGCTTGACCGGCACCTTTTTGAAGTAAAAAGAGTTGAGGGCCAAAGCTTTAAATGGTCTTTGTTTTGGCTCCTGTTATCGCCAATCAAGGTGAATCACCGGATGGGTAATCCAACGAGCCACCCGCGATTTGTCAAGTTAGCGTTACGAATCGTAAATGCAGTCGAGCGGATGAAGGTAATCGATCGCCTGGGAAACATTGTCTTCCCCAAAAGCTATTTTTATTATGCTAAGAAGAGAAGACCGAAGATCCTAGTCATATTTGACTACGAGCACTGGATATTGGGGAGATGGGCGAAGCACATCGAGCGAATATACGGTCACGAGTACGATATACGATCAATCAGCATGTTTGATATTGCCAAGGATAGGAAGGCGGTAGAACAGGTAGTGCGCGATGCCGATCTCATTCATCTGCTATTGCCGCACTGTTTTGACGACATTTCCGCAATCGGCCCACGCGCGCCGATGGTTACTACCATCCATCATTGGGTCAACTGGGACTTCGTTTCGCGCGCTGCGGAGAAATCCCACGAAATAGTTACGGGCGCGTACGAATGGAAGAACCGACTGGTCGAGAGGGGGATTCCGGAGGACAGAATCACGGTTGTACATTCGGGCGTTGAGAAGCGGTTTTTTGGGTCCGAGGCGCCACTTATTCCGCCGAGCGAAAAGATAACGTTCGGTTTCTTCGGGAAATTCGACAGCAATGAGAACGATAGGAAAGGCACAAGGCACTTAAGATCGGTTGTTGATTCGATCAGGGAATCAGGATATCAGGAATCATTTCGGGTCATCGTATCGGGCCCTGGGTGGCGCGACGTCATTGCTTACATTGAGGATCAGTCAATTGAAGTCATATATTTTGAGTTTACTGCGGAAGACGACATGCCGGCGTTGTATAGGTCGTTGGACATATATCTTATGCTCTCCGATGTTGAAGGTGGGCCGGCGACTGTAATGGAGGCGATGGCTTCCAAGTGTCTAGTTCTCGCGAACAACATCGGCGTAGTTATAGATATTGTGCAAGATGGAGTAAACGGGGTCATCGTGCAAAACACGGCGTATATCGATATCGTCGAAAAGATGATGTTATTGAAAAAGCATGATCTTCTTGCACATGAGATTAGGCAACGAGGCTATGACTTCGCTAAAGAGCATTTGAGTTACGACAAAACGCTCGAACCATTGGGCAATGTATACGAGAAATATCTTTCGTAACAAACCCTGACTTACGGTCGTCGCATTTGAAAAAAAGCAGTGATTGGTGTAAGTTTGCCCTAAACTGCGAGTCCTGAATTCAAGTTAATTTTCGATCATAAGGTTTAAACCACCGGCTTTAGCCGGTCAGCTTTAGCTGCGAGAATGAGCCGCACGAAAGGAGGTGCGGCATGGATTACAGGTACGGTAGTCATACGGTATTTCAGATTGAATATCACTTTGTGTGGGTGACGAAATATCGGTACAAAGTATTGAGCGGGGACATAGGCAAGCGAATTCAGGAATTGGTGCGCGAGACGTGTGACGCCTTCGAGATAAGGATAGTGAAGGGGGTGGTGAGCAAGGACCACGTGCATATTCTGGTGAGTTGCCCGCCGAACATGGCCCCAAGCGAGATTATGAGGCGAATAAAGGGTCGGACGTCGAGCAAGCTTTTCGAAGAGTTTCCGCACGTGAAGAAGCGGTATTGGGGGCGGCATTTTTGGGCAAGGGGATATTTTTGTGCGACGGTGGGTCAGATGACCGAGAAAATGATAAAGCAGTATTTGGAGCATCACTTTGAGCCAAAGCCAGCCGATGAATTCAAAATGGAACCGGATTAGGACGCGTCGTTTAGGCGACGCGTATCCGGACTTTAGTCCGCAAACATCAACCCACCAGCTTTAGCTAGTGGTTGTTGAGTCAAGTTGACTGTTAAACCTCATCAGTGAGACGCGCACAATGAGATTTGATCAGAGACCTAGTCGACGTAATATCATCTCGAGAGTCTTCGAAATGCTGCCCGGAAGGGAAAACGAGGCGAGCTTTTCCATCGCTGGATCAAGGAACCGTTTTGACTATTTTCACCACAGCCATAACTGTGGCTATCCTGGAAAGCGCAAGACGGAAAGAACTGTAGAGCTTGCTTTGGCGGATTACTGGCTCGATAGGGTTCTGGATCCGTGGGAAGTAGGAGCGGTAACACCATATTATTGGCCCGGGCGTGTCCGAGAAATCGTGGACCCAGCAGATAGGCATGAAAGAGTCACCCGGCGCGAATCTCTATTCAATATAGATTTCACCGGGAAAAATGTACTGAGCATCTCTACCATCGAGCACATTGGAGAGTCGTCCTACGATCTGGCCGAGGTTGCTGATCCCGTCCAAGCGCTGGAAAAGCTAGCATCTGAGAGCAAACTGATGTTGGTCATCATTCCAATTGGCTGGAATGCGATACTAGATGCGTATGTGCTGGGAGGAAAAATGGAAAACTCTTGCAAAGTCAGATTCGTGGTACGCAATCGCAACGAGACGTGGAGTCCTAGACCCAGAGGACGTGCATATCGCGCTTACGGGGTCAATGGGTTATCTTGGGCTAACAGCCTGGCTATTTTGGAAAAGGGCTCAGTCTTGTAATCAAACCTCGATACCCGCGTCCCGGCGCACGTCAAGGTAGTTGTTGCCTGATTCATGCAGCTATCCGGTCTTTCTTTATGTGTGATTTCCGACGCAACTGACGACAGCGTCCAGGCACGAGTATGGTGCGCCCCGCCGGCGCCTGGGGTTAAGTTCACGCGCTTGCAGCTACAACGCTGGCGGTGAGAATGTTGCGGTCGCCGCCCGGATTCGGCGTGCCGCAACGCAGCAAGAACTTTAGTATTCGCATATCGTGTGAGTTCAGCCACCCGGCGCGCCTCGGCGATGACTCGGTCGGCCTTACGCGCGCGCCTTTGCGGCGCCAGCGCAGCCTCATCATCGGTATCGCGCCGTTTGCGCCAATTTGTCAACATCGATGAATAGATGCCTTCGCAACGTAGAAGCGCGCAAATTTCGCCGATCTTGCTGCATCGAGCCACCGCTAGTGTCCCGAATCGTTAGTTCGTTGAACAAATATCTGGCAAGGCAATACCGGTTGAAACAGAAAAGCGGCGAAATCGGCGCCAGACAAGGCGCAAAGTGCAGCAAGGTTGGACACCTTGCGAGCATTTGCAACGCCGTATGGCGTCGATTCTCGGCGTCTTTTCTTCAGCGAATTAGCGATTCGGGACACTAGGATGCGGCGCCTGTCGCTTTGTGAAAACTGTCGCCGTTTGGCTGTGGCTACAACTTCCAGGTCGGGCCGCGGCGACGCGATGGAAAATGCCTCTTCAGGCGCCCTACGGGCTCCTTGCGAGGCATCCTCCATCGCAAAGGCGGAATGATGTGCATTCATCGGAACTTTCATTTGCGGAACTGGCATGATTCGGTCCTACCTTCCTACTCTAATTGAGTCGAAGGTAGGTGTCTGACGTCACATTGGCACAGGGCGGAGAAGATGAATTCTTGCAATCGGGTCCTCAGAGCACATCCTTGTGTTATATCTGCGCAAGCTAGGCCTTCGACAGCAAACATTGGGAGCGTTGCGCAAGGGATTGGACATCGACCGTGGTCCTGGATATTTGCTGGTCTTAGTGAAAAAGTAACGCCTGCGCCGCTTGGATCATGCCCGACAAACGTTGTCGCAGCTAGTGCGGTCGGGCTCGTTGCTGGACGACACAAGGCGCTCGAAGTTGGTGACGAAGACATTCTTATTTATTTAGACGATGATGTGAGGCTGCCGGAGGGCTGGTTCGAGAGAATGCTTGAGCCCTTTGGCGATCCGGATGTGCATTTCGTGGGCTGCCGTTACCTGCCTGACTACGAATGCGATCCCCCAAGTTGGATGGAGGGGTTGTGGTGGGAGCATGACGACGTTCGCACACTCGGCCATTTGAGTTTACTGGAAGGTGGTCAGGCGGGTAGGTTCTACCGGCCATTGCTCGTCTGGGGTTTGTGCTTCGCGGTGCGACGCGAGACTGTAATTAAGCTCTGCGGCTTTCACCCGGACGCCTACCCGTGGGAGTTGCGCCGCTTCCGGGGCGACGGAGAAAATGGCCTTGCGCTAAAAGCGGAACTATTGGGGCTGAAGGCATATTACCAAGGAAAGACGCATGTTTTTCATCGAGTCCCATCCGCGCGAATGACACCAGAGTATTTTGAGAGGCGTTCCTTTCTGCAAGGTATCTCCGACTCTTATACGCAAATTCGGCGTGATCGCCTGGTGCCTCCCGCACGATTGAGGTCTTGGAAAGAACCGCTGCGGCCAATCAAGTGGAGATTCAAGCGTGAAATGATTATGCGGAATCTTACGACCAAAGGCGTTTGCTACCTTATGAATTGCGCACACATGGCTGGCGTCCAGTTCCACCGAAACGAGGTCCGTAACGACCCAACCCTTCTCGAATGGGTGCTCAAACCGGACTACTTTGACTACCGCCTGCCGGAGGGATGGCAAAAGTATCTGAACCAGCCGAGACCAGCTTAGCTCATGAACGAGTGTGTCAAAAGCCATTTACGATCTTAGGATACTCATTCAAACGAACTATGGCATCGATTCTCTTGCGCAAGCGGCGCGCCGCATTTTGCGGCAGGTTTTGGATCGCGAAACCGAGGCGACGGGAACTTGATTCCCAGACGCCACTTGGGGCGAGGTTACGCTTGAAGAGCGGCTTGGCATGTTCGCGTTCGTTATCAATGACACACGCGGGCGACGCTGCTCCCTGCCCGCGACCGGTTTAGCATGACTCATTCCCGACTCGCCACAAACTTCCTGGATCTCTTGTTTAAGGACTTCATAGACCACGTCTGGCCGCACATCGCGCGCCTTCACATCGTGGGCGCGGATGGTATCGACGTCGATGGCGTTCCGCAGCTCGGCGCGAGCGAGATCGACATTGCCCCGCTGAGCGAGCAGCTGTCTCACGTCGCCCAACGCGCGAGCTTCATCCCCGAGATCTGGCAAGGAGACAATAACGATGGGGAATGGTTCCGGGTGAATTGCGAGCGGATCAAGAAGTGGTTCTCGGCGGCAGCGTCAGTGAACGCGACCTGAGGATAGTCGGAAAGCGGATTTTGAAGAGAGCGCTGATCTCGGGCATCACGGGCCAGGACGGCTCCTATCTTGCAGAGTCGCTCGTGGCGTCTGGATTTCAAGTTCACGGCTTGGTGAGGCAGTCAAGCCTGATGCAGCGGACGCGACTCGACGGTCTTCCGGCGCTCGAGGCGGCGCGCGCAGACGGTCGCCTACACCTCCACTACGCCGACCTTTCCGACACCAGCAGCCTTCAGAATGTCGTCCGCGAGATCTCGCCCGACGTCCTCTACCACCTCGCGGGGCAGAGCCACATAAAGATCTCATTCGACCTTCCGGAGTACACGGCCAATAGCACTGGTCTCGGCACCCTCCGCCTACTGGAGGCGGTACGCCAGTCGGCGCCAGCGTGTCGCTTCTTTCTCGCCGCGACAAGTGAAATCTTCGGGGACCCGCTGGAATCGCCGCAGACCGAGATGACACCTCTCGCGCCCGTGAACCCATATGCGGCGGCCAAGGTCTACGCACTCAACCTGCTGCGCGTCTACCGCAAGGCGTACGGGCTGTTCGCGTGCGCGGGTATCCTCTTCAATCACGAAAGCCCGCGTCGCGGTGAAAACTACGTGACGCGTAAGATCGCCCGGGCCGCGGTACGGATATCACGGGGTCTCGAGAGGACGATCCCTCTCGGCAATATGAGCGCGCGCCGCGACTGGGGATACGCCGTGGACACTGTAAGCGGGATTCGCGCGATTGCCGAGGCCGATCAACCTGACGACTTCGTGATCGCGACCGGTATCTCGCATTCGGTGGAGGACTTCTGCCGGCTCGCTTTCGAGCGCGTGGGACTCGACTACCGGGAGTTCGTCGTGGAGGATCCCAGATTCATAAGGCCGACTGACATCTCCGAGACACGTGGCGACGCGTCGAAGGCGCGAGACCGCCTCGGCTGGGCTCCAGCCACCGAGTTCGAGCAGCTGGTCGCCCTGATGGTGGATGCCGAGCTTCAGGTGCAGACGTGCCGCGATGCCCTCACTACCAAGACCAGCTGAGTCCACGACCGGCCAGATCGCCCAATCGGAACTTACCAACAGAATGAACATCGGAATTTTCGTATCATCGTTGACCCATAAATCAGCGGCGCAGGCCCGCTTCCAGGGTGCGCTTTTCGAAGGGCTGCGCCGACTTAGTTCGCAACGATTCAACTTCATAGTACTTAGCTATGACGCTGCGCCCGATTGCGCTGATACTGAGGTGTTTTCGTACCATCAAATTGCCCAGCAGGATTCCTGACCTGCTGCTGCCCTCTCACTCAGATCCATCCTGGGACGATACCTGGTGTCGGGATGGCGTTTTACTCGGCGTTAGTGGTGGCCATCTGCACGATCGCCTTGTCGCCTGGATCAAGGTTGAGCCGGCACACTACCAGCAAATGCGAAATCTCAATGTGCGATTGCTTTGGAACCAAAATCAACATGAGCTGAAAACACCCCTGCCATACATCCGGACCATCTGGGAAGCAAATCACCGCATTCACTCGACGTATCCGAAGTATTCATATTCACGATTCAGCTGTTATAGCCTCGACGGCGGCATGGGCGGCTCATTGCTGAGAGCATCGTATGTCATTGTGGGAACCGAGAAAGGCAGGAAGCAGGTCGTCAGCCTATTTGGAGTGCATGAGGATAAATTTAGGTTAATTTCGTTTTCCACACCCGCGCTTTCAATTAAGAATGAATATTCTGGGCAAGCGAGTGAGGTTGCCCCTGGAAAACGTACTTCTTAACCGGGTGTAAAGTTGACGGTAAAGGAGATGCGCAATGATGACAGAAAAGGGCAAGAGAGCGGCGTACACGCTGGAGTTCAAGCTGGAGGCGGTGCGTCTGGTGCAAGGCGGACAAGCCAAGGCGGTCACGGCCAAGATTCTAGGTGTGCCGGCACCGACGCTGGGGAACTGGGTGCGTCTTGCAGCCCAAGGCAAGCTCGCAGGGGCTGGCGCCAAACCGGTGAGTGCGGAGCAAATGGAGCTTGCGCGGCTGAGGGCCGAACTGGCGCGGGTCAAGATGGAGCGCGATATTTTAAAAAACCGCCTTCGCGGGCTGCCGCGGCCCCTATGCCTAGAAACAAGCGGTGCGTACACTGAGGCAGCGCTTGGACAGTGGCCGCTTGCTTTTTGGAGGCGTATGTCCCCGTCAAAAACCTGGCCCAGGGGAAGCTGCGGACCCGGCTGTGGTGGCACCTCGAGTGACCCCGTTTAGGAAAGTGATTTGATCCGAGTCCCCGTCCGGCGTGTTCAACCGATAGGAGGTGATCATGTCTAGCCGTAAGGGTAGTGCGACGGGACTGCCGGTCATTTATGACCGGGCGGCCGGTGTCGATATTGGATCGCGGTTTCATGTTGTTGCGGTGGGAGCGGATCTCTGCGAGGAGCCCGTTCAAACGTTTCAGGCTTTCACAAGTGATCTTGAACGCATGGCGGACTGGCTCGTGGCTACAGGCATCAAGACGGTTGCCATGGAATCCACCGGCGTGTACTGGGTACCGGTGTACGAAGTACTGGAAAGTCGAGGGCTTGAAGTCGTCCTTGCCAACGCCCGAGAGGCGAGAGTCGTTCCCGGGCGCAAGTCGGATGTAAATGACGCGCAGTGGCTGCAACGCTTGCACGCCTGCGGACTGCTGCGCGCCAGTTATCGGCCCGGCCCAGACATTGCTGCGCTGCGAATCTACTTGCGGCTGCGGGAGCGGCACCTCGACTACGCGGCCGCGCATATACAACACATGCAGAAGGCGCTGACCTTCATGAACCTGCAGTTGCACCACGTCGTTACAGACGTCACTGGCGTCACGGGGATGAAGATCATTCGCGCAATCGTCAACGGACAACGAGATCCGCAGGTGCTGGCACAGATGCGCGATGTCCGTTGCAGTGCAAGCACGGAGACTGTGTGCGCGGCCTTGGTTGGAAACTACCGATCTGAGCATGTCTTCGCGCTTGCATAAGCGCTTGCGCTCTACGACTTCTACCAGGCCCGCGTCGACGAATGCGATGCGAAGATCGAGGAGGTTCTGGCTGCGCTGACCACTGAGAAGGCGTGTCCGAGCACTCCGCTGCCAAAGGCGCGACACCGAACTGTCCAACCGAACGCAGTCAACTTCGACGTGCGTCCCGTTTTGTACCAAATTGCGGGTGTTGATCTGACGCAGATTCACGGCATCGGTCCGTACTTGGCACTGCGCCTGATTGGCGAATGCGGTACCGACCTGAGCCGATGGCGAACAGCCAAGCACTTCACATCGTGGTTGACACTTTCTCCAGGATGCAAAATTAGCGGTGGCAAGGTATTGTCGGCTTATACGCGAAAGACGAACAACCGCCTCGTCGCACACCTGTGGCTGGCAGCGGTCACCGTGGGACGAACCAACACCGCGCTGGGTGCCTTCTATCGCCGTCTGTCGGCGCGCATTGGCAAGGCCAAGGCCGTCACGGCGACCGCGCGCAAGATCGCGATCCTGTTCTACAACGCCATGCGCTTTGGTATGGATTATCAAGATCCGGGAGCTACGCACTACGAGCAGAAGTACCGGGAGCGTGTTATCAAGCAACTCCATCGCCGGGCCGCAGAGTTCGGATTTGTTTTGCAGGAGAATGTGAGTGTTTCTTAGGAACAGCCCAATGCCGTGTGGACCGGTGACATTACCTACATCCCCACCAATGAGGGTTGGCTGTACCTGGCCGGCGTGATCGACCTGCATAGCCGACAAGTGGTCGGCTGGAGCATGGCGCCCCACATGCAGACGAGCCTCGTGACCGATGCGCTACGCATGGCGTGGTTCCGTCGGCACCCCGGACCGGGCTTGATCTTCCATTCGGATCGAGGCAGCCAGTATTGCAGTCACGAGTTTCAAGCAGTCCTGACTGGGTGCGGCATGCGAAGCTCAATGAGCCGTAAAGGCAACTGCTGGGACAACGCACCCACTGAGAGTCTGTGGGGCTCATCGAAAGTTGGCCGGCTGCATGGCATGCGGTTTGAAACCCGCAGGCAGGCAATGGACGAGGTGATTGACTGGTTGACGTTTTACAATCACAGAAGGCTTCACTCGACGTTGGGCTACTCCAGCCCGATGCAGTTCGAAAATAACTGGCTCGCGGCACAGTTGAAGAAGGCCGCATAATGGACCGGCTAAGAACTACGGAATACAGGGGCAAGGTCAGAGTGAGGCTGTTGCTCGAAGTCCTTATATGCCTAACATCGATGCAATAACCTTATTGCCCGTGGCGCCACTGTGAATATCGGAGTCTTCCTGGCCTCCTTAAAACCGACCGCTGCCGCCGAGCAACGTTTCCAAGGCGCGATATTCGATGCCCTCAGGCGGCACTGCCCGACGCATTTTAGATTTCATGTCCTTACCTTCGAACCGCCCGACGCGCCGCCAGTGAGCGACAACATTGCCTATGTGAAGATCGCAACCCGCGAGGGTCGCTGGGCGCGAACTGCGAGCCTCTGGAAACGCCTCGTCGGCCGTTACCTTCTCGCGCTGATCAATCTTTCTGGGGGCAACGCCGGACGCCTGCACGCGGCTGTGCTGGGCTGGATGGCTCCGGAGCCTTTGTATTTTCAACAAATTCGTGACCTTAACCTCCGGATAATCTGGAATCTCAGCCAGCAGGTTCTGCACAGCCCGGTTCCGTTCATCAGGATCATCTGGGACGTCAATCACCGCATCCACTCGATGTACCCTGAATTTTCCTATGCCCGATACGGGTTCGACGGCTGCGAAGCGGATTTTCCGGCCTCGCTGGCTCGAGCTTCCTACGTCCTGGTCGGCACGGAAGAGGGTAAGCATCAACTGGTGACCATGTATCAAGTGCACGCCAGCAAGATTCGCGTGATCCCCTTTCCGACGCCAGCTCTGCCGGAACGAATACCAGTGCAGCAAGCAGACACTCGATCAGTGCGCGGCATGAGCTATATCTTTTATCCGGCTCGTTTCTGGCCGCACAAGAACCATGTGGTCATACTCCATGCCCTGAAGATCCTAGCCGACCGCTGGGGCATACGACTTAGGTGTGTTTTTTCCGGCGTCGACGAAGGCAACCTCGCTTACGTATTGAGGGTCGCCCGGGAACTGGATGTTCACGGCCAAGTCGAATACCTTGGTTCGGTATCCGAGGCTGAGCTGGCAACTCTTTACCGGCGCGCCTTTGCGCTGGTTTACGCGAGCGCGGTCGGGCCAGACAATCTTCCACCTTTAGAGGCAATGGCCCTCGGCTGCCCGGTGATCACCGCAGACGTACCTGGAGCGCGCGAGCAGTATAGCGACGCGGCGCTTTTTTTCGCGCCAACAAATGAGGAACAGCTAGCACTGCGGTTGAAGGATTTATTCGATAACAGCGCGCTCAGGCAGAACCTGATCGACCGCGGCGCGCGCCGCGCAGCCAGCTGGACTTCAGAAGACTACGTAAAATCTGTCATGGGAATTCTTGAGGAATTTGCTCTCACGGCGCGGGCTTGGGAACGCTGCGACTCGAAGTTCACATGAGGCTAAGTTACAAGTAACAGGAGTAATATACGTGCAGCTAGTGTCCCGAATCGTTAGTTCGTTGAACAAATATCTGGCAAGGCAATACCGGCTGAAACAGAAAAGCGGCGAAATCGGCGCCAGACAAGGCGCAAAGCGCAGCAAGGTTGGACACCTTGCGAGCATTTGCAACGCCGTATGGCGTCGATTCTCGGCGTCTTTTCTTCAGCGAATTAGCGATTCGGGACACTAGTGGCCAGGCTATGGGAATAAACGTACATGGTGCGAGAGCTCTCTGCTTCGCGAGGAAGTTGGGCGCGGATTTCGAAGCGACGGCAACCATAGGGCGCCAACGTCTCTCCTTGCCTAGGCGTGGCCTGTCGGAGGTTCTGTCGAGCTTCGGGTACGAAGCCGACGAGTCCCAGATTGACGCCATATTTGCCAAGACCGATGGCTACGCCGAGACCTTACTTGCCCATCTTGGAGCAACAAACGATCATTCGTTCGACGTTTCGCCCTATGAAGGCGCTACTCATCTCCATGACATGAACAATGAGATTCCGAATGAATACAAGGAGCAATACAGTGTCGTCCTTGATGGCGGTTCATTGGAGCATGTCTTCAATTTCCCTGTAGCCATAAAGAACTGCATGGAAATGGTGAAGGTTGGCGGTCACTACATATCCATTCTGCCTGCCAACAATTTTTTCGGACACGGATTTTATCAGTTCAGTCCAGAACTGTTCTTCAGTGTCTTCTGTGCCGACAATGGGTTTGTCGTCGAGGCCATGATTGCTTTTGTCGACCGTCCCAACCACTTGTGGCATTCCGCGACGCCAAACGCGACGTGGTACTCCGTTAAGAACCCCATCGATGTTGGTGAGCGAGTCACGCTAACCAACGGTGATCCAATATCCCTTATCATAATAGCGAAGAAAACAGCTCGCACAGCGATCTTCGCTATCACGCCGCAGCAAAGCGATTACGCCGCGAGGTGGCGGGCCAAGGCATCGGAGGCACCTAGCATGCCGCGGCGAAGGCCATTTCTGATCCGTCTTGCCAAGAAACTCATTCCGAGTACGGTTCGCCGAACCATCCGCAAGGCCATCGAGAGAAAGCCCAAGCCCGTCGCCGAAGGCTTTGATCGCCGCTTCTTTCAGCCAATGGACCCGAGGACCAGCGGTGTCCGATATTAGCGTCAGCCGGCGGAAAAGCGTTGGAGAAAGGACGGGACGTAGAATCCCGCCAAGGTTCGGCGATTGCGCGGCGCCTTGAACCTCCGTAGGTGGGGGGCTACTCGCTGGGGGCTTTCTTCGCTTTCAACCAGGATCACGACCTGATGTGTGGCATCTACGCCTCCGTGGGATTTGCGCCTGACCTCCGTAACCTCGACATCGTCAGCCATCGCGGACCTGACGGGCGCGGCTGGAAGCTCTTTGAGAGTGCTGCCGGTCCTGTAGCTCTCGGCCATCGCCGGCTTTCAATTGTTGATCTGGATGAGCGCTCGGCCCAACCGATGTCTTGCCGGGATGGGCGGTTTTGGCTGACCTTCAACGGAGAGATCTATAACTTCGTTGAGTTACGCGCTGAGTTGGAAGACCTCGACTATTGTTTTCGCACGACCTCCGACAGCGAGGTCCTGCTCGAAGCCTATGTTGTTTGGGGCGAGGCCATGCTGGAGAGGCTGCGCGGCATGTTCGCGTTCGTGATCTACGACGTGCGCGAACAACGTCTCTTCGCAGCCCGCGACCGCTTCGGCATCAAGCCGCTCTACTATTTTGTTGCTGACAGGGGCTTTGCCTTTGCGTCGGAGATCAAGCAGTTGGTCGATTTGCCGGGTTTTTCTCGCCGCATCAACCTCGCCCGGACCTACGACTATCTCAGCGCCGGTTTCACGGATCATACGGAAGAGACCATGTTCGCAGACGCGCGCCAGCTTCGGGGCGGCCAATGCGTTAGCATCGACCTCAAAACTTGGCGACCGGCTTCAAGCCTGCCGGTGAGACGGTACTACGACCTGCCGCGACAACCTTTGCCGCGGATGAGCGAGGCCGAAGCCGCCGCGCGCTTCCTCGAGCTCTTTGAAGACTCCGTCCGAATCCACTTGCGCTCGGACGTGCGCGTCGGCTCCTGCCTGTCTGGAGGCCTCGACAGTTCCTCCATCGTCGTAATGATGGACAAGATGCTTGGCCGCTCCCTGGCCGAGCTGATCCACACCGTCAGCGCCTGCTACGAGGACAAGGCAGTCGACGAAAAGCCGTTTGTGGATCTCGTGGTCGCCTCGACGCGCACAGAGCCCCACTACATCTATCCGAGCGCAGAACGGGCTTTTGGCATCGCCGAGCGGATCACTTGGCATCAGGACGAGCCTCACTACAACACGAGCATGTACGCCCAGTGGTGCGTGTTCGAAGAAGCCCAGAATCAGTCCATCAAGGTAATGCTGGACGGACAGGGGGCCGACGAGCTGTTGGCGGGCTACCACCACGACGCTTTTTCAGTTCACGCCGGTGCGCTGATGCGGAAAGGGGATATTCTAGGCCTTGGGCGCATGCTCCTCGAACGCAAGCGCTGGCACGGAGTGGGATGGCTCACCCAGTTCCTAACGATGCCCGGCCGCCCCAGGGCGCCGGAATGGCTCCGCGGATGGCGCCCCGCCGCCGCACCGGCGCCGGGCGAAGGCTGGCTCGATACGCCCGCCTTGGAAGCGGGCCGGTCTCCCGGCGGCGCCTACCAGAACGCGCTCCTTCGCGACGGCGTCGGGGAGGTTGGCGACATCGGAGATCTCTGCGTCGCGAGCCTGTTGGGAGTCAGCCTTCCCAAGCTGCTCCGATACGAAGATCGAAACTCAATGGCCCATTCGATCGAGGCGCGCCTGCCCTTTCTCGACCACCGGCTGGTGGAGTTCACGATAGGCCTTTGGGACCAGCACAAGATCGTCGGCGGCGATACCAAGCGCGTACTCAGGAGCGCCATGGCGGGCTACCTGCCAGAGCCGGTGCGGAAGCGGCGAGACAAGATCGGCTTTGCAACGCCGCAGCAGGACTGGTTCCGCGGCCCGCTGCGGCCGGCCATAGAAGCCGGCGTGCGCGACACGCTCGACCATTTCCCAGGCCTGCTCAACAAGACTGCAGTCCTTGAGTATCTCAACTCCGCGATGAGCGGCCGCCGCTCGGCTGACCAGCGCTTGTGGATCCTTGTCAATCTCGGCATATGGGGCAAAGTATTCAATATGAGAGTGTAAATTGTCACCCATGCAGAGTCGACTGGCTGTCTTTATGGTACAGCTGCGTTCCGTCAGTGAAACTTTCATCCGCCGCCACGTTGAAGACCTGGCCCCAGGTCGAACAGTGGCGGTGGCGCGCATGACTGGCCTGCCCGGGGCGCCGCCTTGCCCTTCTTTTCTAGAGGACCGTTGGCAACTCGGCCTTCCCGTCCGTCTTGCCATTCGCGCTGGTATCAGACGCGAGCGCTTGTTGGAAGCGTCGATCGGGGCTTTCCTGCGTCGGCATCGCGTGAGCGTTGTGCTCGGCGAGTATTTGGACCAATTCGTCGACTTTGTTCCAATGCTCGAACGAATGGAATTGCCTTATGTCGTTCAAGCCCATGGGCTTGATGTTAGCAGTAGCCTCCTGAAGCCGGGTATGGCCGAGCGCTACCGTGCCTACCGCTCGGCCCGGGCAATCCTGACCCGATGTGAATTCCATCGCCGACGGCTCATCGAAATCGGCCTCCCAGCGGGGAAGATCCACCTCAACCCCGGTGGAGTCGATATTCCTCACGAGCCACCGGTACGCGCGCCCGAGGCAGCAACCCGGTTCCTCGCTATCGGCCGCATGACGCCGCAGAAGGCGCCCATCGTATTGCTTGAAGCCTTCCGAATGGCAGCGTCGCGGAATTCGCACCTCACTCTTGACTTTGTCGGTGCTGGACAATTGTTTCCGGCCGCATTGCAGTTTGTAAAAGCCTGCGGTTTGGAAGGGCGCGTCCGGCTGCATGGTCTGGCTTCGGAAGAGTTGAAACACCGTCTGCTGCGAGAATGTGGCGTATTCGTCCAGCACTGTGCCGTTGATCCAGAAACTGGGGATGAGGAAGGTCTGCCAGCGGCGATTCAGGAGGCCATGGCCTATGGTCTTGCAGTCGTCAGCACCCGCCATTCTGGCATCCCAGAGGCGGTGCGGGAGGGTGAAACAGGCTTGCTTGTTAACGAGTGGGATGCTATAGCGATGGCGGACGCTTTCCTGAAGATTCTCACGAACGCGCCAGCGCTGGGCTACGCCGGCTATTCTGTGGCGGCTGCAAACTACGGCTGGGCGCACGAGAAGGCTCGTTTACAGAAGTGGCTCGGCGTCTGACGGTTATGAACAGAAAGCGGTTACGTCGCCTCTTGGGTCTGTTCCGAAAAGTACGCCTATGTCCGTTGTGCGGATGGCGCGGTTTCAGGTTTGAACCCTTCGGCAATCGCGCCGTTTACCGCGAAGACGCAGGTTGTCCGATCTGCGGATCCCTCGAACGCCATCGTGCGGCATTTCTTCTTCTCAAAGGCAGGATCCCGAGCGGGCAAAAGGTGCTACATGTCGCGCCAGAGCCTCTGATGATTCCGTGGCTTGTCTCCCTATCATGCGAATACCTCAATGTCGATCTCCAGCATCCGGCGATGCGCCGTATGGATCTGACGAACATCGACCTGCCGGATTGCAGTAAGACCCTTGTCTGGTGCTCGCACGTGCTTGAGCACATTACGGACGATCGTAAGGCGCTGTCGGAGATCTTTCGCGTACTCGCGCCCGGTGGACTGCTTGTACTGCAGGTGCCGATCGGGGGCGATGAAACGTTTGAGGATCCCAAGATGGTCAGCGACGCGGACCGACTGGAAAACTTCCTACAGGAGGATCATGTCCGTCTTTATGGACGGGATTTCACGAAGCGGCTTGAGGAGGCTGGGTTCGACTGTGAAATGCTTTCCACAGCGAGCCTGTCAGACTCCGATCAGTCTCTGTATGCCCTCAAGCACCCTGTTTACCGGGAAGTATTTGTCTGTCGACGTCCGACTACAACATGAACGTAAAGCCGGCGATCTCCGTCGTCACACCCACGAAGAACCGCCTAGGTTTGCTGTGTGAGGCAATTGATTCGGTAAAACAGCAAAGCTTTGGCGATTGGGAGCACATCGTCGTGGATGATGGATCGAACGACGGCACAGTCGAGGAGGTCATGCGCCGCGCTCAGTCCGATGGACGCATCCGGTATTTTCAGCGGACGGGCGAACAATCAGGGGCCAATGTTTGCCGGAATCTCGGTATTCGTGAAAGTCGCGCAGACCTCGTTGTGTTTCTCGATTCTGACGATTTGTTGGCTCCCAATTGCCTCGAGCGGCGCGTCGCGGTCATGCGTCGAAACCTCGATCTGGACTTCGCAGTTTTTCGGGCCGCAATCTTCGCAAGTTCTGTAGGCGACCTGAGCCGGCTTTATCATCTTCAGAACCCTGGAGACGACTTGCTACGCTTTCTCTCCCTGGATTGCCCGTGGCAGACGTCCGGGCCTGTTTGGCGTCATGAATTTCTCGAAACGATAGGCTGTTTTGACGAAACGCTGCTCAGCATGCAGGATTTGGAGATGCACGTACGCGCAATTGCGGCGGGCGGCAAGTATGTTTGCTTTCAGGAAGTGGACCACCACATCCGGGGCCAGGACGATGGGTCGAGAACCAGCGCACGTCATTTTACAGATGCGCTTTATATTGAGCGTTCTGAGAAAATGCCCTCGATATTGCTCGAAACAGTAACCAACAGCGGCCTGCTCACGTGGACCCGAAAGCGTGCGTTGCTGGGGCTATGTTTTGGGACAGCGCAAAGCTGGGTCAGGTTCGGACGGCTACAAAGAGCTCTAGAAACGTGGACCCAGGGGTGCCGTAGTCAATGCGCGCCATGGCATGTGTACATAGTCGGCCTCTTGATGCTTTGTACCATACGAACGGCCGGACGAGACGTTGATCTTTCTGAACGCTTCGTCAACAAGTGGAAAGGCTGGATGCGCTTTCGTCAGGACCCGGCGCTGGTCACTCACGCGCCAAACGCTTTGCGGAATATGGAACAGTCGTGAGTCGAACATGGGGCTTCCTCAAGTTGGTGGGCATCAGCAACGCACAGCATCCGTGGCTTGTTCGCGCACAGCACCTGCGCAGACGAATCTTTCGGATTGACGAACGGTTGAAAGAGGACTACTTCGGCGCGACTTCAGAACCTAAACTGCAGATAGGCGGAGGCTGGCATCAACTCGAAGGCTGGCTGAACACCGATCTTGAGCTCGTCCCCGGGGTAATGACGCTAGACGCGACGCGGTTGTTTCCTTTTGCCGACGAAAGCTTCCAGTTCATCTTTACAGAGCACATGATCGAGCACGTCTCGTGCGAGGCTGGCGCACGCATGTTGCGCGAGTGTCACCGAGTGCTGCGCAGAGGTGGTGTAATCCGCGTGACTACGCCGGATCTCGGCGCGATTGTCGGACTTGCTAACGAGAACCTTTCGCACATTCAGCGGCAGTATCTTTCGTGGTTCTGCAGCACATTCGTCCCTAAGACACGCGCTTCCCAATCAGCCGCTCTTATTAATGCACACTTTCGGCTATGGGGGCACGAGTTCATCTATGATGAGGAGACGTTGGCGAACGCATTGTATGCGGCGGGTTTTAGCTCGGTAAAGAGATGGCGGTTGTGTGAAAGCGATCATGAGGCACTCCAAGATCTGGAAAATACACAACGTTACCCGGACGGTCTACTGGACTTTGAAAGCATGGCCTTGGAAGCACGAAAATAAGCGAAAAAGGATGAGCACGCGGCAAAGCCCTAGCGAACCGTCAGTGAGCGCGCGGGCCCGATGGGAAGCAAGGTGGTTTCGTGCTACGCCTTGGAAGGCGAAATCCGATGGGAGCTAATACATGGTTGATTGCATATATCTTGCGGCATGCTCACGAGACGCCCGCCTAACTAGGATCTGCGTAGCCAGCATTCGCTATTTCTACCCAGACATTCCTATCCGGCTACTCGCAGGGGACATCCTGCAACGCGGCTTGGCGGAGGAGCTGAAGCGCTATTGGAACGTTGATCTGGTGGATCTACCGCCAGGCGATTACGGATGGGGACTCGTCAAGCTGGAGCCGCTGTTTGGCCCAGCGGGCGAGAGCTTTCTCGTGATGGATGTGGACACGGTTTTCACGGGGCGGGTTCTGGATATTCGTGCAGAAAGCGACGCGCCGTTTTTTGTTGACGACGAACAACTGTCCGATGCCGATTTCAAGCGGCTCTACTACGACTGGGATAAGCTTCGCGAAATCGACCCCAAAGTTCAATCGGCCCGTACGGCGTTCAATGTAGGCCAATGGTTCGGGACAGCGGGGTTAGTCAAACGCGAGGAATTTGACCGTTGGGTTGACTGGACCCTGCCGCGTCGCCTGCGTTATCCGGAGTTTTTTATGGGCGGGGATCAGGGAGTGATGAACTATGTCATCCTGCAAAAAGAGGCATTCGAGGGATTACGCATTGAACGCCGAACGATCATGCGATGGCCGGGCAACTCCATGGACGGCCTGGATGTCCAGAACGTATCGAAGGGGACAGCGCCGCCGCTTGTCATACACTGGGCGGGCATGAAAAGCACATTCTTGCGCAACATGGTCGGCGCTGACTTGCTGGTGTTTTTTGAGAGGTATTACTACCAGCGGCTTCCCGCCGGAGAACTTCGAAGAATTCTGGCGAACTTCTACCACGTTTGGCTCCAGTGGAAACACTTCATTTGGGTCCGGATGAAGCTGGCATATCGCAAGTGGATTGCGCCGGCAATCTAGCGACACGTTCGCCGGCTGCCATTAGACGGCCCAGGAGCACATGAAGACACTCATCAAAAACGTATTGGCCGGTCTTGAATATCGTGTACAGAGTACGCGCTACGTTCCAAGGCAACTTCTTGACCCAAACTGCCTCCGCCCGATAGAGTTAGCGGATGCTATCTACCGTCGCATGTTCGAATACGGCCAAGCGCTAACGTTTGTTCAAATCGGTGCATTCGATGGAATTAGTACAGACCCGCTGCAACAATACATAAGCAAATATGGCTGGCGCGGCGTCATGCTGGAGCCGCAACCTCGACCAGCCAGCCAACTGCGGGAGCTTTATCGCGGCAATGACCGCATTGTCGTATTGCAGGCTGCTGTAGATCGCGAACGCGGAAAGCGTGTACTTTACACGGTGGAGTCGGAATGTGCTCCAGTGTGGGCGGGGGGAATGGCCTCGTTCCAGCGTGAACATATCGTCAAACATGCCTACTTGATCCCAGGTTTGGAGGAGATGATACGAGAGATAACGGTCGATTGCATCCCGTTCGACGACATCATCGAACATTTGCCGTCCGAGCGAGTTGATCTCATGCAGATCGACGCTGAGGGTGCTGATGCATATATTTTGTCGCTCTTTCCTTTCGATCGCATAAAGCCCGCAATTGTTCATTGGGAAATCAAGAACCTGAGCAAGGCACAGCGGGAGGATTGCCTCGAAAAGCTATCGGGTTTTGGCTATCGCTTTGCGCCATCGGGTAACGAAGACATGATGGCAATACTTGGCTGACCGAAAGATACATACTGGAGTCACTTGTGCTCACTAGGATTCTTCCGACGGCCGCTGCATTATTTGAAAAGCTGCCACGAGCGTTGCGCAGGCACCGCTTGATGACGGCTTGGATGCGACTGACCGGAGAGGACCCCCTTCAGTTGGTGAGGATACGGGACGAGTCCTTTGGCTATGCCGACATGAGCGACGGGTTCTTGCGCCTGATCGTCATCGACGGAGATTTCGAGAAAGGCTTTTTCAGTCTTGCTGATGCCTTTCTCGGGGAGGGAGGCGTGTTTTTGGACGTGGGGGCCAACCACGGACTGCTGAGCTTTGGCTTGGCGGGTCGCCACGGGGACAAGATACAATTTCACTTGTTTGAGCCGAACCCTAAGCTGATTTCCTCTATTCAAAAAAGCTTGGTTCTATATCCTTCCATGCGATGTACCGTGAATGCCGCCGCGGTCTCCGACCGTGTCGGTGTCGTGTCGTTTCTTATTGACCATAATCAAACGGGGGCATCGCACATTGCCGATGATGCCCCGAATCAGGTGACTTCCCTCACGCTGGACGATTACTTGGAACGGGCAGGAATCAAACGCGTCGAACTTTTGAAGATCGATGTGGAAGGGCATGAGCTCGTGGCCCTGCGCGGCGCAAAGCATAGCCTCGAGACGCAAGTCATCCAGGCCATCTACTTCGAGTATTTCGAGAAGTGGCTGATGCGGGTGCAGCCACCACACGAGTTGTTGGAGTTCCTGCAGGCGTTGGATTACGAGGTCTGTTTTTGCCGGCCAGGTGACATCAGGCCCAGAGGGGGGAAAACCCACACAATTCGCGATGGCTTGCCCGGCCACGGAGTCTCGCTGCTGCCGGTGCGCGGACATTCGTTGCCGGCAATGACGGATCTCCTGGCCGTGCCCAGACAAAATCTTGTCGAGGCAGAACACTAAGTGCGCAAACCGAATAGCGGCACCTTAGGGCGAGCGCTCTTATTTCCCCAAGGGTGAGTCGAACAGTCTCGATCCCCATGAATGTCACGGTCATCATTTGCACTCACAACCCACGCGCAGATTACCTGCGGCGATGTTTGGATGCCTTACGTGAGCAGAGCCTCCCCAGACATCAATGGGAACTCCTGATCGTGGACAACTGCAGCAAGGAACCATTGGTGGGCCGCATTGACCTGTCGTGGCATCCGGCCGCGCGTTTGGTCCGGGAGGAGACGCTTGGCCTTACCCCGGCGAGGTTGAAGGGAATTCGTGAGGCGACCGGAGATCTGCTCGTTTTCGTGGATGACGACAATGTACTAGACACCGATTTCCTTGAGGCAGCGCTTTGCACCGCAGAGGAAAAGCCATTCCTTGGCTCCTGGAGTGGGCAATGCCGTCCTGGTTTCGAGAAGACACCACCGGAATGGACCCGCCGTTACTGGGGAAATCTTGTTATCCGCGAATTCGACAAAGACACCTGGTCCAATCTGCCGCGCTTGCCCGAATCGATGCCTTGCGGCGCCGGACTTTGTATCAGACGGGACGTAGCACAGCACTATCTCCAATTGCACGAGTCTGGGAAGCGCGCATTTCAATTTGATCGGATCGGGAGCTCCTTGCTTTCCGGCGGGGACAATGATCTGGCTGCCTGCGCCTGCGACCTCGGTTTGGGCGTCGGGTTGATTGCGTCGCTCAAACTCACACATCTGATTCCGCCGGAACGGTTGACAGAGAATTACCTCGCACGGCTTGCGGAGGGGATTCACTTCTCTTCAGTGCTACTGGATCGTGAGCATGGAATCCCGGCTGTTCCCCGAACGGCGCTCGGTCATGTGGCTGATTTCCTGCGGATAATGCGTTTGAAGCAACCGCATCGTAAGATTGTGAAAGCTGCTTACCGTGGGCAGAAGCGCGCCCTACGCATGCTCGTATCCGCCAGCATAGTTCGAATCTCACAGAAGAATTAGGAATGTTTGCAAGTAGCCGTCATCGCCTCGTTCTTGACCTCAAGCGCCTTGTTTATGGCAAGCGCGGCGAACCCTATCGAATAAAAGGGCACACGCTGCGTTACCTACCTGGAACACGGCCTGTGCGCTTGCGCTACGTCCATTCGCAGAACGGGATTACACGCTACGATGCTTTGCAGGTTCAGTTGTTCAGTACAGGGCTGGTGGAAGGTGACTTCGCTGTCGATATTGGTGCACATTGCGGCCAATACAGCATTCTAATGGCGGCAATGTGCGGACACACGGGACAAGTTGTCGCCTTTGAGCCGGATCCCTATGCGCGCGAAATGTTTCTTCGAAATCTAAATCTGAATCCGTGCATCAAACGTCCTGTCGTGGAGGCGTATGCAATCTCCGACGGAGAGGGTGAAGCGTCGCTATATAGCCGCGGTGGCGATTCGCAATCCTCGCTAGTGCGTTCTACTCTTGAATCTTCCGCAGCGGATAGAGCTGAGCGCATTCGTGTCGCGTTAGTATCTCTCGACGCCTACTTGCAAAAGAAGAACCTGCCGGAGCCGCGATGGGTAAAAATTGATACGGAGGGTGCGGAGATCCGTATCCTAAAGGGCGCAAGGCGGCTTTTGTCCGGCAACGCAAATATCGTCTGCGAACTTCACCCCTATGCCTGGAAGGAATTTGGCAACACTTTTTCAGAGCTTAAGGACATAGCTGCAGCGAGTGGTCGTCGCATTCGATATTTAGATCAGGAGGCTGAAATCGGGGATCGGGTGGAGTACGGGGTGGTGCTTTTGGAACGCAGACGCTGACCCCATTGTTCGCCAAGTGGTCCGGGGGTATTGCAGCTATGCAGGAGAAGTCGCATCGATGCTTGCACATTGTCGAAAACCTTGGGCGCGGGGCCGTGGAAAGCTGGCTCGTGCGGATGCTGCGCCATGCGCGGGCGAAAGGAGTGAATGTCGACTGGACTTTCTACTGCGCACTCGGGCAGCCAGGAGCAATGGATGACGAGGCACGTAAATTTGGTGCGCGCGTCATCTATTCGCCAGTTCCGATCGGAAGGAAGTCGGATTTCCTCCGCGCCTTGCGCGCCGAGTTGCGGTGTGGAAGATATGACGTGTTGCACTGCCACCACGACTTGGTGAGCGCGTTCTATCTACTGGCAGCCGTGGGGATGCCTATCCTTCGGCGGATCGTCCATGTTCACAATGCGGATGAGTCAATTCCCACACCCAGCCCGCTAAAGCAGCGCCTCTATCGAGAGCCGATGCGGCGCATCTGCCTTGCCATGGCTGACGGCATCGTAGGCATTTCCAACCACACCCTCGATACCTTTCTTGCCGGACGCCCGCGCCGTCCTGGACGAGACCTCGTCCATTACTACGGAGTGGATGCAAGGCCGTTTCAAAGCGCTCCAGCCAACCGGGACGGGTTTCGTCGGGAACTCGATCTTCCCGAGGACGCGCTGATCCTGCTTTTCGCGGGACGAGTGGTCCCGGAGAAGAACCCGTTGTTCGCGTTGGATGTGCTGATTGAATTGCGGCGACTCGATGAGCGCGCGGTAGCCGTCTTCGCCGGCTCGGGTTCGCTGGAGCGAGCCGTCCTGGAACGAGCCCGGCAACATGGCGTGGAGCACGCGGTGCGCCTGCTTGGCTGGCGGAGCGATCTGCCCGTGATCATGAGCTGCAGCGACTGTTTCATCCTGCCGCACCCGGACCGCCCGATGGAGGGGTTCGGGCTCGCGGTCGTGGAGGCCCAGCTCGCCGGGCTGAGGATGCTGCTCTCGCAAGGCATCGCTGACGACCCTCTGTTGCCAACAGCGAACTATCGTCGCCTTGCGCTCTCCGCCGGACCGAACGCATGGGCCGAGGCCGCCGTGGAACTCTTGCGCGGCCCCGCACCTTCGCGTGCGGGCGCGCTTGCAGCACTGGCAGGCTCACCCATGGACATGAACCGCGCTCTTGACGGACTGATTCGCCTCCACTCGTGACCGAGGCGCGGCCGATAAAGGTCCTCCACGTCACGCATGCGCTTGGCATGGGCGGCGCCGAAACCTGGCTGATGGAAGTCTTGCGGGCGTGGTCCAAGGACGGGACGGGGAAAATGGATTTCCTGGCCACCGGTGGCGAGCGCGGTATATTCGACGATGAGGCGCAGCAGTTGGGCGCCCGGATCCACTACCTCCGTTACGGTCGGTCTCACCTTCCCGCTTTCGCCCGGCAATTCCGTCGCATACTGCAAAGTGGGCAATACGATGCTATACACGACCATCAGGATTTTCCCAGCGGGTGGCATTTTCTGCTGGGTGGAGGCGCCCTGCCACCCGTACGCGTGACGCATGTACACAACCCGGCCTATCAGATTCTCAACAACTATGGCGTGACCCCCGGTCGTCGTCTCACCGCTCGGATCGGAAGGGCTCTTGTCGCACGCTACGCTACGCACATTACCGGCACATCGCGGCAGGTGATCACCGAATACGGCTTTGATGCACCACGCTTTCGCCACATCCCAAAGGCGGCGCTCCATTGCGGATTCGACCCTGCGCGGTTCCTCGGAGATTCCCGTGCCTTGAGGTCATCGGTCCGTCGCGAGTTCGGCTGGCCCGATGCCGCCAAAATCATCCTGTTCGCTGGGCGCATAGATCAATCGCCCGATGTCGGTCACCCGCAAAACCACAAGAACTCGGGCTTCGCGGTTTCTGTGGGAATTGAGTGCGCACGCCAGGATGCTCGTATGCGAGTACTTTTTGCAGGGGCCCCCAGCTCCGCCACTCCAATCCTTGAGCAACGTATCGCCACGGCGGGGTTCGGCGGGCGCATAAGGTTTGTCGGTATTCGAACGGACATCGAACGGCTCATGATCGCAAGCGACGTCCTGCTTTTCCCATCGCGGGGCGAAGGGCTCGGCATGGTCGCCGTCGAAGCACAGGCTGCTGGGTTGCCCGTGCTTGCGTCCACCGCCGTACCGCGCGAATGCGTGGTCGTACCGGAACTGGTGCGGTTCCAAAAACTGGATGCCGGGGAAGCGCAGTGGGCAGCTGATTTGCTTCAGCTCGCCGCCCAACGCCGGGATGCCGCAAGCGCAAACACGCGCGTGTCCGCGTCGGCCTTTGCGATTGATAATTCGGCCCGGGCGCTCTTCAGGCTCTACAGAGACGGCCTGCTGGCTTGATCAATTTCGTTTCCAATCTGCCGCAAGATCTGCGATCCGGCGGATTTTCCGCGATGAATGTGGCGGCATTTGTTGCGCTGAGCAAACGCTACTCCGTGAAATACGTCGGGCCGATCAATCCACCTGTCTTTCTCAGACAAAAGATGCTTTCCAAGTTGCTGCGCGTGGCAGGCTCGCGGGGAGAGTTTTTTTTCTTCTCGCAGCGGAGGCTGGAGGCGATCGCCAGCGAGGTTCATGCCAAATGCCCGGCCGAGGCGAAACTGGATTTCTTCCACGGATTTACGCCATGGATTCTGACCCGGCCACAGAGACCTTATATCGCGTGGAGCGACTGCACCTTTCAAGACTACATCGATATTTTCCATCGCCGTGACCAATTCCGGCGCGAGGATCTCGCGCGGATTGAGGAAGCGGAAGCTGCTTGGTTGAAGAATGCGCGCCGCGTGCTACTCACCAGCGATTGGGCAGCCGGGCGTGCGGTCAGTCGTTACGGTTTGGACGCAGATCGCGTTGGCTCCGTGGGCATATTCGGCGAGGTCGAAATGCCGGCTCGTGATGCCTACGCCAGCGGCAAGGAATTCGCCTTCGTCTCGACGAGTTTCGAAGCCAAGGGGGGACGGATCGTCCTGGCGGCATTTCGGGAGGTTAAAAATCGTCATCCCGATGCCGGCCTGATTGTCGTCGGAGACCGGCCGCCCGACATTGCGAAAGAAGCCGGGGTAAGCTTTACCGGCTTCTTGAGAAAGGAGATTGCAGAGGAGCGTGGACTGCTGCAGGCGATTCTAGGCCGGGTGATGGCGCTTGTGCACCCTACTAGAAGCGATATAACACCTCTGCTCGTCATCGAGGCTGGATATTTCGGGTGTCCGGTGATTTCCACCAGACGATTTGCGATCCCGGAACTGGTGGACGATGGCCGCACAGGACTGCTTGTGGACGCCCCGCCACAGACAAGTGCAGTGGCCGACGCAATGAACTGGATGTTGGAACACAAAGACGAATACCGATGCATGCGCAGGGCGGCATGGGCCAAGGCCCGGGAACAACATTCCAGGCCGCGGTTCGAGAACCGGCTGCTGGCTTTCGTCCCCGACGCCGTTTCGGCTGGCGAAATGGCGACGCGATGAAGATCCTCTATCTTGGCCAGATCGGTCCCGGTCAGACGTGTCGCATGCGCATGCGGGCACTCGAGCGGCTCGGACATCAGGTGCGTGCCGTTAATACGTCGGAACCTTGGATGCGGGCGCCATGGCTAAAGCGGCAGTTGGGGCGGCGGCTGCAGCGCGGCTCAGTCGTCGATGAGATCAATCATTCCATACTGGAGGCCGCCCGCGAATTTCAGCCGGAGCTCGTGTGGGCCGATAAACAGGAGTTCCTGCGCGTCGAGGTGATCGAGGAACTGCGGAAATTGGGTGCACGGCTGGTTCACTTCACCCCAGATCCGTATTTCACGCTGGACTGGAAGCGCACGCAGCTTATGGACGAAGCCATCAGGGCATTCGACGTATTCGTTTACTGCAAGTCATATGAGCGGGAGCACTACGAGGCGCTTGGTAAACCGTTGGTGTATATGCCGCTCGGCTACTGCGACGAGGTCCACCGGCCGCTACCATCGAGCGACTCACGCTGGGCCTGCACGGTCGGATTTCTTGGCGGATGGGAGCCGCGACGTGAACGCCTGCTTCACGCTATCGCCGCTTCGGACACCGACCTCAAGATCTGGGGGGGGCACTGGGACGTCCTGAGCGATGGGAGGTGGACGCCTCGCAGGCACCTCATCCTGCGGCAACTTGCCGGTGGGGACCACGTCGAGTTTCATCGCGATGACCTGCTCGCTCGTGCACATCAGGGTGGGGAGGTTTACGGGGACGACTACGCACGGGCGCTGACAGGCTCCAGGATAGGGCTCGGGTTGCTGCGCAAGGTCTGCCCGGATCAGCACACTACGCGCACTTTCGAAATCCCTGCTTGCGGCAGCCTGCTGCTGGCGGACCGGACCGCCGAGCATCAGGAATTTTTTCAAGAGGGCAAGGAAGCTGAGTTCTTTGGTTCAGACGAGGAATCGCTGGACAAGGTTAGATTCTATGGCAATAATGAATCCGCGAGGCAACAGATCGCCGCGGCGGGGTACAATCGCTGCGTCGAAGGGAGGTATGCGTATGTGCATCGCCTCCAAGCTGCGCTGGATCAGGTAAATCAAAGCTAGGGCTTGTGCCATCCATGGCGTCGATACAGCCTTCAATCCTCGAGAAACTCTTGGTCTTTTACGCCCGGCGCTTTCCAATTCGACGCGGTAAGTTGAGGGTGATCAACGCACTTTGGCGTGCCGCAATTCGGAGTCAGGGTACGCGAAGGTTGTCGGAGCTGAAGCATGGCGGATTGAAGATGCCATGCGACCTGAGCGAAATGCTGCAACGGCAATTCTACTTCTTCGGTACCTATTTCCTGGAGGAAGATATCCTCGAATGTTGGGAGAACGAGGCAAAGAGCGCCAATGTTATTTTCGACGTAGGTGCCAACGCCGGAATTTTCAGCCTGGCCGCCCTGGCCGTCCAGGGAGGCGCGACCGTTCATGCGTTTGAGCCCACGCCCGAAATAGCAACCCGTCTGCGGAATACCGCAGTTCTGAATGGGCTTGAGCGACTACACGTTCACGAGGTGGCGGTCTCTAACGCGGAAGGGCATGCAGTTTTGAGGCGTTGGCGCGGCGAGTCGGGAGACAACGAAGGGATGAACTTCATAACTACCGCTATAGCTGATTCTGGCGCCGAACGGGTCCCTACGGTGCGCCTTGATCGTTTTTGTGAGGACCGTGCGATCGAGCGCATCGACCTGCTTAAGCTCGACATCCAAGGGAACGAGCATCAGGCATTAGCGGGGGCTGAACCCATGTTGAGTGCCGGTCGGGTGGGAACCGTGTTCACCGAACTCAATTGGGCTCAGGATGTCGGAGTAGGTCCCTGCCCAGCCACTGAGTCGATTCGCATTCTGGAAAGTGCGGGTTATCGGTTCTCGAAGCCGGGCAGGCGGCTCGATTGGAAAAAATCTGGCAATTGGATGCATGCGCTTGGAGATGTCGTTGCTCGTCGGGTATCCCATCCGCACGGCCCGATGTCTACGTGATGCTGAGCACCCAAGAAAAATTGGCAATCGCATATCTTGAGGCGATGGCATTGGTAATCCAACGATTGCCGGCAAACAGGATGGGGGCCGGGAATCGCTACGTGGCGGAGCATTAGGCGGCCTCGTTGATCCGAGCAACAAAGCAGATCCCGTTTCCGCAATTCTTGACGCGCTTTCCCGGCCTATGCACGGACCGGACGACTTGAGCCATTTCCACTCTGGGAACTACGCGCGGCGCGTAAATTACATGCGTATCTCTGATTGAGAGTAGGCCACAGAGGTGAGGACTATGCCTGAAAAGCGGAAAGTCGATACGGATCTTTCGGCATTGCAGCAGGAAAACCAGTCTTGGTGGACCAGGAATACGATGTCCTATGACTGGAGTGAAAAACTTAAAGTCGAACGCTTTTCTAAGGCGTGGTTTGATCAAATTGATGCACGCTTCGTCCATGCGTCACGCTTGTTCGCAACGGACACGCAGCCATTCGATCGTGTCATTCCTTTTCACGCGCTGGCCGGCAAAAGAGTGCTCGAGATTGGGTGTGGCATGGGATTGCATAGCGAACTTATGGCTCGCGCCGGGGCCATTGTGTCAGCGGTTGACATTTCGCCGACTTCCATTGAGGCGACCCAACTACGCTTTTCGCTAAAGGGTCTGAAGATCGATATTGCCCAAGCTGATGCGCAGAACCTTTCATTCGACGACGATTCGTTTGACTTTGTGTGGTCCTGGGGCGTAATCCATCACTCGGCAAAAACTGCCAAAGTCGTCCGCGAAATTTCACGTGTGACCAAAGCAAACGGAGAATGTCGCATTATGGTTTACAACAGAAACGGTATCTGGACTACCATTGCCTACTTGAAGGAGCACCTTCTAAAAGGAAAATTTTTACATCAGGATTTCGACAGCACGTTATTGGCCTCCAGCGATGGATTTCACGCGAGATTTTATACGCCGGACCAGTTCGCCGATCTCTTCTACGCTTTCTTCAACACGGTTTCGACGAGAATTTTTGGTCAGGAGTCTGATGCGATTCCGCTGCCACGACGGCTCAGGCCGATTGCTATGAAGGTGGCGTCCGAGGATTGGCTCAGGAAACGCCAAAGCATTGCTGGCTACTTTCTGTTTCTTCAAGCAAGCGATCCCTATTGACAGAGGCACCTACACTTCGATCGAGTTGATTGACTGGAATGACGCTCTCAATCTTCATTTGTCTCGCGGCTTTTGTCTTTCTGGTCTGGATGATCCGGAGAGACAGGATCTCGCTTGGCCTTCCGATCGCCTATTTGTTCTCGCTGTTATTGATCCACCTGCCCGGAGCGTATGCGCACGTGGTTGGGGGCGGAATTCTTTTGGACACAGTCCTCACCGAGTTGGGTATCGGCCTCACCGCCATCGGGGCGATGTGCTTTGTCGCAGGCGTGTGGTTGGCCCGTTTCCGGGCCGCCAGAGGGCTAATTCACCGCGTGGCGGATCACCATGGTTTTTGGCTTTTTTGCCTGATCGGTGGGTGGCTAGTCACCTACGGTCTCAGCCCCCTCGGCGGTATCCCGAGTATCGGCGCCGCAGTGGAAAAGGGAGGGGCGGTTTGGATACTCGGCGTATTGTTGGGCCTGCGGGCCGCCATGATGCGTGGTGATGCCACATGGGCGGGAATCTGGCTCGGTGCGTTGGCCGTTTATCCGGTTCTCATGCTTTTGCTCGGGGGCTTCCTGAGTTACGGATCCACAGCGGTCATTATTGCCCTTTCCGTGCTCACCGTTTCGATTCGACACAACTGGCGGGTAGTCGTCGGTATATTGGTCGCTTCAATTCTCGGATTTAACTTCTTCCTGGCTTATTTCAAGGATCGGGACGAGATACGTAGTGCCGTCTGGGGAGGGGCTGGGCTGGAAGAGCGCATCGACGTTTCCATGAATATGGTGAACAACTTCGAGTGGTTTGACCCCACCAACGAGACACAGCTAAATTCGCTGGATCAAAGGTTGAACCAAAACTATTTCGTCGGGCTGACCGCCGAGAGGCTCCGCAACGGGGAAGTGGATTACCTGTATGGCCGCTCACTCTGGGAGGGGTTGATTTCTTTGGTGCCGCGCGCCGTTTGGCCCGACAAACCGGTCTATGGCGGCAGCCCGGCAATTGTTACGGAAATGACCGGCTTGATGCTCTCCGATACGACGTCATGGGGTGTCGGAAACGTGATGGAGTTTTACATCAACTTCGGGACCCCCAGTTTAGTGGTCGGATTCTTGTTACTGGGCTGGATCATTGGGCGGCTTGACTACATGGCCGCTGTGGCGGAAGCCAGCGGTGATCTAGGCAAGGTGTTTATACTTTTCCTTCCGGCCGTAGCCTTGATCCAGCCAAACGGGTCTATGGTGGAATTGACTGGAGGTTCGGCAGCCGCTTTAGTTGCTGCATATGGTTGGCGGTGGGCATGGACGCGATGGTCCACGCGTCGCGCCAGTCCAGTCATTTTGCCCAATAGGCAAACTCGCAGAGGCCCGTGAATCCCCATCTCTCGGCACACGGTTTCAATGGCGGTGCGATCGTCGCCGTCATCAGCGAACCGGCCATGTGGTTGGACGGTCCTCCCCATGGCGTGCGACTGCTTGGCGAACTGGATACGCGTGCGGCCTCGCACGGGTTTCAACCTAGGGGAGCAAGTCTGCCGCTCGCTTCGAGCGTTACTTGGCCGCTGTGAAGCTATTCCTCGCCGGCACCAGTCTGCTGCCGGCTTACGGTGGGCCGGCGTATTCTGTTTCGCGGCTGGCCATGGCTTTGGCGGAAGCCGGGGTCCATGTCGGTCTGTGGGCACCCGACCAATCGGCCGCGACCACGCCTTTCCTGCCCGCCGAGTCGCCGGTGCAACGATTGACGGGCACCGAGGCCGAGGCCATGGACAGCTTCGGCAGCGCGGATGTCCTGCATGACAACGGGATCTGGCGGCCACATAACCACCGACTGGCGGAGTTGGCGGAACGACGCAACATTCCACGGGTAGTAAGCACGCGAGGCATGCTCGAGCCTTGGGCCATGAACCACAAGCGGTGGAAAAAGCACCTTGCCTGGTGGCTCTACCAGCGGCGTGATCTGCAACGAGCGCGCTGCCACCACACGACTGCAGATGTAGAAGCCAGCAACGTGCGGCGCCTCGGTCTCGGTGTACCGGTCCGCGTGATCCCGAACGGTGTAGATATGCCGGAGATCGATCCCAAGGCAAGAGGCATTGAAGGTGGAAAAAGGACCGCGCTTTTTTTGGGGCGGATTTATCCGGTAAAAGGTCTGCCGATGTTGGTCGAGGCCTGGGCGCAGGCACGGCCCGAGGGCTGGATTCTGCGGATTGTGGGGCCGGACGAGGCGGGGCACCGGGCGGAGGTGGAACAGGCAGTGGCTGCCGCCGGGCTATGCGAGATCGTTTCCTTCGTCGGTCCACTCGAGGGCCAGGCGAAGGCGTCCGCGTTTTACGACGCGGAACTTTTTGTGCTTCCGACCCATTCGGAAAGTTTCGGCATGGTAATCGCGGAGGCGCTCGCGCATGGCCTGCCGGTTTTGACGACAACCGGTGCGCCATGGCCGATGCTGCGAGAACGCGGCTGCGGCTGGTGGGTCGCCCCGACAGTCGATGACATCGCCGACGGGCTTCGCCAGGCGACCTCGCTCGAATCGGCGGCGCTCAGGGCAATGGGCGCGCAAGGCCGAGCGCTGGTCGCAGCAGAGTTTGGATGGGAGCGCGTCGCGAAGCAGTTTATGCGGATCTACGAGGAACTCCAGCCCCTGCACCCTCGATCGCGCACTGGTTCGCCCGCCGATCATTCATGATTTTATATCGTGTCATACCCTAGACTGAAAACAACATGACTGAACAAGAACTAAGAGAGATCATCTGCAACAGATTTCTTCAAGGAGATCTGCAATTCCCGATAGACCTCGATACTCATCTTCTCGATGAGGGCATCTGCGATTCCTTAGGGTTGGTTCAAATCGTCGCTGAGATAGAGAAGCGCTACCCCGGCATCACCATCGATGACCAGGAGATTACCAGGGACAACTTCGGCAGCATGGCCGCGATCATCCGCTTGGTGAAGAAAAAACAAGCCGCGTAGAAGACGTGGAGCAACGCGCACCGCCGCCGCCGTGCGCACCCAATGAAACCGCAGATGACTCAAGACAACAAGACTCTCGGGACGATATTGCTTGACCGCCTTGCGGCGGAACCGGAAGCGGAGGCCTGCCGCCTGGTAAGCGAGGACGGCAGCTTCGAGTCGGTATCTGTGGGGCGCCTGATGCGCAAGGCCATGGCCTATGCCGAGCACTTCGGGGTCGCCAGCGAGCGCCGCAAGATTATCGGAGTCAGCCTCTACCATGGCCTGGATCTGCACGCAGCGTTCATCGGTGGGCTCCTGTCAGGTCACATCCCGACGATGCTGGCGCCGCCTTCGCCGCGCATGGAGCCAGGCAAGTACACCGATTCTCTTGTTCAGATGCTTGGCCACATAAGGCCGGACCACCTCGTGCTCGACGCCGGGGTCTTCGGCAAACTTGACAAGCTGGCGCTGCACAGCGTCAGTGGCTCGGACATCGTTGACTCCACCACAATTCCGGAATCCGGAAACATCGCACATTTCGCGACCGACCCCGATGCCGTTGCACTGATCCAGCACTCCTCCGGAACGACTGGTCTGCAGAAAGGGATCTCGCTTAGCCATCGCGCGGTCCTCGATCACAACTCGATCTATTCGAAGCGCCTTTCAATCCAGCGTAAAGACATAATTGTTTCCTGGCTGCCGCTTTACCACGATATGGGTTTCATCGCCTGCTTTCTTTTGCCATTGCTCGAAGGCGTTCTATTCGTCGAAATTTCCCCGTTTGACTGGGTGCGAAAACCGGTTCTGCTGCTGGAGCAGATACACAAGCATAAAGGCACGCTGTGCTGGCTGCCCAATTTTGCCTACGCATTTCTGGCCGAATCGGTGCGGCCCCGTCAGATTCCAGAGGGCCTGGACTTGTCCGGGATCCGCGCCTGGATCAACTGTTCCGAACCGGTTTATCATTCTTCTCACGTCGCTTTCCTGGAACGATTTGGACGCTATGGCGTGAATCAGCCGCAGTTCACCGCCAGTTATGCCATGGCTGAGAATGTCTTCGCGGTGACGCAATCCCTGCCGGGCGAGTACCGCACGCTGTCCGTGAATCGCGAAACGTTCACCGACACGCATCGGGCTGAGCCCGATGACAGTCCCTCCAGCTTTACGTTTGTGTCCAACGGACCGCCGCTCGAGCACACCGAGCTTACGGTTGCCGACGAAGCCGGTCGCTTCTTGCGAAACGGACGCGTGGGTGAATTACTGGTCCGCGGCGCCCATCGCTTCGCCGAGTACTTTGGACGCGATGACCTGACGCGTGCCGCGTTGGACGGGAACGGCTGGTATCACACGGGAGACCTGGGTTTCCTGTTCGATGGCGAGCTTTTCGTTACCGGCCGCAAGAAAGATTTGATCATCATCCAGGGCCGCAACTTCTACCCGGCCGACATCGAGGAGGTCGTGGGACGGATCGATGGCATAGCCGCGGGCCGGGTGGTCGCCTTCGGTCTCGCAGATGAGGCATCGGGCACGGAGCGGCTGATCATTCTTGCCGAGCCTGAGAATGACGCTGTCGCGGAGGAGCGTCGTCTCGCCTTGAAGGTGCGCAATCACGTGGCTCAGGAACTGGACTGCACGCCGAGCGACGTCCGCATCGTGCCGTGCCGTTGGTTGATCAAAAGCACTTCCGGCAAACTCGCTCGCACCGACAACCGCCGCAAGTACGTCGAACATTTTGCCTCCTCCAAGCAGTAATCCGTGATCTACCAGTCGTTAGCCTACTGGATGCTGCTGGCCGCAACGGCTGCCGTATTTTCTCTTTCGTCGCCCGCGGCGGCCCGGACCCGGTCCGCCGCCCTCATAGGAGCCAGCCTGCTGACACTCGCGCTGGTCGCGGGAATCGACCTGTGGTTCGGCGTCGTCCTGCTGATGTCCGTCGCCTGGATCATGCTCGCAGTCAGACTCGCGGCGGGGTCGCACAAGCGCCCGGTGTGGGTGCTGTACATGTTAGGCCCGGTGGCTATCGTGTGGGTCCTGAGCAAGGTGTCATCGGCCTCTCATCTCGGCTTGCTTCAGTTCGTCGGCTATTCGTATTTCTTCATCAAGGCCGGTACGCTGCTGAAAGACCTGCAGGATCGTCGCATAGAGAATCCAGATCCCTTTGTCGTGGTCGCATATTTCCTGCATTTTCCCACTTTCATAAGCGGACCGATGCACCTGTTTAACGAGTTCGATCGGAGCCTGCGTGCGCCCGAGTTCCCGGACCTCGAGGGCTTGGTCGATGCTGTTTTCCGCATCCTGTTGGGCCTGGTCAAGGTGAAAGTTCTGGCTCCATTGCTCCTCCCGATCAGCCTTGAAGCGCTGGCCTCGTCCGGGACGCTGTCGCTCGCCACGCTTGGCATCGGCTGTATTGCATACTCGATTGTCATCTGGGCGAATTTTTCCGGTTACACCGATTTGGCCGTGGCGACGTCCCGCCTGATGGGCGTGTATACGCCGGAAAACTTCAACTACCCTTACGCTGCCGCAAACATCCGCGAGTTCTGGCAGCGATGGCACATTACCTTCACGCGCGTGCTGACGAGCTATGTATTTGTTCCCCTGTCCCGGCGGCTGCAAACTCCCCTGGAAGGCCGGCCCGTAACACTAATGATCGTTTGTACGACGGTCACGTTTCTGTTCTGCGGTTTCTGGCATGGGGCTACATCGAATTTTCTGGTATGGGGTCTGTATCATGCCGCCGGCCTGATCGCTTATGACCTTTATCGCCCTGGTGCGATGCGGCGTCGATTGAAGCGCAAAGGCAGTCCGCATGCGGCTTTGGTCAACCGCTTGGAACGTTGGTCTGCCATTGCAGGTACGTTTGCATTCGTTTCTGCGGGTTGGATCTTCTTTGTCCTTCCGATATCTCGGCTCCTGGGGAATTGACGTATGCTGCAGCCGTCCGATCTTAGATTTTTCGGGTCCATGGCTTTTGCGCTGCTCGCGATTGCCTTCATTGCGTGGCCGCTGCTCAAGAGGAGCGGCGTCGATCCACTGAGATTGCTGAACGACAGGGAATGGCTCATTGCGTCGAAGCTCATTGGAATTGGTTTGCTTGGACTTATCCTGTACCAGGCCGCCATTGCATTTGATCTTCCGGCTGAGAGCTTTATTTACGGACGATTCTGATGGTCCCGCAATCGGCTTCTGTCCCCATTCGTTGGCACCGCGTAATCGGCCTCATACTGCTTGCAGCACTATTCGCCGAGGGTGCGGCCCGTATGGCCATCTATGTCTGGGCCGGGCAGTCGTACCGTTCGCTGGCAGTGAACGTCTGGTCGCCATATGGATTGGTGCGTAACAATCCGAAGCTGACCTCACCGGGCTTTGTAATCAATAAGAACGGGTTTAGGGACATGCGTGACTATTCCCAACGCAAAGCACCAAGAACGCTTCGGGTGATTATGTTGGGAGGGTCGACGCTCTACTCAGGCCTGCAAGCCGCTGTATTCGATGTGATCGGCACCACCCAGCGCGTTGACAGTGGCTCGACGATGGCGCAGTTTCTCCATGACAGGCTCGCGGCAGATCCTGAATTCGCAGGCCTCAATATTGAAGTGATCAATGCTGCGGTCAACTTCAACACCATCGTCGAGGTGGGCACCGCCTACCTCGCCGAGTATGCGCATTGGAATGCCGACTTTGTCATAATTGCCGGAAGCGCCAACAATTTCAGCCGCGCGATGCCCAAAGGTTCGGTGCAGCGGCGTGACTGGGGAATCATGACTTGGCACCCCTGGCGCAGGGAGTTCGAGCGCATTGTCAACGGCAATGACTTGCTGTCGGCCATCGATGGCGGTTGGCGTGCGCTTGGAGATCATTCGGCTGCAGCCGCTCTTGGCGCGAAACTGGTGTCCAAAGCCGTCGACGCGGGATTCGGGCGACAGGCAGCGCTGGCCCGGCGATTGGGAATCCAGCCGCAATCGACCGGGACAATGACACCGGCGGATTGGGATGAATATGACAAGTACGTGGATGAGTACCTGGGCTACGCAAGCGCCATGATAGCCGCGGCACAGTATCGACATCAGCGGATTGCCTTCTTCTGGGAGCATCTATTGGCCCACATAGGAGACGTCAAACCTCTTACGCCGGACGAGCGAAAGCTCTTCAAGGCCAATTTTGGACCGTCTTCGCAGCTTGACGCGGCGTTCACCTATCGTGCGCGCGACCTGGTGGCCGACTTCTGCGTTAGAAACGAGGTGCCCTTTCTCGATCCGATAGAGCGCCTCAAGAGCCATCCCGGCTCGATATTCATCGACTACCTGCACTACACGGCCGACGGCAATCGTTTCATGGCGGATTTCATCTACGATCAGCTCCACGACGCGTTCCACAAACGGGCACAACAATTGCGCGCGACCGGAAGCGACAAAGCCGTAGGGGCACTGGCCACGAGACCCTACCCCGCCTGATCGGGCGAAAACTATCTGTTCCCCGTGCCTTAGCGGCCATTCAAGAAGATCATGTCGAGACAACTGCTCGAGTATCACCCTGTAATCGGCTATCGGTTCATCCCCAATGTCAAGGCGCGCGTACCCCACGAAGCCGGAGGATATCTTGTACAGGTAAATGAAACGGGGTTCCGTTCGAACCGACCGTTTCTTAGAGCACGCACCCCAGGATACCGGCGTGTCCTGATCTTTGGCGACTCCTTCACCGCGGCGGACGCAGTATCGAATGTGCAGCGCTACTCCGATCTGGTCGAGGCGAAAATACCCGCCCTGGAGGTCTATAATTACGGCCTGCCGGGTACCGGTACCGACCAACAGTATTTAGTGTGGCGTGAGTTTGCACAGGACATGGAGCACGACCTCGTCGTCATCGCGCCGCTTGTGGAGAATATTCGGCGTGTCTTGGCGAGATACCGTCCCTACGTGGACGAGACTGGATCAGAGCGCGTGTATGCCAAGCCGTACTTTGCGCTTGATGAGAACGAACTGCGGCTACATCACGTCCCACCTCGACGTACACCCCTTCTGGCGCATGAACTGACGGCCGAGGAAAGTGAAGCTGTCGACCGCGGCGGGCGATTTCAGCCGCTTCGCCGCGCGGTGAGCGCTCTGGGCGCCAAGGAAGTATTGCAGCGCCTGACGCGCTATCAACCGGTGCCCGAGTACGATTCACCCGACACGCCGGGCTGGCGCCTGATGCGGGCAATTCTCGCGCAATGGGTCCGTGCTATCGGAAAGAACGTGATAATTATGCCAATTCCCCTTTACCAGCACGTGGAGGAAACGAGCGATGCCTCCCGTTACCAGGCGAGATTTCGCGAACTGGCGATGGAGCTTGGTTGCACGCTGCATGATCCGCTACCCGACCTGCTCCGATACAGCCCGGCACAGCGGCGGCGCTTTCGATTCGAGAACGACATACACCCTACACCCGAGGGACACGAAGCACTCGCCTCCTCGCTGGCACCCATTGTCGAGCAACTGCTCGACGCGCAACCCTGAACGGGAAAGGCAAGGTTACAGGAATGGCCAAGACAGTCCTCGGAATTTCGGCTTTCTACCACGACTCGGCAGCGACCTTGGTGCAAGGCGCTGAGATCATTGCCGCGGCCCAGGAGGAGCGTTTCTCGCGCAAGAAGCACGACCCGCGCTTCCCCGTCCACGCTATCAACTACTGTCTCGAGGAGGCTTTTGTCGACGCCGCGGACCTCGACGCCGTAATATTCTACGATAATCCGCTCGCAACCTTCGATCGCGTAGTGACAAACGCCCTGGTCGCAGGGGCTCGAGGACGCGAGCAGTTTCTGAAGGCCGCCGGCTCCGTGCTGGGCAACAAGATCTGGGTCAACGAGCATGTTTCCCGCACCATCGGATCTGTCGGCCGGGAGGGTCGGGTACTCTTCGCCGAGCACCACATGGCGCATGCTGCAAGCGCGTTCTACCCCTCGCCTTTTGAGCGCGCCGCCATTCTCACGCTCGATGGTGTCGGTGAGTGGGCCACTACCAGTCTGGGTGCGGGACAGGGCAAGAACATAGAACTCTTCGCTGAAATCGACTACCCGCATTCGCTGGGCCTGCTTTACAGCGCGTTCACGTATTTCTGCGGCTTCAAGGTCAACTCCGGCGAGTACAAACTCATGGGCTTGGCGCCATACGGGGAACCGAAATACTACGACGCAATTCGGGAGCACCTGATCGACGTACGTGACGATGGCTCATATTGCCTCGATACCTCGCACTTCGGCTACATCGACGGCATGGTGATGACCGGCGAATCGTTCGCGTCCCTGTTCGGGGGTCCGGCACGGCAACCTGAGTCGCGAATTACGCGCCGTGAGATGGACCTCGCAGCCAGTGTGCAAAAGGTCACGGAGGAGGTCGTACTCAAGATGGCGCGGCACTTGCGTACGACAACGGGCGAAAAGAACCTCGTGATGGCCGGTGGTGTGGCGCTTAACTGCGTCGCCAATGGCAAGCTCGTCGCGGAAGGGATATTCGATAACGTCTGGATCCAGCCGGCCGCGGGCGATGCGGGTGGTTCACTCGGTGCCGCGTTGCTCGCGAATCACGTGTACTTCGACGAACCTCGAATGGTCGACCCTACTGGCCGCGACGCGCAAAAGGGCAGCTATCTGGGGCCGCGGTACTCCGGCGAGGAGATCAAAGCCTTTCTGGACCGCAAAGGCTACCCGTACGAACGCATGGAGGACCGCCAGGAGCGCACGAAGACCGTGGCAAGTGCCATCGCCGAGGGGAGAATCGTCGGCTGGTTCTCAGGCCGAATGGAATTCGGTCCGCGCGCGCTCGGGGCGCGGTCGATACTGGGCGATCCGCGCAACGCGGAAAGCCAAGCGGTGATGAACATGAGGATCAAGTACCGCGAATCGTTCAGGCCCTTTGCCCCGAGCGTGCTGCAGGAGCGAAGCGCGGAGTACTTCGAGCTGGCCTGCGACAGTCCATATATGCTGCTTACCGCTCCGGTTCAAGAGGCGCGGCGGCTGCCGATGGATATGGCGCGGTTCCGCGGAGGCGACGACGACATGATGGCTGTCATCCATCAGCCGCGAAGCGACGTGCCCGCTGTCACGCATGTCGATTACTCCGCGCGCATTCAGACCGTGGACTCGCATACTCATCCGGAGTACTACGCCCTGATCAAGGCATTCGAGGCACTCACCGGGTGCGGGATGCTCGTGAACACGTCCTTTAACGTGCGCGGCGAACCCATCGTGTGCTCCCCGCAGGACGCCTACCGCTGCTTCATGCGCACCGAAATGGATCTGCTTGTGCTCGAGGATATGCTCGTGTGGCGCAAGGACCAGCCGCCTTCCGAAGACCAGGAGAACTGGAAAGATCTCTATGAACTCGACTAAAGAGGACAAAGTCCGCGAGGTTCTCGGCGCGCTTTTTGACGACGTGCTCGCCCCGATCGCCGAAGGCCTGCGCGCGCGTGCCGTAGAGCCGTTTCCGTTGAGGCCCGACAAGTCTTGCCAAACTTACTATATTTTCCGCTCGAAACGCGCAATGAAGCGTGAGGACTTCACGTTTCCGTCGTGCGCCGACTTCGAGCACTTCGAAAGCCGCCTCGCCGCGCATTGGAAGGACATCGGTCGCGACAATCTCGCGGACAAGGCTTCACATTTCGCCGGTGCCGCGCGCATTGCATACGCCCTTGGCGACCAGGACGCAGAAGTGTCCCCATTCATCTACGTCATGTTTTGATATGCGAAATGGCGGAGTCCGGCCCGCGAAGCGTTTTCTTGCAGGTGCGCTAGCGACGACGGGGCTAAACAGGGTCTTCCTGCTCGCACAAGCGCTCACGCACCGCCGTGGCTATGTGCGCGTGGTGAATTACCACGGTACCCCGCCGGAACACGCGCAATTGCTCGAACAGCATCTGCGTTTCTACGCGAAGCATTTCTGTCCCGTGAGCCTCTGCGATCTTGACCGGTTTTTCCAAAGCGGCGAGTGGAGCTCGCCGAAACCCGGCTTGGTCATTTCCTTCGACGACGGACTGCGCAGCAACTACGATGTCGCGGCCCCGATGCTGGATCGATATGGGTTTGTAGGCTGGTTCTTCGTGCCGGTGGGGTTCGTCGACACCCCGGTTGAGGCTCAGGCCGACTTTGCCCGAGCCCATAGGATATTCGGTTCAGACTACAGACGGTTGGATGGTCGTGTCGCGATGTCATGGGACGAGGTACGCACGCTCGCTACGCGCCACGTAGTGGGCTGCGACACGCGCACGCATCGACGCATGGAGCAATCGGTTCCTCCTCCGGTGATTCACGACGAGATCGTTTCCGCTCGCGCCGACCTCGAAGCACGCCTTGGTCGACCTGTGGAGACGTTTTGTTGGGTTGGCGGCGAGGAGCGCGCATATTGCACCGAAGCCGCCCGCGTCGTGCGTCACGCGGGCTATCGCTACGCGTTCATGAACGATAGTGCTCCGGTAGTGCCGGGGACTGACCCGCACCAGATCCAGCGCACGAATATCGAGGCATCCTGGCCCCTTGACGTCGTGCGTTTTCAGCTCTCGGGGGTAATGGACCTCCTCTATCTGCCAAAGCGCTACAGGGTGGAGCGGCTTACTGCGCGTTGATCGGTCGCATGGTGGTCTTATCTCCATTACGATCACTTTCAGGGTGCCAAGACTCCCCGGGAAACGGGCCGCTGAATGATGCAACCAGGAATTGGGTCAGATGAGTACCTTTCGAAGCAAGAGATTCACTCAACAAGTAGAGGGGCCAAAATGAAGGACAGCGAACTCTCTTCGGTTGGAATGCTCGGCGGGTATTCTCCATTGGACGGGACAGTTGAATTCTATGGACGGATAAATGCTTTTCTCAAACCAGACTTTGTAGTCGCAGACTTGGGCGCTGGACGCGGTGCTTGGTACTACGACGACAACTCCAGCTACCACCGCTCACTACGGCTGATGAAGGGAAAGGTGTCCAAGGTAATTGGGCTCGACATCGACAAGGCTGTTTTGTCAAATCCATCGACAGACGCGAATTTCGTAATAGAAAGCGACAAATTGCCGTTGTCGGATAATTCGGTGGATGTGGTAATTGCGGATTTCGTCCTTGAACATCTGTGGAACCCTGCCGCAGTCGAAACAGAAGTGTTTCGCGTTCTAAGACCAGGCGGCTTGTTCTGCGCGAGAACTCCGCATTCGCTTCATTATGTAAGCATCGGCGCGCGACTTGTGCGTAATGCGAGACACGCCAGAGTGCTGAAAATGGTTCAACCGTCCCGAAAGGAAATCGACGTCTTTGAAACAAAATATCGGTGCAACACGCTAAGACAGATCAATCGCATATGGAAACCGCAACGCTGGCTCAACTACTCCTATCTTTACACTGCGGAGCCGAGCTATTACTTTGGATCACGCAGCGTATATCGTGCGTTGCGAGTGCTTCATAAGATATTGCCGTTGCCCCTGGTCGGCAATGTATTCGTGTTCCAAGTCAAGCGCGGAGATCAAGCTTGAAACGGGACGAGCAGTAAAATCGAAACGTTTCGGCATAAGTATGGCCGAGTCCGACGTTAATCAACGTCCCTCGATTCCATGAAGACCACAGGATCTAACGCGCTGCTTAGGCTCGTCCTGGCGGCCGTTATTGCTTTAGTGTCTTTGTATGCATACAGCCGGAAAGATATTCGCGCAGAGGATCTTGTCCTGGGAAAGGGCAATTTTCACGGCTTCGAAACCTGGAGCGGGCTGGTCTTTACAGGCAGTTCCGTCGAACGGATCTCATCCGTCGTTAAGCGCCATGCGGCGGCGCCCCCCTTACCCGATGCAAAATCGAGACAATTCATGGCCTGGTTCGGCAATTCACAACTGCATGATATCAACCAGTTCAAGGAGGGGGACCACCTCGCGCCTTATTGGCTCAGGCAGATGGCGTCTTGTCCTGACTGTTTGGTTCCGCTCGGGCTTTCGCTTCCAAACGCAAATTTTCAAGAGTTTTTTCTCCTAAGCCAATTTCTCAGCAGAAACGTTCCTATTCGTGCTTTGTTGTTGGAGGTGGTTTTCGATGACCTGCGGGAGGATGGTCTGCGCGATGACTTTTCTCAGATTCTGTCGGCAGAACTTCGGGGCGATGTGGGTCGTTTCCCAGTAGGACAAGAGATTCTCGACTTATTCGATTCCCAATCGAACAAAAGCGCAGGCACGCAGGAAAATTCTGGACTCGATGGCTTTTTTCAACAACGCATTGAGGAAGCTCTCACAAAGGAATTGGGCAGCATCTGGCCCCTCTGGAAATACCGGTCGCAATTGCGCGGAAGTTTGCTGACAGATCTGTATTGGCTGCGCAACTGGGCGTTAAACATCAAACCAACAACTATCAGGAAAATGATCAAGCCCCGGTATGACAAAAACATGCTGGCGTTGGAGGCCATACTGTCGGATTTCGGGAGGAAGGGAATTCCCGTGGTGATGTATGTCGCCCCTATACGCCAGGACCATCCCCTGCCTTATGATGTGATCCAATACAACCAGTGGAAAGAAGAACTGGAAACGCTGGCAGTCAGTTATTCGGCGAAATTGGTGAACCTCGAAAAACTTGTACCAAATCAAATGTGGGGCACTTCTCACGAAGACAACTTGGATTTCATGCACTTTCAGGGGGGTGGACACAAGCTCCTGGCTGAAGCGTTGTTTCCAATCGTTCTAGGTGTGATGAAGTAGTCCGAACATGTTGTTCAATTCGGTTACCTACTTGTTGTTCCTGGCAGCGATCGCCGCGGGATATTGGGCGATCCCAAGCCCTTACCGTCGCTGGCTGGTCTTGGCGGCCAGCCTTGTGTTCTATGGATTTTGGCGCGTCGAATTTGTATTTCTGATCGCATTTTCGGCCTACGTGGACTATTACTTTTCGCTGAGAATCTATGACGAGCAACGCCCGCGCAAGCGGAAATTTTGGCTGCTATCAAGTTTGACGATCAATCTCGGTCTGCTGGCGTATTTCAAATATACCTACTTCTTGTTGGACAACGTTTCCGCGCTGGGAAATGCGCTGGGGCAGGATTGGGCCTATTCTCCCGGGACAATTATCCTGCCCTTGGGGATCAGCTTCTATACCTTCTTGTCGATTAGTTACACCCTTGACGTGTATCGCCGGCTATTTGACCCGATCCGCAATTTTGGCGTTTACCTGACCTACGTGATGTTTTGGCCCCATATGATTGCCGGCCCGATTTTGCGGGCGCACGAATTGATTCCTCAAATTGTCACCGCACCTCGATTCAAGCTAGACAACGTAACGGATGGGATGAAGAAGATCCTGACGGGCCTCTTCCTCAAGGTTGCACTGGCCGACCAGTTGGCACCGTGGGTGGATGAGGCATTCAAAGCGTCGCCTGCCAGTTTGGGGGGGCTGGATGTCTGGACCATGGCTTTTGCTTTTGGCCTGCAAATCTATTTTGATTTTGCCGGCTATAGCTTGATCGCCATCGGCTCGGCACTGCTTCTTGGAGTACATTTTCCGGAGAACTTCAATTGGCCCTATTTGGCAACGTCGCCGAGGGACTTCTGGAAGCGCTGGCACATCACTCTTTCGGCCTGGATCAGGGACTACCTCTATCTGCCGCTTTGCGGGGCGCGTTACCGCGATAGTTCCGAAGGGGGGATAGATGTCGAGACGCATGGCAGAAGAGCCAGTTTTTGGCACCTGACCATCGCCCTTCTTGTTACGTGGTTCATCATGGGGCTGTGGCATGGCGCCGGGTGGAAATTCGCGCTGTGGGGCATTTGGCATGCGGCCATAATACTAGCGTACCGCGCAAGTTCCGGTTTGCTGCCAGAACTCCCGGCACGGATGAAGATTATGATCGGATGGGCGCTGACCTTGCCCATCGTCATGCTCGGCTGGATTCCTTTTCGGGCAGAATCGCTGCAGGCGTCCTTGGCGCTCCTTGGCCGGGTAATCGATATTTCCAGCTATCGCGGCTTGGCGTTCCGCGAGAATTTCTATCTTCTGGTTTTCATAATGACTTGTGGAATGTTGGTGGCCGGACTCATGGCTCGGATGAAAATTCCCCTGTTAACCAGGGATTGGTTCAGGCAGGTCGGCGAAGTTCTTGCCATGAGCGTGATGATCTTTGCTGTATTTATTTTCCTTCGTCCCGTTAGTCAATTCATCTACTTTCAATTTTAGGATTTGGTCTGACGAATATATGTGACTTATGTTGTTGTGATTAGGTGGTACCAAGCGATGAGTCCATCAGTCCGCGCGCTGGCGTGGCAGAGTATGGATGGGGGTGTGTCGCAAAGTAGTTTGTGGGGATTTGCGAGGATGTCAAAGAGGACTGCATGGCTAGACTATTGATCACTGGCGGCGCCGGCTACGTCGGCAGCCACTGCGTAAAGACGCTGGCCGCCGCCGGCCACGAATGCGTGGTCTACGACAATCTCTTTCGCGGACACCGCGAGTTCGTCAAATGGGGCCCGCTCATCGAAGGCGATGTGCGCGACGCCGGGCGGTTGGCGCAGGTTTTTGGCGCGAACGCGTTCGATGCGGTGCTGCATTTCGCGGCACTCGCCTACGTCGGAGAATCGGTGCTCGAACCCGATCGGTACCACGATGTGAACGAGACGGGTACGCGCACGCTGCTCACTGCGATGCGCGACGCGGGGGTGAATCGTATCGTGTTCTCTTCGACCTGCGCGGTGTACGGTGAGCCCGAGACGATGCCGATCACCGAGAGCACGCCTTACAATCCAATGAGTCCCTATGGCAACACCAAGCTCGCGTGCGAACGCATGATGGATGACTTCGATCGGAGCTGTGGGCTGAAGTCTGTGCGGCTGCGGTACTTCAACGCCGCGGGCGCGGACCCCGGGGGCGAGATCGGCGAGTGGCACGAGCCCGAGACTCATCTCATTCCGTTGGTGCTCGATGCTGCCTCAGGCAAACGGGAAGTGGTTGAGATCTACGGCGCAGACTTTCCAACCCCGGACGGAACCGCCATACGTGACTACGTTCATGTCACCGACCTGGCCGATGCGCACCACAGGGCATTGAACTACCTGCTGCAGGGTGGGCAAACGGTTGCGGTTAATCTTGGCACTGGTCGCGGGACTTCGGTCAGAGAGGTCATTCAAGCCGCGGAAAAAGTGACGGGCAACCCGGTTCCCTTCAGAACCGTAGGCCGCCGTGATGGTGATCCGCCTGAGCTTGTCGCTGATCCTGGCGAAGCAAAAAAAGCTCTCGATTGGTCTGCAAGCGTCCGAGGTATTGAGCAGATCATCGCGGATGCCTGGCGCTGGCATAGAGCGCGGGATTAGAGAGCGGAAGGGTGGGGAGAATCTCGTTTAACGCGAACGAGCCGGTGGTGCACAGCCCGCAGGACGAGCTTTGATGCAGGGAACCCACCAGTTAACGGCAAAGTCGCAGGAGACAACCATCCTATCGAGAATCGTCAAAGTGCATGACAGACCTTCCCTTGGCCCCGTTTTCGGGGGAAAGGTAGAAAACCCCTCTCACCTGCGGTTCCCGTATCCCGGGGCTAATAAACTTCAGTTCAGGTATTCTTCGGCTCTCCTGGCGCAACGCTGCTCCGGCGCCTTCGTTTCCATTCCCGGTCAATCGCTCAATTGACTTACATCCTCGGACTCAACGCCTATCACGGCGATTCCTCTGCCTGTCTTGTCAAAGACGGGGCGCTGCTTGCCGCCGCTGAAGAGGAGCGCTTCCGCCGCGTCAAGCATTGGGCGGGCTTTCCGTCCGAGGCGATTCGCTATTGCCTGGCTGAGGCGGGCGTCCGTCTCGCGGATGTGGACGTGGTCGCGATCAACCAGGATACGGGCGCGAACCTGTGGAAGAAGGTGGCGTACATGGTGATGCGCCGGCCGGACCTGTCGCTGGTGCTCGATCGCATCCGCAACAAGCGCGAGCGCGTGGGCGTGGGCGAGGAACTCGCGCGCGCCTTTCCCGGCGAGTTCCTGCGCGCGGAAGTGCGCGAGGTGGAGCATCACCTCGCTCATCTGGGGTCGGCGTTTCTCGTATCGCCGTTCGAGGAAGCGGTAGCGGTGTCGGTGGACGGCTTCGGCGATTTTGCCAGCGCCGCCTGGGGCATCGGACGCGGCAGCCGCGTCGAGGCCGAGGACAAGGTCTATTTCCCGCATTCGCTGGGCATTTTCTATCAGGCGCTGACGCAGTATCTGGGCTTTCCGAACTACGGCGACGAGTACAAGGTGATGGGCCTTGCGCCCTATGGCGAGCCGCGCTTCATGGCCGAGATGCGGCAGATCGTGAAGCTGGCGGAAGATGGGACGTTCAGCCTGAATCTGGATTGCTTCCGCCACCATCGGGAAAAGATCGCCTACGAGTGGGAGAACGGCGAGCCCTCCTTTGGCAGCCTGTATTCGCCGCAGTTGGCCGAGTTGCTGGGGCCGGCGCGGAAGAAGGAAGACGAACTGACGCAGCGCCACAAGGACATCGCGCGCTCGGTGCAGGCGATGTACGAGGAGGCGTTCTTTCATCTGCTCAATCGGCTGCATGCGCGCTACCGGGTGGATGCGCTGGCGCTCGCCGGGGGCTGCGGGATGAATTCGGTGGCGAATGGGAAGGTGTATCGGAATACCCCGTTCAAGCGGCTGTATGTGCAGTCGGCGGCGGGGGATGCCGGTGGGGCGATCGGGGCGGCGTTTGTGGTTTGGCATGAGATGAATGGGGGGGGGCCCTCACCCCACCTCTCCGGGTGGTCCCGCCCTTCGGGCTCCCACCAGCCCTCTCCACGCCTGCGGGGAGAGGGGGAAGGCCCGCTGGCGGGAGCCACGGAAAGATCAGAACGGTTTGTGATGGACCATGCTTATTGGGGGCCGGGGTTTTCCAATGAGGAGATTGGGGCGCTGCTGGGCGCGAAAGAGGCGGAAATCGCGGCGCAGGGCTGTGTGGTGGCAAGGATGGGGGACGAGGATGCGCTTTGCCGCCGGGCGGCAAAGGCGATTGCCGATGGAAAAGTGGTCGGCTGGTTTCAGGGGCGGATGGAATGGGGGCCGCGCGCGCTGGGCAATCGCAGCATCGTGTGCGACCCGCGCCGGGGGGACATGAAGGACATCCTCAACCTCAAGATCAAGCGGCGCGAGTCGTTCCGGCCGTTCGCGCCGTCAATCTTGCGCGACGCGGTGGCGGAGTGGTTCGAGATCGACGACGACGTGCCGTTCATGATGCAGGTGTATCCGATCCGCGAAGCCAAGCGCGCGCTGATTCCGGCGGTCACCCATGTGGACGGCTCCGGACGGCTGCAGACCGTCACGCGTGACACCAACCCACGCTATTACGCCCTGATCGAGGCGTTCCGCGAGCTGACGGGAGTGCCGATGGTGCTGAACACTTCGTTCAACGAGAACGAGCCGGTGGTGTGCAAGCCGGAGGAGGCGCTGGATTGCTTTCTGCGCACAAAGATGGACTTGCTGGTGATGGGGGAGTGGGTGGTGGAGCGGGGGTGACGTGCTTGAATCTTGGTGAGAGTCGCGGCGGGGGCACCGCTCCCACAAGACGCCGCTCCAACAACCCGTTCCCACAACTCAGGTGTCTGTCATAATCTCATGCCCATGATGATCGCACCATGAGAGTCATTTTTCTAAACCGCTACTTCTACCCCGACCACTCAGCGACGAGCCAGATGCTTTCCGATCTGGCTTTTTTTCTGGCCGATGTCGGGCATGAGGTGTGCGTAGTCACGAGCTGCCAGCGCTATGACGACGCGGCGGCGATCCTGCCGGCGCGCGAGCGCGTCGACGGGGTGGAAGTGCATCGCGTGCGCACCACGCGCTTCGGGCGCGACAATCTCATCGGGCGGGCGGCGGACTACGCGACCTTCTACCTTGCCGCGGGGTGGAAGCTGTGGCGCATCGCCCGCGCGGGCGACGTGATCGTCGCCAAGACCGACCCGCCGCTGATTTCGGTGGTGGCGGCGCTCATCGCGCGCTGGCGCGGCGCGCGGCTCATCAACTGGGTGCAGGACGTGTTCCCGGAGGTGGCCGAAGCACTCGGCGTGCGCGCGCTCAGCGGGCCGCAGGCGGGGCTGCTGCGCCGCTTGCGCAATGCAGCGTTCAAGTCGGCGGCGGCGAACGTGGTGCTGGGCGAGCGCATGGCGGCGGTGGTAGCGCGCTCGGGTGCGCCATCGGGCCGCATCCGCGTGATCCCCAACTGGGCGGACATGGACGCCATCCGCCCTGTCGCCGCCGCATCCAATCCGCTGCGACGCGAGTGGGAGCTGGATGGCAAGTTCATCGTCTGCTATTCGGGGAACATGGGCCGTGCGCATGAGTTCGACACCATCCTCGGTGCGGCGCAACGCCTGGCGAGCATGGCAAAGGCGATCATGTTCCTGTTCATCGGCGGCGGCGCGCAGCGGCACATGGTGGAAGACGAAGTCCGCCGCAGGGGGCTTCATAATGTGCAGTTCCGGCCCTACCAGGACCGGGCCGGCCTGTCCTTCAGCCTCGGCGTCGGCGATGTCCACCTGGTGTCGCAGCGGCCGGAGGTCGAGGGCTACGTGTTCCCGAGCAAGCTCTACGGCATACTCGCGGCCGGGCGGCCGCTGGTGTTCATCGGCGATCCCCAGGGCGAGATCAGCCTGCTGGTGGAGCGCGAGGGGATAGGCGCGGCGGTGCGGCAGGGCGATGCCCTGGGGCTGGCGGATCAGTTGCTCCAGCTTGCCGGCGATGCACCATTGCGCGAGGCGATGGGGGTGCGGGCACGCGCGCTGCTGTGCGAGCGCTACGACAAGAGAATCGCGCTCGAGGCGTGGCTCGAATTGCTGCGGGAAATGTAAAAGCAGCTCGTGTGGAACTTGCTGTTGGGGTCGTGGCTAGCGCGTGGTTTCGAGCAACCGCCTCTCCCAAGCCAGCGCTGCTGGCGCGCAACGGCTGGCGCAAACTGGCCCCGGACACTGCCCATCCCCAAGGCGACGCTTCGGTCCGTGAGGACTGGAATAAAACTCCAAGGGAATCTGGACCAAATCGTAGCGACCTGGAGCAACGGTCAGCCGCTGCGACTAATGTGAATTGTAATTACGCAGCTGCAAATCGCTTCAAACCTGCTTTATTGGCGGCCTTCTGCAAATCCTGATCGAGCGTCGCCAAGGTCAATCCCATCCTCATTGCGAGCTCCAGATACGAGGCGTCGTACGCCGACAGCCGATAACGGCGTGCGATCTGAAGCGTGTCCGACAGCGCCCGGGAAAATGTCGCCGCGTCCGCGCCGATGTCCACGCTTACCAGCATTTCGAGGAAGGCTTCGCTTTGCGCCTCGCTCAGCAGGCCCTTCATTTCGGCCTTGGCGATTACGTTGGATACTTCGAGCCCCCAAATCGCCGGAACCAGCGCCATTGTCTCCGCCTGCTTCATGGTATTCAGGACCTTCAGCGCGTAGGCGCGCTCGGCAGGCTTGCCGCCGAGAAACAGCCAGCACATCGTCACCGAGGCATCGAGAACGAAGGTCACGCGCGGCCTTCCTCGATGAGATCTTTGACGTCCACAACGCCGCGCACCGGGTTCTCGCGCATGAACGCTTTGAACTTTTCCACTGCGGCGGACTTGTCTTTCGGCGTCACGCTCTCGCTGGGAACGAGGTCAGCGATCGCCTCGCCCCGATTGGTGATCGTAAATCGCTTGCCCGCCTTCACTTGCCGCAGCAGTTCGGGCAGCTTGGTTTTCGCCTCATAGGCGCCGATTTCGGTTTTCATGCAAATGCGCTCCTGATTGATCCGACTAGTATATAGACCAGTCTGAAATGAATCAACCATGGCACGCAACCGTGGCCTCCGGGCATCTCTCGCACAAAACGCCCCCCTAAACGAGCGTCGACAAACCCCAACGCGGTTTGACATTGAAGGCGTAGCCGCCTTCGGCCGACTTTTCGGCTTTGACTCCTGAACCTTGCATTCGCAAGGCGCCGGCCAGGGCAATCATCGCGCCGTTGTCGGTGCAGAATTCGAATTCCGGGTAGAACACCGAACAGCCCTCCTCTGCCGCCGCGCGGTCCAGACGCTCGCGCAGGCGGCGGTTGGCGCCCACTCCGCCGGCAACGACGAGCTGGTTGAGGCCGGTCTGCTCCAGGGCGTACATCGATTTGGCGACCAGCACGTCGACGATCGCTTCCTGGAACGATGCGGCGACATCGGCTTTCGCCGCGGCATCGGGCGCCTCTTTTCGCACCAGCAGCAGCACCGCAGTCTTCAGGCCGCTGAAAGAGAAATCCAGATTGCCCGTCCTGTGCATTTGCTCGAGCATGGGCCGCGGTAGCTTGTACTGGCCCGCCCTGCCCTGCCCGGCGAGCTGCGCCAGCGCCGGACCGCCCGGATAGCCGAGGCCGAGCAGGTTCGCGGTCTTGTCGAAGGCTTCGCCCGCGGCGTCGTCCACGGTCTCCCCGAGGAGCTCATATTCGCCCACGCCGGCGACGCGCATCAGCTGCGTATGTCCGCCTGAGACCAGCAGTGCGACAAACGGAAATTTCGGCGGATTGCTCGCGAGCAAGGGCGAGAGCAGATGCCCTTCGAGATGGTGGATGCCCAGCGCCGGGATGCCGAGCGTGAACGCGAGCGCATTGGCGACGCTGGTGCCGACCAGGAGCGCCCCGGCCAGTCCCGGCCCCTGGGTGTAGGCGACGGCGTCGATCTCCTGCAAGGCGGCCCCGGCCTCGCGCATGACCCGGCGGATCAGCGGCAGCACGCGCCGGATGTGGTCGCGCGAGGCGAGTTCGGGCACCACGCCGCCGTATTCCTGGTGCATCGCCACCTGCGTATGCAAAGCGTGCGCCAGCAGGCCGCGCTCGCTGTGGTAGAGCGCGATGCCGGTTTCGTCGCAGGAGGTTTCTATGCCCAGGATCAGCATGGGAGGTAAAGGGCGGGGCTCGGGCTTATACTTGACGGGGAAGATGCCGGATTCGCACCCATAATACGCGACTTTTTGCAGCCGGCGCGGGCCCAGCACCGACCCGCGCCCGGAACCAAGCGCCGCCGCCACTCGCAGGCCTGGGGATTCCAGGGACAGGTCGGGGTGAAACATCGGGGTGAAACGGCCCTTGTCCGGTCCCGGAAAGTCCTGATATAATTCACGGTTTTCCGCCCAAGCAAAAGCCGGAGTATTGATGCCAACTGTACGAGTCAAGGAAAACGAGCCGTTTGAAGTGGCGCTGCGCCGGTTCAAACGCACGATCGAAAAAACCGGGCTGCTGACCGAACTGCGCGCGCGCGAGTTCTACGAAAAGCCCACCGCCGAGCGCAAGCGCAAGCTGGCCGCCGCCGTCAAGCGCCACTACAAGCGCATCCGCAGCCAGCAACTCCCGCCCAAGCTGTTCTAGTCCGTCATGAGTGGTGGGCTCGGCGTTACGGGCAAGCCCGTTCCCGGCTGACCGATCGCGCGGCGCCGCCGATCTGATGTCGCTCAAGGCACAAATCACCGAAGATATGAAGGCCGCGATGCGCGCCAAGGATACGGCGCGCCTGTCCGCGATCCGCCTGCTGCTGGCGGCGATGAAGCAACGCGAGGTGGACGAGCGCATCGAACTTTCGGATGCGGACATCCTCGCCATCATTGAAAAAATGCTGAAGCAGCGGCGCGACTCGGGGACGCA